>Ga0302238_1000027_pt1 | contig 180320 bp, 141 predicted proteins | sample AAG_UR_Asn_MG_FD_193527 | JGI IMG/M metagenome (GOLD analysis project Ga0302238, IMG submission 193527) | Enriched activated sludge microbial communities from anaerobic digester in WTTP, New Holstein, Wisconsin, United States - AAG_UR_Asn | ecosystem: Engineered > Bioreactor > Anaerobic >... | reverse complement strand
GACGGGGAGACGTTCGTTTTGGTTCCCGGTGACTCTGAGGAAGCCGGGGTGGTGCAGGAGATATTCCGGGACTTCCTGGACGGACATTCGCCCCGCTCGATAGCGCTCGGCCTGAACCGCAGGGGGGTCATTTCTCCCAGAGGGAAGACCTGGGGCCGCAGCACCATAATCCGGGTGCTCCGGAACCCCTCTTACAAGGGCACCCTCGCCTGGAACCGGCAGACCTGCGCGCGCTTCCATGCCGCCAGCCCCGACGGCCAGATAGCGCGGATATCCAACCCGGCCGGCAGGTACAAGGAGAACCCCGAGAGCAAGTGGGTGGCGGTTGACGGTGTTTGGGATGGACTGGTGCCCGCGGCCGAGTGGAAGGAAGCCAACGCCCGGCTCAAGGGGACCAGGGCCAGCGCCTGCCGTGGCAAGGGGGCCGCGTCGGCGTTCCTGGCGAGCGGCCTGCTCAGGTGCACGTGCGGCTTCCACTTCGCGGGCTGCTCCTTCAACGACAAGGACCGCCCGGGGCAAAGGTATGAGTACTACCGCTGCCTCGGCAACAGCGAGCGCCGGATGGTTACCTGCACCGCGAAGCGTATAAGGCGCCCGGTGGTGGACGACTACCTCGAACGCCGCATCCGCGAACTGTACTTCGAGCCGGCCGCGAAGAAGGCCGTGTGGAAGGATGTACAGGAACAGCTCGACGCCGTCCTGGCCGCGGCATCCGCGAAGGATCCGTGCCGCAAGGACAGGGAACGGCTGGAGGAAGTCGGGCGGAGAATCGGCCGCCTCGTCGAGGCGGTCGCCGGGGGTGCGCTTGTCCTTGAGGACGTCAAACAGCAGATGGCCTCCCTGAAGGCCGAGCAGGCGGAGATCCAGGCCCGGTTGGCCCGGAACAAGGCCGCCCCCCGGACGGGGGACATCAGGTCGCTACGCGATAAGGTCCTGGTGGCCTGTCGCGAGCAACTGGAGCGCGAATCGGACCTCTGGCCGGACGCGACGCCGGAGCAGCGCAAGCAGATAGTCAGGGCGCACGTCGCCGGCATGACAGCGGACTACGCCAAGTCACGTATCACCACCGAGTTCTACCCGCTAGTCACAGCCGGCGAAATTGGCATACAGGCCACAACATGCTGATGGTCGGCCCGCCCGGCTCGGGCAAGTCGATGCTGGCCGCGCGGATCCCCGGCATCCTGCCGCCTCTGAGTCTCGAAGAAGCGCTCGAGACCACCCGGGTCCACTCGGTGGCCGGCTGCCTGGAGCCCGGGCAGGCGCTGGTCGCCCGGCGGCCCTTCCGCGCTCCGCACCACACCGCGAGCTATGCCGGGCTCACCGGCGGAGGGCCGGGAGCATCCATCCCCGGGGAGGTGAGCCTGGCCCACAACGGCGTCCTCTTCCTCGACGAACTCCCCGAGTTCGACCGCCGCTCGCGCGAGGCGCTGCGCCAGCCGCTCGAGCTCGGCGAGATCAACGTGACCCGCTCCGGCGCGAGCGTCACCTACCCGGCGCGGGTCATGCTGGTCGGGGCCATGAACCCCTGTCCCTGCGGCCACCGCGGCGACAGCCGGCGGGAGTGCCGCTGCACCCCGCGGCAGGTCGAGAACTACTTCGGGCGGGTTTCCGGCCCGCTCCTGGAGCGCTTCGACATCCAGGTGGAGGTGCCGGCCGTGCCCTACAAGGAGCTGGTCGGCGCCGCCGGCCAGAGTTCCGCCCAGATCCGCGCGGCGGTCGAGGCCGCCCGCGAGCGTCAGCGCGCGCGGTTGACTGGCCACTCCTGCCACTCCAACGCCGCCATGAGCGAGAGCCTCACCCGGAAGCTGGCCGCCCCCGAGCCGGCCGGCGAGGAGCTGCTCCGCCACGCCGTCGAGCGCCTGGGATTCTCGGCCCGCGGCTACTCCCGGGTGCTCAAGGTCGCCCGGACCATCGCCGACCTGGCCGGCTCCGACCCGGTCCGCGCCGAGCACGTCGCCGAGGCCATCCAGTACCGGCTCTTGGACCGGTCGGGGATGGTGTGAGCCGACGACACGAGGCGCAAGGTTCAAGGGTGGAGCGAAAGCGGCAGGTTGGGACGGAACCCCGTCCGGCCTGCCCCCTTGCACCTTGAACCTGTCTTTCCGGCCAATTTCCTGCGTGCTTCCGCCGGCCCCCGGCCATAGAATGGCGGATCGGGAGGATGTCGCGGCATGGTCCAGATGAACCCCAGGACTGACGGACAGCTGCTCTCGGCCCATCTGGCCGGCGATGCCGGAGCCTTCGCCGAGCTGGTCGGCCGCCACGAGGCGTTGGTCATGGGGGCCTGCCGGCGGCTGCTGGGCGCCGGCCCCGAGGCCGAGGATGCCGCCCAGGCGGCCTTCCTGCTCCTGCTCCGGAAGGCCGGTGGGCTCGCCGGCTCGGCGGACCTTGGCGGGTGGCTGCACCGCGCGGCGGTGCTGGTCTCGCGCCAGGCCCGGCGGTCCCGGCGGCGGCGCGAGCTTCACGAGAAGGAGGCGGCGGCCATGCGGCAAGAGGGCGGCGGCGTCCCGGCGGACGCGGGCGATGGCGCGGCGGTCTGGCGCGAGTGCGCCGGACGGCTCGACGAGGCCATGCTGGCCTTGCCCGAGGTCCAGCGCCAGGCCCTGGTCCTCTGCTACTTCGAGGGCCTGTCCCAGAGCCAGGCGGCCGAGCGGCTGGGCTGTCCGGAGACGACCCTGGCCAGCCGCTGCGCGCGGGGCCTGGAGCGGCTCCGCGAGCGCCTCGGCGCCTCCGAACGCCGCCTGGGCGCCGCGGCGCTCGGCGCGCTGCTCCTGGCCCGCGGCTGCGTCCCGGCGCCAGCGGGCTTCGCAACCTCGATTGTGTCCGCCGCGAAGGGCGCGGCGGCCGGCGCGCCGGCGACGGCGCTTGTGGAAGGAGTGATGAAAACGATGTTCTGGACGAAGGTGAAGATCGTGGCCGCGGCGCTGGGCGTCGCGGCGGTGCTGGCCATCGGCACGCCGCTGATCATCGGGGCCGTTTCGGCCGAGCAGGGCTTCGCGCCCAAGCCGCCGGTCGCCGCCCCGGCCCCGGCCCCGGCCGCCGACGCCGGCAAGGATGCCCCGGCTGTCGACGGGCTGAAGCTCAGCCTGTTGGTCGCCCCGGACTATCTGCTCTGCGGCGACGCCTGCCGCAAGAAGCTCAACCAGGCCAACGGCATGAAGCAGTGCCCCGGCTGCATCATGCGCTGCAACGCCGGCCACGCGTCCTGCACGAGCTGTTCCTTCCTGGCCGGGGCCTGCGAGGTCTGCGGCGCCAAGCTCCCCGGCGGTATCCCGGCCCTGGCCGAGCTCGAGGCCGGCAAGACCGCCAGGCTGCTCGTGGTCTTCGAGAACACGTCCAAGGAGAAGATGCGGGTCTGCCAGTACCTGCTGGGGATGCGCAAGCTCAAGCTGGCCGTGACCGGCCCGGACGCCGACTCGGTGAAGAGCGCGCCGACCGGGATGATGTTCATGCTCGCGGCCATCAGCGAGAACGACTTCCCGGAGGTGGCGCCTGGCGGCAAGTGGGTCTTCACCTACCTGGCGATCGGCGGCAACCCTCCGCACGTCGGACAGGGCGCATCGAACACCTACCTGCTCAAGGCCGGGGACTACAAGATCGTGGCCACCTACAGCAACGACGAGGACAGCTACTTCGACAACCAGAAGAAGCAGCAGGTCAAGCCCGCGGAGAAGGTCTGGAAGGGCGAGGTCAAGTCCGGCGAGTGCAGCCTCAAGATCACCGGCCAGCCGGCGGCCATGCCCGCCGGCGGTTTCAAGCGGCCGCTGATGGCCAACTGACCCGACCCGGTAATCCAAATCGGAGAGCGCCGGGGGCTCCTGCGGGAGCCCCCGGTTCTGTTTCGGTGCGGGGCGTTCCGTGGGGCCACCGGGAATTCGGCATTTTCTCTCTTGACAGCCTAACGTTTGTTAGGTATATATGGGCAGTCGTCCGACGGGGGAGAAGCAGTGCGCGAGTTGACCGGCAGACAGCGGAAGATCCTCGACTGGGTGATCGCATTCCGCTCCAAGCATGGAATGCCACCCACCGTGCGGGAGATCGGCGCCCACTTCGGCATGGCCTCCTCCAGCGTGTTCTCGCACCTCAAGCTCATCGAGAAGAAAGGCTGCATCCGCCGCGGCCGGCTGGGAGCCAGGTCGCTGGAGGTTCCGGGCGCCTCGGCTGTGCGGGCGAGCGTCTCCGGCGGGTCCGACCTGTCCGGCCGGGAGGCCGACGCCGCGTCCGTTCCGGTAGTCGGACGCGTGGCGGCGGGCGCCCCGCTTCTGGCCGCAGAGAATCTCGACGGCGTGCTGCAGCTCGACCGGGCGGTGCTGGGGCGCGGCCCGGCCGGCGCGCGGCACTTCGGCCTTAAGGTCACGGGCGATTCGATGATCGAGGCCGGGATACTCGACGGCGACACCGTCGTGGCCCGCCAGCAGGACTGCGCCGAGAACGGCCAGATCGTCATCGCGCTGATCGACGACGAGGCCACCGTGAAACGCTTCTACCGCGAGCCGGACCGGGTGCGGCTGCAGCCGGCCAACTCCCGGATGGCTCCGATCTACGCGAAGGAGGTGGCGATTCAGGGCGTGGTGGTCTGCGTCCTGAGAACCTACAGCTGACGGGACATCCTGGCCTAAAGGGTAGAGATACCTTTACCCCTTGAGAGAGGGAATTAGGGTCCGCGTCCGGGCGGGTGCCGCGGGACGTCGGACCCCATGTTTTTGGAGGGAGGAAACGAAAATGAACGCGGTGAAACCCGGAGTCGAGGCGCCGGTCGCGGCGGCGGTCAACGAGATGCGGGCGGTCTTCGGGCTGCCGGGCAAGGTGCCCGTGATTTCCCTGTGGGCGCTGGTGCGCGGGGAGGCTCGCGCGATGTGCGCCCGGGCCGAGCCGGCGCCGGGGGAGGAGCGCCGGTTCGAGGCCTTCCTGGAGGCCGTCAGGAGGACTTGGCGGCGGCCGGAGCCGCCCCCGACGCACGGCGAGGTGGCCTTCCTGGCGGCCCTCTGCGGCCGCTCCGGCCTGAGCGGCGACGCCGAGGACCACCGCCCCGAGCAGGTCGGCAGGTTCCTCTACGCCCTGCTGCGCTTCGTCAGCTTCTCCGGGTCGTTCCCGCGGATAACCGTCGCCGACCTGGACCAGCTCAGCTTCTCCGTGCACCTGGACATGCTGCCGGCGGCGCGCTGACCGGCCGACCGGAAGGAGAACGATCATGGATCTGGCTGTGCGGATCATCAGCGACGCTGCCGAGGCGCCCTTCCCGCGCCTCATGCCCGACGAGGTTGCCAGGCTGCCGCAGGCGATGGCCGAGGGGCTCAAGGCCGCCGGCATCCTGCGGCCGGCCGACCTGGCCAGGTCCACGAGCTGCATGGCCTGCGAGGCGGACCACGCCGAGTGGGTCAGGGCGGAGGATGGCCCTGACGGATGCACCAGGTACTTCATCGGCTGTCCCGAGAAGGGTCGGGTCGAGGTGCCGGTCGCTCGGCTCCAGCGTTGGGCGGTGGACTTCACTCCGGTGGCCGCAGCCATCAGCCTGGGGCTGGGCGCCGGCGGACGGACGGAGGTCGTCCGGCCCGGCAGGCTCTGGCGGCTGGGCTCGGCGGCCCTGGCCGGTCGGATGCGTGAGCTGTGGCTGGTCCGGGACGGCTGTTCGGCGCGCGGCCGGGAGCTCGTGGCGGCGGTTCCGGCCGGGTTCAGCACGCTGCTCTTCCGGCTGGGCGGCTCGGCGTTGGATCACGAAGTGGCCACCGGCTTCGACGCCGTCTTCGACGCGTCGGCGCTTCTCTTCCTGGACGGCCCGGCCCTGCGGGTGGATCGCGAGGCGGTGGAGCTGAGGCTGGCCCGGCGAGTCCCCCGGGCGATGCCCGGCCGGCAGGGGCGGCCTCGGGCCGCCGCGTCGGCCGGTGCGCAGGCGGCCCGGGCGCTCTGCGGCCCGGACGGAGGATGGCCGTTCTGGGACGCCCGCAGCCGGCCGGCGGTTGGAGTCGAGGCCGCGGACCTGGCGACCTGAGGCCGCTCCGGTCTTCTTGACACTCCCCTCCCCCGGCTTAGAATCGCCGTGGTCATCTGGGAGGGAGCCAACGCTTGATCCGCATCCGCAAAGCCCGCATGTCCGACGTCGAGAAGATGCAGGACCTGATCAACCACCACGCCAAGGCGGGGCGGATGCTGGCCAGGAGCCTGCTGGAGCTCTACGAGAACCTCCGCGACTTCTACGTGGCCTCCGAGGGCGGGAAGCTGCTGGGCACCGCGGCGCTGCACACCTCCTGGGAGGACCTGGCCGAGGTAAAGAGCGTCTCCGTCGCCGAGGGCCGGCAGGGATCGGGCCTGGGCAGGAAGCTCGTCGAGCACTGCCTGGCCGAGGCCGCCGCCCTGGGCGTCGGGCGAGTCTTCGCGTTGACCTACGTGCCGGGCTTCTTCGAGAAGCTGGGCTTCACGCGCATCGAGCGCTCCGAGCTGCCCCACCGCGTCTGGGCCGAGTGCCTGCGCTGTCCCGAGTTCCCGGACTGCGGCGAGATCGCCATGATGCGCGCGCTGCCCCGGAAGCGCCGGAGCCGCCGGCTGAGGAAGGCCGGGAAGCCGGCCAAGAACTCCCGCCGTGGATAGCTGGAAGCTCGGGGCCCTCGAGCTGGCCGCGGCCGTAGCCGCGGGGAAGGTCTCCTGCCGCGCGGCCGCCGCCGATTCCCTGGCGCGCATCGAGGCTCTCGAGCCCAAACTGAAGGCGCTGATGCGCACCTGCGGGGAGGATGCCCTGCGGCGCGCCGACGCCCTGGACGCGCGACTGGCCCGCGGCGAGAAGCTCGGCGCCCTGGGTGGCGTGCCGGTGGTCCTCAAGGACAACCTCTGCTGGGAGGGGCACGTCGCCAGCTGCTCCTCGAAGATCCTCGAGAACTACCGGGCCCCCTACACCGCCACGGTGGTCGAGCGGCTGCTCGCCGCCGACGCGGTGGTCGTGGCCCAGAGCAACATGGACGAGTTCGCCATGGGCTCGTCCACCGAGAACAGCGCCTTCCAGACCACCCGGAACCCGTGGGACCTCGCGCGGGCCCCCGGCGGCTCCTCCGGCGGCTCGGCCGCCGCGGTGGCTGCCGGCTACGCGCCGCTGGCCCTGGGCTCGGACACCGGCGGCTCCATCCGCCAGCCGGCCGGCTTCTGCGGTCTCGTGGGCATGAAGCCGACCTACGGTGCTGTTTCGCGCTACGGCCTGGTGGCCTTCTCGAGCTCCCTCGACCAGATCGGGCCCTTCGCCCGCTCGGTGGCCGACGCCGCGCTCTTCTTCCAGACCATTGCGGGGCACGACCCCAAGGACTCCACCTCCGCCCAGTGGCAGCCCGGGGACGTCCTGGGAAAGGTCCGGACCGCCGACGTCCGCGGCAAGCGCTTCGGCGTGCCGAAGGAGTACTTCATCGACGGCATGGAGAAGCCGGTGGAGGCCGCGGTCCGCGCAGCCATTGCCAAGTTCAGGGAGCTCGGCGGGCAACTCGTCGAGATCAGCCTGCCGCACACCGGCTACGCCGTGGCCATCTACTACATCGTGGCCACCGCCGAGTGCTCCTCCAACCTGGCCCGTTTCGACGGCGTGCACTACGGCCACCGCAGCAAGGAGGCCGGCGACCTGGTCGGTCTCTGCTCGCAGACCCGCCGCGAGGGCTTCGGCCCGGAGGTCAAGCGCCGGATCATGCTCGGCACCTACGCCCTGTCCTCCGGCTATTACGACGCCTACTACCTCAAGGCCCTCAAGGTCCGGGCGCTGGTCAAGCGCGACTTCGACCGGGCCTTCGAACAGTGCGACTACGTGCTCTGTCCGACGAGCCCGACGGTGCCCTTCAAGATCGGCGAGCGCGCCGACGACCCGCTGGCCATGTACCTCTCGGACATCTTCACGATCAGCACGAACCTCGCCGGGCTGCCGGGCGTCTCCGTGCCCTGCGCCATGGTCGACGGCCTGCCGGTGGGCATGCAGGTGATCGGCCGGGACTTCGACGACGCCGGGGTGCTGGCCTGTGCGGCCGCCTTCGAGCGAACCGCGGACCTGGCCGGCCGCATCGCGCCGATGAAGGGTTGACCATGCCGGAGAACGCAAACCCCAGCGGCAGCGGCGCTCCCCAGGGCGGTGCCGCCCCGAAGACCGCGACGTCGGCCGTGCTCAGGGCGCTGATCTGCCCGCACTGTCGCAAGGGGCGGCTGGATGCGGCCGGCAAGCGGCCCGGTGAGCCGGTTACCTGCGCGGTCTGCGGCGGGGTCACCAAGGCCACCCTGGAGATGACCCTCGGGGAGGAGCGGATCTTCGAGCGCCAGAGCCGGCGCGACAAGGCCAAGCGCAGCTTCGCGGAGCTCAGCGACGAGGAGAAGATCGAGTTCATCGCCAAGCAGGGCGCCCTGGCCCAGATGTATTACTACCTGCTCTTCCGGCTGGGGCCCAAGGGCATGCTCGGCCTCTACCTGGGGATATTCCTGCTGTTCGGCACTCTGTTCATGACCTACCAGCTCACCTTCGGCCAGAAGACCCTGGATGCCGCGCCCTGGTGGGTGTGGGTGTTGGCCATCCTGGGCGGCGGCGTCCTGGGCTTCGTCGGCTGGTTCGTCCACGGGACGGTCATGCACTACTATCAGAAGCGCAAGGCCGCCGCGGCGGCCGCCGATCCGCGGCGGGCCGGGGCCTCCTCGCGCCGCTCGGCGGCGGTCACCGTCCGCACCAAGGCGCCGAGCACGGCGACCACCCGGCGGGCGGGCCCGGGGCGAACCAGCGGCAAACAGTAGACCGGCAACAGCATTTCACCGCCGAGGGAGCGGAGTGCGCGGAAGCCTCTGCCCGCGTGGCTGATTTCAGGCCGTTAAGGGGCTGATACCGTGTTGGGGCGCGGCCCCGCAGGCCGCTCCACGCGGTCGGAAGCGTCCCGCCGCCGCTGCGGCGTCAGTGCCCGCCGCCGCCGAAGCGCAGCTTCCAGTGCTTGTCGTTGTACTCGAAGCCCCAGCCGTAGGAGGCGCACCCGGTCGAGGTGGAGCTGCTGGAGCGCAGGATGACCGGCGCGTTGCCGCCCAGCCAGACGCCATCGGAGTAGTAGACCACGCCCTGGCCGTTGGCCGGCACGAAGGGCAGGAACTGCCCGTCGGAGGTGGTGACCCCGTAGTAGCCGTAGCCGTAGGGCCCCATCACCGCCCCGCCGGAGCGCACCGAGGTGGCGGTCGGCGGCTGCTGGGCCGCTGCCCAGGCGGCGCGGTTGAGCATCTCCGCCTGCCATTCGGCCAGGCGCTTGGCGGAGTCGGCGGCCTGCTCGTCGGCGCGCTGCTTGCGGATCTCCTCGGCCAGGGCGATCCGGATGTCCTCGACCCGCTCGGAGGCTGGCCTGGCGCCGGGCGCGGGTTCGGTGGCGGGCCGGCCCTCGGGTTTCACCCAGCGGCCCTGGCTGAGCACCAGGCCCTGGGCGGCCATGGCCTCGTCCTCGGTCAGCCACTTGCCGTCGATCTTCCGGTGGCCGAGCCGCGCGCGGGCCGCCGCGTTCTCGGGGTCGAGCTTGACGACCTTCTCCCAGGCCTCGATGGCGTCGCGGCCGAACCCGGGTTGGGCGTCGAGCCAACGGCCGAGGTCCGCCCAGGCGGCGGCGTTGCCGTCTCTGACGGCGGCCTTGCGGCGCTCGACCTCGGCCAGGGCCTGTTCGGCGGCGGTCGGGCCCCTCTCGATGGCCCGCACCTCCTCGCGCTTCAGGGTGATCTCCGCGGAGAGCCGGCCCTGGGTTATCCGGAGGACGACCTCCCGGTCGCTCTCCCTGACGACCTTGCCCTCGCGTTTGGAGCCGTCGACCATGGTGACCACGTCGGCCAGGGCCGGAGCGGCGAAGAGTCCGGCCAGGGCGAACCCGAGCAGTAGATTGCGCATGGCGTGCCTCCCGGGGCGCCGCCTACCGGTGCGCGCCCCCGTGTCCATATATTATGACGCGGAAGCGACCTGGGCATAAGGAAATTCCTGATGGGGTTGACACCCCGGGCATGGGGAACTATTATCGCTCCAGTAGACCCCGCCAACCAGAGGACAGGCATGGACCCGGACGCGCTCAAGTACATCTTCTTCGGCCTGTATTGGGTGGTCTTCGTGTACTCCATCGTTCTCCATGAGCTCGCCCACGGCTACTCGTCATTCCGGCTGGGGGATCCGACTGCCCTGAAGGCCGGGCGGTTGACGCTCAACCCTGTCAGACACATCGACCCCTTCATGTCGGTGCTGCTCCCGGTGGTCCTGGCCGTCAGCTCTCAGGGCACCTTCGTGTTTGGCGGGGCCAAACCGGTGCCGATCAACCCATTCCTGTATCGCAACATGCGTTCAGGAATGCTGACCAGTGCGGCCTGCGGGCCGCTAACCAATCTGGTCCTGGCGGTAGTCTTCGCCCTGCTGATGAAGCTCTCCCTGCTGATGAACGCCGGGGATGGCTCCCTCAACGCGAAGCTCTTCTCCGCCTGCATGATCCTCAACCTGATGCTGGCTCTCTTCAACATGCTGCCCATCCCGCCTTTGGACGGGTCGCACATGCTCTCCGCTGTGCTGCCCAGGGACCTGCGCGAGGCCTATGAGCGCATGCGGACTTTCGGGTTGATAATACTGATTCTTCTGCTGGTCCTGCCTTTCTCGAGCTCGGTCATCGGCTGGGCTATGAAGGGCGGAGCCCGCCTCTTCCTGTGGGCGCTGAACATCCGCGGGGGGCTTCCGGCCTACAGTTCACTGGACATACTTAGGTAGGGCAGAACCATGACCACCAAGGGACGCATCCTCTCGGGCATGAGGCCGACCGGCCAGCTGCACCTCGGGCACGTCATCGGGGCGCTGCGCAACTGGGTGGAGCTGCAGAGCGCGTACGATTGTTTCTATTTCGTGGCCGACCACCACGCGCTGATGAGCGAGTACAGCCATCCGGAGGTCATCCGCGAGTCGACCCTGAACAACGTCGCCGACTGGATCGCCTGCGGGGTGGACCCGGACCAGGCCACGGTATTCGTGCAGTCCCACGTGCCCGAGCACGCCGAGCTCCACGTGGTGCTCTCGGCCATCACCCCCCTCGGGTGGCTGGAACGCTGCCCGACCTACAAGGAGCAGCTGGTCGAGCTCGAGAAGGGCGGCAAGGACGTCCGCAACTACGCCTTCCTGGGCTACCCCGTGCTCCAGGCCGCGGACATCATCATGTACAAGGCCAACTACGTGCCGGTCGGTGAGGACCAGATCCCGCACCTGGAGCTCACCCGCGAGATCGTCCGGCGCTTCAACGGGACCTTCTGCAAGGCCGGGGGGGAGATCTTCCCGGAGCCGCAGCCCAAGCTCACTGCCGTGCCGCGCCTGCTGGGCCTGGACCGCCGCAAGATGTCCAAGTCGTACGGCAACGCCATCTTCCTTTCGGATCCGGCCGAGGAGGTGGCCAAGAAGATCGCCACCATGTACACCGACCCCAAGCGCGTCCGCCGCGCCGATCCGGGCCACCCCGAGGAGTGCAACGTCCACGACTACTACCTGGCCTTCGCCCCGGAGCGCGCCGCGGAGGTGGCCGACAAGTGCCGCTCGGCCGCCTGGGGCTGCACCGACTGCAAGAAGGACCTGGCTGCAACCTTGAACGCCTTCCTGGACCCGATCCGCGCCAAGCGCACCGAACTGCTCGGCGACAAGGCCGCCCTCGAAAGGATCCTCCGCGCGGGCAACGAGCGCGCCCGCGCCGTCGCCGCGGCGACGATGAAGGAGGTTCGTCTGGCAGTGGGCTACTGGGGCTTTTAGCCACAGACGAACACCGATAGACGCAGATAGGCACTGACGACAGTTGCCGAGCTCTTGATCTCAATCTGTGTTCATCCGTGTGCATCTGTGGCTTATTGAGATTCCGGCACGGATTCCGCAGATTTCTTGAACACGCCCGCATCCTCCGGCGAGTCCCTTGCGGATGGAGGGAGAGCGGAGTAACTTGATGCCCATGCGCACGGACCAGGAACTCCTGGCGGCCTACGCCGCGACCGGTGACGAGTCGGCCTTCGCCGAGCTCGTCGGCCGGCACGGGCGGATGGTCTTCCGGACATGCCTGCGGGCCCTCGGCAGCGAGCACGACGCCGAGGAGGCCGCCCAGGCGGTCTTCCTGGTCCTGGTGCAGAAGCGTCAGGCGCTCCGCTCCGAGGGAGAGCTGGCGGCGTGGCTCCACCGGGTGGCCCGGAACGTGGCCCACCTGGCGCTGCGGAGCCGAGCGCGCCGCTCCCGGCATGAGGCGGAGGCGGCCATGGTCAGGAAAGCGGAGAGCGCGCCGGACGACGCAGGGGCGCAGCATGCTGCGCCCCTGCAGAACATCGACGCCGAGCTCGACGCCCTGCCGGCCGCCCAGCGCCAGGCGGTGCTGCTCCGCTACCTGGAGGGCCTGCCGCAGGAGGAGGCCGCCCGGGTCGCCGGCTGCCCGCAGGGAACGCTGGCCCGCCGGGCGCAGCTGGGCCTGGAGCGCCTGCGCGAGCGGCTGGCCCAGCGCGGGCGGGTGCTCTCGGCCTCGGCCCTGGCCGGGCTCCTCGGCGCGGAGGCCTCGGCGGCGGCGCCGGCCTCGCTCCTTCCATCCATCCTGGTGGCCTCGAAACTCGCGGCGGTCGCCGCGACGGGAGCCATCGGGGCGGTTGGCGCCGCGGGCGCCGTTGGGGCACAGCAGGCTGTGTCCGTGCAGCTGGCGGAAGGAGTCCTCAAGATGATGTTCTGGGCGAAGGTCAAGGTGGTGGCGGTGGTGGCTGTCGCAGTACTGGCAGTGGGCGGTGGCGGCGGGGCGGCGGCAGCCAAGCTGCTGGCCGGTGAGCCGGCCGGGGAGAAGGCCAGTCCGCCGGGGCAGGGCGAGACGCCCAAGGCGCCGCCGCCGGAAAAGCCCGAGAAGCCGGCGAGGGAGACCGAATCCAAGGCAGTCGACGGCATCAAGCTCACCATCGCCGCCGACAAGCTGGAGTTCAGGGCCGGCGATGAGATCAAGATCACCGCGGGCCTGGAGAACGTCTCCAATGAGGCCCTGCGGGTTTTCAAGTACTACGCGGAGGTCTCCTGGGAGCTGGCCGCGCCGGACGGCGAGTCGCTCCAGCACGTGCCCTACCGCGGGCCCATGCCCGGCATGATGCCCCCGAACGACCTGAGTGCGTTCCCGGAGATCGCCGCCGGCGGGAAGCTGGACTACCCCGGGAACGGCATCTCCGGCAATCCGCCGATCATCGGCGTGGGCGGGGACCCGCGGTTCACCAGGGTCTGCCTGCTCAAGCCCGGCACCTACAAGCTGACCGCCGTCTACACCAATAGGACGGACACCCTCTGGACCAAGGACTTCAAGGGCCAGCAACAGGTTCCCGGCAAGGTCTGGAAGGGCACGGTGCGCTCCAACACTCTGGAGCTCAAGGTGGGCGGCGAGTTGAAGCCTCCGGCCGAGGCCGCCCCGTGGCCGGTAGGCGGCATCCCCGGCGTCACCCCGCCGCAGAAGGGCCAGAAGGCCAGCTGACCATCTCGCGGAGAAACGGCGGGGCCGGCGCATGGCCGGCCCCGTTCATTCCGCAGCGACGCTTCGTCTAGAAGACGTCCCGGTTCCTCTGGTCGTCGATTCCCGGCCTGTCCCGCGCCGCGGGCGGCGGCAGGGGCATCATGATCCGGGGCAGGGCCTCGATCTTCAGGCGCAGCTCCCGGGGAATGCCCTCGAGCTTGGCCCCGGGTGCGAGGTCGCCCTGATAGACCACCTTGCCGTCCTTGTCCTTGGCCAGGATCTGGGTGCGGCCGTCGCGGGTGGTGATGGTGATCTCATGCTCGCCGTCGAGCATGCGGATGTCGCCCATCTGCATCGCCCTGAGGGCCGGCAGGAAGGCGTTGAGCTTCCTGGCGTCGGGCCCGGCACCGCCATCGGGCTTCTCCGGCCCCTCGCCCGGCTCGGGAAACTCGAAGCGCCACTCGTTGCCGCCGGGCATCATGAAGGGCATGGCGCCCGCACCGCCCGGCAGCCCCGGGGTGAGATAACTGCGGAGCTCGGGCATCTCCTTCTCAGCGAGCTTGGCGGAGATCTTCCTGGTCTCCCCCTCGCGGATCACCGTCAGGGCCACCTCGTCGCCGGGCTTCTGGAGCCGCACCAGGACGATGAACTGCTGCTCGTTGACCAGCAGCTGGTCGCCGAGCTTGTGGAGGATGTCGTGGACCCTGATGCCGGCCGCGGCGGCCGGACTGTCCTCGGCGACCTTGCGGACGACCAGGCCCACGCCTTCGGGCAGCTTGACCTGGGCGCGGAGGGCCGCGTCGGCCGGCTCGGCGACCACGCCGAGGTAGGCAGCCTTGACCCGCTTGACGGGGATGGCCTCCATCCCGCGCGGGCCGCCCATCCCGCCCAGCAACTGCCTGATGTGCTCAACGACTTCCGGCGGGGCGGCGTCGCCTCCCGGCGGCGCCTCCTCGGCCGCGGAGACGGCCGGGGCGCACAGGAACAGGGCCGCGGCAAGGCCGGCGGCCGCCAGTGGTCTTGTCAGAGACGGGAACATGCGGTTCTCTCCTTGCTCTCAGAGCCCTGCCGCTAGTAGGGCTCGACCTTCACCAGAACGGTGTCCTTCACGGGGATGGCCATGTCCACCCGCCGGTTGTTATCCGGGTCCACCAGCCAGATCTCGCGGACGCCCTCCCGGCGGTAGCGCTGCACGGCATCCTCGCCGGAGACGTCGATCATGCCCTCGGCGGAGGTCCGTCCGACCCTCTGCCGTTCGACGCGCACCGGCCCCTTGAAGACGGCCAGGTCGGCCTGGGGAGTTGCAGCCTCCGAACGCCGGACAACCGGGTTAGGGAGGGGGACGGTCGGCGCCCGGCGCCCGGAGGAGTTCATGATGGCCAGCGTCACGGCCGCGCCGGCGGCGGCCGCGGCGGCCGCGCTGATCGCGGCCAGCGCGAAGGCCCGAGCCCGCCGGAAGCGGCCGGCGCCGGCCATGCTCAAAACGCGTCGGTCGAGGCGCTCCGGTGGTTCGGCCAGAGGCATCCGCCGCAGCAGGTCCTCGACCTCGCGGAACTCGCGTTCATCGTTGCTCATTGCAGCCCTCGCAGTTCCTCGCGCAGCCTCTCCATCGCCCGGCGGTAGCGGGAGGCGACCGTGGCCAGCGGCTCGCCGAGCGCCCCGGCCATCTGCTCGAAGGTCAGCCCGCCGTAGATGCGCATGACCACGGCCTCGCGCTGCTCCTCGGGCAGACCCGAGACGGCCTCGCGGATGCGCCGGTCGACCTCCGCGTCGCCCTCCGGACGATCGGTGGCCAGCTGCCGGCCGTTGAAGATGCCCTCCGCGGCCGACCTGGCGACCGCTGCCGCGGCACCCCGCCGGCGGCGCCCGTCGACCGCCGCGTTGCGGACGGCCGCAAAGAGGTAGGCGGCCGGGTCTCCGGCCGGCGACTCCTTGGCGGCCAGGACGCGGGCGCAGGCCTCGTGGACAGCGTCCTCGGCCGCGTCGGGCGAGCCGGCCACGGCCAGCGCCAGGGTGAAGAGCCCCTGCCGATGGCGCATGTAGAGCTTCTCCAGCGTTGCCCGGTCCACTCCTGGCCGACCTCCGTCCCCTGCCCCATCCAGCCTTTACACGTTTGACCGCCCTGGTCTTGTGCAGGCAATCCCCGGCATTTTCATAAACCGCCGAGGCGCTGTCCGGTATCCCGCGGGAAGCCGCGGCTTGCGGAGACTGCATCAGCCATCCCGCGCAGCGCGAATTTCCACGGAATGCTCCAAAGAGGCGGCCTCCTCCGGCGAGTCTCTTGCGGATGGAGGGAGCGGTGACTAGGCTTGTGGCCATGCGCACGGACCAGGAATTGCTTGCGGCCTACGCCGCGACCGGTGAGGAGTCGGCCTTCGCCGAACTCGTCGCCCGCCATGGCCGGATGATCTTCCGGACCTGCCAGCGGGCCCTCGGCAGCGAGCACGACGCCGAGGAGGCCGCCCAGGCGGTCTTCCTGGTCCTGGCGCGCAAGGCCCGGGCGCTCCGCTCCGAGGGCGAGCTGGCGGCGTGGCTCCACCGGGTGGCCCGGAACGTGGCCCACCTGGCGCTGCGGAGCCGAGCGCGCCGCTCCCGGCACGAGGCGGAGGCGGCCATGGTCCGAGAGACGCAGGACGAGGGGCGGGGGGCGATGGGCGGATCCGAGAAGGCCGACGTCGCGGCCCTGCTCGACCGCGAGCTCGACGCCCTGCCGACCGCGCAGCGCCAGGCGGTGCTGCTCCGCTACCTCGAGGGCCACAGCGTCGAGGAGGCCGCGCGAATGGCCGGCTGCCCGTCGGGGACGCTCGGTTGGCGCGCCAGCGAAGGCCTGGAACGCCTGCGCCAGCGCCTGTGCTCTCGCGGGCAGGTGCTCTCGGCCGCGGCGCTGGCCGCTCTCCTCGGCGCGGAGACCGCGGCGGCGGCGCCGGCCTCGCTCCTTCCATCCATCCTGCTGGTCCCGAAGCTGGCGGCGGCTGGCGCTGCCGCGGGCGCGGCAGGCGGGACGGCATCCTTGCTGGCGGAAGGAGTGGTCAAGATGATGTTCTGGGCGAAGGTCAAGGTGGCCGCGGCGGTCTGTGCCGCGGTGCTGGCGGTCGGCGGCGGTGGCGGGGCGATGGCGGTCAAGCTCCTGGCGGCCGAGCCCTCCGTTCCCAAAGCCCAAGGCCCAATGCCCAATGCCCAACCCGACTCCGGCGTCACCGAGAAGGGCATCTCGTGCCAGGTGACCGCCCTGCCCGGCGGCGGCAAGGTCGTGCTCAACGCCGGCAGCGAGCAGGGCCTCAAGCCCGGCTTCGAGCTCGACGTGGAGCGTGACGGCAAGAAGGTCGCCATGCTCAAGGTCACCGTCGTGGAGCCCAAGACCGCCACGGCGGAGCTGGTCTCCGCCACCGGCGAGCTCAAGGTCGGCGACAGGGCGGCCACGCGGTTCCGGGAGGTGGTTCAGCCGACGCCGGAGCCGGGGAAGGAGCCGCCTGCCGGAGGCGAGGCGATGAACGGGCTCAGGGTGGTGCTGAGCGCCCGAAAAGTCGAGCACAAGCTTGGGGAAAGATGGGAGTTCGACGTCAAGGCGGTCAACGTCGGAAATGAGTCAGTGACCCTGGACTACTATGATCAGACCATCCGCCTGGAAATCACCGGACCAGCCGGCCCAGTCGCGCGCATTCCAGATACACGAACTGCGAAGGCAGAGCGGCCCCCAAAGGAGGTGGGGCATTTCGCCGTAGTGGCTCCCGGAATTGAGCGGGATTTGAGCGGCTCGTCGCTCAGTAACTTCCGCTTCAGATACTTCAACTATGCTCCGGGGCTGGCCGCTGCCTATATGGATCCTGACAGCGCCGGCTATTGGGGCGGTTGGCCTCGGCTTTCTGCGGGAGAGTATCGCGTGAAAGCCGTCCTGGAAAACAAGGGCCCGGACGACACCGGGAAATACGGCATCAAGGCCAAGGAGTGGCTCGGAGCGGCCACCTCCAACGAGGTGCGTGTCACGGTCCTGCCGCCGGAGGGCGCGGGTGTCGAGAAGCCCGCCGCCGGCGCGCCGGACGAGGCCACGGCCCGCAGACTGGTTCTGGATCATGTGACCAAGGTCAAGCGTTGGAGCAATGTCAGACCTGAGAAGGTCGTCAAGGTCGAAGACGCCGGCGACATATGGAAGGTATCCTACGATCCGGTATTCGAGACCATGCCCCCGATCATCTTCTCGGTGAACAAGGCCAGCGGGGCGGTCAGTACCTTCTGGTCACCCGGGGGCAGGTGAGCCCCGGCCCGCTGACGGTTCTTCCCTCACCCCCGCCAGGCCCGCGGGCCGCGTTGTCATTGTGAGAGCCGGGCCTGCGGGCTAAAATCCCGTCGATGGGCATCTTCAAGCTCCGCTCCGACTTCTCGCCCCAGGGCGACCAGCCCGCGGCCATCGAGGCGCTGGCCGCCGGCGTCGCGCGCGGCGAGGGGTGCCAGACGCTGCTGGGCGTCACCGGGTCGGGCAAGACCTTCGTGGCCGCCGAGGTCATCGCCCGCTTCGACCGGCCGGTGCTGGTCCTGAGCCACAACAAGACCCTCGCCGCCCAGCTCTACGCCGAGCTCAAGGCCTTCTTCCCGGAGAACGCCGTCGAGTACTTCGTCAGCTACTACGACTACTACCAGCCCGAGGCCTACATCCCCCAGAAGGACATCTATATCGAGAAGGACGCGGCCATCAACGAGAACCTCGACCGGCTGCGCCTGGCCGCGACCAGCGCCCTGATGTGGCGGCGCGACGTGATCATCGTGGCCTCGGTCAGCTGCATCTACGGCCTGGGCTCGCCGGCCGACTACCTGGAGATGATGGTCAAGGTCGAGCGCGGCCAGGAGGTCGAGCGCACCGCTTTCCTCAAGAAGCTCGCCGCCATCCAGTACTCCCGGAACGACCTGGCCTTCGAGCGCGGCCGCTTCCGGGTGCGGGGCCCGGTGGTCGACGTCTGGCCGGCCTACGAGGAGAAGGGGCTGCGCATCGAGCTCGGCGACGACGACCGCGTCCGGCGGATCTCCGAGTTCAACCCGGCCTCCGGGGAGCTGCTCGCCGAGCACGAACGGACCTTCGTCTACCCGGCCAAGCACTTCGTCCTGCCCTCGGGCACCATTGAGAAGGCCCTGGCCTCCATCGACCAGGAGCTGACCATGCAGCTCGATTGGCTGCGTGGCCGCGGCAAACTGCTCGAGGCCCAGCGGCTGGAATCACGCACCCGCTACGACATGGAGCTCATGGAGCAGGTCGGCTACTGCCCGGGCATCGAGAACTACTCCCGGCACCTGGCCGGACGCGAGCCGGGCAGCCGGCCGTACTGCCTCCTGGACTACTTCCCGAAGGACTTCCTGCTCTTCGTGGACGAGAGCCACGTCACCGTGCCCCAGATCCGGGGCATGTACTTCGGCGACAAGTCCCGCAAGGAGACCCTGGTCGAGCACGGCTTCCGGCTGCCCTCGGCGCTCGACAACCGGCCGCTGCGCTTCGAGGAGTTCGAGGGCATGGTCGGGCAGACCGTCTACGTCTCGGCCACGCCTGCTCCCTACGAGCTGACCAAGTGCGGCGGGGCCGTTGTGGAGCTGGTGGTCCGGCCGACCGGCCTGGTCGACCCACCCATCGAGGTCCGGCCGGCCAAGGACCAGGTGGCCGACGTCATCCGCGAGATCGAGGCCCGCGCCCAGAAGAAGGAACGGGTGCTGGTCACCACGCTCACCAAGCGCTCCGCCGAGCGGGTGGCCGAGTACCTCCGGGGGAAGGGCCTGCGCGGCAAGTACCTGCACTCGGAGATCGACGCCTTCGAGCGCGTCGAGCTGCTCCGCGACCTTAGGAAGGGCGACTTCGACGTGCTGGTCGGCGTCAACCTGCTCCGCGAGGGTCTGGACCTGCCCGAGGTGACGCTGGTCGCCGTCCTCGATGCCGACCGCGAGGGCTTCCTGCGGAGCCACACTTCGCTCATTCAGACCATCGGCCGGACCGCGCGCAACGTCGACGGCCGGGTGATCCTCTACGCCGACGAGGAGACCGAGGCCATCCGCAAGACCGTGGCCGAGACCGCCCGCCGCCGCGAGCGCCAGCTGGAGCACAACCGCGAGCACGGCATCACCCCGCGGACGGTCCGCTCGGAGATCAAGGCGGGCATCGCCGAGATCATCCAGGCCGGGAAGATCGCCGACGGCGCCGCGGGATACTCGATGGGCGCCGCCGAGCGCGCCGAGCACATCCGGGCGCTCGAGGCCGAGATGCACTCGCTCGCCGCCGAGCTCCGCTTCGAGGAGGCCGCGCGGCTGCGCGATCGCATCCTCGAACTCCAGGGCAAGCCGGTGGAGCCGCGGCCGGGGCGCTCCGGACGCGGCCGGCGGGGCGCCCACAAGGGGCGCTGAGGTCCAGGGCAGGAGCTTGCGGAGCCCTCCCGACAGGGCTAGAATCCGGCCCACGGCCCCGGGCCCGTCCGGGGCGGCAGGCAGACCACAGGCAGAAGGGAGCCATCAGATGCCCAGGAAGTCCCCGTCCGGCGGCGAGTCGGTCAAGTTCCAGAACGGCGAGTTCGTGAGCCCGGACAACCCGGTCATCCCGGTCATGGCCGGCGACGGCATCGGCCCGGAGATCACCGTCTCCATGCGCCGGATAGTCGACGCGGCCGTGGCCAAGGCCTACGGCGGCAAGCGCGCCATCCGGTGGCTGGACGTCCTGGCGGGCGAGTCGGCCCAGGCCGCCGGGAAGGACCTGCTGCCGCAGGAGACCCTCGACGCCATCCGCCAGCACCGCGTGGCCATCAAGGGGCCGCTGATGACCCCGGTGGGCGGCGGCCACCGCAGCCTGAACGTCACCCTGCGCCAGGTCCTCGACCTCTACGCCTGCGTCCGGCCCGTGGAGTATTTCAGGGGGCTGCCCAGCCCGGTGTGCAAGCCCGAGCAGATGAACGTGGTCATCTTCCGCGAGAACACCGAGGACGTCTACGCCGGCATCGAGTGGCCGGCCGACTCGGCCGAGGCCGAGAAGGTGCGCGGCTTCCTCAAGAAGGAGCTCAAGGTCTCCATCCGCGAGCACTCCGGCATCGGCATCAAGCCGATGAGCCGGGAGGGCACCGAGCGCCTGGTGCGCATGGCCGTCAAGTATGCGCTCAAGCACAAACGCCGCTCGGTGACCCTGGTGCACAAGGGCAACATCATGAAGTACACCGAGGGCGCCTTCCGCGACTGGGGCTACGCCCTGGCCGCCCGGGAGTTCGGCGGGCAGACCGTTACCGAGACGGAGGTCACCGAGAAGCACGGCGGGACCGCCCCGGCCGGCAAGCTGGTGATCAAGGACCGCATCGCCGACAACATGTTCCAGCAGATCCTGACCCGCACCAACGAGTACGACGTGATGGCCATGCCCAACCTCAACGGCGACTACTTCTCCGACGCCTGCGCCGCGCAGGTCGGCGGCCTGGGCATCGCCCCGGGCGCCAACATCGGCGACGGCCTGGCGGTCTTCGAGGCCACCCACGGCACCGCCCCCAAGTACGTCGGCAAGAACCTGATCAACCCCGGCTCGCTGATCCTCAGCGCGGTGATGATGCTCGAGCACCTCGGCTGGGGCGAGTCCGGCGCGCTGGTCAAGTCGGCCCTGGCCGGCTGCTTCGCCGCGCGGGAGGTGACCCAGGATTTCGCCCGCCAGATGGAGGGGGTCAGGCCCCTGGGCACGACCGAGTTCACCGCCGCGGCACTGGCCAGGATCTGACCGGTCCGGCATGCCCGAGCTCCACGCCGTCCGGCCGCACCGGCTCCGCGAACAGGCGGCCGCCGAGCGGCGCAAGCTCGACGCGCTCGACCGGCTCCTGTCCCGCCTGGAGTCGCGGATGGCCGCGGGCGAGGACCGCGAGCGCCGCGCCTTCGAGCGGGTGAACGCCGACCTGCAGCTGCTCTACCGGCAGCCGGGCCGGCCGACCTCGCTGGTCGGGCGGGTTCTGGACCTATCCCGCAGCGGAGTGCGCTTCACCGCCATGCAGGAACTACGCATCGGCGACGTCCTGGATGCGCACTTCCAGCGCGGCGGCCGGCCGGTGTCCGGCTTCGGGAGCATGCACCTGGAGGTCGTGCGCTGCCTGCGCTCCGGCCGCGTGTGGGAGGTGGGCGCGCGCTTCGCCCCGGCCGCCGCGGCCGGGCCGGCGGCCAGTCCCGCCGACCGCCGCCGCAGCCGCCGCTACCCGGTCCGGCTGGAGGTCGTCTTCCGCCTGCCCGGGGAGGGCGGGGCCGTATGGCGCGGCGAGGTGCGCGACATCTCCACCGACGGCCTGCGCTTCTTCGCGCCGCGGCCCTTCCCGGCGGGAGCCATGGCCTCCGTTTCCATCCACGGGCAGGATCGGGATGGCGGGCGGGCCGGTGACCGCCTCACCCTGCGCGGCAACATCCTCATCCTGCGCTGCCGGCGCGTCGGCCGCCGCTACGAGGCCGGGGCCCGCTTCGTGTCGCCGCGATGAGCCGCCGAAGGCTGCTGCTGGCCGTTGCCGCCGGAACGATCGTCGCCGCGGCGCTGGCCGCCTGGCTGCTGCTCGGCCCGCTCTCGCCGTCGCGGCGGCTGGCCGCCCGGGTTGCGGCGGCCACCGGCCTGCCCTGCTCAATCGAGTCGGTCCGCCCGGCGGACGGCGCCCTGGAGGTCCGCGGTCTCGCGCTCGGCGCCGAGCCCGGCCCGGTGGTGGAGATCGACCGTCTCTGCGCCGAGGGGGACCTGGGCCGCCGGGAGCTGCGCACCGTCTCCATGACCAGGGGCCAGGCCCGCCTGGTCCTGCCGGAGGTGGGCGTCGTGCGCCTGACCGACGTGGACCTGTCCGCCGGCGGCCTCGAGGCCCTGACCTCGGAGGCCGGCGGGGGCGAGGCCACGGTGGCGGTCAGCGGGTACTGCGTGGAACTCAACCCGGTGCTCAAGGAGCACGGCCGGGTGCGCTTCCTGCGCGGGCGTTTCACGCTGTCGGCGCGGCTGTCCCGGATGCGGAGCGGGGACATGGACGTGCCCGTCAGGATCATTCTCACCGACTTCCACGTCCAGGCGCTCGACCGGCGCTTCGAGGGCGAGGCCGGCAGCGCCGAGGCCGTGGTCCGGCTGACCGGCAGTCTGCGCGAGCCCCGGCTCGACGCCCGGGAGCTCGCCCCCTTCCTGGGCGGCGTCGACCTGTCCACCCGCCGATGAGCCGGCCGGGCGGAGCCCGAAGATGAGGATCGCGCCCCTGCACGCCTGGGCCCTGCCCGCGGCCGAGGCGGTGGAGCTGCAGAGGGCGCTGGCCGCCAAGGTCCGCGAGCGGCCGCTGCGGCGCGCCCCGCGGCTGGTGGCTGGCATCGACTGCGGCTACTCGCGGCGCGAGGACCGGCTCTACGCGGCGGTCGTGCTCTGCCGGCTCCCCGGACGCACCCCGCACAGCCCCGTCGAGGTCGAGACCGTCGAGGAGCGCGTCGTGACCGCCCGGCCGCGGATGCCCTACATTCCGGGGCTGCTGTCCTTCCGCGAGCTGCCGCCCGTGCTGGAGTGCCTGGAGCGGCTCGAGCACGCGCCCGAGGCGGTCCTGGTCGACGGCCAGGGCCGGGCCCACCCGCGCCGCCTGGGCATCGCCTCGCATCTCGGGCTCATTCTCGGCATCCCGACGGTGGGTTGCGCCAAGAGCCTCCTGGTCGGCGTCCACGCCGTCCCCGGCCGGCGGCGCGGCTCGCGCCGGGCGCTGCTGCACCGCGGGGAAACGGTGGGCTGCGCCCTGCGCACCAGGGACGGCGTGGCCCCGGTCTACGTCTCGGTCGGGCACCTCGCGGACCTGGCCGGCGCCGTGCGGCTGGTCCTGGCCGCGACCGCCGGGTTCCGCCTGCCCGAGCCGGCCAGGCGGGCGCACCACCTGGCGACGATGGCGCGGCTGAAGGACGAGGGCGGGCAGTGAAGACCGAGCGCTCGGCGGGGCTGATCATCTTTCGGGAGACCGGGGGCCGGCGCGAGTACCTGCTGGTGCGCAGCGGCCGGCACGGCGCCTGGGGGTTCCCCAAAGGCCACGTGGAACCGGGCGAGACCGACGAGGCCGCCGCCCGGCGCGAGACCGCCGAGGAGGCGGGCCTCTCCGGCCTGGACGTCCTGCCGGGCTTCGGCCGGACGCTCCGCTACCCGCTGCCCGGCAAGGACGCGGTCAAGGAGGCGGTCTACCTGCTGGCCAGAGCCCCGGAGGGTTCCGCCCCGGGGCGGGGCGTCGATGACGAGATAGCGGAGCTGCGCTGGGCCGGCTACCGTCAGGCGCTCGGACTGCTCACCTTCGCCAACACCCGCGGGTTGCTCGAGGAGGCCGAGGCGTTCCTGAACGAAGCGCGCTGAGTGCCGCACGAGGCTCGTGCGGGGTCTGCGCTAGTTGCCGCCGTTCTCGCGCCCCGGACCGAGCCCCCGGGCTCCGCCGCCGGGCCTGAGGGGCTTGGCCCACAGAAAGCGTTCGTCCTGCAGCATGCGGTGGAGCTCGGCGCGGATCGGCTCGTTCTCGACGCCGTCCACGTCGGCCTGCAGGCGGTCGCGGAGGGCCTTCTTCTCGAGGCCCTGGTTGCGGTAGGCCCCCAGGAGCAGCGCCAGGCTCCAGCGGGCCTGCGGCAGGGTGGTGGCCTTGTGCAGGATGGCCCGCTGCCTTTCCACGAACTGCTCGACGCGGCCGTTCTTGATGGCTTCCTGGAGCTCGGGCGGAGCCTCGCGGCGGACTGGCTGGACATCCTTGACCGCCTCGCCGATCTCCAGCCTGACCACCTCGACCTCGTGGACCACCCGGGTCTTCCCTCCGTCGACGGCGAAGACGAAGGCTCCGGGCAGCCCATCCTTCGCCGGCTCGAAGCTCTCGATGACGCCCTGCAGCCTGCTCCCGTCCTTGAGGGTGGCGGTGGCGTGCAGCGGGCGATCGCGGAGCGCCTCCAGTTTGTCGGCTGGGATCTCGCGCAGCCCGTCGGCCGGAGCCGCGGTCGGAGCGGCGGCCGGGGTCGCGGCGGGCGGTTCCGCGGCCGTTGCCGTGGCCAGGAGCAGGGCGGCCGGCAAGGCCAGCGCGAGGGTGCGGCGCATGGTGTTCACGGGGGGATATATACAGGCAGAGAGCGGTCTGGTCAACCCCGGTGCCAGGTCAGCCGGCCAGCAGCTGTCGCTCCATCTCCGCGGCCAGTTCCTCGATCCCGGCGCCGGTCAGGGCGGAAACGGCAATCGTCGGGGCGAGAGGGGCGTCAGGAGCGGACGTCGGCTGGGGCGTGTCTGCTGACGCCTGACACCTGGCCCCCGACGCCTTCCCCGCCGCCGCCAGATCGCTCTTGTTGCGCACGATGATCGCCCGGCGCGCGCGGCGGAGCAGCTCCGGCGCGAAGCCACCGGCGTCCTGCGGCGCCGAGGCGTCGAGGACCACCAGGACCAGGTCGGCCCCGGAGATCTCCCGCCAGGCCTGCTCCTGGGCCTCGGCGGCCAGGGCGTCGCCCGGCAGCCGCCCGAACCCGGCGGTGTCCACCAGCTCCACGGCCAGGCCCCGCACGGAGACCTCGGCGGCCACCGAGTCGCGGGTGGTCCCGGGATGCGGGCTGACGATGGCCCTATCCTCGCCGGCCAGCCGGTTGAGGAGCGTGCTCTTGCCGGCGTTGACCGGCCCGGCGATGACCACGCGGTGGGTCTTCATGACGGCCGGGACGGGGGTAGGAGTCCGCGTCCTGCGGCCTTCAGCCTCCAGCCTGCCGTTCTCGGCGCGCCATTGGCAGAGCGCCTCGAGCTGGCGGCGGGTCCTGACCTCCGGCAGCATCCGCCGGAACTGGGCCTCCGGCCCGGAGAGGTCGGGCTCCTCCGGTGGCGCGGAGCGCTCCTCGAGGCCCAGCTCCCGCAGACGCCCGGCCACCGCTGCGGCGGCGGCCCCGCCGGCGTGGCTGTTGAGCTCAAAACGCTCGATGACGGTTGCGGGCTGCGGGCTGTGGATTGCGGGTCCCGAAGAAGCCTCGCGAGGTGACAACGCGGCGACGATGACTTCGTCGAGGACCCCGCCGCCGGCGTCCAGGAGCCGGCCATAGGCCAGTTCGCCGGGCTCCAGCCCCAGGATCCGCCGGGAGCTGACGGCCCTGGCGAGCGCGGCGCGCGCCCCCGGGCCCTCCACCGCGAAGACGGCGATGCCGCCCTCGCCGGGAGGAGTCAGCAGGGAGAAGAGGCCGGGGCTAGAGTGGGCCATGGGCAGCCACAGATGCACACGGATGAACACCGATGGACCAACGAGGACTTTCACCGCAGAGGACGCAGAGTATCGCGGAGGACGACGGAGCCGGATGGGGGGCGGAACGGCCCTGTCTCTTCATGATGTCCGAGCAAGTTCGGGATGAAGGAGCCGATGTCCTCTGCGATGCTCTGCGTCCTCTGCGGTGAAGGCTCTCGCGTCGGTGTTCATCTGCGTTCATCAGTGGCTGAACGCCGTCGCGGCGACGGCCAACCCCTCCAGCACCAGGTTCGGCAGGAGCCTGAACTTCGTCCGGCAGAGCGGCACGATGAGCTTCGCGGCGCCGCCGGTGGCCACCAGCGTCGGCCGGCCGCCGAGCGCGGCAGCGGTCTCCTCCGCCAGGCGGTCGACCGCTCCGGCCAGGCCGTAGGTGGCGCCGGCGGCCGCCGCATCGGAGGTCGAACGCCCGGGGGGAGGGACGGCTTCGGCGGGCGTCCTGACCCGGACCAGCCCGGTTCCGGCCGATAGCGCGGCGGCGGCCAGCGCCGGGCCGGGGAGGATGGCTCCGCCCAGGAAGGCGCCGTCCGCGGTCACCGCGTTGACGGTGACCGCCGTGCCGAAGTCGACGACCACGGCGGCCCCGAAGCGCCGGTGGGCGGCCAGGGCCCCGGCCAGGCGGTCGGCGCCAACCGCCGACGGGCGCTCGACCCTGAGCTCCAGGCCCGGCTCGAGGTCGCGGTTGAGATAGCGCACGGCGCAGGCCGGGCCCAGCTCCCGGGCGATGGCCAGTTCCAGGGCCCGCTCCCGGTCGGGGAAAACCGAGGCGACCGCCGCCAGGCGCACCTCTCCCGGGGCGACTCGCCCGCCGGAGAAGAAGAGCCGGCGGCTGCCGAGCGCCGCGGCGGGCAGCCGGTGGACGCAGCAGGTCCGCCCGCCGCGCCCGAACCCGGCGGCGACCGAGGTGTTTCCGAGACTGACCACGGCTATCATGAGCATCCCCTTCCACGGGCCGCAGTGTACTCCGCCTCCGGCGGGGCGTCAATTCCCTCCGAAGCCGGGGTTGACAGGCCGGCGACGGCAGGTAGAATAGCGGTGTCGCCCATACCCCCTTAGCTCAGCTGGTAGAGCAGCTGACTCTTAATCAGCGGGTCGTAGGTTCGAGTCCTACAGGGGGTACCAATAGAACAACAGGCCCCGGCCTTCCAGGTCGGGGCTTTTGTTTCGGCTGCGGTCAGGGGCAGTTGTCCGGGCCGGCAGGGGGCTTCTGCCCCTGCCGGGCTGCTACGGCACCCTCCGGAACCTCGACGGCGCCGCCCCCAGCACTGCCTTGAACTGCCGCGAAAAGGCGAAGGCGTTGGCGTAGCCGAGTTGGTGGGCCACTTCCTTGACGGTCAGGTCGCCGTGGGCGAGCATCGAGCGGGCCCGTTCCACCCGCCGGCGGATGCGATAGTCGCCCGGCGAGGTCCCGAAGCGCGCCGCGAAAGCCTTGCGGAAGCGCTCGTAACCCAGACCCAGTTCCTCAGCCAACCTCGGCAGCGAGATGCGCTCGGCGGGGTCGGCGGCCAGCCTCCGGGCGGCCTCCTCGATCTCCCGCGCGGCCGGCGCCTGGCGCGAGCCGCGGCGGTCGAGCGCGTAGACGTCCACGACCAGCGCGTGGATCTCGGCGAGCATCCGCGGCAGCTCGCTCTCCGGGCAGTCGCGCAGTTCGGCCACCAGCCGGTCGAAGCGCTCGACCAGCGCCAGGCTCAGGCCGGGGTTGAGCACCGGCCGCTCCAGGTCCAGGCTGCCCAGCGCGGAGAGCGCCGCGGCGAAGGGCCGGCCTAGGTTCACGTAGCACTCGGCCCAGTCGGAGCTCGCCGGGTGCAGGGTGCTGTGCCGGCGCCCGGCCACGCGCTGGAAGAAGCAGCCCGGGAAGGTGCGGTGCTCGCGCCCCTGCCAGTCGACGTAGGTCCCCTCGCCGCGCAGGACCAGCACGCCGCTGTAGTGGCCGAAGACCGAGTTCACGTGCTGGTGGGCGCCGCCGGGCTTGAGCAGGAAGCCGGCCCCGATCATGTGGTCGGAGTCGGAGCCCTGCATCCCCCGGTGAGCGACCTCCTTGCGGAAGAAGCGCGCCGGGAGAACGACTGCCGCCGTGCCCATGGGCCCTCCCCTCTTATGCCAAATCAGATATCTAGATTACCATCTCCGCTATGGACGTCCAGCGCCAAATGGGGTATTGTCTGAAGAGCAGGCGGCAGTTGCCGCCGGAGCGAACGGGAGACGGATCATGGCGACCAAGTCGAAGTCGGCTGATGGCAAGCTGAGCTGGGGCATCCTGGGCGCGGGCAAGATCGCCGCGGCCTTCGCGCGCGGGCTGGCCGCGTCGAAGAGCGGCAAGCTCGTCGCGGTGGGCAGCCGCACGCAGGCCAACGCCGACAAGTTCGGCGGCGAGTTCGGCGTGCCGCGCCGCCACGGGAGCTACGAGGCGCTCATCGCCGACCCGGAGGTCGAGGCCGTCTACGTGGCCACGCCGCACCCCATGCACGCCGAGTGGACCATCCGGGCCTGCGCGGCCGGCAAGCACGTCCTCTGCGAGAAGCCCATGGCCCCCAACCACGCGGCGGCCATGGCCATGTTCGACGCCGCCGCCCGCGCCGGCGTCCTGCTCATGGAAGCCTTCATGTACCGCTGCCACCCGCAGACGGCGAAGCTCCTCGAGGTCGTACGCTCCGGCGCCATCGGCGAGGTGCGGATGATCCAGGCCTCCTTCGGCTACGGCTCGGGCGGCGCCGTCGATCCGCAGAGCCGGGCCTACCGCAACGACCTGGCCGGCGGCGGCATCCTCGACGTCGGCTGCTACCCGGTCTCGATGTCGAGGCTGATCGCCGGCGCGGCGCTGGGGAAGGATTTCGCCGAACCCCTCGAGGTCCGCGGAGTCGGGCGCCTGGGCGAGACCGGCGTCGACGAGTGGGCCGCGGCGGTCATGAAGTTCCCCGGCGACATCGTCGCCCAGGTGGCCACCGGCATCCGCCAGGGGCTCGAGAACTGCGTGCGCATCTACGGCACGGCCGGCACCATCACCGTGCCGAGCCCCTGGGCGGCCAACCGCACCGCCGCCGAGACCCTGGAGTTCACGGTCAAGGTCAACAAGGAGAAGGACGCGCGGGTCGTATCCTGCCCGGCCGCCGCGACCGCCTTCAGCCTGGAGGCCGACGCCTTCGCCGCGGCGCTCGCCGCCGGCCGGCGCGAGGCGGTCCCGCCGGCCATGACCCAGGCCGACACCCTCGGGAACCTGAAGGCCCTGGACGCCTGGCGCGATTCCATCGGCCTGGTCTACGAGTTCGAGAAGGCCCCGGCCACGGTCTCGGGCCGGAAGCTCGCCCGGCGCGCCGACGCCAAGATGAAGTACGGCCGCGTGGCCGGCGTCGACCTGCCCGTCTCGCGCCTGATCATGGGCGTCGACAACCAGAAGGTCGCGCCGCACGCCTTCGCCATGTTCGACGACTACGTCGAGCGCGGCGGCAACGTATTCGACTGCGCCTGGGTCTACGGCTCCGGCGCCTGCGAGAAGACCCTCGGCCACTGGGTCAAGACCCGCGGCGTCCGCAGGGACGTGGTCATCCTCGACAAGGGCGCGCACACACCCAACTGCAACCCGGAGGCGCTCTCCCGGCAGTTCAAGGAGAGCCTGGAGCGGCTGCAGATGGACTACGTCGACATCTACATGCTCCACCGCGACAACCCCGAGGTGCCGATCGGCGAGTTCGTGGAGGTCCTCAACGAGCACAAGAAGGCCGGCCGGATGAAGGCCTTCGGCGGCTCCAACTGGACGCTCGAGCGCGTGGCGGCGGCCAACGAGTACGCGAAAACCAAGGGCCTCACCGGCTTCTCGGCGGTCAGCAACCAGCTGAGCCTGGCCCGGATGGTCGAGCCGCCCTGGAAGGGCTGCCTCACCGCCTCCGACGCCAAGAGCCGCGCGTGGTTCGAGCAGACCCAGACCGCGCTGATGCCCTGGTCGAGCCAAGCCCGCGGCTTCTTCCTCCCCGGAAGGGCCAACCCCTCTGACCGCTCCGACGCGGAGCTCGCCCGCTGCTGGTACGCCGAGGACAACTTCCAGCGACTGGAGCGCGTGAACCGGCTGGCCGCCGAGCGCGGCGTCGAGCCCATCAACGTGGCCCTGGCCTGGGTCCTGGCCCAGCCTTTCCCGACCTTCCCGCTGATCGGCCCGCGGCAGATCGCCGAGACGGCCAGTTCATTCCGGGCGCTGGAGATCGAGCTCACGCCGCGAGAGGTGAAGTGGCTGAACCTGGAGGGTTAGTTGCTGGTTGCGGGTTGCTGGTTGCGGGAGGTTAGTTGCTGGCAAGAAGCTTTCGCCGAGGCCCTGGCAGTTGTTTCTGACCAGCAACCCGCAACTAGCAACCAGCAACAGCCTACTGGTGCCACCCGTCCTTCGGCAGCCAGGGTTCGTAGTGCTTCCAGTACTGCCGGCGGCTCCAGGCGCCGTGGGAGGCCAGGCCCTGCTGGCCTAGCGAGTCGACGACCACCACGTAGTACTGGCGGGCCTTGCCGCGGCCTTCCTCGTCCTTGTCAGTGAAGGTCGTCTCCTTGATGGGCTCGGGGGTGAGCAGCACCACGCTCGAGTCCTTGTCCCACTGCGCGCCGCGGCCGTTGAGGCGGAAGACGTAGTAGCCCTTGATGTTCTGGTGGGGCGAAGCGTCCCACTTGAGGTCGGCGCCGCCGCCCTCGGCGCGCTCCTTGGCGAAGAGGTTCTCGACCTCGTTCGGCACGGTTATCTGGTAGGGGCTCGGGCCCCCCTCGACGCCGAGACGGTTCACCGCCCGGACGCGGTAGGCGTAGATGGCGAAGGGGCAGCCGGGCTTGGTCATGTCGTAGGCCTTGTTGCCCTCCAGGCCGTCCTTCCCGAAGTACGGCTGCCAGATGGGGTCCTTGACCTCGACGATCTTCGAGAGATCCACGGCGTCGGTGAAGCTGGTCTCGGCGATGGGCTTCGGCGTCAGGCGCTCGAAGGCGCCCAGCGCCGCCCGCTCGACCATGGCCTCGAGGGGCAGCTTGTCGGTGTACTGCGCCGCGTACGAGGTCTTCTGGGCGCCGCTGATCGGCCGGAGCGGCGCGCGCTCGACCACGTAGCCGACCACGTCCTTCTCGTCGCTGGCCTTCCAGGAGAAGACCACTTTGTCCCTGGCCAGGACGTCGACGCGGGAGTCGAGGATCAGCTTCGGTTGGGTGCGGACGCGAAGGCAGAGAGGGCCTCCACGGCCATAGCCAACTGTGCCAGTCACAGCGTAGTGGTAGACGCTGCCGGGCTTGAGATCCTTGTCGGAGAAGCGGGGCTCCTTTACTGATGCCACTTCCTTCAGCCCAGTCTTCCAGGGCTGATCACCTTCGCCTCGATAGACGACATAGCCGGGCATGTCGGTGCCCTTGGGCGCTGGCATCCATGAGACCTCGGCCTTGCCGCCCTCGATGGTGACCACCTGCACGTCCTCGGGGACATAGATGGGGACCGGAGGCGGCTGCGGATTGGCCAGTCGGTACGTCCACACCTGCTGCTCCTTCGCCGCCCGATTCTCGAGGATGACGATGTTCAGATCCGGCAGGTAGCGCATGAGTTGGGCGCGGTTGCCGGCCGGGTCGGGCTCCTGCGGAGGGTTCATCTTCTGCCACTCGTTCTTCCCGGGGTCATAGACCCAGGTCGAGAGCGGCCGCGGGGCCTCCTCAGCCGGCGGGGTGCCGAGGACTACGGCGATCATCCGGTCGTTGCGGCTGTCGTAGACCATGGTCGGCCCCGAGCCTTTGCCCGGCGGGCTTTCGCCCTTGGGCTGGAGGTCGATCCACTTGTCGGCGGCGATGTCGTAGGCCCAGGTCTGCGGTGCGTCCCGGCCCTGGTCGCCGAAGAGGATCAGGCGGTTGCGGCCCGGGTCGAGCGCCATCCCGGCGTAGTCGCGCTTGCCGATCTCCTTCGACGGGTTGGCGGTGCTCCAGGTGTTCGTGTAGGGATCGTACACCCGCAGCTTGGTATCGTAGACCCAGAAGACCTGGTGGTTCGGGTCCCAGCAGAGCTGCTTGCCGACGTTCAGGGCCGGCTCCTTGCCCGGGCGCAGGTTAGTCCAGCGCTTGGCGGCCAGGTCGAAGGTCCAGACCGAGTCCTCGCGGAGGTAGCGGCTGCGGTCCCAGAACCAGCCGTGGCCGAAGGCCGGGTAGCTGAAGCGGTAGAACTTGTTGTCGAGCGGGCACTGGACGTTCTCGCGGCAGCAGCAGTTGCCCGGCGGGTTGTTGTTGGTCTGGAGGTACTCCCACTTGCCGGCCTTGACGTCGTAGGCCCAGGTCTCGGTGAGCTGCGGGCCGCCGCCGCCCGGGTCGTGCCCGCCCCAGCGGATCATCTTGCCGGCGGCCGGGTCGTAGTCCCAGCTGGCCTCGTAGCCCAGGCGCGGCGAACCGGGGCCTCCGGGGACCGGGCTGCGCTTGACCCAGGTGTTGGGGGCCTGGTCGGCGAGGGAGGGTGGGGCGGTCGGAGAGGCCTGGTCCGGCGGACCTTCAGCCGCCGCTCCCGAACCGGCGAGCAGTCCACAGATGAGAACGCAGGCGGCAGCCAGCGACCGCATAGCTCCTCCTTGCAGGCGCCTCCGGACTGAGTTCAGCCGCGGCCCCAGAGCACGAAGGCCACGAAGACTAGGTAGAGCAACCCGCCGATCATCAGCGCGTGCGGACTAAGGGTCTTCCTGGCCCGCAGCCAGATCACCGCGATTGTTCCGGAGAGAAGCGCCAGCACCGCCGAGACCATGGTCACGCCGCCCTCGGCCATCAAGTCCCAGGGCGTGCCGGCGATGCCGATGGCCACCGGGATGCAGCTCTGGAAGACCATCGCCCCGGTAATGTTGCCCATGGCCAGGGTGTCCTTGCCCTTGCTGACCCAGACCACCGAGTTGAACTTCTCGGGCAGCTCGGTGGCGATCGGGACGATGATCAACGAGAGCACCAGCGGCGATATGTCCGCGGCCTTGGATACGGCCTCGGCGTACTTCACGAAGAGGTGCGCGCCCCAGATCATCACGCCCAGCCCGATAACGAACTGGATGACGCTCATGGCGGTCAGCGGGCCGGACCTGAAGATTCTGCCGAGGTACAGCTGCTCGTCGCACTCCACGCCTTCGGCCTCGCCGGCCAGGGTCATCTTGACGTAGAGCCCGTAGGCCGCGAGCAGTCCGACGGCCACCGTGACCCGCCCGACCCAGACCGCGCCCGGCCCGAGGGAGCCGAGGGCCTGCGGAAGGAATGTGGCCAGCACCGCGGCGGAGTAGGTCGCCAGGAAGAACGTCAGGTCCCGGGCCAGGATGCGGGTGTCGACCTGTATCTCCGGCCCGCGGCGGCGCAGCCTGACGCTGACCAGGACTCCCAGGCCGGTCACGAAGAAGGCCAGGGTGGCCAGCATGAAGGGCGCCCCGGCGATGGCCCCCAGGGCGATCTTGTTGGCCTGCTCGGTGCCCCAGAAGGCCACGATGGCGATCACCGGGATGATGGTCTCGGGCATGGCCGTGCCCACCGCGGCGAGCAGACTGCCCACCGCGCCCTGGTGCAGGTTCATGCGGTGGCCGAGCATCTCCACGGCGTTGGTGAAGATGATGCTGGCAGCCAGCACCACCACCAGGCTGACGACCAGGAGAAGGATGTCGACTGCCAAGGGGTCCTCCTAGGATTTGATGCGCTCGAGCCCGCCCAGGTACGGCCGGAGCGGCTCGGGCAGGAGCACGCTCCCGTCGGCCTGCTGGTAGGTCTCGAGCAGCGCGACCACCAGCCGCGGCAGGGCCGTGCCCGAGCCGTTGAGCGTGTGGCAGAACCTGGGCTTGGACTGTCCGTCCTTGTACTTCAGGCCCATCCGCCGGGCCTGGAAGTCGCGGAAGTTCGAACAGCTCGAGACCTCCAGGAACCTGCCCTGCCCCGGCGCCCACACCTCGATGTCGTAGCAGCGCGCCGCCGCGAAGGACAGGTCCCCGCGGCAGAGCAGCATGGTCCGGTAGTGGAGCCCCAGGCTCTGGAGCACCCGCTCGGCATCGGCGGTCAGCGCCTCGTGCTCGGCGGGGCTGTCCTCTTCGCGGACGATCTTGACGAGCTCGACCTTGTCGAACTGGTGGACCCGGATCATCCCGCGGGTGTCCTTGCCGTAGCTGCCGGCCTCGCGCCGGAAGCAGGCCGAGTAGCAGCAGTACTTGAGCGGCAGCGCCTCGGCCTGAAGCGTCTCCCCGGCGTGCAGGTTGGTGACCGGCACCTCGGCGGTGGGGATCAGGTAGAGCTCGTCGGCCGCGAGCTTGTACATGTCCTCCTCGAGCTTGGGGAGCTGACCCGTCCCGGTCATGGAGGCGCGGTTCACCAGGTAGGGCACGGCCACCTCGGTGTAGCCGGCCTTGGCGGCCAGGTCGAGCATGTAGGCGATGAGCGCCCGTTCGAGCCTGGCGCCCAGCCCCTTGAAGACGGTGAAGCCGTGGCCGGAGATCTTGGTGGCCCGCGGGAAATCGAGGATGCCCAGGGCCTCGCCGATGTCCCAGTGGGCCTTGGGCTGGAAGCTGAACTCCGGCTTCTGTCCCCAGGAGCGGACCTCGACGTTGCCCTCGGCGCCGGCGCCGGCCGGGACCGAGTCGTCGGGCACGTTGGGCACGCGCAGCAGCAGCCCGTCGAGCTCCTCCTGGGTGGCGGCCAGCTCCTTCTCGATGGCCGCGACCTTATCGCCGAGCTCCTTCATGCGGCTCTTCAGCTTCTCGGCCTCGTCGCGCTTCTCCTTCATGAGCCGGCCGACTTCCTTGGAGCCGGCGTTGCGCTCGGCCTTCAAGGCCTCGACCTCGGTGAGCTTCGACCGGCGCGAGGAGTCGAGCGCCAGGATCCGGTCGACGTCGGCGGCGTCGTGCTTGTCGGCGACCGCGCGGCGGACCGCCTCGGGGTTCTCGCGGATGAAGTCCAGTGAGAGCATGAGCGGGTCCTTCCTTGACTGCCAATGGGGCCTGGGAGACGGCGGCATTCTAGCCGCCTTAACCGGGGTATCAAGGGGCCGCGCGGCCTCCGGCGTTTGACAGCCCATCCGCCCCGCGCGATAATGCATGCCGGCGGATGGGCCTGGCAGCCCCGGAGGATCGGACATGAGACACCTGGCTTTCTGCGCGGCGCTGACGTTCTTCGCGGCCTGGGCCCTGGGCACCTCCGGGTGCGGCAAGCCCAAGGCCGGCTCCGGGCCGGCGGCCGGCCTGACCGGCGTCTCCGACGGCGGGCCCTCCGCCGCCGCCAAGACCGCGCCGCTGCCGGGCTCGCAGGGCGAGCTGCAGAACATCGCCGGCTGCTGGCGGGAGCTCGATGCCGAGATGGCCCGCGAACAGCTGCGCTTCAAGGTCATCGCCGCCAAGGCCTGGGCCATGGCCGGGTCCTCGGACCAGATCATGAAGCTGGCCGAGCGCTCCACCGGCAGTCCGGCGGTGCCGCCCAAGGGGTCCGGCGCCGGCGAGATCAACAAGCTGGCCTTCGCCACCGCCATGGACGACGCCAAGTTCGCCGAGGTCTTCCGGAACATCGAGCTGATCGGCATCAACGCCAAGAACCTGGCGGTGTCCGCCGGCGACATAGACGCGGCGGGCACGCGCAAGTGGTGGGGCCAGCTCGACAACCTTTGCCGCGGCGTCTGCGCCGAGATCGCCCCGGCCCCCGCCCCGGCTCCGGCCGCCCCCGCCTCTCCGGCCGGCAGGAACTGACCTGACCGCGGCGTGAGGCCGCCCTTGCCTCGCTCCGCTCCGCCTCTCAGACGAGCTCTTCGGGTGTGGCTGCCGCCCATCGCGGCGGTCGCGTTGGCGCTTGCGGTCGCGGTGGCCGCTGGCTGCCGGGCGCTCGGGACCGCGGGCCGCGACCGCCCGGCTCGCGGGGCGTGGGGATCGGGCGCCGCCGAGCTGCTGCTCCGCGAGACGGCCGGATACGAGCGCAAGGCCGAGCCGGTCTTCACGGGGTTGCCCTTCCCCGCCGGCGCGCTGCCCTCGGCCGCCAACCTCCGGGTGCTCGCCTCCGACGGGCGGGAGCTGCCCAGCCAGCGCAGCGTGCTGGCCACCTGGCCGGACGGCTCGGTGCGCTGGGCCGGGCTGGCCTTCGAGCCGGGCGTGGCCGCCGGCGCAACCGGCCGCTACCGGGTGGAGTTCGGGCCGCGGGTCAAGGCGGGACGGGTCCCCGCCCCGCTCATGGCGGAGAGCCAGAAGGACCTGATCCGCGTCGACACCGGCCGGCTGCAGCTGGAGGTGCTGGTCCGGCCCCAGCCGCACACCGCCGGCGCCCAGCCGGCGCTGACCCTGTCCGTCGACCTGAACGGCGACGGCCGCTACGATGCCGACGAGCGCGTCCTGGCCGCGCCCGGGCTGGAGGTCTTCGCCGAGCTCGAGGCCCTCAAGCCCGGGGCCGTTGCCGGCAGGTTCTCGGCCGCGGCCGGCGCCGGCGCGGCGGAGCTGGAGGAGGCCGGGCCGCTGCGGGCCTGCGTGGCCTGGCGGGGCTGGCACGTTGACGCCGCCGGCCGCCGGACCTGCCCGTTCCTGGTGCGGATCTACGCCTTCCGGGGCCGCAGCTGCCTCCGGGTGGTCCACACCCTGACGCTCAGCGAGGATCCCAACGCCTCGCGCCTGGTCGAGGCCGGCCTGGCTCTGGCGCCGGCGGCCCCCGCCGCTCCGGCCGGCCGCGCCCTGCGCCAGACCCTGGCCGCGCCCAAGCGCTATCCCGACCTGGCCGGCTTCGAGGTCCGCACGGCCTGGGCGGACGGCGAACGCGCCGGCGCCGAGGGCCGGCCCGGGGCGCACCTGGCGGCCGCGGCCGGCCGCTGCGAGGTGATCCTGGCCCCGGCCCGCCCGGTGGAGGACGCGCCCTGGGAACTGCGGGTCGAGCCGGACGGCTCGCGCCTGACGGCGGCCCTCTGGCCGCGCTGGGATCCGGAATCCACCGATGCCCGCGGGCCGGAGGAGCGCGCGGCTCCGGGCTTCGCCGAGTTCTGCCACACGGAGAGCTTCGAGCGCTTCTGGCCGCGCGGCGGCCGGCCGTCCTCGGCCGCGGGCGCGGCGCGCAGCCACGAGCTGTGGGTGGACTTCGCGGCGGTTGCCGCGGGGGCCGGCGGCGGCACCCGCGCGGCCGACTTCGCGGCGCGCGCGGCCGCCCCGCTGGCGGCCTGGCCGGGGGCCGAGTGGCTGGACCGCTCCGGGGCCTTCGGGCGGTTCGCGCCGGCCGGCGGCGCCGGCGACGGGGACTCCGGCGGCCAGATGGGCGTCGGGCTCTCGCGGCTCTCGGAGTGGCTGGCCGGCCACCAGCGCGGCCGTTTCGGCTGGCTCGGGCTATGGGATTACGGCGACTTCCAGACCGTCTACCGCGAGCGCGGCGGGCTGAACGTCGGCGAGCGCTGGTGGAACTGGTCCGGGACCTGGGGCTGGATGCAGGACCGCGACGGCCTGACCGATGCCTTCCTGGCGGCCTGGCTCCGGCGGGGCGACCCGGCCGACTGGGAGCGGTTCCGCGCCGCCGCCGAGCACGCCTTCGACGTGGACACGGTCCACGATGCCGGCCGCGGCGCCGGACTGACCGGGACCTCCCACGGGCCGGGCGCCAGCCACTGGTCGGCGCCCGCGTCGCTGGCCGCGACGTGGCCGGCGGCCTGGCTCGACCACCACTACCTCACCGGCGAGCGCCGCGGGCTGGAGGCCCTGGTCGCGCTGGCCGGGTCGCTCGAGGGGCGCGGCCCGGCGGACTTCGCGGACCGGTCCCGGGCCTGGAGCCCCGAGCAGGCCGGGCTCCTGCGCGCCCGGCTGGCCGCCCGGGAGGCGCTGGGCGGTTCGCAGGAGGCCGCGGCCCAGGCGGCCCTGGAGTTCTTCGACGCCCTGTCCGCCCGGGAGCTGGGCTCCGAGGGCTGGGCCCGGGAGCTGGCCCCGGCGCTGATCCGCCACCACCGGCTGACCGGCAGCGAGATCGCGGCCCGGCTGATCGAGCGCGGGACCCGCGGCTACCTGGCGTCGCGCGGGCCGGCGGCGCGCGGCTCCGAGGTGGAGCGCAACTGCTACGACTCCTGCGCCTACGCCTGGCGGCTCAGCGGCGACAGCTACTTCCTGGAGCGCGGCCGGGTGCTGCTGGAGCGCTCGGCCGCGGCCCGGGCCGGCCGGGTGCCTCTTGACCCCGGGTCCAAGGTCCCCGCCGATCTGTCCACCGACACGCGCGAGCTGCTGGAGCTCTTCTCCGTGCCGGCGCTGCTGGCCGCCGAGCAGGAAGCCGGGCTGGCTCCGCTGGCGCCGCCAGGCGCCGCCGCGGCCAAGCCCTGAAGACGAGGCCGCCGTGCGGGCGGATGTGCCCGCCGCAGGCGTGCGCAAGCCGTGCACACATTGCACACAACAAGAGGTGGGCGTCTAGCAGCTAACCCCGAGGGGCTCGGGGGCTTGCGAACTGATGGCGGAGAGGGTGGGAGTCAGCCCCCACCTGATGAGCACGCCTAGAAGCCTACCCGCCTGCCTGCACCAACCACCCCTCCTATGGTTTCTTGTAACACGTCTGCTCTAGAAAATCAAGACCTCAGATGTGCAAGAACAGAGGGCTGTGTGGGCAGGCACGTGCGCAAGTGTGATCAGCCAAGTCATTCCTTGACAATCCACAGTTCCAGGACCAACGCTATGTCGCACACCTTCTGGAATGCGCTGGGATCCCATTGCAGAGATCGTTGCGAGGCGGCGGGATGGCCGGGGCAAGACGAGCGTCCATCTGTCGCATAGTCCCCCCGATTCATTGGGCGATGAGCCGCTGCCCAAGCGTAACGGCGAAGAATGTCCTCAGTAACATCAGGCATACTGCCGTTAATAGCTCCACCCATTTGTGGCCCCGCCTTCTTATGGCTGCGCCAACTCAGTACGCATTGCCAGTATGGTGCGTAAGGCGAACCGCTTCTGGCGCCCTCGATCCACCATCGCCAGTTGCCCTGATCGTACCCGCCGATAGATTGTCTTTGTTGCGCACCCAAGCAGCCTTGCCGCCCGACCCGCGCTCACGTCCAGATCGAGCAGATCCATCAGTCGTACCATCCTTGTTCCTGCCAGTTCAGGACGTCTCCGCTTCCAAGCAACAAGCGTGCTCTTGGCGATCCCGAGGAATTCAGCCATTTCATTGTTCGGCACGACACGATCCAGAGGGGGAAGAGCGGGGAGCCCATGACGCGGCTTGTGCATGGTCATCTCCTGTTGTTGCCCTTTGCTGAAAAGAACACCGTCCGAAGTCCCATAGGCTCCGGGCGGCCCACCGAAAAGGACCTGCGACTACCAGCCCCATCATGCCCGACGGAGAGAGCAGGACGAACCCCAAGCGGCTTGGCCCTCTTGCTTGCGTAGAAATCAGGCCGTGCGAAGTGCCGATTGCCAGGGATCTGTGAGCAGACGGGCGCGGCGATAGCTCTGCCAGGAAGCGCTGGCAGAACGGAACTTCGACCTCATCACCTATCGTCCAGAACCGGCCAACGAGAAACCCAGGTTCGAACCGCGGGGCAAGTGGCCCAGGAAGAGCCCCTGCGCTGCGCCGCAGGTCAAGACCCGTGGGCCCTGCGGAATCCGTATCGAGCTCATGACGCATTTCGAAGGCAACCGGAGACCTCTGCCCGTAACCAGGCTGAAATCCTCAGCCTGAAGTCCACGAAATCGTGAAGCGACGCGCCGGCAGCACGGAGGGAGTCAGTTGAACACCGGTTGATCGGACCCATCGGCACGAACCCGCCATTAACCGGCCCCATCGAGTGCCGCCAACGCCTCGGCGGCCTGCTCAAACTTCACTGCCGGAGAGCGGCGTGATGCTCGGCCGAGTGTTGGCACACTACGGGGTTGCTACAACAAGCGCAATTCCTCTTCAGGCATCGTTTCATCACCACGCATGTCCCGAATGGTACCTTCAATTTCGCGTAGCACCTCCTGACACCCACCCCTGATGTTTCCGTTGCCGTTTTCGAGACCCGCTACCAATGCAGAAACAGCCAGGGTCTTCATGTTGGCCAGCGCACGAATAGTGATACTTCTGTCGCTAGCATCGCTTGTTGCGAGGCCCGCCACTAGATGAGATGCCAGTCTATCGAAAATGCATGAAGGGGCAGATACCTCTCCTCTACTGGCACGCAACGTAAGTACTAACGCAATCCGAAGGCCTCTCCGGCGCACTTCTCGATTCCCGTCGCCTATCGCCTCCACGATGACGGGGATGCTGGATTGTGCATCGCCCGACAATCGCCATAGAGCATCCGCAATATCGTATCGACCAGGACCGGGATTTGACTCGAGCATTGCCTTAAGCTGAGGAACCTTCGTCTTCGAGGCAGGGTTGAGTCTCTCTAGCGATATTACTGCAGCTTGCCTCTCGTCAGAGGCATCAGATGCCAGAGCACCCAGTAGTGTTTGCATGGCAAGGGGGCACTCGCAATACCCCAACAACAGCACCGCACATTCTCTCCTATTGCTCAATCCATATGGCAGGTGGAGGTGCGAGGTTAGCAGAGCGGCAGCATGGTTTGGCCCGCCCAAATCCTTCAAGGCGTTCGCTGCCATCGCCGATTGGCGCTCAATATCCATATGTGGCCAATCACTGGAAATCAGGAGGTTTAGCACTGCGGTGCAGCGGACAACAGGTGCGATTGCGCAGTATAGAATGAGGCATCCGATCATAGTAACAATCACTACCAACGCTGGACCGGCCACGCCGCGCAATGAGCTCTTGGCACAGTACCTAGTCTCTCGTCCGCTGGCGTGATCGTTGGACATGCACATCTGCCCTCTACTCTTTCTTCTCCCGCGGATCCTGCTTCGCGACATCCTGGATCGTCTTCTTGTCCTGATCAAGACGTTTCTGAGCGGCTTCACGTGACGCTTCCGCGGTCTTCTTCTGGCCCTCGTCTGCATAATCGGAAACATCCCACTGAAAATTGTCAACATGCAGTTGGCTCAAGAACTGTGAATTCGTCACTGTAAGGAGATTCGCAAGATACGTGGCCTCTTCCTCAGTCAGGCAGTCACTTCCCCCAGCCTTGACATAGTCATCCCTAGTCTTCCGAAGCTCAGTTACAACATCGTACATGGCACGAACTGTTGTTGTCATATGCTTGAGCTCGTGCCCTTTTATGGTCTTGCACTTCACGGCCTTGTCAGCTGCTTCACTGGCCACATACCACGACTCTATCTTCGTCGTGACAACCCCCATTTCGACTTGCCAACACTTATTGTTCGGATCCTCATCCTTGACCTTCTTTGCCCTAATTCTAAGGGCCCAGGCATCTCCAAGGCCGGCATTATTGGGTGCAAACACCCGTGTATTCCCAGTCCGTCCCTGGTTCGCAGGAGCGCTTGCCGTGGGTCCCGCCGGAGAGTCCAGTTTCTCCTTCCAAATCTCTTTCGCTTTCTGGTGCCATGCTGCGAACTCAGCCTTCTGTGTGTCTAGGAACGTTTTCGCCTCTTGGCCTAGCGTCTCCTCGTACTTGGCGTCTAGATCTGGCTCTTTGGACTTGTTATCGGTTTGGTCCTCACCGTGGCCATCGGGATCTGCCCACCTCACAGGATTGTTGAAGCAGTATCGGTAATTGGAGCCACGTTCCTTATCTACGAAGACACCGAGTTCCACCGCATACAGACGGGTAGGAGACACGTAAAGGCGTGTGCTGCCGACGGTCACCTTCCACCAAGCTTGTCCCTGGTACCAGAAGAGGGATGGGTTGGAGCCAGTCTCGCTGATACTGTTGCCCCAGGAGTCGCAGAGCCCGGTCCAGACGGGGTCACCCGCAGAGTCCGTGATCTTGTAGGTCGTTCCGCGGTGGTCCTGGTGCAGGTAGTATCGCGCGCCATTCTTTTCGATCTCGACCACCGAGCCGATGCCGTCGACGGTCTTGTAGCCGTGGGCGAGCTTGGTCAGGTTGCCTGAGGCGTCCGAGACCTCGAGCAGGTCCAAGCCGTCATGCTTGAAGCTCGTCGTCACCGCTCCCTGGACCATCTTGGTGCGCCGGAGGAGAGCATCGTAGCCGAAGGAGATCTCGGTGCCGCCCAAGGGTTTGATCTTGGTGACGAGGCCGTGGGCGCCGTGCTCGAAGTAGGTGACGGCACCGCCCGGGGCCATGAGCACTTCGAGGTTCCCATCGAGGTCATAAATGTAGTAGGTCGAGCCCGAATCGTCGACGCGGCTGATGATGGCCCCGGCGGCGTTGTAGGCCCAGGCGATGTTCTGGCCCTGCTCGGTGCCCGAGAGTCGGTTGCCGGCCAGGTCGTAGTCCCACTCGAAGGCGTAGATGCTCGCGCCGGCGGCACTCTTCCAGACTTCGGAGGAGAGCCGGTCGGCCAGGTCGTATCCGTAGTAGGTCGTGACCCCATCAAGCCGGGCGATCTCGGTTATGTTCCCCCGCCCGTCGCGCCCGTAGTCGAAGTAGGCGATCCCCAAACCACCGTCATCGAAGTGCCGGATGGACGAGATCCGCTCGGCGCTGTCGAAAGTGTAGTACGTCCAGGCCCCGTTGCCCCAGACGGACTTGGTCCGGTTGCCGGACTTGTCGAAGGTGTAGCTCGTGGTGTACCCGGCCGGGCTCTTGATCGAACTCATCCGGTCGAGTTCGTCGAACGTGTAGTAAGCCGCACCGCCGGACGGGTAAGCGATCCGGGTACGGTTGGAGTTGGCGTCGTAGAAGTAATAGGCCGCCCCGCCCACGGCGAACTTCTGGGCCGTGGCCCGGTTCATCCGGTCAAACGCGAAGTACACGGTCCCTACTGTCGCCTCCTGGGCCGTGAGCATGTTGCCAGCGGCGTCGTAGCCGAAGTACGCCGCGTAGCCATCACTATAGTAGGCCCTCGTCCGCCGCTCCGCAAGGTCGTATTCGAACTGCCCGACCCGGTTCTCCGGACTCGTGGACTTCGACAGGCTCCCCGTCGAACTGTACTCGTAGTAGGCGGTCTTGACCAAGGCGTCCTGGACCCTGACCAACTCGTTCCGCTCGTTGTAGCCGTAGTAGGTCGACCGCGAGAGCGGGTCCGTCTCGATGGTCCGGTTGCCGTTCTTGTCGTAGCAGAAGACGGTGACCCCGCTGTCCGGCGCCCGGACGGCCACCAAGCGGTTCAGGCTGTCGAAGGCGAAGTAGGTGCTCCTGGCTTCAGATCCGGTTCCCACCACCACCGCCGTCCGATTTCCGTTACGGTCGTACCCGAAGTACCCCAAGACGTTCTCCGCGTCCTGAGACACAGCAAGGCGATTCGCTGCGTCATAGCCAAAGTAGGAGCCGTAGCCCCGCGGGGAAACAGCGAAGGTCCTGTTGCCCACCACGTCGTAGCCGAAGTAGGTCTCGTTGAGGAGCGCGTTCCTGACCTTCTGCTGCCGTCCCACGAGGTCGTACTCGAAGTAGACTGCGTAGCCCCTGGGGTTCACCGCCCGCACGGTCTGCCCCGCCGCGTCGTAGACCGTCTCGGTGTCGTAGATCGTCGAACCGTCGGGCATCGTCTTAACGTGCGTCTGCCGCCCGACCTTGTCGTAAACCAGGTAGGTCACCTGGTCGAGCGCGGCCAGATGCGTTAGCGTGCGCCGCCCGGCCGCATCGTACTGGAAGTAGGTCGAGATGTTGAGCGGGTCGATGGAGGTCGTAAGCCTCCCAGCCGCGTCGAAGATGCTCTGCGTCTCGGCCCCTCGCGGGTTCTTGACCTTGGACTGCTCATTGCGCGCTGTGTACTCGTAGTAGGTGTAGTACCCGGCCTGGTCCTTCTGCCAGTCCATCCGGTTGAGCTTGTCGAAGTGGAAGTAGGTGGCGTTGCCGTTCGGATCCTTGGCCCTGACCCGGTTACCCACCTCGTCGTAACCAAAGTAGCTCGCGGCCTCGTCCACCAGGAAATACGCCCCAGCGGCCGTCTGCGTCCACTGCACGGCCACCCGGTTCAGCTCGTCGTAGGCGAAGTACGATCCGTGGAACCGCCCGTCGATCACCGCCGTCCGGTTGCTGGCCTTGTCGTACCGGAAGTAGCTGAAGAGCAGCGGATCGTGCCCGCCGTAAACAGTCTCTCCGTAAGCCTGATAACCCCATCCAAGCTCCGCCGACGACTGCGCCGTCACCCGGTTGAGCTCATCGTAGCTCGACCGCGACGAACGCCCCAGCTGATCGAGCGCATGAAGCACGTTCCCGACCGCGTCGAACTCCTCCGTCGTGCTCTCCGACCCATCGGCGTAAACCGTCTTCACCTGCCGGTTCAGCGCATCGAAGTACGCCAGCGTAGAACGCCCCAACGGGTCCTTCGTCCTGCTCTGATTGCCCACCGCGTCGTACTCGAAGTAGATCTTGGCCGCGAGCGCATCCTCCACGCACTTCTGGCGGTTGAGTTCATCGCAGTGATAGTAAGTCGTCGAACCGGTCGGGTCCTCGACCCGCGTCCGGTTCCCCACCAGGTCGTACCCGAACAGCGTGGCGTTGTTCGCGAAATCCGTGCTCCGGGTCAACTGCTGCAGCCCGTTGAAACCGAAGTACGCCGCGTTTCCCAGTTCGTCGATCTCGACCGTCCTGAGCCCCCGCCCATCGTAGCCAGACTGCCGGCTGTAAAGCAGCGCGTTCTTCACCCTCGTCTGCCGCCCGTTCAGGTCATACTCGAAGTATGTGGCGTTGCCCCTGGCATCCACCACCCGCCCCTGGTTCCCCAGGATGTCGTAACTGTAGTAACTGGCATTTCGCAGCGCGTCCATCTGCACCGTCTGCCGGCCCCAGCTGTCGTAGCCGAAGTAGGTGCCGTGATTCAATGGATCAATCGCCGCCACCCGGAAACCGTTCGAGTCGTAGATGAAGTAGCTCACCCCGCCCAGAGCATCCTGCACCGCCGTCTGATTGCCGTAGACATCGTAGGCGTAGTATGTCCCGTGGAACAGGGCGTCTATCGACGCAATCCGGTAATTGTTCGCATCGTAGCGGTAGTAGCTCTCGTGGCCCAAAGCATCCTTCGTCCGAAGCAGATTGTAGGCCTCGTAGACGTAGTAGCTAGAGTTCCCCCTCTGGTCCACAGAGGCGATCACGTTCCCGTAGGCGTCGAACCCGCGCTGCGTCGCGTTGCCCAGAGCGTCGACATCCAGATCCACTCCCGCACCCGCGTAGCGGTAGTAGCTCACCCGCCCCAGAAGGTCCGTCTCCCTCCTCACCCGTGTGGCCGTGTCCCACTGGTAGTAACTGCTCCGGTCCAACGGCTCCACGATCTTCGAGACCGCCCCGTAGGCATCGTTGAATTCAAGGTAGGTGGTGTAGCCTTCCGGATCCGTGACGTTCGTGACCCGGCCATTGGTGTGGTCCCACCCGAACTGGTGCACGCACCCCGTCGGACCCTTGACCTGGCTCATCCGGTTGTTGACGTCGTAGCTGAAGTAGCTCGCCCACCCCGTCTCCGACCCCTCCAGCTTGGTGCTCGCGTAACGGCCATTGCCGTCGTAGAAGAAGTAGGGGATGACCTTCAAGTCCCCGCTGATGCTCTGTAGCCGGCCACGCCAGCCGGAGTCAGCCGCCGAGTAATCGTAGTTGTAGTAAAGCACCTTGTTGTTGCGGTTCAAGACCTGCCGGAGATTGCCGTATACGTCATACGTGTACTGCGTCCTCCAATCCCCACCGCCAGGCACCTGCTCGATGAACTCGCTGCCGCTCTGGGCCAGCGCCGCATTGTACTTGCCCTTGATCTCCCACTTGCCGGTGTCGTTGCGCTTAATGAAGACCGCCTTGCTCCCATCCTGCTGCACCACCAGCACCCGCTTGCCGTCAGAGTGCTTGTTGATGTGCCGCGTCCACTTGGCATGACTCCCGCGCCCCGCACGATTCCCGTCCTCCACGTCCTGGAAGTCACCCTCAATGTGCACCACGCCCAGACAAATGGGCCCCAGACACGTCTGCAAATCCTCCGTGTCCGCACACGTCAGCCCGGTCTCCGTAGGACCAGCCTTGAGGCGCTTGGCGTTGATCTTCTTCTCACAGCCGCAGTCGCAATCCTCCCCCTCCATGTAAAGCGCCTTCACCGCGGCCTTGCCCGAGACGACGTTAACGACGATCTTCTCCCACCAGTCGGCATGCACACACGGGTACGGGATGCTGCCGTCGTAGTAGGCGTAGTCCGCATAGATCTCGTCATAGATGAAATCCCCGCCATAAGACTCCGGCGGGTTCATGACCAGCACGTTTACCTGCTTGACATCCCCTTCCACCCCATCCCCGTCCTCGCTGTAGTAGAGATCCGTGCTCTCCCAGTCCCGACTGTACGGGTACCACTTGATGTCGCTGGCCGCACCACCACTGATGCTGGCCTTGGCCACGAAACTGCTCTTCCGACTGACCGTTATGCCCCCGTCGCTCCCCACCCCGTACAAATACGGATCCGAACTCGTCCCCGTGTCCTGCCCGTCCTGTCCACGAATCGGCTCGAATATCCTGATCACCGGCATCGGTCAGTCTCCTGTGCAGATGTGACGATCCGCAGCCGGGGAATCCGCGGCTGCGTTCCTCGCGCCCGGGTTGCCGGGCTACTTCTTCTTGCGCTTGGGGGGGGTGGCCTGAGTCGCGGCCGGTGGGGCGGCCACTTCGGCTCCGGACTCCAACTCCTCGATGACCCGCGCTCCCAGCAGCTTCCTCATCCTGGGGTCGCTTGTATCCACGACTTGCCGGCCGCTGGGGTTGTTGTGGGTCACGAACTTGTCGCTGTAGACTTCGACCCTCATCTCAGCCACCTTCCTTCTCGTTGCAGCCGGTGGGCGCATGCGCCTCCGGATGACCTGCGAGCAGGTCCTGCTCCTCGGCCAATCTGCTCTTCTCCTCGGCGTTGAGGTGAGCGTGCACGTGTGTTGCTCCCTTGGCGGTGATGCAGTACGCCTTGTGATGGTTCTCCGTTCGTTCCTTCAGGTCTCCTTGCCCGATGTAGACTGGCGCCCATCCTCCGACACCATCCTCGCGGGCAAAGATGTAGTTGCCGTCCTGCTTTGGATCGAAGTTGGGGGAAATCCCGTAGACGAAGTACTCGTACTGTCGTCCACTGCCACCGCGCCACATGACTTCCATTTGTCCAGCCATCGCAGTCGTCTCCCTCACGCAGTCCGCTGCAGCCAGATCCCCGAGGTGCGGAAGCGATACAGCCCCGAGGAGGGGTTCGTTCCGTCCAGGATGAACTGCAGGGAGTGTTCGCCGGCATCGATGGCCAGGCCGGTTATCTCCTCCACGTTCATCACGTTCTTCGGCGACGAATACGTGTCGTAGCCCGAAGAGGCTCCGATCTGGCTCCCGTCCAGGTAGACCTTGACGATGCCTCCGTCGGTGTTCTTGCCAGCGTGGAAGCGCAGCGTATAGGTCCCTGCCGGACACCGGAACTTGCAGGTGAAATTGTCGCCGTCGTCCACGGTGGGATTCCGGAACTCCCCGCAGTAGAGCCGGTCGCTGGATTGCACCCGGGTCCAGGTGCCTTGTCCGATCGTGTCGGGCTGGCCGGTCAACAGGTTCCAGGAGATGCACGTCGACACGTAGGCCATGGAATCGAGCGTGTCCCAGTTCTGGTTCACTGCCGCCGACCAACTGGTGTGGCCGGGGGACGGTTTGGTCAGCCCCAGGTTCGTCGTTTGGGTACTCATCAGGCGGTCCTCTGCAGCCAGATGCCCGACGTCCTGAACCTGTAGCTCGACGCGGAGGCGTTCTTGCCCGAAAGCTGGAACTTCAGGGTGTGCTCGCCGGCCGTCAGGCTCAGCCCGCTGATCTCCACAATGTTCACGGCATCCAGGGAGGCGGCGTACTCGTCGTAGCCGCTTCCAGTGCCCACCTGGTTGCCATCGATGTAGACCTTGACGATCCCGGCGTCCGAGTACTTGATGGCGTTGAACCGCAGGGTGTAGGTGCCTGCGGGACAGCGGAAGTTGCAGGTGAAGTTGTCGCCATCGGTGGTGGTGGTATTGGAGAAATCCCCGCCGTAGAGCCGGGTGCTGCCCTGGGCGGCGGCCCACGTGCCCTGGCCGACCGTGTCGGGTTTGGTTGTCAGCATGTTCCAGGACAGCGGGGTCGACACGTAGGCCATGGCGTCGAGAGTGTCCCAGTTGGCGTTCAGGGATGTCGCCCAGTGCGTCTCGCCAGCAGCGGGTTTTGCAAGCCCCAGGTTCACAGTCTGAGTCCCCATCGCACCTCTCCCTCTTCAGTTCGTACTCCCACCCCGGAAAACAGCGAGGGCTCCGATCCCTTCGGAGCCCCCAGGTGTGCCGCTTTCGGTCAACGCGCGACGCTCATGTGACGGGGACAGGCTCACCCGCCTTTGCTCGACCCCAATCGCGAACTTCGTGCTCACTATGCTCCCCCAGTGCGTCCGCCACAATAATACATCGGCGACAAGTCCCTGTCAAGAGCGTAATATCCATAATACGTATCCGCGCTGCGCGGCCCGTCAGCGCACCGTGTCCAGGCCGCAGCCGACCTGACGCAACGTCCAGGTGCTGCGCTGGAACGTCACCTGGCACGCCAGGTTGTCAGCGTCCCATCCCGAAATGTAGACGGTATCAACCGCAACATCGCATTTCTCACCCACAATCGGCCCCAGGTGGATCCTGACGGCGTCCGCACCGAGTGCGCCCTTCCATGCACCGGCATCCGGATCGAGTGCGCGCGGGTTCCTGAGAAGGACTTCGGCCCTGCGGGCGGGCAAATCCACGCCCCCGGACTGCACCGACACCATGTATCCGAAAGCCCCCGCCTGGTCGGCGCCCTGGAAATCCTTACCGAGCCGCACGGTGACCGTCTCCGTCCGAACGTTGGTCCGGAACTCAACCACCTTGACGGCCACTACCAGATTCCGGCCGGTGACCTGGTACGTACCCTTGCTGCCGGCCTCGGCCTTGAACTGCAGATTGAGCTTCTGCCCCAGGTCCGAAGCCGAGAACCTGTCGATCCTGCCCTGGATCTCGGTTTCCAGGCTGCGGTCGAGGGTGATCTTGATCCTCGCGGCCTCGATGGTCTCCCAGAGGTAGGCGTATCCTCTGGGGAGAGATTCCGGGTTGATAACTTGCTGATGAACTAGGCCTTCGATCTCGAGATTGCTGATCAGTCGGGCATCGATGTTCAAGCCTGCCGAGAAGAGCCCGGCGAGGGCCGACTGCAAATCTGCGCCGCCTTTCCTCTCGGTGTGGTCGTTCAGCCAGTCAAGCCCCTGGGCCTTCTCGGACACCCCTGCGCCGGCAGCCGGTCCGTCCGAGATCGGCCCTAGCCCCACCTTCCATCGGGATCCGGCTTTAAGGCCGGCCCTCGGCATCTTCAGGAACTCGTATTCCGGAACGCATCCGCTGATGGCCACTGACAGCACTGCGACGATCAGGCCGAGCCTGGCTCCACGGTGCTTCTTCATGCCCCATCTCCTTTCCGTCCCTGTCTCAGGGCCCTGTCGATGGCAATGTGCAGGTTCTCCAGGAGCGGCCAGGCCTCGTCGGCCAGCGACACCTCCATTGGCTGACCTTGGCCGGTCCGAATCCAGACCCGGTATTGCATGAGAACTGCATTCTTCAGCAGCTTTCCGGCGCGGCGTTTCCCCATGTGGCATCGGAGCAGCACGAGTTGCTCTCTCGCTGCGGGCCTGCCGGAAATCCCTGCCCAACCGGAGAAGTGCTGCCCCACGGCGACGCGGGCGAACAGACTGGCTGAGAAGGCATAGACGCCCGGCGGCACGTTGGAGGGCGGCGAAGGCGGCAGGGCTACTCTATCGACAAGCACCTCCTCCACGCAGGCATCCACGGCTGCCCAGTCGACATTCCCGGCCGAGGTGACGTACTTCGCGGCCACATCATCCATTGAGCGCGAGAATCCCCAACCCGGATAGAATCCCACCGCGCTGGCGAAGAGGTCGGCGATCGTCCCCGTGGCTTCGTTTCCTGCTGGCATGCGGTCTCCATCCGGGTCACGGCTCGTCCGGCGATCGGCCTGAGGCGCCAGACCCGCCGGGCGGAGCGTTCTGAGTCTCGGTGCCGAACAACGCCTTGGCCACGGCGTTTACTTTCATGATGAATTCGTTGGCGCTGAACCCCGACAGGAAAGCCACCGCGACAAAGAGCGCCTTGGTGCGGAGGTTCTGGCCGGCGACGAGACCGTTTTCGAAAGCCAATAGGCCTCCCACGATCAGCAGATAGGAGACCATCCCCAGCACTGCGCCGATCCAGGGCCGAAACAAGTACCAGAAGGCGTATCGCCGATCATAATCCCCCAATGAGTAGTGCTTGTAGAAGCCGCGAATGCAGTAGATGACCGCGCCGAGTCCGCCGGCGCAGGATATGTATGCGTACAGCCGCAGCGTATCCTGCGGACACGTCAGACAGGCGGTCAACCCCTCGGTCCACGTCAGCACGGCGACCAGAACGAAGAGGACCAGGCAGAGCCCCAGGTAGACAGCCACGAAGCACGGACCGCCCATGGCACAGGCGACCGCACCGTAGGGCCCCATTCCGGAGGGACTCGCGGCCGCCGGCGCAGGAGTGGAGGCCACATCGGCATTCCTGGTCATATGTCATCTCCCGATCACAGGCACTCCGTCGTGCCCTCCCAGTTGCGGGGGTGCCACAGGTGAAGCACCCGCATACCCGGCACGAAGCTCGGAGTGATCCCTTGCTCTTCCGTCAGTCGCTTGACGAACTGCACGTCGCTGGTGGCGATGATGTCGAATTCCTCGGGATAGCCGGTCCTCTCCATCGCCACCCGGGGCACGACCTGGCAGTAGCCCAGGATGCCCCGGTGGCCGTCCTTCTCCTGTTGGTCTTCGCGGAGAAGCGGCTCGAAGCCGGTTACCGGGTCGATCAGGCCCGCTATGATCCTGGCGGTGGTCACGGGCGACAGGAAATTCCGACAGACGCCCAGGATGTGGCGCGGCATGTCCTCCGACGCGGCCAGCATGGTCCGTACGAAATGTTGCGGGACGACTATGTCGCAGTCGGCGGCCATCACCGTGTCGCCTCGCGAGCACTCGAAGGCCCTGGCGATCATCCAGCCGCGATTGCGACGCTTGGACTCGGGCACGGCCACCCGGGTGATGTTCATCTCCGGCAGCGCCTGCTTGAGCGTCCCAAGGTACTCGGCCACCCCGTCCGGGCTCTGGGGATCCGTAATGACCACCTCGTACATCTCGGGCGAGACGTCCTGCCGCGCCAGGGCGTTCAGGAAGACCCTCAGCCGCTGGACGTACTTGTAGCAGCAGGTCAAGACCGAGAACCGAATCGCCGCATCGCTCACGCTTGCCCGCCTCCTGCGGCGGCCAGCGCGCTCTGCAGCGCGCTGGCCGCCAGGTCGGCGCAGTGGCCCTTGCCCAGCGGCAGCCCCCCCAGGACGCCGTCCACGGCGTCGCGCGTGATGCCTGAGGCGGCCTGCAGCGTCTTCCCTCTTGCCAGCTCCGTGACCGCCGAGCCCGCGGCGATGGCACCGGGACACCCGTAGGTCTGATAGCGGATGTCGCTGATGATTCCGCCTTCCACCAGAAGGTGGATGACCATGTAGTTGCCGCGGCCGGGCGTGCCGGCCGAGCCGACGGCCGTGGGGTGTTCCAGGGTGCCGACGTTGCGCGGAGAATTGAAGTGTTCCATGGTCTTCGGGCTGTAGCTCACGCCAATACCTCCTGACAGCTCGTGCCGACCATCCTGCAGACCTCGAGAACTTCGCTCGCCGCGCGGTCCCACGAGTAGCGCCCGGCGATCTCTCTGAGCGCCAGCCGCTGGGCTTCGTTCGGCTCGGTCTTCAGGGCCTCGGTCAGCGAGGTAACCAGAGCCTTGAGGTTGTCAGCGGCGAACCGACGACACGGCTCCTCCGTCGGGACGATCTCCCTTAGTCCGCCGGTATCGGCCGCAATCACCGGCGTGCCGCAGCTGAGCGCTTCGAGCGCCACCATCCCGAAGGGTTCATACCTACTCGGGACTACCAGCAGGTCCGCCGCACGATAAGCCGCGTTCAGCACCTTCCCCGCGAGATGTCCCACCATGGTCACGTGCGCGGTCAGCCCCAGCTCCTTCACCCTCGCGTCCAGCTTCTCACGGAGCACGCCCTCGCCCGCGACCAGGAAGCGCGTCTTCGGCCGTTGAGCCAGCACCTCGGGCACCGCCTCCACCAGCAAGTCCACCCCCTTCATGGGCGACAGCCGGCCGACGAACAGCACCAGCTTCTCGTCACGCGGCGCGAACAGCGCCCGGAAGTCAGGCGTGTGACAGGCGTTGGCGAACCTCCCGGGATTTACGCCGGGCGTGATGACCCGCACCTTGTCCTGCCGGACCCGGTGGAAGCGCACCAACTCGTCCGCAATGAAGCGGCTGTTGGCAACGACCATGTCGGCGTAGGCGCAGGCCCAGGCCTCGATTTGGGCTATGTAGGTCTGCTCCGGGTCCATCTTCCCGCCGCGCTTGCCTGGTTCAGTGTCGTGCATGAAGAATACCAGGGGCAGCTCGTGGGCCACCTTGAGCGCTTTGGCCGCCAGAGCCCCCAGCCAGTCATGCGCCATGAGCAGATCGAATGGGCCGCGTTCGCGGATCACCTGCTCGGCCCGTTCCAGCATCCAGAGGTTCCCGATCACCGACTCCGAGACCCAGCTGTAGTGCCTGGGGTTGCCCACATCGGTGGCCAGATGCACCGTCACCCCCTCGTGCCTCCACAGGGGTTTGCCGGCGTTGTAGTTCATGCATGCCACATGTACGTCCATGCCCTGACGAGCGAGAGCGGCCGAAAGCTCGGCGGTGTACCGGGCAAGGCCGAAGCCGCGTGCTGGCGGATACTCGGTGGCCAGGACCAGCAGCCTCAGCCCATCCACGCGCCCCTCCACGGGTCTCAGGGATGCCCCGGCGGCGATGGACTCGTAACGGGCATCCTGCCGCCTCTGACGCTCCAAGGTCTTGGGATGCCGGATGGCCGCACTGGGGCAGAACGTCACCACTTCCCGATCACGCCCCAGAGGTTCCGGCGTCTCGTGGACTTTCCGGTGCCAGCGCACGTCACGCCTCAGGAACCGGAACTGAGGGTCGAGGTTGCGGAGCTGGTCAGGCGTCCTGGCCCGCTTGAGGCCATCCGGGGTCCACTCCCCCCGGGGAAGATCGTTGACCACCACCCCGTCGAGGTAGTTGATCCTGGGAAATCCGCAGACCGTCTTGCCCGTCTTCTCCATGGACAGGGCCGTGTCCTGGAGAGATTCAAGCAGCCCGCGGTCGAACCGCTCGTCCAGATCGGCGTGCAGCACCCAATCGGAGGAGCAGCGCTCCTGGCCGAAGTTGCGCTGGGCGGCGAAGTCTCCGGCGAGTGCGCGCTCGTACACCTTGATCTTGTCGCGTTTGAGCAGCGTCGGCCCCTTGGCCTCTTCCGCCCGCAGGTACTCCTCGATCCCGGCCACGGCTTCGGGCTGTGGCCCGTCGGCCACCAGGACGATCTCGTCGAAGAAGGGTTCCAGGTTCTCGAGGAACGGGCCCACGTTCTCGGCCTCGTGGCCGAGCAGCCCCACCAGCGAAAGCGGCCGCTTGGGGACGACGATGGGCTTCAGGTGGTCGTCATGGCGCACCGACCTCCCCCAGCGGCGGATGAAGTTCCGCTCGTTCTTGTGATTGGTGGCCTGCCATTCGGGGCTGTCCTTGCCGAGGTCGCCCTTCTTCCGCGAGCCGCGGCCGGCGAAGTGGTAGCAGAAGGCCGACCAACTCTGCCGGAAACGATAGCCGGCCAGGGCCATCCGGTTGAAAAGGTCGGAGTCCTCGCGGCTCTGCGGCGCAAACGCCGGGTCGAGCCCTCCAACCGCCAGGAAGTCCTCCCGCCGGCACATCACCGGGGCGAAGATGCCCTCCGTGAACCGCCCCGGCTCGGCCCGATCCTTCGCCAACCTCAAGAACTCCGCCTCGCGGAACTGCGACGGTTCGACGCCCAGGTCCACCACGATCTTGAATGCCGCCGGCCCGAAAACGGGCGGCTCGACGCGCGTGCAGGTGCAGACCGTGCCCGGAGCCAGATACTTCGCCGTCTCCTCGTCGGCGCCCGGCGCGAAATACATGTCGGTATGCACCATCCAGACCGCCTGGGTCCGGGCCGCCTCCACCAGGCGGTTGTAGGCCCCGACGATCCCCAGGCGTTCAGGCCCACGGTGCAGCTCCAACTCATAACCGTACTGCGCCCGGTGCTCCTCCAGCCACTCGGCACTGCCATCGCTCGATGCGTCATCGAGCACCAGAAGGTGATGGTCACCGCGCGACAGGTTCGCCCGCAGCGACCTAATGCACAGCTCCAGGAACGGCCTTGTGTTTCGCCCGGCAAGCAGGATGCTCATGCGCTCCATCGACAGCCCTCTTGCAGCCCCCTATGCGCCCGCAGCAGTCACCACCGCGATCATGATGCGGGTCCTGCCGTCTATCCGATGCGTCAGCCGCGAGTAGAGCCGCGGCTCCTCGTGCGCCCGAAACTCCTCGATCCCCAGGAATGAGATGGCACAGCCGGCGAACGCCGCCCCCACCAGCGACTGAAACTCCTCCCGGGAGTATTCGTAGCGGTGCGTTCCGCCGCGATAGACCCAGGTAAGTTCCGTCCGCTGCGGAGTGGTCAGAAACACCGTCCCGCCCGGCTCGACACAAGCCCGCAGGGTCGCCAGATACTTCCCGGCCAACTCCCGCGGGAGATGCTCCATGGTTTCTATGGAGACCACGGCCGGGAACCGGCCCACCGTCCCGGAGCACCCATTGGCCAGATCGAGGCGCACGAAGGATATCCTGGGACCCGCATAGTGCTCCTCTGCGAACTCGAGCGCTTCGGGATCGAGGTCGGCACCCACCACCTCCCCGGCTCCCAACGCCAGGAGCAGGGCCGCCCCATAGCCGTGGCCGCAAGCGGCGTCCAACACCCTGCGACCCTTGCACCAGTGCGATGCGAATGTGTACCGATCGACCATCGTGCCGGTCTGGGGATTGGCGACCGGGTCTATCTCCGAAACAGGGGTGTTTTCGCGGACCTTGACGCCCGGCCCCGGAAGCGCCGCCGCCCCAGCCGGGACTGAACTCCAATCCGGCTCCTCCGCCACCAGCCGGCGCAGATACGTCCCATTGAAGGGCGGCCGGGTGAATATCCCCGTGTCCTCCCTGGTCTCCTGCCACTTGGCCCGAAACCAGCGCGCGTTCCAGGCCGCCCTGACCGGATCGGCCAGACCCTCGTCCCTGCGGGCGCTGTATCCACCGGAGCGCAGCGCGTACCGGTGCACGAAGTAGTCCGCCCCGGTCATGCTGCCGCGCGGGTTGCCTTCCTCCGCACTGCGCCAATCGTGGCCGACATTGAAGCCGAGCACCCACCTGATCCCCGCCTCGGCCATCCGCGCCGCATAGTCGTTGTCCTCGTAGCCGTGGCTGCTCAGGAACCGCTCGTCGAACCAGCCGATCCGTTCGGGAACAGTCCGACACAGCAGGAAGGCGCCGAAGTTGTTGATGACCGCGTGGGCCTGGAACTCATGCTGGAAGCGAAGGTAATACTGCCACCAGCCGGGCTTCACGACGAAGTCATCATCGAAACTTATGAGGAAGTCGCGGCCGCATTCCGCCAACTGACGATTGCGCAGCCATGCGACGCCCCGCGCCATGGTCCAGCCCGAAGCAGACCCAAGCCGCCCGACCGACCCGGGCAGGAGCTCCGGCATCCGCCGCTTCAGCCACTCGAGCCCCGCCGGCTCCCCACGATGGTCCGCATCCTTCAGCTCAATGACGCGCCAGTGCGGGAACCGGCGCCCCAGATGCTCGCGGGAATCGTCCTCCGAGTTGTTGAGCAGCACCAGACGCCCAAGCGAGGCCGGGGCGGTGGCATCGATGCTCGCAAGCAGATCCATCAGGTATTCCCGGCGGTTGCGGGAGAGAATGGCGATGCCCGCGTTCTCGGCCGAGAGCTTGAGCCGGCAGCCATCCCCCGAGGGGTTGTAGAGCACGCCGGCCTCGGAGCCAAGTACCTTCACCTCGCCGCGATGAAGTCTGATGTCCTTGCCGCCCGTCGCGACCACTACAGGCTGTGACGCTTTGGATGCGTTCTCGCTCTCTTTCCCAGTCGGTTCGCCCCCGCCGGCCAGGCTCTCCGTCAACTCGCCCAGCGTCACGAACCTCGCCCCGAGCCCCCGCCCGGCCTTCACGAATGCATGCACCGCCTCGTAGAGGCCAGACCCCCACCCGTTCGTCGTACGCCCCTCCGGCGCCACGTGAGACTGCAGAACCACCAAGCCGGATCGCGGCCAGGAGCCCAGCTGATCTATCGTGTAGGTGTAGGGGAATCGCAGGAGCCGCTCCCCCGCCAGGCGTTGCACGGTGGTGCCTCTGAAGTGGTCGGCCACATAGCGGAATCGACGACTGAAGACGCCGTAGCCGGACCGCTCCAGGAACCATCCCGGGGCCCTTATCCCCTGAGGCCGGTGGCCTCTCTTCGCGAAGGCGTCAATCGAGCGCCCCAGAATCTCGTCAAGCCGTTCAGATTCTATGCCCCTGAATTCCCCGGGATCGTCCGAGCCGGGCGCCACCGCGTGCAGATGCCCGTGGCAGGCCACTTCGAAACAGGGCTGTTCGAGCAGCCAGCCAAGCCAATCCAGGTGTTCGGCAACCGGCCAGGCACCCTTCCAGTCGGTGGGGACGAAGAGCGTGAACCTCGTCCCCAGCTCCTCGTAGAGCTTCAGCAGCATTCCCAGCGTATCCCCGGCACGACGCCCGCCGAACCCGGGCTCCGGCCGGACGTCATCCACCGTTATGGCGCAGCACAGCCCCGCAAACGCCACCTCGTCGAAATGCGGCTTGTCAGGCTCATGCTCCGGGTCCCGCCCCGGGGCTGTTACCCGCAGCGCCGGAGCGTGCTGCGCCGACACCTCCGAAATGACCGCCAAGGTGGCCTGTCCCGTCCGCTCCCAGCTGAACTCCGCCGCGCGACTCCTGCCGAGCCCTGCCAGCGTGGCGCGGGCCTCCGGGGACTCGAGCAGCCGCTCGATCTCCCGGGCCCAGGCCGCTGCGTCCTTCGAACCGACCAGAAGAGCAGCCCCGCCGGCCACCTCCGGCAGACTGGCCGCGTCCGAAGATATCACCGGCACACCGGCAGCCATGGCCTCCACCACCGGCAGCCCGAACCCCTCGTGATGGGATGGGAAACAGAACAGCTCGGCCCCGGCATAGATGCCGTAGAGGTCCTCGCGGGACACGAAGCCGGTCAGCAGAACGTCGCCCCTCAGGCCGTTCCGGTCAACGAGCGCCGGGATGTCCAGCGCGCCAGGACTCCACTCGCCGACGATGACTAGCTTGCAGGCCGAACGCACCGCTGGCGCCACCCCGGCGTACGCTTCCAGAAGCGTCGCGACGTTCTTCTTCGGGTTCCCCATGTTGACGGCCAACACGTAGCGCCCAGGGAGCTTGTGCCGCTCCCTGACCGCCGCCAGCTCCTCGGCGCTTCTCCCACGAGCGAACTCCGCGTCAGCCGCCAGTGGTATGACCCGGATGCGGTCCGCCGGATAGTGGTAGAAGCGCGCTATGTCCCGCCGGGAATTCTCGGACATGGTGACAATCGCCGATGCGTTTGCGCATGTGCTCGCCACGCACCGGTGCAGGTACTCCGCCACCCGCCCGCCGTGGAACTCGGGGAAGAGCACGTAGGTGGCGTCGTGCACTGCGGATATGCTCCGGCAGACCTCCTTGGGCGCGGCCAGGAAGGACGGCGAGAAGAAGAGGTCCGTCGGGTGCTGCCCCAGGAACTGACCGAGCATTCCTTGCTGGATTCGGAAGTCCAGCGGCAACGCCTCCTTAAGGCAAACAAGCCCGGCCCGCGGGTTGAGGGCGGCGATCTCCCTGACGTAGTCGCCGTTCTGAGGAACACACAGGATGGCCCACTCGTGGGACCGGTCCTGGACCAGCATGCTCCGGAGCACCCGGTCGGTGTAGTAGCCCACCCCGGTCATCTGCCGGCTGAGTTGCTGTCCGTCGAACAGGATGCGCACGGTCAGGCCTCCACGGCCTTCTGGATAGCCGCCGAGATGGCTCCCGCGGCCCTGAGCCAGGTGAAGTCCGAAGCCCGCTCACGGCCGCGGACGATGCACCCCTCGCGGACCGCGGAATCGGCGAACACCTTCTGGAGACCCGACGCAATGGACGCCGGGTCCCCAGGATCGGCCAACACCCCGGCGCCAGCCACGACCTCCTTCATCGCCCCGCGGTCTGAAGTGACCGCCGGCACCCCCAAGGCCATGGCCTCAGCCAGCGGCATCCCGAAACCCTCGTAGAAGGATGGCATGCAGAGTGCCGCCGCTCCCGCATACAGGCACCTGAGCACCGCTCGGGAGACGTAACCCGTCACCACCAGGTGCCGGTCCACCAAAGCGTCATGGGCCAGCCGCCAGATGTTGGACTCCCGCAGATCCCATCCCCCCGCCACCACCAGCTTCAGGTCGGGGCCGAGGGGCCGAGACTTGAGCATGGCGAACGCCCGAACCAGCCCCGCGGCGTTCTTCCGGGGGTTGGTTAGGTTGACAGCCAGGACGTACGGCCGGCTGATCGCATAACCGGCCAGCACCTCCGCCACGGCCCCCTCCGGCGGACGCGCCCCCAGGCAGTCGTCCACCCCCGGATAGGCCACCGCCACCCTCTCCGGAGCCAAACGGTACTGCTGCCAGACCTCTTCCTTCACGCTCTCCGACACCGTTACGATCACCTGGGACCGCCCGGCGGCGTGCTCGGCCGAACGTGCGGTGTATTCGCCCAATCCCCCCGGCAACGCCCCCTCGAACTTGAGGAAGGCGAGGTCGTGGATCATGGTGACGGACTTCGTCGATCCGTTGAACGGTGCGTCGTACATGGGGCCGAAGTAGACGTCGCTCCGGACCTGGGTCATCGCGCGCGCAATCGCCTGCTGCCTCGACGGAAAACACATCTCGAACTCCGGGCCGCCGACCACCCGCTCGTGGCCGAAGTCCCTCCGGAGCAGCTCGGCGTTCCTCGGAGTGGCCAGCAGCACCCAGTCGGCCGCGGGCATCACCTGCGGCAGGTGCCTCAGCAACGAATGGGCATAGGTCCCTATCCCGGTCATCCCCTCGTGAATCGCCGTGCAGTCGAAGAGCACCCGGGGCCCGGTCTTGGCCCTCGCCGGTGCCCTGGCAGGCGTACGAGAGGAGTCGCCGGCGACCTGGCCGTAGACCTCCCGCGTCAACGCAGCTACGTGCTGCCAGTTGAAGACCTGCGCCACGCGGGCCTTGGCCTCCCCCCCCAGCCGTTCCCTGAGCCCCGGATCGCCAATCAACACCGAAACCGCCTCGACCAGTTGCTCGGGGTTCTTCGGTTCGACGAGCAGCCCTGACTTGCCGTGCTCGATGATGTCGCCAAGCCCCCCGGTCCTCGAAGCCACCACCGCCCGGCCCGAAGCCATGCCCTCCAAGGCCACTATCCCGAATGGTTCGTAAGTGCTCGGAACCACGTGCACGTCCGCCACGCGGTACAGGAGCGCCAACGCCGGAGGTCGGACGTAGCCGGCGAAGAGGACCCTGCCCTCGATCCCCAGCTGCTTGAACCGCTCACCCAATGGCTTCCCAACCTTGCCCCGCCCGGCCAGGACCAGCTTCGCCTTGGGATGCCGTGCGAGGACTCCAGGCATCGCCTCGGCCAACACCTCCAGACCCTTCTCAGGGTCCAGCCTGCCGACGTAGAGGACTATCGGCTCCTCCGGCCTGGCCAGCACCTGCCGGAACATCGCCAGGTGCTCCGGCCTGCTCGTGACCGCAAACGCCGACACGTCCACCGCACAAGGAACCACCCGGACCTTGCCATCAGCGGCACCGTAGGTCCGGATCAGCTCCCCCTTGACCCAGTTGCTGTTCGCAATGACCGCGTCGGCACACTGGCACATCCACTGCTCGATCCGGCCGATGAACTTGCGCTCGTTGTCCATCTGCCCGAAGAACTTGCCCATGGCCGTGTCATGCACCGTGACCACCAGCGGCAGCCCATGGGCACACTTGAGCACTTTCCCCGCCGCAGCCGTCAGCCAGTCGTGGACGTTGACCACGTCCGGCCGCCACTTCGCAATGATCGGGAGCGCCCTCTCCACGAGCTGGACGTTGAACTGCATCACCGTGGTGGCTTCTTCGGCCGGCTTCGGCGGCGGCGGGAAATGCACCCGAATCACCCTGACGCCTCGCTCAACTATGTCGTGCCGTTCACCGCTCAGCGAGTTCGTGATGACACACACCTCGTCACCCATGGCCGCCTGCGCGCCGGCCAAGTCGTAGACGAAACGCCCCAGCCCGAAGACCTTCTGCGGCGGATACTCGCTCGCCAGGTGAAGGATCCTCATCGAAGCGCTCCCCACCGTAACATGATCATGCCCTAACCATGCCCGAGGACGTCATGGTAGAGAGCCAGCGTCTCCTGCACACAACGCCCCGGACCGAACCGGGCCGCCCGCTCCTTGCCCCTCATGTTCAGCTCCCGTCGAAGCTCCCTGTTCCCCAATAGCTCCCGGAGCGCCATGGAGAGATCATCCGCACTCTCAGGCTCCGCCAGCCGAGCCGCCTCACCAGCTACTTCGGCGAGCGAAGAACTCTTCGACGTGATCACCGGAGCCCCGCAGGCCATCGCCTCGAGGACCGGCAACCCGAACCCCTCGTAGATGGACGGGTAGACGAATACCTCGGCCCCGGCCATGAGCGCCGGCAATTCCTGGTCAGGCACCCGGCCGAGTAACAGCACCGAGCCCCCCACCCCAGCCCGATCGACCGCCGCCGCCGCATCGAACTCCTTGCCGCCACCCCCCCCGGCCAGAACCAGCTTGCAGCCAGCCGCCGCCTTCTCATGGGCCACCATCCCCCAGGCCTGAAGCAGCCGGGGGATGTTCTTCTTCTCCTCGAGCGACCCGACATAAAGGACATAGCGCGCCGGCAGCTTGAAATGCCGCCTCACTTCCTCCACCCGCCCTCTCGGCAGCTCCGCGTAGAAGCGTTCGTCGATGCTGTTGTAGATCACGACGATCCTGTCCGGGTCTGTGCCGTAGAGTCCGCAGATCTCCTGCTTCGAGAACTCGGAAACCGTGATCACCCGGTCCGCGATCCCCAGAGTCGCCTCCGTCCACCTGTCGAGGTACTCGCGCAGGCGCGGCGCCACGAGCTCCGGAAACCGCCTGAAAACCACGTCGTGTACCGTGGCTACCATGCGCCTCGCACCGCCAGCCACCGGCAGGCTGAAACAGGTGGCGTGATACAGGTCGGCCGGAATGGCCGCCAACTCCCCCGGCAGCTCCAACTGCTCCCATCGCTCGTCGATCATTCCAACCGGGAACCGGCGCTCAAAGACGTTCCCGGCCTGCGACAAGTCCTCGGCCTCCTTGCGCTCCGTGGTCAGGAAGTGGAATTCGTCACTCTGTGCCAAGTGCGGAAGACCATGGGCCAGCGAGGCCGTATACCTGCCTATGCCCCCCATCCCGGGGAATACCGACCTGCAATCGAGCGCTATGCGGACCATAGGCCCTCCACAGGGCCAGCCATGGCCGCGCTGAATGCCGAGGCCAGATCGCACGCGAATCGTCGCACTTTGTGCCCGCGTGCCCGCTCCAGTCCGGCCCTGATCAGCTGCCCACGTACCAACTCGTCACAACATGCCCTCTCAAGACAGTCCGCCAGCGCCGTTTCGTCCTCCGCGTCCGGCAACAACGCCGCATCTCCGCAGGTCTCCGGCAAGGCCGTGCGGGCCGAGGCCACCACCGGCACGCCGCAGGCCATGGCTTCAATCGGCGGACGGCCGAAACCTTCCGCAAGCGATGGGAACGCAAATGCCCGGGCACCGCCGTAGAGCGCCGGCAAGTCCCCCTGCTCCACGTGCCCCAACAGCGATACCCGGCCCTCTATCCCGCGCCGTCTGGCAGCCGCGGCCAGGTCGTAGCCCTTCGTGACCGCCTTGCCGGTTAACACCAGCCGAAGGCGGTCACCTGACAGCCTGGCAAACGCACCGATCAGACGTTCGAGGTTCTTGCGGGGATCAAGCGCCCCAACGTAGAGAACGTATCCGCCGCCCCGCAATCCGTACTTCCCCAACACCGGGGCGATCGCCCCGGGCTCGAGCACCTGAAACTCGTCACCCACGGATTGCCGAACCACGGTCACCCGGTCCGGAGAGAGCCCCAGTCGTTCAACTATCTGGCGCTTCGACCATTCCGAGACAGTTAGCGCGTGGCAGGCCGCGCGCAATGACGAGCCCAGGCGTCGCTTCCAGAACTCACCGAACTCCGCAGTGCACAGCTCCGGATGCGACTCGGGAAAGACGTCGTGAATCGCCACCACGTAGCGCGCGCCCCTGACCACCGGACACGCGAATAACGGCGAGAAGAAGATGTCCGCGCGCTCCTCCTCCAAGAGCACGGGCAGCTCCAACTCGTACCAGAGCGGTCTCGTGGGGCCAACCTCGATCACCAATACGCTTGCCGGCACGTTACCGCCAAGCCCTGCACCGGGCCGCGCCAACACCGCCAGCCCTCCGGCAGGAGGGGCCTGGAGGAGAGCCCTGAGCGCCGACGCCGCGAACGTCCCGATCCCGGTCGCCCCAGACTCGATCGCGCGGCAGTCCATGGCGATACGCACGCGACCATCCCTCCCCGGTTCATAAGCATACGTCTAGTGTATTATCTGTCAAGGCCCATTTGTGGCCGCACAGCCGTGTTGCCCCAGCATGCGGCGCCGCCCACAGGATATCTGCTACCCTATATGTATATCGCCAGGGGAATATCTGCCCCGATGGACCGGTTCCAACGTGATGAATGGGGTCAGGCAAAGATTCGCCGGGCCTTGACAAACAGCTGTCTTGAGTGCACAAATGATGCAAAGTCGCACCATGATAGTGCACCCGTGACATGCGATACCGAGAGCCGTTCAGAGACGTGGAGGTGGCACATGAAGGTCCGCAGCCCGAAGAAGGAAGGACGCAACGTCCTCATAGCCATAGGGAAGCGCGTCAGAATGGTCAGGAAGGCGCGCGGCCACACCAGCTGGAGTCTGGCTGCCGCGCTAGGCCTGTCCCAGGCCCACGTCTCCCGCATCGAGACCGGCAACCAAGGCCTCAGGTGCATCATGATCCTGCGGCTCGCCAGAGTCCTCAACGTCTCTCCTCTCATCTTCTTTATGGAAGAGCGGCAGGCCTGCAGGCTCCTCAAAGTCCTGCCCGATGACGAAATCAGAGGCGTGGAACTGGTGTGCACCAGGAAGCCGCCGCGACGCCCCGCAGCGAAATCGTAATAGCCACCAGAACCTGGCCCAAAACCGTACCCCATCAGGATGGCAACCAGGCCGTCCCCCGTTGCCATTCCTGGGGTCGCCCCTTAAGGACCACGCTGCACGACGGCTCGCGGTCTCATGCCCTTGCTGCCCGCGATTAACAGCCCACTGCCCCCCCTGCGCCATGCCGGGGTTGACAGCCGCACAGCCATGATGCATGATACACATGATGGATGCGGAGGCACCCGGCGCTCACTGGGGGAGGCCATGATCCAACGACGCGGCATAGTCCGGAGATCGGCTCGACACATCGCGAAGGCTGTTCAGCGCACAGTGGACGCCTATGGGGATGGAAGGGTCGAGCATGAAACTGACTTCACCAGCAGAATGCTCGCCAACATTGAGGAAGCCATGAACGGGTTCAGGATCAAAGGCGTCCAGTGGCGAGCCAAGGTCCTGACTGATCGAGGGCCACACTCCCAGGAACACATGTTCGGCGCTGACTTCCTCGGGGTTCTTGAAATCAAGTGCGCGGACTACATGGTCCGCAAAGGCTTTCTGGCCCAGGCCAAGAGGGCTGAGCAGCTCCGCATAGAGGACCTGAGGGACCAGTGCAGCAAAATGCTCGAGCACTCGCCGGATGCCTTCGTCTTCCTCTATGACCGCTCCGGCGTCACCGTCGTCCCGGCGATATCCGTCATCAGCTGCAGCATCAGCCCCACTCAGCTATATGCGCGCTCGGTGGCGCGCTTCTTCGAGGACCATCTGGAGTGCTTCATCGGCGACCACAGAATCACGGCGCTGGACGCACGGGGACTGGAGAAGCTCCGCCACGACGTCAAGGCGAGATCGCTGCTGCACCTGAGAGCCGAAGACAGCATCGAGGTGCTGGCCCTGCCATCGTAGCGGAGGGCCATGATACATAATATGCATGGGGCGTTGACAGGCAGGCCGCGGCGCGGTATTCTGTGTGGAGATGATGCGCTGGCGTAGCGAAGAACCAGCCTTGATGAGGCGTCACCCGAAAGCAGGTGCGCCAGGCATCAGAGTTGCGTGAAGGCCGGAACGACAGAAGATGCCTTCTGAATTGGTGCTGGGACCGGCGGCCGGCCAGTTGGCCGTTCATACGCCATACCTGCTCCGGTCCGACGACTCCGTGTACCTCTTCTATTGCCGCGCCGATCTGGATCCCGACGGCCGCGTGCCGCGGTTCCGGCGTTTCAGGATATACGTGGCCAGACACAGGGATGATGGAAGCGGGTGGGACTGCGACCACGAGCCCGCAGTGGATGTGCCCAGTTCGGTCTGCCGGCCTTGGGTGGTGGACCGCGGCGGCGGCCAGTACCGAATGTATTTCGTGCGCTCCCTGCCGCCTTTCGGGTCCTGCAGCCGGATATTCATGGCTGACAGCCACAACCTCACGCAGTGGACTGTTACGGACACCCCCCTCCTCCAACTCTTCGGCGGACGCGAGTCCCAGGGCAGCCCATGCGTTGTTCCCGATGGCGAACGTCTGAGGATCTACTTTTCGGCCGGCAACAGAACATGCCAGGGAGATGACATCTTCCTGGCGGAAGGGCCAGACGAGCACAACCTCTCGCTGAACGGCCGGTTCTCCATCGAAGCCAGGCCCGACTACAACGCCTCGCGATACGCACCTTTCGTCTTCATCTGGAACGGACTCTGGAAAATGCTCTTCACCGGACGAGCCGGCGACAACAAACCCTACCGGACGTTCCTGGCGGAAAGCGAAGATGGACTGCGTTTCGGCCCAGGGCGGATGATCCTGGAGCCCGCGGGAGACGAACGCTTCAAACACGGTACCTACAAGGCGGTGCTGTTCGAAGGCTGGCTGTACTTCGTGGGCGTTGATGCCCAGGGCCGAGCCGCGATCTACAGACAAAGCGCGGCGGAAGCAGGACTGGGAGGGTGACCGATGCCGATGGTAAGGACATATGAGCCGATACGTTGACCGAACGGAGAGGGCGCAGCTCAAGTGCGGACGAGCGTCGTCATAGCAGGAGAGGCACTGGTGGGACGGAGGAGCTATTGATATGAATGCTGCAACCAGGAAGGCGCATGACGTTGTCCAGAATCCATGGGTAAACTTGGCGTGTACGATAATCACGATCGCAAGTTTCGCCTGGTTCTTGTATGACAAGGCACAGGATACAGGTGCGGACTCAGCATGGGTGCCGACCATTGTTTTCATCATCGTTATTGCGGTCTTCATGGGAATGAACTGCTACTCGTTTCGGGTGAGGCGGAGCCTGCTGGACTTCAACCGCGTTCCTTCGCATCTCCACAGAGTCAATCATCTATACAGAAATGCCCTTTCTCGAGTCTGCGGCACACTCTATCCCGAGCTTCGGATCGATGAGCGGACGCTTGAGCAAGAGCAGTTAAGAACGTTGACAGGCGTGTGTAGCCACATCGCACAGACGTACGGACTTCTTGTTGGGGTAGAATGCCAAACAACGATAAAACTGCTGGGGCAAGATGAACAGGGCCACTACTGCGAAACGTATGCGAGAGGCAGTGAGAGCGAACGAGACGACTTCTCGCTGAAGAAGTACCGCGTCGGCACGGGAGAGAACACGGGGTTCGACAGAGCTCTCATGCTTAGTGACGGAACTGAGCCGTCGCACTTCTGGTCGCCGGACCTCAGCAAGGAGAAAGACTATCGCAACCAAAGACAGCGATTTGAAAAATGGTACAGGAGCACTATTGTCGTCCCGATCCGTTTTGTGATCCCGGAAAAGAGAGGGCGTAAAGACTGCGCAGACGACATAGGGTTTCTATGTGTCGACACATTGTCGAGAAATCGCCTGAACAACGGTTCACACGTTCACCTGCTTGCTTCGTTTGCGGATCAAATGTACAATTTCATCAGCATAATGCGAAGGACTTACCGACTGGCGCTGAAACCTCAGCCTCAGCCTCAGCCCGGGGCGCAGCAGTCTGATAGTCACGACGGAGCGGGGGCTTCCGAGCGTGGCGAAGGGGAGAGAGCATGAAGGGGCATGTTGAGTCCAAGGCCAGTAATGTTGCCTTCGTCGGATTGTCGCCTGACACCTTGGCGTGGAACAGTGCCTGCCTGCACTTCACGGAGACAACGCCGCAGGTTCCTCGGGCGGGCGAACCCGCTCCGCTCAAGCGCGATGCTTACTCGGGGTATGTCCTAGGGCTCTCCCCTCTCACGCAACAATGGAACCAATATTGCCTGGAGGCCAATCGAAGGAGATTGTGAGTGGTTGCACTAACGCCTGTAACGTCTTGAGTTCGACGCGGAGATGCGGCTACCGATTCAGAAACAGGTCGGCAGAGGCAATGCCGGTGAATGAAGTCGGTCCCGCTCAGTGGCTGGCTTTGGTTCGATCAGAGGTGGCTGGTTTTGAAGTGACCCGTGACACACAGGTCGCTGGGCCGGTACACATACTCCATTTGTAGCTGTCTTGAGCCGCACACGCATTAGTTCATATCTTGACCTCTCCACGCAAAAAGGCATCCCAATCGAGATCGAATGGCACACAGAACGGGTGAATACTTCTGATGACTCTGGAGTAGTCCAACATCTTGGCCGGCGCCATCAGCTGCCCAAGGGGCTTGTCATCGAGCACCCAGCCACTCTTGGGCAAGGAATAGAGCTCGAAACAATCCGCGGGTACGCATTGATCCTTATCATGGTACCACATGATAATAGCTCTCTTCCCCGCTATCCGATAGACATAACAACGCCCGGAGTGTTCCCGGTCTGGGATATGCACAACAGTTATTGGCCGGTAAAGAGTCACCGCAACCAGCCCTTCTTCCAGGTCCGCCTGCAGGCCTTCTGCACGCCGTCTTGCGCATTGTCGATTGCGTTGTTCCTGCCTAATGACGGCAAGAAGCACTAGGAGGAATACTGGGAGGCACAGGATCAGTCCGAGTAACGCCACGACCTTGGAGAATTCCGGCCACTGGTCTGCTAGGAGTTCACCGATGCCCAGGCACACAACAACTAGGAGGACTGAAGCGAAAGCCGCCGGCCCGACATGTTGCCACCATCGTAATGGCTTGCTTGCCAATTTGCGCGTTCCTGCGATTTCCTCTGCCACTCGCTTCTTCTCGTCCTCTGACATAGGACGTAAATGCGATTCGTCCGCCTCAACAGATACTGTCGGATCAGCAAGCACGTCAGCGCCTCCCAACTTCCAAAAGCACACACTCACACTCCTCATCAGAAAACATGCCGTCCAGCCAAGTCTCGCCCCGAACAGCAAGATTAGCGCCAGCCAAACCCAGTGCGGTCCCTCGAAGCCATGTCGGGCTACCTTCCCACAGTATCCTGGGGAAACCGTAGGGCTTCAAGTCCGCAGGGCGGCGCCAACCTCTAGTGGCATTAAAGAACGGATCTAGCCTAGCATGTTGTGCATACCATTCCGCATTGGATGCGCCGCGTGCTGGTCTAATCAAGTTCCATTCAGCGTCGACAAAGCCCCGCAATCGTGAGCCTTCACCCAGCAACCGAGAAGGAACGATGGCATGGTGTGCTCGCTGTGCGCCTGTCACTTTGTCCTGCCAGAAGTTCCGCAGCAATCGCCTGCCAAATCCTGCTCGTTGGGGGACTCCTCTTACCAACGTACCACCCTTTTGCCAGAAGCCGCTCCATCCACTCTTTACTGCTGTTGCCGCCTCGCGCAGGGTCATACTACCCCAGCGTCCTGCACCACCTCCTGCCCCAGCTCCCATGGTTGCAAAAAGGATCATGCCCTCGCCCCCTAGGAACTTGCTGGCCTTGTGATCGAACTCATCCTCGTAAGTATACATGCCCTTGGCCCAGTCGGCCGTGAGATCAACGCCCTTATCTCTGAGCATGTCAATAAGCGTCTTATCGCCCATCCTTCTCATCAAGCACGCCTTGACCCTTGAGTCCTTGTCCCCTTTGAGCCTCCAGTAAAGCTCCATTCCCTTTGTTGCGGTTCGCTGCAGCTTTCCGCTCAATCCATGCTTCATTTCGAACTCGACTAGCCCGACGACGGAATCCTGCACCCCTTGCAGAAGGTTGGCTTGCCCTTGTCGGAAACCCTCAATGAACTCCGCCGTAGTCCCATATACTGAAGCCAGACGATGCCAACCTGCTTCGCGAGCTTGATTCTCCCCATACGCAAACCATTTCTGTGCCAGCCCTTCGATGGTGGTGGAGTCACTCCACCGCTTGAGCTTCTCCACCACGCTCTCTTCTTCCTGTCCATCTGCGTCCACAGCGTCCACAGGATTATTGCTGCAATAGATACATTCACCCGCCAAAGCGTCCTGTGGATCGCGCTGGAGGAATCTGCCCGTTGCCGGGTTGAAGCTTCTGTTCAGCGAGAGGTAAAGGCCGTCCAGCGAATCCGCGAGTTTCATCCAGTTGGTTTGGTAGGCGAAGCGGCTTGAGGCTCCCGAGGTTTCGTCTCTGAGCGGGTTACCCCAGGCGTCGTATTCGAAGTAGCCGACGACGTTTCCGTACTGGTTGAGGCGGCGGATGACGGAGCCGCGGTGGTCGTAGAGGTCGTACTGGAAGTAGGTGCCGCCGGCGGTGAAGCGTCGGGCTACGGTGCAGGAGCCGATGCCATCGACGGGCGAGTAGCCGTGGGTGTAGTAGGCGGTGACGTTGCCGGTGGCGTCGTGTTCGGCCAGGAGGTTGAGTCCGTTGCGGTCCCAGGTGAAATAGCTGAGGCCGGTGCTCTCTTCGATGGCGAACCGCCGCCCCAGGGCATCGTACCAGAAGCGGTTGACCACGCCGTTGGCGTATCTGATCCGCTCGACCATGTTGAGGGAATTGTACTGGAAGTAGGTCGAGAGTCCACTGTCATCGTCGATTCTGGTGCAGTTGCCGCGGGCATCGTAAGCGAAGTACTCGTAATCTCCGGCCGGGATGGAGACCCAGGAACTGAGCTGGTTGGCGGCGTCGTAGCTGTAGTAGAGGGCCGTGCCGGCGTTCCGGCGCTCGGCGGTGCGGTTGCCGACGGCATCGTACCAGTACTCGTAGTCGTGACTGAAGCCGGCGTTGAGCCACTTCTCGCGGGTCAGCCGGTCGGCGTCGTCGTACTCGTAGTAGGTGTTGACGCCGCCCTCCCGGTCGATGCGGGTGATGCGGCCCACGGCGTCGTAGCTGTAGTCGAAGTAGGTCAGCGCCGCGCCTCCGGGCAGGCAGTTTCTGACGGTGCTCAGCCGGTTGAGCTGGTCGTAGGCGAAGTAGGTGTAACAGCCGTTGGGCAGCCACTTGCGCGTGAGGTTGCCGGCGGGGTCGTAGACGTAGACGACCGCGCTGGAGACGTCCTTGGCGCCGTAGCCGCTCGACCCGTAGGGCTGGCGGCCGTAGCCGGCGGTGGCCTTGGCGCCGATGTACTTGAGCCGGTTGGCTTGGTCGTAGCTGAAGTAGGTGTCGACGCCCAGGCACCGCAGGCACGTGCGGCGCCCGGCCACGTCGTAGCTGAAGCGCAATTGGGCGCTGTCCGGCGCGAGCTCGGAAACCACCCGGCCGACCGCGTCGTAGCCGAAGTAGGTCCAGCCGCGCCCGTCCCTGGCCGCGGTCATCCTCGACAGCGCGTCGTAGCCGAAGTAGCAGCTGGAGCCGTCGGGGTAGCCGGTCGCCGTCCGGCGGTCGAGGTTGTCGTACTCGTGTTGAGTGACGCCCAGCGATGCGTTCGTGAAGGACCGCAGATTGCCGTTCAGGTCATAGGCGTAGTACTCGGCCTGGCCCAGCGGATCGGTGACGGACTCGAGCCGGCCGAGCCGGTCATGGCTGTAGGCGGTGACGTTGCCGAGGGCGTCCTGCAGTCGTGCGCGATTGCCGGCGGCGTCGTACCCGAAGTAGGTCAGGTCGCCGAGCGGATCGGCGGTGCACACCAGCTGGTTGGCATCGTCGTAGTGGAAGTCCGCGACGCGGCCAAGGGCGTCCTTCGCGGCCGTGCGGTTGCCGTTGGCATCGTGGACGAAGTAGGCGAGGTTCCCCATCGCGTCCTGGATACAGTAGAGCCGGTTCGCCGCGTCGTAGTGGAAGTAAGTGGGCAGCCCCCGCTGGTCGCTGGCCACGGACCTGTTCCCGACCGCGTCGTAGAAGAAGTAGGCCGAGTTGGACAGCGGATCGGCCGCACACGCCGGGCGGTTGAGGTCGTCGTAGGTGGATATCCACGCCTGACCGAGCGGATCCATCTTCGATGTCACGTTGCCGACGGCATCGTAGGCGAGGTAGGTCAGGGCTCCGCAGGCGTCCTCCGCACAGACCGCGCGATTAAGAGCATCGAAGTGGGCCCGCGCGACGCCGCCGAGGGCGTCCCTGACCACCGTGCGGTTGCCATTGGCATCGTACTCGAAGTAGCTGCGCCCGCCCAGCGCGTCCTCGGCGCAGAACGGACGGTTGAGGCTGTCGTAGTAAAGCCGCGCCGGCTGGCCGCGCGGGTTGATCACCGCCGTGCGGTTGCCGTTGGCGTCGTACTCGAAGTAGGTCCGACCGCCCCGCGCGTCCTCCGCGCAGACCGCGCGATTGAGGGCGTCGAAGTGGAAATAGGTCGTGATGCCGCGGGGATCCATCAGCCTGGTCCGGTTGCCGGCGGCGTCATACCCGAAGTAGGAGCAGCGGACCAGCGGGTCCTAAGCGCAGCTCCTGCGGTTCAGGGCGTCGTAGAAGAAAAGCGAGCTCTTGCCGCGCGGGTCCTTCACCGACGACATGTTGCCGGCGGCGTCGTAGGCGAAATAGGTCGTGGCCCAAAGCGGGTCCGAGGAATACTGCAGCCGGTTGAGCGCATCGTACTCCGCGGAGCTGACCCTGCCGAGAGCATCCTTGACGGCCGTCCGGTTGCCAGCCGCGTCGTAGTAGAAGTAGGTGCTGCCGCCCAATGCGTCCATGACGCAGGTCTGGCGCCGCAGCCCGTCGTAGCGGAAATAGCTCGCCTTCCCACGCGCATCCACCGCCGCCAGGAGATTGCCGACCGCGTCGTACGCCAGGTAGGCGGTCCCCCCCAGGGCATCCTCCGCACGACACCGGCGGTTGAGCGCATCGTAGCCGAAATAGGCGACAGCCCCCCTGGCGTCCTGCACCACCGTGCGGTTGCCGGCAGAATCATAGGCGAAGTACGCCGGATTGCCGAGAGCGTCCCGGGCACAGACCATCCTGTCGAGAGCGTCGTAGTAGTACCGGCTCTCCGCCCCGCGGGCGTCGATGGCGGCCACCCGGTTGCCGTTGGCGTCGAACTCGTAGTAGCTGTGCCCGCCAAGCGCGTCCACACTGCCCTTCTGCCGGCGCAGACGGTCGAAGTAGAAGTAGCTGACCCCGTCGCGCTGGTTCCGGACCGCGGTCACGTTGCCCAGCGCGTCGTAGGTGAAGTAGGCCCTGCCGCCCAGCGCGTCCTCCACGCAACTCCTCCGGTCCACCTCGTCGAAACGGACGAGCGTCGTGTTGCCGAGAGGGTCCTTCAGCGCGGTCCGGTTGCCGTTGGCGTCATAGGTGAAGTAGGTCCTGTTGCCGAGAGCGTCCTCCTCGCAGGTCCGGCGATCCAGCGCGTCATAGTGGAAATAGGTGGCGTGGAGCCGCGGATCGAGGACCACACGCTGGTTGCCGTTGGCGTCGTAGGCGAAGTAGGTCAGCCCCCCGAGCGCGTTCTGCACGCAGACGCGGCGCCCGACCTGGTCGTAATGATAGTACGTGACGTACCCCAGGGCGTCGAGCGTCGCCACGCGGTTGCCCCGGACGTCGTAGCCGTAGTAGGCAAGCCCGCCAAGCGCGTCCGCCATGGCAGTCTGACGCCCGACCGCGTCGTAACTGAACGTGGTGACCAGCCCAACGCTCCGGGGATCGGTCCACGAGGTCATCCGCCCGACCGCGTCGTAGCCGAAGTAGACGGCGTTGCCCAGAGGATCCTGCGTCGCCACCCGCCGGCCTGCCGCATCGTAGCAGTGGTTGACAGCATTCCCCCGCGGATTCACCTCCGCGGTCAGGTTCGCCTCCCCGTCGTAATGGAAGTACGCGCTGTTCCCCAGCGCATCCTTGACCGCGGTCTGCAGCCGGAAGACGTTGTAGGCGTAGTAGGTCGCGCTGCCCAGAGGGTCCAAGGCCACGGCCAGCTGACCCGTGCCGGTGTATCCCGCGGTCCAGCGGTTGAGCAGCGCGTCCTGCCGCTCCGTCTGGCGCCCCATCCGGTCATACTGGAAATAGGCCGCGTAGCCGCGCCGGTTGACGAGCCGGGTGCGGTTGCCCACCGCGTCGTACTCGGAGTAGGCGGCGCCGCCCAGCGCATCCAGCTCCGCCCGCATGTTCCCGTACGAATCGTAGGCGAAGTAGGATGCGTAGCCGCGCGCGTTGCGCAGCCGGACCAGGAACCCGCGCTCGTCGTGGCCGAAGTAGCTCACGTCCCCCACAGGATCGACCTGCACGGTCAGGTTGCCGTAGTAATCGTAATCGAAGTAGCCGATGTTGCCGGCCGCATCACGCTCGAATGTCAGATGCTGCTCCCAGTCGTACCCGCGCCGGCTCGCGTTGCCCAGGGCGTCGACCGATCCAATGAGCTGTCCGTGCCCGTCATAGAAATAGTAGGTCCGCCCACCCAGCGGGTCCGTCGAAAGATTGCCGCCGACGTACGTGGCTGCGTTGCCCAACGGGTCGGTGATCTTCGCGATCACCGTCCCATAGTAGTCGTAGTAGGCCGCGTATCCCCGCGAATCGACCACCGCGGTGCGCCCGGCCGCATCGTCGTACTCGAAGTAGGTCGTGCCCACCCCGGGAACGTGCTCGCGACGCACCCGCCCGGAATCGTAGGAGTAGTAGGCCGCGAACCCCTCGGTATCGAGGATGGTCGTGATCCGCTTGTCCGCGTCGTAGCCGAACTCCGTGACGCAGAGCTCCGGCCCGGTGACCTTGGTGATCACCCCGTAAGCGTCGTGCTCGTAGTACGTCGTCCGGCTGCCCCAGTCGGTGATCGCGTTCACCCGGCCGCCGACATCGTAGTCGAAATAGCAGGCACGACCGGCCGCGTCCACCAGCTTGCGCAGCTTGGCCTGAAGACCCGGGCTGTCGTACTCGAAATAGTGCGCACAGCCCTGCTTGTCGTAGAGCACCACCGCACAGCCGTAAGCGTCGTACTCCAGCGTCCTCCCGTCCGTGCGCCCTTCCGTCCAGCAACCGTATGAGTCCTTGGACAGAGTGTTGGCCCGGCCGGCCGGAGGATCCCAGTTGACCCCGTCCCCCCGCCCCGTGTAGCTGACCTCGTCACCACTCTCCTTCCGGAGCACCACCGTGCCGTAATTGTCGCCGGACGTCCGGTCGTCCAGCCTGATTCCAGCCTCCCCAAGCCGACCCCACCGGTGCCCGAAAGCACCGTTGTAAGTGTCGTCCGAACGAAACGACACCTCCAGACTCACAGGGAAACCAGGCCCACCCAACATCACCTTCTGCCCGTCGACGAAGAGCTCCCCGGTCGTGAGATCTACCCTCACCCCGCCACACCCGGCACAAGCTCCGCCGGAAAATACCTTGGACTTGCGCTCTTCGTGCATGTTATTGTCCTCTCTGGCCCTGTCCCAGAATCATTCCACCTGCCCGCAAACCACTCATCCCCCCGGCCGACCGGATAATCAGGTCAGAACCTCTAGCACCGGGCCGGTGACCAGGAACTCGTCGATCCTGTTGGCGAAGTGATACGGCACGTTCCAGTCATATGGATTGCTGGGTTTGGCCGCCCCTGTCGGGGAACCAAGCTTGAGCGTCAGATAGTCGCCGCTGAGGTTGTTGATCGCATCGGCCGGGATCCCCATCAGGCGGTTGCTATACGTCACCCCCTGTGCGGCTCCCAGATAGCTTCGGGGCTGGCAGTTCAGCGCGGTCGCGTCGGCCAGCCACATGTCCGTGGGAACGGCGACATCGCCCCAATCAGGGACTGCCATGGCCTTCGTATACATCCCCGTGTTGTAGTACCAAGTGGTCGAATGGAGCATCGCCGAAGAGGTGTACTTGATGGAGAACCTCAGCGCTGCTGCAACCGCGCTGCCCTTGTAAGCCCCCACGTTGAAACGAAGATAGCTGTATGCCAGCTTGGCGTCACCCGTACTCCCATTGCCACCCGAAACGTGTGCGCCGCCAAAGAGACCGAGAGATGTACTGACGCTTTGTCCTAACAGCTTGTTCCAGTTGTTTGAACACACCGGATCCGGGAATGGCTCGGGCAGAACATCTCCAAGACACGTCAGGTAAAGCGACCCGGAGCGACCCAGGGCGACCTGCGAGGTGCCCTTGGCCACGAGATGGTAGCCGGTCTTGCTCCCCCCCGTCTCGGTAACGGCTACCTGCAGGAACAGGCTGTCATCGCCCGTGTACTTCTGACTGCTGCTGGTCCAGACCCCGCTGCTCCAGCTTCCCGCGCCAATCGAGGTGATGTCCAGGTCGCCGGAGCCATTGTGGGTGATGTCGCAATCCGCGGCGTAGGACGTGTCGATCTCGTTGTCCTTGGTCCAAGCCGTCACTTTCATGTTGAACGTCGACCCGGAGGTTATGGACCCGGGAAGCTCGACCACGAAATACCCATCCTGCGGCTTCTTACGCACCAGGATGCTGTCCGCCGCCCAACGACCCGCCCCCGACATCTCCCGGAAAACAAAATCGACCTTCGCGTCGAGCGCCGAAGGCAGAGACGCAACCTTCACCGTTCGCGCCGCGCGGCCACCGTCCCAGTCGTAGCTCTCGAACGTACCCTTGTCCAACTCTATGGGCACGCCCCCGGCGAAAGCGGATACGGCCATCGTCCCGTCATATCCGGCGTCCCCAGTGTCCACGCTCATCGCAAACTCGTCGCCCTCGATCACCTCGGGCGGAGTGAGCATGCAGTTCGTGGTCCGCCCTGACGCACTGCCCACGTTCGGCTGCGGCCCCACGCACGCACAGAGACCGCGCTGCTCCATGCACTTCTCGGTCTTGTCCATGGACTCCCCCTATCAGGCGCAGTCGACCAGCAGCCTCGAGATGTGCAGCAGCCGACCCGACGCGGATGTCGCCACCACGTACGCGACGTACCCCAGGTCCGTCGACGCCCCGGGCAGATTGGCATTGTTGGTCCCGACGGACGTCCCGTTGATGAAGAACTCCGCCGTCCCGGCAGCCGAATCAACCACGATCTCGAGCTTGAAGTCCGTCGACGCCCCACAGGCAACCCCAGTGTCCACCGCGTTCAGAGTGCTGCCATCCTTGGTGCAACGGTACCAGTTGCCCCCCACCCCCGCACTGTAACGGAACGCAATGAGACTTATGGCCGGACTGTCCGAGTTCCCCGGCGCCGCACTGCACAGCCCCACCCATATGCGGGCGTTGTCCACCGCACTGTCCGTCCGCACCCGCGCGTAGAACTGAGGATCGTGAGCTCGACGCACCAGGTTGAACGTCGCGGAAATGATCCCACCAGTGCTGCCGGAGGACGCCGCACTGGTCGCGCGCGTCCACGTCGAACTGTCGTCGTTCGAGTTGGCCAGCGTCCCGGATGTCGTCGGCGCCGCCACACCCATCGCCTGGAACGTCGCCGCCGCCGAGTTGACCGCGAAGAACTTCCGCGCCGCAGAAAGCGCGTGCGCCCACGACGCATCCCCTCGCATGAACTTCGACACGTCGTCCGGCGCCTTCGGACACAAACCGTGCTTCGCCGTGCTCGCGTCAAGATCGGTGTTGTCATCCGGCGCCGACAAATCGTCCAGCTTGATCGCATCCGCCCCACCACTGCGGTGCCGACCAGCGTGCGCCCCAAGATTCGTGTCTATCGTCTCCCAGTTCCCGTTGATCTCCGTCGTCCAGTCCGAATCCCCCTCGTCCGGCCGGGCCAGATTGAAATTGGTGGTCGGCGTTCCCATCAGCACCCTCCTGTTCGCGGTCAGTCTTCACCCATCCAAGATCGGCACGGCTGCAAAACAAACCACAGACGCCTGTGGTCGATGCCGAAGTATAATACACCATTAACATTATGCTGTCAACGCGGGAATATCCTTATTATGTATCTATAATATGCCACCACCACCACGCCAGACGCACACCCCCCCTCCACACCCGCCCCAGCCTAACCCCGCACCACAAACCACCTGATAACGAGAGAAACAGCGACCTAGGCCCAGTAGCAGACCATCGGCGATAGACTACACCGAGGACGAATGCCAAGGCCCCTTTAGCTTGTGGAGTCTATACCGCTGCATCCATCGTCGAACCGTATTCCTGTGAACGCCCAACATCTGCGCAGCCCGGGAGAGACGCCCCCCACTCGCCGTGAGCGCTTCTAGCAGCTTGTGTATCCCTTCGAGCATCTTGGGATCGGACAGCACGTCACCATCCCCGATTTCCGCGGCACACACGACCTCGGGGGAGAAATCCAAGAGGTCAAGCTCCTGCCCCTCGGCGCGAAGATAGGCCCGTTCAAGCTCGTTCTTGAGCTCGCGGACGTTACCGGGCCAGTGATAGCCGCGTAGGGCATGCAGGACATCGGAGGCGATGGTCCGCACCCCCCTTCCGATCTTGGCTTCCAGTCCGGCGAGGAAGTGTCTGGCCAACAACGGGATGTCATCCTTGCGTTGCCGCAGCGGCGGCACCAGAAGCCGCATCCGGTTTATGCGATAGAAGAGATCCCGGCGGAACTTGCCAGCAGCCATTAATGACTCGAAGTTCTGATTCGAGGCCAGCACCACGCGGGCCCGGGTCTCTTTAAGCTTGCCGCCAATCGGGCGATATTCGCCCTGTTCCAAGGCGCGCAGCAAAGACGCCTGCGCCAGGAGGCTCATGTCCCCCACCTCATCCAGGAACAGCGTCCCGTCCTCAGCCTCCTCGAAAGCCCCGTGACGGGTGTGATGGGCGCCAGTAAACGAGCCCCGCTCGTGCCCGAAGAGTTCGCTTTCGGCCAGCCCGGTGGCCAGCGCAGCGCAGTTGATGGCCACGAATGGCTTTGTCCGGCGAGGCCCGGAGTAGTGCAGTGCCCTGGCCACCAGTTCCTTGCCTGTTCCCGTTTCACCACTTATGAGGACTGGAGCATCGTAGCCGGACAGGGTGCAGGTCTGTCGGACTATCCATTTGATGGTTGGCGATTCCCCAACTATGTCCGCGATCTCAGAGCCGCGGGCCAACTGCGAAACTGCGCGCATGCTCCTGCGAGCCAAGTCCCGCATCTGTTGGACGCGCGTCGTTCGAATGCGTATATCATCATCGCGTATAGGCTTGGGTGCATAATCGAAAGCGCCCAGCCTGGTGGCCTCGGCCACCAGGTCCAAGTCCTCCGCATGCGCCGTTACCATGATCACGTCGGTTCCCGGGGCTTGTGCGCGCAAGGCTCTCAGGGCAGACAGATCGGCGCAGTCCGGGAAGGTCAGGTCCAGCAGCACCAAGTCGAACGCGCCTGGCTTGGCGGCTTGGAGAGTTGCCGCTGCAGTTCCGGACTCTGCGGTCTCATGTCGCATTTCGCAGAGAATATCGCCCAGCACCTGCCGTATCGCCGGGTCGTCATCAGCTATGAGTATTCGCATGGATCTAGGGCCAAACGCCGCTTCCTCCCCCGCTCAGAGACATGCCAGCTGCAGAGGAGCCCCCATCAGGGGGCCACAATCCGGTGGCCGGCGATGCTGCACCAAAGCCAGCCGCCATTGGTGCAGAACTGCACCGCCATGGTGCACGCTGGAGCCATTCTACCCTCTGCCAAGAGGATGACGACTGAAATCGGACCAGAGGCTCGCTATCGCGCCCGTTTCCTCCGCGCCGAACAGGACTCATGCAACCTAACCTTGCTCTGGAGCGCACACTGGAGGAACGCACTGTCGGTCTCCTCGATCTGCGTCTCTAGGGACCGCACGAACTTCCGTGCATCCTTCAGTGTATCCAGCCCTTGCTCAACGTTGCCGGCCATGAACCTCAACATAGTTCGTGTCGTCTTGGATGCCATCCAGTCCTCCCTTATGGATCGGCTTGCCCGCAATGGTGGCAGCAATCGCCATGCCATTTGCCGCACTGGGAGGGTAGGATGCTCCACGGAGATCCTAAGTTGCTAACGAAGAGGGAAGACGGTGTGCGCACACATCACATAGGAAATGCAGGATGGCGACGGCAGAAGGCTGAAGTCAGGTGCGCCTCACGCCACCGGCGCGGATCAGGCCGGACTTGGGCTTCGTTCGTCCACCCCCAGCATCTCCAGCGCCTCTGCTTTCGTGTCAACGACCGTGAGCGCCGGGATGATAAAGCGGCCGATCCGGTTCATCACCGATGGCGGGCCCTTCACCACCACGAGGCGTCCGCCGCAACTCCCCAGAATCATGTGGTAGTGGAACGCCACGCCGACTCCCTCGCTGCTCACGTAGTCGGCGGCCGTAAGGTCAATGACAACTCTCCGGCGCCCGCTTCGGACAAAACTGTTGAGTTGATACTCAGCGCGGCTGAGCCCCTCCGGTGAGACCTGCCCAATCACGGCGAACACAACAACCGGCGGCTCCCCGATGACCGAGACCTCGATGCCGGCAGGCATGGCGGCGGCTCCTCTCAGTTACATTACCCAATCCGGGTCTTGAATGTCAAGGCTCGCGCGCGGTATCCTCGGGCAATGGGGACGACAGGGGCAATGCAGTCGCCACCGACCGCTCCGGCCGCGTCCCCTCTGGGTCAGAACCGCTCCGGTCCGGCAGGCTTGCCGGTATTGCCGGCCTGCTTCCGGAGTTGTTCCAGAACCAGCGCGTACCACTTGTTGTTGGGGCTGGCCTTGACCGCCTTCTCGCAGGCAGCGATGGCTCCCGGGATGTCGCCCTCGCGCCGGAGGGTGTTGATCAGCTGGTCGAAGGCGTCCCGATCGTCGGGCTTGCGGGCGAGTTCGTCGCGGAGGATCTCCATGATCAGGTCGTTGCGATTGCGCTTTCGAAGCATGGCGAAGAGCGATTCGCGCATGGCTCCGACGTTGTTGCCGCTGTACTCGGCAAGCTGGTTGCGCATCTCGGTGATGGCCTCGTCCAGCTTGCCGGCGTCGGCCATGGTCTCCATGCGTGCCGACCTGGTCTTCTCGATCGACCCGGGGTTGAACACCTTGTGAGGGTCTTCGCCGCCCAGGACCACGCAATCGGAACATCCACCGGTGCGCGGGGCGAACTTCATGGCTTTCTCGAAGTGGGGCAGGGCTTCCGCGAACTTCCCGGTTCCCCTGTAGGCCTGCGCCATGCGATAGTGGGCAGACGCCAGGTACAGCATCGGGGAGCACTCGTCGTGCTGTTCCTTGGGGTTGCCGCAGGCCGGGCAGGGGTCATCCTTCTTGCCGCGCCGCTGCCAGTTCTCGTAGGCCGCGATGAGCGCCTCCTGCCCCTTGCTGCGCCGGGCCAGCTCTTCCTGGGCGGCTTTCTCCACCAGAGCGGCGAACTGCGCCTTGCCGGTGTGACGGGCGCCGGAGAGGATGAAGTAGTAAGTGTCGTAGTAGACTTCGCAGCCGACATCCGCGTCGGCGTGCATCCTGGCAGCCCTGCCCGCCAACTTGGCCGCCTCGCCGTAGTCCTCGCTGAGCGTCCCGGCCGCGAAGAGCAGGCCATCAAGTTGCACATTGACCGCGAAGCCTTTGAGGACCTCCTCAAGTTCCCGTTGTCCCTTCTTCGCCGCCGGAGAGTCGATTATCTCGAGCACCTCCCGCGCCGCGGCAACGATCGCACCCTGCGCCCTCGGCGAGAGCCCCTTGGATGAGTTGCCTCTGAGCTCGGCGGTCATGATGCAGAGCAGCCAGGCTCTGAGGGCGTCCTTCTCGGCATGAGCTTTCAGCGCCGCGAGAGACGCCTTGAGCAACCCGTTCTGGTCCTTGGCCGCAGGAGAAGGCTCCTGGCGGTTGAACTCGATGCGATCTCCAGGCTGGGCACCGCCTTTCGTGGCCAGTTCCTCCGGCGTATACGACTTTCCCTCGCGGGTGGCGATCCTGCCGGACACTCCGCCGCTATTGGCGCCCGCCCTGGCCGTGATCGCTTCCCGCAGGAACGCAACGAGATTCTGCGGGGCCTCCGGCTTGGGCAGGCCGCAGTCCGCGGCCACGGCGTCCAGGTCCAGCGGCAGGTCCGTATAGCGCAGCAGTTTCACGGTGTTGCCGTCGACCACCACGAGCAGGCTGGTCATGGAGGCGACCACTTCCAGGATGTCCTTCACGGCCGTGGGCTTCTTGGGCTCTAGGGAGTACAGGACGTTCCCGTCCTTGACGATCCAGCTGGCCGACCCCTCTTTCTCCAGAAGGGCCTCGTATTCCTTGACCTTCTGCTCGAACTGCTTGCGCGGGAGCCGCAGGACCTGCGGGAGCGGCTTGGTGGTGCGCGTGATCAGCGATACGGTGGTTCGCTCCGGGGCGTACGGCACGATGCCGGGAAACGGCCTTTCCGTCGGCGTGGCGAGGCCCGGAATGGTCTCCCGCAACGCCTTCATGAACTCCGGGAAGGGCTGGTCCTTGATCTGCGGCAGCACTTCCACTTCCAGGACCGACCGTTTCGCGTCCTTGGCTGGCTCCGCCGCAAGGACGGATGGAGAGAATAGCGCGACCACGATCAGGCAGAGGAGCTGTTTCCGCATGGGGCACCTCCTAACCAAATAGGCGACCTTGCCGGGCCTGATTGTAGGTGCCTGCCTGGACGCGCGCAAGTGCGCGCGCCGTGGCGACCGCAAACGTGCTTGATACACGGGACGGACGGACTTATCTTCTCCTCCGGCGCGAGTCCTTGCGGCGGAGGGCGGTTCTATGCGTACGGGCTGGACGATCAGAGTTGCGGGTCTGACACTGGCCCTATTGGCGATGGGGCACGTCTGTCATGCCGAGAGATCCGAACTGACGGATGACGAGGCACGGAACAATCCTGCTCCGGTCTTGGCCCGGAGCGCCGACGCCTGGGAGGTCTTCGATCGCGAGTTGCCCCGGAAAGGGTTCAGGGTGCTTGCCCTGGGCGGCAGAAGGCCTTTGGCCGTGCCCGAGCGGCTGCGCTTCGTGTCGACGGATGTGCGGAAGCTTGTCGCCGACACCGCCGCCGCCGGCGGTTTGAAAGTGGTCTGGCTGGCCGGCAGGACCTGCGCCATCCTGCAGTCTGGAGCGACGGACGCCGAACTGGAGCGACTCGGAAGGGACATGAAGTCGGAGGACCCCGCGCTGTGCCACGATGCGGCCTGGCGGGCGCGGTGGATCGGCGATACGCGGGCCATCCCCCTCCTGATGGACGTCATCCTGGCCAACAAGGACCGGTATGCGAAAACTACCGCGCTGGAGAGCGTGGGGCGGCTGGGCTGGGACGTTGCGCTGGCCGTTGACGAGCGCGCCTGGCCGGTGGCGGAGGAATCACTGGCGAACTCCGGGAAGGATGCCCTCAAGAGCATGATTGCGGCCTTGGGCCGCGTCGGCGGCGACAGGGCGCGGGTCCTGCTCGAAAAGATGCTGCCGGACGAGAAGTACGACACGCTGCTGTACCAGGTGATTGTGGCCCTGGGGCAGGCTGGCAGGGAGAAATCGCTGCCGCAGTTGGCCAAAGTCCTCCAGCGTCCTGACAGCCGGTTTGGGGCGGATGACCCCACGTATGGGACGCGCCTCCGGGTGGCCGTGGCCCTGACCGAGATGCGCGAGCCCAAGGCCATGCCGCTGATCAGGGTGCTTCTCGGGGACTTCAGCCTTACGATCCGGCAACAGGCCCTCGAAGCCGTGGGCAGTTCCAGGGCGGAGGACGCGGTGGCCATTCTGGACAAGGCACTCAGCGACAAGAACCTGCGCTACAGGGCCGTCTGCGGGTTGGACGCCCACGGAGGGGAAGATGTCCTGGCGCCGCTGCAGAAGGCCCTGGCGGACGAGGACGCCGACGTCCGGCTACGTGCCATTGCGGCGCTGGGGAACGTGGGCACGGAGGCTGCCCTCGCTCTGCTGGAGAAGTCCCTGTCCGACCGGGACGAGAACACCCGCATGCGCGCAGCCCAGGGACTGGGGCGGTGCGGCGGCGACAGGGCGCTGGACCTCCTCGGCAAGGCCCTGCAGGACGCCAGTAAGGGGGTCCGTCTCCAGAGCATCCAGGCCATGGCCAACGTCGGGCCCGACCGGGCCTTCGTGCACCTCGAGAAAGCGTTCGCCGACCCCGATGCGGACGTGCGCGCTGCAGCCGTCATTGCTCTGGGAATGTCCACCAACGAGAAACGCTGGAGTCTCCTGCAGGGCGCCCTGGCCGACCCGGAGGCCAGGGTGCAGGCAGCGGCCGCTTCCGCCGGCGCCCGTGCCACCGGGGCAGGGGCGCAGGCCATTTGCGAGAGGGCTCTGGCCAGCGGCGAGCCGGGCGTTCGCAGGGCCTTGGTGGCGGCACTGGCCGACACCGACAGAAGCCGAGCATTTCCGATCCTGGAGAAGGCCTGCAAGGACCAAGACAAGGATGTGCGGGCTGCTGCGGCGACGGTCATGGGCCGCATCGGCGGCGCCGAGGCGCCTGCCATGCTCGGGAAGCTCCTGACCGACGACAACAGGGCGGTGAGGCTGGCGGTGGCCGATGGTCTCGGTGCCGTGGGTGGCGATGGAGCGGCAGTCCCGCTTCGGAAGCTGCTCGCGGATCCTGACGCCGAGGTGCGCATCAGGGCGGTTTCCGCAGCAAGAGGCATCACCAGCGAGAAAGCCGGCGAACTCCTGGCCCTGGCCATGGCGGATGCGGACGGGATGGTCCGGCGTGCCGTCATCCCAATGGTCGAGGATATGCGCACGGCCAACGCGGCGGAGATCCTGATAAAGGCTGCCGAGTCTGACGATCCGCCGACGCGCCGGGAAGCCATTACGGTCATAGGTCGCATGGGACTCAAAGGCGGCGCCGTCAACAGACTCCTGGAGAAGGCTGTGGGCGATGCCGACCCGTTCGTGCAGGAGGCGGCCATTGCGACCTTCGGACAGGTTGGCGCGGACGAGGCACTGGCCGTTCTCGGGAAGATCGCCGGCAATCCCAGCCACAGGCAGGCGGCGTTCGCCGCGTCGGTCCTGGCCAAGATGGGCGGGGACAAGGCCTTCGCGCACCTGAAGCGCGCCCTTGCCGACCCGGACAAGAACGTGCGCAGGAACGCCGTCAATGCGCTGATCAGGGAAGTCACCGACGAGAACGGGAAGACGATCCGCGATATCCTGCTCGCTGCCATGCCCCTGGAGACCGACCCGGTGCTGCGCCTGCACTACACCAAGAAGCTGGATGAAGCCTTCCCGGACGACGAGGTCGTGGCCAAGGCCATCAAGGAGCTGCCGTCGCGGCCCTAAGGCCTGCCAGGCAACAGGGCGAAGCCGCAGTCGTAAGATAGCCCGCTGGGGAGCCTGTTTTCCAGGCGTTATATACAGGCAGGACGAGGACGCCTTCCGGTCTAGGTGCGGCAATTGTCCTCACTTTGTGCCTGGGGGAATCCCTGGCAGAGCGGCTTACGAACCCAAAGGAAGACCGGACAATTCAGACGCCCAGGGCCTGGCGCCCCTCTTCCGGTAAACCATGCCGGGAGAGGTCAAAATCATCGTCGAAACCGTCGTCAGAACTGTCGTCAGAACTGTCACCAAAACGGTCAACCAAACTGCCGCCAGAACTGCCCTAAGCGCTAGCGAAATGTCCGCAGAAACGCCTTCAGAAGCGCTATCAGAAGCACTATTGGCTCTTGCCCACATAGGGGTACTACCCGGCCTACGCCCTGCATGGGCAGGGGCCGGGCCAACTAGGCCCGGATATGGCTCCCAGGCCGTCCGAAAGCTCATACCTCGACCATCTCCAGCCGTTTCCGTTCGTAGGTGCTGCCGATGTTGATGGAGGTCAGCGCGCCGCGCTTCAGGCGCCGTTTGAAGTGGGAGTGACCGCAGAAGTGGAACCTGACCCGGGGGTCTTCGAGCAGCAGTTCCCCCAGGCCGGCGCTGCCCTGGAATGCGTTGCAGAAGTTCCACTCCTGGTCGTGGGGCTTGCGTATCACCATGTCCTGAAAAGCGATATGATGCGAGACGGCCACGATGGTCTTCACCCTCCGGGGGAGGGACTTGATCTGCTCCCGCAGCCTGGCCAGGAGCAGGGAGTTGAAGGTTGTGTCGGACATGCCCAGCCGTACGAAGACCGCGTCCATCCACATGGGCATCCCGCCCCAGCGCTTGGTTTCGTAGTCGTAATCGGCCTTGCCCGGGGCGAGCGGCGACGCCGGGTCGTGGAAGGAGTAGTCGTACCAGCCGACGGTGCCGACGAAAGCCGTGCTGCCCACCACCTTCGGCCCGGTGTCGAGCATGTGCCATCCGCAGGCCGCGTACAGCTCGGGGAGCAGGGTCCGGTAGTAGCCGAAGGAGTCTCCGCCCTCCAGCCAGAGGTCGTGATTTCCCGGCACGATGAGCTTCAGGCACTTCGGCGGCGCCAGGCGCTCCAGGGTTGGGACGATCCAGCTCTTGCCCAGCCCCACCAGGTCGCCGGCTACGATGAGCACGTCCGGGGCATACCATCGGATCTGCCGGCAGAGGCGGTTCATGTCCGCATCCCCCATGTCGGCGGTCTCATCCGCGTGCAGGTCGGCTGTGATTACTATCTTCATCGGTGAACCCGCCTCCTTTCGCGATGTTGGTCACCACGCAGCGGTGGACGCCCTGTCGCCGGAGGAATCCGGCGATCATCTCCCGCCTGCGCGCCTCTTCCGCCGGCGTCCCGGCATGGAACTCGACCACGTTCCGGTCCCTGTGAAGCCGCACCCGGCAGAAGCCGTTCTGGAGGACCATGGTCAGGACCCAGCGGCGCCGGGCGCCCTTGACGCCGACCTCTTCGGGGCGCCTGGCGACGTCCTCGGGCTTCAGTCCGAACCTGGCCGGATCGCCCTCCACGGCACCCAGGTGCTCGATGATGGGGATGACCTCGCCGTCCGGCCCCAGGAAGAATCCCTTGCCCAGCGGCATCGGTCAGCCCCTCCCCATGCTCATGGCCTCGCGGGCCGCCTCGAAGAACGCCTGAACGTCCACGGGCAGGAGACAGGCCAGCGTCTTGTTCCCGACGGGCTCGGCGCCTCCGCCCAGGCACCCGTCCCAGGGCCAGCCGAAGTGCTTCCGGAGCAACTCGACGCCGAACCTGCCTAGGACGGCGCCATCCCGTCCCAGGAGAAGGTCCAGTTCGCCGCTCACGGCGAAGACCTTAGCGGCATCGTGGGGTCCGGCGGTAACCTTCATGGTCAGGTGGGGATACGTTGCGTCCTCCTCACCGACGGGGACGACTCCGAGCGCGTACAGGCCGGACTCGAAGCGCTCGACCGCGACGTAGTCCTTCCGCCCGGGCAGCAGGACCAGGCTGGTCGAGCCGGCGTTGGGGATCGGCACTCCCCGGGCCGCGAAGAGCACCATCTCTGTCCTGGACTTCAGCCAGCCCTCCAGCACCGCCTGGATGGCTGGGATCTCCGCCGAAAGCTCAATCCCGCGCAGCGCGCGGTCCCCTGGCTCAAGCCGCACCCGCCCCGCACCCGGCACGGCCGCGTAACGCAGCTTGCCGCCGATGGGCTTGTAGACCGTCAGCGTCTTCCCGCCCTGGATGATCTGGGCCTTCTCGATGATCGGCTCACCGGCGTCCTCCCTGGGGTGCCGGTTGATCCAACTGGTCCATTCACAAGGCATGAGGTCTCCTCCTTGGCCGGCCTGCGCTCACAGCAGCCCCTCCTCTACGAAGCTGAAGTAGCCGTCCCGGCCAACCACGACATGATCCAACACCCGGAAGCCCAGAAGCTTCGCGCACTCGCATAGCCGGCCGGTCAGTTCGATGTCGTCCCGGCTTGGCTTCGTGTCTCCGGACGGGTGGTTGTGCAGGAAGGCCACGGCGGCGGCATTGTCATGCAGCGCCGGCCTGAACACCTCGCGCGGATGTACCAGGGCACCCGTCAGCGTCCCCAGCGCCACCAAGTGCCGCTCGATCACCGCGTTCTTCTGGTTGAGCGTGACGACGTGAAAGGACTCGCGGTCCAGATCCTGGATGTCCTTGCAGAGCTCCCAGAAGTCCCGCCCGGTCTTCATCCGCGGACCCTGGGCCTCAGCCACCCGCGGCAGGCGGATCACCAACTGGCAGGCATAGGCCATCCCGTCGTCCCGCGGCGCATCGGTGCCCGTCTCTTCAGACATCAGCGCTCACCTCCCCCCACCACCGGCGCTCGCCACGTCCTCCGCCACCTCCTCCAGCAGCCTGCCGTCCTCAACCACCCTGTAGTTCAGCCCGTAGCCCAGGTGCATCTGACAGAAGAGCTTCCCGTCAAACCACTGTTCGTCCGTGCCGTCGCTCTTGACCTTGGCTGCGGACTTGAGATGGTGCTTGGCAATGATGCAGACACAGATCACCGCGAGGTCGTAGGGCCTGAATGCGGTCTTGCAGAAGGTGAAATAGAGCCCGTTATCGTCGGGCCTTTCCCAAGCCTCGGGTCTCAGTGTCCGCGCCAGCCTGAATGTTTCGTAGGAGCAGCTCCCGTTACACATTCGCTTCCGGATCGTGGCTCCGGCATGCCACTGGCCGTTCCTGGCATCCTCCCCGGGACGGGCCACCCCGCCGGCGTCCGGCGAAGGCCAGGGGATGGAGAGCTCGGCGTTCCGAGGATGCCCGCAGTCCCGCGGACCGTTGAACGCGATCTCCTCGTCAGTGATCCTGGGCTCGCCGGTGCCGTCCCAACCAGCCAGCCGGCAACCCGCCTTCTCCAGTTCCGGCAAGAGTTTCTTGAAGTCGCCAGCGATCAATCGCATGGCGCTCAAAGGGATGACCTTCTTACGGCTCAGATAGTGGGTGTAACCCATGGCTTCTTCTCCCGTCGTCGGTCCGCCCCTCTTTGGGCAGACGCTCCAGCATTTCCACCTTGCCGACTATGGGCCGGCAGGCTGGATGCGCTTCACAGGGCTGGTCCCTCAGCGCATCTGGACGGAATCTTCCAGTTCACTCCCTGGTCGGGGCACCTCCCTCGTAACCTATGGCCGCCAACTTAGCGCACCCTTCTCTCTGGCGCCGCCGCCACGCTTGGCTGCACCCCGGCGGCGACCTCCATGGCCCGGTACTGCGGGCACTCCCGGCACTTCTCCCGGCTCCCCGAGTGACAGGCGTAGAACACCGCGCCGTAGGGCACCTGGAGCCGGCACTGGAGCCTTTCCCGGCCAGGCCGGAGATCCCTGAGCACCAGGGCCTCGATCTCCTCCAGGAGGCCCTCCAGCCGGCCGTGGAGCACGGTGTGGTCATCGTCATCCAGAGTGATGCAGCAGCGCTCCCGAACGAAGGCCCTGAAGTCCTTCAGGGCCAGTTCGGCGTCCTCCCTGGCCCCCGCCCGCTCCTCCCGGCGCTCCTGTTCACTGTCGAAATCGTTCATGACTGACACCTCCGCCAATGAAGAGGCCCACGCCTCTTCCGGTCCCTTCGGGACGGACCGGGAAGGCCTGGGCCTCCGGCGCGTCCCATCGCCCCTGGCTGGGCCACCGTATCGGCTCCGGCCGGTCGGTTGGCTGCGGGTCACGGAGCCAGGGCTCTCGCCGCATCTTGATGGGTCACAATCAGGTGACTTGCTGGTCTCGGCACCCCCTGAAAACAGCGCGCCCCGGCGGCTTCTTCAAGCGCCGGGGCAGACTTTCCGCCGGCGCTTTAGCGGTTGATCTCGGCCCCGCAAGTTGCCACCTTAAATCGGCCGGACAGGGCCTACCCTGTCGGAGGTCGTGTACACCCGAGGTATTGAAGAGTTGGCGGAATTCCGGCGGAAAATCGATGGGAATGGCGCTTCGCGGATGGGGTGGACATATCATGGCACACTCCTCGAGCATGTCATCCCGCACTTCCAGTCGGGTCTACAAGAACCGGGACTTGTGCCGCCCTGTTTGCTGCCAGCATAGCCAAACCCAACTTCAGGGGCAGGTCGAACCCGCGTTTGATTCTACAAGGTGGTGTAGTTAGAATACTTGCTGTGGGGCAGTACTACATTCTTGCGGGGTGTCATGGCCTCAGCCAAAGGCTAGGAGGCTGCTGTGTCTAGTCGGATAGCTGCTATCTCTGAGTGGCTTGACAGATTGCCCGATCCCGCGTTTGCCATTGACTGTGACGGTCAAGTCACTGCGTGGAATACAGCTATCGAGAAACTCACCGGAGTTAGCCGCTCGGATATGCTGGGCAAGGGCAACTATGAGTATGCATTGCCGTTCTATGGGAAGCGCAGGCCGCTGCTCATAGACGTTGCGTTGGGCAAGGATGCTTCTGCGCACGTGGCATATCCCGAACTGGTCAGACACGCGGACGAAGTCATCGCCAACACGATTGAAGTCAGAATCCGCAAAGACGATGTGGTTCTCTGGGCCAGGGCGGTTCCGCTCAAGGACGGACGGCAGTCCACAGTGGGAGCAGTGGAAGTCATCAGGGATGTGACGACCCTGCGTCGGACAGAAGAACTTCTTTCGGCGCAATGCAGACTTAGCGCGATGATGAACGCTGCCACGGCGCCCGAACAGGGGCTGACCGCCTGTCTGCAGTATGCAACTCAGGCATTCGACATGGACTTGGGGCTTCTGTATCTGTGTGACCACGGGCTTGCCAAGGGGAGGGTATTGGCCAGGGTCGGCGCGCCTGCGTCAGCCACGGATGATTCGGGCTGCTTGCCGGAGAGGGTGCGCTGCGCGATCAGCGGCGATAATAGTGCAATCGTTGTGGAAGGTGACGCAGGGTCGGTAACGCGTGTGACGATTCCTCTCTTCTTCGGGCAAGAACTCGTAGCCTATCTTTGCCTCCAGGCGCACAGGCACGTTGATGTCTCCGTGGCCAAACGGGGCATCTGGGGGTCAATTGCGATTCATCTGGGGATGATCGTAGCCAAGGCCCGTGCGGAACTAGAGTTACAGCGGAGCGAGACCAGATATCGGGTCATTGTTGATAGTATCAGCGACGGGCTACTGGTACACAATTTTGATGGCAAGATTATCGATGTCAACGAGAACGTCTGTGACATTCTCGGTTGCGCGCGTGACGAACTTATTGGGGCTAGCCTCTTCTCGTTCCTCCGGGAGCCGATGCATTTTCAGTCTCGTCTGTGCCTACTGGGAGAGGGGCGCTGTCCTCTCATGGAACTTGAGATGCTGCATAAGGCCAACGGAGTCTTCCCGGTAGAGATGAGCTCCAAGGTCACCAACCGCGAAGGATCCGGGGTGGTTCACAGTTTTGTGCGTGATATTACCACGCGAAAGCAGGCCGAAAGGGCTCTCAGGGAGAGTGAGGCCCAGCTATCCAATGCGCTCCACTTGGGCAGAATGGGGCCGTGGGAACTCGACATCGCCAGCGGCATTTTCAAGTTCTCGGACAGCTTCTACTCCGTCTTCCGGACCACCGCCTCAGAAGTTGGCGGCTACGAGATGCCAATCGCGGAGTATGCCAGGCGTTTCGTCCATCCTGAAGAGGCTCATAAGGTGGAAGAGGAGGCCCGTAAGGCCATCGAGGCGGACGAACCAGGTATGGGTCGTTACCTGGAACATCGCATGCTCTACGCTGACGGCAGCGTTGGACACGTGGCGGTGCGATACTTCGTCGTCAAGGATGATGGCGGCAGAACCGTGAAGACCTACGGGGTGAACCAGGACATAACCGAGCGCCGGCAGGCGGAACAGGCGTTGCGCGATAGCGAGGAGAAGTTTGCCAAGGCCTTCCAGGGTGCGCCGCTGCTGATGACCATCAGTTCCCTGGAGGACGGGACCTATCTTGAAGTCAACCGGCAGTTTCTGGCTATTTCGGGGTTCTCCCGTGCGGAGGTGATCGGCAGAACCTCGGTGGAGCTGGGCTGGATCTCTGCCGAGGACCGGGCGGCGCTGGTGCGCGAGTTGCAGCAGCGCGGGCGAGTGTCGGGGATGGAGCTGTTCCTCCAGGCCAAGGACGGCCGCAGGATCTGCTGCCTCTACCATGGCGAGGTTATCAACGTGGCCGGGCGAGACCGCCTCTTGTCCATCGCCGTGGACGTGACGGGCCGCAAGGCCGCCGAGTGGGCGCTGGCCAACGAGCAGGCCCACAAGGCCGCCATCCTGGCGTCCATGGCCGACGCGGTCTTCACGGCCTCCGGTCGGGGAGCCATCCTGACCTGCAACCAGCGGGCACTGGAGTTGCTCGGCTATCGCAGCGAGGACCTGCTGGGCCGGTCCCTGGGCACGGTCTTCGCCTCCGGATCAGACGCCGTCCACGGCGGTCTGGAGAAGCTCAGTTCTGTGCTGAAGCGAGGCGAGATCCGCGACTACGACACCGTCATGCGTCGGCGCGACGGAGAGGTTATGCCGGTGAGCATCAGTTGCGCGTTCCTGAAGCACGATGACGGGTCGCCGCCGGACATCGTGGTGGTGGCCCGCGACATCAGCATCCGCAAGCGGCTGCAGGACGAGCAGCGTTCGTATGCCCACAGGCTGGAGCAGGAGGTGGCCGCCCGTACGGTCGAGATTCGGAGTTCCGAGGAGCGCTATCGGGCGCTGTTCCGCAACATCGACCACGCTCTGCTGACTACCGACTCCGGCGGATTCGTCCGCGCCTGCAACAGCGCTGCCGAGAGGCTGTTCGGCGGGACGGAAGCCGGCATGATCGGCAGGTCAGCGGCGGAGGTCACCGGCTGCCTTGCGTGTGCGGAGGCAGCAGCCGGGGTCCGGGACGGCGGCACGTGGGTGCAGGAGGTCTCCGGACACCAAGCGGACGGGCGGATCTTCCCCATGCACATGTCCGTGTCGGCCATCCGCGACGAGGATGGCAGTCTCCAGGGCATGATCTGGGTGATGACCAGCCTGGCGGAGCGTGAGCGCCTGGAAGCCGAGGCTCGCAAGGCACAGGACTATGCCGAGTTGATATTGCGCGAGTCGGGCCCCCGTGGGAAACTGGTGGGCACCGGCTCAGGCATCCGCGGCGTGGTGCGGGCCGTCAGGGATTGCGCCGCCGCTCCGTCGCCGGTGCTGGTGTTGGGCGAGAGCGGGGTGGGCAAGGAGGTGGTCGCCCGGGCCATCCACCTTAACAGCCCGCGGGCCGACCGTCCATTTGTGGTGGTGGACTGCGCGGCCATCCAGGGCTCACTCCTGGAGCGCGAGTTGTTCGGGCACCGGAAGGGGGCCTTCACCGGGGCGACCGAATCGCGACGCGGGCTGGTGGAGGTGGCCGACGGCGGGACGCTCTTCGTCGACGAGATCGGGGAGATGCCGCTGGAACTGCAGCCCAAGCTGCTGCGCGTGCTGGAGCGCGGCGAGTTCCGTCCCATCGGCTCGACCGAGGAGCGCAAGGTCGACATCCGGGTGCTGGCCGCCACCAACCAGGATCTGGCCCAGTGCGTGAAGAAGAAGACCTTCCGCGCCGACCTCTTCTACCGGCTCAATGTCCTCAAGGTCGAGATCCCCCCGCTGCGTGAGCGCAAGGAGGATATCCCTCAGCTCGTGCAGCACTTCCTGGAGAACTGCCGGGTGACCGTCCTATGCAAGAAGAAGATAAGCCGGGAGGCGCTAAGCCAGCTGGAAGCCTACAACTGGCCAGGAAACGTGCGCGAACTGGCCAACGTTATCGAGCGCGCCATCATTGTCTCAGGCAAGGAGACGACCATTCGCCCAGGCCACTTGCCTCTGGAAGTGGCTCAAGTCAGGCCTGGCGCATCCCGAACCCCAGACTCGGTGCGCACTCTGGAGCAGATGGAGCGGGAAGCCATCGTGCACGCCCTGGCTGCTGCCGATGGAAACAAGAGTAAGGCTGCTGTCGCACTTGGCATATCGAGAAGCACGCTTCACCTGAAGACGGAGAAGTATGGTTTAGGTGAGTAGCTGTCCGATTATCAATCACTAGCGACGCAAGAGGCTGATTCGCGGCTACTTGGCGCGGCGCCGATAGGCGCTGCTGTCTGAAAACGAGTCGTTCGATAACTGCTAGGCACTGTGTCGGCACGACTGGCTTTCACCTCCAATTCACTACCGATAAAGGCTCTCAATATAAGGCGGTGTGAACACGGTGTGCGTGGCGGTTGGCGTAGTTTGGCCCAAGCGGCATGGCGATTGCTTTGGCCAGGGGTCGGACGAAAGTGGAGGTCGAGCCGCTATGTCCATCTTGGTGGTGAGTCGCGACAGCGTGGTACGTGACCTGCTGGCCGTTATTCTGAAGAACAACGGTGTGAAGGTTAACGAGGCCCACAATATCGATGAGGCCTTGCCGATGGTGGCCATCTCTCCGAAGCTGGTTTTCGTCGACATTCGCCCGCAGGTGTTCTGGGAGTCCGCCGAGCTTGCCGGGCTGAAGGAGCTTTTAGGCGATGCCGCCCTGGTACTGGTGCACGACTCCGAGTCTTCCACAAGCCTGGAAGACGCGGTGCAGGTCGGGGCGGACGCCATGCTGCTGGTGCCGTTCGTCCGCAGCACGGTGCTGGACGTATGCGGACGCCTGATCCCCACGCTGGCCGGCGCATCTCCGGTGGGGAGGGCGGGATGAGTTTCCACCGCCTGGAGGTGACCACCGACCGCCTGCAGGTCTTTGCCGTAGCCGTGCGGGATTCGTCGGAGAAGGCGGTTCCGGCGCGCGATTTGCCTGGGGCGTTGGGGCGGATGGGCGTCCGGCACGGGTTCATCGAGACGGCCCTGAACGGACTGATGGGCGGGGCCACCGCGGTGGCGGACGGGGCGCGGGTATTGGTTGCTCAGGGCGAACCGCCCCGGGCTGGCGCGGACGGCCGTTTGGAGCTCAAGGTGGACGTGTCCAATCGTGCGCAGTATGCGCGGAAGGCGGACGGGTCGTTGGATTTTCGGGAGACGAACCTGGTGCACACGGTAAGTGCTGGGCAGGTACTGGCGGTGATGCACGAGGCCCAGCCTGGGCAGCCTGGGCGGAACGTGTTTGGCGAGGTGGTGCCGGCGCGAGCCGGACAGGCTGTGCGGGTGCAGCTTGGGGCGAATGTTGAGAAGGCGGCAGGCGGTCGTGAGCTGGTGGCGAAGGTGGCAGGGCGGCTGCTTTTCGATGGCGGCAAGTTGTCGGTGGAGCCGGCGATGGTGGTGCCCGGGGATGTGGACTATTCGGTGGGCAACATTCGTTTCCCGGGGTTCGTGACGGTGCGGGGGAACGTGTTGGACGGGTTCGAGGTGCAGGCCGATCGGGGGATTGAGATTCGGGGCACGGGTGGGGCGTGCACGCTGCGCAGCGCTGGGGACATAGCGGTCAACGGCGGGGTCAACGGTCATGGCAAGGCGGTGGTCGAGGCGGGGGGGGCGGTGCGGGTGAAGTATCTGAACGAGGCCACGGTGAAGGCGCGGGGGGACGTGGTGGTGGCTTCGGAGGTTCTGCACAGTCGGGTGTCTTGCCTGGGGCGGCTCTTGGTGCCTGGCGGCGCGGTCATTGGCGGGGAGTCGGTGGCGCGTTGCGGGGTGGAGGCCGAGGTGCTGGGCAGCGAGCTGGGGGTGGCCACGCGGGTGGTGATTGGCCGGGATTTCGATCTGGCGGGGCAGATTGAGACCTTGTCGGCCCGGGCGGTGGCGATCGATGGGGAGCTGCCGTCGCTGGTGAAGCGGCTGGAGGCGATGGCCGACCGGCGGAAGTTCATGGCTTTGCCTGAGGCCGAGCGCGAGCGGGTGAAGGGTGATTTCGAGCGGTTCAAGGCGCTGAAGGCGGAGCGGATCGATGTGGATGCGCGGCTGAAGGCTTTGGCTGCGGCGGCGGAGCTTCCGGCTGCGGCGCCGGAGGCCCGAGTGGCGAAGGTGATGTATCAGGACGTGATGGTGGGCGGTCTTCAGGCCAGTCATCTGAACACCGAGATCGTTCGCGGTCCGCTGGTGCTGTCGGAGGACCGTGCTGCCTGCCGCATGGTCTTGCGGCGCTGAGGAGGGCGAGATGGGCAACGAGGGGCTGGACATAGGCAACCTGGAGAGCCTGGAGAAGTCGCTGGGGGCCGTTTTCGAGCGGAAGGACCTGCGGTTCCTGGTGGTGGACGATTCCGGGACGATGCGGCGGATCATCGCCAAGGCGCTGAAGGACATCGGAGCGGACACGGTCGTCGAGGCCGGGGACGGGATGGAGGCACTGCTGAAGCTGCAGTCTGCGGGGAAGATCGACGTGATCCTGACGGACTGGAACATGCCGAAGATGAACGGGCTGGAGTTTCTGAAGAGCGTCAAGGGCAATGCGGCCTTCAAGGACATCCCCGTGATCATGGTGACGACGGAGGCGGAGAAGGCCAGTGTGCTGGAGGCGATCAAGGCCGGAGCCCGGAACTACGTGGCCAAGCCGTTCACGCCGGACGTGCTCAAGGCCAAGGTGGAGCAGACGCTGGGGATTGCCAAGTAAAGGGCCCGACCATGAAAGCCATCGTGATCAGCGAGAAGCAGCTGCTGGCGTCGCAGGTGCGGCAGGTGCTTGGGGGCAGCAGTGGGTGGAGCGTGTCTTGGGCGGCGAACATTGCCGATGCCAAGGCTTCGATCGACAACCAGACGCTGGTGATTCTGGACTATGAGCAGGATCCGGTGGTGGCGACGGCGACGCTCAAGCGGGTGCAGGAGGTGCAGCGATTCAACGACGCTCCGATTCTGCTGGTGGGGAGCAAGGCGGTGGAGCCGGGACTGAAGGAGGCGGTGGCCCGGGGCGCCAACGGCTATGTGTGCCGCCCGTTGGAGGGGGACAGTCTGCGCGCCAAGGCGGAGGAGCTGACCAAGCCGGTGGGGGCGAAGACCAAGCTGGACGTGCGCCTGATCAATCCGTTCATCGGCGCGGCCATCGAGGTCATGAAGACCACCGTGCAGATGGAGATCCGGCGCAAGGAGATCTTCCTGAAGAAGAACTACCGGATGTTCGGGGACATATCCGGGGTGATGGGGCTGTCCGGGCAGGCCTCCGGGTCGGTGGTGATCAGCATGCCCGGGCCGCTGGCCTGTCTGCTGGTCGGCAAGATGCTCGGGGAGGAGCCGGCGGCGGAGGTCAACGATTCGGTCCGCGACGGCATTGGGGAGCTGATCAACCAGATCTCCGGCCACGCCAAGGCGACGCTGGCCGGCAGCGAGTACCACTTCATGCTTTCCCTGCCGGTGGTGATCTCCGGGCGCGGCCACGAGATCGCCCACAGGACCGGCGCGCCCTGCATCGTGGTGGTCTTCGACGCAGGCAAGGAGGAGTTCGCCATCCAGGTTTCGCTGAGTCCGGAATAGCCCGGGCGGCCGGTGCGGGGCTAAGGAGCGAGCGATGGCTGACGCGGAGGTGCCTGTGGCGCAGAGCGTAGCCCTGGCGGAGAGCCTCGAGTGGCTGGCCGGGGCGGTGGTCCTGGCCGATCCGACGGACCTGCCCGGCCTGGCCGCGCTGCACACCGGTTTCGAGCAGGTGGCCGGCATGACTGCCCAGGCTCTCACGCGCGAGACGGCCAAGTCCGCAGCGGGGATGGTGGAGAAGCTGGTCCTGGGGGAGGGCGGGGATCCGGCCGCAGTTCTCCAGGTGTTGGGACGGGCGGTCAGTGCCATCCGGGCGCTGGACTGCGACGGGCGCGGCCCTGCCGAGGTGGAGATTCCCCCGGAACTGGGGGTCAAGCCGCCGGCCGAAGCCGTCCCCGGGGCGGATGCGGCCATTCTGGCCGAGTTCCTGTCGCGGCAACCGGCCGTGCTGGAGGAATTCGAGTCCCAGGCGTTGGAGTACGAGAAGACCAGGAGCCCGGAGGCGCTGGCCGTGGTTCGGCGCATCCTGCACAACCTCAAGGGCGAGGCCGCCCTGCTGGGCCTGGGAGAAGTCGAACATCTCTGCCACCGGACCGAGGATATTCTCGCCAACGGTCTTGCGGAGCGGATGACCGACCTGCTGCTGGGGGTGAAGGACTGGCTGGCCCGGGCCTTCGCGCATCGCTCCGGGACTGGTGCGGCGCCTGAACCGGCCGACCGGCTGCTCGACTCATTTACGGGGGGGCCCGCAGCTACGCCGGGGACGGCGAAGCCTGCCGAGTCGGCCGGAACCCCTGCGGCTGCGCCGGCTGCTGCCGATCTGCCGCTGCCGGCGGGTTTCGACGTGTCACTCTGTGGAGACTTCATTGCCGAGAGCCGCGACCACCTCGATGCGGCCGACGTGCACCTGCTGACCCTCGAGACCGAGCCGGAGAACGCCGAGGCCATGGCCGCGGTGTTCCGCGCCTTCCACACCATCAAGGGAGTGGCCGGTTTCCTGGGTCTGGCCGAGATTGGCGGCCTGGCCCACCAGGCCGAAAACCTGCTCGACCGGGCGCGCAAGGGGGAACTGGCGCTGGCCGGAGCGGCCATGGACGCGGCATTCGAGGCCGGCGACGCCCTGAGGCGCCTGATCGAGTCGCTGGCCGGCGCGCTGGGCCGGGGGGCCATGCCCGCCCCTGACGCCGCCGTCCCCGGGCTGCTGGACCGGCTGCGGCTGGTGGCGGCGGGCGGGGGTCAGGCCGCGGCGACGGCGGTGGCGCACGCTCCCGGCCAGAAGTTGGGCGAGATCCTGGTGCAGAGCGGGGCGGCCAGCCGGGAGGCGGTCGAGGCCGCGGCCCGCATTCAGCAGGAGCCACAGGAGAAGAAGAAGCTCGGCGACATTCTGGTGGAGTCCGCAGTGCTGCCGAGGAAGAGCGTGGAAGCCGCGCTCGAGAAGCAGGCCGGCGACCCGGCGCGTCCGAAACTGGGCGAGGTGCTGGTGCAGTCCGGGGCGGTCAGCCCGGAGGAGGTCGGCAAGGCCCTCGAGAAGCAGCTCGAGCCGCCCCAGGCGCCGAAGCTAGGGGAGATCCTGGTGCGCGAGGGCCAGGCCTCCGCGCGGGACGTGGCTGCGGCGCTCAGGGCCCAGAAGGGGCCGGCGGCGGCGCAGGCGGTGCAGGTCAAGGAGACGGTCAAGGTCGATGCCGACCGCCTCGACCGTCTGCTCGACGCCATCGGAGAGTTGGTCATAGCCGAGTCTATGGTCAGCCAATCGACGGAGCTCAAATCGGCCGCCTCGCCGCAGCTGGAGCGGCATCTCGGGCAGCTCGACAAGATCACCCGCGAACTGCAGGAGATGGGCACGTCGCTGCGCATGGTGCCGGTGAAAGCCACCTTCCAGAAGATGGCCCGGCTGGTGCGGGACCTGGCCAAGAAGGCCGGCAAGCAGATCGATTTCATCACCGGCGGCGAGGAGACGGAGCTCGACAAGTCGGTGGTGGACCTGATCGGCGACCCGCTGGTGCACATGATCCGCAACGCCGTGGATCACGGCGTCGAGCCGGCCGACGAGCGGCGCAGGGCCGGCAAGCCCGAGAGCGGGCGGATCGAACTGCGCGCCTTCCACAAGGGCGGGAACATCCACATCGAGATGACCGATGACGGGCGGGGCCTGCAGCGGGACCTGATCCTGGCCAAGGCCCGGGAGAAGGGCCTGCTCAAGTCCGGCGAAACCCCGCCGGATCACGAGGTCTTCAACCTGATCTTCCTGCCGGGCTTCTCGACGGCCAAGGTGGTCAGCGACGTCTCGGGCCGCGGCGTGGGCATGGACGTGGTCAGGAAGAACATCGAGGCGCTGCGCGGGGCAGTGGACATCCAGTCGCAGGCCGGCAAGGGAACGACGTTCACCATCCGGCTGCCGCTGACGCTGGCGATCATCGACGGGATGGTCGTGCGCCTCGGCCGGGAGCGTTACATCATCCCGACCCTGTCGGTCGTCCGGGCGGTGCGCCCCAAGGCCGAGGACGTCTTCTCGGTGCTCGGACGCGGTGAGATGCTCCGACTCCAGGGGGACCTCATACCCCTCTTCCGTCTCGACCGGCTCTTCGCCGCCGGCGCGGCCGAACAGGACGCCACCAGGGCGGTGGCCGTGCTGGTCGAGGACGAGGGCCGGCAAGCCGCCGTGCTGGTCGACGAACTCCTCGGCCAGCAGCAGATCGTCATCAAGAACCTGGGCGAAACCATGAAGGGCACGCAGGGCCTGTCGGGCGCAGCCATCATGCCAGACGGCACGGTCGGCCTGATCCTGGACGTGGGCGGACTCGTGAAGTTGGCCAACAGTGGCAGTCAGGCTGAGAAAGGGGATGCGGCAGCATGATCAGCATCGCCCGAAGCCCGGATTGGCGCATAAGCCGCAGGGCCAAACGGACGGCCACGGTCGCATTGCTCGTCGCCCTGGCCATGCTCGCCGGGGTGCTGGCTGTGGCCGCCGCAGAAGCTCTTGGCGACAGGTCGCAGCGAATGATCGGGGAACAAGGTGCGAAGGGAGGGCAGGAATGGTGAGCGTATTTGCGTTGCGCAAGGCAGGGCTCCTGGGAATCGTGCTCTTGGTTGTCTGGTCAGCGACGGTGATGGCTGGGGAGCCATCACCGCAGATGCCGGCCCCCGCCCTGCGCACCAAGCGTGCCGAGGCGGAGCGGTTGTTGAAGGAGATAGACGACCAGACTGCTGCCCGCAAGAAATCCGCGGCTTCGCTCCTCCAGGTGGCATCCGAGACCGGGACTGATCTGAATGTGGTGAAGCCACGAATGGACGAGTTGAATGCGGAGATCAAGAAACTGGACGCCAAGCGCACCGAGTTGAAGGCCGAGATTGACAGGCTCGACAAGGAGTTGGCTCGTCCTGAGAACCTCACTCTGGAGGAAAGACTGGCCAAACTGGAGAAGGAAGTTGAGGCCGCCAGAAAGGCGGACCAGCAGCGCGTCTCTACGCTGACACTCAAGCCCAATGTAGGGGCCAAGCTGTACGGCTACTTCAAATTCGACGCTTCCTGGGACGATGGCCGGGTGGACAACGGCAACTACGCCAGGTGGGCGGAGTCACAGGCCATCGAGAAGAAGGATCCCGAGTCCAACATGACGGCCAACCAATCCCGGCTGGGTCTGACCCTGTTTGGAACCGACCCTGGCCCCATGAAGCCCAGCGCGACCCTGGAGGTGGATCTATATGGCAGCGGCACGGCAGAGAACAAGCCGGAAATGTTGGTCCGGCAGGCATACATGCAGCTTGATTTTCCCGACTACCAGTTCTCGGTGATTGCCGGACAAACGTCGGACGTTATCAGCCCGCTCAACCCGAGCACGCTCAACTACACGGTTCTGTGGTGGAACGGCAACGTCGGCTACCGCCGTCCGCAGCTGCGCCTGACGAAGGGCTTCACGTTTGGTCCGCTGGGCCTGGAACTGGCTGCCGCGGCCACCCGCAATATCGGCCATGACAACGGGGCGCTGGACCCCGGCGATACAGGGGAAGACGCCGGGACGCCCGGGGTGCAATGGAGATCGGCGATCTCCTTCCCGTCGCTTACCGAGAAGCCGGTGGTGCTGGGGGCCTCCGGTCACTGGGCACGCGAGGAATACGACACGGACACGTCCGACGAACACTACAACCGGACCAGCAACTCGGTCAACCTGGATCTCAGCCTGCCGATCACGCGCTGGCTGGCTCTTAAGGGCGAGTGCTACTCTGGCCGGAACATGGACAGTTACCTGGGCGGGATTGGCCAGGGCATCAATGCCACCACCTTGAGCGAGATCCGCAGCAAGGGCTGCTGGGGTGCAGCCAACCTGCGTGCGACATCCGGCTGGCTGTCGAGGTGGGACATCAATGCCGGAGTCGGCCTGGACGACCCCAATAACGACGATTTGGGCGTTGGTGCCCGCTCCAGGAATTTCGCCCTCTTCGGCAACGCGACCTGCGATCTCGGACGTGGCGTGAGCGCCGGGATCGAGTACATGCACCTGGAGACCGATTACCTCGGACAGGACGATCCGGCCCGAGTCAATCGCGTGCAGTTCTCTCTGATCTACAAGTTCTAGGCGTGCAGAAAAGGAGCCAACATGAGCACAACCGAAGGAACTGCCCCGGCGCGGGAGGCCAGGCCGGTATCGACGCTCGGCGGAAAGTACCTGACCTTTCAGTTGAGCGCGGAGACCTACGGCCTGGAGATACTCAAGGTTCAGGAAATCATAGGGCTGATGAAGGTCACCCATGTCCCCCGGACTCCGTCCTTTGTGCGCGGGGTGATCAACCTGCGCGGGAAGGTCATACCGGTGATTGATCTGCGCCAGAAGTTCGGAATCCCCTCGCGAGAGGACACAGAGAAGACCTGCATCATCGTGGTGCAGGTGCTCAGGGCCGAAAGGCAGTTGGTGATCATGGGCATTATTGTGGACGAGGTGAGCGAAGTGTTGGACATCACCTGCAATCAGATAGAACCTGCGCCGGAATTCGGCGCCGCGGTGCATACGGCGTTCATCATGGGCATGGGTAAGGTTGGGCAGAAGGTGGTGATCATGCTTGACATTGACAAGGTGCTTTCCGGCAACGAGGTGGCCGCGGTCGAACACGCAGCCAAGGCCTAGCCTGGGTTGTGAGGCAAAGAGAATAAAGGAGAGGAATCATGTTCAAGAATCTCTCTCTGGCGGCGAAGATCGGCATGGGGTTCGGAGCGTTGGTGTTGATGGCGGCGGTCCTTGGCTACTTGGGCTGGAGCGGTTTGTCTTCGGTCACCGGCAACATGGACATACTTAACCGTGGCAATGAAGCTCAGTCCAAGCTGGGGGATTGTGCCAATCTGAGGCGGGATTTCGGACTTTATGGGTTCGAGAAGAAAGGCAGCGACGCCAAGGACGCGGCCGAGAAATGGAAGGATGCCTACGATGAGTTGGTGGTCAAACTCGGCGAACTGAGGAATACGACGGGGCTCAGCGCAGGCGATAGGGCGTTGGCCGACAAGGCCATCACGCAGGCAGAGGCCTACAAGTCGGCTTTCGAACAGTATAGCAGGTCCAGGCGCATGAAGGACGAGGCTTTTGATGCGTGGCGCAAGATTGGCGCAGCGGTTACAGAGGATATTGCGAAGGTAGACGAGGCGGTGATCGCTCCGGCGCGTGATTCCGCCGAGAAGCTCAAGGATGTTGACAAAGTAATCGAATGGAATCGTGTTTCCGGGAAACTTGATGAACAGGTGATCCAGACGTTCCTGCTGATGCGCGTGAGCGCTGTATACCTGCTGGCCACCAATGGCGAGAAGGAATGGGAAGGCTATCAGGCTCAACTCAAGAAGGTCAGAGCCGGACTTGCTTCTTGGACAAGTCTGGTCAAAGGCCGTTCTGAGCTGGAAAACGTGGCAGCCAAGATCTCCAGCCATATCGATAAGTACGAAGAGGCAGGTAACAAGTATCACCAGGGCATGCTCTTGGGTGGCACCAGCGCTGGCGAGTTGGCATCTACTGCCAGCACGGTCGTGGGAACAATGGCCGATCTGAAAGCCTCTCTGCAGAAGGCTAATGTGGCAGTGGTGGCCCGGACGAACAGGCTGGCGGTCATCATGACAGTCGCTGGGGTGCTCCTGGGCATACTACTGGCTTTCTTCATTACCCGCAGCATTACTCGTCCAATCAACAAGGTGATCGAGGGGTTGTCGAGCGGGGCCGAACAGGTCTCGTCGGCTTCGGGGCAGGTATCGCAGGCTTCGCAGCAGATGGCGGAGGGGGCGTCGGAGCAGGCCTCGTCGCTCGAGGAGACGTCGGCGTCACTGGAGGAGATGTCCTCGATGACGAAGCAGAACGCCGACAACGCCCGGCAGGCCAACGGGATGGCGAATGAGGCGAAGACGGCGGCGGAGAGCGGCCGGGAGGCCATGCAGCGGATGGCCGATGCCATCAACCGGATCAAGAACTCCTCCGACCAGACCGCCAAGATCGTCAAGACCATCGACGAGATCGCCTTCCAGACAAACCTGCTGGCGTTGAACGCGGCGGTCGAGGCGGCACGGGCAGGAGAGGCCGGCAAGGGGTTCGCGGTGGTGGCGGAGGAGGTACGGAACCTGGCGCAGCGTTCGGCGGAGGCCGCGAAGAACACGTCCTCGCTGATCGAGGAGTCGCAGAAGAACGCCGACGGTGGCGTGAAGGTGTCGACGGAGGTTGCGGAGATACTGAAGCAGATTGCCGAGGCCGCGAACAAGGTGACGCAAGTGTCCGGGGAAGTGGCGGCGGCCAGTGATGAGCAGTCCAAGGGCATCGAGCAGGTGAATGTGGCAGTCAGTCAGATGGACAAGGTCACGCAGTCGAACGCGGCTAACGCGGAGGAGTCGGCGTCGGCGAGCGAGGAGCTGTCCGGGCAGGCCCGTGAGCTGCAGGACATGGTGCAGACGCTCACCCAGATCGTCGGCGGGGCCGGGGCTGGGAGCAACGGCAACGGGAAGGCTCGGGTCCGTCAGCAGCACGGTTCGGCGCAGCATCCCGGCGGCAACGGCGGCGGCGATGCCGGGGCTGGGCTGAAGAACCGGGTGCACGACATGCTGCAGCGCAAGGCGCCGGCGGCGGCCAAGAAGGAGAAGGCCCCGGCCCTGGTGCACGCCGGCGCCGAGGCCAGGAAACCCCAGACCGTCATACCCCTGGATGACGAAGAACTGAAGGAGTTCTAGGGAACATGGGGGCGCGCCGCAGGCGCAGCTGGCCGCTGCCCGCGAAGAGCTGAGCCTGGCAGGCACCCACCAGCCTGCAAGGCGCGCCCCCTGAAGTTCCGTCCGGGCCGGAGGTTCCGGTCCGGGTTCCCGGAGGCGGAGATGGAAGCCAAGGTTTTTGAGGCCTTTCGCGACCTGATCTACGAGCGCAGCGGGATAACGCTGCGCGACGGGAAGGAGTCGCTGGTGCAGGCCCGCGTCGGCAAGCGGATGCGGGCGCTGGGCCTTGACGACCACCGGCAGTATCTTGAGCTGGTGACCGGAGATGAGAGCGGGGAAGAGGTGGTGCAGCTCCTGGATGCCATCTCCACGAACGTGACGAAGTTCTTCCGGGAGCCGGAGCATTTCGAATTTCTGGCGCGGGTGGTGGGCGAGTGGCTCAGGGCCGGGCAGCGCAGGTTTCGGTTCTGGTCGGCGGCATCCTCGACCGGCGAGGAGCCGTACACCATGGCCATGACGCTGCTCGAGACCCCAGGCGCGGCCGGCACGGACATGAAGTTGCTGGCCACGGACATCTCCACGCGGGTGCTGGAGAAGGCCCAGGCCGGGGAGTACGGCATCGACAAGCTCGGCGAGGTGCCCGGAAGGATGCTGGATCGCTGGTTCACCCGGATGCGGGATGGCGAGGGGAACCGGTATCGGGTGAAGGACGAACTCCGACGGATGATAGTCTTCCGGCGGATGAACCTGTCGACGCCGCCGTTTCCGATGCAGGGGCCCCTCGACGTGATCTTCTGTCGGAACGTGATGATCTACTTCGACAATGATGTCCGCCGCCGGCTGCTGGCGGACATGTATCGCCTGCTGAAGCCCGGCGGCTACCTGATGGTCGGGCACGCCGAGAGCCTGACCGGGATGGTCAGCGAGTTCAGGACGGTAGTGCCATCCATCTACGTGAAGGGGATGGCATGAGCGGCCTGGTGGGAGCGCCTCCCGCTCAGCAGACGGTGGGAATTTCGGAGATGCTGGTGCGCTCTGGCGGCGAGGACGTGCTGGTCACCTATTCGCTGGGTTCCTGCGTTGGGGTGGCCGCCTACGACCCGGTCGCGCGGGCCGGCGGGTTGATCCACTGCATGCTGCCGCTTTCCAAGATCGACGCAGCCAAGGCCGCCGCGGCGCCGGCCATGTTCGTGGACACGGGGGTGCCTGCGCTGCTCAACGCGCTCTTCGAGTACGGAGCGGAGCGCAAGCGTTTGGTGGTCAAGGTGGCGGGCGCCTCGTCGCTCCTGGACGAGAAGGGGCTTTTCAAGATCGGGGAGCGCAACTACACGGTGTTGCGCAAGCTTCTCTGGAAGAACAACATCCTGATAGCCGCGGAGGACGTGGGGGGGCAGGTGGCCCGGACCATGTACCTGCACATGGCCACGGGGCGCACGGTCATCCGCTCGCAGGGGCAGGAGCGTGACCTGTGAGTCGGCGGGACGAGGTTCTGTCGCGCCTCAGGGACGTCCCGGCGATGCCGGCGGCGGCCATGGAGGCCATTCGTGTGCTGCAGGACCCGCGCGCCGATGCGCAGGCCATCATGAAAGCGCTGGAGCATGATCCGGGGCTGACCGCCAACGTTCTGCGCCTGGCCAACTCGGCCTACTTTGGAACGCCGCGGAAGGTCAGCACCGTCCGCGAGGCGGCCGTGCGGCTGGGCACAAAACGCATCCTCAGGGTGGTGGTGGCCTGCGCAGCGGCTCCGGTGGTACGGCGCGGGATCAAGGGGTACGATCTGCCTCCCGGAGAGCTATGGCAGCACTCCGCCTCGGTGGCGGTGGGGACCGACGCGCTGGCCGAGGTGCTCAAGGCGGCACTCCCGGCGTCGGCCTTCACCGCCGGGCTGCTCCACGACGTCGGGAAGATCCTGCTGGGGACCTATCTGGAGGTGGACGCCGCGGCCATCATACAGCTGGCCGTCAGCGAGAAGATCGGCTTCGACGAGGCCGAGCGCCGGGTTCTGGGCATCGACCATGCCGAGGCCGGCGCCGCTCTCCTGGAGAGCTGGGACCTGCCTGAGGACGTGGTCCAGGCGGCCCGTTGGCACCACCGTCCGGACGATGCGCCGGGCCGTCTGATTACCCTGGATCTGGTCCATGCGGCGGACGCCCTGTCGATGGCCGAGGGACTGGGCATCGGCCGCGACGGCCTGCAGTACCGGCCGTCGAAGGCCGTGGTGCTGCGGCTCGGGTTGACCACGCGCGTCGAGGAGCTGACTCTGTGTCGGGTGCTGGTCGCGCTCAAGGAGCTCAAGGACATGTTCGCCGCGCCCGGCGGGAGGTAGATCGATGGCCTACAATGTTCTGGTGGTGGACGACTCGGCTACGGTCCGCGCGGTAATCCGCAAGACCCTGGACCTGGCCGGCGTGGAGGTTGGAGAATTCCACCAGGCCGGCAACGGGCAGGAGGGTCTGGACGCTATGAAGGGCAGGTGGGTCGATGTGGTCTTCGCGGACATCAACATGCCGGTAATGACCGGGATCGAGATGGTGGAACGGATGGCGGCCGATGGTCTTCTCAAGACTGTGCCGGTGATAATAGTCTCGACCGAGGGCAGCGCCACGCGCATCGAGCAGCTCAAGGCCAAGGGGGTCTCCGCCTACATTCGCAAGCCCTTCACGCCGGAACTGCTGCGGAGCGTGGTCGACGAAGTAATGGGGGTGGCCCGTGGATGAGGAACGCGCGGAACGGCTCGGTAGAGTATTTGCCGAGGTCCTCGAGAAGCAGTCCTTCATGTTCGCCGAGCCTGCCGAGAAGGCAGCCATGCCCGCCGCTGTCCGGGAGTATGTGCTGGCCAGCATGACCTTCAGCGGACACTGGCGCGGAAGCCTGGAACTGGCCGTGCCCATACCCATGTGTTCCGAGTTGGCGGCCAACGTGCTGGGGCTGGAGGACGACGACGAGATGGCGACGGCCCGCGGCCCCGACGCACTGAAGGAGCTGCTCAACGTCACCTGCGGCAGCATCCTGACAACCCTGGCCGGAGACCAGCCCGTGTTTGACCTCTCGGTCCCGGAAGTGGTCGGCATGTTCCCGGAGAGGTGGAAGGACTTGCTGCAATCCAGTGACACTCTGGCGTTCACCGTGGAGGATGTCCCAATACTGTTGCGCTTGTGGCTGGGAAGGACGTCATGACCATCCGCGTTCTGGTGGTCGACGACTCGGCGGTGGTCCGCCAGATCTTCGAGCGGGAACTAGCCCGCGACCCGGAGATTGAGGTGGTCGGCACCGCCCCCGACCCCTATATCGCCAGGGACAAGATCGTAAACCTGAAGCCGGACGTCGTCACTCTGGACGTCGAAATGCCCAGGATGGACGGACTGACCTTCCTGCGCAAGCTCATGCAGTACTATCCGCTGCCGGTCATCGTCGTATCCTCGCTGACGCCGAAAGGAGGGGAACTGGCCCTGGAGGCGCTCGGCGCCGGAGCGGTGGAGATCATGTGCAAGCCCGGGGCGGCCTATGCGGTCGGGGACATGTCGGTCGAGCTGATCGACAAGATCAAGGCGGCCGCCCGCGTGCGGGTCAGGCCGGGCGCCGGGCTCGGGCTCCAGGCCGAGGCTCGGCCGCAGACGAGGACGCTGGCCCTGGCCCGCACCACGAACAAGGTGGTGGCCATAGGCGCATCGACGGGCGGGACCCAGGCCCTCCAGGGACTGCTGTCGGCCCTGCCGGCCAACTCCCCCGGCATTCTCATCGTCCAGCACATGCCCGAAAACTTCACCCGTTCCTTCGCCGAGCGCCTCAACCAGTTCTGCGAGATCGAGGTCAAGGAGGCGGCCGACGGCGACACGGTCGCACCCGGCAGGGCGCTCATCGCCCCCGGCAATTACCACATGCTGCTACGGCGCTCCGGGGCCATGTACCACGTGCAGGTCAAGCCCGGCCCCCTGGTCAGCCGCCACCGCCCTAGCGTCGACGTGATGTTCAAGTCGGTGGCCCGCTACGCCGGCAAGAACGCCGTGGGAGTCATCCTCACCGGCATGGGCGCCGACGGCGCCGACGGGCTCAAGGAAATGCGCGCCGCCGGAGCCTCGACCATCGCCCAGGACGAGGCCAGCTGCGTGGTCTTCGGCATGCCCAAGGAAGCCATCGCTCGCGGCGCGGCCGGAACCGTCCTGCCCCTGGGAGGCATCGCCAGGGCCGTCCTCGACCTCTGCTCTTGAAAGCGCCGGGGGCGCAACTGGGCTCCCGGTCTCGTGGACCGCATCCCCGAAGCCCGTCTCCAATTAACGGGATCGTCGTTTCTTCCCGGTTATGTCGCCAGACTCAGCGTCCCGACATAGGCGTTCCGCCAAGTGCCCGGATGAAGCTACAAACCGTCGTTCGGGCAGGCGCTTGGCCCAGGCTTTCGAGAGGGTTCTGCGAGGCTTTTCCCAGGCTGCCGGAGGCCGGCGCCGGGGGGCATTTAGCTTGATTTCAAAGTTGAATCTGGGCACAATTAATAGACGTCCGTACGTCTCCGGGGGGCGTTATCGGACATGACGAGGGCCTGATCCATGCCTGAGAAAGGCTCCAGGGCACCTTCCGCCCTCCTCGGAGACATGCTGGCCGACTGGGATGCCTACTTTCACGGCCTCTGCCGATACCTCCAGAACTTCCTTGAGTCGTTTCCTCTCCAGGTCCCCGGTCAGCCCCATGTCCCGCGGGATCCCAAGGAGGATCGGCACTTCACCCCGGCCATCCAGCAGTTCCAGGATGCCTTTGCGGAGGCTCCCGCCTGGCTCCGTAGTGAACTTGCTGGCGACCCGCTTCAGGCACCGGCTTTGCCCTCCTCCAATTACCCCATAGTCTATGACGAGGACGCCGCGCGGTTCTGGGTCGCCAAGGGTGGGCCGGATGGCGATGCTCCGGACTTCTGGAGTCTGCTATCCCCCGAGTATCAACGGGTGCGGGAGCGGCTGCGGGCGCTGCAGACTGCCGTGGCAGCAGGGCGCCACAAGAACGCCATAGGCCCCAGTGCCGAGGGGGTGAACGCGCCGGTTACGGTTTCCGCGGTCCGGGCGGAGGCCGTGCCTTCCAAGAGCGCTGGGGCTCGTCCTAAAGCCGTGAGCTCGCCTCCGAACTCCGTGGGTGATATCGGCGGGATTGCCCTGGCGCCGGGCAAACCGAGTGAACACCGCCACGCTGAAGCCCAACCGGACAAGACCGGAACCGAGGCTACCGACTGGGCGCGCTACCGGGACAAGTATCGCACGGAGAAACTGCCCCTCGAAGGCTTCCCCGATGGGCGTGTGAACAGGGTAACCGTCTCAAGACGCAATGGGGCCGTCATTCTTCGTTGGCGGCAGGGAGGAAAGCAACGGCGCGAGGTGATTGGGAGGCTCGATGACGCGAAGACCCTCCCCCGTGCCCTTCTGCGCGCCTCGGAGATCAACCGCGACCTGGAAGGCGACAGCCGGGCTGCGTCATTCGCGGAGGCCACCGTCGCGGAGGCTTGCGACATCTTCCTGGCCTCGAAGGAGTCCTCCCCTGACGTGTGCGGGAAGACCATTGAGAAGTACCGTTCCGGGCTGCACCGGGTGAAGGAGTTCTGCGAACTTCCTGAGCGTGGTGGCGGCCGGAAACTGGTCAGCGAGTGCGACACGGCCTGGTGCGAGAGCTTCTGTGCGTGGCTCGATGGCGTCAAGTCCACGAGAAACGGTGCCCCGCCCACTCCTGGCAACCCCGAGCGTCCACTGAGCATGGCTCTCAAGCGCGAAATCCGGCAGCGGCTGTGGAGCGTCTTCGAGCACGCCCGGTTGCGAACGCCGCCCCTGGTGCCGGCAGCCTTCCGTAACCCCATACCCAATGGGATGATCGGGCGCAAACGCCGGGAGATGCGCGGCGTCTCCGAGCCGCCGGTGTCCCTGGACGACTTGGCGAAGATCGCGACGGTCTGTGATCACTATCAGCTGGGCCTCCTTGCGATGCTCTTCGCCTACGGGCCCAGGCCCAGCGAACTCGGCCGGATCCTCAGGGCCGACTACGATGAGAGCACCGGGTTCCTGAGAATGATCTGCAGGCCGAAGTGCGGCTACCAGACCAAGGGCCGCCAGGACAAGGCCTGGCCAGTCACCCCGGCGCTGGCCGCCAGCCTCCGGCCGTTCCTGCTCCGCGGGCCGGGTGTCCTGTTCGTGAAACGGGCGGTGTTCGAACGAACGGCCGGCGTGGTCCTGGCAGGCGCCACGGAGGACATGCTGGCCAGGGAGTATGAGGACCGGCTGGCGGCCGAGGCCAAGCGCCTGCGGCGTCAGCCCGGCAAGGTCGAGGCCGAACGCATCGCCGACGTGACCTGGGCGGCCGCCGGGGCGGTGGATGCCAGGGACGTGGCGCGTGAACTGGCCAACGCGGCCCGCAAGGCCGGACTCGCCCGCTGCCCCACGCCCAAGGACGTGCGACACCTGGTCGAGTCCGAGTGCGAGGCGGCCAGACTGTCGCCGGGCGTCATCCGCCAGCTCCTCGGCCATGCCCCCGTACGCGGCGACAGCCTCGTCAACTACAACCACACCGGCCGCGGCACCCTGACCGAACAGGTCAAGCTGCTCGATGAGCGCCGCGCTGGGTTGTTGGCGATCATGGCGGCAAGGGCTCAGGAACTCGAACAAGAGCAAACGGCAGGCAATGGCAGCGTGAAATAGCCGGAGGGGTCGTTCATGCCAGCCCTGTGTGATGGTTGCACGCAAGCCCAGCGCGAAGCCATCGAGCACGTCAACGGGCCCCTGCTGATCGTCGCCGGGCCGGTGGCGGGCAAGACCGAGGTCCTGGTCGGCCGCCACGCCGCCCTGATCTGGTTCCTGACAGCGGAGCAGGAGTTGCCGGGGCTGCGTGATGCGCTGAGGAGGAGGCGGTGGGACAGATTGGGAGGTATTTGGGGGGTGAAGGTGGATAAGGTGGCGGCCGGGTAAGGCGTAGGTGCATAGGAAACAGGCGGACAGTGCGGGAAATCGCAAACTGCCCCCCAAGTGCTCCGAGGCAGCCCAGATTCTGATTAGCGGAACTCCCCCGCCCCTTGGAGCATGTTGACAACGGCCTCAATATCACCAGGGCGCTCGAGAAAATCGTACTTCTCGGCCTGCAGCGTGATCACTGGGACGTTTTTGAGAGCCGCGAAGTACTCATCGTAGACTCGGCTTAAGTGCTCTAGATACTCAATTGGAACTCCCTCCTCCATTGTGCGCCCCCTCCGCTTCATCCTCTCGGACAAGAACCTAGCAGGGGCGCGAAGATACAGAAGCAAGGAGGGCGTGCCCACCCTGGATTCGAGGAAGGCGTATAGTTGCCTGAAGCACTCCAACTCAGGTCCAGACATATTGGCGACAGCAAACAACATGTCCTTGTAAAGATGGAAGTCGGCAATCACGTGCTGCTCGAAGACGCCCTCCCTCTTGGCGCGGTTCAACTGGTGATAGTGAATGAGAGCACAGCAGAGCTCTGTCTCCAACGTGTAAGCAGCTCGATCCGCGTAGAAGGCCTTCATGAACGGGTGGATGTCCATCGTTTCCACCAGATTCTGGATGGATAGCCGATCAGCAACCAGCCTGGCCAGAGTTGTCTTGCCGCTTCCCATCACTCCCTCAATAGCAACATAACTCGGCATGTTAACTCCCCACCGTACTAAGGTGCATGTACTACCTCGACGATGCTCCTGCCCTTCCGGTGCTCCACGCGCAGCACAAGGTCAACAATGTCGGGAACTCCTTCTTCGACCGCCAGTTCAACGACCGGGTCTCTCCCCCTTCTCTTCCTGTCCCACTCCTCAAAGGGGTAGTCATCTATGGCGAGGAAGGTGTCCTTGCCTCGCGGTTGGGGATTAGGTCTTGCGCACCCTGTGTTGATTGGAGCCAAGACGATCATATCGCGGTACTTCTCCACCAATCTGGCAGTGTCCACAGTCAATACGCAGTGAGTCTTGTTACGATATGGCTTTGCGGCCAAGAGCCGCTGAAGTCGCTCCTCGGTCAGCCAGAAGAATACTTTCTTATTCAGGGTCTCATACCAGTCCTGCGGAGACAGGCCATCTTGTAGGCACCTCTCAAGCAGGGCGTCGCTCATCGGCTTCTGGTCACGGATAACAGCCTCTCCATACACAGAATGCGATATCCGCACTGAGTCCAAGCGGTGCAACGACTCAATCTTCCGCCGCTGTTCGCCGGCTACCTGGAACAGGTCAAGAAGGGACGACGTGCTCAACAGACCGTGTTGCTGAATGCTCGCCCAAGTTCCTTCTTCGGCCATGTGAAATAGCCGTGGGTGTCGCAGTATCAAGTCCCCAAGTTGTTGTGGAGTCATTTCAGCTGACTACTCCCATGCGCGCCGGTCAATGATGCTTCTCTCATGACGACGAGTGCAGACTAGAGAGACTGGGGCCGCTGCTACCCTCTCGATCTCCTCAACCATCATGATGGTAAACTTGTCCAACTGCTCAAACCTCCTGGCACGGCAATTCCTCCTAGACAGGTAGTCCGCATGAGTCAGCGCAATATCGGTGGGGCCATTCAAGGAAGCGGCGCTCCTGAGCAAGTCCCAGTCAAACTCTGCGACTCGCCTGTTTCGGTGCGTGGTAGAAGTCTTCTCGTTCTTCAGAAGTTCGTCCACCGGGATCCCGGACCTTCCTGAAACATCCTGCCACGTGATCGGCTGCGACATCGGCCCTGAAGTGTGGCCCTTCGTCCCGGGATCCTGCACTCGAATAGGATAGGACCTGCATATCATAAGTACCCGGCGTACTCTGCTGGGCGATATGCCCGCCTCCGCCAAACAGCCTGCCACGGTTGTATCGCGCGATGTTACGTGGGGGTAGTAACCGTGGTACAGGCTCAGCCCCGTTCCTTGAGTTCCTTCGAGAAACACCTTCCGGCCTTCGTAGAAGGCACGGCCTAAGAGGTGCCGAGTGGGCTGTACGTACGGTTTGAGGTCCGGGATGTCACGTGCGAGCTTGAGTGCATCCTTTCCCTTCTTGTAACGATCTGTGATCCTCCTTGCTGTGGCGAGGCCTACTCCTTGCCCTGTGGAACCGATCGACTGAACCAGTTTCTTCTCGGACGCAATGTCCCGATCCGAAATCACCATTGCCTGCTCGTCGATTGCCAGGCGGTCACACGATACTCCACAATCAGCGATCTCCTGAATGAGCTTGGGCACACGGATCACAGCCCCAGGGCCGATAACAAGCTTGGCTTCGAAGTTCGATAACGTTCCTGAAGGCAGATGATGAAACACATACTCACCACCACTCACAAGAACCGTGTGTCCTGCATTGGGGCCACCAACCCTCACTAGGACGTCGTATTCCGGCGCTAGATAAGCAGCTACATGGCCCTTACCTTCGCTGCCGAACTGGCCGCCTACCATGACGTCAACTGTGCGCCCATAGCCGCGCCCAAAGAGGCCGATGTGGCCGGCGGCCCTCGCCAACACGTCTTCCGCCCGACAGCGATAGGTGTCTATCTCGACGTCCGCCGTTCTTGTAAGCCGGGCTACGGCTCTTTCCGTCCTATTCTTGAGAAGATCAACGTACCTAGCCAGCTCTCGGATCTCTTTCTTTGGACGCGCCAAATACCTCTTCTCAAGCACATCTTGGGGCGCTGTTAGGTGAATGTGTACGACCCGTCGTGGGTAGTGTGACCTGATCGCGTCTATCTGCCGTTCGATCCGCACTGCATCGAGAACGACGAGCGCATCTGCCGATATCTTCCCGGAGTCCTCCATGCTTTGCAGGAGCTTCTGGAGAGCGTCACGCACCCAAGCTCCTTTGGTGCTGCGATCCAGCCTTTCCCCCAACTCCTGAAAATACTCACGGGTTAGTACGCGCCCCTTGTCTGGGCGCTGATATAGAAACTGAGACGTCTTGACATGCAGGGCTCCAAAAGCCTTGGAGAGATTTTCGGCAAGTGTTGTCTTGCCCGCGCACACTGGCCCAGACAGGACAACTATCTTGCTTGGCATGACCGCGTTGCTCCGATTGCCACCATCAACCGATGGGCGTTACTGCCACAGGGCTTGCCCGGCCTGCCGCCCTTTCTCTGCGCGGAGGCAATTGATAGACAGACACTGCTATCCCAGCTTCACACAGAATGTTCTCGATGAGCTCCTTCACGACAGCCCAAGAGCCTCCGGCTTCGCCAGTACCAATCCGTGGCATGTGAACACTGGCGTTCATTTTGCCTGCCAGCACAGAAAGCTTCTCCAGACATAGTTCTAGAGCGACATACCGGATTCTGGGAGTAGTGGATGGCCCGAATCCCCGCTGACAAACCATCTGGCAGACGTACAGAGCATCTTCTGCCCTCGTCATGCACACGTTACCCATTGAGGCATGGCCTCTGCCGGACATCACCCAAGTTCGATAGGCTCGTTGCACTGCGGGCCATTTCTTACGCACTTGCAGGCCGAACCCGGCACCCCAGACAAGAGCCCCATCGTTCACAACGTGTGCCACAATACGGCTTCCGTCCCCCCGTGGCTGACTAGCATCGCCGGTTAGCTCGGTGATAGTCTTCAGTGCGCCCCTCTTGGCGCCGCTTGGCACGGCGATGCCTACAACTCGTGGGTAGGCGTGGCCTGCGTAGCCGGGAATTCCAACGCACTCGACCCGCATTCGACTCCGCACGTTCGGCCATGTATCGAACCCTTTGGCAGTGAAACCGATGGCCGTGCATTCACGAATTACTGTGTCGTCGGGCAGAAGGACTGCATGAAGAGGGCCGACTCCAGCTAAGGCGCGCGATGGGGTCGCGTAGTCAATCTGATACCGGCTGGCACCCCCCCCCGGCTCTTTGCGAGAGGCACAGAAGACTATACAAGGTTCGCGTGTGAGGCGAACAACGCGCAGCAAGAGCGCTTCCATGGACACATCGTATTTGCTCCGGATGGCAAGAAGGTTGTCGATATTGAGCTCCTCTCTTCCCAGGTCTGGAAAACTACCGATGGGCATGAGCATCTCTGATGCGCCCAGGTTGCAGAGCATCTCCAGTTGCCAATCGTCCGCTACCATCTTGTGCTGTGGCAGGCGATTCCTCACCGCTTCGCGGCAGTCCGGAAAGAGCGTGTGTGCAAGGTCGTGTGCGATGGAGAAACGCATCCGCCCACGAGGGCGGTTGGGGTTGTACTCAATCCTGAGCTTCTCCCTCCCTATCGGAAGGATCCTGGCGTCCAGGATATCATGACGAGGAGACAAGCTAACACCCAAGTATTTCGCCAGTTCACACGGGTCAAACGGTGGTCCTGACCAACCTCGCTGCAAAGCATCCAAGACAACAGCACGGGCACGTCCAGTAACGAACGCCGCCGGATCCGCGTGCTCAGCAATAGCAGTTACCGATCGGTGCGTCCAGTTCGCACGCTGTGGGCTCATCTGCACCCCTCCTCGAACCGACGCCCCCTCCATTTCATCATGATATCTCTGCCGAAGACCGAGGTCAAGCTGTAGCAGCGTGCCCATTCTACGCAAGACCGTTCTGGCGGTTCCGGAGACAGCACAGTGATTGCCAGCCTCCCAGCAGGCGCCGCCCGCACTCAAATGCTACCCCAGATTGCCGAGATGTTCTGACAAGTTGCCATGACGTCGCGCCCCATGCGGGCACCCCTCCTCGCACCGCGATGGGCGCGTCCTCTTGGCACATCGGCTGCTTGGGCAGTTCCGGGGGCATGAAAACGTGCCCATCATGTGACTGTCTAGCCTTCAAAACGCCATAAGCCCTTGAAGAACGTCTTAACTTCTGCGATGGGCGTTGAGTTGGAGAAGGAACGCATAGCCGGCCCATGAGCACTGTCACCCCGAATCTCCACTTGCTTGGCCTCCAGCTACAATAGCCGGTTGTCTGGCGGACGTCAACGGATCGCATCAGATATTCCGCCAGGCGACACGGCCAGGCCCCCACACGTGCGCTGGCAGATTTCCAGCACGGCGCGCGGGTCCGGCGGCTTGGACAGCACGTCGTCGGCGCCCATCTGCTTGTAGCGCCTGGTGTCCAGGAGTCCTATGTACCTGGAAACCAAGATAATGTGGGCAGCCAGTCTGCGCCTGTGGGCCTCCGCCAGCACCTCGATCCCACTCAGGCCGGGGAGGACGAGATCGAGGATGAGGACCCCGAACTTCCCATGGACGAGCATGTCGAGGCACTGCTCTCCGGTATGGGCAATAGCCACCCCAAAGCCGTGCTCGATCAGCATCATCATAGTGTCGGCGGTTGCGGCTTCGTCGCCCAAAGCCATTAGCACCTTAGGGACGGGACATTCCCGGGATCGGATCGCTTCCTGCATAGTCGCCCCCCCCGGCCTGGCACGTAAGTGCCGTCTCATTTCGTCATCCAACGTGATCTGCGGACTCTCGCCGGTAGCACCGGGACTGCACCATCCGCCGGCCGTTCTGGGGCGGAACCGCACCATTACTGTGCGATCGACCTCCCCGCCTTCCAGCTGAGGCCTGTCCGTGCCTCTTGCATGTGCAAGAGGCGTGCCAACGGAACGTGGGCCAGCCCCCGGCCCATCCCATCGACCACTCAGTTGCTACCGCGAGGCGAAACGGGCTCGAACCGTATTGATCGTGTCCGCGCGCAACTGGACCACCTTCGCTATCTCTCTTCCCAGCGTTGCTTCGCGTGTGTGAGTGTAGAGCGCTGTAGTCTCAAGGCGCGTATGCCCTATGATCTCCTTGCGGGCGAAGGGGTCTACGCTGGCCTCCTGCATGGCGGTGGCCATCTGGTGGCGCCAGAGCTTCGGACAGGTCAGGTCGCGCCGACCTATCTTCCTGGCCACACGAATGAACTCGCGCCGAACTTCCTTGGGCGTGATCGCGCCCATCTCCCGCCAAAACCTCCTGCTGGCGTGCTCCTCGGCAAGCCTGCCCCACGCAAGGCCACCCTGCTGAGCTCCGGCAGCCACCCGCGTATCGAACTCACGCGCAAGATCCCTGGCATCTTTCCCCGCCAGGCTGGGCAGTTCCACTCCAGCGGCAAAGTGCCTCGCAAGAAACAGGGGCCCGCAGGTGCGCCCAGCCGCGAGCTCCTGCACCACAGCCAACAACTCATCGAAGAGGTAGACCTTGCGCTCGGCCCTGGTCTTGGTCTTCCAGCCGAGTTCGGGACGGTTGCGGATGGCTGCGGTCCGAGTAAAGAGGTTCACGTCCTCGACCAGCAGATGACAAAGCTCGCCCGGACGCATGCCCGTGAAGGCCAGCGTGAAGAACACCCTGAACTGCCACGGGTCGCATGCTGCCAGGAACGCAGACTCCTCCTCCTGCGACAGCACGCCGGTAGGCTTGGCATCCTCGATCTTCATCCTCTCGATGCCGAGGTCGGTGAAGGGGTTGCGTGCATAGGGCGGCAGATGCCGCTGCCGGGCGGCGTAGTTGAACAGCGACCGGCATACCCCCAGAATGTAGATGAGGCCCTTGTCCCTGAGCTTCCTCCTGGGCGTCTTCGTGTGGCCGTTGGGCGAAACCATCAGGCTGCGAAGATGCTTCACGAAGGACTCCGCGATTCGAGGAGTGACGCAGTCAGCCATCAGGCCGATGTGATTCGCCCGCGCGAAGCGCAGGAAGTGGTCCGTGGCCGCCCGATAGCGGCTGACCGTGGCCACCGAGGAACGCAGCACGAGATCGTGGTTTTCGAGCCAGAGGCGCACGAGGTCTTCCACCGAGATGCGCTCGTAGCTGAAGGTGGAGGGCAGACCGTGGGCCAGCTGGGCATTGACCTCAGCGGCACGTCGCTCCGCTTCCCGCCGGTCAGGGCCTATGCGGATCTTCCGCGGAGTTCCGTTTTCTCGATAATAGAGGAGCCAAGAAGCTGCTCGCCGGAATACCGACACCTTCCCGATGTGAATGTTGCGCGGGGACCCGCGGCGGTCCCGAAGAACCACATTTCCCGATGGCATGAGCGCCTCCGTGTGCACAATCCGTGCACAAATGTGCGCAGCTGGAGGCCTCTTTAATAACTAACCCCTGGAGGATCCTGGGGTTGCGCGCTCAATGGCGGAGAGGGTGGGATTCGAACCCACGGTACCCCAAAGGGTACACTGGTTTTCGAAACCAGCCCATTCGGCCGCTCTGGCACCTCTCCGCCGGGAAACCGCTCTTCACTCCTCGGCCGGCGCGCCTGACTTGCCGCGCCGCGCCGCGAAAAACTCCTTCAGCACCGCTCCGCACCGCCCGGCGAGCACCCCGCCCTCGAACGGCACCCGGTGGTTGAGCGCGGGGTGGTCGACCACGTTCATCACCGACCCGCAGGCCCCCGCCTTGGGATCGGCCGCGCCGTAGACCAGCCGCCCGATCCGGCCCAGGACCATGGCCCCGGCGCACATCGCGCAGGGCTCGAGGGTCACGTAGACGGTGACCGCGTCGAGGCGCCACGTTTCCAGCGCCGCGGCCGCCTGGGTGAGCACCAGCATCTCGGCGTGCGCGGTGGGGTCCTTGAGCATCTCGCGCTGGTTGCCGGCCCGGCCCACGATCCGCCCGCCGGCCACCGCCACCGCGCCCACCGGAACCTCTCCGGCCTCGGCGGCCTTCTCGGCCTGCCGTAGCGCCTCGGCCATGTACCTCTCGTCTTCCGGGCTCATCCGCTGGCGCTCTAACTTAGGTGGCGTACCTGGAGGGACTCGAACCCCCAGCCTTCTGATCCGTAGTCAGATGCTCTATCCAATTGAGCTACAGGTACGCGCCGAAGGCACGCGGATTATATGCCGGGCCCGCGGCGAGGCAACTGGAATTTGGGCGCCGGGCGCCTACGGCGGGGGCGTGACGCATTAGGCGCTTGAAAACGGCAGCCTCACGCCAAGGCGCAAAGCCGCAAAGGACAACAGCAGGTGAGGCTTCCTCTGTCACGAGAGGAAAAGCCAGCCGTTCTTGGCGTTCTTTGCGGCTTGGCGTGAGAATCGTCGTTGTGGCCTCTCCCTGGGACGTGCCGCCTATCGTGTCACGCACCCCCTACGGCCGGACGGCGGCCTTGCCGAAGGCCGTCAGGAACGGGTCGCAGTCCCAGGCCGAGCCGGTGGCCGCCTCGGCCGCGGCCTTGCAGCCGCCCAGGCACTCCATCTCGAGCTTGCAGCCGCCGCAGAAGGCCGGGCGGGCCTGGCAGAAGTCGCGCATCCGCTCCGAAGAGGCCATGGCCTCGAAGGTCGTTTCGCGGATGTTCCCGAGGACCGTCGGCGTGTGGTTGCAGGGCCGGACGTTGCCCAGCGGGTCGAGCGTGTAGTAGGCCCGCGCGGTGCCCGCCGCGCAGAAGCCGAAACCGAGGCGCTTGTAGCGCTTCGTATCGAAAAGACAGGGCGGCATGGCGATCGAGCAGCTGATGGGCAGCTCGTAGCGCGCGCTCATCTCCTCGGCGATGTCCAGCGCCGCCTGGAGCTCGGCGGGCGAGGCCTGGAGCATGGCGAGGTTCCTGATGCCCTCGCCGCCGGGGTTGAAGCGGTTGAACATGATCCCGTCCAGCCCCAGCGCCACGGCCAGCTCGGCGGTCTCGCGCCAGGTGGCCAGGTTCAACTTCGTCGCCACGAAGACCCCGACCACGCGCTGCCGGCGGAGCTTGAGCTCGGCCATGGCCGACGTCGAGCGGTCGAAGGCCCCGGCCTTGCCCGACATCCGGTCGTGGATCGCGCGCTCCACCGAGAGCAGCGGCAGCTCGAAGACGCTGATCTTGCCCGGGATGAGCCGCGCGATGGCCGCGTCGTCGAGGAGCCCGCCGTTGGTGATCAGGTTGACGGTGATGCCGCGCGAGCGGAGGAAGTCCACGATCTCATAGATGTCCGGCCGGAGCATGGGCTCGCCGCCGGTGAGCGAGACGAGCGACGCGCCGGTCTCGTCGAGGAGCTTGCCGAGCATCGCCAGCGTCTCGGCGGTGCCGAGCTCGCCCATCGGGTAGTCGACCGGGTTCTTCCAGGCGTTGTAGCAGTGCGGGCAGTCGTGGTTGCAGCGCTGGGTGACCTCGAAGACGAAGGAGTCCTGGCGAGCCATGGGCTAACCAACCACAGAGGACACAGAGTACACGGAGGACAAGAACAGCGCACCAACCGCCGATGAACGCCGATGAACGCCGATGACAACGGCAGCCACAACTTGCTTTTGTTTCCCGATCTCAACGGATCGGCGTTTATCGGCGTTCATCGGCGGTTACTTCCCGTCGCTCAGCAGCTTCTTGAGCTTCTCCACCTCGGCCTGGACCGCGTCGCGGGTTTTCTCGGCATCGGGGCGGAGCATGATGGCGTGCAGTCTGGCCAACTCTTTCTCGTCGGCCAGGACCGCCAGATCGGCCTCCACGGCGGCCAGTACCTTCTCCAGTGCGGTTCTGTGGACCTTGCCGTCGTCGGCCAGCTTCCTGAGCAGCGGCAGCCTGTCGGCCAGTCGCCGGGTGCTCCTCTGAGCCGGGACAATCACGGCCATGTCGTAGCAAAGGACTGCCGTGACCTGGCCCGGCTCAGGCTCCGGCGGGTTTTGGCGGACGTCGGCCATCACGTTCCCAGCCTCGGCCGCCAGCAGCTCGGCCTCCGCCGGTGCCAGAAGCCCGGCCTGCGCAAGGCGCGCGATCGCTTCCCGGGCCGCTGAGAGTCTGGCCTCGGCGGCTTTACGTTGGGTCCCGGTGCTCTTGCCACTCCGCGCGAAGGGCATGGCGAAGTCGCAGGCGTCGGTGACGACCTTCCAGTCGGGGGACTCCTCCAGGCTCGTGGCGGGCTTGGCCGGGGCCGGTTGCCGGGCCGGTGGCGCCGGCGGCGTCGTCCGGGCGCCGTAGGCCGGTTGGGGCATGTTGCCCTCGCCGCAACCTGCGCCCCCGAAGACCATGGCCAGGATTGCCCCGGCGAGCCACGCGAGCCAGCTCTTGGTCCTGCCGATCATCTCAGCCATGGCTACTTCCTCTCGAAAGCTCTCCTGAGTGCCTCTAATGCCGAAGCGGCCGCGGCGCGGTCCTCGGCGGCCAGCGCGGCGATGTCGCGATCCATGGCGGCTAGGATCCGGCCGACGGCCTCCGCCCCGACCCGACCGCCGGCGGGGAGCTTGCGGAGCAGCGCCATCCGCCGTTCCAGCCGCCAGGCTCCCGCCGCCGCCGCAGTGGGCAGGCTAGCGGTCTCGTAGCAGCTCCCCTGCCGCTCGCGGGCCTCGAACTCGATCTGGCGGTCGGATTCCAGCAGGGCCGACTCCTCGGGACTCGGCTCGACGCTCACGGTTTCCTCTCCTCCAGCGACTTCCTGAGCTTCTCCACCTCGGCCTTGGCCGCGTCGCGGGTCTTCTCGGCATCGGGATGGGCCAGGAGCTTCGGGTCGCTCTGCAGTGCTGCCAGATCGCTCTCGACGGAGACGAGGACCTTCCGGAGGACCGCTGGTTGGACCTTGCCGGCGGCGGCCATCTTCTCCAGAAGCGGCAGGCGCTCGGCGAGGTGAACGGCCGGGTGGAGCGTTGCCAGGGACATAGGCCGGTAGCAGGTGGCCAGGCGCATCTCGGTGGGACGCTTAGCCTCCACCCCGGGCTTGAACTCGGCGAGGTCCTTCTTGAGCAGGTCACGCTCCGCCGCGCTCAGTAGCCCCGTGGTCGCAAGACGATCGGCGGCTGCGGCGGCCTCGTCGAGCTGCGCCAGCAACCGCTGCTTGCCGGCCTGGTCGAACGGGTACTGCCCCCGCCGGCCGGAGATGACCTCCTCGGCCTCGCCCCAGGCTGCCGCCAGCTTCAGCCAGTCAGGAGATCCAGCCAGCCCCGGATCGCCCCCTTCGAGCCTGATCCGGGTCTGCTCCACCGTCGACCAGGTCGTCAGACGGAGGTTCTCCGCCCTGCCGCGTTCCGCCGGCGACAGTCCGGTAACAACTTCCTCCTTGGACGCATCCACCAGCGCGGCCTCAGTAGCGGCCAGGGCCTTCCTGGCGACTTCGGGGTCGAGCCTATCGGCGCTGATCAACTGCCACAAGAGAGAGGCCTGGCTCTCCAGCCGCTGAAGGCTGGGGGCGGTGAAGGGCATTGATGGCATGTCATAGCAGGTCGGTCCTGGCCGGGCGGCATATCCGATGCCCAGAATCCCCAGCACCGCCAGCCCCGCGCCCAGCAACCGCCGCTTCCAGCGCGGGCCGCGCTGCTTCGCGGCGTAGACGTCGATGCCGATGAGCACGAGGCCGGCCACGGCCACCGCCCCGGCCAGGCCCATCAGCAGCAGCGCGGGGGCGCGGTAGGGCATCTACCTGGCCTCCGGTTTCGGAGCTTGGGACTGAGGCGCCCCCTCGATGAGCCCTTGGAGTCGCTCCACCTGGGCCTTGACGGCCTCGCGAGTCCTTTGGACTTCAGCGCGCTTGTCGCCAGTCACGTACTTCTTGTCCGCCAGAAGGTCGTCCAGACTGGCCAGATCTCTCTGGATGGTTCCCAGCACCTTGTCCAGGACCGGCTTGTTGATCTTCTTGCTGGCCAGAAGCTCCTCGAGCAGGGGAAGACGCTGCTTGAGTCGATCCAGCCCCTGATAGTCCGGCCAGCTCACTGGGGCCATGGTGTAACAGGTCACGCCCCCGTCCGACGGCGGTTCCGTGCGGATGTCCCGGGCCATCTTCTCCGCCTCGGACGCCAGGAGGGCGGCCTCCGCGTAGGAAAGAACGCCTGATGCAACCAGCCGTCCGGCAGCTTCGTTGGCCGCTTTGAACTTGGCTTCGGATGCGGAGCGTTGCTTGGTTGTGCTGGATCCGCTCAGCCGCCTGGCGAAGTCCCAGGCGTCGGTGATGACCTTCCAGTCGGGAGACTCTTCCAGGCTCGCCGCGGGCTTGGCCGGGGCCGGCGGGTTGGCGTCGAGGCGGGTCTTGAGTTGATCGATTCGGGTTCGCGCAGCTTGGATAAGAGCCCCAGCGCGACTTCGCTCTGCAGTCGAGAGGCTGTCGAGCACCTCGCGTGTCGACGCTTCGGCCAGCGCAGTCTCGGCGGCGGCCAGCGCCTTGCGAGCCACATTGGGGTCAATCCTGCCTTCGTCCAGCAGGCGCGCCAAAGTGGAGACTTGCTGTTCCAGGCTCTGGATGCTGGGCGTAGGACAGGGCATTGGCATAGGCGCATAGCAAATGGGAGTCGATGAGGGCGGAGTCGGGCGAGGCCGGGCGGACCAGGCCCCGAAGACGCCCAGCACCGCCAGCCCTGCCCCGAGCAGCCGCCGCTTCCAGCGCGGGCCGCGCTGCCGGGCGGCGTAGACGTCGATGCCGATGAGGACGAGCCCGATGACGGCGATCGCCCCGGCCAGGGCCACCAGCAACAGCGCGGGGGCGCGGTAGGGCACGGTCAGTCGGCCTCGGCTTGGTCGGCGAGGATCCTGGAGCGCGCCTTCTCCGCCGTCGGCGTGGCGAGGCGGCCGGAGCGCTCGGCACGCTCGAGCAGCGCCAGGCGTTCGTCGAGCTCCCGGGCGCTCTGGGGCTTGGGCTCGGGGAGCATCGGAACGTCATAGCACATGGGCTTGGTCGGCGGACGGGGCCGGAGCAGCAGGCTGGCCTTGAGCCTGGCGACCTGCGCGGTGAGTTCCGCGCGCAGCTTGTCGGCCTCTTCCTTGCTGGTTCGGTCGCCGAGCTCGGCGCGGCGCTTTTCGTCGGCGAGGGTGACGAGGTCCGCCTCGATGGCCTCCAGCACCTTGCCGATGGCCGCCGGTTGGACCTTCCCCTCCTTGATCAGCACCTCGGTGGCCGGCAGGCGCTCGGCGATGCTCCTGAAGCTCAGCCGCTGGACCGCGGGGATGCTGGCCACCTCGTAGCACAAGACTCCGACAGGGGGATCCCGGCGGATGTCGGCCACGGCCTTGTCGGCCTCGGAAGCCAGCAGCGAGGCCTCCCTGGCCGAGAGCAGCCCGGCCTTGACCAGCCGCGCGCCGGCCTCGCGGGCGGCGGCGAGCCTGGCGTCGATCTCCTTGCGCTGGGCCGTGGTGCTCTTGCCGCTCCGGGCGAAGGGCATGGCGAAGTCCCAGGCCTCGGCGATGACTTTCCAGTCGGCGGACTCCTCGAGACCCGCGTCGGACTGGGCCGGGATCGTCCGCCCGGCCGGCGGCTGCGCCGGAGCTGGCGGCTGGACCGGCCGCGCCGGAGGGCCGCCGTAGACCGGCTGCTGCTGGCCGCCGTCGCGACCGCAGCCTGAGCCTCCGAAGACCAGGGCCATGACCGCCCCGGCGAACCACGCGAGCCAGCTCTTCGTCCTGCCGATCATTTCAGCCATGGGAGACTCCTAACTTGCTGCAGATGACCGCGGATGGCCGCAGGTGAGCGCAGATTGAGCCCAAGCGGCCCGCCCCGAAACTCATTGCGGGATCGGCGTTCATCGGGGTTCACTTCCCGTCTCGCAGGAGCTTGCCGAGCTTCTCGACCGCGGCCCGGGCCGCGTCGCGGGTCCTCTCGGCCGCGGCTCTCTCCTGGGCGCCGAGCGGAGCCAGTTGCCTGTCATCGTCCAGCACGGCCAGGTCCGCCTGCACGGAGGCCAGCACCTTCTCCATGGCCGCCCGGTGGACCTTGCCGCCGGCGACAAGCTTCTCGAGGAGCGCCAGCCGTCGGGCCAGGCGTTCGGAACTGGCCTGTGCCGGGGCCGGCAGCTCCATCGGCTTGTAGCAGGTGGCCCCCTCCAGTTCCTTGGGGCGGAAACGCGCCACCCGGGCGACGAGCACCTGCTTCTCGTCCTTGAGCAGTCCGGCCTCGGCTTCGCTCAGGCATCCGTCCGCGGCCAGCTTGTCCAGGTCCCTGGCGGCCTGGTCGAGATCGGCCAGCAGCTTCTCCTGGCCCTTGCGGTCGAATGGATACTGGCCCCTGCGGCCTGAGGCGACCTCTTCGGCCTCCTTCCAGGCAGCCAGCAGCGCCTGCCATTCCTTCGAATCCTCGATGCCCGCAGCGGGCTTCTCCGGCTCGGCCAGCGGGGGGCGGGGACGGACGCCGTGCTTCTCCGTGGCCTCCCCGGCGCTGACGTTGCGCCCGAAAACCAGAGCGCACAGAAAGCCGGCCAGCCACAACATCCAGCTCTTGGTCCTGCCGATCATCACTGCCATTTTCGTCCCTTCCCTTGGTCCCGCCCGGCCGGACGGACCAGGCCGCACTGGGGGATTGGACTCCCGCCGGGCCGGTGCGGGGCGGGAAAAATCAGAGCGCGCTCACCCGGAAACCGAGACCCGTCAGGGCCCCCTTCTGCGCGGCGGTGGCGCCCTTGGCGACCACCGCGGTGTAGCTGAAGGCCCGGCGCGGAGGATAGTTGACGCGCAGGTCGTTGAAGAGCTTGCCGCGCTCGGCCTCCGGGCGGGTCATGGTGGCCCGGAAGCGTGCGTCGTCGGCGGTGATGTCGTAGAGGGCGCCGACCGCCTCGGAGCAGACGTCCTCGACCGAGCGCCCGGCGGCCTCGACCGTCAGCCGCGGCACCTCCGGCGGGGGGAGCGAATCGGCCGGCTTCCAGGCCTCCTTCTCGCCGAGCAGCCTGCAGACCGCGGCGTAGAGCATCTGGGTGCCGTTGACCTTGCCGTCGAAGCTGTGGCCGGCGATGTGCGGGGTGGCGATGTCCGCCCGGGCGGCGAGCTTCGGATCCACGACCGGCTCGCCCTCCCAGGTGTCGAGCACGACGGCCGAGAGCTTCTTCGAGTCGATGGCGGCCGCCAGGGCCTTCGAGTCGTTCACCGGTCCGCGGGCCAGGTTGAAGAAGATGGCGCCGGGCTTCATCCGCGCGAAGAAGCCCTCGTCGGCCATGTGCCAGGTCGGATCGGAGCCGGCCTTCTCCAGCGGCACGTGGACGGTGACCAGGTCGGCGCGCTCGAGCAGCTCCCCGAGCGGCCGGTACTCGTCGGACTTGGTCTCGCGCCCGAGCGGCGGGTCGCACTTGACGACGTCCATGCCCAGGGCCTTGGCCCGGCGGACCACCCGGCGGCCGACGTTGCCCACGCCGACCACGCCGACGGTCCGGCCGGCGAGCTCCAGGCCCAGCCGCCGCGCCAGGAAGAGCAGCGCCGCGCTCCAGTACTCGCCCACCGACTCGGCGTTGGAGCCCGGGGCGCTAGCGAAGACGATGCCGCGCTTGGCGAGGTAAGCCTGGTCCACGTGGTCGGTGCCGATGGTGGCCGTGCCCACGAAGCGGGGGCTGGCGGCACCGAGCAGCTTCTCGTCGACCTTCACGGTCGAGCGCACGAGCAATATATCGGCTTCCTTGACCGCCTCGGCGGTCAGCGACCGGCCGTTGACCAGGCGCACCTCGCCGAAGCGTCCGAAGGCCTCGGCGGCGTAGGGGATGTTGTTGTCGGCGATGATCAGCATGGCGGGATTCTAGCCACCTGCGCCGGAGCGTCAAACTCGCTGCTGCGCCACGGTTGACCTCAACGCAGAGGCCGCAGAGGGGCGCAGAGGTCGCGGAGAACGACCACGGCGCTGCAGCTGTCGTAACAACGACAAAAGCCACCGTTGTCCTCTGCGGCCTCTGCGTCTTCGCCTCTGCGACCTCTGCGTTGGGACACTTGACGCGAGACCCTTGCAGCGCATGGGGAAGCGATTAGACTGGGCACAGCCCGGGCCGCCGGAACGGCTCCGGGTTCCGGGAGGAAGCGCCATGCGCCGGATATCTGCGATCGCCACGTTTCTCCTGACAATCACTGCAATCATTGCCGGCTGCGGCGGGGATGCCGCGCCGACGCCCGAGGGGCTCAGGCAGGGCATAGTCGCGGCGCGCGACGAGGCCAGGGCGGCCCAGGAGAAGAAGGACGCCAAGGCCGCCGGCGCCGCCGCCGACCGGGCGGCGAAGTCCCTGGCCGCGCTGCGGAAGCTCGCCGGGGAGGGGCCGGCCGCACAGGAGGCCGGGGCGCTCGTGGCCGAGTGCGAGAAGGCCGCGGCCGAGGCCCGCTACTGGGCGGAGCTGGCCGACGAGGAGCGGCGCCTGGCCGAGAAGGTCGGGAGCCTCAAGGCCAAGGCCTACCGGACCGGCCGCGGGGCGGCGCTGGTCGCGCTCTTCAAGGGCCTCTCGCTCGCCGCCGACCAGGCCGGCAAGCAGGGGCTCGGCAAGCTGCCGGAGCCCGCGCAGGACGCGGCCAACTGCGCGGCGGAGCTCGCCAGCCAGCTCACCGGCCGGGCGAAGCTGGCCGACGGGAGCCCCGACTGGGCGGGCATCGCCGCCGACATGGACGGGTTCTCCAGGCAGCTGCCGCCCGAAGCCCGGATGATGATGGCCGCGGGGATGGCGGTCGGCGCCCAGGACAACTTCGCCCTCTACGAGGTCGAGGCCATCGATGCCGCGGCGCTGGCCTCGCCGGAGCACCGCGCCTACTGCCGGGCGCTCCGCGGCTGGATCTACAGCCTGCAGGGCTACCGGCACCTCTCGGCCCGCGAGTTCGAGGCCCTTGCCTCCGAGGAGGAGGCCCTGGGCGGCGCCGGCCGCTGCCGGGAGCTCCTCGCCGGCGTCCACCTCTTCATGGCCCTGGAGCACTGCTCGGGCAAGGAGTACGCCAAGGCCGACCTGGAGCTCTCGCGGGCCATCAAGGTGATGCCCGACCCGTGGTTTGCCGCCCTCCAGAAGGGCATGGCGGACATCGTCGAGCGCGAGCGCCAGGCCGCGCTCGACAGCGAGAAGGGCGCGGACGGCCTCTACAAGCTCTCGGCCGTCGTCGACGGCGATTGGCTGGCCAAGCGCCTGGCGGCTCGCGCCGAGGAGGTCCGCAGCAAGAAGGACAAGGCCGGCCCGCTCTTCGGCGATCCGGCCTTCAAGCGCGAGCTGGTGGTGCACCTGGTGGCCAAGGCGGCCAAGGACAGCCCGGCGGCCAAGAAACTCCAGGGCTGGCTCGCCGCCGCCGGCGGGCTGGGCAAGCGGTTTCTGGAGGCGATGCCGGGAGGGGGAGCGCGGGTCGACAGGCCGGCGGACGTGGTCGCGCCGGAGCGAGAGTAGCATGCCAACAACTTACGAGTGCAACAGCTGCGGGCTGATCCTGGAGTTCGGATGGTATCACTACCACAGCTTCTCCAGTGGCTACGGGGCGTCAACGCTTGTGGGCTGCTTGGCGTGTGGTTGCCAGCATCGGGTGGAGATTGCCATGCGGGACCGGGGCCCCGAGTTCCTGCATGACTACGATGTTCTTCTGACAGCGGTTAGCGCAGAGCAGCGTCTGCAGGTGATGACGCAACTCAGGAAGGATCTTGCGATCAGTCTGAGCCAGGCCCAGAGTGCTGTCAATCGACTCCCATTTGTCATAAAGAGAGCGCTCGATTGTTGCGAGGCAAGAACCCTGGAGAAGACGTACAGGGGCGTCGGGGCTGTGATCGAAATGAAGGTGGTGACCAGCAAGGCGAATCCGGACTTTGGTCCAATTCAGCAGGATCGCTTGCTGCGCTGCACGAGTCTGCGTTTTCGCAGCGATGGAGCCAAGCCGGAGTTCACCCCAACAGGAGTTCGAAATAGAGACAACAGCCTTGCTGGCGAGTTTCGCCTGGATGAGCAGGCTTGCGGTTTGTGCGGCTGCATCGGCGATCTGGTTAGTGGCCTCAGCGAACCGCATTCTCCGTGTCCCAACTGCAAGAGCGGAAGGCTTGCCGAGACCGGGGGGTGGGTGACGTGAATCCGGCCCGAAGCCTCCTCCGTGTGCATCCGTAGCCTGCGATAACAGCCATTATCCGCGTCTCCGCGCCTCCGCGTGAGACCGTTCCCCGCCTACTCCTCCTCGTCCCACGCCGCCTGCCGCTCGATCTTGCGGCGTTCCTCCTGGGAGAGGATGGCCTTGCGCATGCGGATGCTCTTGGGGGTGACCTCGACGTACTCGTCGTCGGCGATCCACTCGATGGCCGCCTCGAGCGACATCTTCCGGGGCACGTCCAGGCGGACGTCGATCTCCTTGTTGGCCGAGCGCATGTTGGTGACGTGGCGCTTCTTGCCCGGGTTGCAGTCGAGGTCCTTGGGCCGCGAGTGCTCGCCGACGATCATGCCCAGGTAGACAGGGTCGCCGGGGCCGATGAAGAGCGTGCCGCGCTCCTGGAGGTTCTCGAGCGCGTAGCTGGTGGCCGGGGCGGTCTCCATGGAGACGAGCGACCCGCGCGTCCGGGCCTCGACCTGGCCGCGCCAAGGACCGTAGTCGATGAAGCGCGAGGCCATGATGCCCAGGCCCCGGGTGTCGGTCAGGAACTCGCTGCGGTAGCCGATCAGGCCCCGCGTGGGGATGCGGAACTCCATGCGCATGACGCCCGTGCCGGTGGAGTGCATGTTGACCAGCTCGCCCTTGCGGCGCGAGACCTTCTCGATGACCGTGCCCTGGTGCTGCTCGGGCACGTCGATGACCAGCTGCTCGATGGGCTCCAGGACGTTGCCGTGGCCGTCGGCGGTGGTGATCACCTCCGGCCGGCTGACGCAGAACTCCAGGCCCTCGCGGCGCATCTCCTCGATGAGCACCCCGAGGTGCATCTCGCCGCGCCCGGAGACCTTGATGCCGTCGTGGCGGCCGATCTCCGAGACGCGCAGCGACACGTTGGTGTGCAGCTCGCGGTCCAGGCGCTCCTTGATCTGGCGCATGGTGATGGCCTTGCCCTCCTGCCCGGAGAACGGGCCGGAGTTGATCAGGAAGAACATGCTGACCGTGGGTTCCTCGATCTCGAGGGGCTGCAGGGCCGGATTGGCGATCTCCGGCGAGGAGATGGTGTCGCCGATGCCCAGTTCCTCCGGGCCGGCCAGCCAGACGATGTCGCCGGCGGAGATCTCCTCGACCTGCTGGCGCTCGAGTCCCCGCGTGACCCAGAGGTGGGTGGAGACCGCCTGGTTGGTGGCGACGACGTCCCACTCGCCCTCCTTGCGCTCGTGGGTCCGCCACTTGGTGGCGGTGCGCACCAGCGGCGTGCCCACCTTGTGGGTGCCGGAGAGCACCCGGCCGCAGCCGATCTGGCCGACGAACTCGCTCCAGGCCAGCGTGCTCACCTGCATGCGGAAGGGCGCCTTGAGATCCACCTGCGGGGCGGGCACGTAGGAGACGATGGTCTCGAAGAGCGCCTCCATGCCCTTGCGCGGCTCGTCCTTCTCGAGGTCGCGGACCAGCCAGCCCTCGAGCCCCGAGCCGTAGAGCACCGGGAAGTCGGCCTGGTGGTCGTCGGCGCCGAGCTCCACGAAGAGGTCGAAGGTCTCGTGCAGCGCGCCGGCCGGGTCGGCGTTGGGGCGGTCGACCTTGTTGACGATGACGATGGGCCGCAGGCCCTGCTTGAGCGCGCGCATCAGCACGTAGCGGGTCTGGGGCATGGCCCCTTCGTTGGCGTCGACCAGCAGCAGCACCGAGTCGACCATGGACAGCACCCGCTCGACCTCGCCGGAGAAGTCGGCGTGGCCGGGCGTGTCCACGATGTTGATCATGTAGCCCTGCCACTCGACGGTGCAGTGCTTGGCGCGGATGGTGATGCCCCGCTCCTTCTCCAGCGGGTTGGAGTCCATGACCCGCTCCTCCACCCGGGCGTTGTCCCGGAAGGTGTGCGCGGCGCGGAAGATGGAGTCGATCAGGGTGGTCTTGCCGTGATCGATGTGGGCGATGATCGCCAGGTTGCGGATCTTGTCGACTGGGTGCATGGTGGTCGCTGCGGAAGCAATGGGGTCCGAGGCCCGGAGGCCTCAGACCCGGGGCTGTCGCGCTCTTCTCCTATTCGTCGTCGTCGGGCATGCCCGGCAGGCCCATGGGGGCCGGCGGCGGGACGGGCAGTTTGTTCTCGATCTTGGCCTTGGCGCGGAGGTCCTCCACCAGCTTCTGGAAGTTCTCCTGCATGGCCTCGGGGCCGGACGCGGCGGCGCCGGCGGGCAGGCGCTGGATGACGTGGTATCCGAACTCGGTCTTGACCGGGTCGCTGACGTCGTTGACCTTCATGGCCTTGACGGCGTCGCTGAAGGGCTTGACCATGCGCTCGGGGGCGAAGTCCCCCAGGTCGCCGCCGTCCTTCTTGGACGGGCAGGCCGAGTGCTTGGCGGCCAGGGCCGCGAAGTCGGCGCCGCCGGCAAGCTCCTTGCGGACGGACTTGGCCAGGGCCAGCGCCTCGGCGTCGGTCTTGACCGTGCCCTCGCCGACCTTGATGAGGATGTGCCGGGCGTGCAGGTTCTCCTTGCCGGGCATGCGCTGGACGTAGGTGCGCAGCTTGGCGTCGAAGAGCGCCTCCTCGTCGATCTCGATCTTCTGGGCGCTGATGAACTTCTTGAGCAGCGCCTGGTTGATGAGCATGGACAGGATCTGCTGCTCGGCCTGGGCCTTCTGGCTCGCCGGGATCGGCCGGCCGCCGGTCACCTTGGCGGTGAAGGCGTCCAGGTCGCCCCGGGTGATCTTCTCGCCGTCGACCACCGCCACGACCTCGTCCTTGCCTCCCTTGGCGGCCTTGGGATCAGCCTTGGGGTCGGCCTTGGGATCGGTCTTGGAGACGGGCTTGGGGTCTTCCTTCGGCTCGGCCTTCGGTTCGGCCTTGGGCTCAGCCTTGGGCTCCGGCGTGGTCTCGGCGGCCGGATCCTTCTTGGGCTCGGTCTTGGGGGCCGGAGCCGCCTCGGTCTTCGGAGCGGCCGGATCGGCCTTGGGGGCCGGGGCCGCCTCGGTCTTGGGCGCGGCTGCCGGGGCCGTCTTGGCGGGCTCCTTGGCCGGGGTCTTGGGAGCGGGTGCGGGCTTGGCCCCCGAGCAGCCTATGACGACCAAGGCCAGACCGGTGGCCATGATGGCAGCGAGAGACTTCATCGCGATTCTCCTGAAACGGCGGAATCTGTTCCGGGGGTCTTCGGGCCCGCGGCTTCGATTGCGGACGGGAGTGTAAGCCGGGGGAGGCCGGGAATCAAGGAACGGAATCCCCGGACAGAGGCGGTGGCGAACGGCAGTTGCCGAATCCCGGGCGGAGGCGCTGCCAGTCCGCCCCCTTCCGCGTCGGCCGGGCCTGCGCAACGACGGCTTCTTGATTTCGGCCGCCGGCCGCCTAAACTCTCTCCCCCATGGACATCGGCATCATCGGATTGCCCCTCTCGGGCAAGACCGCACTGTGGCGGGCTTTGACCGCCGCCAAGGACGTGGCCGCGAGCTTCGCGCCCGGCGCGCGGGTCGAGTCGCTCCCGGCGCGGGTGCTAGACGAGCGCCTGGAGGTCCTGGGCAAGATCGAGGCCAGCGCCAAACTCAGCTACGTCCAGGTGAACGTCCACGACGTCACCGGGATGATCACCGGCGGCGGCGGGGCCCGCGAGGTCTCGGCCGAGGTGCTCGGCAAGGCCCGGGCCTTCGACCTGCTGGTCATCGTCCTGCGGGCCTTCGAGAACGACGCCGCCCCGCACCCGCTCGGCTCGGTCGACCCGGCGCGGGACCTGGCCGAGGTGGAGAGCGAACTGATCCTCGCGGACCTGGAGATCGTCGAGCGGCGCATCGAGCGGCTGACCGCCCCGACCACCCGCCCCAAGAAGGAGAAGGAGGCCGACGACCTGGAGCTGGCCATCCAGCAGCGGGTAAAGGTCGCGCTGGAGGCCGGCAAGCCAGCGCGCTCGGTCGAGCTCACCGCCGACGACCTCTTCCGGCTGCGCTCCTTCCAGTACCTGACCACCAAGCCGGTGATGGTCGCGCTGAACATCGCCGAGAACGACATCGGCAAGCCCCTGCCGGAGTTCCTGAAGGGCCGTCCGGCGATCGCGGTGGCCGCCAAGACCGAGGCCGAGCTCCTCGAGCTCGACGAGGCCGAGCGCGCCGAGATGGCCGCCGGGATGGGCCTCGGCCGGCCGGCCGCCGACCTGGCCATGCGCGCCGCCCTCGACGCCGCCGGCATGGCGCAATTCTTCACGATAGGGCCGACCGACGCCCACGCCTGGCTGATCAAGAAGAACGAGTCGGCCGTCTCGGCCGCCTGCAAGATCCACAAGGACATCGGCCGCGGCTTCATCCGCGCCGAGATCGTCGGCTGCGAGGAATTCGTCAAGGCCGGCGGCTACAAGAAGCTCAAGGGTACCTCGCTCATCCGCGAGGAGGGCAAGGACTATCCGATGAAGGACGGGGACCTCATGAACGTGAGGTTCAGCGCGTAGGGCCGCTGCTCAGCCGCAAAGATGCGCAAGAGGCGCAAGTGTTTCCGAAAGAGCTGCACTCCTGTCGCCATATGTCCTGGCGGAGGGTTCATGATGCGGCCAACCGTCATCTTGGCAGTAACCGTCCTCTTCGGCTGCGGCCGGGAGCCGCAGGTGCCGGCTCCGGCCGCGCCTCGCCCCGCCGCCGCGCCGGCCCCGGCCCGCCCCGCCCGCGACTACAAGCTCGTCCACGTCTTCGTGGCGCTCTGCGACAACCGCAACCAGGGGATCGTCAAGGTGCCGGCGCACCTCGGCGACGGGCAGGACCCGGCCGGGAACCTCTACTGGGGCGCGGCCTACGGAGTGAAGACGTTCCTGGGGCGCTCGGGCGGCTGGGAGGAAGTGCCGCTCGCCGACCGGCCCCGCCGGCCGGAGATCCTGGCCCGCGCGCTCTTCAGAAGCCGCAGTGGCCCGGCAGTCCGGATCCTCGCCGAAGCCTACGACGGAGCAAAGATGGAGGCGGCGCTCACTGACTTCCTCCGGGCGGCGGCGGGCACACTCGGCGCCGAAGCCCCGGCCGACCTGGTGTGCTTCGTGGGCCACAACGGGCTGATGGACCTGCGGCTGGCAGAACTCCCCAAGGCCGACCCCGGAGCCAAGCCCTCGGCCGCCGTGGTCCTGGCCTGCAAGAGCCAAGCCTATTTCACCGAGCCGCTCCGTGCGACCGGCTGCCGGGCGCTCGTGCTCACCACCGGCTTCATGGCGCCGGAGGCCTACACGCTCGAAGCGATAGTGGCCGGCTGGGCGGCCGGCGAGCCCCCGGAGCGCGTCCGCGCTCGCGCCGCCGAGGCCTACGCGCTCTACCAGAAGTGCGGGCGCTCCGCGGCGGCGAAGCTCTTCGCCGCTGAGTAGGTCGACTTTCGGCCTTCGGCATTCGGCTTTCGGTTTTCGGTTTTCGGAAAGGCCGTTGTGCCCAAAGCCCAAAGCCGATAGCCGAAAGCCGGTCGTCGTGCCCCATCCCTGCTGTTGATTCCCGCCCCCCGCGGCTTAGACTTTCCCCCGGAGGCCCATAGAGCCATGATCATCGTAATGAAGCTCGGCGCCCCGCCGGACCAGCTCGCCGCGGTCGAGGAGCGCGTCCGGCAGGCGGGGCTCGCCCCCCACACCATCCACGGCACCGAGCGCAACGTCGTCGCGGTGGTCGGCGACGAGCGCGAGGTGGACACCGACTTCTTCGAGGTCTGCGCCGGCGTCGAGAAGGTCATGCGCGTGCTGGCGCCCTACAAGCTGACCAGCCGCGAGAGCCAGGTGGCCGCGGCGACGGTTCGGGTCGGGGACGTGGAGATCGGCGGCAAGGCCGCCGTGCTCGTCGCCGGACCGTGCACGGTCGAGAGCCGCGACCAGATCGTGGCCACCGCCAGAGCGGTCAAGGCCGCCGGGGCGAAACTGCTGCGCGGCGGGGCCTTCAAGCCCCGGACCAACCCGTACAGCTTCCAGGGCCTCCAGAAGGAGGGGCTGGAACTGCTGGCCGAGGCCCGCGCCGAGACCGGCCTGCCCATCGTCACCGAGGTGATGACTCCGGGCGACGTGGAACTCGTGGCCAGCTACGCGGACATGCTCCAGGTCGGCACCCGCAACATGCAGAACTTCCTGCTGCTCAAGGAGCTCGGTCAGCAGAAGAAGCCGGTGCTCTTGAAGCGCGGCATGGCCGCGACGCTCGAGGAGTGGCTGCTGGCCGCCGAGTACATCCTCTCCCAGGGCAACCGCGGCGTGGTGCTCTGCGAGCGGGGCATCCGCACCTTCGAGACCCACAACCGCAACACCCTGGCGCTGGCCGCGGTGGCCGCCGCCAAGCTGGAGACGCCGCTGCCGGTGATGGTCGACCCCAGCCACGGCACCGGCCGCTCGGACCTGGTGCCGGCCATGAGCCGCGCGGCGCTGGCCGCCGGCGCCGACGGGCTGGTCCTGGAGGTCTGCCCCGACCCGGCCAAGGCGGTGCTCGACGGCCATCAGTCGCTCTCCTGCGAGCAGTTCGCGGCGCTGGTCCGCGAGGTCGCCCCGGTGGCCGCGGCCGTGGGGAGGACGATTTGAGGTCCGGCTCCGCCCCCCTGCTCTGGCTGGCCGGCCTGGCGCTGGCGGCCGGCGCCTGGGCGCGGGCCGGCGAGCCGCCCCGGGGGGCGCTCACCGCCGACGAGCGGCAGCGGATCTCCGGCATGATCGACCGTTGCGCCGACGTCGAGCCGGACCGCGCCCTGGTCCGCAAGAGCGTGGCCGAGCTCGTCCGGGAGGTCTCGGGGCGCGATGACGCCGTCCGGCACCTGATCGAGTACGGCCTGGGCCACCGCCTGCCCCTGTCGCGCATGGCGGCCATCGAAGCCGTGGGCGCCATGGGCCGGGAGATGAGCGCGGCCCTCCGCAAGCGCGCCCTGGCCGGACTGGACGAGCTGGCCGAGTTCGACCTCTCCTATTCGGTGCGCTGCCACGCCGCCCGGACCATAGCCGGCTTCGGCAACGCCGACGTCCTGGCCAGGCTTTACGCCCAGCTGCCCGACTTCGACGGCAGCCTCAGCCGGGACATCCTGGCCAACGACCAGGGCCAGCTCCAGGAACTGGGCCGGCTCATCTCGCGCTCGCTGCGCCGCTTCGACACCCTGATCGATCGGATCGAGTCCGGCGACCAGGAGGTCCGCGACCGGGCCCGCGAGGAGCTGCAGCGCCTCACCGACGAGAAGGGCCGCCGCAGCGCCGAGGACTGGCGCAAGTGGCAGGAGCAGAACCGGGACAAGCTCAAGGGCAAGCCCGACTCGGCGCTGTTCGGCTGGGACGTCAACGTCACCGCCGACCGCGCCTGGCTGATGGCCCTGATCGAGCTGGCCGGGCTGGCCAGAACGCACAACGCCGTCGACGGCCTGTGCTTCATCCTCGATCACGGCAACCTGTCAGAGCGGATGTCCGCCGCCTCGGCGCTCGGCCAGCTCGGCGGAGCCGCCGCCGTAGCCCGGCTGCGCCAGGAGCTGTCCGGCCAGGACGGCTGGATGAGGGCCACCGCCGCCGAGGCCCTGGCGGCCGTGGATCCGGTGGCGGTCGCCGCGGACCTGTTCGGGCTGCTCGACGACTGGGCGCCGCGCGATTCCTCCCCGGAACACCGCGCCGCGCTGCTGCGGGTGCGCCGGGCGGCCGTGGCCGGGCTGGCCGCCGCCGGGGAACGCGCCGCCGCCGGCCGCATCGCCAAGCTGCTGGCAGACCGGGCGGTGGGCCGGGCGTTGGGCTGGGACCTGGTGGACGCGCTGCGCAGGATCGGAGGCGTCGCCGAACTGCCCGCCCTGGCCCGCCACGCCGCGCTCTGCCGGGAGCGGGAGCGCCGGGCCGCCCTGGACGCGGTGGCCGAGATCTGCCGGCGCGAGGCGCCCCCGGCCGCCCTCGGCGGGCGCCGGCTCGCCGCCGCCGGAGCGGCCGAGCTCCTGGAACTGGCCGCCGGCCGGGACGAGGCCGCGGGCGTCGCCGCCGTCTGGGAACTGGACCGCCGCTGGACCCCGGCCGACGGGGACGAAAGCCTGGTCCGGCTGATGACCGCCTCCGGCACCGGTCCGGCCAGGATGATGGCCGTCGCCGCTATCGCCGCCAGGGGCTGGGCGCCGGCCGTGGCGGCGGCCGGCCGGGCCTCCCTGTCGTTCCGCGAGGACCAGGAGCTCTCCCGGGCGGCCTGTCTGCTGACCGCCGAGCTGGGCAGCCCGGCCGGCGTGGCGGCGTGGCTGGAGAGGAACCCGGCCCGGACCGGACCCGGAACGCGGGCCGAGCTGGAGGGCCTGCGGCGCAAGGCGGCCGCAGGCGTGGCCGAGGCGGCCATGGCTCCCGGCCTTGCTCCGGATACAGCCATCGCCTGCGCCGAGGCCCTGAAGGCCCTGGCCTTCGGCGGTTCCAGCGCGGAGGAGGCCAGGCCCGAATTGTCCTTCGGCGGCGATGTCGCCCTGCAGCGCCGCGTGCAGGCTTCGATGGTCGCCGTGCTCGCCAACGCCGGCCTCCGCGAGGCCGTTCCAGCCGCCTGCGCCGCACTGAGGTTGTTCACCATCGAGGAGTTTCCTGACGAGCCGAGGTATTGGCTGCAGTGGTGGCAGAAGCTCCCGAGCAAGCCTGCCGACGGCTCAAGCCGCAAATAATCAACCACTTGCGCGCCATGCGCCGCCGGATCCCCTAGATCGATCCGCCCACTGACACACAACTTCCTTTTGGTTTTTCACGGACAGCACAAGACTGGGTGGTGTATGTAGGCTTATACTGTACCACTTGTACCAGTGGCTGGAGACCGGCTGATGCGCAGAAGGATGAGGGCCAAGCCGCTGACGGACGGGCTTGTGGGCCGGCTGCGCCAGGCCATCGCCGAGGGCCGTTTCCGGGGTGGCCGGCTTCCCGGCGAGCGTGCCCTGACCGCCGAGTTCGGAGTGAGCCGCGGCACGGTGCGCGCGGCGCTGGCCGAGCTGGAGCGCGACGGACTGGTCGTGCCGGTGCACGGACGGGGCACGCTGTTGCGCGAAGGCGCGAAGCTGCCGGTGGCGGCGACCGGCCGGATCGGCGTGATCTCCCGCTGGTTCAACGAGCTCAAGCCGGGCGGGGCGGCAGCCGCGGGCGGGTACTACGGCGAACTGCTCAGGGGCCTGACCGCGGCGGCGGCGGCTTTCGGCCAGGACCTGCTGGTCTACGGTCCGGGCGGCGCCAACCGGCTCGACGAGATCGCCGGCTCCGGGGTGGGTGGCCTGCTGCTGGTGGCCGTCACCGATCCGGACGTGCTGCGCCGCGCCGCGCGCACCGGCCTGCCGGCGGTGCTGGTCGACCACGTCACCGACGTCGTGCAGATCGACTCGGTGGACATCGACTCGGTCGGCGGTGCGGCGGCCGCCGTGGGCCACCTGTACGGCCTCGGCCACCGCGACATCGCCTACATCGACTGGAGCCAGCGGGAGCTGTCCCGGCCCAGGTTCGACGGCTACCGGCGCGGACTGGAGCTTTCGGGCCTGAGCTACCGCTCCGACCTGGTGGCCACCGGCTTCTCGACCGAGGACGGCGGCGCGGCCGCAATGCTTCAGCTGCTCCGGCTCCAGCCGCGGCCCACGGCGGTGTTCGTCTTCAGCGACACCATGGCCCGGGGCGCGGTGCGGGCCGCCCTGGCCGCCGGCGTGCGCATCCCGGAGGACCTCAGCGTGCTGGGCTTCGGCGACCTGCCGGTGGCCACGTCCGAGGCTCCGCACCTGAGCACCATGCGGATCGACGTGGCCGCGATGGGCGCCGCCGCGGTCCGGCGCCTGGCCGAGCGCATCCGGCGCCCCGGGAGTGAGCCCGTGCGCGTGCTGATCCCCGCCACGCTGACCGAGAGGCAGACGTGCCGGGCCCTGGAGGGTTGAGGATGATCGGAAAGGGAACGACGATGATGGCGAACCTGCGTTGCGTGGCTGTCCTGCTCGGAAGTCTGCTGGGGCTGGCCACGTGTCTGGCGCCGGCCGCGGTGGCGGGCGAGAGCCAGCCCGGGCCCGTTCCGGTCCTCGACCTGGACAGCGGGTCCTTCAACCTCTACATGCGCTGGAAGACTCCCGCGCTGGTCGACAAGGACGGCAAGGCCAAGACGCTGCTCGGACCCCTGCTCCAGGGCATGCAGGAGTCCGAGCGCAAGCCATGGCCGGCCGTGGCTGCGGCGCTCCCGCCGGCCAACTGGACCGGGCCGGACTTCGAGGAGAGCGCCTGGCCGCGGGTGCGCGGCCGGGTCATGGTCGGGCAGGACTGGGGCGGCGGCGGCCTGGGCGGCGTTCACGGATACAGCGGCATCTACTTTCCTGGCACCGCGGCGGAGTGGAGCCTCATGTGCCTGCGCGGCAAGTTCACGGTCACCGACCCCGGTCAGGTCAAGGATCTGAAGCTGGTGCTCCGCTATCACGGCGGGGCGGTGGTCTACGTCAACGGCGCGGAACTCGCGCGCAGCCACCTGCCCGAGGGCAAGATCGACCTCGAGACCCTGGCCGAACGCTACGCGGAGGATGCCTACGTCCGCGCCGACGGCAAGCTCTACAACCCTCACGAGGCCGACAACCCCGAGGTGACCAGGGTCCGGGTCCGGCAGCTGGCCGCCAAGGGCTCGGCCGACGGCGTGGTCATCCCCGCGGCCATGCTCAAGAAGGGCGTCAACGTGATCGCGGTCGAGCTGCACGCCGCGCCGATCAACGAGGTGGACCTGACCGGCAAGACCGGCGGTTACAAGGGCCTGAGCGAGCGCGGCAAGGCCACCTGCTGGCCGCACGTGGCGATCATCGAGTCCCGGGTGACGGCCGCGGCCGGTGCGGGGCTCGTGCCCTGCGTCGGGCCGTCGCCGGCGGTCGAGCTCTGGAACAGCCAGCAGATCGAGACCACCGAGGCCTGGGACTTCGCCCGGCCGAGCGAGGCGGTCCAGCCCATCCGCATGGTTGGCGCGCGCAACGGCGTCTTCTCCGGAAAGGTGGTGCTGGGCTCGGCCGAGACCATCAGGGGCATCAAGGCCGGCATGTCCGACCTGGCCGCCGCCGATGGCAAGGGCAAGATCCCGGCCGCCGCCGCGCAGGTGCGCCTGGCCGAGATCGCCAGGCCCGAGACCAGCTGGAACAAGGACAGCCGCCATGACCGGCTGCTGGAGGTCTTCCCGGCGGAGGTCCAGCCGGCGTCGGTCTCGGTCAAGGTGAGGTACAGCTGGGCCAAGGCCAAGGCCTTCGCGGTGGCTCCGGTCTGGGTCACGGTGCGCGTGCCGGCCGACGCCGCGCCCGGCCTCTACAAGGGCACCCTGAGCGTCGAGGCGGCCGGCGCCGCCGGGCCGGCCAAGTTCAGCGTCCCGGTGGAACTCAAGGTCATCGACTGGCGCGTGCCCGATCCCAGGGACTTCGACGTCCAGAACAACATGTACCAGTCGGCGGACACGCTGGCCCAGTACTACAAGGTCCCGCTCTGGGGCGACAAGCACATGGAGCTGATCGGCCGCTCGCTCGAGGTCTTCGCCCAGGCCGGCAGCCGGATCTGCGTGCTCAACCTGACCTGCAAGTCGCCGAGCCTCAACAACGTCGACTCCATGGTGGTCTGGGTGAAGAAGGAGGGCGGCGGCTACACCTACGACTTCACCGCGGTAGACAAGTACATGGAGGTGTTCGCCAAGAAGGTCGGCAAGCCCTCCATCCTGCTGCTCAACATCTGGAGCCACCCGGGGATGGACCCCAAGAAGCCCTACCCGCCGCTGGCCGTGACCGTGCGCGACCCGGCCACCGGCAGGACCGAGGCCATGCCCCAGCCGGCCTACGGCACTCCGGAGAACGAGGCCTTCTGGAAGCCGGTGCTGACCGAGCTGCGCGGGAAGATCGAGAAGCGCGGCTGGCTCGACGCCACCGCGGTCTGCAACATCAGCTACTGCCGCGGGCCGGCCAAGGACGTGGTCGACGTCTTCCAGCACATCTGGCCCGACGGCAGGTGGATGAACTCCAGTCACTCCAACCCCGAGAGCTACCCGGCCAGCCAGGGCAGCATGCCCGTGCCCTACAGCGAGTGGGTCTGGGGCGCCGGCCGGCCCTACAACCCCGAGACCGACAAGGGCGGCAAGTTCCAGTACGCCTTCTACCCGCGGCCCTGGAAGCTGGGCGCCGGGCGCATCGAGGTGGCCAACCCGCGCTACGGCAACGCCATCGTCGAGCGCATGGCCGACTGGTCGCCGCTGGTGCTCTACCGGACGGTGGACGAGGCCGCCGTCCAGAGCAACGTGCGCGGCACCGGCCGGATCGGCGGCGACTTCTGGCCGCTGCCCGGGGGCAAGGACGGGCGCTACGTGCACCTCTGCGATTCCTACGAGGCCGTCGGTCCGGAGAACAACACCTGCTCCATGACCGCCCCGGGGCCGGACGGCGCGCTCTGGACCGAACGGCTGGAGATGTTCCGGGAGGGCGCGCAGATCGCCGAGGCCATCACCTTCCTGACCAAGGCCCTGGATGCCAGAAAGGTCTCCGGCGACCTGGAGAAGCGCATCGTGGAGGCGCTCGACGAGCGCGCCCGCTACTACCTGCGGGCCCGCTGGCCGTTCGGGCCGCGCTACGAGTTCGGCGGCGACGCCTACCTGTCGTTCATCAGCTCGAACTGGCAGGCCCGCGACGAGCTGCTCTTCTCCCTGGCGGCGGAGGTGGCCAGGAAATGAGCAGTCCTTGCAGATTCCCTCTCCCCTTGAGGGAGAGGGAAAGGGTGAGGGGTACTCCCTCGTTTCCTTCCCCGTCGGCAGAGGCCTTGAGCACGGGCGACGAGAGGGACACCCCTCACCCCCGCCCTCTCCCTCAAGGGGAGAGGGGGCCTGAGAGGAAGAAGGAGTTCATCATGCGTCTGTTCCTGACCTGCGCGGCGGCGATGAGCCTGGCGGCGGCCGCCGCCGCGGCCGAGCCGTCTTTCGCTGCCAAGCCGGTGGTCAAGAAGGCCGGCGAGGGCGCGAAGATCGCCTTCGCCGCCGCCGCGCCGACCGACGTGGAGGTGGAGGTGCTCTCGGCCGACGGCAAGACGGTCCGGCACCTGGCCGCCGGGATGCTCGGCGACAGGCCGCCGAAGCCGCTCAAGCCGGGCCTGGCCCAGGAGTTGGAGTGGGACGGCAAGGACGACCTCGGCAAGCCGGCGGCCGGCGGGCCCTTCAGGGTGCGCGTCGCGCTGGGGCTCCGGCCGGAGTTCGACCGGATCATCGGCTGGTCGCCCTACGCGCTGGCCGGAGTCAACGGGGTGGCCGCCGGCCCCGACGGCGCGGTCTACTTCATCCATTCCGGCGGGCTCTACGCCCACCGGACCACCTGGCTGATCTCGGCCTTCGACCGCGACGGCAAGTACCTCCGCCAGGTCTACCCCGGCCCGGCGGGGCTCCCGGCCGAGAAGCGCAGGGGCTGGCCGCGGATCAGCCCCGACGGCGGTCCGGAGGTGCCGGTGGTCGGCCACCTGCTGCCCCGGACCACCTACCCCGGGGCGGTCTTCGGCGACCGGATGTTCCCGCTGGTCACCGGCGACGGCCGGCTGGTGGTGCTCTCCGCCCCGGGCGGCGGCGGCATCAAGTACCCCGACCTGCGCGGCGGCCGGCGCCTGCTCATCCTCGGGACCGACGGCAGCGTGCCCGAGAACTTCCTGGGCCCGGAGATCTGCCCGCAGATCGGGGGCTTCGGGCACCTGGCCCTCTCGCCCGACGGCCGGACGGTCTACGTCAGCGGCCTGGTCGACGCCGGACGCAAGGGCAAGGCCAGGGGGCCGATCAACGTGGTCTACCGCGTGCCCCTGGACGGCTCCAAGCCCGCCGAGGCCTTCATCGGCAAGCCCTACGAGAAGCCCGACGGCCCGGCGGGCCTGAGCGACCCCCAGGGCATCGACGTGGACAAGGACGGCAACCTCTACGTCGCCGACTACGACCACGGCCGGGTGGCGGTCTTCAAGCCGGACGGCGGCTACCTGGACGAGATCAAGGTCGAGTGCCCGGACACGGTGCGGGTCAGCCGGAAGACCGGCGCGGTCTACGTCCTCCAGCTCAAGAAGCGCGAGAAGGACTTCACCGACGAGCACTGGGCCAATCCGGGGCACAACTGGGCGGCCCGGCGCATCGCCAAGTTCGGCGGGCTCAGGGACAAGGCCGAGAAGGCCGCCTGGGAGAACAGCTTCAAGTCGCGCTACGGGGGCGGCGCCTACCTGGCGCTCGACGACTCGGAGGCCGAGCCGGTGCTGTGGGCCGCCGGGCTGGTCTACGGCGGCAGCACCGTCCTGAAGCTGGCCGACCGCGGCGGCAAGCTCGAGGTCCTGGGCGAGCCGCTGGCCGAGGCCCTCAAGGCCGAGAAGGGCGAACCCCTGGGGTTCGTCGGGGACGTGGCCGTGGTCGGCGACAAGCTGCTGACCCAGCACCCGCTCTACGGGCAGCACGGGACCTTCAGCCTGGCCTACAGCGCGACCACCGGCGAATACCTCGGGCGCTACACCCCCAAGGACGACAAGGGCAAGGCCGAGGACATGTGGACCATGACCTGGGGCGACGCCGCCGGCGGCGGCGACGGGCTGATGTACTACCTGGTCCGCAACAACCTGGTGCGCCGCTACGACGCCGAGGGCAAGCCGGTGCCCTTCGCCTCGGCCGGCAAGCACTCCCTGGAGGGTTTCTGGTACGGGCACACCCGCGGCGCGGGGATCTTCGCCGGCCGCGACGGCACCATCTGGGTGCCGGCCGGCACCGGCGACCGCCAGATCGAGGAGGTCAAGATCAAGGTGATCGGGGCCGACGGCAAGGTGCTCAAGGACTGCGCCGTCCAGGTCCAGGGCGCGCGCCTGGGCGGCATCGCCGCCGACCGCGCCGGGAACATCTATCTGGGGGCCCACGCCGCGCCCAAGGACGAACGGATACCCAAGGCCTTCGCCGGCAAGCTCCCCCCGGACGGTCCGGCCCACCACCCCAGCTACGACTACCTGCACGTCGGCCTGCTGGCCAAGTTCCCGCCGGAGGGCGGGGGCATCGTCAAGGACGACAAGGGCGACTTCACGGCCACCGCCCAGTACAATCGGACCACCGTGGCCCTCCGGAACTCGCTCTGGACCAGGCGGCTGGGCTACGTCGGCAACCATGGCCACGAACTCGGCTGCCACTGCGAGACCACCCGCTTTGACCTCGACGGCCACGACCGTATCTTCATGCCCGACCCCTTCCGCTTCCGGGTCTGCGTGCTGGACACCGAGGGCAACGAGATCGCCAGCTTCGGCGCCTACGCCAACGCCGACAGCCGGGGGCCGGGCAGCCCGGTGCCCGAGCCGGCCATCCCCTTCGGCTGGCCGCTCTCGGTGGACGCCGCCGGCGGCAAGGCCTTCGTGGCCGACGTGGTCAACCGCCGCATCGTGGCCGTGAAGTTCGGCCATGCGGCGGAGGAGACCTGTGAGATGAAGTGAATCGGTCCGACTAGTCTGACCGGTCCGACCGGTCGGACTCGTCGGACATGCCCGAGGCAGGAGTTGAGACCATGAAAGCGAGACTGGCGATTGCCCTGCTGGTGCTCTGCCCGGGGCTTCTGGCCGCCGAGCCGGCCGCTCCCGCGTTCGCGGCCAAGCCCACCGTCGCCAAGGCGGGCGACGGCGCGAAGATCGCCTTCGCCGTCGCCACGCCGACCGACGTGGAGGTGGCGGTGCTCGACGCCAAGGGCGCGGTGGTCCGCCACCTCGTGGCCGGGGCCATCGGCGGGAAGGACCCTTCGGCGGGCTCAGGGCCTGCCGGCGCGCCGCCGGCGCCGCTCAAGGCCGGGCTGGCCCAGGAGCTCGAGTGGGACGGCCGCGACGACGCCGGCAAGCCCGCGGCCGGCGGCCCGTTCAAGGTCCGGGTCCGCGCCGGGATGCGGCCGGAGCCGGACGGCTTCGTCCTCGAGAACCCGGCGTCCACCGGGCCGGTCAAGTTCCTGGCGGTCGGGCCGAAGGGCTCGATCTATGCCTTCCACTACGACCCGACCACCGTGGGCCACTGGGGCAGCATCAAGCTCAAGGTCCTGAACCGCGACGGGAAGCACGAGCGGACGATCATGCCCTTCTCCGGAGAGCTGCCCGCCGAGAGGCTCAAGGCCATGGGCGTCTTTCAGGACGCGGCCGGCAACATCGTCCCGCACGTCTACCACACTCTGCGCCTGAGCGTCTACCCGGAGCTGGTCTGGCGCGCCGCCGGACAGAGCCCGGCGGTGGACAGCAAGGGACGGGTCCACTGGGTGGTCATGGGCCCGGCCATCGCCAGCCTGGACGCCGACGGCGGCGCGCCCTACGACAGCGTCGTCGGGCCGAAGCTGCTGGCCGAGATTCCCGGGCTCAACCTGGCCAACGGCTACCAGCTGAGCGTCAGCCGCCCGGCGCTGGCGCTGAGCACCGACGAGCAGCACCTCTATCTCTCCGGGCTGACCGCCGGCGACCCCAAGAACAAGTCCGTGGCCGGCGTGCCCTGCGTCTTCCGGATCGACTTGAAGACCCGCGCCAAGGCCGAGCCGTTCCTGGGCAAGGTTGGGTCTCCCGGCAAGGAGAAGGACCTGGTGACCTCTCCGCGCGGGGTGGCCGTGGCCGGAGGACTGATCTACGTGGCCGACCACGGCGCCGACCGCGTGGCCATCTTCAACGAGAAGGACGGCTCGCCGGCCGGCGAGATCAAGGTCAAGGCCCCGGACTCGCTGGGCGTCGACCCGGCCGACGGCTCGGTCTACGTCTGCTCGATGGCCGACGTCAAGACCCCCGACCTGATCAAATTCGACAAGTCCGGCAAGGAGCTCTGCAAGATCGCCCTGCCCAACTGCCGGCACGCCGAGGACTGCGCCCTGCCCCACCGCATCGCCGTGGACGCCTCGGCCAAGCCGGTGCGCATCGTCATGCCCACCATCCCCTACAGCAGCGCGCCGACGCTGCTGGTCATCGAGGACGCCGGCGGCAAGTTCGAGATGAAGGGCGACCCCCGCGACGTGAAGACCCCCTGGGCGGAGGGGCCCCGGGACATCTCCGTGGACCGCGTCCGCGGCGAGCTCTACGTCAAGAGCCACGTCGAGAAGTGGTGGCGCCTCGACGAGAAGTCCGGGAAGGTCCTGGACGACCTCCGGCTGCAGGGCATGTCCAACAATCCCAACCTGGGCACCCAGCTGGTCGCCGACCCCGAGGGCAACCTGGTCTCCTACAGCTGGAGCTACCACGGGCTGCACCGCTTCGACCACGCGGGCAAGGCGCTCAACTGGCCGGGCCAGGCCTCGAACTACCTGCCGGTGCCCGGGCTGATGTGCTTCCAGCTCCGCAACCTGGCGCTGCTGCGGCCTGACGAGCTCTACATCATCCCGCCGCGCGTCTGGAAGCAGGGCAAGGACGCCAGCAACCCGCCCACCAACGACAACACCACCAGCGTCAACGTGATGGGCCCGGACGGCAAGGTCAAGCGCACCGTCGTCTGGCAGTGCTACAAGGGGGACATCATCCGGCTGGACGCCAAGGGCAACATCTATCTGGCGAGCATGGTCAAGCCCGAGGGGCGCCACTGGCCGGAGTTCTTCGACGGCAAGATCAAGCCGCCGCCGGCGGCCACCGGCGAGCACAGCGACAGCTTCTACTACAGCTACATGTACGGGAGCATCGTCAAGTTCCCGCCGGAGGGCGGGGCCATCTGGTACCGCAAGGACGTCTCCGAGGGCGTCGAGGGCACGCCGCCGGCCGAGCTGCTGGCCAAGCCGAAGGTCAAGGCCTCGGCCCACGACGGCTACAAGACCATGGTCCCGGCCGAGCTCCAGGGCGCGCTCTGGAGCCGCTTCGGCTTCGCGCCCTACAGCGCCACCAGCGCCAGCTGCATGCTAACCTGCATGTGCGAGGGCGGCGGCTTCGACGTCGACGCGTACGGCCGGGTCTTCTTCCCGAACCTGGGCCTCTTCCGGGCGGAGGTGCTGGACACCGCCGGCAACCCCATTGCCACGTTCGGGAAGTACGGCAACCAGGATGACGGAGCCAAAGGCTCCGGCGCGAAGAAGCCGGAGGTTCCGCTGGCCTGGCCGCTGACCGTGGCCGTCTCCGAGACCCACGCCTACGTGGCCGACACAGTCAGCCGCCGCGTGGCCAGGGTGAAGCTGGCCTTCGCGGCGGAAGAACTCGCCGAGATCAAGTGAGGGACACGGCCATGAAGAAGCTGCCTCTCTGCATCTGCGCCATCCTGGTCAACGCCGCCCTCGCCGCCGAGCCCCCGGCGCCGCCAACCTTCGCCAAGAAGCCGACGGCCACCAAGTCCGCCGACGGCAAGGTCCGGATCGAGTTCGCCGTCGACCGCGAAACCGACGTCTCGGTCTTCATCGTGGACTCCGGCGGCAGGGTCGTGCGGCACCTAGTCTCGGGCGTCCTCGGCAAGAACCCGCCGGCGCCGCTTGCGCCGGGGCTCGCCCAGAGCGTCGAGTGGGATGGCAAGGCCGACTGGGGCAAGCCCGCGACCGGCGGGCCCTTCAAGGTCCGTGTGGCCCTGGGCCTGGGCGCCAAGTATGACAAGGCCGCCATGGCCGATCCGCAATCCATTGAGGGGGTCCACGCCATGGCCGTCTGGTCCGACGGCGGACTCTGCGTGCTGACCGAGGCAGGCGGCAAGACCGCCAACCGATCCGGCAAGCGGCTGGTGGTGCTCAACCGCGACGGTTCCTACCGGAAGACGCTGAGCCCCCCTCCGGCCGGCCTGAGCCGGGAGCACTGGGCGGCGCTGGGCGGGGCGGCCGTGGAGCTCGACGGCCGGACCGTCCCGGTGGTCATGGACATCGTGGAGCGGCGGCTGTCCGGCATCCGGCCATGCGGCGGGGCCCTGGCCGCCGCCCCAGAAGGCCAGCTGCTCTTCCTCGAGGACGGCGGCGTCATGGGCCTGCTGGACGGCTCCGGGAAGCAGGGGCTGCCACCCGCCGTGCTCGGCCCCAAGCTGCTGCCCAAGGAACCGGACGCCAGCTTCCTGAACCTGCAGCGCTCGGTCGTGGCCGCGTCGGGCGACGGCAAGGCGGCCTACTTCAGCGGAATCGCCAAGCGGCGGAGCTGGTCCAGCGACAAGGTCCCGCCCTACCCGGCGGTCTTCCGGGTCAGGCTCCCGGAACGCTCCCCGGCCGAACCCTTCTTCGGCGACCCGGCCAAGGCCGGTGCCGACGAGGCCCATCTCGGAGGGGCGGCCTCGGCCATGGCCGCCGACGGCAAGGGCACCCTGTTCGTCGCCGACCCGGCCAACAAGCGGATCGTGGCCGTCTCGGAGGCCGACGGCAAGTCGGCCGCCTCGTTCCCGGCCGGGGAGGTCGTGGACTTGGCCGCCGACGGCGGCACCGGGGCCGTCTATCTGCTGCGGCGGGTCGGCGACGGGGTCGCGTCCCTGGTCAAGATGGGGCCATCGGCCGGCTCGGGGCCCGGCGGATGGAAGGATCCCAAGGAACTCGCGACCGCCCAGCTGACCGCCTCCAGCAAGTGGGCCGGCTGGCGGATGGCCCTGGACGCGGGGGCCAAGCCCCCGGTGGTCTGGGCCAGCGACGGCGCCAGGCTCCTGCGCATCGAGGATTTGGGCACGAAGTTCAGCGACGCCAGGCAGGTGGGCGCCAGCACCATCGGCGACGGCGGCTTCATGGGGCTGGTGGTGGACCGCTGGCGCGCTGACCCGGAGGTGTACGCCCGCACCGGCTGGCACACCGCCTCGGCCAACTACGCCTTCATGCGCTACAGCGAAAAGGACGACCGCTGCGAGCAGGTCAGCCTCCCGATCCACGTCAATGCCGGCTCGTGTCTGGAGCCCGGTCCGGACGGCAACCTCTACACCCTGGGCTGGCCGCAGTACCTCTACAAGTGGGACCGCTCCGGCAAGCCGGTCAAGTGGGACGCGCCCTTCGCCTCGCCGCCCGGCATGAAACCCGACGGCCGCCAGGGCAGCAACGGCATCGGCGTGCACGTCTGCATGGTCTACATGACCCACACCCACGGCATCCGTCACGACGGCCACCACTTCGTCTTCGAGTCGCCGTCGGTGGAGCGTGGCCCCAAGAAGCTGGTCGAGTTCCTGCCCTCCGGCGAGCGGGTGGCCGGATCGCCGCTCATCTGGAAGGTCTCCGACGTGGCGGTCGGACCGAAGTTCGACCAGGCGGGCAACATCTACGTCGCCGAGCAGATCCGCCCCAAGGACGAGCCGGTCCCGGCGGAGTTCGCCGCCTACATCGGCACGGGCAAGAGCTTCGGCCGGAACGACCCGCGGGGCAACCCGCAGCAGATGTGGGGCAGCATCGTGAAGTTCTCGCCCAAGGGCGGGACGTTCGACTGGCCGCCGATAGGGGCGGGCTCGACCCAGAACTCCCTGGTGCCCAAGCCCTACGAGGGCGAGCCCAAGCTCGACCCGGAGCTCAAAACCGTTGATGCCGCCTGCTTCGTCGGCAACGACGAGCGCATCCACGGTCCGGCCAAGGTCACCGGGGCGCTGTGGATGCACTACGGCATCAGCCACATCGAGAACTTCTACTGCAACTGCGAAAGCACGCGCTTCGATGTGGACGAGTTCGGCCGCGTCTGGTACCCGGACCTGGTCCGCTGCCGGGTCGGAGTGCTGGACACCAACGGCAACCCCGTGACCCGCTTCGGGACCTACGGCAACGCCGACAGCACCGGCCCGGAGATCGCCTTTGCCTGGCTCTCCGGGGTGGGCGTCACCGACCGGTACGCCTACGCCGCCGACGGGCTGAACCGGCGGGTGCTGCGGATCAGGATCGTCTACGCGGCGGAGGATACGGCGGTGGTGCCGTGAGCAGGAGTGTGTGAGTGTGTGATTGTGTGGGTGCGTGCGTGTGTGGGGGTGGGAGACTGGGCGCTGATGCCCCCATACTCACACACTCACATACCCACAGACCCACACACCCCTACAGCCCATCGGAAAGGAGCCCCACCATGCGTCTGGCACTGATCTGCGCGGCAGCGATAACCCTGGCGGCGGCCGTCTCCGCCGGCGAACCATCGGGGACCGCCGGAAGCGGGACCATCACCGTGCTCAGCAGCGACACGCTGCTGCGCTCCCACCTGGTCTTCAAGACCCCGGTGGTGATCGGCAAGGACGGGCAGCTCAAGCCGGCCCCGGACCCGAGCCCCAAGGCGGCCGGCCCCATGGCCGATTTCCAGTCGCCGCTGCCGTCCGCGGACTGGATCAAGCCGGACTTCAACGATTCCTCCTGGGAGAAGGACCGCGCGCCCATCGAGGCCGGGCCGGAGGTCGACGCGGTCCGCTACACCGGCCCGTCCAACTCCCTGATCTGCGTGCGCGCCAAGTTCACCGTGGCCGACCCCGGCAAGGTGCAGGACCTCAAGCTGTCGCTCGAGTACGTCGGCGGCGCCGTGGTCCACGTCAACGGCCAGGAGCTCTCCCGCGGGCACATGCCCTCCGGCGAGATCAAGCCGGACACCCTCGCGGAGAAGTACCCGGACGACCTCTACGTCCAGCCGGACGGCAACTTCGCCCAGATCCGCGCCTACAAGTGGTCCCCCGAGGCCCAGGCCGCCTTCGCGCCGCGCTTCCGCAAGATGGCCGGCGTGGCCGTGCCGCAGAAGCTGCTCCGCGCCGGCGTCAACGTGCTGGCCATCGAGGTGCACCGTGCGCCGGTGAATGAGGCGGCCACGACCGCCAGGCGGGTGAAGCAGGACACCGGCTCGGGCGGCATCCCGGGCATCTGGGCCTACGCGGGTCTCAAGGACCTCAGCCTGACCGCCGCGGCCGGCTCGGCGCTCTCGCCCAACGTCGAGCGGCCCAAGGGCATCCAGGTCTGGAACTGCGCCCCCTACGAAACGGTGAGCGCCTTCTCCTACGGCGACGGCGGCGAGCTCCAGCCGATCGTGGTGTCCTCGCCGCGCAACGGGGTCTTCTCCGGGCGGCTGGCGGTAAGCTCCGATCAGCCCATCCGGGGGCTCAAGGCGGCCGTCTCGGAGTTGGCCGGGCCCGGCGGTGCGAAGCTCCCCGCGGCCTCGGTCCGGGTGCGCTGGGCCGAGGCGGGCATCGCCTCGGGGCAGACCACCTCGAGCGTCCGCCACAATGCGCTGCTGGAGGCCGCCCCGGCCGAGGTCCCGGTCGTCCGGGCGGCGCATTCCGGAGACCAGTACCCGACCAACTACCTGCGCCTCAAGTACAACCCCGGGCCGTGCTTCCCGGTGAAGCGCACCGGTCTCGCCGGCGGAGCGGTCGCGCCGCTGTGGATCACGGTGCGCGTTCCCAGGGAGACGGCCGCCGGCAGCTACCAAGGCACGGTGACCGTGTCCGCCGACGGTCTGCCCCCCGTGGTTGTCCCCTTCAGGGTCGAGGTGTCCGCGTGGACCATGCCGGACCCGAAGGACTTCCGCGTCACCAGCTTCGGCCAGCATTCCCCGGACAGCCTGGCGCTCTACTACAACGTGCCGATGTGGAGCGACCGACACTTCGACCTGATGGGCAAATCGCTGGCGCTGATGGCTGAGGTCAACTCCCGTCAGGCGCTGGCCGAGCTGGCCATCGACTTCTACGGGATCGGCGGCAACCGCGAGTCGATGGTCCGCTGGATCAAGGACGGGGACGGCTACAAGCACGACTTCGCGGTCCTGGACAAGTACCTGGACATGGTCGCCAAGAGCATGGGCAAACCGGCGCTGCTGCGCCTGAACTGCTGGGGCGAGCAGCGCCCGGGCTGGGGCGGCATGCCCGCCGACCCCGCCGAGTGCTGGGCCAAGGTCAAGGAGGGCAAGCAGGTCTCGCTGCTCGACCCGGCCACCGGCAAGATCGAGCCGATGGACCAGCCCCCGCCCGGCACGGAAGAGAGCCTCAAGTTCTGGAAGCCGGTGCTCGACGAAGTCCGCAAGAGGGTCGAGGCCCGCGGCTGGTTCGACGTCACCGCCATGGGGCACAACAGCTACAACTGCCCGGCCTACCCGGCCGCGGTGAGCATCTTCCGGAAGATCTGGCCCGACGGGGTCTGGGCCTACACCGCCCACAATGGCGAGCTGGGCGCCAAGTGGGCCACGACCGAGAAGGGCGTCACCGTGTTGGCGCGCTACGCCGACTGCGTCTGGACCCGCGGCCATCCGACGGCGCGCGGCTACCGCGCGCTGCTCGGGCCGCGCCCGGGTTTCTGGTGCTACACCTTCCGCACGGACTTCAACGACACTTCGCCGCTGGTCCTCTACCGCGACATCCTCGAGGAGGAGATCATGTGCGGCCACGACGGGGTCAGCGACTTCGGCGTGGACTTCTTCGCCTTCAAGTCGAAGAGCGGCAAGCTGACCCACGTTGGCTGCGGCCGCGGCACCGGCGGGCCGACCTGCACCTGCATGGCCATCCTGGCCGCCGGCCCGGACGGTCCGGTGGCCTCGGAGCGCTACGAGCAGTTCCGCGAGGGCCTGGAAGTGGCCGAGGCCATCCTGTACCTGGAGCGCGCGCTCCAGGAGAAGAAGGTCGGCGGGGAGCTGGCCGGAAAGGTCAACCGGCTGCTGGACGCGCGCGGCGAGGCCTTCATGAAGCACTGGCCGAACGGGAGATTCGAGCGCGACCTGGAGCTGCTGGCCCTGGCCGGCGAGGTGGCCGCCGCGGCGGGCGGGGGGAAGTGACGGGAGGCTACAGGTCGTAGCCGCGGACGGTCTTGCGTTTGTTGAGCTTGGCCCGTCCCACCGCGCTCCTGAGCAGCGCGGCGACCTGGCGGTCGAGGGCCTCGGCCAGGTCGCTGCCGGCCATGCAGCGGTTGGCCCGGACGAATTCCCGGACCTTGACGCCGATCACGAAAGAGTCCTTCCTGCGCTTCCTGGCCATCGATTCCCTCCCCCGCTGGGCCCCGCGCGGACCGGATGCCGGCGTGCCGGGCTCCTCATCCCGCCCGATATGATAGGCGCGGCGCCCCGGTCCTGTCAAGGCCGCGGGTGCCATTGACCGCGCCGGGGCGGAAGGCTTATAATCGGCGCCGTGATGAGCCCCTCCGCCCCGCTCCGCCGGCTGCTGCCGGCCGTCCTGGCCGCGCTCTGCGCCCTGGCTCCGATCCCGGCGCCGGCCGGGGAGCCGGCGGCCGACGATCCCGCCGCCCGCATCAGGAAGCTGGTGGCCGAGCTGGGCGCCAACGACTTCGACGCCCGCGAGCGGGCCACCGCCGAACTGATGCGGATCGGCCCGGCGGCCCGCCCGGCGCTGCAGGCGGCCCTGCCCGGGGCCGACGCCGAGGTGCGCGAGCGGATCAGCCTGGTCCTGCGCCGCGTGGCCTGGCAGCTGCCGCCGGAGCTGGCCGCGCGCCTGGGCCGCTTCGGGATGACCTTCACCGACCGGTTCATGGCCGGCGACGGTCCGCGCCGGGTGCGGCTGCTCGAGGAGCTTTCCCAGCGCGCCCCGCGCGAGGTCGAGCCTTACGTGCTGCTGGCCCTGGCCGGGGACTCCGGTCCGGAGGCCGCCGCGTGGGCGCTCGGGCCGCTGCGGTCCTGCCGCAGCCGCGCGGCGCTCGATGCGGCGCTCGGCGTTTCGCGCAGCCAGGAAGTGGAGGTGCGCGCCGCGGCCACCGTCGCGCTCGGCGGCTTTCCCGAGGAGGAGGCCGTGAAGCGCCTGGCCGAGATGGCCGGTGACCGCGAGGCCGAGGTGCGCTCCTGCGCCGTCGGGGCGCTGGGCTCCCGCGGCCGGACCCTGTCCGCCGCGGGTGGGGCGGCCATTCTCCGGGTGCTGGGCGACGGCCGGGCCGAGGTGCGGAGCGCGGCGGTGGCCGCCGCCGGAGCCGCCGGGCTCCGCGGGGCCCTCGACAGGCTCTGGGCCGCGGCCGAGGCCAAGGGCGATGCCGAGGCGCGCGCTGCGGCCATCGCGGCCATCGCCCGGATCGCCGAGCCCGGCGAGGAGGCCGCCGCCGGCAGGCTGGCCGGCCTCCTGGGCGACGACGAGGTGCGCGGTGCGGCCCTCTCCGGGCTGACCTCCATGGTCGGCAGGAGCGCCGCGCCGAAGGTCGCCGGGTTGCTCGGCGGGCCGGCCGCCGCCGAGGCCGCCGGCGCACTGGCCGTCATCGGCGGTCCGGAGCAGTTTCCGGACCTGCGCAAGCGACTCAAGGCCGGCGGGGAGGGCCCCGCCGCCTTCCAGGCCGGGCGCGCCCTGGTGCTTCTGGGGGCGCCGGGCGCCGCCGAGGCCCTGGCCGAGCTGCTCTACGGCCGGGACGCCGAGGCCGCCGGGGAGGCCGCGCGCTTCCTGCTAGACCTCGATGCCGAGCGTTGGGAGCCGACCGTCCGGAGGGCGCTGAAGGACGTTCCGCTGCCCGGGGACGTGGGCGACGAAGGCGGAGTGCGCCCGGAGCGGGCCGCCAGCCTGAAGGAATTCACGGACATGGCCGCCGAGCACGCCGGTGACCCGGGCTCCTGGCCATTCTTCCTGCGCATGCACGGGCTGCACGCCCTGGCGGCCGAGGCCGCCGAGCTCCCCGGCGCGGCGCGCGGGACGCCCGTGCGGGGCGGCGATTGGCTGGTCCTGGCCGGGCGCGGCCGCGAGGGGCTGGACCGGATGCGCGAGGCCGCCGCGCGCGAGCCCTTCGACGCGGCCGTGCACAACGAGCTGGCCTGGTTCCTGCTGGTCGGCCCCCGCGCCGAGTTCCGCGACCCGGCCGAGGCCCTCAAGACTGCCGAGAGGGCGGTGGCCCTCGACCCGCGCAATCCGGCCCTGGAGGACTCCTTCGCCCTGGCGCTGTTCCAGAACGGGCGCAGGGAGGAGGCCCTCCGGCGTCAGGACCTGGCCCTGGCCTGGGCGACCGCGCAGGGCGTGGACGCCCGGGCCCGCGGGGAGCTCGAGCTGCACCGCGCACGGATGGTCGCGGCCCTGGGACGCCGCGAGGAGGCCGCCAAGGTCATCCCCGCGGTCCAGAAGCGCCGGCCCAAGGACCCGCTGCTGGCCGCCGAGGCCGCCAGGGCCTGGTGCGCCGCCGGCGAGCCGCAGAAGGCGCTGGAGGCCCTGAGCCAGATGATCGATCTGATGTATCCGGACATCGAGGTGCTGCGCAACGACCCCGACCTGGCCGGAGCCCGCAAGGAGAAGGGCTTCGAGCGCATCCTGGCCCGCGCCGAGGAGCTCAACGAGAAGATGACCCGCGCCGCCGCCGAGGCCGCCAAGGACGCCGCCGTGCCGGATGACGGTGATGGCGACGGCGACGATGGCGACGGTGACGGGGATGGCGGCGACGACGGCGACGGCATCGAGATCCCGCAGATACAGGTGGAGGACGCCGGCGCCGCAGAGTAGCGGCCGGCCGCCCGGAGCCCTGCGCCGCTCCGATCCTTCCGCGCCGTTCCCCGGATCAGCCCCAGAGCGCCAGCCCGGTGACCTCGTCGGGCCGCCGAGTGAGTTCGACGCCGGTCAGTTCCACCATGCAGAACTCCCCGGCGAAGACGGTCGTGCCCTCGGCCAGGTGGCCGCCGAAGGCCCGGCCCTCCTCGTCGGAGAGAGTCACGTGGGCGTGGACGAAGGGCTTCCCGGGTGCCTCGGCCTTGACCGAGACGTTGCCGACGAGCGCCAGGATCTCCATGGGCTTGCCGAACTCGTGGTAGCCGTACTTCCTGGCTGCCTGGTCGTAGAAGCCGGTGCGCGCGCACTTCACCGCGCCGATGGCCTCGACCCGCGCCGCGCGGATGCCCTTCTCCGCGGCGAAGGCGGTGAGTTCCGCGAGCAGGTCGGCCCCGTGCGTCAGCCGGCCCATGAAGACCCGTCCCGGTTTGCCCTGTGCGATCACGGATGACTCCTTTCCCCAAGACCGTCCGTGATTATAGGCGCCCCGGTCTGCGCCGCGAGCGGCGGCAGTGGACGTCGGACCCGGGGTGGGGTGCAATATCTGCGCCGATACCGCTTGCGGCGGTCGCAAGAGCGGGGATAATGAGTCGAACGGACCGTGGGGGGCTATACGTGCGCGCAACGCTTTACGCAATCTTTGCCGCGGGCATGTTGCTGTCCGCCGGCTGCGGCTCCAGGGAGCAAGCTTCGTTCGGCAGACGATATACGGAGCACCGCAGCGAAGCCCGCAGGATCGCCGACCAGTACCCGCTTCTGACCGGCGTTCTGGCCGGCATGATGGCCTCCGGCGAGGCTGCCGAGATTGTGGCCGCCGGCAAGGCCGAGGCGCGCACCTACCTCCTGGCTGCGGATGGCCTCGAGCAGGAGGTCACCGAACACCGCCTGCTGGAGTCCGTGGTGCGGGTCTCGGTGCGGAAACTGACCAGCTGCGACCCGGTCGTCGGGCTGGACTCGGCCAAGGTCGAGAGCATCGCTTATGGCGATGGGGAGGGGAACGGTCTGGTTCTGACCGGCGCCGCGGACATCGCCGCTGTGCTCGAGGCGCTTCGCGAACACAGCCGGGAGATCCGGCTGGATATCGCCTGGCAGGGCTATCGTTCCGAGGGAGACACCGGCCCGATCCGGCTGGGCCGGCACGCCGAACTTCCCTCGATGCCCGTGGCTGTGACCGTGCATTGCGACGACGGTGTCGACGAGAAGTGGGAGCCGGCCGGCCCGCGCGGGCTCTACATCCGCGTGAAGCCCGGTTGGACCCTCTGTTTCCGCGGCGAGGCGTTCGGCGGCCGCTTCACGACCCTCGGAGCCGAGCCGGTCTCGTTTGTCAATCAGCAGGTGGTCGAGGTGCTCAAGCGCCTGGCGGAGAAGGCGGGCAAGGTTCTGTCTCCCCTGCATCCCTCCGGCAGGGCCATCGGTTCCGAGGCCGAGGCCGAGGCCGTGGCCAGGAAGGCCTCGCAGTGCCGCGAGGTGCCGGCCAACTGCCCGGCCGAGGTGGTCCGCGCGGAGGGCCGCTATTTCGTCAAGTTTGTGCGGAGCATCACGGAGCCGTTCCCGGCCCGCGTAGTTGAGGCCACAGTGACGGTTGATGAGCGGACCGGCGTCTGCTTTATTGAGAGGCGGGGAGGGAAAGCCCCCGCGCCTTTCAAGGAAGTGCTGCGGTAACTGCGCGCGCCCATCGGCCATGCAGCCTTGCGCCCGCCACCGCCGGCGGCTAGAATCCGGCCCGTCGAACCGGGCCGGCCGGGGCGTTCTCTGTGGGCTTAAACCGAGACAACAGGAGGGGCGCACGTGGGCGGAATGTTCGGAGTCTCTTCCTCGTCGGACTGCGTAACTGACCTCTTCTACGGCACCGACTACCACTCGCACCTCGGGACCATGCGCGGCGGGCTGGCCGTCCGCACCGCCGAGGGCGGGTTCAGCCGCTACATCCACGACATCACCAACTCCCAGTTCCGTTCCAAGTTCGAGCACGACATCGCCAGGATGCGCGGCGCCGCCGGCGTGGGCGTGATCAGCGACTTCGAGGACCAGCCGTTGCTGATCAGCTCGCACCTGGGGGTCTACGCCATCGTCACCGTCGGCGTGGTCAAGAACGCCGAGGCCCTGGCCCGGAAGGCCCTGGCCAAGGGCGCCCACTTCTCGGAAATGAAGGGCGGCGAGATCAACCCGACCGAGATCGTGGCCACGCTCATCAACCAGGAGCGCACCCTGGTCGACGGCCTGAAGAGCGCCCAGGCGGCGATCGAGGGCTCCTGCTCCATCCTGCTGCTCACCGAGGGCGGCGAGGTCTACGCCGCGCGCGACCGGGTCGGCCGCACCCCGCTGATCATCGGCCGCAAGCCCGGCGCCACCGCGGTGGCCTCGGAGAGCTGCGCCTTTCCGAACCTCGGCTACGAGGTCGAGCGCGACCTGGGCCCCGGCGAGATCGTGCGGCTTTCGCCCGACGGCGCCGAGCGCCTGGCCGGCCCCGGCGACCGGATGAGGATGTGCTCCTTCCTCTGGGTCTACTACGGCTACCCGGCATCGAGCTACGAGGGGCAGAACGTCGAGGTGGTCCGCAACCGCTGCGGCGCGGCCCTGGCCCGCCGCGACAACGTCAAGGTCGACATGGTCGCGGGCATCCCCGACTCCGGCACCGGCCACGCCATCGGCTACGCCACCGAGGCGGGCGTGCCCTACCGCCGGCCCTTCGTGAAGTACACCCCGACCTGGCCGCGCTCCTTCATGCCCCAGGACCAGTCGGTCCGCGACCTGGTCGCCCGGATGAAGCTGATCCCCATCCGCGAGATGCTCGATGGCGCGCGAGTCCTCTTCTGCGAGGACTCCATCGTCCGCGGCACCCAGCTGCGCGACACCGTCCGGCGGCTCTACGCGGTGGGCGCCCGCGAGGTGCACATGCGCCCGGCCTGCCCGCCGCTGGTCTACGGCTGCAAGTTCCTGAACTTCTCGCGCTCGCGCTCGGAGCTGGACCTGGCCGGCCGCTGGGCCATCAAGGCGCTCGAGGGCCGTGACGACGCCTGCCTCGCCGAGTACGCCGCCGACGGCTCCGCCAAGAAGGAAGCCATGATCGAGCACATCGGCAAGACGCTGGAGCTGACCAGCCTGCGCTACCAGCGGCTCGACGACCTGGTCGCGGCCATCGGCCTGCCCAAGGAGAAGCTCTGCACCTACTGCTGGGACGCGCAGGGATAGCCGGCCCCCGGGCCGTCAGCCCCGGTCCAGCGCCTGGGGGTGCTCCATACGCCGGATGGCGTCCTCGCGGGTGATCAGCCCGCGGCGGTAGAGGTCGGTCATCGAACTGTCCATGGTGTGCATGCCCATCCGGCCCTGGGTCTCCAGGACGCCGGCCAGCATCTGGGTCTTGCCCTCGCGGATCAGGTTGGCTATGGCCGAGTTGTTGCGGAGCAGCTCGGTGGCCAGGGCCAGGCCGGTGCCGTCGGCCCGCGGCACCAGCTTCTGGGCCAGCACCGCCAGGAGCGTGAAGGACAGCTGCAGCCGGATCTGGCCCTGCTGGTGCGGGGGGAAGACGTCCACGATGCGGTCTATGGACTGCACCGTCGAACCGGTGTGCAGCGTGGCCAGCACCAGGTGCCCGGTCTCGGCGGCGGTCAGCGCGGCCGAAATGGTCTCCGTGTCGCGCATCTCGCCGACCATGATGACGTCGGGCGTCTCGCGCAGGGCGTGGCGCAGGGCGCTGGCGAAGCTCTGGGTGTCGCGGCCCACCTCGCGCTGGTCCACGATGCTCTTCTTGGAGGTGAAGACGAACTCGATGGGGTCCTCGATGGTGATCACGTGCGCCCGGCGCCGCCGGTTGAGGTGCTCGATGATCGAGGCCATGGTGGTGGACTTGCCCGATCCGGTCGGCCCGGTGATCAGCAGGAACCCCTGCGGCACCAGGGCCAGCTCCTCCAGCGCGGCGGGCAGCCCCAGCGCCTGGATCTCCGGGATGCTGGTGGGCACCAGCCGGAAGGCGGCGGCCAGGGCGTCGCGCTGCCGGTAGATGTTGCCGCGGAAGCGCCGGCCGGCGACGTTGGCGGCCATGTCCACCTCGCCGTCGCGCTCGAAGGTGGCGATCTCCGCGTCGGTCATCACCGCGTAGGCCATCTTGCGGACGGCATCGGGGTCGAGCGGCGGGGCCTCCAGGAAGCGCAGCTCGCCGTGCAGCCGCAGCACCGGCGGGGTGTTGGCGGTCAGCAGCAGGTCCGAGGCACTCGCGGCCACCGCGGCCTCGAACAGGGAAATGATGTCCTGGTGCATTGCGCCCCTCAGCCTCCCGTTGCGTCCGGCGCCCCGGGCGGCCACCGGGCGAGGCGCGGCTGGCCGCCCTCCGGCCAGTCGAGGATGGTTCCGCCGTCCTCCGTCCAGCCGCCCAGCACGAACATCCGGAGCACCCCGCCGGCCACGGGAATATCGTTTTCCCCGGGGCGGTGGGTGTGGCCGCAGACCAGTACCCCCGCCCCGGCGGCGGAGGCCAGGCGGGCGGCCTCGGCCAGGTCCGGCTCCATGGCCCCGGGCGGCTTGACGGCCTTCTCGTGCCGGCTGACGCCCTCCAGCCGGCGGATCATCCAGAGCAGGACCGGCTCGGGCAGCCGGCGCGCCGCGAACCTGGCCGGCCAGCTCCGGACCAGGCGCTTGAAGAACTGGTAGCGCCGGTCGGCGGTGAGCAGTTCGTCGCCGTGCATGAGCAGGACCCGCCGGCCGCCGGCCTCGACCACGGCGCGCTCGCCCAGCGGCTGGGCCCCCGCGGCCGCTGCGAAGACCGGCCCGTAGCCGAAGTCGCGGTTGCCGTCGAGGGCCGCCACCGGGCAGCCGGCGCGGGCCAGCGCGGCCAGGGCCTCCAGGGGACGGGCGTGCAGCCTGCGGGCCAGCGCCGGCCGCTCCACCCAGAAGGCGAAGAGGTCGCCCAGGATGTAGAGGCGCTGCGCCCGGCCGGCGCGGGATCGCCCGGCCAGTTCCTCGAGCAGCGCCAGGAAGCGCGCCTCCACTCCGGGCGCCCCGGGCCCGAGGTGCAGGTCGGATATGAAGGTCAGATCCGCCAAGCTCGCCCTCCGCAGACGACCGGTGATTATACGCCGCGACCGGCTGGGTTCTAGGCAGTTGCCGGGCGCGGGGGGCGGGGTATAATCCGCCCGCGGCCGGCGGGCCTGGGATGCGGGTGCGCCCCGGGGCCGGCCGCCGGGGAGTCTCTGGCGATGACCGTCCACAGCTACTACCTGGACAACGAGCGCCGGCTGGCGACGGGGCTGGACCCCGAGCGCATGGCCGAGGTCATCACCAAGGGCCCCTCGGCCGGCACCCTGTGGGTCGACCTCGACAACCCCACCGCCGAGGAGATCGACCTGCTCGACGAGGTCTTCGCACTGCACCCCCTGACCATCGAGGACTGCACCAACGTAAGCAAGTTCCCCAAGGTGGAGGACTTCGGCCGGTACCTGTTCATGGTGCTCCTGGCCCCCAACCCGGCCACGCTGCTCAACGACGAACTGGCCGCCGTGGAGCTGGACATCTGCATGGGCGCCAACTGGGTGATGACCTACCACACCGGCGGCGAGCTCGGCTGCATAACCCGGGCGGTGGGGGCGCTGCGGCGCAACTCCGCCAACGTGCTCGGCAAGGGCCCGGCCTTCCTCTTCCACCGGCTGGTCGACGGGCTGGTCGACGACTACTTCCCGCTGCTCGACGTGCTCGACCGCGAGACCGAGGAGGTCGAGACCCACTTCATCAACAGCCGGCCGTCGCGCGAATCCTTCACCAAGATGCTGGCCCTGAAGCGCAACGTCCTGCACCTGCGCCGGATCGTCCTGCCCCACCGGGAGATGATCGGCCGGGTGCTCCACGAGGACTACCCGCTGCTCGGCGAGAGCGTGCTGATCTACTTCCGCGACGTCGCCGACCACCTGGCGCGCATCGCCGACCAGATCGAGCTCTTCCGCGAGACCATCTACGAAGCCGCGCAGATGTACAACTCGGCCCTCATGCAGCGCACCAACGAGACCATGCGCATCTTCACGGTGCTCACCGTCCTGGTCATGTTCCCGACGGCGGTCTCCAGCGTCTACAGCATGAATGTCAAAGGCATCCCCTTTGCCGAGCACCCCCAGGCCTTCGCCCTGGTGACCGGCTTCATGGTGCTGATGATGATCGGCATGATCTGGTACTTCCGCCGGAAGAAGTGGTTCTGACAGCCTGAGAACAAGGAGCGTTCCGAGATGAGCAACCCCGTCCTGCGCACCAACCTGCCCGAGCTCAAACTGGTGAACCGCGGCAAGGTCCGCGACGTCTACGACCTGGGCGCCGATGGCCTGCTCTTCGTGGCCAGCGACCGGATCTCGGCCTTCGACTCGATCCTGCCCACCGGGATCCCCGACAAGGGCCGGGTGCTGACCGCCCTGTCGCTCTTCTGGTTCGACTTCACCAAGGACATCATCCCCAACCACTTCATCTCCGCCGACCTGAAGAAGATCGGCCACGACGTGCTCAAGCACCAGGACCAGCTGGCCGGGCGGAGCATGCAGGTGGCCCGCTGCGAGATCCTGCCGATCGAGTGCGTGGTCCGGGGATACCTGGCCGGCTCGGGGTGGAAGGAGTACCAGAAGTCCGGGACGGTCTGCGGCGTGAAGCTCCCCGCCGGCCTTAAGTCGGGCTCGAAGCTGCCCGAGCCGATCTTCACTCCGTCGACCAAGGCGACCAGCGGCCACGACGAGAACATCTCCTTCGAGCGGACCGTGGAGATCATCGGCCGCGAGCGCGCCGAGGGCATCCGCGCGGCCAGCCTCTCGGTCTACCGGGCGGCGGCCGACTACGCCCTCAAGCGCGGCGTGATCATCGCCGACACCAAGTTCGAGTTCGGCATCCGCGAGGGGCGCCTGACCCTGGCCGACGAGGTGCTCACCCCGGACAGCTCGCGCTTCTGGCCGGCCGCGGGGCACACGCCCGGCGGCGAGCAGCCCTCCTTCGACAAGCAGTTCGTCCGCGACTACCTCGAGACCTGCGGCTGGAGCAAGGAGCCGCCGGCCCCGCCGCTGCCGGACGAAGTCGTCGCCAAGACCCGCGAGAAGTACCTGGAAGCCTACCGGCTGCTGACCGGCCGCAAGGAGCTGCCGGCGGTCTGACCGGGCGCCGACGGTCGGCGGCAGGCGCGGGTCCCCGGTCTCCGGGGCGGGCCATCCGCCGCGCTTGACAGCCCTCCCCCGCAAAACTAGAATCCCCGCGTTCCCCGGACCGCCTGGAGATCCGATGTTCTTCGCCCCAGTTGAGCTCAGCGAGCAGCGCCGCGACGAGATGGTCGAGCAGGCCGCCCAGGCGGTCGTGCGCCGGCGACTGGAGTCCCCCGCACTGGTGGCGCTGGAGATGACCCCGCTGTCGGTGATCGGCGCCAACCTGGTGATGCTGAGCACCCCGCTGGCCGGGCCCTTCCTGGGCTGGCGCTTCTGCGACGAGCTGGCCTTCTTCATGATGGACCGGTCCAACGTCGCGCGGCTGGCCAAGCGGATCGAGGCCCTGGCCGCGGGCTCCTCCAGCAACCCGCAACCCGCAACCCGCAACCACGCCTCTGAAGGGCCGGCCCGGTGACCCCTCCCCCGATCGTCCACGCCAGCTGGGCCATGATGGTCCTGTCGGTGCTGCTGCTGGCTCCGCCGATCGTCTTCATCTTCATAGCCAGGCGCGGCCGGCAGCTCTACATCCGGCGCATACCGGGCATCGACGCCATCGAGGAGGCGCTCGGGCGCGCCACCGAACTGGGCCGGCCGATCGTCTTCACCACGGGCATGACCGGCCTGGACCAGCTGCTCTTCGCCATCCTCGGGGTGCTCTCGCACATCGGCAAGAAGGCCGCGGCCTTCGGCTGCCGGCTGATCGTCCCCCAGCGCGACTACGAGGTCATGCCCGTGGTCTCCGAGACGGTCCGCGAGGCCTTCCGCAGCGCCGGCCGGCTCGACGCCTTCAACCCCCAGGACATCCGCTACCTGTCACCCGAGCAGTTCGCCTTCGCCTCCGGCTACATGGGCATCGTCCACCGCGAGAAGGCCGCCAGCTGCTTCATGTTCGGCGACTACGCCGCGGAGAGCCTGGTGCTGGCCGAGGCGGGTCAACAAGTGGGCGCCATGCAGGTGGCCGGCACGGTCTCCTACAACCAGGTGCCCTTCTTCCTGACCAGCTGCGACTACACCATCATCGGCGAGGAGGTCTACGCCGCCGGCGCCTACCTCTCGCGCGACCCGGCCCAGCTCGGCTCGATCCGCGGGCAGGATGTGGCCAAGCTGGTGGTCCTCGGGACCGTGGCGGCCGGCGTGGTCTTCGCCACGGCCTACTCCTCCATGCGCTCCGACCCGCGCGAGGGCACCAAGTACAACTCGCCCTTCTCCCAGATGCTCTACGAACAGCCCAAGCAGGCCAGGGCCGTGGCCGACTTCGAGGTCGAGAGCGCCTTCCGACCGCCCAACGCCCCGACAGCCGAGGACCTGGCCGCCGGCCAAACCTCCGGGATGCCGGCCGAATGGTCCCCCGCCGACCTGGACCAGGACCTGGGCCGCATCCGGGCGCGCTACGGCAGGAAGGCGGTCCGCGCGGCCGGGATGCTCCGGGGCGTTTCGGCCGACTCCGCCGCCCTGGCCGCCCGGCTGCGTTCGGGGCTGGCGCTCGTGGCCGACGAGGCCGCCCGGGCCGAGGCCTCCGCGCTGGCCGGCCGCCTCGACGAGGTGGCCGGGCGCGCCACGCAGGAATCCGCGGCCCTCAGGGCGCAGCACCGCACCGACCTGGCTGCCCTGGCCGTGGACATCGCCTCGCGAGCGCGCCCCCGGGCCGCCGAGCTGGCCGGGCTGGAACTCGCCACCCTGGGCGACTGGGTGGACGACAACGAGAAGCTGGCCGGGGACAATGGCAAGGCGCTGGTGGCGCGAGCCCAGAGCGTTGTCCGCGACAACCCCGAAGCCGACGCCACCCGCATCGCCCGCGAGCTCCGCGCCGCCCGCCAGGCCTGCTATCGGGCCTGGTTCGCCCGGGCCCGCGCCTACACCCTGGAAGCCGAGCGCGCTGCCGAGGGGCGGACGCCGACCTTCCTGGGCAACCTGGCACCCGCCGACGGCGGGCTGCCCCTGACCCTCGACGGCACCAGGTCGGCCAGCGGCCGGCTCATGCCTCTGTCCTATGCGTGGAAGGTGTCGTTCGCCTCTGGCGAGACGTCCGAACACCAGGGCCCCCAGGTCAAGGTGCCTTTCACCAAGGCCGGTGACTGCCTGGTGTTCCTCAAGGTCTCCGAGAAGCCCTCCCGGCCGCGCTCCATGGTCCTGGCGCTCCTGACCAACGAGCCCACCGACGTCCGGCACGAGACCATCGCCGCCGGCACGACGTTCAACTTCTCCTGGCGGATGCCCAAGGACGCGCGTCCCGGGAGCGCGGAGATATCCTGGGACTTCGGTGACGGAGGCCCGGTGGTCTCCGGCAAGGAAGGCAAGGCACTGGCCCAGACGCACACCTACGCCGACCCGGGCAGTTACCGGATGACCGTGGAGGTGCGCTACCTCCGGGACGACAAGCCCGCAGCGGCGGCCGCAGCGGCAGCCGCCGCCAAGGCCAAGGCCGGTTCGGGGACGGCCGCACCGGGGCTCATGGCGCTCCGCGCCGACGTGGCGGCCGGCCTGACCGGCATCTGCGACCGCCTGGCCGAACTGGAAGAGTGCCTGGCCGACATGAAGTCCGACACCGACGAATACGCCAGCCGTCTGGAGACGTTCGGCAAACTGTCCCCCGAGGCCTGGCCGGACCGCGAGAAGGTCGCAAGCCTGGGCAAGACGGCCGGCGAACTGCGCGTCTGGACCGCCGACCAGAACAAGGCCCTGGGCAAGAGCCTCTCCGCCGTCGGCACGCTGGGGGCCGCCAAGCCCGCCGAGCCGCCGGCCGGCGCCAAGCCCGAGGCGACTCCGACCGGCGACGCCAAGCCCGCGGCCGGCAAGAGCTCCGAAGGCATCCCGTGCTGGAACCGTTTCCGGATCTACTGGAAGGTCGTCAGGCCGGAGGAGCACGAGTCGAGAATGGTCATCCGGGTGCGCGACGTCCCCGAGAAGCTGCCCCGCGCCCCATGGGAGCCGCGGCCCAAGCCCCCCGAGCCCAAGCCGGCTGAGGCCCCGGCGGCAAAGGAGGCGGGCAAGTGAGACGCCTGCTGGTGATGCTCGTGACCCTCCTGGCGGGGGTCTACTTCTTCGTCCAGTTCTTCCTGCCCAAGGACTTGTACATCTTCGGCGAGTTCTACCAGTGGGGCCGGTACGAGAAGGAGGTCTTCGACTTCGTCCGGGTGATCTTCGTGATGTCCTTCGGGCTGGGCATCATCAACCTGGTCCGGGTCTACGGCTATCAGATCGTCCGGGGCCGGCCGGGCTGGGTCAACGGCGCGGTGCTGCTCCTGGCCATGGTCGTCACCATCGTCGCGGGCATGTGGGGCAAGTTCGGGCAGAGCGACGGCATGGCGTCGTTCTACGACAAGTTCCTGTTCGGCGGGCTGATGAACAACCTGAGCTCGGCGATGTTCTCGCTGCTGGCCTTCTACATGGCCAGCGCGGCCTACCGCTCCTTCCGGGTCAAGAGCTTCGAAGCCGCGCTGATGATGGGCGCGGCGCTGGTCATCATGATCGGCCAGATCCCGCTGGGGTACCTGGTCACCGAGCAGGCCCCCCAGGCCCGCAACTGGACCATGCAGTGGATCAGCACCCCGGCCTTCCGCGGCATCGCCTTCGGGGCCATGGTCGCCGGGCTGGCCATGGCCATCCGGATGTGGCTGAGCCTCGAGAAGACCAACTTCGGAGGGGGCAAGTGATGGCCGGCGAGCGCCGTTCCTTCTCCGAGTGGCTGCTGGCCATCGACCGCCGGCTAGTCTACCTGCTGGTGCTCGTGGCCCTGGCCGTCCCGCTGCTGGCCGCCGAGTTCGCTCCCTACACCGCCCGCAAGCTGACCCTGCCGCCGGCCCCGCTGCGCGGCGCCCGGCAGCTCTTCGACCGGGTGGAGCGCATCGTCAACGAGCGCCAGGAGGCCGGCGCGGCCTACGACAAGATCGTGCTGATCTCCGCCGACTTCGGCCCGCAGACCCGCGCCGAGCTCTACCCCATGCTTGAGTGCACCGTCCGGCACCTGATGATGCGCCGGATCAAGTTCGCGATCATGACCAACGTGCCCGACGGCGCCGGCTACTGCAAGGAGGTGCCGGAGAAGCTGGCCCGGGAGCTGGGCTGCGAGTACGGCAAGGACTGGGTCAACTTCGGCTACAAGCCCGGCGGGTCGTTCCTGGTGCGCCAGATGGCCGCCAAGCTGCCCGAGGCGATCAAGACCGACTACAAGGGCGAGAAGGTCGAAAGCCTCCCCTGCATGACCGGCATCAAGGACGCCGGCAACGTCAGCCTGCTGGTCGAGATCACCGGTCTGGTGGGCATGTTCGGCCGCTGGCCGGCGTTCTTCTCGACGCCGACCTCCCGTCCGGACATGGCTCACGGCTGCACCTCGGTGTCCATCCCCGACGCCTACTCCGACCTGGAGAGCGGGCTGATCTGCGGCCTCTTCGAGGGCATCGCCGGCGCGGCGGCCTACAACGACTTCCTGGAGGGCATCCGCGATCCCGAGAAGGACCCGCCGGCCTCCCTCGCCGCGCGGGTACACATGACCGGCCAGACCGTGGCCCACGTGCTGGTCATCATCTTCGTGGCCCTGGGCAACGCCGGGGTGCTGCTGTCCTGGTGGGCATCGCGGCGGCGCGCGGCCGGGAACGGGTGACCAGGTGAGCGCCATCAACTGGGATCTCTGGGGCGTCCTGGCCGGCGGCTTCTGCGTGCTGTCGATCTACTCGTTCCTCTGGAAGGAGAACCGCTTCTACCGGTTCTTCGAGCACGTGTACATCGGAGTGGCCACGGGCTACGGCGTGGTCGAGACCATCTCCAACTTCGTCTGGCCAGACTGGCTCAAGCCCTCGCTGGGCCTGGACCTCCAGCCCTGGGAGTCCTACCAGTGGTGGAAGGCCTACCTGTTCGTCGCGGCGGCCATCGGCCTGCTCATGTACTTCATGCTCAGCCGCAAGCACAACTGGATCGCCAGGATCGTGATCGGCCTGGGGCTGGGCATCGCCGGCGGCATGGCCTTCCAGGGCTTCTTCGGCGGGTTCTTCCCGACCCTGGTGGACAGCTTCCGGCCGGTCGTGGCCCACAGCTTCGACCCGGCCACCGGCGCGCCCCGGCTCAACTGGTGGCTGATGGGCGGAAACGTGCTCTTCCTGGCCACCATGCTCTGCGTCATGACCTACTTCTTCTTCAGCTTCGAGCACAGCAAGCCCGGCATCAAGCAGGCGTCGGCCATGGGCCGGTGGCTGATGATGGTCACCTTCGGCGCATTCTTCGGCTCGACGGTCATGGCCCGAATGGCCCTGCTCATCGACCGGCTCCAGTTCATGATCCACGACTGGTACCGGGCGATCGGCAGCGCGTTCGGCGGCTGAGCCCGCTTCGGCCGGACGCATTCCTGACCCGATCGCTCCGCTTTGCCGCCCTTCCGCCGGGCAAACGGAATTGCATAGCTCACCGCCATGTTCTAGAATCCGTCGCGTCAGCCGGTCCATAGGAGGGCACCCATGCCCAAGACGATTGCCGAGATCAACGAACGCATCAAGTCGGGCAAGGCCGTGGTGGTCACCGCCGAGGAAATGGTGGCCATCGTCCGCAAGGACGGCCCGGCCGCGGCGGCGAAGAAGGTCGACGTGGTCACCACCGGGACCTTCGGCCCGATGTGCTCGTCGGGCGCCTACCTCAACTTCGGCCACCCTTCCCCGCGCATCAAGATGCAGAAGGTCTGGCTCAACGACGTGGAGGCCTACACGGGCCTGGCCGCGGTCGACGCCTACATCGGCGCCACCCAGCTCCGCGAAGGCGACCCGGAGAACTCGCGCTACCCGGGCGAGTTCCCCTACGGCGGCGGGCACGTCATCCACGACCTGGTGGCCGGCAAGGAGGTCCACCTCAAGGCCACCAGCTACGGCACCGACTGCTACCCGCGCAAGGAGGTCGCCACCTGGATCACGCTCGGGGAGCTCAACGAGGCGGTGCTCTTCAACCCGCGCAACTGCTACCAGAACTACAACGTGGCGGTCAACGCCTCGGACCGGCCGATCTACACCTACCTGGGGCAGCTCCGGCCGAAGCTCGGCAGCGCCTACTACTGTTCGGCCGGGCAGCTCTCGCCGCTCCTGAAGGACCCGACCTATCGGACGCTGGGCATCGGCACGCGCATCTGGCTGGGCGGCGGCGTCGGCTACGTGGCCTGGCAGGGCACCCAGCACAACCCCGGCGTGCCCCGCGACGAGCACGGGGTGCCCAAGGTGCCGGCCGGAACGCTCACGGTGATCGGCGATCTCAAGCAGATGAAGCCCGAGTGGCTGGTCGGCGTGAGCCTGATGGGCTACGGCACGAGCCTGGCCGTGGGCATCGGCACGGCCATCCCGATCCTGGACGAGGGGCTGGCCCGCACCGCCGGCCTCTCCGACGAGGAGCTCTTCGCCCCGATCGTCGAGTACAGCGACTGCTACCCGAACCTGAAGAAGTCGCCGGCCTGGGGCTCGGTCAGCTTCGCCCAGCTCAAGAAGGGACTCATCGAGATCGAGGGCAAGAAGGTCCCGACGGCGTCGCTCTCGAGCTACCCGAAGGCGGTGGCCATCGCCGAGGAACTCAAGGCCTGGGTGATGGCCGGGAAGTTCCTGCTGACCGAGCCGGTGGCCCCGCTGCCCGGCCCGGAGAGCGGCATCAAGTTCCAGCCGCTGAAGGTCCGCGAACGCCGCAACGACGACATCAAGCTGGCCAAGTAGGGAGGCGCCGAGAGATGCGCACCAAGCGATACGTCCTGACCTTTCCCCCCGAGGAGGTCGAGTCCCCGGTCATCTACCACCTGGTCAAGGAGTACGACGTCAAGCCCAACATCCTGCGGGCCGCCATCAACCCCCGCGAGCAGGGCACCATGGTCCTGGAGCTCAACGGCAAGAAGGAGAACCTGGACAAGGCCCTGGAGTACCTCAAGGGCCTGGGCGTGATCATCGAGCGCCTCGGCCAGGACATCGCCATGAACCAGGAGCGGTGCATCCAGTGCGGGGCCTGCACCGGCTTCTGCCCGACCGGCGCGCTCGACTACGAGCGCCCGGCCATGAAGGTGGTCTTCAACGAGGACAAGTGCATCGCCTGCGAGCTGTGCCTGACCGCCTGCCTGACCCGGGCGATGGAGGGGAAGTTCAGAGGCTGAGCCGCCTCCGGCCTCAGCCCCGCCCAGCCGCCGCTTCCAGCGCGAAGACCTCCAGCGTCTCGGCGATGCGTTCCGCGAAGACGTCCCGGAGCTGAGCCAGCGCCGGCCCCATCAGCCCCAGCCGCTTCTGCATCTCCCCGAAGGCCTCCTGGGAGATCCGCTCCGGGTTGACATCGCAGTAGCCCACCCCGGCGCGCGCCACCAGGATCTCGCTCATGGCGGTCATGCAGCCCAGCAGGTTGTCGAGCAGCCTGGGACCGCCGTGGTGTATGGCGACGGCGCCGGCCGTCTGCTCGGAGAACTTCCACCGGTTCAGGATCAGCCCGCCGACCTCGGCGTGGGTGAAGCCGAACTGCTGCCGCTCGGCGGTGGTCAGGGAGTCCTTGAGCATGAAGGCCGCGGCCGGCACCTGCGGCCACTTGTTGGGCAGGTACTGGTCCTCGATGATGATGCCGATGTCGTGGACCAGCCCGGCCAGCAGCGCCTCGCCGGCCAGCTGCCGGATGCCCGGAACCGGGCAGACCGTGGTCATGGTCTCGTTCATGGTGCCGACGGCCACCGAGTGCCGCCAGAGGTTGAGCCGGCTGTAGCCGTCCTTGTCGGCGCCGCCGGTGAACATGCCGGCCACGCCGATGGCCGTGGCCAGGCTGCGCACCTGCTTGGTGCCCAGGCGGACCACCGCGCCGCCGATGTCGCTGGTCTTGCTCATGAAGCCGAAGAAGGACGAGTTGGCGGTGCGCAGCAGCTTGGCGGCCAGCACCGGGTCCTCGCCGATCGCCGCGGCCAGCATCTTGCTGTTGGCCGCCGGGTTGTGGGTAAGGTCGATGACCTTCCTGACCACCTGGGGCAGGGTCATGACCTCCCCGACCCGCCTGACCAGCGCCTCGGCGCGACTGTCCCCCGGAACCAGAGCCATGGTCGTCTCCACAGCAGCAAGGACCCAGACGTCCCCGGGCGCCCTGGCGCAGCCGGGCGCAACCTCCGCAGGATCACTCCGTGCGGTTGGAGAGCTCGAAGCTGTCGAAGGCCGCCTTGCAGTCCAGGGTGCGCAGCGTCAGCCGCAGCCCCTCGAACTTGCCGATGCCCGGGGCGTTGAGCCTGGGCAGCTTGGTCTCGTCCACGGACAGCGCGAACTCGTCGCCCTTGAGACCGCAGCGGATGCGCACGCGCTTGTCGGCGGTCAGCTTGAAGCCGGCCTCCTTGACGGTGGTCACCTTGCCGTCGATGGAGGCGAACGCCGAGTACCCGTCGTCCCGGCTGAAGGTGAAGCCGATGGAGTTGCGGGCGTCCTTGACCAGCACCACCGACACGGCGCCCTTGCCGCCACGGTCGGTCAGGTCGAAGAAGAGGCGCAGCTCCCTGGCCTTCAGCGGGCTCTTGGCCAGCGTCAGCTCGCCCTCTCCGTCGGCGCTGTCCTGGACCAGCTCGCTCCTGAGGATCAGCCAGCGGCCGCCGCGCGCCTCCCAGTCGAGAATCTGCAGGCCCTGGCTGAAGTCGTAGGAGAGCAGGTTGAGCTGCCCGGCCAGCACCTTCAGGTAGTAGTCGGCGCGCTCGAAGAGCTCGGCGTCCGCCCGGGCGGCCATGAAGCGCGGGGCGGCGGCGTCCTTCTTCCCCTGGCGCAGGAAGAGTATGCCCAGGGCCAGGTGGTCGGCGGGCTTGAGGCCGTAGAGGCTGAAGATCTCGACCAGCCGGTCGGGGGCCATGTCCTTCCAGGCCAGGTCCTGGCCGGCGCCGGTCACGATCACGCTGAGCTTGGCCTCGTCGGCCTTGACGATCTCGCCGCGGACCTTCCAGCCGGTCAGGTCGGTCAGCTGGAACGGGGTCTTGAGCGGGCTGCCCGCGGTGGCTCCGACCCGGGCGATCAGGCCGGCGAAGAGCGCCCGAACGGCCTCGGTTTCGGCGGCCAGCCTGGCGGCCGGCTCGGCCCACTTGGTGCCGGCCAGCTCGTCCCGGCCGCGCTCGGCGGCCTTGGCCGCCTCGGCGAAGCGCCAGGCGGCGAAGGCCTCCTCGGCGCGCTTCTTCGCCCCGGCGTAGCCGGCCTCGGCCGCGGCGTCGTTGCGCTCGATGGCCTCGCGGGCCTTGCGGGCCCATTCTGGGCCGGAGTTGCGGGTCAGCAGCTCGGTGTAGAGCTCCAGCGCCAGGTCGTAGCGCCTGCGCTGCGAACAGGCCTCGGCATTCTCCCAGATGGTGGCCAGCTGCTTCTCGGCGGCCGCCTCCATCGAGCGGATCTCGCTGCGGGCGGTCTCCGCCTGCGGGGCGTCCGGGTAGGCCTCCAGGAAGGAGCGCATGGCCGTCCGGGCGGCGTCGATGTCGCCCCGCACCTTGGCGGCTCCGACCTCCTTCTGGCACTGACCCCAGGCCTTGACGGCCTCCGGGGAGGCCTCCCCCGAGGCGGCCGGAAGCCCCGCCGCGGCCAGGGCGGCGGCGAGCGCCAGGGTGCCGAAGAGCGCCGCGCGCCTCACCGCCGCACGTTCCCCGAGGCCCGCAGCGGGAAGTTCAGATGCGAGTGCTCCCGGTCGTACCAGGCGATCTGGGCCGGCATCTCCGGCTCGGAGCGCCAGCGGGCCTGGAAGTCGGCGGCCAGCCGCGCGGAGAGCTTCTCGAGGTCCTCCGGAGCCTCGCCGCGGGGCCGGGCCGGGCCCGGGGCCGGGCCGGAGCCGGCCGCGCCGCGCTCGGCGCGCAGCCAGTAGGGTTCGATGTCGGTGACCAGCCCGACCGCCTGCGGCAGGGAGCGGAAGTCGATCTCCCGGAAGCAGGCCGGCGACAGCGCCATGACGAAGGCGAAGGCGCTGCAGCCGGACTCCTCCAGGGAGTCGAGCGCCGCGAAGTACTCGCGGGCGTCGCGCAGGCTCAGGGCCGTCAGCAGTATCCGCTTGTTCTCCGGAACCTCGCCGGGCCGGCAGTAGGGCACGCCCAGCAGCCCGCCCAGCAGGCGGGCCAGGGGCTCGGAGTCCGGATCGACCGCCGCGGCGGCGTCGAAGCGCCAGCGGAAGTGGCGGCAGAACTCCGCGAAGCGCCCGACGGTGACGACCACCTCGGCCGGGCGGGAGAAGCGGCGGCGGGTCACGGCCGGCACCTTGATGCCGTCGTCGCCCGAGGACCCCAGCAGCAGGGCCCCGAAGTCCAGGTACACGCGTTCCTTCATGCCCAGGGGGTGTCCGCCCGCGGCCGCGGCGGCCAGGGCGGAGGCGAACTCCGAGTACCGCGGCAGGGCGCTCTCCCGCAGGAAGCGGATGTAGTCGGCGTCGGCCTCCAGCCCGGCGGCCCGGTCGATGTGCGTCCGCGCCTCGGCGACGGCCCCGCGCCCCAGCAGGATGGCGGCCAGGCCGAGGTGGGCGTCGGTCATCTCCGGGTTGCCCTCCAGGGCCTTGCGGTAGAGGACCTCGGCCCGCTCGGGGCGCGAGCGCCCCTCGTAGATCCAGCCCAGGTTGTAGTAGGCCAGCGGGTGGCCGGCCACGCGGATGGCCTTGCGCAGGTTCTCGACCGCCCGGCGCTCGTCGCCCAGGCGCAGCTGGATGTAGGCCATCTCCACATAGGCGTCGGCGAAGGCCGGATCCTCGGCCACGGCCTTCTCATAGTGCTCGAGGGCGGCCTCAAGCTCGCCGTTGTCCTCGAGCTCCACGCCCCGGTCATAGAGCTCCTGGGCGCGGGACCAGCCTGAGAAATCCTCGGGCACTGCCTGGCCCCCCTCACCAACCGACAAGACGCCGCCGGCACGGCCGGCCGGGCCTCGTTTATAGCCGGCGGCGGGGGGTTTTCAATCGTAGGAGGGCGCCCGGCGGCAGGGGTCCGGGGCGGAGGAGGCCGGCTCCCGCTGGGGCCGGCGGAGTTCGTCCCGGCCCGGAGCCTCATCGCCTTGCACCTTGACACCCGGCCCCTGGCGGTTATCTCTATGTGCCGGCGGCTGGGGCCGCCGGCTGCGGCGGGGGGACTCCTGGCTTGTTCCGATCTCTCAAGTGGCTCTACCCGGGCCTGAAGATCAAACGCTGGATCCTGGTGATCTACCTGGGCGTGGTCATCTCCATGCCCGGGGCGGTCTTCCTGATGTTCGCCCTCTTCCAGCTCAAGGACGACCGCCGCTACTACCTGCAGGCCCTGGCGGTGGCGGCGCTGGCCTTCACCATCGGCGGCGTGGTGCTCTTCACCGGCGTCTACCGGCTGCTCAAGTCCATCGGCGCGCTGCTCCAGAAGCGCGGCGAGACCTCCAAGACGCTGGTGGACATCGCCTACGAGCGCCGGTACCTCGCCCGCGGCCCCAAGGTGGTGGCCCTGGGCGGCGGCACGGGCATGAGCAACCTGCTGGCCGGCCTGCGCAGCTACACCGCGGACATCACCGCCATCATCTCCGTGGCCGACGACGGGGGCAGCTCGGGCAAGCTCCGCAAGGAGTTCGACATCCTGCCGCCCGGCGACATCCGCAAGTGCCTGATAGCTCTCTCGGACGACGCCCCGCTCATGGAACAGCTCCTGCGCTACCGCTTCCCGGAGGAGGAGCTCGGCGGCCACAGCTTCGGCAACCTCTTCCTGACCGTGCTCACCCGGCTCTCCGGCGACTTCGGCGAGGCGGTGCGCGAGGCCAACCGCATGCTCTCGGTCCGCGGCCGGGTGCTGCCGGCGACGCTGGAGAGCATCCAGCTGGTGGCCACCCACCCGGACGGCACCCAGACCGTCGGGCAACGCAAGGTCAGCGAGTCGGCCCGGCCCATCGAGCGCATCCGCCTGGAGCCGACGCCGCCGCGGGCCGCCTCGGACATCCTCCGGGCCCTGGCCTCCGCCGAACTGATCGTCATCGGCCCGGGGAGCCTCTACACCAGCGTGATACCCAACCTGCTCATCCCCGGCATCCCCGAGGCCATCGCCGCCCGGACCGGGGTGAGCGTCTACGTGGCCAACGTGGCCGCCACCGAGGGCGAGACCCTGGGGATGGGGCTGGCCGATCACATCGCGGCCATCGAGAAGCACGTGCCCCTGCGCTGCATCGACTGCGTGCTGATCAACACCGGCGAGCCGGACCGCAGCGCCGCGGAGGCCTTCGCCGCCAAGTCCAGCCGGCGGATGCTCACGGACGACGAACAGGCGCTTGCACAATCCTCCGGCTACCGGTACATTAGGGAGGATGTCGTTGACCCCATCAACCCGGCGTGGCACAGCCCTCCGAAGCTGGCCCGGGCGCTGATGGAGATCGTCGAGAGTCACCGGGAGTAGCACCCCGCATGAGCGGCGAGACGGTCGAGAAGATCGCAACCATCAAGAACAAGTACGGGCTGCACGCCCGTCCGGCCACCCAGTTCGTGGAACTGGCCAGCCGCTACAATTGCGACGTGGTCCTCCTCCGGGACGGCGAGGAGGTCAACGGCAAGTCCATCATGGGCCTGATGATGCTCGGCGCGGAGATGGGCACCCAGCTCACCGTGCGCTGCTTCGGGGCCGAGGACGCCCCGGAGTGCATCGACCGCCTGGTGGCGCTGATCGACGCCAAGTTCGGCGAGGAATAGCCGGCCGCGAACGCCAAGCGAAAGGGGCGGGCCTCGAGGCCCGCCCCTTCGATTTTGGCGGCACTCCGCGGCGCGGCGCGGTCAGCCCTCGGCATCGTCTCCGGACCCACTCAGGGCCGCCCCGCCCGCCACCATCACGGCGTCGGCCTCGCGGACGGCCTTCTCCAGCTGGGCGCAGACGTCCTTGTTCTCGCGCAGGAACTGCTTGGCGGCCTCGCGGCCGTTGCCCAGCCGGGTGTCGCCGAAGGACAGGTAGGCGCCGCTCTTGGAGACGGCGTTGGCCGCCAGGGCGCCGTCCAGCACCGAGCCCTCCCAGGAGATGCCCGAGCCGAACATCAGATCGAACTCGGCCTTGCGGGCCGGCGGGGCCATCTTGTTCTTGACCACCTTGGCGCGGACCACGTTGCCGATCTCGCGCTCGCCGTCCTTGATGCCTCCGATGCGGCGCACGTCGATGCGCACCGAGCTGTAGAACTTGAGGGCCCGGCCGCCCGGGGTGGTCTCGGGACTGCCGAAGAACACGCCGACCTTCTCGCGGAGCTGGTTGATGAAGATCACCGTGGTGCGGGTCTTGGCGATGATCCCGGTGAGCTTGCGCAGCGCCTGGCTCATCATCCGGGCCTGCAGGCCGACGAACTGGTCGCCGGTGGCTCCCTCCATCTCGCTCTTGGGCACCAGCGCCGCCACCGAGTCGACGGTGATCACGTCGACCGCGTCGGAGCGCACCAGCCGCTCGACGATGTTCAGCGCCTGCTCGCCGTAGTCCGGCTGGCTGACGTGCAGCTCGTCGGTGTTGACGCCGAGCTTCTTGGCGTAGCCGGGGTCGAAGGCATGCTCGGCGTCGATCAGGACGGCGTTGCCGCCGGCCTTCTGGGCGTTGGCCATCACCTGGAGGGCCAGGGTGCTCTTGCCGGAGCTCTCCGGCCCGAAGAATTCGACCACCCGGCCGCGGGGGATGCCGCCGATGCCCAGGGCCAGATCCAGGGTCAGCGCGCCGGTGGAGATGGTGCCGCCCTCGAACTCCATCGAGCCGTCGCCCAGGCGCATGATCGAGGTCTTGCCGAACTCGCTCTGGATCATGCCGATGGCGCGCTCCAGGGCCTTCTTCCGGCCGTCCTCGGGGGTCTCGGTCTTCTTCTTGGCAGAAATGACTTTGGTGTCCTTGGCCATGCCAGAAATCTCCTATCGCGGTCCTGCCGACAATTCACGCAACCGTCGTGACGGGTCCGGATTCTACCCCCGCGCCGGGGGGCGTCAACGCTTTTTCCGCAGCCGGCCGCACCCCGCCGCCGAAGCGCGGCTCAAGCCTTCGCCGCCGACAGCCGATGGAAAAGGAGGTCTCGTGAGCGGAGGGTCGGCCCCATGCCCAATGACTTCAAGCTGCTCCAGGCGGCCCTGCGCATGGCGCTCCGTGACCCGCACTCGGTCGGCCAGAAGGGGCTGTCCATAGTCCTGGGCGCCGGTCAGCTGCCGCGCCCATCCGAACGCTTCGTGCGCCTGCCCCGCCCCCGCCGCACCGCCTGAGCCGGAAGCGCTTCTACTTCAGCCAGTCGGCGAACGCCCCAGCTTTGATGGTTCCGGTGGCCTCGTCGATGGCCTCCACATTCTGCCCGGTCAGACTGTTCAGGGTGAGGGCCAGCATGCGGAGCAGCGCGGTCCGGGAGCCGATCTCCGGCGTGTTGCACTTGCGGGCCAGCTCCACCAGCTCCGGGACGAGCTTGCGGTCGCCCAGGACGCCGATGATCCGCACGGAGTCCGAAATCAGCCGCGCGTCGGGGTTGCTGGTCGCGTCGATCGCCGGTCCGGGCTTGAGCACCGGCGCCGCCTTCTTGAGGACCGCGAGCAGGTCGGCCGCCGCGACCCCGTCGCCGGCGCCCTCCATCATGATCAGGGTGTTGGCCAGCAGCACCTGGTTCGCGGCGTCGGCCAGGTTTCCGGCCGCGCGCTCGAGTTCGGCGCGCCGGGCGGCCAGCCAGTCCCTGCGCGGCTTGCCCCTGGACTTCTCCCACCAGGCCTTCCAGGCGGCGGTCAGTTTGTCGCCGGCCGCCTTGTCGAGCTCCTCCCGGTTGCCGGGGTCGGGCAGCATCCCGCCGCCCGCCGGGTACTGGCCGAGCGACATGCCGGCGATCACCGCCAGCGCCTGGCTGGCGCGCCCGCGCACCTGTCCGCCGCCGCCGTCCATCTCGATGCCGGCCGCGGGCAGCTCCGCCGCGTCGGCGAGCATGTCCAGGAGCAGCGGGACGACCGCGTGCAGTTCGTTGTCGGTGAGCCCGGCGAAGGCCTTCACCTGGCGGTGGGCGGCGACCAGGTTGGCGTCGCTCGGTTCGGTCCTGAGCGCCTGGAGCAGCTCCTTGGCCCTGGGCGTGAGCTCGGCGACGATGGGGGCGTCCGCGGCGGCGGCCGGGGGGCCGGCCTGCGCGGAAGAGGCCCCGACGGCCACGGCGGTGCCGATCCCGGCGGCCAGGACCGGCCCCAGGATCAGCGCCGCCAGCTTCAGCTTGGCCCAGAACATGGCCTTGAGGGCACCGTCGGCCAGGGCGATGGCCGACGCCGTGGTGGCCGTCGCGGCCGCCCCGCCGACCGCGGCCGTCACTCCGGAGATGAAGCCGGCGGGCAGCGCCGCCGCCGACTCTCCCGCGCGCGCGGCCAGCAGGGTCAGGAGCGCCCCGGCGGTCAACTCCCGCTCGCGGCCGGCGAGCCGCTCGCGGAGCCGCTCCAGGGCCCGCGCGCAGCGGTTGGCCACGGTGCTCTCCGGCAGCCTGAGACGCGCGGCCGCCTGGCTCTGGGAGAGTCCCTCGTAGTAGCACAGCACCAGCGCCTGGCGGTAGTGCTCGGGCAGGGCATCGAGGTGCGCGTCGATCCCGGCGGCGGCGTGGGGGCGAGTGCTGCGGTCTCCGGGCGAGGCGGCATCCGTGCGGCGCATGGGGGGAACCTCCTTTTCGTGGCGGGTGCGGGTGGCCCGGTCGCGCCGGGCGGTGCGGGCAACGAACAGCGCCGAGCGGTGCAGCCACGCGCCCAGGTCGCCCTCTCCGGCGAGCGCCCCGGCCTTGCGGAAAAGAAGGATGAAGACCGCCTGGGCGGCGTCCTCGGCGTCCGGCCCCGCCCCCAGCAGCCCCCGGCAGGTCGCCAGGATCATCCCGGCGTGGCGCCGGAGGAGCTCATCGAAGGCCCCGGCCTCGCCGGCCAGGTGGGCCGAAAGCAGCTCGCGGTCCGTCAGCGTTGCGGGCATGCGGCCTTCCTCCTGGTGGCCATTCTACTCCGGGCCGTCCGCAACCGGACTACATTTTCTCGAGTTTCCCCGGAAGCGGCTGGGGCGCGGTGTCCGGGTAGAGTTCCTGGGGGACGATCATCCCGACGGCTCCGGCGGCGCCCGCCGCGGCCGGGGCCGGGGCCGGACGGGCGGGTTGAGCCGGGCCTTCGGCGCAGGCCGCCCTGGCCTTGAGATCCTCCCAGGTCTTGACGGTCTTGGGCAGCTCCATCAGCCACTGCTTCACCTGGGGCACGCTGGGCGCATGCAGGGCGCCGAGGGCCTCCCCGCCCGGCGTCAGGAAGACCACCGTGGGGTTGGCGCCGGCGCCGTACTTGAGGGCCAGCTCCCGGTAGGACTTGAGGGCGGCCTGGTGCTTCTCCTGCAGGGCCCGCTGCTCGGCGGCGGGCGTCCCGGCCGCGACGGCCGGGGCCGGAGGCGGCAGCACCTTGACCGGCACCGCCCTGCACTCGACGAGCAGCTCGCGCAGCACGATGTGCTCGAACGTGCCCGGGGCGCGGCACTCGGGGGTGGTGAAGACCACGATGACCGGCCGCTTGTCCTGCCGGCCCTTGGCCAGGCCTTCGTCGAGGGCGTACCAGGCCAGGTCCGGCAGGGCCTCGCCCGACGAACCGCCAACCGCTACCGACCCTCCTCCGCCGCCGCCTCCACCCCCGCCAGGCGTCGGAGCCGGCCTGGGAGCCGGAGCCGGGGACGGGGCCGGAGCGGGCCGCGGGGCCGGGACCGGCAGCGGCCGGTAGACCGGCGGGGGCATCTCTATCGGCGGCCGCGCGGACTGCACGGCCTGGGCGCTGCCGCCCAGCGCCAGGAAGAACCCGCCGGCGCCGGCGAGCCACGCGATGGATCTGCTGAAGACCGTACTCATTGCTCACTCTCCTCGAACCAAGCCAGTCCCGCTCCCCGCACAACCGGGGTTCACCTGTGAATGGCGGCGGGGCGGCCGGGGGCTCTCAACATTCCGGAGGAATCCCGTGGCGCCGACCGCCACGCCGGGCCGGCCGGCGACCCCGGGCTCTGACCTTGCAGCCCGCGCCGGGCGGGCCGATAATCCCCGCCGCGGGAACGGCGCCGGGGGTTGCCCGGCCGGGAGGAGGATGCCCATGGGCCTCTGGGACAAGCTGCGCGGCGAACTGATCGACATCGTCCAGTGGACCGAGGACCGGCCGGACACGCTGGTCCACCGCTTCGAGCGCTACGGCAACGAGATCAAGCACGGCGCCAAGCTCGTGGTCCGCGAGGGCCAGGCGGCGGTTTTCGTCAACGAGGGCAAGCTGGCCGACGTCTTCCGGCCGGGCACCTTCACCCTCGAGACCCGGAACCTGCCGATCCTCTCCACCCTTTTGGGCTGGAAGTACGGCTTCGAGAGCCCCATCAAGGCCGAGGTCTACTTCGTGACGACGCGGGTCTTCACCGATCAGAAGTGGGGCACCAAGAACCCGATCATGCTCCGCGACCCGGAGTTCGGCCCGGTGCGCCTGCGGGCCTTCGGGACTTACACCTTCCGGGTGACGGAGCCGGGCAAGCTGATCCAGGAAGTGGTCGGCACCGACGGGCGCTTCGCCTCGGGGGACATCGCCGAGCAGCTCCGCAACATGATCGTGGCCCGCTTCTCCGACGGCCTGGGCGAGAGCAAGATCCCCATGCTCGACCTCGCCGGCAAGTACGACGAGCTCGGCGCCTTCATGACCGGGCGGATCGGCCCGGAGTTCGCGAGCTACGGGCTGGAGATCAGCAAGTTCCTGGTCGAGAACATCTCCCTGCCTCCGGAGGTCGAGGCGGCGCTCGACAAGCGCAGCTCCATGGGCATCATCGGCAACCTCAACGCCTACACCCAGTTCCAGGCGGCCAACGCCCTGACCGACGCCGCCAAGAACCCCGGCGGGGCGGCGGCCGGCGGGATGGGCATGGGCATGGGCGTGATCATGGCCGGCCAGCTCGGCCAGAGCGTCGGCGCCGCCGGAGCCCAGCAGGCGGCCGTCCCGCCGCCGCTCCCGGCCGGACCGGCCGGCTTCTTCGTCGGCCTCGGCGGCCAGCAGTCCGGCCCCTTCGACCTGGCCGCGCTGCGCGGCATGGCCTCCGCCGGGCAGCTCCGGGCCGACACGCTGGTCTGGCGCGCGGGCATGGCCCAGTGGACCCCGGCCGGGCAGGTCGCCGAGATCGCCGCGCTGCTCGGCCAGTCCCCGCCGCCGCTGCCGAAATAGACCGCAGACTGCAGGCTGGAGGCTGCAGGCTGCAGGCTGCAGGCTCCGGGAGGGAGCCTCGGCGCACAGCCGCCTGTCCGCACCAGGAGCCGGTCCATGGACGAAACCGAGAGCGCCCCGGAGCAGCCGACGGAGACGCCCGCCCCTCCGGTGGCTCAGGCCGTGCCCGCCCAGCGCGAGTATCCCTGCGCGCAGTGCGGGGCGAAGGTCAGGTTCGACCCGGGCGCCGCGTCGCTCAAGTGCCCCTACTGCGGCGCCGAGGCGGCCATCCCGCAGTCGGCCGAGGATGTCGCGGAACTCGACTTCAGCGCCGCCCTGACGGCGCTCGCCGGCGCCGAGGACACCTGCCAGGCACCGGACTCGGCCTGCTCGTCCTGCGGGGCGCGGGTCGCGCTCCCTCCGGGGGACGCCTCGGGGGCCTGTCCCTTCTGCAGCAGTCCGGTCGTGGTCGCCGGCGGCTCGGCCCGGCGCATCAAGCCCCGGTCCCTCCTGCCCTTCAAGGTGACCCGCGAGCAGGCCTGGGCGGGCTTCCGGAAGTGGATCACCGGGCTGTGGTTCGCGCCGAACGAACTCAAGCGCTACGCCCGCGAGGAGGAGAAGCTCTCCGGCGTCTACGTCCCCTACTGGACCTACGACAGCCGCACCACCTCCTGGTACACCGGCGAGCGCGGCGAGGACTACTGGGCGACCGAGTCGTATACGACCACGGTCAACGGCAAGTCGGTCCGCCGCACCCGCCAGGTGCGCCGCACCCGCTGGTACCCGGCCAGCGGCGTGGTCTGGAACAAGTTCGACGACGTGCTGGTGCTGGCCTCCAAGTCGCTGCCCCGGGAGCGCGCCGAGGAGCTCGAGCCCTGGGACCTGGAGAACCTGGCGCCCTTCAAGGAGGACTACCTCAGCGGCTTCCGGGCCGAGTCCTACGGGGTGGACCTGGCCGAGGGCTTCGAGGCCGCCAAGGGCATCATGGACGAGGGCATCCGCGCCTCGATCCGCCGGGACATCGGCGGCGACCACCAGCGGATCCACTCGGTGAAGACCCGGTACGAGGGCATCACCTTCAAGCACCTGCTCCTGCCGGTCTGGGTGAGCGCCTACCGCTACCGTGACAAGGTCTACCGCATCCTGGTCAACGCCCGGACCGGAGAGGTCCAGGGCGAGCGGCCCTGGAGCTGGGTCAAGATAACGCTCCTGGCGCTGGGCATCGCCGGCGGCATCGCCGCGGTCATTTCCGTGCTGGCGTCATCCACGCGCTGAGCCGATCCGAGGTTTCAGGTGTCAGGTGTCAGGACCTAGTTCGGGTCTCCGGCCTCTGACACCCGGCACCCCTCACGGCACCGCCGCCGTCTCCGTCGCGGCGTAGTCCAGCTTCACCCTGAGTATTCTCTTGTTGATCACGTCGCCGACGTAGGCATAGCGGTCGGTCACGGCCACGCCGATGATCCAGGCGAAGCCCAACTCCGGCTTGGCGAGGGGGCTGACCAGGTCCTTGGGGTCGCCCTCCTTCCGCGGCCGCAGGAACTTGCCGGCCGGATCGAGGACGTAGCTTTCCGGGCCGCAGTTGTCCTGGTTGCCGTAACCGCCGATGGAGGTGATCTCGTTGCCGTTGGTGTCGAGCACGCCGACCCGGAAGCGCCCGGTGTCCGGCGCGAAGGTCCGGCCGAAGTCGTCGACGTCGAAGTCCGAGCCCACGCAGTGGCAGTGGTCGCCGCTGTTGACCTGGCCGAGCGGCGAGAAGCCCGGCTTCCACCACAGCGCGCCCTGCAGCTCGGCGGCCCCGCCGAGGTGATAGGTGGTGGCGGCCACCGGCTCCCGCTTCATGGCGCCGGGGAGCTTCTTGTCCGGCCCGTCCTCGGCGTTGAAGTTCCAGACCAGCTTCGAGTCGGCGTCGCCGATGCGCACCCAGTCGATCGCGAAGGTGCCCTTGGCGGCGTCGGTGGGCTGGAGCCCCAGGTGCCAGACGCTCTCCCTCCAGTCCTTCTCCCCGGAAAGGTCGAAGGTGTACTCGGCGAAGTCGCCGTTCGGCTTTATCTCCACGGTCTTCTTGAAGCCCGTCGAACAGGACTCGGAGTAGTTCTCCTTGACGCGGTGCCAGGTCAGCGTCGCCTGCTTGCCGTCGGTGTCGTTCTTGAGCCGCACCGTCACCTTGGCGTGGGCGGCCGTGTCCACCCAGAGGTCGCCAGGGAAGGACACGGTCGCGGGCGCTCCGGCGACCGTCCCGGTCAGGCTGCCGCCCGCGGTGCGCAGGTCGGGGATGTTCACCTTGAAGCCGTGGGCCGCGCAGGACCAGCCCTCGTACATCAGCGGAGAGCCCAGCCGCTTGGAGGTGAACCAGGCCGCGCCGCCCTCCGGGCCGAACTTGATCACGCTGCCGTAGATCCAGTCGAACCAGTGCTCG
>Ga0302238_1000014_pt1 | contig 235585 bp, 225 predicted proteins | sample AAG_UR_Asn_MG_FD_193527 | JGI IMG/M metagenome (GOLD analysis project Ga0302238, IMG submission 193527) | Enriched activated sludge microbial communities from anaerobic digester in WTTP, New Holstein, Wisconsin, United States - AAG_UR_Asn | ecosystem: Engineered > Bioreactor > Anaerobic >... | reverse complement strand
GAGGAGTCGAGGAATTGCTCAGTGGACATGACTTTACCTTTCTCAAGAAAAAATAATTTTGGCGGTCTCCCGCCCAAAGAAAAACAAAACCAGGGTTCTGGTACAGCACGACTTCCGCAGCACGTCTCTAGCACGTCTATTCTTTTTCGCTCGCGTGCCTATAGACCGGTTATCCTACTTGAAGATCAGGGGCAATGGCAAGCCTGATGGCGCCTTCAGACCCTACAACCGCCTACGTTAATGACAAATTGCACCGCTCTTGGGGCCTTGGAGACATCGAGATCAGCAGGCCGGAAAAGAAAAACCGCTGGGATACAGAAACTGCATCCCAGCGGCTTGACTATCGAAGAAGCCCGGAATTACTTGGCCGGAGCAGCCATCGGAGCGACCGGAGCAGCCGGAACGGCAGCGGCAGCAGCAGGAACCTTGCTCGCGTCGATATACTGGATCGGCGCCGAGAACTTCCAAACCATCGGAATGACAATGACCGATACGACGAAGCAAACGACCATCAGGCCCGTGCCGGCTTTAACATAGTCCATGAATTTGTAGCCCCCAGGTCCAAGCACCAGCGTGTTCGGAGGAGTGCCGACTGGAGTCGCAAAGGCGCAGGATGCTGCAATGGCGATGGCCATCATGACCGGATAAGGACTGACCCCAAGCCCCTTTGCAATACCGATACCGATCGGCGCGAGCAACGCCGTACAAGCAGTATTCGACATGAACTGGGTCAGGATACTGGAAAGCAAAAACAGAACGGCTGTAATCAGCAGCGGGCTTGGAGCATCGCCCATGCCGTTAACAACCATGTCGGCGATCAATTTTCCCGCCCCGGATTGGTCCATCGCCTCCGCAATCGGCAACATCCCGGCAAACAGAAAAATGGTGACCCAATCGATTCCACGATATGCATCCTTTTCCCCGATACACTTGGTGACCACGAGGAACAACGCACCGAGCGTGGCAGCAAAATGAAGCGGCACTCTTTTCACATCAAGCGCCATAACTAGGACAACCATGATCAAGGTAAGTCCAGTCAGCCATTGTTTTGTGGAACTAGTGTCGCCCGCCTTGGCTTCTGCAGCCGCTTCGTCATCGATCTTCGCACTGACCGCACCATCCTTCGGCAGCATGTATTTGCCGATGAACATCATGTATATCATTGTGGCGAAGGTCAAAGGCACACCAACGGCAGCGAACTCGAAGAAGCCGAACGGCACGATATTGGCAGCCTTCAGGGCACCGGCTGCAATAATATTCGGCGGCGTCCCAACCAGCGTAATCGTTCCGCCAACGCCTGCCGCAAAGGCCAGAGGCATTAATTGGCGGTTAGCCGGAATTCCTGCAACCTGACAGATACCGACAACGACCGGTATCAAACAAGCTGTGGTAGCGGTGTTGGAGGTGAAGGCAGATAGCACGGCGGCAACCAGCATGGTGCCGAACATTAGCGAGTTCTCGCCGGTTCCGGTGAATCTCACTACAGTCGAACCCACTTTTTGTGCCAGACCTGTATGGAACATGGCAGCACCGATGACGAACATCGCAGCGAACAAGACTACAGTCGAATTCGACAAACCCGAGAAAACCATCTTCATCGGAATAATGCCAAGAACGCCGCAGGCTATAGCGCCCGCCAAGGCTGTCACCGCCAACGGCAACAATTCGGTTACGAAGAAAAACGCGACGACACCCAATACTATGAGCGTCATTGATGCATTACTCATGCTACCCACCCCCCATCACAAATGACAAAGGGATAATATTATACGCTTTGTATATCTGTTTTGCAGTAAAAATTTTTCCTATTGAAGAATTACTGAATAAAGAATGGACTAGCGCTTGTCTCGCCTGCTCATGCCGCCGAGATAAGTAAATTCGACGCTCAAAGCCAGCATTTGCAGACGCCCCTGGCAGCCATGAATTTTGAGAACACACTACTGATGAAAAATTGCCACGTTTGCAAATAGGATCAAAGTTGTCCTGTATAACGTGAAAAAGTACAAACCATTCAGCCCATTCCGGAAACGAGCCCTGCATTTGGCGCAGCCAAGGAGAAAAGAAAAAGGCCACCGGAAAACAACGTTTCCAGTGGCCTTTGTAGGCCAGACTGCGATATAGGTTACTTGGCCGGAGCAGCCATCGGAGCGACCGGAGCAACCGGAACGGCGGCGGCAGCGGCGGCAGCAGGAACCTTACTCGCGTCGATATACTGGATCGGTGCCGAGAACTTCCAAACCATCGGGACGACGATGACAGTCACGATGAAGCACACGACCACAAGGCCGGTACCGCACTTGACATAGTCCATGAACTTGTAGCCGCCGGGACCGAGAACCAGGGTGTTCGGCGGGGTGCCGACCGGGGTGGCGAAGGCGCACGATGCAGCGATAGCGATAGCCATCATGACCGGGGCCGGGCTCACGCCGAGACCCTTGGCGATGCCGATACCGATCGGAGCGAGCAGCGCCGTACAGGCCGTGTTCGACATGAACTGAGTCAGGCCGCAGGAGAGCAGGAAGAGCACGGCGGTGACGACGATCGGGTTCGGTGCGCTGCCCATCATGGCCACAACGCCGTCAGCGATCATCTTGCCGGCGCCGGACTTGTCCATCGCGGTTGCGATCGGCAGCATGCCGGCGAACAGGAAGATCGTCACCCAGTCGATGCCCTTGTACGCATCCTTTTCACCGATACATTTGGTCACCACCAGGAACAAAGCACCCAGAGTCGCGGCGATTTCCAGGGGGAATTTCTTGATATCAAGCGCCATGACCACGACGACCATGATCAGGGTCAGACCGGTCAGCCACTGCTTGGTCGCGCTGGTATCACCGGCCTTGGCTTCGGCGGCAGCCTCGGCGTCGACTTCAGCGCTGACGGCACCACCCTTCGGCAGCAGGTGCTTGCCGACGAACATCATGTAGAGCATGGCGGCAAAGGTCAGCGGCACACCGATCCAGGCGAACTCGAAGAAGCCGAACGGAACGATGTTAGCGGCTTTCATCGCGCCAGCGGCAATGATGTTCGGTGGCGTACCGACCAGCGTGATCGTACCACCGACACCGGCCGCGAAGGCCAGCGGCATCAACTGACGGTTAGCCGGAATCCGAGCCACCTGACAGATACCGATCACGACCGGAATCAGGCAAGCCGTCGTCGCCGTGTTCGACGTCACTGAAGACAGCCCTGCGGCGACCAGCATGGTGCCGAACATGAGCGAATTTTCGCCGGTCCCCGTCATCTTGACGACGGTAGCGCCGACTTTCTGCGCCAGACCGGTGTGGAACATGGCGGCGCCGATGACGAACATCGCCGCGAACAGAACCACGGTTGAATTCGACAGACCCGAGAAGACCGATTTCATCGGAATGATGCCGAGGACGCCAACCGCAATGGCACCTGCCATTGCTGTGACGGCAAGCGGCAGCAATTCGGTCACGAAGAAGAACGCGACGACACCCAAGACAATGAGTGTCATTGTTGCATTACTCATGCTGACTACCTCCCATATAATTGTTGAGAACACTGACCCTAAACTAAAAACTACGACTACAAGTTGCGCAGTATCGTAGAACCTTTACGCCCGGTCAATGTCTGTTAAACAATTTTTTTTATGCGTAATTTTACGAATTGGTAAACCATTTGTTTTCAACCACCTGGCAAATCTCCCTTCACGCCCCTTTTTTATTCAAAAATCAGCGCTAGGCGAATGCAAAGAAAACAGGGGCTGCAGCATATCCATGCCACAGCCCCTGAGAACCCCAAACGGGATTAGCTTTTCAAGCTTGATTAAGAATGTCTTTTATCCCCTAGGAATATACGGCGAGATAGCTGCTGACCACCATCACCACCACCAATCCAGACAACACAGCCCACCCCTCAAGCGTTCTCGGATATCCAAAATTCATAAAGTCACCAAGAAACCCACGCCGGTTGAGAAAACTCTTTGAGGGGTCGCGCATTTTGAACCACTTTTTTTTGCGCTCCGCCCCAATCAACAGTGAAGCGATCGCCGCCAAGATAAACCATGACAGCACCGCCAACCCGAATCGACTATTTATATCCAACGTTCCCCTCCACCTTATATAACCGCCCTTTGGGCAACATTTGGCGCCGCCCGAATAAATCGTTCACACACTCCAAGGCCATGCCCCATGTTCCATTCTACAACAATAGATGCACCGGCCCCCTTACCCTGAACGTCCTGACAAACCGGCCGAAGCCCCCCTTTCCCTGCATCATCTGAAAGGACATTACGGCGTATACTCGGCCCACTCAGCCTCGACGCACACCTTCACTCCCCTTATGCCCCGACAATCCGAAGCCCCCATCATTTCCGAATTCGATGCCACGACTCTCGGGCAATTCTTTACACCGTCTGCGATTGTCGAATGCATGCGAGAGCTTGTCCGTAACAAGGGACGCACCCTGGAGCCGGCATGTGGAGACGGCGCTTTCCTGAAACATTTTCCTGACGCCCTTGGCATTGAGATCGATCCACGCCACGCCCCACCCAATGCCGAAGTCATGAATTTTTTCGAGTTATCCGTTGATGAGCAGTTTGTTACCATCATCGGCAACCCGCCCTATGTCCGCCACCAAGACATCTCGCCAGGCACTCTTCGACTTGCAGGCAGTAGCGTGCTCGACAAACGATCAAATCTGTATCTTTATTTCATTGAAAAGTGCCTTCGTCATTTAGCGCCTGGCGGCGAGCTGATTTTCATCACCCCGCGCGACTTTCTCAAATCGACATCCGCAGTGCCGATCAACCGCATCCTATTCGCCGAAGGAACCATTACCGACTTCATCGACCTTGGTGACACACACCTTTTCGAGGCGGCAACACCAAACTGTGCCATCTGGCGCTTCGAACGAGGCAACCTTTCGCGACTCACCCGCTTTACCAGAATCGACAATACGAACGGTGCCGGCACCCTAAAAAACCCGCACTGGCAAAACCGTCGCTTTATCGAAGCCAGTGGACACTTGATGTTTACTCGGGATAAGTACCCCCTGCGCCTGTCTGATGTAGCCTTTGTCAAGGTTGGCGCGGTCTCTGGCGCGGATGAAATTTTCATTAATAATGAATTCGGCAACCGTGACTTCGTCTGCTCGTCGACGGTCTCCGATGGGAAGACCCAACGCATGATCTGGTGCGAGCCCGGCACCCCGCCCCCCACCGCCCTGATCCCACACAAAGACCGTCTTCTGGCGCGCAGAATTCGCAAATTCAATGAGCACAATTGGTGGCAATGGGGCCGAAGCGACTACCAGTCGGCACAGAAGCGAATCTATGTTAACGGGAAGACTCGCCAGCCCAAACCCTTCTTCGTTCACGATTGTGTAAACTATGACGGGTCCGTTCTCGCAATTTTTCCCCGTGACCCTTCAATCGACATCGGAGCGTTATCCGAAGCTTTGAACGCCGTTGACTGGAACGACTTGGGATTCGTCTGCGATGGGCGCTTCCTGTTCACACAGCGCAGCCTGGAACAGGCCCCGTTACCCCAATCATTCGACGCCTTCCTACCGGATAAAAACACGAGTTGGCGTGCGAAAATCAGGAAACTATTCCGGGCGTGATCCCGCAACGCGCTCGCACTGGAGGACTAACATGGTTCCGCATTTAACCACCGCGCTGACCGGCCCCTTACTGGAGCTCGAAGCCAAAGTCATCAATTCGGCGACAGCCATCGAATGTTGGCTGCGCGGCCAATGGCGCGAACATACCCCGCCCTTTTACGGCTCTGTTGACCTGCGCAACTCGGGGTTCAAGTTAGCCCCCGTGGACATGAATCTTTTTCCCGGCGGCTTCAACAATCTGAATTCCGCCTTCATGCCCCTGTGCGTGCAGGCGACGATGTCTGCGATCGAAAAAATCTGCCCGAACGCCAAACGCCTCCTGTTGATTCCCGAAAATCACACACGCAACATTTTCTATCTACAGAACGTCGCGCAGATCGTCACCATCTTGCGTCTTTCCGGGCTCGAAGTACGTCTGGGTTCGTTAATGCCGGAGATCGACAAGCCGACAACGGTTGAACTTCCCGGCGGCAAGAGCCTGCTGCTGGAACCGCTTCGGCGTAACAACAACCGACTGGGCCTGGACGGCTTCGAACCCTGCGCCATCCTGCTCAACAACGACCTGACATCCGGCATTCCCGACATTCTCGTCGGTCTTGACGAACAACTCGTCCTCCCTCCACTCCACGCAGGCTGGGCGGTACGCCGCAAATCCAACCATTTCGTCGCCTATGACGAGGTTGCCGACGAATTCTCCCGGCTGCTCGGTATCGACCCCTGGCAGATCAACCCCTATTTCTCGGTATGCCATGGGGTGAATTTCCATGAGCGCCAAGGCGAGGAATGCCTAGCCTCGAATGTGGACGCCGTGCTCGGCCTAATTCGCGAAAAATACCGGGAATACGGCATTAAGGAGACCCCATTTGTCGTCGTCAAAGCCGATGCGGGAACCTACGGCATGGGTGTCATGACGGTCAGGGACGCCTCAGAGATCGTCGGACTCAATCGCAAGCAGCGCAACAAGATGTCGGTCATCAAGGAAGGCGCCAATGTCACTCAGGTCATCATTCAGGAAGGCGTGCATACCAACGAACGCGTCGCCGACGGCGTCGCCGAACCGGTGGTGTATATGATCGACCGCTTCGTTGTCGGCGGTTTTTATCGCGTCCACTCGGGACGTGGCCGTGACGAGAACCTCAACGCCCCCGGCATGCATTTCGAGCCGCTGGCTTTCGAAACCTGCTGCAGCATGCCCGACCATTGCCAACTGCCGGACGCTCCGCCCAACCGTTTCTATGCCTACGGCGTCGTCGCGCGGCTGGCACAACTGGCAGCCTCACGGGAACTTGATCGCACCGCGCCAGTCCTTGGATAAGGCATGAGATTATTGCAACTTCATGGTAACGGTGGACAATCGCGCGCCCGCTTATCTTCGAACCCGCTGTACCCCGCCAAGGAGAAGAATTAATGCGTCTTGCTTTTATTCTCGACCCGCTTGAATTACTCAAAGCCAAGAAGGACTCGACCATTGCCATGATGCGTGCCGCGCAGGCCGCCGGGCATGCCGTATGGACCATCCAGCAACCGGATGTACATTGGTCGACGCTGCATGGCGTATGCGCTGCGGCCACGCATATCGAGATGCTCGATGACGACGAGGAATGGTTTGTCGAAATCGTCCGGCACGATGTTCCCTTGCGCGATTTCTCGGCAGTGATCATGCGCAAGGACCCGCCCTTCGACATGGAATACATCACGACTACCTGGCTGCTCGAGCGCGCAGAAGCCGAAGGTGCGTGCATCATCAATCGCCCCCAAGCCTTGCGCGATCATTCGGAAAAACTCGCCATCGCCGAATTTCCGGAATTCTCGGTACCAACGCTGGTCACGCGTGACGACCGACTGATCCATAAATTTGTCGACAATCAGCACGACGCGATTCTCAAGCCGCTCGACGGCATGGGTGGCCGGGAAGTGTTCCGGGTTCGCCGCGACGACCCGAACCGCAACGTGATCATCGAGACACTGACGCACAAGGGCAACCGTACGATCATGGGTCAGCGCTACATTCCGGAAATCGTCAACGGCGACAAGCGCATCCTGATCATTGGCGGCGAAGTCGTCCCCTACTGCCTGGCACGTATTCCGATGGCCGGCGAGACTCGAGGCAACTTGGCCGCCGGCGGCACCGGCGTCGTTCAAGAATTGTCCACTCGCGACCGTGAAATCGCGGAGGCGCTGGCGTCCGTCCTTACCCCACGCGGCCTGCTGTTCATCGGCATCGACGTCATCGGCGACTGGCTGACCGAAATCAACGTCACCAGCCCAACCTGCATGGTCGAAATCGCAGCCAGTACCGAAGTTGATCCAGCCGCCTTGTTCATCGCTGCCGTGGAACGTGAATGTACTCATTCCGCCTGATTGCTCTGGCCGTCTGCACTTTTATTCTCTTCGGCTGCGGCAAAGCGCCGCTTCATCATCAGGAATCGTTTGTTTTCGGCACCCGCGTTGAAATCCTGATTGCCGGCCTTGATGAAGCCAAGGCACGACCGGCAGCGGCAGCGGTGCTGCGCGAATTCGATCGCCTGCATCGCAGCTTCCACGCCTGGCGCCCTTCGGAACTGAGCGAACTCAATCTGGCCATTGCCAACGGCAACGTGCATGAAGTCAGCGCCGAACTCGCTGCCTATATCACTGATTCACAACGGTTATCTGCGTTAGGCGACGGCCTTTTCGATCCGGGAATCGGGAAACTGATTCACTTATGGGGATTCCAGTCGGACGAATTCCAAGCGGTTCTCCCCGACCCCAAGGCAATCATCGCTTGGCTGAAGGACAAACCCAGTATTGCAGACCTCGACGTCGATGAGCACAAAGTGCACAGCCGGAATCGGAATGTTGCACTCGATTTTGGCGGCTACCTGAAAGGTGTCGCGCTCGATCGAGCGGCAACCCTGCTGCGCCAGCAGGGCGTCGACAACGCCCTGATCAACATCGGCGGTAACATTATGGCACTGGGCTCAAAGAACGGAGAAGCCTGGCGCGTCGGCATCCAGCACCCACGTCAGCCCGGACCTCTGGCAACGATCAAGCTACGCGATGGTGAAGCCATTGGCACTTCCGGCGACTACCAGCGCTACTTCGAGCTGGAGGGCAAACGCTATTGCCATTTGCTTGATCCAAGGAGCGGCAAACCGGCCATGCATACCCAAGCGCTAACTATTCTCGTATCGCCGCGCCCCACCGCCGGCACCTTGTCCGATGCCGCCTCGAAGCCGCTTTTCATTTCGGGAAGCGACTGGCCGGTCTTGGCGCAAAAATTCAACATCCAAAATGTTCTGCGCGTTGAAGCCGATGGCCACATCCAGGTGACCGAAGCCCTACTCCGACGGCTTGAATTTATTGGTGGGCGTCCGCAAAACGTCCAAATCATTCCCTGAAGCGTCCGCAGTTATTCCTTGAGCCAAATAATCCCTTAGAATAAGGAATATTCTTGGTGGGCATCGGCGATGATTGGCATCTTCCTGATAACGCATGGCACCTTCGGCGAAAGTCTGGTTCAGAACGTATGCCACGTTCTGAACAAACGCCCCCCGCAATTTTCCCAGCTCGGTGTTTTTGCTCAGGACGATCCACTCGACATCCTGCCTATGGCTCGTCTGCTCCTGAAGGAAGTAGATAGTGGTGAGGGGGTTCTCATCCTGACAGACATCCTTGGCGCTACCCCGGCCAACCTTGCGCTCAAACTTATCAACCCAGGGCGCGTCGAAGCAATCTCTGGCGTCAGTCTACCGATGGTTCTTCGCGCACTGACCTACCGCAAACACGGGATGGAAACCATCCTCAGAAAGGCCGTCAGTGGCGGACACGATGGCGTCATCAACATGCATCGGCGTTAGCCGATCGACACAGGAACTTGTAATGGCTCGCGCAGAAATTGAAATCACCAACAAACTGGGGCTGCATGCACGCGCCTCTGCCAAGTTAACGCAACTGGCCGCCAACTTTGACTCCGAGGTCTGGATGGAAAAGGGCTCCCGCCGCGTCAATGCGAAAAGCATCATGGGCGTCATGATGCTCGCGGCGGGGCGAGGATCCACGGTCGTCGTCGAAACCGAAGGCGAAGACGAACTGGAGGCGCTCGATTCGATCGTCAAACTGATTGCCGACAAATTTGGCGAAGGAGAATAATCCGGCCATGAGTTTCACACTGCACGGACTCGCTGTATCGGGCGGCATCGCCATCGGCCAGGCACACCTGATTTCGCAAGCAACGCTTGAAGTCTCGCACCTCGTCATTGCCCCACGCATGGTCGAGAAGGAAGTCGTCCGCTTCGAAGCAGCCTTGACCCAGGTCCGCAACGAATTCGAGGCCATGAAAACCGGCCTTGGTCATTCGCTCGCCGACATCGGTGCCTTCATCGACCTGCACTTGATGATCCTCTCCGATCCAGAACTGTGTGAAACGCCCAAGCAGATCATCCGCGAGCGGCGCTGCAATGCCGAATGGGCCATCGTCCAGCAGATGGAAGTCTTGGTCTCGCAATTTGAAAAGATCGAAGACGTTTATCTGCGCGAACGCAGTTACGACGTGCGCCAGGTCGTCGAACGCGTTGTCAGGGAGCTCGTAGGACAACCGAACCACGCCTCTGCACGGCTAGCCAAGGGCGTCAAGGGTCAGAACCTCATCCTTGTTGCGCACGATCTTTCGCCTGCCGACGTGATGGCATTCAAGGATCAGCACTTTGCCTCCTTCGTCACCGACGTCGGCGGCGCCACCTCGCACACCGCCATTCTCTCCCGCAGTATGGGCATCCCGGCGGTTCTCGGCCTGCACAACGCCCGGCAATTGATTCGCGACAAGGAAACCCTGATCGTCGACGGCACACGCGGCGTCCTCATCGTTAATCCGGACAAGCGCGTCCTCGAAGAATACGAACTGAAGAAAAGCTTGTTCGAGATCGAGCGCTCGAAACTCAAGTTGCTCAAGACCGCGCGGGCAACCACCCTCGACCGGGTCAAGATCGACATGCTGGCGAACATCGGTGGGCCGGACGACGTTGCCGCCGTCCTCGAAAGTGGCGCCGATGGCGTCGGCCTGTTCCGGACGGAATTCCTGTTTCTTGGTCGCGGCGACATGCCGGACGAAGAAGAGCAATACGAGGCCTACCGTAAAGTTGTCAAGAAAATGGAAGGCCGCCCGGTCACCATCCGCACCTTCGATCTCGGCACTGACAAGAATCTCTATGCTGACGAAGGCCCGGATGGACGCGCCCAGGACAATGCTGTTCTCGGCATGCGCTCGATCCGCTTATCACTCGCTGACCCCAAGCCGTTCCAAGCCCAGCTGCGCGCCATTCTGCGCACATCGAGACTCGGCAAGGTCCGGATTTTGATCCCGATGCTGTCGCACGCGCATCAGATCGACCAAACCCTGGCTGCGCTGGAGGAAGCGAAATCGAGCCTACGTGGCCAGAAAATCGCTTTTGACGAAGACATCGAAATAGGCGCAATGATTGAAGTTCCCGCCGCAGCCCTGGCCATCGGTCTTTTCTTGCGCCGCATGAACTTCGTCTCGATCGGCACCAACGACCTGATTCAATATACGCTGGCCATCGACCGTAGCGACGAGCAAGTCGCCAACCTCTACGACCCCTTGCACCCGGCGGTGCTGATGTTGCTGGCGCATACCATCAGCAGCGCAGAGAAAGCCAACATCCCGGTTTCGATGTGCGGTGAACTGGCCGGCGACCCCAATCTGACCCGGCTGCTTCTGGGCATGGGGCTGCGCCAGTTTTCGATGCACCCGGCCCAAATCCCCGCCGTCAAACAAAAAGTCAAGCAGAGCGATATTTCCGAACTCGAACCGATGGTCAAACGCATTCTTCGTCTAGAGGAACCTCACAAGATTGTCGAACAGATCGAACGGCTCAACGCCTGGACGGGACACGCCATTTGACTTTTAGCAAGGCTGGCGGTAACTTGCCCCGGTACAGCGCCGATTTGAACCATCAGCTTGCGGGCGCTCTATAAATTCGGCTAAAGCGGGACCCGCCCAGTCCGCTTTCAATGGCCGACTGGGTTTTTGTTTCTATTTGATTTGGTGACAATGTCGCAAGAAAACTCTGTTGGATTCGTTATTCCACAACGCATCCGCTTCAATGAACCGATCGCCTTGAGGTGCGGGGCGAAGCTGCCCGGCTTCGAGCTTGTCTACGAAACCTACGGCCAACTCAACCCTTCACGCTCAAACGCCATCCTCGTCTGCCATGCCCTTTCCGGAGGACATCATGTCGCCGGCACTTATCGTGACAATCCGCAAAACGTCGGCTGGTGGGATAATCTGGTAGGTCCGGGCAAGCCGCTCGATACCGAAAAATTCTTTGTTGTCGGCGTCAATAATCTCGGCGGCTGTTATGGTTCGACCGGGCCGATGTCTGTCAACCCGCAAACCGGCAAGATTTATGGCGCCGATTTCCCCATGATCACCGTCGAGGACTGGGTCGCCGCACAAGCCCGTCTCGCCGACCACCTTGAAATCGACACCTGGGCCGGCGTCATCGGCGGCAGCCTCGGCGGCATGCAAGCGCTCGAATGGTCGCTGCAGTTTCCCGACCGTACTCGCAACGCTATCGTCATTGCGTCCGCGCCCAAGCTATCGGCACAAAACATTGCTTTCAACGAAGTCGCCCGTCAAGCCATCATCTCCGACCCGGACTTTCACGGCGGGCACTACGCCGAACACGGCGTCGTACCGAGAAACGGATTGCGGTTGGCGCGCATGATTGGCCACATCACCTATCTTTCGGATAGCCAGATGGCCGAAAAATTTGGTCGTCAATTACGTCACGGCGAGCACCGTTTCAGTTACGACGGCGATTTTGAGATTGAGTCCTACCTCGGCCATCAGGGCAACAAATTTGCTTCCTTCTTCGACGCTAACACCTATTTGATCACGACCAAGGCACTCGACTACTTCGACCCGGCCTACGCCTTTGACGGCAACTTGCCGATGGCGCTGGCGCGTGCCAAGGCAAACTTCCTAGTTGTCAGCTTCACGACCGACTGGCGCTTCTCGCCAGCGCGTTCCCGCGAGATCGTCTTCGCCCTCCTGCACAACCGCCGGCACGTTGCCTATGCGGAAATCGAATGTGACGCCGGCCACGACTCCTTCCTCCTCGACGATGCGCATTATCACGGCGTAATCCGCGCTTATCTGGAGAACATCACCGTATGAGTTCGCCTACCCCTGATCAAATCGTAGCGGATGCATCATCGTCAATCGAGCACGAGCGTTTCGACTTTGCCGTGATTGCCGAGTGGATTCCCCCAGGAGAGCGCGTCCTCGACCTCGGCTGCGGCGACGGAAAGCTGCTGCGTTACCTGCGCGAGACGAAAAACGTCGCCGGCTACGGCGTCGAAATCGACCCGGAACGGGTGCTCGGCTGCATTAAAAACGGGGTCGATGTCATTCAGATCGACATTGAACGCGGCCTGCCCGAATTTGAGGACAAGTCGTTCAACCACGTCATCATTTCCCAGGCGCTGCAAACCATGCATGCGACGGAGAGAATTCTCGGCGAGATGTTGCGCGTCGCCGACGAAGCCGTCGTTAGCTTCCCCAATTTCGCGTACCGCGCCAACCGTGCTGCAATCGCTGACGGACACATGCCGGTTTCCGAAGACCTGCCCTACGCGTGGTACGAAACACCAAACGTACGTTTTTTCACCATCGTCGATTTCGAGGAGCTGTGCGACAAGCTGGGCATTGAGATTCGCGAGCGTCGAGCTTTTGACGATGGTGGGCGCCCCGTGACTGAAAACCCCAACCTCAACGGCAGCCTGGCATTCTATCGCCTGGGTCGCAGAACCTGATGCCCACGGGGAAGCCGAACGCCCTGAGGGTGCTGCTGACTCGGAAGATGCTCATCTGCGTCTTCACGGGTTTTAGCTCCGGCCTTCCCCTCTACCTGCTGCTCAATTTGCTGCCGGCCTGGCTGCGTAGCGAAGGCGTCGATCTCAAGACGATCGGTTTTTTTGCGCTGGTCCAGTTTCCCTACACATGGAAATTCCTTTGGTCGCCCTTTCTCGACCGCTACGCGTTGCCGGTGCTCGGCCGGCGACGCAGCTGGATGCTGCTCATGCAAATCGGCCTCTTGCTCTCCATCGGTTTTCTCGGCGGACTATCACCAAGCAGCGAGATCACCCCGGTGCTCTGGCTAGCGGCGCTACTCTCCTTGTTTTCGGCGACACAGGACATCGCGCTCGATGCCTTCCGCCGCGAAATCCTAAGTGACGACGAACTCGGTCTCGGCAACTCGGTGCATGTCAACGCCTACCGTCTCGCCGGTCTGGTCCCCGGATCGCTATCGCTAATTCTCGCCGACCTCCTGCCTTGGTCACAGGTCTTCTGGATTACTGCGGCGTTCATGATTCCCGGCATGCTCATGGTGCTACTAGTTAAGGAACCGATCGCCGCCCGGGCCACACCAAGGACGCTACGCGAAGCGGTCGTTGAACCCTTCCACGAATTCATCCACCGTGCCGGCATGCGCCATGCCCTGCTAATCCTTGCTTTTATCTTTCTCTACAAGCTCGGCGATTCGCTGTGTACGGCACTGGCAACCCCCTTCTACCTCGACATGGGCTTCTCCAAGACCGACATCGGCCTCATCGCCAAACACGCCGGACTCTGGCCAGCCGTGATTGGCGGCCTGCTGGGCGGGCTCTGGATGGTTCGCCTCGGCATCAATCGCGCCCTGTGGCTGTTTGGCATCGTGCAACTCGTGTCGATCCTCGGCTTTGCTTGGCTCGCTTGGCTTGGACCGCAGAGCAACATCGGTGTCGATCAACGACTGGCGCTCGCTGGCGTCATCGGCACCGAGGCGCTCGGCGTCGGATTGGGAACGGCAGCGTTTGTCGCTTTCATCGCTCGTTCGACCCATCCTGCTTATACCGCAACCCAATTATCCCTATTCACCAGCCTTGCCGCCGTACCACGCACCTTCATCAATGCCTCTGCCGGATGGCTGGTGGAAAATATGGGCTGGTTCGACTTCTTTCTGTTATGCACGGCCCTCGCTGTGCCGGGCATGCTGCTACTCTTCCGCGTCGCCCCCTGGAGCGAACCTGGAAAGCCTGCTTAGCCCCCACCTCTGGAAATCCCGATGCCTGAGAATGGTCACTCCATTGCCGAAACGCTGATCGCCGCCGCACAGGAACTCTCGGAGGCTGTCGAACGACTCGACTTTTCGCCACCCGTCTCGCACATCTACAATCCTCTGGATTACGCTTGGTCGCCGCACGAAATATATCTACGCCGCTTTGGCGCAACCCGCAAGAAGATCGTTTTCATTGGCATGAATCCCGGCCCCTTCGGGATGGTGCAATGTGGGATTCCCTTCGGCGAGGTCGCCGCCGTACGCGACTGGATGAACATCTCGGCGCCGGTCAACAAACCGAAAAGCGAAAACCCGAAGCGCCCGATTGAGGGATTTGAATGCGCCCGATCCGAAGTGAGCGGACGTAGGCTATGGGCACTGTTCAAAGAGCGCTTTGGCACAGCGAATGCTTTTTTCTCCGATCATTTTGTCGCCAACTACTGTCCGCTGGCTTTCTTCGATCAAGGCCGCAATCTCACTCCCGACAAATTACCGGCCCACGAGGCTAGTCACCTTTACGCTTTATGTGACGAACACCTCCGGAAACTGGTGACAACACTTCGACCTCAATGGGTAATTGGCATCGGCGGATTTGCTGAAGAACGCGCCAAAATTGCCTTGCAGGGATCGGACGTCAGGATCGGTCGAATATTGCATCCGAGCCCTGCCAGTCCTGCGGCGAATCGAGGTTGGTCTGAGGCCGCAACGCGACAACTGACGACGCTCGGACTCTGGACATAGATCGGCCGCTCGAAAAAGGAATTGCTGTAATTCGGGAACAGCTTTTCTTGAACAGAACGCCAGCGGCCAAATCTCAGCGCCCTCTGATCGTTTAGGTGTCAGCCCCGTATCCCGAAAGCCAATAAGCGGTTCCTGACGGTACGGAAAGCCTTCCAGGCAACCACCCCGCGCTTTGCCCAGCTCCAGAAGCGTTTTCTGTCGATCAGGAATAACCCGGCGACGGCCGCCGCCACGACAGCCGGATTACGCTTCATGTAGTCGGTGGCGGATCGCACCGACGCCAAAACGCAATCCAGCTTTTCAAGCGCCAGGCTTACCGGCTGAGCATCGCGGCGCATGGATTCGCGTTGCGATGCGATGCGCTCCTGCAAACGGCCGCGCCGCAAAAGGATCTCATTGAGCTTGCTGTTCATGCCCTGACGCAGCCTTCAACTGACGGATATCCTCTTGCAGTTCGGCAATCGTTGCCGCAAACATGGGTTGCGGACGTTGCATCAAGCGCCGAAGCTGGCTAAGAAGATAAAGTCCAAGCAGCAAAAAGAATCCGGTCGCCACACCGAGAACCACCAACCGACTGTCCCAATACAGCACTGCAAGAAAAGCCACGGCCAGGAGAATGAATACGCCGAGGCAAAACACCGTTCCCAGCGCCATGACAACCAGGTTGATAGTGCGTAACTTTTCCTCCTCGAGCTCATTGCCGAGCAATTCGAGGCGCGTTTTTCCCGTCGCGAGCAAGGTCGCGACAAGCCCCTTCAAGCTACCGAAGAGGCCACGGCCGTCTTCCCGGTGATCATCCATGACAGATCTTAGCGACGGCTGATCAGAACACCGATCAGAAAGCCAACGCCAGCAGCAATACCGACAGCGCGCCAAGGATTGTCATTGACATAGTCGTCAGTCGCCCGCGCGGCGGCCTTGGTACGGTCGACCAGAGCGGCCTCGGCATCGGCAATGCGTAACTTCGCATCGTGCAGCCGCTCGGCCATCCGTTCGCGCATCCCGGCCATTTTTTCTCCAGCGACTCCTGCCGTGGCGCGCAGAATCTCCTCGGTATCAGCGACGACACTCTTCATGTCAGAAACGAGTCTTTGTCTGTTGGTAGTGGAAAATTCGGCATTATCGGACATGGCAACCTCACGAATAAAAAATATCAGCAACAAGAAATGCACCGGCAATCGGACAACGTCGCCGACACTGCGTTCAGAGTATCCAATTTGTGAGCCCAGATCAATCCGAAGATCAACTTCTTCCCACCAGAGAACGGAAAACGCTCATCAAATCCAGATAATTGTAACTTTTCCCCCCCTGGTTCAGAATGTGGTTTCCCAATCCGGCAATTGCGACCGCCCTCTCCGGGCTCTACTCTGAAAGCCAACAGATATGACAAATACCAACAAGCCTACCGTCTACGGTACGGAAGATCTGCTGATCAGCCTGTGCAACTCGGTCACAAAAGTCCTGAACCTCGCTACGCAGAGCCAGATCCGGTATTCGGGGATGGTCCAGCGGATCACGAAGACCTGCCTGAAGCCCGACATCGGCTGTTTCGTCCTCTTCGACGGCGGCTTTTCCGGACTCGTGGTCATCAACTTTGACGCCACGACAGCCATGGAACTTTATGAGAGTTACATGCTGAACATGGGCATGCCGAAGGAAGAATTGGCCAGTTCGCACACCTCCGACGAGGTCGGCAACGCCATGGGCGAACTGATGAACCAGATCATCGGCGACTTCACGAGCAAGATCCAACGCGAACTGCAAACCCATATCACGCAGAACCAACCGAAAATGCTGGTCCTCAACAAGCAGGTCATGCTTAGCGTCGATACGAACCTTGACCAACCTGAAACACGGCGCGTGACCTTTTACACGGGTCGGGACAACATCTTCTATCTAGAACTTTCGATCGACCGTACCGAGTTCATCAGGCTCTTCGATTTCGAGACGGAGGAATCGCAAGAAGTGGACCCCGACGAACTGTTCGCTCAGGCAACCAACCGCAAATCGCCAGCGGCCAAACCGTTGAAGGCGGACGACAACGAAGACTTGCTGAAATCTCTCGGCATGTAGCTGACTCACCCCGGAGTTCAGCCGGCAACAGCCGGCTGAGGCGTCCAGTCGTAATCGATCGTCAGCGGCGCATGGTCGCTGAAGCGGCTCTCTTTGTATACCGAAGCGGCTTTTGCTGCGACATCGAGGCCAGGCGTCGCCAGTTGGTAGTCCAACCGCCAGCCGACGTTCTTCGTCCAAGCCTGACCGCGATTCGACCACCAGGTATAACTTTCCTCCGTCGCATCCGGGTATAGCCGCCGATAGACGTCGCACCAGCCGGCCTCGTCGAGGACCCGGCTGACCCACGCGCGTTCCTCGGGCAGGAATCCCGAATTTTTTTGATTGCTTTTCCAGTTCTTGAGGTCGATTTCCTGGTGCGCGATGTTCCAGTCGCCGCACACGACAATGTCGCGTCCAGTTCGCCTGAGTTCGACGAGATGCGGATAGAAGAAGTCCATGAAGCGGAACTTCGCTTCCTGCCGCTCCGGCGAACTGGAGCCCGACGGCAGGTAAAGCGAGATAACTGACAGCTTGCCGAAATCCGCGCGCAAGTAACGCCCCTCCGCGTCGAACTCGGCGTTGCCCACGCCCTCTATGACCGCATCGGGTAATTTACGGCACCATAGGCCGACGCCGCTGTAGCCCTTCTTCTCGGCCAAATGGTAATAAGCATGCATTCCCGGCGGCGCTTTCATTTCTTCCGAAAGATCGGGCTGCTGCGCTTTGATCTCCTGCAAACAAACGACATCGGCATTTTGAGCCTCTACCCAGGGCAAGACACCCTTGCGCCATGCCGACCGGATGCCGTTGAGATTTAGGGTAATGATGCGTAACATGTCGGTTCCGTTTTTGTTATGAGATCGCCGGGTGCCCCATGGACTTTCGTCAGGAATTCATCGAATTTGCCTTGAAACAGAACGTACTGCGCTTTGGCGAGTTCAAAACCAAGGCCGGGCGGCTTTCTCCCTACTTCTTCAATGCCGGCCTCTTCAACGACGGCGCGGCGCTCGATCGATTGTCGCAATTCTACGCGAAAGCCATCCTCGCCAGCGGCATCGCGATCGATACGCTCTTCGGCCCGGCCTACAAGGGAATTCCGCTCGTCGCCGTCAGCGCACTGGCTTTAGCCCGCGCCGGACATAACCTGCCCTTCGCCTTCAATCGCAAGGAGGCCAAGGATCATGGGGAAGGCGGCAGTATCATCGGCGCGCCACTGGCCGGACGTGTCCTGATCATTGACGATGTGATCTCGGCCGGCACATCGGTGCGTGAATCGGTCGATATGATCCGAGCTGCGGGCGCCACGCCCTGCGGCGTCGTCATTGCGCTCGACCGGATGGAACGCGGCAGCGGCGAATTGTCCGCGGTCCAGGAGGTCGAAAAAGATTATGGCATCCCGGTGGTCGCCGTCGCCACGCTCGACGACCTGATGGCTTTCCTCCACGACCGCCCGGATTTCAAGGAACATGAATCGGCGGTCGCGCACTATCGTGAAAAATATGGTGTCGAAAAGGGCAACTAGGCTTTCCTTGCTGGCGGCCACGCTGCTGTCAGTTTTTGCCCCGCCCGCCCAGGCAGCCGGCGCCATGTTCTGTTGCCACGACGCCAACGGCAAGCAAATCTGCGGCGACACGCTGCCCCGCGAGTGTTACGGCCGTGCTTATCGCGAAATCGGCAGCTCGGGTCGGACGATTCGCGAGGTCGAGGCCCCGCTCAATGCCGAGCAGCGCGCTCAACGTGCGGCAGAAGAAGAAAAACGAAAACGGGAAGAGGCCGCGCGCAAGGAACAGCAACGCAAGGATCAAGCTTTGCTGAATACCTACAGTAACGAACAAGACATCGAGGCGATGCGTCGGCGCGCCAACGACGATGTGCAAAAATCGATCCGAAGCGCCGAAGCAAAAATCGCCGAAATCCGGAAACAGCGCAAGAAATACGAAAACGAAGCCGAGTTCTACAAGAAGAAGCAGCTCCCGGTCGATATCCAGAAAGGCCTCGACAATGCGGATTTCGAAATCAAGGCTCAGGAATCGATCATCGAATCCAAGAAGAAAGACCTTAACGTCATCCGCGAGAAATACGACGAGGATCGCCGCCGTTTTATCGAACTGACTCGGAGTGGTGCCGCCAACGCCCTGCGCCGCTGAGCCTTACTTACAGTTGCCAACACCTTTCCGGCCCGGCAAAAAAGACTTTACCGGGGCATCCGGATGCCGACACCGAAACCTGTGCGGGACGAAACACGGCGCTTTATTCGCGCTCTTAACCGAGTTTCTTGCGCAGCAGTTCGTTGACCTGTTGCGGATTGGCCTTCCCCTTGGTCGCTTTCATCGCTTGGCCGACCAACGCGTTGAAAGCCTTCTCCTTGCCTGCCCTGAATTCGGCAACCATCGCCGCGTTGGCCGCAAGAACCTCGTCGATCAGGGCCTCGATGGCGCCGCTATCGGTAATCTGCTTCAGCCCCTGCTTCTCGATGACCTCGTCGGCGGATTGCCCCTCTCCAGACCACAAGACCTCAAAAATCTTCTTGGCAATGTTGTTCGAGATCGTATTGTCGGCGATGCGCGCAACGAGACCGCCCAGTTGCATTGCTGAAACAGGCGAATCGGCGAGGTCTTTCCCTTCCTTGTTGAGGCGCGCCGCCAGATCGACCATCACCCAGTTAGCACATTGCTTGGCCGCCTTCATGCCGGCAACGGCGACGACGGCTTCGTAGTAATCGGAGACCTCGAGCGACGCCGTCAGTGTCGAGGCATCGTAGGAGGAAAGCCCAAAGTCGGTCATGAAACGTTGCTTCTTGGCCGACGGCAGCTCGGGCATCGCGGTACGCGTCTGCTCGACCCAGTCACGCTCGATTACCAACGGCAGCAGATCAGGATCGGGGAAGTAACGGTAATCGTGCGCATCCTCCTTCGAGCGCATGGCGCGCGTCTCGCCGGTATCCGGGTCGAAAAGCACGGTCGCCTGCTGGATGGCCCGCCCGTCCTCGATTTCGGCAATCTGCCACTGCACCTCGTAATCAATCGCTTGTTGCATGAAGCGGAACGAATTGAGATTCTTGATTTCGCGGCGGGTGCCGAATTCCTTCTGCCCAACCGGACGCACCGATACGTTAGCATCACAGCGGAAGGAGCCTTCCTGCATATTGCCGTCGCAAATCCCGATCCAGCGCACCAGGGCATGCAACGCCCTGGCGTAAGCGACCGCTTCCGCCGATGAGCGCATATCGGGTTCGGTAACAATCTCAAGCAATGGCGTTCCCGCCCGGTTGAGGTCAATCCCGGACTTGCCGTGAAAATCCTCGTGCAGGGATTTTCCGGCATCTTCTTCAAGATGGGCGCGTGTCAGGTGGATGGTTTTTTCGGCCTGATTCTCACCCTGGCCCACTTGAATCGCCACCCTGCCACCAACGACGACCGGCAATTCATACTGACTGATCTGGTAGCCTTTGGGCAAATCCGGATAAAAGTAGTTCTTGCGCGCAAAAACCGATTTTGGTGCCACGTCGCCGTCAACGGCGAGTCCGAAACGAATCGCGCATTCGACAGCCCCCTTGTTGAGCACGGGCAGCACGCCAGGTAGCGCGATATCCACGGCGTTCGCCTGCACATTCGGCTCCGCGCCGAAGGCCGTCGAACTGCCGGAAAAAATCTTCGAACGCGTCGCCAGTTGCACGTGCGTCTCGATGCCGATGACGACTTCCCATTGTTTCATTGCGTAGCACTCACTCTAATTCAATGATCAAGAACAGCGGCCGTTCCGGGTATCAACCATGATCGGCCAGAGATAACTGTAAGCATCTCCGCTGCATTTAGAACGGCATTCATTAAAGGCCACCGTAACGTTGCGCTCCTGCTCCCAGATGCGCACCACGCAACCGCTCGCTTCATCGCTCAATACGACGTTGGGCAAGCGCGCCGTCTGCCGGAATCCTTTCATGTCGAAACGACAGATCCCCTGTCGGGGAACACTGACCTCAGCGCTAAAACGCCTCACCTCGGCCTTGCTCACCTGTAGATCCATGGAGCCGCGACCACCGGACACATCATGGAAACGACAGCGGGTGCGCACATCGAGCGGCCGCTCGGGGATCGGCTTGAGCTTGCGACCCAGCAAATGCTTGAGCGGCTGCGACTCGATCCGGTCTTGCTGTTTCTGCGCGGAATCGTCAGTACTGGAGCCTGAGATCGAATCCGGGTCGGGCGTTGCGCAGGCAGCAAGCAGAACCACCAGCCAGATTGCCAATAACCGCCGCATCACCATAGTCACTCCGCTTTAATCGAGGCCCACCGGGAACTGCCGATGCCAGCCGGTGACCTGTTGGTAACGATGAGCAACGTTGAGCAGGCGCGCTTCGCCGAAGTAATCGCCGATCAGTTGCAGTCCGACCGGCAATCCGCGGACAAAACCGCAGGGAACCGACATGCCGGGCAACCCCGCCAGATTGACGGCGAGCGTATAGATGTCCGAGAGATACATCTGCACCGGATCGTTCACTTTCTCGCCCAGCTTGAACGCCGTCGTCGGCGTGGTCGGCCCCATGATCACGTCGCAGGACTTGAAGGCTTCGGAAAAGTCATTGGCGATCAGGCGACGGATACGTTGTGCCTGCAGGTAATAGGCATCATAGTAGCCGTGTGAAAGCACGTAGGTCCCGATCATGATGCGGCGCTTCACTTCATCGCCGAAGCCCTGCGCCCGCGTCCGGGCGTACATGTCGTTGAGATCGGCATACTCTGGAGCGCGATAGCCGTAGCGCACACCGTCGTAGCGCGACAGGTTCGAACTGGCCTCGGCCGGCGCGATCACATAATACGCCGGCACCGACAGTTTCATGTTCGGCAGTCCGACTTCGACCGTTTCGGCACCGAGTTTGCGGTACTCGGCAATCGCTTCCTCAACCCGCCGCATCACTTCGGCGTCGCAGCCTTCTCCGAAAAATTCCTTGGGCAGGCCAATGCGGAGCCCGGCGAGCGGCTTGTCGAGATCGCGCGCGTAGTCTTCGGCCGGCCTGTCGAGGCTGGTCGAGTCACGCTCGTCAAAACCGGCCATGACGTTGAGCAACAGCGCGCAATCCTCCGCAGTGCGCGCCATCGCGCCGCCCTGATCAAGCGACGAAGCGTAGGCGATCATGCCGTAACGGGAAACAACACCGTAGGTCGGCTTCAGCCCGGTCAGATTGCACAGCGCTGCCGGCTGACGGATCGAACCACCGGTATCGGTACCGGTCGCTGCTGGCGCCAGCAGCGCGGCGACCGCCGCCGCCGAGCCGCCCGACGAGCCGCCGGCGACCCGTTCAGTATCCCAAGGATTTTTCACGGCGCCATAAAATGACGACTCGTTCGACGACCCCATGGCGAACTCGTCCATATTCGTCTTACCGAGATTGACGGTCCCGGCCGCGTTAAATTTCTCGATGACGGTCGCGTCGTAGGGGCTGACGAAATTGCCGAGCATTTTCGAACCGCAGGTCGTCAACATCCCTTGGGTACAGAAGATATCCTTCTGGGCCACCGGAATTCCGGTCAGTAGCCCAGCCTCCCCGGCGGCACGCCGTGCATCAGCCGCTCTGGCCTGTGCTAGAGACATTTCGGCGTCGACCGTGACGTAGGCGTTGATCATGGGATTCAACCGGGATATCCGGTCGAGATAGGCTTGGGTCAGCTCGACGCTGGAAATTTCCTTGCTCGCCAGCGCCTGCGACAGTTGGGAAAGGCTGCGCTCGATCATTCGATCACCTTTGGCACGAGATACAGGCCGGCCTCGGTTTCCGGCGCCACCGCCTGGAACGCCTGCCGCCGGTTTTCTTCGGTCACCGTATCTGCACGCAGACGCTGGCAAAGATCCTGCGCATGCGCCATCGGCTCGACACCCTGCGTGTCAATGGCCTGCATTTCTTCGATCAGGGTGAATATTTCGTTCAGGTGGCCGAGCGTCGATTCCGCCTCGGCGTCGCTGACTTCGATCCGGGCGAGATGCGCGATGCGCCGGACTTGTTCCAGGGTAAGCGACATGGGTAATGAAATCTGTAAGATTGTGAAATCAGGAGGGCTTATAAGGTATCATAAATGCTTTATTCGCCGCAGCCCCTGCGGAGCTTTTACGGATATTCGGCATGTTCAGTTTCCTGCGCAGTTATTTCTCGAACGATCTGGCGATCGACCTCGGCACGGCCAACACTTTGATTTATGTCCGCGGCAAAGGCATCGTCCTCGATGAGCCGTCGGTCGTCGCCATTCGCATGGAAGGCGGCCCCAACGCCAAAAAAACGATCCAGGCCGTCGGCCAGAACGCTAAAGAAATGCTTGGTAAAGCACCGGGCGCCATCACGGTGATCCGCCCGATGAAGGACGGCGTGATCGCCGACTTCACCGTCACCGAGCAAATGCTCAAGCAGTTTATTCGCAAGGTCCATGACTCGCGCCTGCTCTCGCCCAGCCCGCGCATCATCATCTGCGTTCCCTCGGGTTCGACCCAGGTCGAACGTCGCGCCATCCGCGAGTCGGCCATCGGCGCCGGCGCTAGCCAGGTTTTCCTGATCGAGGAACCGATGGCAGCTGCCATCGGCGCCGGCCTGCCCGTTTCCGATGCTACCGGCTCGATGGTCGTCGACATCGGCGGCGGCACAACGGAAGTCGGTGTCATCTCGCTTGGCGGCATGGTCTATGCCGGCTCGGTGCGCGTCGGCGGCGACAAGCTCGACGAAGCGATCATCAACTACATCAGCCGCAACTACGGCATGCTGATCGGCGAAAACACGGCCGAAAGCATCAAGAAGCACATCGGTTCCGCCTTCCCCGGCGCCGAAGTCCGCGAAATGGAAGTTTCCGGCATCAACAAGGCCGAAGGCATCCCGCGCAAGTTCACGATTTCCTCGAACGAGATTCTCGAAGCCCTGACCGAACCGCTCAACAACATCGTTTCGGCGGTCAAGTCAGCGCTTGAAAAAACCCCGCCCGAACTCGGCGCCGATATTGCCGACAAAGGCATGGTGCTGACCGGTGGCGGCGCGCTGTTGCGTGACCTTGACCGTCTGCTCATGGAAGAAACGGGACTACCGGTGATCGTCGCCGAGGAGCCGCTAACCTGCGTTGCGCGCGGCTGCGGTCTGGCTCTTGAGAGAATGGACAAGCTCGGCAACATTTTCGCTTCCGACTAACTTGGCTAGATATTTAAGGCCGGGAGTGATGGAGATACGCCTCGTTCCCGGCTCTGCCCCCTGTGGAAAGGCCGCTGGACGGCCGACTTTTCTTCCCTGAACTTTCTCTCCGAGTAATCCGATGAGCCATCAGCCGCCACCGTTTTTCAAACGCGGACCGGCTCCGCTGGCCCGGCTCACGTTCTTTGTCGCTCTGTCGCTCGCGCTAATCTTCATCGACGCACGCTTCAAAACGCTCGAGTTGCTCAGAGAAGCTGTTTCGCTGGTCACGCATCCGATACAGCAAGCGGCGCATATTCCGGTCAATTTCGCCCTCGGCGCCGGCAGCTATCTTTCCGGGATCACCCATTTCCGGGAAGAAAACGTCCGCTTGCGGCATGCCCAATTGGAAAGCGCGGCAATTGTCCTGCGTACCCGCCAACTCGAGTCGGAAAACGAGCGGCTACGCAAGCTGCTCGAAATCAAAAGCCGTAAAAACATTACCGGGCAAGCAGCACAAATCCTTCATGCCTCGCGCGACCCATTCACGCATCGCGTCGTCGTCGACAAAGGTCGGCAACACGGCGTCGTCGCCGGCCAACCGGCGATCGACGAACTTGGGGTCGTCGGTCAAGTGACACGAGTCTTTCCCTTCGTTTCCGAAGTCACGCTGATTAGCGACAAAAATCAAGCCATCCCGGTGCAGATCGTGCGCAACGGCTTGCGCTCGGTTGTTTTCGGCATCGGCGACGGACAGCTCCAACTGCGCTTCATGCCAACCAACGTTGATGTCCAGGAAGGCGATCTGCTCGTCACCTCCGGACTGGACGACATTTTCCTGCCGGGTCTACCCGTTGCAAAAGTCGTGCGGATCGAGCGCGAAACGGCCTACACCTTCGCACAGATCACCTGCGTCCCGGTCGCCGCGGTCGAGAATAACGGCGAAATCATGTTGCTCGACCCGCGCGAGCCGATCAATCTCCCGGCAGAATTGAAAGATGATCCGAAAGCGAGCAGCGCCAAGGCCGTTTCAAAAAAACCGGCGTCGAAACGAAGAATCAGACCTGAATAGCCGATGCAACCGACATTTTCCTCTTCCCGCATCCTGCAACCGGTTCGCCCCTGGTTCATCCTGGCTAGTTTGCTAACCGCCCTGGCGCTCAATTTTCTGCCGACTTCAAGCTGGCTCTGGATGCCCGACTGGGTCGCCATGCTCATCGTATTCTGGAGCATCCGAGAACCTCAACGCATCGGCATGGGTGCCGGATTTATCCTCGGCCTAGCCATGGATGTCGCCGACGCCAGCCTCATGGGACAGCACGCCTTGGCCTACGTATTGGCCGCCTACGCGTCCAGCGCGCTATCGCGACGCATTCTCTGGTTCCCGATCGCCCAGCAGGCGCTCCACGTCCTGCCAATCCTGCTCGGCGTCCAACTGGTTCAACTCGCCGTGCGGACCCTGCCTGGCGCCGACCATCCCGGATGGTTTTACTTTGCTGGCCCATTCATCGGAGCCGCCTTGTGGTACCCGCTCACTTTCGTCTTGCTGCTCCCCCAATACCGGCCGATTGACCATGACGACAACCGCCCCATTTGAGTGACCTCGAATTGCGCTTCAAGCCCACCGTAACCGCCGCCCAAGATAACGATCTGGATCGTTTCCGGTTCCGTATCGTTTTCGCCGGCTGCGCCGTCATTTTCGCCTTTTTGCTGCTGATCGCCCGTTTCGTCTATCTACAAATCATCCAGCACGACTATTACACGACACGCGCCGAAGACAACCGCATCATGCTGGTTCCGATCACGCCGAACCGCGGCTTTATCACCGACCGCAACGGCAACGTCTTGGCGCGAAACTACTCCGCCTTCACCCTCGAAATCACGCCATCCAAGGTCGACAATCTGGAGCAGACCATTGACGAACTCGCAGAGCTGATCGATATCCAGCCGAAAGACCGACGCCGCTTCCGCAAACTACGCGAGGAAACCCGATCCTTTGAAAGCCTGCCGATCCGCACCCGGCTCAGCGACGAGGAAGTAGCGCGCTTCACGGCTAACCGGTTTCGTTTTCCTGGCATCGAAGTCCGGGCGCGCCTCTTCCGCCAGTACCCACTTGGCCCGGTTGGCGCTCATGCTTTAGGTTATATCAACCGAATCAACAAATCTGACCTGCAAACGATCGAAATACAAGACGAAGTCGCCAATTACAAAGGGACAGACCATTTCGGCAAGACCGGCCTTGAAAAGAGCTATGAATTCGATCTTCACGGCGTGACCGGTTACGAAGAAGTCGAGGTCGACGCAGCAGGACGTGCGGTCAGGAGCCTGTCACGTACTGCGCCGATTCCAGGCAAGAACCTGACGCTAACCCTTGATGCCGGCCTGCAGGAAATCGCTGAAAAAGCGTTCGGAGACCGGCGCGGCGCCCTCGTCGCCATTGAACCGGCAACGGGGGGAATCCTGGCGCTGGTTTCGGCGCCGAGCTTCGATCCCAATCTGTTCGTCGACGGCATCCGTACCGACGACTGGCAACAGCTCAACAACTCCCCCGACAAACCGATGCTCAACCGGGCCCTGAACGGCGCCTATCCGCCCGGATCGACCTTCAAACCCTTCATGGCATTGGCCGCCCTCGAAACCGGGAAACGCGCCCCTCACCAAGCGATTTCCGACCCGGGTTTCTTCAATTTCGGAGGCCACACCTTCCGCGATGACAAAAAAGGCGGGCACGGGCTGGTCGACATGTATAAATCGATCGTCGAATCCTGCGACACCTACTACTACATACTGGCCAACGACATGGGCATCGACAATATTGCCCGCTTCATGGGGCCGATCGGTTTCGGCCAGAAAACAGGCATCGACATCGAAGGCGAGTCCGAAGGCGTGCTGCCGTCTACCGAATGGAAAAAGCGCCGCTTCAAGCGTCCGGAACAGCAAAAATGGTTTGCCGGAGAAACGATCTCGATCGGTATCGGCCAAGGCTACAACGCTTACACGCCACTCCAACTGGCACAAGCCACGGCGGCCCTGGCCAACAACGGCGTCATTTTCAAGCCGCATCTGGTCAAATACATCAAGGACCCCTTGACCGGAGAAAAAACGCTGATCGAACCCCAACCCCTGCGCACGCTCAACTGGAGTCCGAAGAATATCGAGACGATCAAGAAGGCAATGATCGGCGTCAACAAGGAAGGCACCGGCGCCCGCGCCTTTGCCGGCGCGGAATACGAGTCCGCCGGCAAAACCGGCACTGCGCAGGTTTTCAGCCTGAAGGGCGCCGAATACAAGGCCGGCAAGATCAAGCACGAGTTGCGTGATCACGGGCTGTTCATTGCATTTGCCCCGGCGGACGCCCCGAAAATCGCGCTTGCGGTTCTTGTCGAGAACGGAGGATTTGGCGCCCAGTCGGCTGCGCCGATCGCGCGCATGGTGATCGATTACTACCTGGTCGGTAAAAAACCGCAGGGCCCGGCAAAGGAAGAAGCGCCAGCAGGCGAGGAAGACTGAACATGATCCGTCAGTTCGTTCAACGTTTTCATATGCGGCTGGTCAAGAACATCGACTGGCCCTTGTTGTTCATCACGCTCCTGCTCATGGCGCTCGGACTGGCCACCGTCTACAGCGCCACCTCCGATGGCAATAATCGCCTATTCAATCAAGCGATGAACATGGGTGTCGGCCTTGTCGTCATGTGGACGGTGGCCCAAATTCCGCCGCAAAAGCTGATGCGCTTCGCCGTCCCCCTCTACGTTGTGGGCATCATTCTGCTGATACTGGTATTCGTGTTCGGCATCAAGATCAACGGTGCGCGGCGATGGCTGTCGATCGGCGTTACCCGTATCCAGCCCTCAGAAATTCTCAAAATCGCTGTGCCGCTGATGCTGGCGTGGTATTTCCACAAATACGAAGCGGCGCTGAATTTCCGTCATTTCATCATTGCCGGCATCCTCCTGCTCGTCCCATTCGGGCTGATCGCCAAGCAACCAGACCTGGGAACCGCCATCCTCGTCGGTGCCGCCGGTTTCTACGTTATTTTCTTTGCGGGCCTTCCCTGGAAAGTCATGGCCGGCATGGGCTTGGCGGCAGCCGGGGCCGCCCCCCTTGCCTGGAATTTGCTCCACGACTACCAGCGCAAACGTATCCTGACCCTGATCGACCCGACTACCGACCCGCTCGGCTCGGGCTATCACATCATCCAGTCGACGATTGCCATCGGATCCGGCGGCGGATTCGGAAAAGGATGGCTGGCTGGAACACAGACCCATCTCGAATTCATCCCGGAACGGCATACCGACTTCATATTCGCGGTCTTCTCCGAAGAACACGGACTGCTCGGTAACGGCATTCTCGTTGCTCTCTACCTGACGCTGATCGTTCGCGGCCTGATGATTTCAGCAAACGGCTCGACGCTATTCGCCCGCGTCCTTGGCGGCTCGATTTCGCTCAGCTTCTTCACCTACGCCTTCGTCAATATGGGCATGGTCAGCGGCATCCTACCAGTCGTTGGCGTTCCTCTACCATTCATGAGCTACGGCGGAACGGCTTTGGTAACATTGTGTCTTGGTCTGGGCATCCTGATGAGCATTCAATCGCACCGGATGCTGGTCAAGAAATAGTGGAGGACGACGAGTGAGCTGCAAAAGCCTGCGCTGCTGGGTTGTCTCTGGATTATTGCTTTTGCTCGCGGCTTGCGGAGGACAACCTTCGCGAATCGATACTGAGGCCGGCGCGGAAGCACGTTCTGCCACGCGCACGGGAAAAGCGGCCACGACCCGCAAATGGGGCGGTGGCTATTACAAGGACGACGGTCCGGCCGACGAGATTCCTGACAATCTTGATGACATTCCCGACGCCACACCAAGGATCGAGCCGCTGCACCGCTTTGCCAACCGTCCCTACGTAGTTCTCGGCAAGTCGTATATTCCCAACACCCGGCTCGAACCCTTCCGGCAGCGCGGCATCGCCAGCTGGTATGGGAAAAAATTCCATGGTCAGAAAACGTCGATTGGCGAACCTTACGACATGTTCTCGATGACGGCCGCCCACCCCACACTGGCGATCCCTTCCTACGTGCGCGTCACCAACATCGGCAACGGAAAATCGGTTGTCGTGCGCGTCACCGACCGCGGCCCATTCCATGCAGACCGGATCATTGACCTATCCTACGCGGCCGCCTATCGGCTTGGTTATATTGACCGCGGCAGTACTCAGGTCGAGGTCGAGACCGTCCTGACGGAGACTTCCTCACCGGCAATAACGCAAACGGCCCAGCCCGCCGCCCCCCCCACCGAGCCGGATGAAATCGAAAGAATCGCCGCCCGTCTCGCAGAAAAGGAAACCCCGCACTCAGCTCTTACCGGAACAGCGCTGGTCGACACAGATCGCAAACCAGTACTTCAAAAGGGGCTCTTCATCCAGTTAGGGGCTTTTTCAAGTGCGGACAATGCAGAAAACCTGCGCTCGCATCTGGCGCGCGAACTCGACTGGTTGAGCGAGGCCATCCGGATCAATCCCGGCGGCGGTATTTATCGTGTCCAGCTCGGCCCTTATGCCAGTCGCTCCGAAGCCGAGAAAATCAGTGAAAAAATCCGTAGGTCGCTCGGCTACAAACCTGTCCTTGCGACAAACTGACGTCCGACAAGCGCTTGCCGCCACAGGCATTTGACCGCAACGCCAATAGCGAGGATACTTTCGCGCTGTGCTCCGACGGCACATTTCCGGTCTCCGGCGAAACCATGTTATCGCCTGCGAGATTCGAGCCCGGGGTTCGACAACCGAGTGCGCGGTTAGCGGCGTTCCGGAACGAAGGCTTTGCCCGCCTCAGGCGACAGACAAGTGTTAGATAGTCAGGAAGCAACTTCTTTGGAGTAGTCATGGCAAAAATCAAGATCACCGAAAACGTTCTGCGTGATGCTCACCAGTCCCTGCACGCCACCCGCATGGTGACCAGCGACATGCTGCCGATCGCCGAGAAGCTCGATTCAATCGGCTTCTGGTCCCTCGAAACCTGGGGTGGCGCCACCTTCGATTCGTGCATCCGCTTCCTCAACGAAGACCCGTGGGAGCGCATCCGCAAGCTGAAAAAAGCCATCACGAAAACGCCGCACCAGATGCTGCTGCGCGGCCAGTCGATTCTGGGTTACCGCCACTACGCGGACGACGTCGTCGAAAAATGCGTCGAGCGCATGGCCGTCAATGGCGTCGATGTCTTCCGCGTCTTCGACGCGCTGAACGATCCGCGCAACTTCATGGTGCCAATGAAGGCCGTCAAGAAGTCGGGCAAGCACGCACAAGCGGCCATCAGCTATACCGTCTCGCCGGTGCATACCATCGAAAGCTATGCCCAACTCGCCAAGGAACTGGCCGCAATGGGCGCCGACAGCATCTGCATCAAAGACATGGCAGCGCTGCTCAGCCCCTACACGGCCTACGATCTGGTCAAGGCCATCAAGAAGGTCGTTGACCTGCCGGTGCAGGTTCACTCGCACGCCACCACCGGCATGTCCGTCGCCACGCTCGTCAAGGCTGCCGAAGCCGGCGCCGAAATGATCGACACGTCGATCTCGTCGATGTCGATGGGGCCGGGTCATTCGCCGACGGAAACCCTCGTCGAGATTTTCAAGGGCACCGAGTACGACACCGGCCTCGATATGGATACCCTGCTCGAAATTTCGGCTTATTTCCGCGACGTCGTGCGCCCCAAATATGCCCAGTTCGAGAGCTCTTTCGTCGGCGCCGACACCCGCATCCTCAAGGCAGCGATTCCCGGCGGCATGCTGTCCAACCTCGAAGGCCAGTTGCGCCAGCAGAAATCCTTCCATCGCCTGGACGAAGTGCTCAAGGAAAACGCCCAGGTCTGCAAAGACTTCGGCTACCCGCCGCTCGTCACGCCGACCTCGCAGATCGTCGGTACGCAATCCGTCCTGAATGTCTTGATGGGACGCTACACGACGCTCACCGCCGAATCGATGAACCTGCTTGTCGGCAATTATGGTAAGACGCCGGGCACCCCCAACCCCGATCTGGTCAAGAAGGCATTGGCTGGACTCGGCATGGACAAGCCCGTCACCGAGCGCCCTGCCGACCTGATCGCCAACGAACTGCCAAAGATCGAGGACGAACTCAAGCAAAAGCTCGGCGCATCGACGGTCGATATCGACGATGTTCTGACCTACGCAATGTTCCCGCAAGTTGCACTCAAGTTCTTCGAAACGCGCCCAAAAGGGCCGATCACGTTCGACGCCCCGGCCGCCAAGCCGGCAGCACCGGCACCTGCTCCCGCCGCGCCCGCTCCGGCACCGACCCCAGCGCCCGTTGCCGCCGCGCCGGCCAAAGCCACCAGCCCGTCGAGCTACGTGGTCAACGTCGACAACAAGGATTTCAAGATCGTCTGCGAATTCAAGTTCGAAGTGCAAAAGGCTGACTGACCGCTCGATATATCGAGCGGCAATCCACGGGCGGTGGCATCACCGCCCGTTTTTTTATCCGCGTCACATTGGCTGGGTAAAAACGAAACCGGCATGAACCTTCAGAACAACGATCAATCCATATATGATTCGTATCAAGACAAAACGCCTCACCGACAAGCAAAATAAGCGCTGCCCCCTACCGGATTGCATTGCATGCTAGAAGCCTCCCGCCTTGAATGCCACCGCGGCGATCGACGCCTGTTTTCCGGCATCGATTTTCGCGTCGGCAGCGGGGAATTGCTGCACCTCAAAGGCAGCAACGGCTCGGGCAAGACCAGCCTGCTGCGCATGGTCTGCGGGCTGTCTCCTGCCGCCGCTGGCGAGATTCGCTGGCGCGGCAAACCGATCGCCCAACTTGGCGAAGACTATCGCCGCGAACTCTGCTTTCTCGGCCATCACAACGCCATCAAGGAAGAATTAACGCCGCTCGAGAATCTGATCGCCTCGGCCAGACTCGCCGAAGAACCACTCGACGAGGATGCGGCGCTGGATGCGCTCGAAACCGTCGGTCTCGCCGGTCGAGAAGACCTCGCCTGCCGCTACCTGTCGCAAGGGCAAAAACGTCGCGTTGCGCTGGCGCGGCTGGTCAACGAACGGCGTGCCTTATGGATTCTCGACGAGCCTTACGTCGCGCTCGACAGCGCAGCGATCGGACTGGTGGCCGGGCTGATCGGCGCCCACCTGCAGCGGGGCGGTCTGACGCTGATGACGACGCATCAGCCGGTCGACATCACCGCCGGGGCCATTCACGAACTCGTCCTCGATCCGAAAGCGACCCAGTGAACTCCGCCGCCGCCCTCGCTTCAGCCATCGCTGCGCATTCCGGCACCCAGGCGGGAAAGGCATGCCGATGCTGAAACCCGCCCTCGCCATCATTCAGCGCGACCTGCGTCTGGCCATGCGCCGGCAAGCGGATATCTTTTCGATCCTGTTTTTCTTCATCATTGTCGTCAGTCTCTTCCCGCTCGGCGTCGGCCCGGAGCCCCAATTACTGCGGACCCTGGCCCCCGGCGTACTCTGGGTCGCCGCCCTGCTCGCCACGATGCTTTCCCTGCCGCGCCTGTTTGCCGACGAACAGCACGATGGCTCGCTTGAGCAACTGGCGCTGACGCCGCAGCCGCTGGCCCTGATCGTCCTCGGCAAGGTTGTCGCCCACTGGTTGGTTTCCGGGCTACCGCTGACCCTGCTTGCCCCCGTGCTCGGCCTTCAATTTGACCTCTCTGCTGAAGCGCTGTGGATTCTCTGTATTTCCCTGCTCATCGGCACGCCGGCGCTATCCGGCATCGGAGCCATCGGCGCCGCGTTGACGCTGGGGGTGCGCGGCGGCGGTATTCTGCTCTCGCTGCTGGTGCTGCCGCTTTACATCCCCGTGCTGATTTTTGGCGCCGGCGCGGTCGATGCCACCGTCACTGGCCTCGGCGCGCAGGCACATCTTTCCCTGCTCGGTGCTTTGACTTTGGCCGGCGTATTTTTCGCCCCGTGGGCCACCGCCGCCGCATTGAAGATCGCGCTGGAATGACGCCCCCTGACACACGACGAACTTGCCAGAAAAGACGAATCTAATACCCTTTGCTAATATTCACTGCTGCACAAGATTTGGCCAATACCCCGCCATGACTGACCGACTATTCAATATCTACCGATTCGCCAGCCCGCAGTCTTTTTACCCGTTGGCCGGAAAGATGATCCCCTGGTTCTGGGCCTTGGCGGCGATCTTCGGCGTTGCCGGACTGACGATCGGCTTTCTCGTGGCGCCGACCGACGCGCAGCAGGGTGAAGGCTATCGCATCATTTTCCTGCACGTCCCGGCGTCCTGGCTGTCGATGTTCATCTACCTAGTGATGGCCTTCTGGGCCGGGCTGGGGCTGGCCTTCAACTTCCGCCTCTCGGGCATGATGGCCACCGCGCTGGCGCCAACCGGCGCGCTCTTCGCTTTTCTCTCGCTGTGGACCGGCGCCCTCTGGGGTAAGCCGATGTGGGGCACCTGGTGGGTCTGGGACGCGCGCCTGACTTCCGAGCTGATCCTGCTTTTCCTCTACGTCGGCTTTATCGCCCTGCAGTCGGCGATCGATGATCCCCGTCGGGCCGACAAGGCCGGGGCGATCCTCGCGCTCGTGGGCGTCGTCAACATCCCGATCATCTATTTCTCGGTCAAGTGGTGGAACACCCTGCACCAAGGTTCGTCGGTCAACCTGACCCAATCGTCGATGGCGACGACGATGCTCTGGGGCATGCTGCTGTGCGCGCTGGCGTGCTGGATGTATTCGATCGCCGTGGCGTTGATGCGCGTCCGCTCGATCATGCTCGAACGCGAACGGCATACCGAATGGGTGCGTGCCGAGTTGGACAAGAGGAAATAAGCGATGTACTGGAATAGTTTTTCCGACTTTCTGGCGATGGGCCAGCACGGCGTTTATGTCTGGGGTTCAGTCGCCGTCACGGCCTTCCTGATGACGCTCGAACCCCTCCTCGTAAAACATAGTCAGGGCAAGTTGATCACCCGTCTGAAACGCCAGATCCGCGCCGAAAATTCCGAACAACGTTCACGCAAGAAGGCCGCCAATTGAAAACCCGTCACAAACGCATCGCCCTGATCGTCGGCGGACTCGCCGTGATCGCCCTCTCCGCTTTTCTGGTTCTGAACGCCTTCCAGAGCAATCTGGTGTTCTTCTTCTCCCCGACGCAGGTCGCCGCGGGCGAGGCGCCGAAAGGCAAGGCGTTCCGCATCGGCGGCCTGGTCAAGGCAGGTTCGATCAAACGCGAGGCTGACGGCGTGACCTTGCGTTTCGTCATGACCGATACCGAGAAAGAATTAACCGTCGCCTACAAAGGCATCCTTCCCGACCTCTTCCGCGAGGGCAAGGGTGCCGTGGCACAGGGCAAACTCGACGCCAGCGGCCTCTTTGTCGCCAGCGAGGTGCTCGCCAAACATGACGAAAACTACATGCCGCCGGAGGCAGCCCAGGCCGTCGGCGACGCCCACGCGCGCGCCCTAGCCAACAAGGCCGCGATCGAGTCCACCGGCAAATCACTCAAGCCCTAACTTACAGCCCCCTTTATGATCCCGGAAATCGGCCATTTCGCTCTGATCCTCGCGCTCTGTGTCGCCCTCGTCCAGGGCGTCCTGCCGCTTGCCGGCGCACACGTCCGTCGTACCGCGTGGATTGCCTTCGCCCGACCGGCCGCAGTGGCTCAGGCCTTGTTGCTGGCCACTGCCTTCGGCTGCCTGACCGTCGCGTTCATCCAGAACGACTTCACGGTGCTCTACGTCGCCCAGCACTCGAACACCCTTTTGCCGCTTCCCTATCGCATTGCTGCCGTCTGGGGCGGGCATGAAGGCTCGCTTCTGCTCTGGCTGCTGATGCTGGTGATGTGGACGCTGGCCGTCGCCCTCTTTTCCCGGCAACTCCCCGAAGCCATGGTCGCCCGCGTCATCGGCGTGCTCGGTCTGGTCGCCGCTGGTTTTCTGCTCTTCATCCTGTTCACGTCCAATCCTTTCGAACGCCTGCTACCAGGCGCCGAGGAAGGGCGCGACCTGAACCCGCTGCTGCAGGACCCTGGCCTGATCTTCCATCCGCCGATGCTCTACATGGGCTACGTCGGTTTCTCGGTCGCCTACGCCTTCGCCGTGACCGCGCTCCTCTCCGGCCAGCTCGACACCGCCTGGGCACGCTGGTCCCGCCCCTGGACAACGGCGGCCTGGGGCTTCCTGACCCTGGGCATCGCCCTAGGCTCGTGGTGGGCGTATTACGAGCTGGGCTGGGGCGGCTGGTGGTTCTGGGACCCGGTCGAAAATGCCTCGTTCATGCCCTGGCTCCTCGGCACCGCGCTCGTGCATTCGCTCGCGGTGACGGAAAAACGCGGCAGCTTCAAGAACTGGACCGTGCTCCTCGCCATCTCGGCCTTTTCACTCTCGCTGCTCGGCACCTTCCTCGTCCGTTCCGGCGTCCTGACTTCGGTGCACGCCTTCGCCACCGACCCGCGGCGCGGCATCTTCATCCTCGTTTTCCTCGTCGCCGTCATCGGCACCTCGCTGGCGCTGTTCGCCTGGCGCGCCCCCAAGGTCGGTCTCGGCGGGCGATTCGCGCTGATCTCGCGCGAATCGATGCTGCTCACCAACAACATGCTCCTCGTCGTCGCCTGCTCGACGGTGCTGCTCGGCACGCTCTACCCGCTGTTGATCGATGCGCTGGGCGCCGGCAAGCTGTCGGTCGGACCACCCTACTTCGACTCGGTCTTCGCCCCCCTGATGATCCCGGCGCTGTTCCTGATCGGTGTCGCGCCATTTGCCCGCTGGAAGCAATCCGGCATCGGCGAACTGGTACATGCCCTGCGCTGGGTGTTTCTGGTCGCCGCTGCGATCGGCCTGCTCACTCCCCTCGTCATGGGCGAATGGAAACCGCTGGTCGCTTTGGCGTTGTTCCTGTCGGCGTGGATCGTCCTAAGCAGTCTGTTCAACATCTACGAGCGTGTGCAGGCAACACGTACCGGCGGGCCTTGCCTGAATGCGCTCTTCAGGCAACCCGGCAGCTTTTTCGGCATGCATCTGGCGCACATCGGCGTCGCCGTCTTCGTCGTCGGCGTCGCCCTGGTCAATGGCTACCAGACGGAAAAAGACGTGCGCATGGAACCGGGCGACACAGTATCGATCAATGCCTATACCTTCCGCTTCAACGGTGTGCGCCAGGAACGAGGGCCGAATTACCTGGCGCTGGTCGGCGACGTTGATCTCTTCAAGAACGAACGTCTGTTACGCAAAATGGCGCCAGAGAAACGCAACTATTTTGCCTCGGCCATGCCGATGACCGAGGCGGCGATCGATAGCGGTTTCCTGCGCGATGTTTACGTTTCGCTCGGCGAACCGATCGACAAGGCGCACCCGGAAGCCGCGTGGGCCGTTCGGGTCTATTACAAACCTTTTGTCGACTGGATTTGGGGCGGTTGCGTCCTGATGGCGCTGGGTGGCTTGCTGGCCCTCTGCGACCGCCGCTACCGGATCGTCAGACAAGTGGTGCAAAAACACGAACCAACATGATATCGAACGATTTTCATCGTGCCCGTTGTGCACGTTGTGGTTAATCGGTTTTTCTGGACAACATCGCATGAACCGTTTTCTCTGGCCGCTAATCGGTTTCTTTCTCCTCGTCGTCCTGCTTGCCGTCGGACTCAACCTCGATCCGCGTGACGTTCCCTCGCCGCTGGTCGGCAAACCGGCGCCGGCCTTTGCCCTGCAGCGTCTCGATGCGCCGGAGCAGACGTTCTCCCCTGCTGACATGAAAGGCAAGGTCTGGCTGCTCAACGTCTGGGCTTCCTGGTGCGTCTCCTGCCGCCAGGAACACCCGGTGCTGGTCGAGATCGCCAAAAACATGAACATCACTCTCGTCGGCCTGAACTACAAGGAAGTACGCGGCGACGCCCGCTTCGACATGGACAAGATCAAACCCGCCGAAGAAAAATCCCTGGCGCTGCAACGCGCCGGCGCCTGGCTCCGGCAGCACGGCGACCCCTATGCGCTCTCCGTGCTCGACCTCGACGGACGCGTTGGCATCGACTACGGCGTCTACGGCGTTCCCGAAACCTACCTCATCGACAAGGCGGGCATCATCCGCATGAAACACACCGGGCCGATCACGCCCGATGTTTTCTCGAGCAAGATTCTGCCGCGGATCGCGGAGCTGTCGAAATGAAGCGCTGGCTGATCGTCCTCTTCCTGACCTTCGCAACGTTTGCTGTCCAGGCGCGAGAAGCGGTGCCGCTTGTTGCCCAGGACGAAGCCACCGAAAAGCGGCTGGAAACGATTTCCTCCGAACTGCGCTGCCTTGTCTGCCAGAATGAATCGCTGGCCGGTTCGCAAGCCGAACTGGCACAAGATCTGCGCAAGGAAATTCGCGGCATGATCCGCTCCGGCAAAAGCGACAGCGAAATCATGGAGTTCATGGTCGCCCGCTACGGCGATTTCGTGCGCTACCGCCCCCCCCTGAAAGCCAGCACGCTGTTGCTCTGGTTCGGCCCGGCCCTACTCTTCATCGTCGCCTTGGTCGCCCTGTTTCTTACCCTGCGCCGACGGAACCAGACGATTCGTGAAACCCCGCTCAGCGCCGAGGAGCAACAACGGGTCGAACACCTGCTCAACAACAAAGCCTCCGAACCATGACCGCCACCACGGGTTTCCTTCTTGCCGCTGCGTTGCTGCTCATCGCCGCACTCGCCATCCTGCTGCCACCGTTGCTGCGCAAACCCCGAGAGGCGACCGATGTCGACCGCCGCCAGGCCAATCTCGACATCTGCCGTGATCAACTGGCCGAACTCCAGCGCGAGCACGACGAAGGCTCGCTCTCCGAGGCCGATTTCGAGCAGGCGCGAAACGAACTGCAGCGCCGCCTGCTGGATGAAGCGCAACCCGAAGCCGCGCCCACGCAATCTGGCGGCAGCCGAAAAACTGCGCTCGCCCTGATCATTGCCTTGCCGCTGGCCGCCGCAACGGTTTATGCCTTGCAGGGCAACCCACGCGCGCTCGACCCGGCGCAACACCGTGCGGCGATGCAGGCACAGGAAATCGACGCCTTGCTCGACAAGCTGGCCGCCCGGCTGAAAGCCAATCCGGACGACCCGAAAGGCTGGATCATGCTCGCCCGCTCCTACAAGGCGCTTGGCCGTCTGCGCGAATCGGCGGAAGCCTACAGCCACGGCGGCGACGTGCTCGACAAAGACCCGGCGCTCCTCGCCGACTATGCCGAAGTGCTGGCGCAGCTCAACAACGGCAAGCTTGAGGGGCAGCCGATGCAGCTGATCGACCGTGCCCTCAAGATCGACCCCGATGAACCGCAGGCGCTATTCCTCGCCGGCGCGGCGGCAATCGACCGCAAGGACTTCGCCACCGTCGTCAAACACTGGGAACGCCTGCTGCCGCAGTTGCAGCCGGACTCCGACGAAGCCCGCTCGCTCAGCGAGGCGGTGAACAAGGCACGGCAGGCGCTCGGCGGCAAGCTTGACTCTGCGGGCGGGAAAGACAAGCAGCCCGCCGCGGCCAACGCCATCAGCGGTGAGGTCTCGCTCAGCAGTGCGCTCACCGCCCAAGCCAATCCCGACGACCCGGTCTTCATCTTCGCCCGCGCCGGCGAAGGCTCGCGCATGCCGCTCGCCGTCATCCGTACCCGCGTCGGCGAACTGCCGCTCCGCTTCACCCTTGACGACTCACTGGCCCTGCCCGGTGGTCAGAAGATTTCCGCCTTCAAGACCGTCACGGTCGAAGCGCGGATCGCCAAATCCGGCATGGCGCAAGTCGCCAAGGGCGACCTCTACGGCGTGCGAGACAACGTCAAACCGGGGAGTAAGAACCTCAAGCTACAAATCGACCGGGTTCAACCTTGATATTGGCGTGCGATCAAACATAGTGCTACTTCGGTGGTTCGGAAGAATCTGTGTTGGTCGAGTTCGGGCACTTTGAAGTATCTGTAACCGTATAATTTGACCAGCCCCCACTCGGGCAAATTATTTTTGGGGTATGCCGAGCAGATGCTTTGATTTCTTGAGGCGCAGGAGATGAGGTTCTTTGCTTGCTGGAGAGATTATCCGCGCCAGCCTTGGCACCTACCACAGGACGCACAACACATCCTTTGGGTACGCCATCAGCCTTGCAATAATCGACAGCAATCGCGGGCATGGCAGCAAGCCCCAAAACCATAGCCAGCACTGAAGCCATGAATTGCTGATTCATCATTACCTCCCAAACGACCGCACGAACATCTCATCAAACAGGGACACAATAACTTTGACCGCCTCGCGGGTCGGAACTGAATACTTCACTAGACAAGCCGCTGGAAAACGGACCAAAAGCCAACAGATAAGCGCATTTTCGCGCAGTAAGCGGCTGCCTGCTTTAGGTTCTTTGCTGGCACAAGGACCAAATAGCTGTACTTTCGCTTCAGGCCGCTTTCCATTGTTTCACGTTATCTCACGTCGGTGAAGGAAGCGTGCAATCACCAAATCGAACACAATTTGCACACGGGAAACCCAAGTCAACCGTCTCTTTCCAACAAGGATGCATGGGCGGAGCGTAAAAAAAGGCACTTACGAAGTGCCTTTTCATGCGTGCTTGATGCTCTGGCTAGGACATCAAGCCGATCAGAAGCCGATGCGGAGCAACACGGCAGCCGACATGATCGTGGCAGCAAAGGCCGATCCGTAGCACAACAGCTTGTAGCCCGCCCCGGCGTGGATGCCGAACTCATGCAGCGAATGGAAGACGCGGTGCGCCGCGAACCACATGAAGAGCGAGATGACGGCGAAAATGAAGCCCTTGCCGATGAAGTTCTGGGCGAAAGCCATCATCTTCGGATAGCTCATCGTACCGGCCGGATACATCAGTCCCAGCGGAACGGCGATGCCGGTGATGAAGACCAGCGCCGGACCGACCAGTGCGGAAAACATGCCGCCCGCCCCGAACAGGCCCCAGAAAATTGGGGCGTTTGAACGCTTGAGAGTCTTTTTCACAGTGCGATCCTCCAGACAATACCAATAATCGCCACGGTCGCGACAGCGGCAGCGGCCAGACCGCCACCGGTAATCGCGCCGGCTTCCAGTTTTTTGCCGCCCACCATGATCGGCGGCAGCGTGATGGGCATGATCTTGAACCAGGAGAAGGTGTGATAGGCGATGCCGATCAGCAGGGCCACATGGAAGGCGATGGACGTCGGGCTTTTCAGCGCTTCCAGCCAGCCGTTCCAAGCCGCTTCACCCTGGCCCAGGCGAACCAGGCCGACCAGCAGGACCACAGCATAGGCAGCGGCGAACAGCGCCGTGGCTTCGTGGATCATGTACTCGACGTAGTAGGGGTTCTTTTTCCACCAACCGTCCATCGAGCGGACATAAGGACGACGTTTGCTCACTTTGACCCCCCTTTCGGCGACAGGAAGCGCAGGAAATAATCCTTGGCTGCGTTCGCTTTATTGATATTGACGGCGTTGGCCGGATCGACGTGCTTCGGACAGACGACCGAGCAGTAGCCGTTCGCACTGCAGTTGAACACGCCTTCCTCGGCTGCGACCAGTTCCATGCGCTCTTCCTGGCCGCCATCGCGCGAATCCATGTTGTAGCGATGCAGCAAGGCAATGGCGCCCGGACCAATGAAATCCGGATTAAGACCGACTTGCGGACAAGCGGCATAACACAGGGTGCAGTTGATGCAGGAAGTAAACTGCATGTATTCCTGAACCTGTGCCGGCGTCTGCAGGTACTCGCCCTGCTCGACCGTGCGCGGCTCCTTTGGAATGATGTAGGGCTGGATGCGCTCAAGCTTTTCGATGAAGCCGGAGAGATCGACAACCAGATCCTTGTCGATCGGGAAGTGCGCCAGCGCTTCGAGCGTGATCCGGTTCGGATAGTAATCGCGGATGAAAGTCTCGCACGAGAGCTTCGGAATGCCGTTGATCATCATGCCGCAGCTGCCGCAGATCGCCATCCGGCACGACCAACGGAAGGTCAGCGATCCATCGAAGTTATCCTTGATGTACTGGGCGCCTTGCAGCACCGACATGTCGTCGGTGAAAGGCACCTTGAAGATTTGCGAATGCGGCTCCTTGTCGCTCTCCGGAAGATAACGCAGAACCTCGATTTCAATGATTTTTTGCTCAGACATGGGATGCTTTCCTTTCCTGGTCTGCTTTTTCTCCTGCAGCGCCGTAAACACGCGCTTCCGGTTGCGATTTGGTGATCTTCACATCGCCGTATTCGATGCGCGGCGCCTCGCCGGGAACGTAGTAGGCGTCGGAATGCTTGAGGAAGTTGACGTCGTCACGCTGTTCGTAGCCGTCGAGACGCTGGTGGGCACCGCGGGACTCCTTGCGGTTGACCGCCGACACGGCCATCGCGCGTGCCACGTCGAGCTGGTAATCGAGCTCGATGGCGAGCAGCCAGTCGGTGTTCCAGACGTCGGTCTTGTCCTCGACGTTGACGTTCTTGAAGCGCTCGCGCAGTTCGGCGATCTTGTCGCAAGTCGCCTGCATGGTGTCGTGCATGCGGTAGATACCGCAGCCGTCCTCCATGCTCTGCGCCATTTCCTTGCGCAGCACGGCAATCTTTTCGGTACCGCCGGTCTTTGTCTTCAGCGCAGTCACGCGTTGCTCGACGGCTTGCGCCTGCTTGAGCAGGGAAGCCGAGTTGCCCTGCGGCAAGGACTTCGCACGCTGGGCAGCTTCGTCGCCAGCCAGCTTGCCGAACACGAGCAGTTCGGTCAGCGAGTTCGAGCCGAGACGGTTGGCACCGTGCAGGCCGACGCTCGCGCATTCGCCGATGGCATAGAGGCCGGAGAGCGAGGTTTCGCACTTCTGGTCGACGCGAATGCCGCCCATCGTGTAGTGGATACCGGCGCGGACCGGGATCATTTCCTTGGCCGGATCGATGCCCATGAAGGTTTCGGCCATTTCATAAATCAGCGGCAGGCGCTCGCGCAGGTAAGCTTCGCCAAGGTGGCGCAGATCGAGGTGCACCACCGAACCAAGCACCGGGTGCTCGATCGTGCGGCCCTTCTGTTTCTCGTACCAGAAAGCCTGGCTGAGCTTGTCGCGCGGACCGAGCTCCATGTATTTGTTCTTCGGCTTGTCTTGTACCGGGCCGAGGCCGTAATCCTGCAGGTAGCGGTAGCCGTCCTTGTTCACCAAATAGCCGCCTTCACCACGGCAGGCTTCGGTAAACAGCAGACCGGTGATCGGCATGCAGGTTGGGTGATACTGGACGAACTCCATGTCGCGCAGCGCGACGCCGTGACGATAGGCCAGCGCCATGCCGTCGCCGGTCACCACGCCACCGTTGGTGTTCTCGCGGAACACGCGGCCAGCGCCGCCGGTCGCCAGAATGACGGTCTTGCCTTCGAACATCGTGAATTCACCGGTCGCCATCTGAATGGCGACAACGCCCTGGCAGCGACCGTCTTCTTCAAGCAGGTCGACGCAGAAATACTCGTCGAAGCGCTTGATCGAGGGATACTTGATCGAGGTCTGGAAAAGCGTGTGCAGGATGTGGAAGCCGGATTTGTCGGCCGCAAACCAGGTCCGCTCGATCTTCATGCCGCCGAACGGGCGCACATTGACTTCCCCGTTTTCCTTGCGGCTCCACGGACAGCCCCAGTGTTCGAGGCGAGTCAATTCGATCGGCGCCTGTTCCACGAAGTATTCGACGACGTCCTGTTCGCACAGCCAGTCGCCACCGCCCACGGTATCGTGGAAATGGTAATCTAGCGAATCGTGCGCCTGCTTGACCCCGGCAGCTCCGCCTTCCGCTGCCACGGTGTGGCTGCGCATCGGATACACCTTGGAAACCAGCGCAATTTTCAATGAGGGATCGGATTCCGCTACGGCAATCGCCGCACGCAAGCCGGCACCACCCCCGCCTACGATGACTACATCAGCCTTGTAAATTTCCACGCCCCTATCCTTTCTCGCTTTTCACGATGTCGTTGTGCAGACGCACTCCGGGAGAGTGCGACACTTGAGCCGCCCGATTATGGCGCTATTTTCTCGTAACAGCAACAATTGAAAACATGTGTCGCCCACCCTCCACAACAAACCGAGAAACGGGCATACAAGTACGTAAGCCCGCGCGCCAGAATCTATTCCAAACAGATCATTTCCTGACGTGCGAATACGCCCACTGCATTTACCGACGTCGCATCGATCACCTGCGACAACGGCAATGCACGCAGTTCGGCGAAAACGCCGGCAATTTCCGGCAACTGCCCGGGATCGTTGCGCCCGCCGGATAACCAGGCCGGCGGCATGTCGGGCGCGTCGGTCTCGAGAACGATAGATTCCAGGGGCAAATTGGCCGCCAGTTCGCGGATGCGTGTCGCCCCGGCATAGGTCATCGCGCCGCCAAAGCCGAGCTTGAAACCGAGGCGGATGAATTCGTCGGCCTGCTGCCGGCTGCCGTTGAACGCATGCGCAATCCCACGCCGGACCCCGAAGCGGCGCAAACCTTTTAGTATCCCGTCGACTGATCGTCGGACATGCAACAGCACCGGCAAATCCAGATCGCGGGCGATCTTCAGTTGCTCATGGTAAAAATGCTCTTGTCGCTCAGCGTCATAGCCGGGGATGTAGAAATCCAGGCCGATTTCGCCGACCGCCACCGGCGGATTCGGCCCGCCCATCTCTTCGGCAAGCCACAGGCGCAACGCATCCAGGTCGGATTCGCCGGCATGTTCAAGATAGAGTGGGTGCAGGCCGTAAGCCGGAAAGACCTTCGGATAACGCCGGCAGCAATCGCGCACAGCATCGAAATTGGTCGTATCGACGGCAGGAACGACGATCCCGGCAACGCCGGCAGCACGCGCCGACCGCACCAGAGCATCCAGATCCGCCGAGAACTCGGCGGCATCCAGATGGCAGTGCGTGTCGATCAACATGAACCGGCGCTACCCCTTGCCGAAGGCTGGCTTGCGTCGTTCGAAGAAGGCAGTCAATCCCTCAACGAAATCCGGATGCGTGGCGCAATCGGCAAAAAACTCCTGTTCGGCGGCCAATTGATCTTCCAGTGAGTTGTCGAACGCCTGATTGAGCAGCGCCTTGGTTCGCGCCAGCGCCCCGACCGAGCCGGCGGCCAGGCGAATAGCGAGCTTCATCGACTCGTCATCCAGTTGCGCGGACTCAACCAGCCGGTTGACCAGGCCCAACTCGAATGCTCGCCGGGCGTCGAAGCGATCACCGAGCAGCGCGATCTCCATCGCCTGCTTGAGGCCAACCTGACGCGGCAGCGACCAGCTCGCGCCACCATCCGGAGAAAGCCCGATGTTGCTGTAGGCCAGCGTGAAATACGCGTCTTCGGCAGCGACGACGAGATCGGCGGCCATCATCAGCGATAACCCGAAGCCCGCCACCGCGCCCTGCACAACGGCGATCACTGGTTTGTCCATGCGCCGGAAATTCACGATCGCGGCCTGAACCCCGTTCAGCAGGTTGACGAAATTTTCGCGGCGCATCGGCTCATCAAGGCTAGTTTGTTCCCGGAACCACTGGAGGTCGCCGCCGGCCATGAAATGATTGCCGCTGCTGCGCACAATGACAGCACGTGCACTGGCATCACCGGCCGCCCGCGCACTAGCGGCCAAAAGCGCCTCACCCATCGCCGGATTCACCGCATTCAGTTGCTGCGGCCGGTTCATGGTGAGAATCGCAACACCATCGTGGACTTCATAAATCACATCGCTCATACCGCCTCGCCTTCATCCTAGAAAACGTATTTCAACCACGAAGCGCACAATGACGACCGCAGGAAGTACAACGCTCACTAAGAAATCAAAACTTCAATGCCTTTTTGTTTCATCCGATGGGCGACGCCCCTCGATCTGGCAATTTCTTGTTTTCTTCGCGTCCTTCGTAAACTTCGTGGCTAACCAAGTCTTTCAGAAACTGCGCAACCCGATCTCCGGCGGCTTTCCGCTGACGATATCGGCCAGCGCCTTGCCGGAGCCGCAGGCCATGGTCCACCCCAGCGTGCCATGACCGGTATTCAGGAACAGGCCATCAATTTTTGAACGCCCAATGTACGGCACATTCGACGGCGTTGACGGGCGCAGACCGCACCAGAATTCGGGCGCGCCGACCGGGTGCAACTCGGGAAACAACGCCTGCGTGCGCGCCATCAGGGCCTGGCAGCGCACGGCGTTCAGTTCCATGTTGTAACCGTTGAATTCCGCCGTACCGGCGATGCGCAAGCGGTCCCCGAGCCGCGAGAAAACCAGCTTGTGTCCGTCGTCAGTCATCGCCACGGTCGGCGCGACGCTTCGTTCCGACAATTTCAATGTCGCTGAATAACCCTTGGCCGGATACACCGGCAGATTGATTCCCAACTGCTGCAAGAGCAGCGGAGAATAACTCCCTAGCGCAACGACATAAGCGTCTGCCGACAAAACCTCGCTACCTTCTGCCGTGCGAACTCTTACACCTGTCATCTTCCCCGCCGAAACAATCAAATCGTCGACCGTCGTCCCGTAACGAAAACCGACGCCCCGCGCAACGCACAGTGCCGCCAGCTTTTGGGTAAAAACATGTGCATCGCCCGATTCATCGGCCGGCGTGTAATCACCACCGACCAACAAGGGACGCGCCGCCTGCAGAGCCGGCTCGATCGCGACGCATTCGTCGGCGCTGACCACCTTCCGCTCGCAGCCGAATTCGCACATCACCCGAGAAGCCTCGACCGCTGCCGAGAATTCCTTTTCATTGGTATAGACGTGCAGGATGCCGCGTTCAAGGTGATCGTATTCGATCGCCGTTTCTGAACGCAGCCGCCCGAGCTGATCGCGGCTGTACAACGCCAGCGTGACGATATCTCGAATGTTTTCTCGGGTTCTGCCCGGCGTACATTCCCTCAGGAAGCGCCAGCTCCAGTCAAGAAGGGCTTTTTCGCAGCGCCAGCGAAAAAGCAGGGGAGCATCCTCGCGCCCCATCCATTTGAGGGCGCGCAACGGTGCATGCGGATTAGCCCAGGGCTCGGCATGAGAAACGGAAATCTGGCCGCCGTTGGCATAACTGGTCTCCAGCCCGGCGTCCGGCTGACGATCAATGACCGTGACTTCGTGCCCAGCCCTGACCAGATACCATGCGCTGGCTACGCCAACAACCCCAGCGCCGAAAACAATGACTTTCAATTCTATTCCTGTTCGCGATTGATGCGCACAACTCCGGGAATACGACGCACACTACGCATCAGCGTCGCCAGATGCAGGCGCCCGGTCACCTGCAATAGGAAATGCATTTCCCGGAACAGGGCCGTGGTTTTCTCTACCATACTAACGTGCTCGATATTGACGCCTTGCTGGGAAATCGCGGTTGCCACTTGCCCCAGGACGCCGCGCACGTTCTTTGCAACCACCCGGACACGCACATCGAAGTACTGTCCGCTATCGGGTTCCCATTCCACCTGGATCCAGTTCTGCGGTTCACTGCTGCGCAATTTTTTGACCGCCGGACAAGATTGGGTATGGATTTTCAGCCCCTCGCCCTTGCACAACAGGCCGACGATCAGGTCGCCAGGTATCGGCTGGCAGCACGACGCCATCTGGATAGCCATCCCTTCCGTGCCACGAATGACCAGCGGCTCGGAAATGCCCGACTCTACTGGCACATGCGATTCGTCCGACGTCAGCCGGCGTGCAACAACGGCAGCAAGCGTGCGGCCGAGGCCGATATCCGAAAAAACTTCGCGACGGGATTTCTTGCCCGAGTCCTGAATCAAACGGTCCCAGACCGCCACCGGGACGTCGTCGGGCGCCACGCCGAGCGAACGCAGCTCCTGATTCAACATGCTCTCACCGAGAGCGCTGGAGTCGTCCTGCTTCGCCGAACGCAAAAATTGGCGAATCTTGCTGCGCGCCCGCCCGGTCTTGACGTACATCAGCCAGGCCGGGTTGGGATTGGCGTGCGGTGCGGTGATGATCTCGACCTGATTGCCGTTCTCCAGCTCGGCCGATAGCGGAATCAACTCATGATCGATGTGCGCAGCAACGCAACGGTGACCAACATCGGTGTGCACAGCGTAGGCGAAATCGATGACCGTCGCGCCGCGCGGCAGGGCAAGAATCTTCCCTTTCGGAGTAAACACATAGACTTCGTCAGGAAAGAGATCAACCTTGACATGCTCCAGGAATTCCGAGGAATCTCCGCCGGAGGCCTGAAGTTCGAGCAGCGATTTCAGCCATTTGTGCGTCTTGACCTGGAGCTCCGCACCAGTTTCCTCGCTGTCCTTATACAACCAGTGTGAAGCAATTCCTTCCTCAGCCACGTGGTGCATGCTCTGTGTACGAATCTGGATTTCCACCGGCGTGCCGTAGGGACCGATCAAGGTCGTGTGCAACGACTGATAGCCGTTGCCCTTGGGAATCGCGATGTAATCCTTGAATTTCCCGGGGACCGGCTTGTATAGCGAATGGAGCGCGCCAAGCGCCATGTAGCAGGTCGGCACGTCGTGGACAATGATGCGAAAACCGTAGATATCGAGCACCTGCGAGAAGGAGAGCCGCTTTTCAACCATCTTGTGGTAGATCGAGTAAAGGCTCTTTTCCCGGCCAAAGACCCCCGCCTCGATGTTGGCTTCGGCCAACTTGCCGCGGATGCCATCCAGAATTTTCGACAACAGCTCGCGCCGGTTACCGCGCACAGCTTGAACCGCCTTGGTCAAAACCCGGAAACGGTTCGGATGGATATGCCTGAAGGATAAATCCTGCAACTGCCGGGCAATATTATTGAGGCCAAGACGGGTAGCGATCGGCGCGTAGATTTCGAGCGTCTCGTGCGCTATGCGGCGACGCTTGTCCGGGCGCACGTAGGCCATGGTCTGCAGGTTGTGCAAGCGGTCGGCCAGCTTGATCAGCACGATGCGCAGATCGTGCGCCATGGCCATCAGCATCTTACGAAAGTTTTCGGCTTGCGCTTCCTGGTAAGACTGAAATTCCAGCCTCTCCAACTTCGACAGACCGTCAACCAAGTCAGCAATCTGCTTGCCAAAGCGGTCGCTGATCTCGGCCTTGCCTACCGCCGTGTCCTCCATCACGTCATGCAGCAGCGCAGCGACGATGGCCTGCGCATCAAGCCGCCATTCGGCCAGCGCACCGGCGACGGCCAGCGGATGCGTGATATAGGGTTCGCCCGAAAGACGCGTCTGTCCGCGGTGGGCTTCCTCGCTGAAGCGATAGGCTTCGAGGACGAGGTTTATTTCATCGGAGGAAAGATAACTGAGGGTATCGACGAAAACCCGATACGCCGGATCCTCGTACTGATATGCCACGAAAGGCGTGCCGGTATCACCGGCACCTGATTGAGGAAGTACGGAAGAGGGGGCTGTGGCTTCGGAACTCATGGAAACTCACCACACAACCCGCCCCCGACGATCAGGCCTGACCGCGGTTAAGAACTTCCAGACCGTACAAACCTTGGGCGAGTTCACGCAGAGCAATGACGGTTGGCTTATCGCGCTCTGCATCCACCATCGGGGTCGCGCCAGCGGTGATCTGGCGGGCGCGATAAGTCGCCGCCAGCGTCATCTGGAAGCGGTTAGAAATGGTGTCCATACAATCGTCAACAGTTACACGTGCCATTTTGAAAAATCCTGAAATCAGAGAAATGAAGCGAACAGCGCGGCGTGGCGCCGATGCTGAATTTGATATTGGAGCCGAGAGGCGTTGACCACGGCCAAGAGGTCGTCCAGCGCCTTCTGCAAATCATCGTTGATGATAACATAGTTGAACTCGTCCACATGCCGCATCTCGTCTCGCGCAGCGGCCAATCGTCGAGCGATGATTTCGGCAGAATCCGTACCGCGACCAGCCAAGCGCTCCTGCAAAGCATCCAGTGACGGCGGCATGATGAAAACCCCGATCGCATCCGGAAAAGCTTTCTTCACCTGTTGCGCACCCTGCCAGTCGATTTCCAGCAACACATCGTGCCCCGCCGCCATTTCGCTTTCGATCCAGCGTTTCGACGTCCCGTAGTAATTCCCGTGAACTTCAGCCCACTCGATGAATTCACCGTGACTGACCATCTCCAGAAAACGGGGCACGTCGACGAAGTGATATTCCCGACCGTCCTCTTCACCGGGGCGTGCCGCACGGGTCGTGCTCGATACGGACACGCGAATATCCGGATCGTTCTCGAGCAGAAGACGCACTAGCGTCGTTTTTCCAGCCCCGGACGGCGCCGCCACGATGAAAAGTTGTCCACTCATGAAAGACCGCCTGAAGAAATCCGAAAGAAAACCAAAAGCGATTTTAACCGCGAAAGCATCCGGGCAGACCGCTCTGCCGTTAGAATAAACAACAGGACGGTCAAATTTCGCCAAGAAGGACAAACTATGCTTTCGCAACGAACCCTGCGCACCGCTTACTTCCTGCTCGCGCTGCTCATCACCAGCAGCGCCAACGCGGCCCCGCTTAAAATCATCGGCCATAACGAGACTTCCTGCGCCACATGGATCACGAGCAAGGGAAGCCCAGACCAACGCGACCTGTATCTCGCCTGGATCGGCGGCGTCCTTACCGGCCACAACTACGCCAACCCGCGCCAACAGGTTTCCTCAATTTCCAACGGCACTATCGAGAATTTCGTTGACCGCTACTGCGCCGAAAACCCGAAAGGAACCTTCAGCGATGCTGCCCTCCGCATGAGCGACCGCTTTTCTGGGCGCAACGAACCGATCAGGAAATAGTGCGCTTCCGGCCGCGCACGAAAAATCAGATCACGACCACTTCCCGGCATTTCGGGAAATTCGAACAGCCCCAGAACGCTTTCCCGGCATTTTCGCCCCCGCGCGCAAAACGCTTGACCATCTCGCTCGCGCAGCGCGGGCACAAAGGGACTTGCGGAAGATCACCGGCCGTACAGGCTTCTTTCTGAACCTCCTCGATCTTTGCGGCAAGCGCGTTTTGCTGGACGAAACGCGCCGAGGGGCGCGTAACCACTTCTGCAATCCTGGCGCCGACCTCGCCGACCGGATAGGCGCGCCGCGCCTCGAACACGATCAGCGGAAGACCGGCGCTACGGCAGGCTCCCGCCAGAAATTCGTCCCGCTCCTGCCTGACCTTTTCGTCGTGCGAACTGTCGTTGAGTTCGATCGCGCAGCGGATGGACAAATCGCCGGGATCGCAGAGCACATAGTCGAAGTGCTTGCGATTAAGCTTGTTCAGTCCGATTTGCCGCGCAGATGGGTGCAACCCGCGTGCTGGCGATAGCACGTCACCGACGCGCACCTTGCCAAAAATCCGGAAATCCTTGCCGGCAGCCTGCTCAAGGACGCCGTAAAACGAGCGTTCCGCCTGCGAGAAAAGAGTCGGCACCTTCCTGTACGACAGCACCGCATCCGCTTCACGCGAATGTTTCTTCCTTGCGACAAGCAGCCCCCCCAATGCGACAAACCCGATTACAACCGCGATCCAGAACATGCGCCCTCCTGTTTCGCCAATTTGTTCAAATTGTCTGCTATGCCAACGCCGGGGAATGATAACAGCTTATGAATTTTGCAAATGCGATGTCACAGGCCATGCTCTCACGACCGCCTGGCGATGGCTGCGCCAGGTCATCGTATTTTGATGCTCTCTGCAATACTGCGGCTCGGACACAGCAATGCGCCAACGAGTAACAAATAATCGGGAGCCCCGCTCGCCGGCCATTGCATTGACACCCCCGCCAGCCCCTCTGCCAGCCCGGTCACGTCGAAGCCAAGCGCCTCGAGCGAATAACGCATCCGCGATGGCACGCAACAGGGAACGCCTTTGGGACGGGTACAGGCCGTACAACCGAAACAATGTCCGGCCACGACGGCCAGGGCACCGTGCCCCGCCCGTTCCAAGAGCATCTCGCCAAGCACTACTCGCGAGGACTGGAATTGCTCGATGAGTTCTTCTTTCGTAACCCCGGGATTCACCCGCGTTTTCTGCGTAACGAGAACGGCATGCGTCCATTCTGGCAACTCGGCGAACGGTGAACTCTCGAAAGGCGGACACGACCAGAACTGCCCGTATTTTTCACAAGATCGGCAATAGCTCTGAATACGCACAGGATCGTGAAAGCGCATCATCTCGGATTTGCTGACGATCACCGATTGGGGCGTTTCGGGTGAGCAAGACATTGTTAGTAGATTGCGAAGGGACTCAAAAAACGGACCAAGGCGAGAAAAGCGGGCCGGAGCAAACAGAACCGTGGGCGGAGACTCAGAATTCACTCACTTTTGAAGAGATCATCCGGTCACTGACAAGGGCTCATGCTTCCAGCAGCAATTTATCGTCGTCCAGCTCTTCGGCATCGTTGCGCGCCTTGGCAAACAGGTTGAGCAGATCTTTCACCTCATAGCCGGCACGTTCGGAGCCATACAAGTCGAAGATGATCTTGCCCTCATGAAGCATGACGGTACGCGAGCCATGATCTAAGGCCTGACGCATCGAGTGGGTCACCATCAGCACCGTCAGTTTTTTCTCCTCGACAATCTGCGAGGTAATGTCCATGATAAGTGCCGCCGTCTTCGGATCCAATGCAGCGGTGTGCTCGTCGAGAAGCAAAATACTGCTCGGCTGCAAGGCCGACATCAACAAGCTGACCGATTGACGCTGCCCTCCCGAGAGCAGGCCCATCTGCGCATTGAGACGATTCTCCAGACCCAGATTAAGACGTGCCAGCTGCTCACGAAAAACGGCGCGCAGCGTATTGTTCAGCGCCGGAGTCAGCCGGCCGCGGCGACCTCGGCCGTAGGCCAACGCCATGTTCTCCTCAACCGTAAGGTTACCGCAGGTTCCCGCCAAGGGGTCCTGAAAAACCCGGGCAATATCCTGGGTGCGTTTGGTCGCCGACAATCGAGAGACGTCACGTTCGCCGAAGAAAATACGCCCTTGCGTCAACGCAATATCCCCTGCAATGGTATTGAGCAAGGTCGACTTGCCCGCACCATTGGAGCCGATTACGGTAACAAACTGCCCCTCCGGAATGGTGAGATCAACACCGCGCAAGGCCAGCTTTTCCGTCGGCAATCCGGGATTAAAGGTGACATGCAGATTCTCACAGCGAATCATGACACCTCCTTCTGCGCTAACTTCGCCTTCCATTGCTGACGCAGCTGCGGGAAGATCAGCGCCAACCCCACCAGTACCGCGGTGATGAGATTAAGATCCGACGCATTAAAGCCCAGAAAATCGGCATTGAGCGCCATGGAGACCGCGACGCGGTAAAGCAATGAACCGACGATACAACTGAGCACGATTACCACCATGGATCGGCTGGCCAAAAGCGTCTCACCGACAATCACCGCCGCCAGGCCGACCACTATGGTGCCTATCCCCATCGTCGCGTCAGCAAAGCCGTTGGTCTGAGCAAACAAGGCGCCGCCCAAGCCCACCAAGCCGTTAGAGAGAGCCAGACCCACATAGACTTTCTCGCCGATATCAATGCCATTGGCCTGCGCCATTCGCTTGTTGGCACCCACGGCGCGCATCGCCAGGCCATACTGCGTGGTCAGAAACCACGCCAAAGCCATCGCTGCAGCCACGGCGCAAAATGCGACCAAGACCACCTTCAGGTACATGTTCGGAAGCCCCAGCCCCTCGAACGGGGTGAGTACCGTCGGCTCCATGATCAGCGCCACATTGGGCTTACCCATCACCCGCAAATTGATGGTATAGAGGGCTGTCATGGTCAGAATACTGGCCAACAGATGCAAAATATTAAATCTCAGATTGAGCCAAGCCGTGACCAAACCGGCACTCGCCGCGAGAAGCGTGCCGACGATGGTCGCCAGGAAAGGATTGAAACCCGCGACGATGAGCGTCGCGGTCGTGGCGGCCCCCAAGGTAAAACTGCCATCGACGGTCAAATCCGGAAAATCCAGAATACGGAAAGTGATGTAGACGCCCATCGCCACCAGACCGAAGATGAAACCGATCTCCAGGGTTCCTAAAAAGGCAAACAAGGACATATCTGGTCAGTTAGCAATCACTTTAACGGCCCGCTTGATTGCAGCTGGAGGAACTTTCACGCCCATGCGTGCAGCCATTTTCGTGTTGATGAACAACTCCGTCCCTTCGGCCATTTTTACATCGATACTGCCCGGTTTCGCGCCCTTGAGGATACGTAGCACGATCTCGCCCGTCTGACGTCCGAGGTCGCCATAGTTATACCCGACGGCAGCAACCGCCCCTCGCTCAACCGAACCGGTATCGGCGGCAAAAACTGGCAACTGAGCCTCGACCCCCACCTTCACCACTGACTCGAATGCGCTGACAATGGTATTGTCTGTTGGGCAATAAACCGCATCTGCCTTCCCGACCAGCTGCTTTACCGCAACCATCACATCCGATGATTTGGGCGCAGCCGACTCAACCACTTTGATCCCGCGCGCTTTGGCAGCCGCTTTCATGGCATTCACAATCGACACTGAGTTCGCCTCGCCCGGATTGTAGGGAATCCCCAAGGTTTTCAGATGGGGCAGGAACTCCTGAATCAGTGCCAGATGCTGCTCGACGTTCACCATATCGGACAGACCGGTCACATTGCCGCCAGGCTGACGCATGCTAGAAACCACCTTCGCGCCGACCGGGTCGGTCACCACAGAAAAAACCACGGGGATCTTTTGCGTCGCACTGACTACGGCCTGCGCAGATGGCGTTGCAATGGCAACGATCACATCCGGCTGATCGCCGACCAGTTTTCGGGCGATTTGAGCCGCCGTGGCCGAATTGCCCTGGGCGCTTTCATAAGTAAACTTCATCTTGCCGCCCCGATAACCGTTCTCTTCCAGCACCGCTTTCACGCCATCGCGCACAGCATCCAGCGCGGGGTGTTCAACAATGGCCGTGGTTGCCACATGAACGGGCTGGGCCTGCGCTGCGCAACACACAAAAGCCGCAGACATCGCGGCGACCTTGATGAGAGAAGTAAACGTCATGGGAGGGCCCTTTTCATGAATACTATTTTTCAAATGAGAATAGGAGTGCGCCGGAGTTCCTGAGGCGCCTCATCCAGCTGGCTTCTAGGGTAATGTCAAAACTTGATGGGAAATAGAGACAAATCGCCTTAGAGCAAAAGCGCATCACACACCAATTCACGAACTCGTTCAAGTTATTTATCGTCAACACCGCCCCCTAACCTCCACAGCCATCCGCTCGACATGAGCACAAAAAGCAGTCTCAATTTGAGTGGAAAACGCAATCGCTTAAATTCTTGGGCACAACGAGGGCACAGCGTGGACACAAAACAACAATGGGTTAGCCAGAAATCAGCTAACCCATTGAATTTATTGGCGCGCCCGGCGCGATTCGAACGCACGACCCCTGCCTTCGGAGGGCAGTACTCTATCCAGCTGAGCTACGGGCGCCTTGGAGGATGCGAAGCATAGCCGTTTTGCGACGCAACGTCCATCCCGACGCAAACCGACAATTGTTTCAGACAGCGCGAATGCCCCACTTTCCGGGCATTCGGCACGACGAACGGGCATCGCGTCATGCCCCCCGCCATGCGTCGATGGCGACTGACAGGCGCTCCCACTCGATCTCGTTGCCGGGCAAGCCGAAACGCAACCGGCCGTGATCGTCGAAGCGACGCGTCAGGATGGCACGACGGGCAAAGTGGTCGTAAAGCGCGTGCAGGCGCTCTCCCATCTGGGCATCGTCGGGCAGCTTGAGCGTACAGAAGAGGGCGGTACCGGTAATGTCGCCAAGCGGTGCGAGCAGCAAAGCCAGGCGTTGAGAGTCAGCCGCCAATTGAATACGCGCCTCGGATTGCCAGGCGGAATCGCTAAGTGCTTCGCGGGCGACCACGCGCGCCGGATTGGATACTGGCCACGGCCCGAGCAGTTCGCGCAGGCGGTCGAGGATATCGGCATCGCCGAAGATGCACCCGACACGCGCACCGGCCAGCCCGAAAAATTTGCCGAGCGAGCGCAGTACGATCAGGTTCGGCGCTTCCGAAGACCCCGCCAGCGTCACGACGCAGTTTTCCGGCTCATGATCGGCGAAGGCTTCGTCGACGATCAGCCAGCCGCCGCGTTTCTGCAACTGAAGCGCAGCGTCGAGCAAATCGTCGCGCGACAGGGTGACGCCCGTCGGATTGTTGGGATTGCACAGCAGAACAATCGGCGTCATGGCCGCCAGCGCGCGCGGCAAGTTGGGCAACCGGCGCAACTTGTGGCCGTAGCGCTGCCAAGCATGGGGATGCTCTTCGTACATTGGCGACAGGCAGGCGACCACACCGGGCTTGAACATCGCCGGTAGTGTCTGGATCGCGGCTTGCGAACCGGAGAGAATGAGCAAACGTTCGTTCCCGTAATAAGCGGCAGCGGCCGCTTCGAGACCGTCGTTGTCCTCGGGCAGGCGATTCCAGCAGACGGGATCGATCGGCGGGATCGGGTAGGTGCGCGGGTTAATGCCGGTCGACAGATCGACCCACTCGGTCAGGGGAATACCGTAAGTCTGCACCGCCAGGTGCAGCCGGCCACCGTGCTCAAGCACTCACCAGCCCTCCGATGAAGAACAGTGTCAGCCACAGCGCCGTACTGCGCCGCAGCAGTGACAGCGCGCGCCGGACATCCCCACCGCGCGCCGGTCGGCCTTCACCGAGCACGGGGCGCTCTTCGAGCTGGCCGTGGTAATAAGCCGCGCCACCGAGCTGCAGCCCCAAGCTGCCCGCCCCGGCCGACATCACCGGGCCGGCGTTCGGGCTTTCCCACACCGGCGCCTGCCGACGCCAGCAGGCCAACGCCCGCCGCATAGCCGCGAAGCTGCCGCCGAACAAGGCGTAGGATATCGCCGTCAAGCGCGCCGGAATAAAGTTGAGCCCATCGTCAATGCGCGCTGCAGCCCAGCCGAAGTGCAGGAAACGCTCGGTCTTGTAGCCCCACATGGCGTCAAGGGTGTTGGCCAGGCGGAAGAGCACGGCACCGGGACCGCCGAAAAGCATGAACCAGAACAAGGCGCCGAAAACGGCGTCGTTGCCGTTTTCCAGCGTCGATTCGATGCACGCTTTGGCAACCCCCGATTCGTCGAGATCAGCCGTATTGCGCGAAACAATCCAGCCGACGTGTTCGCGAGCGGCGGACAGATCGCCAGCCGCCAGGTCGTCGGCAACGCGCTCGGCGTGCTCGGCCAGACTGCGCCCGCCCAAGGCCAGATAAAGCAGGACCACGTCGAGCAGCCAACCGTAGATGTCTTGCCGCTCACCCCAGCGGGCCAAGGCGACGAACGGCAACACGACCAGCGCCCAGGCGAGCAGGCCGTTGAACCGCTTCATCGGGCCGCGATTGAGTCCCCGCTCCACTGCTGAAACCAGCTTGCCGAAACCGACCAGGGGGTGCCACCGGCGCACTTCGCCGAACAGGCGGTCGAGAAAAACGCCAGCCATCGCCGCCAACGGCAACCAAAGCGTCGCCGGCGCGGAAAATGCGGACAGATCGGAAAAAAACGGGGCAGACATGAGAGAATCGGGGGAAACGAAGGCGAGATTCTACGCCAAAGCGTCCTGACGCAGTTAGTAAACCATGGCGTGCACAGCGGGCATGCCGTAAAACCGGTCCCTGCGGGACGGCAAGAAGATTATTTGAACATCCTGTTTTCGCCGTGCCCGCTGTGCACGCCGTGGTTAATTTCTTTGGTAGATATCATGTCAGACACGATTACTACGACGCCCCGCCTGATGGTTCAGGGCTGCACCTCGGATGCCGGCAAATCCATCCTCGTCACTGCCCTATGCCGCATTCTGGCTCGCCGCGGACGACACGTCGCCCCGTTCAAACCGCAGAACATGGCGCTCAATTCGGCGGTGACCGTCGATGGCGGCGAAATCGGCCGCGCTCAGGCCCTGCAAGCAGTTGCCGCCGGCGTGCCGCCGCATATCGACTTCAACCCGATCCTGCTCAAACCCTCGACCGACAAACGGGCGCAGGTCGTTATTCACGGCAAGGCGCACAGCGACCTCAACGCTCGCGACTATCACGAGTACAAGCCACGCGCGATGAAAGCGGTGCTCGAATCCTGGGAACGCCTGTGCGCGAAGTATGACTGCATCGTCGTCGAAGGTGCCGGCAGTCCGGCCGAAGTGAATCTTCGTGCCCGCGATATCGCCAACATGGGCTTTGCCGAAGTCACCGATTGTCCGGTGATCCTGATCGCCGACATCGATCGCGGTGGCGTTCTTGCTCACCTCGTCGGCACGCTCGAACTGCTCTCGCCGTCAGAACAGGAGCGGGTCAAGGGTTTCGTCATCAATCGCTTCCGCGGCGATTATTCGCTGCTCGAACCCGGACTACGCTGGCTTGAAGAGCGCACCGGCAAACCGGTGCTCGGCGTCCTGCCCTACTTGCAAGGGCTTTATCTCGACGCCGAGGACGCCGTGCCGCGGCAGAAGGAAACCAAGTACGGCACCCGGCTGAAAGTTATTGCGCCGGCGTATCCACGCATCTCGAACCACAACGATCTGGACCCACTCCGGTTCCACCCCGATGTCGACTTTACGATCATCGGCCCGTACGACCCGGTGCCGGAATGCGACCTGATCGTCCTGCCCGGCTCGAAGGCGGTGCAGTCCGATCTCGAGTGGCTGCGCGAGATGTGCTGGGACGAGGCGATCCGCCGGCACTTGCGCTATGGCGGCAAGGTCATCGGCATTTGCGGTGGTTTGCAGATGCTCGGCAAGCAACTGAACGACCCGCTCGGCCTCGAAGGTCAGCCGGGCAGCGTTCCGGGACTGGGTCTGCTCGATTTCGAAACGACGCTGGCGCCGGAAAAGAATCTCGAGAACGTCACCGGCAAGCTCGACCTGCCCGGCAACGCGCCGCTAGCGGGCTATCGCATCCACATGGGCGTCTCGCAGGGACCGGCGTTCGACTTCCCGGCGACCTGGCTCGACGGCGCCGAGGGCGCCGTTGCCGAGGGCGCAATCTCGGCCGACAACCAGATTCTGGCCACCTATTGCCATGGCCTCTTCGACACACCGGAAGCGCTTTCCGCCCTGCTCGAATGGGCCGGACACAAGGCGCTTGTCCGTTTCGATCCGATCGCCCGACGCGAACGCGACCTCGACCGCCTGGCCGACGCCGTTGAAGAACATCTCGATCTGAATAGGCTTTCGGAATGGCTACCGTTCAATCGCTGACGGGCATGCCGCCAAAACAAAGACAAAAAGGCGCGCGGCTCACACCAGTGCCGCGCGCCACACTCCCAAAGTGAGTTATTTTTTCCCCGCCATAGTGTAGCTCCCATCACCTGAAAACTTGATGTCGGCATCGAGGAAGAAGGCTTTGACCTCATCGCGCAGCAACTTCACGGTATCGTAAGCTTCGCCGGCGCGCGCTCCCGTGCCGCAGAAGAAAACAACAGACTTGTCTGCCGGCAGGGTACCGATCTTCTTTTCAAGCGCGTTGATCGGCAGATTGATCGCCCCCTTGATGGTACCGGCTGCGAATTCCTTCGGGTCGCGCACATCGACGAGCAGGATCGATTCCGACGACGCTTTCCAGACCTTCTCGAAAGAGTCGACTGTCACCGAACCCTTTTCCTTGCCGGCCACTAGCGCAGCACTCGGCTTTGACGCCCCGGTAGCCGCCAACGGCGCAGGCGCGGATGCAGAAGCTTCGCCATACACCTTGATCCATCCTGGATAGCCCTCGGGATACGTCAGCACGTTCGTGTAGCCGAGCTTTCTGGCCTTGTCGGCCGATTTCCCGGACAGCACGCATTCGAGGCCGCCACAGTAGTAAATCAACATCGACGATTTATCCGCAGGAAGCTGGTCGACGTGTTTGTCGAACTCGCTGTCTGGAATGTTGACTGCCGTCGGAATCATACCTTTGCCGGCGACACGCTTCGGGCGCGCGTCGATCAGGGTGTAGCCGGTCTTCGCGTCTACGAGCTTCTTGACGTGCGCGGTCGAAACAGCAATGTCACCGCTTTTCACCTCCCAATCGGGCATGCCGGCAGCGTAAACCTTGATGTTGCCGTAGCCAAGCTTTTCGGCCTTGAATGCCGAGTTGTGACTAAGCATGCAATCAAAGCCACCGCAGTAAAAGACCAGAAGCGTCGTCTTGTCTGCCGGCAGCAGGTCCGTCATTTTCTCGAACTTCGAGTCCGGGATATTAATCGCACCGGGGATATGCCCCACATCGTAGCGACGTGCGGCCGGACGCGAATCGATGATCACCACGCCCTTTTTGGGCGGAATGTCGACGTTGGCGCGCATGAAATCATAGTCAACAATCGCGGAATACCATCCTTCTTGTTTCTGGACCGCCGGCGCATCCGCCGCAAACGAATTGATCGGCATCGACAAAGGCAAAGCCACGCAAATAGTGGCGAACAAGGCCACCAGGCTAATACGTCTTCTGTTCATGTTATCCCCAGTTGTTAGTTTCCAAATCAGCTGCAGCTGGCCGGCGCGTCACCATCCTTCGCACCCTTGGTCACAAACGCCTTGATATCGTCGAACAGCTCTTGATCGGGGACGTCGGAGAACTTCTCCGCCGCCTTGTTGGACGACTTGATGCTGTCACGATATGCCTTGCTCACATACTGCTTGACCGTGTCCTTGCCCTTGGCGTGTTTGTCGGCCTGCAGGTACGCCGCCCATTCCGCTTTCGTTTTCGAACTCGGACTGATCGTCCCGGACGGCAACGCCACGTGGCAGGACGTACACACGCTACGAAAATAGATGCGTCCGCGCTTCCAGTTCGCATCATAAGCATTGGCAGAAGAAGCAACGCCAAGCAGAAGCAGCATTGCCGACGCTGTGACCAATTTCTTCACTTTCATTCCGGATTCTCCGTGAGTTAAAACCGTTGATTGGCCGAGATCAGCTTTCTTCCCAGCCCGTTATCATCGCCTTGAGATGTGCCGTCACCGTGTGTCCGGTGGTCACCAGGTAGACGTGAGAGACGAAAAACGCCAGCATCAGGAAAGCGCCGATGGTGTGCCCGGTGGCCACCCATTCAAGGCTCAAACTGTTTAACCCCCACGCATTCCAGTCGCCATGGAACAGATAAAGCCAGCCGGTCACCCAGATCAGCGGGCTGACGAACAGCAGCACCCCGAGATAGGTCAGGCGCTGCAGGGGATTGTGCTTGTTCAGGCTGCTCGGCTTGAAGGGATGCGGCTCATGCCTGAAGATACCCGAAGCGTAGTAACGGGCGACGACCAGCATTTTTTCGGTAGTTGGAATGTAGTGCCGCCACTCGCCCGTCGTCAGGTGCCAGAAGATGGCAAAAACCCACAACCCGATCAGCGACCAGGCGGCAAAGCTGTGCAGGTGCACCGCTTTCTCAAAACCGAACAGCGCGTAGCTGCCGTGGATTTCAAACCCGGTCAGCATCATGAAGATGATCAAGCCAGCCTGCGACCAATGCCAGAAACGCTCGAAGCCCTTGAAGATATAGATGCGTTCTCCCATGTTCCTCTCCTCAGTGCTTGCGCCGCGAGATGATGCGCATCAGGCCGTGGCCCAGCGAACCGATCAGCGAGAGCAGGACGACCCCCCACCCCAGCGTATCCACGAGCGAGTTGGCATCCCGGCCCGGGAGATACACCCCACCAATCCCGGCCAGACGCCCATTCTTGCTGTGGCATTCCGTACACGCCAGCGCCTTTTCCTTCGGCGCGACCATGTGCGTGATCGGCCAGAACATCTCGGTACTAATGAAATCGACCTTGCCCGAGAAAGGCAGGCCAGCATCCTTCATCCCCGCTGCGGCCGCCTTGTCCCAGACGAGGTTCTTCCAGTAATTGGTGTCGTCGTTGCCAGCGGTGTGCGGCTTGATCAAGGTATTGTTCACCGGATCATAAGGCTGTTTCCCGCGGAACACCTTGACCGGCCAGATCAGCGACTTGCCATCCGTGGGGCTGCCGCCCAGCCAGTTGATACGGGTGACCGCATTCTTGTCGACCTTGTCGGTCGCCAAGGTGTAATTCACGTCACCGTTGAACCAGAAGTACTCCGGCTTGACGTTTTCACCCAGCTCGAAAGCGCCCTTGCGCGATTCGTAAATGACGTGTCCCTTGCTGTCCTTGCGCGTGATCTGCTTGCCGTTGGCATCGACTTCGCCGGCCTTCGACCAGTCCCAGCCCATCTTCGTCGCCACGCCGCCCCGGGCAAATTCGGGAATATGGCAGGTCTGGCAAGCCACTTTATTGGCGTGATCGTTCAAGCGCGCCTCTTTCTGGTGCGGACCGTTGCCATGACACGACACGCAGGTCGCCGGATTGCTGCTGTCGGCCTTGCCCCGAATGTGCGCACCCCCGGTATCCATGGCCGTCGGTGTATAGCGGCTACCGGCGACATCATGGCTCGATGTTTTGTGGCACGTCGCACAGGTGAAATCGAGCCCGACCGCATCCATATGCACGTCCAGTTCGCGATCCGGCGCAGCGAGCGAACTATCCAGATCGCCATGCTTGACGCCGTCACCACCCCCGCCATAGAAATGGCAGGAACCGCAGGTATCACGACTGCTCTTGCCGACTTTCTGCGCCACCTTGGTGATATCAATCCCCTTGATGATCTTCCCCGACCCCGGCGGAACCTCCGTGTCACGGATCACCGGATTGCCGGCCAGCCCCGGGGGTTTCTTATAGATCCCGGTCGTGTCGTGGCAGGTCAGACAATCGACGTTCTCTTCGGAAGAAAAATCGAAACTGGCGTCTTTCCAGCCGTAGCCGACGTGGCAGCTGGTGCAACCGGAATAGTTGGACGCAATTGAAATGCAGAAGTTGTTGAGAACGGTTTTTTTGCCGAGCGTCTGCCCGCTCACCGGATTGAGATATTCCCATTTCCAGTGTTTCGTGCGGTGAATCTGGCGCGCCGCCTCGGTATGACAGGTCAGGCAGGCTTTGGTGACGTCCGGCCCCGACTGGAATTCGCGCTGCAATTCCTTGAATTTGGAGTGATCCGCCGTTGTCGTCAGCTTGAGCGGCTTTTCTTCAATAGATGCCGCATTCAATGAAAACAGACAAAGCAGGCCGATCAGAATCCAGCCTGCCGCCTGTCGCAAGGATTTGAGCCCCATACTCACCCCTTCGCCTGACCGCCGATTAGTACATTATTGAATGATTATTTTGCTGAGCATAGCCTTTCCATTTCACCAAATCAATCCCTCATTAGGAACAAGGTTATTTCTACGATTCAACAAACACGAAAGGCCATCCGTTGCAGGCTCATGAAATATCCTGAAACACTCCGGCGGAATTCAGAAATCTTTTCCTAACACAGCTGCGTCAGAATCAAAACCCATCGGCTAGCCAACAGAACCAATTTGACAACGGATAGGAATCTCAAGATGTGCACGACCCCAGTTTCAAATGCCTCAGCCTTGCAACGGAACGGACCAGCCCGGTTGTTGGCGACTTGCTCGACGCCGCTTGTCGCCGGCACCGCGCTCGTCGTTTGCCTGACAGGCGCCATGATGTTTTTTCATGTTCTCAAAGGCGAAGTCGAAGCCATGCATGAATGGCTCGGAATGGCCTTCGTCCTTGCTGTCATGCTGCATGCGTATCGTCATCGTGCGCCGTTTGCCTCCTTGTTCGTCCAGCGACGGACTTATCTGATCCTGTTCGCAACCCTGTTGGTCAGTGGCGGATTCCTGATCCTCTCTCCATCCAAAGGCCCGAACCCGACCCGCCAGATTGTCAGCGCTGTCCTTGACGCGCCGATTGTCCAAGTCGCTCCCGTGCTCGGACTCTCTACCGACGAAGCCCTGCGCCGCTTGTCGTCCGCCGGCGCAAAAACAGTTTCGGCCGCTCAATCGCTAAAAACGATAGCGCGGGAAAACGATCTTCCGATCATAAAATTGTTGGCAGCGATGAATAACGACCCCGCCGAACGATGAAGGAATCGAATCTGTTCTTGAGACAGGCAGCGCCGGGTTCTTTACAATCCCCCCGGATAAATTTCCTTGGCCGGATAATTCGACCGCCAAGGCCACGGAGAGGATGAATTCAATGAAGTACAGTTTCAGCGGTATGGTTTTGATCGTCCTGGGCAGCTTGTTGCTGGCCAGCAACCTCGGTTACCTGAACGTCAATTTTTTCCATCTGCTGCGGGTTTGGTGGCCGGTCGTGCTGATCGCCATCGGGATCGGTTTCTTCATTCCGAGCGGCCGACGCTAGCCCCTTGGGAGGCGCAGAAAGATAACCGCAGAAACTAGCGCGACTTCAATCTCGCCGGCCAGCGATTCCCTATTTCAATTTAAGGGGCAATCCCGCAGCAACCAGGGTGACGCTGTCGCAAACGGCGGCGACGCGTTGGTTGGTCCGACCTTGTTCGTCGGCGAACAACCGAGAAACAGCGGCCATCGGCACGATTCCCCAGCCCACTTCGTTGGATACCATGATGACGCGGCCCGGCAGTCGCGGCAGCGTGTCAACCAGCGCCTTGATCTCGCCGGTAAACACCGGGCAATCGACCGGTTGCCGCGCTTCGGCCTGATGCGCTGCCGCGCCAGCGAAGATCAGGTTCGATAACCACAGTGTCAAACAGTCAACCAGCAGACAGACATCCGGCGCCGCATGTTGCTGCAAGGTTACCGCCAGATTGAGCGGCGACTCGACCAAGCCCCAGGTTTCCGGACGCCGTGCACGATGCAATGCAATACGGTGTTCCATTTCCGGATCGAGCGACTGCGCTGTCGCCACGTAGATGACGCGCTGACCGCTTTCCATGGCCCGAGCCTCGGCTAGCGAGCTTTTGCCCGAACGGGCACCACCGATGATCAGTTCTTTCATGCGCGCTAGCTTAGCATTTCGGAGGCGTATAATTCCTGCTTTTTGCAAAGAAGTCCGCCATGAAATTCAACGTCCGTCCTGTCCCCCACACTCTCGACGCCGACCTCCAGCACAAAATCGACAACAAGACCAAGCCGCTCGGATCGTTCGGCAAGCTGGAAAAAATCGCGCTGCAGGTCGGACGGATCCAGAACACGCTCTCGCCGGTATTCAAGAACCCGCACATGCTGATCTTCGCCGGCGACCACGGCGCGGCCAAGGCCGGGATTTCGGCGTACCCGCAGGATGTGAGCTGGCAGATGGTGGAAAACTACTTGCGCGGCGGCGCCGGAGCGAACGTCTTCTCGCGCCAGAATGGCTTGAAAATGGTCGTCGTCGACGCCGGTGTCGCGCATGAATTCGGCGAACGCGAAGGCCTGATCAACGCCAAGATTTCTCCGACGGGTACGCGCAACTACATCGAAGAACCGGCAATGACGCGCGAACAGTGCGAACTCGCCCTCGAGCGTGGCGCCGGATTTGCCCGCGAGGCGATCGCCAACGGCTGCACCGTCATGGGCTGCGGCGAGAAGGGCATCGGCAACACCGGCTCGGCGTCGCTGATCACCCATATGCTGACTGGCGTTCCGCTCGTCGAATGCGTCGGCCGTGGCACCGGCATCAATGACGAAGTCCTGGCCCACAAGCGCGCCCTGATGCAGAAAGCGATCGATCGCGCCGGGCTGTCCACCGATGCCGATGTGATGACCGTTCTCACCGAGTTCGGCGGGTTCGAAATTGTCATGATGGTCGGCGCCTACCTCGCCGCCGCCGAAGCCGGCGTCACGATTCTCGCCGACGGCGTCATCGCCACCTCGGCCCTGCTCGCCGCCGTGCGTATCGAGCCGAATGTGCTTGACTACGTCATCTTCTGCCACAAATCGGCGGAAGCCGGTCATATCGTGCAGCTGCGCGCGATGAACGCCGACCCGGTGATGGATATCGGCATGCGCCTCGGCGAAGGCACCGGTGCCATGGTCGCCTACCCGGTCATCTACTCGGCGATCGCCTTCATGAACGAGATGGCCAGCTTTGATTCGGCCGGCGTCAGCAAGAACATTTGTTAACCGGATGTCGATCCGTTCCGAATTCGAAACCTTCGTCGGCGCGATCCGTTTCTTCACGCGCCTGCCGATCCCCGGCCCGTTCGGCCATGGCAGTCTGGAACTCGAACGGGCGATCCGCTACTTTCCGGCGTCCGGGCTGATCGTCGGCGGCCTGGCGGCGCTTGCCTTCGTCGCCGCCAGTTTCGTCTGGCCGAAAACGTTGGCCGTATTGCTGGCGATGGCTGTCGCCATCTACATTACCGGCGCCCTCCACGAGGACGGCTGGAGCGACATGGTCGATGGCTTCGGTGGCGGCTGGACCAAGGAGCGCATTCTCGAAATCATGCGCGACTCGCGCGTCGGCAGCTTCGGCGCCACCGCGCTGGTCGTGGTACTGCTCGCACGTTTCCTCGCCCTTGTCGAAATCGACCTGCCGTTGGTGCCGGTGGCGCTGATCGCCGGCCATGCCCTGTCGCGCCTATGCGCGACGCTGGTACTCGCTTCGCTCGACTACGCGCGCGTCGACGGCAAGGCCAAGGCGTTTGCCAATCGGCTGGGCAAGGGCGAACTCGCGGTCGCCGTCCTCAGCGCCGTGCCACCGCTATTCCTGTTGCCACCGCTGCAGACAGCCGTAGGGATCGCCCTCGCGGCGCTGGCGACACTCTGGCTGGCCCGCATGTTCCAGCGGCAGATCGGCGGCTATACCGGCGACTGCCTCGGCGCCGTCCAGCAACTCGCCGAAATCGCCTTCTACGGCGGATTGCTCTGCCGCTTCGCCTGAATCTACCCCTTCCGAAAGCTTCGCCATGCCCTTCGCCATTCCGCCACTCGGCAACGACCTCGACGCAGCGCTGCAACACAAAATTGACAACAAGACCAAGCCGCGCGGATCGCTCGGGCAGATCGAACGCCTGGCCTTGCAAATCGGACGCATCCAGCATTCGCTGACGCCCGATTTCCGCAATCCGCACATCCTGGTGCTGGCCGGCGATCATGGCGCAGCCAAGGTCGGCGTTTCGGCCTTTCCGCAGGAAGTCACCTGGCAGATGGTCGAGAATTTCCTCGCCGGCGGCGCGGCAATCAACGTTTTTGCCCGTCAGAACGGATTGGCCTTGAAAGTGATCGACGCCGGCGTCGCCCATGAATTCGGCCCCCGCGAGCGCCTCGTCGACGCCAAGATCAATCGGGCCGGTACCCGCAACTACGTCGTCGAGCCGGCAATGAGTACCGAGGAATGCGCGGCGGCGCTCGCCCGCGGCGCCGAAATCGCCCATGAGCTGGCCGATGCCGGCTGCAACGTCCTCGGCTTCGGCGACATGGGCATCGGCAACACCGCTTCGGCATCGCTGATCACGCATGCGCTGACTGGCACGCCGCTCGCCGAATGCATCGGCCGCGGCACCGGACTCGACGACGCCGGCCTCGTCCGCAAACGCGAGCTGCTGGCGCAAGCCGTGCAGCGCGCGGCGCTGCCGCCCGACGCCGACGTCATGCGTGTCCTCGCCGAATTCGGCGGCTTCGAAATCGTCATGATGGCCGGCGCCATGCTCGGCGCTGCCGAACGCGGCATGACGCTGCTCGTCGACGGCTTCATCGTCACCTCGGCGCTGCTTGCCGCGACGCATATCGCTCCAGCCGTCCGCGACTATTGCATCTTCTGCCACCGCTCGGCGGAACCAGGCCACCGTGCTCAACTGCGCCATCTCGATGCCGACCCGCTGATTGACATGGGCCTGCGTCTGGGTGAGGGTACCGGCGCGGCGCTGGCCTGGCCGCTCGTCAACGCAGCGGCAGCCTTCCTGCGCGACATGGCCAGCTTCGAGTCGGCCGGCGTCAGCGACAAGTGCTGATTCACCTGATCCGTCACCCGCGCCCCTTGATCGAGGCCGGGATCTGCTACGGGCAACTCGACATCGACTGCGAAGATCCGCAGCCTGTCGCCAGGCAACTCGCATCGCGCCTGCCGGAAAATATCCCGCTCCTGTCCAGTCCGTTGCGCCGGGCGAAAAGACTAGCCGAGGCGCTGCATGCCGACGTGCGCTTCGACGAACGCCTGGCCGAAATCAACTTCGGCGACTGGGAAGGTTGCCGTTGGGAATCGATCGACCGCGCAGCGCTCGACTGCTGGGCGGCCGACGTGCTCAATTTTGTGCCGCCCGGCGGCGAGTCAGTCGCCATGCTGCAGGCGCGCGCCGTCGAATTCGCTGCCGAGTTGGAATCCGCCCAGTGGTCGCAAGTCGCGCTCGTCACCCACGCCGGCATCATGCGCGCCCTCCTTGGCCACTTGCGCCAACTCCCTGCCGATGAATGGACACGACTGAAATTCGACTTCGGTAGCGTAACGACCGTTGAAATTTAAGCACTGACTCATGCTCCCCTCACCCGCCCCTGACGCCCAAGCCTATAGCGACACCCTGAAACAGCGCATTGCCAGCGAGATTACCGCTGCCGGTGGCTGGATCGGCTTCGAGCGCTTCATGGAACTCGCACTCTACGCGCCGGGCATGGGCTACTACTCGGGCGGCGCCCACAAATTCGGCGCTGCCGGCGACTTTGTCACCGCGCCCGAAATGTCGCCGCTTTTCGCGCAAACGATTGCCGCGCAGGCCGCGCAGATCCTGCGCCTGAGCTTGCCACAAGTCATCGAGGTCGGCGCCGGTTCCGGCCGACTGGCCGCCGATCTGTTGCTCGAACTGGAATTCCGCAACGCGCTGCCGGAACGCTACGCCATCCTCGACCTTTCCGGCGAACTGCGCGCCCGCCAACGCACCACCCTCGAACAACGCGCACCGCATCTCGTTGACCGCGTCGACTGGCTCGACCGCCTGCCCGAACACTTCGACGGCCTCGTGCTTGCCAACGAACTGCTCGACGCCATGCCCGTACATCTGGTCGTCTGGGGCGAAGAGGAAATCTTCGAACGCGGCGTGGCCCAAGAAAACGGCGCCTTCGCCTGGAGCGACCGCCCTGCTACCGGCCGCCTGCTCGAACGCGCACAAGCGCTGGCCGCCGAACACCAGATTCCGCCGGGCTACCTGAGCGAGATCTGTCTCGCCGCAACCGACTGGACCACCGCCTGGGGCAAAATCCTAGGCCGGGGCGCGCTGCTCCTCGTCGATTACGGCTTCCCGCGTCATGAGTACTACCATCCGCATCGCCACATGGGCACCCTGATGTGCCACTACCGTCATCAGGCACACGGCGAACCCTTTTTCCTGCCCGGTCTGCAAGACATCACGGCACACGTGGATTTCACGGCAATTGCCGAGGCCGGTTTTGACGCCGGACTGGACGTTCTGGGCTATACGGCGCAGGCCAGCTTTCTCATCAACTGCGGATTAGTCGACATCCTTGGACGCACACCGGCCGACGACACACTGCGTTACTTGCCGCAGGCGCAAGCCCTGCAAAAACTGACCTCGCCCGCCGAAATGGGGGAATTGTTCAAGGTCATCGCGCTCGGCAAAGGAATCGAGGAGCCGCTAATCGGGTTCGCCACGGGCGACCGGCGCGCTCGGCTGTAATCGGGGGCCGGTGACCCAGTCCGTCGAACTACCTGCGGCCGCCGCAACAACCCGCGACCGTAGTTTCCGCATCTTGCGCCGCTTCGACGCTGCGCTGCGCGACCGGAACGGGCCGGATTTTCGCCAGACCGTGCGGCACCTCGGCCCAGGTTTCGTATAACACTTCTTCGCGATAAGCGTCGTTGTTGTCGTTGCAGAGTTCGTCGAGTCGTTTTGCCGTGCCGTTGTTCATGGTATCCCCCACGAATAATTGATTGGCGTCCTACATGGCGATTAACGATCCAACCCCAAAACGGTTGAACGTACCGGACTATTTATCCGAATTTTCCTAGGCGGGTACGCTCATACCCCGCCTGACGCCCGGTCGGGCGGCGATCGCCGCATGCCAGCGGCGCACGTGGGGAAACTCGACGAGATCGATGTTCTGCCATTCGTGCCGGTCGACCCAGGGAAAAGTGGCGATATCGGCAATCGAATATTCGCCGGCCAGGTATTCAGTTCTCGCCAGCCGCTTGTCGAGCACACCGTAAAGCCGCGCCGTCTCGGTCGTGTAGCGCTTGATCGTGTAAGGAATTTGTTCCGGAGCAAAGCGCAGGAAATGGTGCGTCTGTCCGAACATCGGGCCGACCCCGGCCATCTGGAACATCAACCACTGCATTGCCTCGTATTTACCGCGTTCGCTTTCCGGCAGAAATTTTCCGGTCTTCGCCGCCAGGTAGAGCAGAATCGCCCCCGATTCGAACAGTGAAATCGGCCTGCCGTCAGGGCCGTCCGGATCGACCAAGGCCGGAATTTTCGAATTCGGATTGATCGCCGTGAACTCCGGTCGAAACTGCTCGCCTTTGGTAATATCCACGGTCTGCACCCGATACGGCAGGCCGCACTCCTCAAGCATGATCGAGACCTTGCGCCCGTTCGGCGTCCCCCATGTATAAAGTGTGATCATTTTCCGCTCCGCGAAAAAAAATTTTTTCACCACAACGAACACAACGGGCACTACGAAATACAAGGAAAGCCAGCGTTTCCCGACATCCCCCGAAGGTGGTGCGACAAGACAAGTTCAGGTTTTTTACGTTGTGCCCGTTGCGGTTAGCTGCGTTTTTCAGGTTCAGTCATTTTGAACGTCTTCAAAGTCCTTTCGACCGCTTCCACCCGCGCCAGGTTCACGCGTTCGGGAATTTGCGCCGGTTCGGCGCAGCCTCGCGCAATCGCCCCGGCGTCGACCGACCGCGCTGCGGCCAGCGCTGTCGGAAAGAGGTCGGACGCCGGCATCGGCTTGTCTTCCCAGCCGAGTCGACCGTGGAAATCGCAAGCACAGGCTTCCAGGATCTGCTCAAAGCGTTGCGGTCGGCGCAGCGCATCGGTTTTCTCCAGCAACCTGACCACGGTCGAGGCGCGCAATTCGGGACCACGCCGGATATCGCCGTGATAGCGGGCGACGAGGCGTGCCAGATCGCGGCAGTCGGCGGGGGTTTTCAGGCGGACGCTCACCTCTTCAACCAGCCGCACGCCACGCGCCTCGTGTCCCGGATGGCGCGGCAGGTCGGATTCCGACGTCAGCCCCTTGCCGAGATCGTGCGTCAATACGGCGTAGCGCACCGGCAAGGCATAACCGCAGCGGGCCGCGTAATCAAGCGCCAGCATGACGTGGACGCCGGTATCGACTTCCGGATGGTAGTCGGCACGCTGCGGCACGCCGAACAGGCGATCGACTTCCGGCAACAGGCGCGCCAGCGCACCGCAGGCCCGCAGCGCTTCGATCATGCGCGAGGGTTTCTCCTCCATGAGCCCCTTTGCCAGTTCCTGCCAGACGCGCTCGGGGACCAGATGATCGACTTCGCCGTCGGCGACCATCCGGCGCATCAGGTTGGCGGTTTCCGGCGCGATCGTGAATTCAGTGAAGCGTGCTGCAAAGCGCGCCAGACGCAAAATACGTACTGGATCCTCGACGAAGGCCGGCCCGACGTGGCGCAGGATTTTCGCTTCGAGATCGGCGATCCCGCCGTGCGGATCAATCAGCGCGCCGTCTTCGGCGCAAGCGATGGCGTTGATGGTCAGGTCGCGCCGGGCCAGATCGTCTTCCAGGCTGACATCCGGCGCAGCATGAATGGCAAAGCCCTTGTAGCCCTGTCCTGACTTGCGCTCGGTGCGAGCAAGCGCATACTCTTCATTGGTTCTCGGGTGCAGGAAGACCGGAAAATCCTTGCCGACCGGGCGAAAACCACGGGCCAGCATTGCTTCCGGCGTAGCGCCGACGACGACGTAATCGCGATCCTGCACCGGCAGACCGAGAAGTTCGTCGCGAACCGCCCCCCCGACCGTGTAGATGCGCATGCCTTGCCGTCAGCCGCCGCGGGCGGCCTTTTCGGCCAGAGCGCCGGCTCGCCATTCCTGCATGGCGGGAAGCACGCGCATGGTATCGGCCCAGGCTTGCGCGGCTGGCGGTAGTTCGACCGCATAGGTGGCGAAGCGCCAGACGACCGGCGCGTACATGGCGTCGGCAACCGAGAAGGCGCCGAAGAGAAACGGTCCCGACGCTGCGAAGCGCCGACGACAGCTTTCCCAGATGGCGACAATGCGCCGAATGTCCGCTTCGACTTCCGGCGTACGCCCTTCGCCCGGCTTCGACGCGCTGACGATCATCTCCATGTGCTTGCGCAAGGGCGCAAAGCCGGCGTGCATCTCGGCGCTGATCGAACGCGCTTCGGCGCGCGTCCGGCGGTCCGCCGGCCACAGGCCGGGGACGAGTTCGGCAACATATTCGCAGATGGCCAGCGAGTCCCAGACGACGGTCTCGCCGTCAATCAGACAAGGCACCTTACCGGAGGGTGAATGTTTGAGAATTTCGATCTTCGTTTCCGGCTGGCGCAAACGGATCGGCACTTCCTCGAACGGCAAGCCAGCCTGTTTGAGCAGCAACCAGGGACGCAGGCTCCAGGACGAAAAATCGCGGTCGCCGACAACAAGTTTCAGCATCGAATCACTCCGTTCTCGATCGACGTCCGGCGCGACAGCGGTAAGCGTCGAGCCGACGCTTCAGCTTGATCGAAGAAAGATAGGCGGGCGCCACCGCTTCCAGCGGCCGGGGCGACCACCCTGGGAAATCGTGCTGGCCGTCGGTCACGCTGTCGAGTTGCATCGAACGCAGGTTATCCGGCGACATCGGCGGTTTCGGCAACAGGCCAAGCACGCCGGCCTGGAGTTTCGCCAACGGCTCGGGCAGATCGATGATCAGCCGGCGATGACCGACGAGTTCGCCGGTGTATTCGACGAGTTCGCGCAGCGTATAGACCTTGGGCCCGCACAGTTCGTAGGCCTGACCGAAAGTGGCGGCATCGTCGAGGCAATCGACGAAAGCAGCGGCGACGTCGCCGGCATAGACCGGCTGGAAGCGCGCCGCTCCGCAGGCGAGCGGAAATACCGGGAACAACTTGAGCAGGCTAGCGAACATGTTCAGAAAGGCATCGCCGGGGCCGAAGATCACGGACGGCCGGAACACGGTCACATCAAGATCGCCGGCCGCAGCCAGCACCACCGCCTCGCCGGCAGCTTTCGAACGCAAGTAGGCGGACGGCGCGTCGGCGGCAGCCCGCAGCGCGCTCATGTGCACCAGACGGCGTACGCCAGCTTCTTTCATGGCGGCGACGATCTTCGTCGGTAGTTCGACGTGGGCGGCGGCAAAACGCTTGCCGTAGGGCTGACGCGAATCGCTATCGTGCAGAATGCCGACGAGGTTGATGACCGCGTCGACGTCTTTCATCAGCGCGGCCAGCGCCTGCGGATCGTTGACGTCGGTATTGACCATGTCGACGGTCGGCAGCAACGTGAGCCGCTTGGTCTTGTCGCGACGCCGCGCCGGGATCACGACCTGGACGCCGCGGTCGGAAAGCGCGCTGGCGATCCAGCTACCGACGAATCCGCTACCGCCGATGAGAAGTATCTTTTTTGGTTTCATGGCACCCGAACGATCAAATGGCTTGGACGCGAGGGATTTTACGGCAATTCCTCGCCCTTTGGCTGCCCGCGCGGATTGATCACACCGAGGCGGTTCTTCAACGATTGAGGTTTGTCGTCGAAAAGTGCCGCATAGTACAGCGCGTTGCTCATCACCTTCTTGACGTAATCCCGGGTCTCGTTAAAGGGAATGGTTTCGGCATAGATCGCGCCCTCAAGCGAAGTGTCGGCTTGCCATTTGCGCGCGCGCCCAGGACCCGCGTTGTACGCTGCCGACGCCAGTACGGTCTGGTTATCGAGGCTTTCGAGCACCAGCCGCATGTAGGACGTTCCCAGCAAAACGTTGGTATCGGTCTCGTTCACCCGCCCTTGATGGAAATCCTTGAGCCCGATCTTTCGCGCCACCCAGCGCGCTGTCGCCGGCATCAACTGCATCAGTCCGGAGGCACCGACCGACGAGCGGGCATTGGTCACGAAACGACTTTCCTGGCGCATCAAGCCGTAGACCCAGGCGTCATCGAGCGCTTGCCGCTTCGCTTCCGGCCGGACCTGCTCGCTGTAGGGCGTGAGATAACGCAATTCGTAGTCATGTTCGTCCCGAGTCCGGTCCGCGGCCGAAATCGCGCGATCGTAAATCCCGGCATTCAGCGCGATTCTCGACGCCGACAGCAAATCGCGATCGTTCATGCCGCGCAACGCCCAATTCCATTCCCGGACGCCTTCGCTACGCAAATCGACGCGAAACAGTGCCAGACTCAACTGCACGCCCTGACGGGTCAGCACCCGATCGAGCTCTTCGGCAGTCGGCGACGCAGCCCGAGGCGGCGTCGCAACGGTGCGGCCCAGTTCCTCGTCGGCCAGGTTACCGTAAAAATTCGGCTGTCCGGAAATTCGCGTAAACAGCCGGTCGGCCTCGCTTGTCCGCCCGCCGGCCTGGTAGGCGCGGCCCAGCCAGTAAACCCAGGCCGCCTGCCCGGCCAGTTCCGCCGGCATTTTCTCGATCGTCGCCCGAACAACGCCCCATTCCTGCGCACGCAGAGCGGCGCGCACCTTCCACTCGGCTATCTCGCCGGAAAGTGGGACGTCTTCGGCCTTCCGGTACCACTCCAAGGCTTCCGGCAAATGGCTGCGCGCCGCCTTCCAGCCGATCACGCTCCACGCCCAACTCCGCTCGGGCTTGTGCAAGCGGTCGGCAAATTTTTCGAGTTGTTCGGCCGCCATGCGCGGATCGTTGCGCGCGATGCGGGCAACCGCCAGTGCGGTCAATTCGCGCTGTAGACGACTCATCGCTCCGGCAGCCGGACGCTTGGCCAGCCAGGGTAACGGCGTATCGACGACCGCCGCCACCAATCGGACTTCTGGCGTCTGGTTCGCTGGCAGATAGTTCATCGTATACCGCGCCGCCTCCATTTTTCCGGCCTCGAATTGCCGTCGAATCCGGGCCCAAACGTCATCAGCAAGCACGCGCTTGTCCAGGATCAGCGCTTCCAGCACCGGGTAGCATGATTCCGGCGGTTCGAGCAGACTGAGCCAGAGCGACCGCGCTTCGTCGAGCACGCCGGCATCACCGCGTTTCAGCCGGCTCTGCAGGGCAGAACAGGCCACGTCCTGGTCCGGTTTGACGAGCGCCGGATACTCGGCGTCGAAATCGGCCCAAGCGCCTTGCTTTGCCAGTTGTTTCAGCCAATCGGAACGTAGCTTCTCGGCGACGTAAGTCTCCTTGTAGCGGGCCAGAAAGTCCCTGACCTTCGCCGGAGCGATTGATTCGATATCGAGCGAGATGCGCCAATACTCAACGTAAGCGGCGAGATCCCGGTCGTTCAAACCGGACACCGCCCGTTCGAAACGAATGCGGTCGCCCGCACGGACCGCATCGCGCGCGGCAGAGAAACGGTCACCAGAAACATCGACCGCAATCGCAGACCGAACCAGAACCAGGAGGGAAATGAGCGCAAAAACTGGTTTGTGAAACTTCATGATATGCTGAAACACCCGTAAACACTGCTTTCGAGCATCATACATGAGTGCCGGAAAAACATCGGAGAATCAAGCTTTCGACCGTAGCGCGTTGCGCCGTGAACTCATCCAGCGACGCCAATTGCTCTCGGCCGCAACCTGCCGGGATTATTCGCAGAGAATTTGTGCACACCTGCGGGCCAACTTCCCCGAACTGGCGAATCAACGGGTCGGCTTCTGCTGGCCGGTCAACAACGAACCCGACCTCCGCCCCCTGTTGCTGTCCTGGCTCGCTGACAGCAGGGGATGCTCCGCTCTACTACCGGTCGTTGTTGACTCGAATGCGCCGCTCGCGTTTCGCGCCTGGAACCCGGAAACGCCCATGCACGAAGACCGCTACGGCATCCCGACACCCAGTACAGGCGAATTTCTGCGCCCCGAAGCCTTGCTGATTCCAGTCAACGCGGTGGATGCCGCCGGTTATCGACTCGGCTACGGTGGCGGTTTTTTCGACCGTACGCTGGCCGCGCTCGATCCACGGCCTTTGTGTATCGGTGTCGGCTTTGAACTCTGCCGTGTCGACTCGATCCGCCCGCAGCCCCATGACATGCGCCTCAATGCGATGGTTACCGAGGCCGGCGTTTCCCGTTACGACTGAACGGCGGGTTTCCCCTGCCTTTCGCGGACGAACACTTCCAGCTCTCCCGCCGGCATCGGCCGCGCGTACCAGTACCCTTGGGCTTCATCACAATTAAAGATGCGCAACAGGTTAGCGAGTTCCTCGGTCTCGACCCCCTCGGCGATCGTCTGCAGCTTGAGACTGTGCGCCATTTCAATGATTGCGCGCACGATCGCCGCGTCGTCCGGGTCGGTCAACAAATCGCGCACGAAGGACTGGTCGATCTTCAGCTTGTCGACGGCGAACCGCTTCAAATACGCCAGACTGGAATAGCCGGTTCCGAAGTCGTCCACCGACAACTTGACGCCGAGCGACTTGAGGCGACGCACCATCTCCAGTGTCGCTTCGGCATCCTGGATCAGGATCGATTCGGTCAGCTCAAGCTCCAGCCATTCGGAATCAAGATCCGACAGCACCAGGGCGTTGATCACGTTATTCACCAAATCCTGACGCTTAAACTGCATGGCGGACAAATTGACGGCAACCACAAAAGGTTGCAGACCGGCGTCCTGCCAGGCTCGGGCTTGACGACAAGCTTCGCGCAGCACCCAGGCGCCGATGTGGACGATCAAGCCGGAATCTTCCGCCACCGGAATGAAGCGAGCCGGGGGCACCAGCTCTCCTTCTCGCGTTTTCCAGCGAATCAGGGCCTCGACGCCGACGATCCGACCATCGCGCAGACTGAGCTGCGGCTGGTAGTGCAAAACGAATTCCCCGTTCTTCAAGGCATGCCGGAGTTGGTTTTCCAGGTTCAAATGCTCCACGACCTGTAGATTCATTTCCTCCGTGAAGAAACGGTGCGCATTTCGGCCAGCGGCCTTGGCGTGATACATCGCCGTATCGGCTTTCTGCATGAGCACGTCGAAATCGTCGCCGTCGTCCGGAAACATGGCAACCCCCATGGAGAAAGAGGTCATCAGGGTATGCCCTTCCAGCAAGAAAGGCTCTGCCATGTGCAAATGAATCTTGTCGGCCACACGCGCCACCGCATCGGTGTCGTGGATATCGTCGAGCAAAACGACGAACTCGTCGCCCCCTTGCCGGCTGATGGTATCCGATTCGCGGACACAGGCTTTCAGCCGCTCGACGACCTCCCGGAGCAAGGCATCTCCGATCGGATGGCCGAGCGAATCGTTGATCGTCTTGAAGCGGTCCAGATCGAGAAAGATCATCGCAACGCGGCTTTTCATCCGGTTGGCCTTAGCCATCGCCAATTCCATCCGGTCACGCAGCAGCAGACGGTTCGGCAACCCGGTCAGCGCATCGTGATGCGCCAGGAATTCGATTTTCTCCTGAGCGGCCTTGCGCTCGGTCATGTCCGAGAAGATATAGATATAAAACTGCGGCTGGCCCTTGTCGTCATCGACCGCCGACACGCCAAGCCAGACCAAAAAGAAATCGCCATGCTTGCGTCGACTCCAAACCTCGCCCTGCCAATGACCGTGCTTCTGCAACGCCTCGCGCACATCCCGGAGAAAACTCGTGTCGTGCCGGCCGAGAGCGAAAAACTCAGGTGCTTTCCCGACCGCTTCCTGCGCGCTGAAACCGGTCATCGTCTCGAAAGCCGGATTCACCGAAACGACTCGTTGCTCGGCATCAACGATAAACACGCCTTCGCCGCTTTGACGGATGGCTTCGTACGCCAGTTTCAACGCCTGCTCGGTCTTGCGGCGCTCGGTAATCTCGGAAAACGTCAGCACCACCCCGGCCCGCCCGTCTTCGCCCATCGGCACAAGGGAAGTGTTGATCTGGGCCCACCGCACACTGCCATCGTCAAACCGGAATCCGAGAACACGGTTGCGCACCGGTCGTCCCGTGCGCAAGGTCTCCACTGCGGGATATTCCTCCTGCGGACAAACCGAGCCATCTTCGTTCAAACGATCAATCCGGATGCTGCACGGTTTTTGTCCAATCAGATGACTTTCGGGCAACTGAAAGAAATCATTGAATGTCTGATTGCTGAACAGATACTCGCCCTCGGGAGAAAGCAAGGCAAAGCCCTCGACCATCACGGACATGGCGCCGAGAAAACGGTTCTCGCTCTCCTGAAGCCGGGACATCATTTCACGCAATTCGGAAATGTTTTCCTTGATCATCATGAAATTCGTGATGACCCCGTTACCGTCCCGGATTGGTGCCAACAGCATGCGCTCCCAGAACACTGAACCATCGCGCCGGCGGGTTTGCAACTCGCCCTTCCAGATCCGGCCGGCTTTGAGCGTCGCCCACAGTTCGACATAAACCGATTGGTCGCGCTGTTCGGGGCGAAGCATGCGCGCATTGCGGCCGATCACTTCCTCGCGCGAATAGCCGGTCGTCTCAAGGAAAGTGTTATTGACGTACTCAATGTTGCCGTCAAGGTCAGTAATGTAGATCGTCGCCGGATTCTGCTCGATGGCCATGAATATCTTCTTGGCCCAAGCCTCCGATTTCCAATGATCGGTCAAGGCGCCCCTCGTCTCGCAACGAACGTCGTCATTCTGGTTTGCCTCCTCTGCCGAACACACGCACCATCTAACTCTATACGACTTTCAGGCGCTGCAACAAGCCCGAATCATGCGTTCGAGCGCAGCATCCAGGGTTGCGCGGGGGCAGCCGAAATTGAGGCGCACCCATCCGGGCAACCCGAAATCGTCGCCGCGCGACAGGCCAACGCCGGCCGCCTCGAAAAACGCGGCCGGATCGGCGACGCCCAGTCCGCGCGCATCGATCCACGCCAGATAGGTCGCCTCGACATGGGTCATGGCAAGACCCGGCGTTTCGGCAACGACAGCCTCGACGTGGTCGCGATTGCCGCGCAAGGTGGCGATCAGTGCCTGCCGCCAGTCCTCGCAGTCCCGGTAAGCCGCTTCGGCCGCGGCTAGTCCGAGGCCATTGACGTCAGGGACAATGCCGCGCATGGTCTCGCGGAAACGATGCCGCAGGTCAGCGTCCGGAATCACGGCGAAGGCGCAGCCCAGTCCTGGAATGTTATACGTCTTCGACGGCGCCATCAGTGTGATGCTACGCCGCGCCATGTCCGCGTCCAGCGTCGCCAGCGGCACGTGCCGGCAGTCGGCGTCAAGAATGAGTCCGCAGTGGATTTCGTCGGAACAGACGGTCAGGTCGTGGCGCTTGCAGAAGCCGGCCAGCACCGCCAACTCGTCGCTATTCCAGACGCGCCCGACCGGATTGTGCGGATGGCAAAGCAATAACAGCCGCGTTTCCGGGGTGAGCGCGGCTTCCAGCGCAGCGAAATCCCAGCCCCATTGGCCGTCGGCAAGACGTAGCGGCACACGCGCCAGTCCGCGCCCCGACAGCCCCGGCGCAGAAAGGAAGGGCGGATAGATCGGCGTCGCCGTCAGCACGTCGCCAGCAACGGCGCGGCAAGCCACGTTGAGCCCACTCACCAGCCCCGGCAGCCAGACCAGCCAGTCCGGCTCGACAGACCAAGCGTACTCGCGTTGCAGATGTCCGAGCACGGCATCGACCAGCGAAGGCTTCGGCACGGCGTAGCCGAAACAGCCCTGCGCGACGCGCTTCTCGAGCGCGGCCAGAACCGCCGGGGGCGCGGCGAAATCCATGTCGGCAACCCACAGCGGCAGGATGTCGCGGCCCGCGTATTTGTTCCACTTGAGCGAATCGCCGCCGCGTCGCTCGATAACCCGGGTGAAGTCGAAAGCGGCAGCTTGCTGTTCTACGGGCATCACGACAGGAAAAGCTTGTACGCCGGGTTGTCCGACTCGTTCCAGTGCACATAGCCGAGATTCTTGAGGAATTCGGCAAACTGCTTCTTCTCGGCCGGCGGCACCTGCATGCCGACCAGCACACGCCCATAGTCGGCGCCGTGATTACGGTAGTGGAACAAGCTGATGTTCCAGCCCGCGCTCATCTTGCTCAGGAAGTTCATCAAGGCGCCGGGACGCTCCGGGAATTCGAAGCGATAGACGATCTCGTTGTCGAGCTGCGGCGAATGGCCACCGACCAGATGACGGATATGCAGCTTGGCCATTTCGTCGTCGGTCAGGTCGAGCGTGGCGTAACCCTGCTTGACCAATTGCTCGACCAGCTTGAGCGACTCGGCGCGCGATCCGACCTGGACGCCGACGAAGACATGCGCCTCTTTAGGACCGCTGTAGCGGTAGTTGAACTCGGTAATATTGCGCGAACCGATCAGCGCCAGGAACTTCTTGTAGCTGCCGGGTTGTTCGGGCAAGGTCACGGCCAGCACCGCCTCGCGTTGCTCGCCGACCTCGGCGCGCTCGGCGACGAAGCGCATGCGGTCAAAATTCATGTTGGCGCCGGAAGCGACAGCCACCAGCGTCTTGCCCTTGAGCTTGTGCTGGGCGGCGTAGGCCTTGGCGCCGGCGATGGCAAGCGCGCCCGCCGGTTCGAGCACGGCGCGCGTATCCTCGAACACGTCCTTGATCGCCGCGCAGATGGCATCGGTGTCAACGCAAACCATTTCATCGACATACTGCTGGCATAGTCGGAAGGTTTCCTCGCCGACAAACTTGACCGCCGCACCGTCGGCGAACAAACCGACTTGCTTGAGGCGTACACGCTTGCCGGCCTGCAGCGACTGCGTCATGGCGTCGGCGTCGCATGCCTCGACGCCGATGATCTTTGTCTCCGGACGCAGCCGTTTGATGTACGCCGCAACCCCGGAGATCAAGCCCCCGCCGCCGACACAGCAGAACACGGCATGAATCGGTTTCGGATGCTGGCGCAGAATCTCCATGCCGATCGTCCCTTGGCCGGCGATCACTTCGGGATCGTCGAAAGGATGCACGAAGGTCAGTTTTTCGGCTTTTTCCAGTTCGATGGCATGCGCATAGGCCTCGTCGTAGGAATCGCCGGCCAGCACCACTTCGCCGCCACGGTTACGCACGGCCTGAATCTTGATCATCGGCGTCGTTGTCGGCATCACGATCACGGCTCGGCAACCGATCTTCGCGGCGGCCAGCGCTACGCCCTGCGCATGATTCCCGGCCGAAGCGCAGATAACGCCGCGTTTCAGGCGCTCCGGGGACAACTTGGCGATCTTGTTGTAAGCCCCACGCAGCTTGAAGGAGAACACCGGCTGCATATCCTCGCGCTTGAAAAATATGGTGTTGCCGATTCGCTCGGAAAGCGAGGGCGCCAAATCAAGCGGGGTTTCTTCGGCCACATCGTAAACCTGGGCCGTCAGAATTTTTTCAAGGTAATCGGGATGCATGGCCATTCAATCTGCGCGTAAAACGACGATTCTAGCAGCACCACGCTGTTATCGTCGGCTGTGAAGCCCTTGTTTCAGCGTCGACAGCCTGGATAGGTCGTGAAATAGTTGGCATCGTCGGCATGAGAGAAGGGTTATCATTCAATCTTGTAGATTTCCAACCTTTTTCTCCCGCCCAAGGCTCTTTCGTAATTCCCATGCGCTGGCTGATTAGCCTTATTTCCCTATTTTGCCTGCTTGCCGCCACCACGTCGCAAGCAGCGACGCCGGCGGTCGCCTTCTATTACGGTGCCGACGCCCCGCTTGATGAAATCAAGGCCTTCGATATCGTCGTCGTCGACCCTGATCACACCTACGACCCGAACGCCTTCCGCAAGCCCTACAGCGAACTCTACGCCTACGTCGCCATCGGCGAAGCGCACCCCGACCGCGCCTATTTCAAGGACATTCCGCCCGACGCTCGTCTCGCCGAGAACAAGGACTGGCATTCGCTGGTTATCGACCTGTCGCACCCGCACTGGCCGGAATTCGTCGCCGAACGTATCGTCGCCCCGCTCTGGAAACGCGGCTATCGCGGTTTTTTCCTCGACACGCTTGACTCCTATCGCCTTGCCGGGAAATTCGACGAAGCCGCGCAGCAGGCCGGCCTCGTCAACGTCATCGAAACGCTGCATGAGCGCTTCCCCGGGATTCAGCTGATCGTCAATCGCGGTTTCGAAGTCGTCCCCAGGATCAAGGACAAGATCCGGATGGTCGCCGCCGAATCGCTCTTCCGCGGCTGGAATGCCACTGCCCGGCGCTACGCCGAGGTCAAGACCGAGGATCGCGAATGGCTGCTCGGCCAACTGATCGCCGTACGCGACACCTACGGCATTCCGGTGCTAGCCATCGACTATGTCGATCCGCGTGATCGGGACACGACGCGCGCCACGGCGCAGCGGATCAAGGCGCTGGGGATCGTTCCCTGGGTTGCCGACAGCGCGCTCGCCACGCTCGGCATCGGGCAACGCGAAGTCGTGCCGCGCAAAATCCTGATGCTGTACGACGGCAGGGAAACACCCGCAATCAATGAAAGCATGATCGCCCGCTTCGCAGCAATGCCGATCAATCATCTCGGATATATCGCCGAGTTCCACGACATCAACAAGCCATTGCCTAGCGGACAACTTGCAGGAAGATACGCCGGTATCGTGCTCTGGGCCAACGACCTCGCAGCAAAAGGAACTCATTTTGCGCCATGGTTACGCAAGCAAGTCGACAGCGGATTGCGCCTAGCCGTTTTTGGTGGCTTCGGCGTCACGCTCGAATCCGGGATGGCCCGTTTCTTTGATCTGGACAGTCTCCCGCCCCCCGCCCCCGGAAAGCTGTCCATCACACTGCGCAAGGCCCCGATCGGCTTCGAAGCCGAACCGCAAGCCGACCGCTACAATCTCGTCCCGATCCGCGTCAAGGAAGGCCTAGGCCAATCGTTCCTGCAAGTAACCGACCATCGCGGCAGGCATTATGACGCGGCGGCCTTCACACGATGGGGCGGATATGTTCTTAACCCGTACACGGTCATCAATCTGCCAGGATCGGAACAGACGCGCTGGATCGTCGATCCCTTTGTTTTCCTGACAAAAGCGCTGGCTCTCCCCGACCTTCCGCTGCCAGACACCACAACCGAAAACGGGCGCCGCCTGATGTTCATCCACATTGATGGCGACGGTTTTCCTTCACTCGCAGAGTTGCCCGGCACCCCCATCGCCGGACGCGCCCTTCTGGACGAAGTTCTGAATAAATACAAGCTGCCGACAACAATGTCGATCATCGAAGGCGAAATTGCGCCCCACGGTCTTTATCCGAAACTTTCCGCCGAGATGGAAGAGGTCGCTCGGCGAATCTTTTCCCAGCCTTATATCGAAATCGCCAGCCATACTTTTTCCCACCCATTCTCTTGGGATATCGCCAGCGCCAAACAAGCTGCCGAGAAGGATGATGAAGCTTATCATCTCGCCCTTGCCGGTTATCGCTTCGATCTGAACCGTGAAATCGTCGGCTCGATCGATTACATTCGCACTCGTCTTACACCACAAGGGAAACCGGTGCGCGTCTTTCTATGGAGCGGCGACGCCGAACCGCAGGAAGATGCGTTGCGTATCGTAGAAGATGCTGGCTTGCTCAGCATGAACGGAGGCAACACGCTCATCACCAAAGCATTCCCCAGCATCAGCGCAATTTCACCTCTCGGTCTCTTCAAAGGCATTTCCTTCCAGGTTTACGCGCCGAACATGAACGAGAACGTTTACACCAACCTGTGGACCGGGCCCTTCTACGGCTTCGAAAAAGTCATCGAGACCTTCGAGATGACCGACAAACCGCGCCGCATCAAACCCATCAACATCTACTACCACAGCTATTCGGCGAGCAAACGCGCCTCGCTCAAGGCGCTGTACAAGGTTTACGACTGGGCCTTGGCGCAATCACCCCACGTCATCTTTGCCTCCGAATTCATTCGCAAGGCGCGCGACTTTAACGATGTCGCTCTCGCGCGCGAAGGCGACGCATGGCGCATCCGCGGTAACGGCGACTTACGCACGTTGCGCGCGCCGCTTGCGCTCGGCCAGCCCGATATCGTCGCCTCGCAAGGCGTCGCCGGCTACACGCCGGGCGCGGAAGGCCGCTATCTCCATCTGGTGGGCGGTGACGCCCTGCTGCGCTTCACCGATTCGGGAACGTCGTCTCCGCATCTGTACGATGCGAACGCGCGACTGGTCGACTGGGAAACGCGCGGCACAAATGTGCGCTTCACCCTGCGCGGTCACCAGCCGCTTGAATTCTCGCTGGCCACCGCCAGAAACTGCGCTGTTCTCGCCGACGGGAAACCCGTCACCCCGCGCCGCACCCACGGCGACATTCTGACCTTCCGACTCCCCCATGCTGCTGCAACGATCGAAACTCGCTGCCGCACCCCTTGAGCGGCCGCGCCTGGCGCCGCCCTGGTTGATCGCCCTGCTCGGGATGATGGCACTCGTCGTGCTGGTGGCCATCTATCCACACAAGACATTGGTCGATCGCATCCAGACCGCGCCGAGCGGCCCCCTGACCGAGGCTTATCTCAGAAATTTGCTGCGCGTCGAGCCAAACAATCCCGAATTACGCATCGTTCTCGCCCGCAACCAGTATCGTGCCGGTCTGTACGAGCGTATCGGCGATACGCTTGTGCCAAGTTTGCTGGCCAACGATCCCCAAATCCGCAATGAAGCGGAATGGATCCTTTGGCTAAGCGATGAGGCGCAATACCGGAAGTTGGCGAAAAATTCCGCTGAACGCGCCAAAGCGCAACGGCGATTGCAGCTCCAACTCGAAAAAATCGCCGAACTGGACTGGAACGAGCCGATTCTGATCGAAATCGCTCACCGGGCAGTCTCTTTTGGCGACGTTGCGCTTGGCCGGAAATTGCTCGAACGCTTGTCGGCATCCGGCCGGAACCGGGGCGATTACTGGTATGCCTACGCTGCACGCGAAGCGCTCGCCAATAGCGAATATAGCGCCGCGGCCGAGTTTTACCTGATTGCCCTGACCAGCGTTTCCGGCTTCGACGAACGGCGCCAGTATTTCCTCAACGCCATGCGTGCCTTGCAATCGGGAGACCGCATCGACGAAGCACTGCGGGTCGCCGAATTACAGCTTTCCGCGCATCCTGAACTTGCCCGCGACGACCAGATTCTCGAGTTGCTCGTGCGCTTTGCCCGCGCGGCAAGACGCCCCGACCTGGCCGACAAATACGCGCGCTTGTTACTGCGCCTTTCCCTGCTTAAACAATGGAAACGGCAGCACCTCGCCGAGAACGGCTTCGACGCCCACCCGGAGCGCATCGCTTTCAACGACAGCCGGAAACCTTCTGCGGGTCCGCAACTACCCTTCGACGACCGGATTTACCTGCTCGGCTTCGAGGCTTTCCTCGACAACAAAAAACTCAACGATGCCTGGAAGGTCGCCGCCTCGGCCGTACGCCACTCCCCGGACAATCTGGAATGGCGCGAGCGCCTGGCAAAAGTATCGGAATGGAGTGGTCGGCCGCAAGTCGGACTCGACAACTGGCTGTTCATCGCCCGCCAGACCGGCCGTGACGACGCCTGGCAGGCCGTCCTCCGCCTGGCGCCCGGTCTCTTCGACGAGAATGCCCTGCGCCTGGCCCTGACCCATCAACTCTCACAAACACCCGACGACGAAAAATTGCAGCACGAACTGGTTGCGCTCTACGAGCGGGATGGCAATCCGCAAGCCGGACAGCGCTTCCTCGAACAGCTATACCAGCGGACCCGGAAGGCACAAATTCTTGCGCAACTGGCCGAGCTTGCCGAGCGCATGGGCGAACGGCGCCAAGCCCTCGACTACTGGCAACGTTATTTGGCCCAAGGCACGCTGATCCCGCCCGTGGCCGTTCGCGTGGCGGTACTGTACCTGCTCGACGGCCGGCCTGACGAAGCGTTGATGCTGCTAAAGCAAGCCGAAGCCGACGCCGAAGCAACCGATGTCGGCTTCTGGCGCCTGACCGGGGAAATCGCCCGCTTCGTGCAGAAGGACGATGATGCTATCGGCGCCTACCGCCGTGTCGTCGGCAGCGATCAAGCGGAAGCCAAGGATTACGACGCGCTCCGTCTGCTGCTACAGAACGATTATCCGCTGGAAGCGGCCGAAGTCGCGGCGGCGTCCTGGCAGCGCTTTCACCAACCCGCCGATCTCGTGCATGCCCTGCGTCATTACGCCGCGCGCGAACGGTGGACGGATATGGGTCGCCTGCTCGCTGGTCTCGATGTCAGACAACGGACTGAACTACAGCTCAATGCTGAATTCCTCCAGTATTCAGCGCAATACCGTTTGAATATTGGTGACGTAACGATGGCTCGTAGCGAACTGGAAGCCGCCCAGCGGATTGCACCCGACAGTGCCGATATCCAGCAAGCCCTGCTTTGGTTGCTCATCGACAGCGGTGACGGTGAAGGCCTGCGCGCCGCACTAACCCGGGCCGAACCCGCTTGGCGCCCCAATCCCGCCATGCACGACGTGCTCGGTGCCGCCTATCTGGCCCTTTCCCTCCCGGACGTCGCGCTGCGCCGCTACTACACGCCGCATCTGGCCGACCGCCGTGACGATTTCCTGTGGCTGATGAATTTTGCCGATGCGCTAGAACAAAACCAGGCAAGCGAACGCGCCTGGCGATTGCGAGAATATCTGCTGACACGCGAAAGGCCGGTCGGCGAACGCAAGAACTGGCTGGCCGACGTACCGGTCGGACAACTGGGCAGCCTGCGCCGCACCGCCCGCGCCCGGCTAGCGATTGCCCGTCAGCGCGGCGACGACGGCCTCGCCGTTCTGCGCGAATTGCTGCGTCTCGACCGCGATGCCAACCAATCGCTTTCACCGGCCGCCAAGGATGTCGCGCTCGGCTGGATGCAGGAAGGAATGCAATACGCCGCCGAGCGCGGCTGGCTGTGGCAGCAATATGCGAAAACGGCAGCACGGCCGCTGTGGGCCGAAATCTCGCTGGCGCTCGCCGAGAACGATCACGAAACCGCCGGCCGACTCCTCGAACGGCACGGCGTCCGTCTGCCGCGCTACGACCGCATCAACGCCGCCAACCTCGTCGGCGAACGGCGCCGGGCGCAAAGCGACGCTTTTGACACGCAGACTTTGCAACCGGACGATAACGAACTGCACTTGCAACTGACCGAAGGGCTGCTCGCCTTCTCCGACCGCGCCAGCACCGAACTCGCCTCGCGCCGGGTCGGCACCATCGACGAGCGCGAGCGCAAAATCGCGTGGCATACGAATATCTCACAAAGCCTGGCCCTCGATGTCTCGCTGGCCAGCATCGCGCGCAGCAACCGCGACACCAATGTCATCGGCAGAGCGCCCGACGAGACTTTCCGCAACGTCAGCCTTGCCTGGAAGCACCGCGATGGCGAAACGCGCCTGACGGCCGGAGCGCGGAAAAGCTTCGACAACTACCAGCCCTTGCTCGTCGAACATGAGCAACGCATTGACGAACGCCTCTCGTTCACCGCCGCGCTCGGCCGCGAGCAGACAGCCACCGAGTCCGCCGCCCTGCGCGTCGCTGGGATGAAAAATCTCGGTCAGCTCGGCTTGCGCTACCGCCTGACGCAACGCGACGAGATCGGCATCGAACGCCGCTGGGAAAAATTCTCGACCCAGACGGGCACCAAGGTGGGAACGGGACGCATCTGGCAGATCGAGGCATCACACGCCCTGCGCCTCGCAACCCCCGATCTTCTCGCCAGTGCGTTCTGGACGGACAACCGCTACAGTCGGCAGGACAACATCAGCGACACACGACTGACCGCACTCGCCCCACCGGGCCAATCGATCAGCGACGTCGGCCCGGATTTCTTCCTGCCCGAGAATTTCCGCTACTATGGCCTCCGGCTATCAACCGACGCCCGCTACGAGCGCGAATACACGCGCGCCTGGCGCCCCTACGCGAGCATCGCCAAAACTTGGCACAGTAGCCTCGGGCCGGGATATGACCTCGCAGCCGGCGTCGCTGGCAGCGTTTTCGGCGGCGACCACCTGAGACTGGGATGGTCGCTCGGCAAGGGCGGCAAATCGGACGGTGGCCTCGTCCGTGAAATCGGTCTTTATTACTTTATTCATTTTTGACGCGCATCCGGGAGAACCCATGAAATCACTTCGCACCTTCATCGCGCTGGCATTCGGCCTGGCCGTGCTTGTCGGCTGTTCCACGCTCGACACCAGCAAGGCGCCACCGGTTAACGGCAAGGCGCTGTGGGTCGTCCTCCCCTTCGCCAACAATACCGAGACGCCGCTCGCCGCCAGCCGCGCCGAAGCCATCGCAGAAAGCCTCCTGCGCGCGCGGGGCATCGCAAAACTCCGCCAGTATCCGGCCTCCCTGCAACAGGACGCGCTGTTCGAGCCGGGCGGACGCAAGTCACTGGAAGCCGGTCTGAATTGGGCGCGCGATGAAGGCGCCCGCTACGCGCTGACTGGCAGCGTCGATGAGTGGCGGTACAAAGTCGGCGTTGACGGCGAACCGGCCGTCGGCATCACCCTCTCGATCATCGATGTCGCCAACGGCGAAATCCTGTGGAGCGGCGCTGGCGGAATGAGCGGCTGGAGCCGCGAGGCGCTGGCGGCAGTCGCACAGCAATTGATGCGCCGCCTGATCCGCGCCGGTCTGGCGGATGGAGAATTCTGACACTTGCTGGAATTCATGACTTGAAGAAGAGTTCACTCCGTTATCTGGCGCCTTTCGGCAATCCGTGGGCCGTCGCGGCAGAATCGCTGATGGTGCCTGCGCTTGCCGTTGGCCTCGGTATTTGGCTCAATCCGCTGGACCCCCTTTGGTCAAACGCCCCTTTTCCCTGGGCTTGGTTTGCGCCGGTGATTCTGGCCTTGCGCTATGGTCCCTTTGCCGGACTGGCTGGTGCTGGCGTGCTACTGCTTGCCTGGATCGCCTTTCACTTGACCGGATGGTTGCCCGGAGATTTCCCGAAGCTCAACTTCCTTGGCGGTCTGATCCTCGTCATGATTGCCGGCGAGTCGTCCAGCCTGTGGCTGGCACGGGCGCGCCGCGCCGAGGGAGTGCAGGTCTATCTCGATCAACGCCTCGAATACCTGACCCATCAGTACTACCTACTGCGCTTGTCACACGATCGTCTCGAACAAGACTTGATCGGCCGACCGATGGCCATGCGTGACGCGCTGGGAACCTTACAAAACCCTACCCGAAACGGGGATGACCCGCGCCTTGCCGGAGCTTCCCATCTCTTGCGCCTGCTTGCGCAGTACTGCCAGATCGAAGTCGCGGCAATTTACGCCGCCAACGAGAACGGTTTCGACATCGCGCCGGTTGCCGGTATCGGCCAATCCCGACATGATGGACAGCTCGTACTCGACGACCCTCTGGTAAGGCACGTCCAGACTTCGGGCCAGTTGTCCCATATTGCAGCAACCGACGAACCCGAAGTAACGAGCCGTTATCTCATCGTGGCCCCCCTGACCACCTTCAGTGGAGAAACGCTGGGACTTCTCGCCGTAGAACATATGCCGTTCTTTGCACTGCATACGGAAATGATGCAGACGATGCGCCTGCTGCTCGGCTATTTCAGTGACGGATTGAAGTCACGGCAACTGTCTTCCGAGATTCAGACAGAATTCCCCGCCTGCCCGGTTGAATTCGCCGCCGAACTACAACGTTTGTGGCGGGTCCGCCAGGAATCCGGGGTCGTCAGCGTCATCGTTGCGCTTGAGTTCAGCCCCCAGGCCGGATTCGAAGATCTGGCGGCACAAATCCGTCGCCAACGTCGTTCGCTCGATATTAACTGGCTGATTGAAAAGCCGGAAAAACGGATTCTTGTCACGCTCATGCCGTTGGCCGGCAACGCTGCCGCCGAAGGTTATTTGGCCCGGATCAGCGATTGGTTACACCATCTTGGCAAAGAGACGCTGGAAGAAGCCGGCGTCTTTCCCCACGTCCTGCGCATCGACGAAACTGCGCCGATTCCGCTGCTTCGACAGCTCCACGATATTTGCCATGTTTCAGCCTAAGCTTGCCTTGTTCGCTCTGGCGCTGGAATCCTCGGCATGGTTCGGTTTTGCTCAGTCCGAGGCGAACGACCTCGCGCTGCTGCTCTATTTCCTGGCCCATGCTGGCGCCAGCGCGCTGGTTGCACTCACGGTCACCGCGCTGCAACCCACGGCTAATGCAAAGACCCGTGGCGCCTTTTTCCTGCTCGCCTTCAGCGCTGGGTTCGCGATTCCCTTGTTTGGGTTTATTGCGGTCATCGGCGGCTACGGGCTATTGCGCATCCTGCCCGTACGCCATCGCGGCAAAGCCATTGGCGCCATCGAAATTCCGGAATTTGACGCCCAGCAACAGCATGGCAAAGGCTTCCGACAGGTGGGCATGCGCTCGCTTCTCTCCAATACAAAAGCGCCTGTTGCCAGCCGTCTGCGCGCCTTGGTCGCGCTGCAAAATGTCTCCGGAAGGATTGCTTCGCCGCTGTTGCGCGACGTCCTGACCGACCCCACGGAGGACATCCGTCTGCTCGCCTACGGCATGCTCGACAACAAGGAAAAATTCCTGAATAGCGAAATTCACCACGAATCGACACGCCTGCGAAACAACGCCGAAAACACCGAGGAGCATGCGGAGGCAGCACGCCGGCTGGCTGAACTCTACTGGGAACTGGTCTATCAGGAATTGGCGCAAGGCGATTTGCGCACCCATGCGCTCGAACAATCGCTCGAATACACCCTTTTTTCGCTCGGTCGCTCGCCGAACGACGCCGCCCTCCATTTACGCCATGGCCGGCTGTTGCAGTCGCTGGGCGAACCCTCTGCCGCAAAAGCGGCCTACGACCGCGCTCAGGAATTGGGCATGCCTTTGACGCGCATCCTGCCTTATCTGGCCGAAGTCGCTTTCGATTTACGTGATTTCCCCGCAGTTCGCAATCTGATGAGCCAACTTGACGACTGGCAGTCTCTGCCCCGCCTCAAACCCATCATCGCCCTCTGGAATCGGAAATGAGCTTTCCCCGCGCCAATGATGCTGACATCGCCTTGTTGCTCGAAGGCACTTTTCCATACGTGAGCGGTGGTGTCTCCAGCTGGGTCAATCAGATCATTCGCGCTTTTCCGGAAATCCGTTTCGCCGTCGTCTTCATCGGCAGCCGCGCCGAAGATTACGGCGACATGAAGTATGCCCTGCCGGACAATGTCGTCCATCTCGAGACGCATTACTTGTACGATGCCCCACCACCGGCGGCCAAACCCGTACCGCGTCATGGCGACGCCTGCATATTTGCTCAATCGCGGGCCATGCACGATCATTTCCTGCGTGCAACGGAATACCCGGCGGCGCTCGCTGGCTTCCGTGAAATCGCCAGCGAATTATTTCCAGGGGGAAAACTGCCCGCTGACGATTTTTTGCACAGTGAAGAAGCCTGGAAAATCATCGGCGAACGCTACCACACTCAGTGCACCGACCCGTCCTTCATCGATTACTTCTGGACGATCCGGATCATGCACGCCCCGCTGTGGACACTGGCGAAAATTGCCCACGAGCTGATTCCGGCTCGCGCTTATCACAGTGTGTCGACCGGCTATGCCGGTTTCCTTGGCGCGCTCCTGAAGCAGGCACGCAAACGGCCGCTGATCCTGTCCGAGCATGGCATCTATACCAAGGAACGCAAGATTGATCTGTTCAAGAGCGAATGGATCCGCGACAACCGCAATATTTTCCAGCGCGACCCCTCAGAATTGTCCTACTTCCGGCAACTCTGGATCGAGTTCTTCGAATGGCTGGGCCGCTTTTGCTACGACGCCGCCAACCCGATCATCGCGCTCTACGAAACCAACCGCCTGCGCCAGATCGCCGACGGTGCGCAGCCGGAACGCACCATGAACGTCCCGAACGGCATCAGCCTCAGCCGCTTTGCGCCCCTGCGCGGCCTGCGCCCGGAAAAGCCACCACCAGTGCTCTGCCTGATCGGCCGCGTGGTGCCGATCAAGGACGTCAAAACCTTCATCCGCGCTATGCGCCGGGTCATCAACCAGATGCCGGAAGCTGAGGGCTGGATTGCCGGCCCCGAGGACGAAGACCCGGATTACGCCGAGGAGTGCCGCAATCTGGCAGCCAGCCTCGGCATCGCCCACAAAGTTAAATTCCTCGGCTTCCAGAAGGTCGACGATCTCCTGCCGAAAATCGGCCTGACCATCCTGTCCTCGATCAGCGAAGCCTTGCCCCTGGTCATTCTCGAAGGCTATGCCGCCGGCGTGCCGACCGTCTCAACCGACGTCGGATCCTGCCGCCAGTTGATCGAAGGCCTGGCACCCGAAGATCAGGCGCTCGGCCATTCGGGAGAAGTGATTCAGATTGCCGACCCACAGGCGCTTGCCGACGCCGCGCTCGGCCTGCTTGGCGATCCCATCCGTTGGCAGGCCGCGAGCCGGGCCGGCATCGCCCGTGTCGAACGCTATTACAGCGACGAGTTGATGTTCGGCCATTACCGCCGTATCTACGAAAACGCCTTGGCCGCGGAGGACGACTGATGGCCGGCATTGGTTTCGAACTGCGCAAGCTTCTGAAAAAGGACACGCTTTCGGGCCTCCTCCAAGCTTACACTTTTGCCGGCGTCATCGGCTCCGGACCGTGGGTCCTATCGATTCTCGGTATCCTGATCATTGGCCTGCTGAGCACTGCGGTTGTCGTCCCATCGGTTCTCATTACCCAGTTCCAGACCTCGGTCACCTACCTGATCGCCAGCAGCCTCATTCTCACCGGCGGGCTGCAGCTGGCGTTCACCCGTTACGTCTCGGACCGCCTGTTCGAGAGACGCGACGCGGTCGTCATGCCCAACCTTAACGGCCTGTTGATGATCGTCATGTTCGGCGCCTCGGTCATCGGCGTCCCCTGCCTGTTCCTGCTTTTTCCCGGACTCAGCCCCCTCTATCGCATCCTGATGCTGGCGGCTTTCGTGCTCCTGTGCGCAATCTGGGTCGTCACCATCTTCCTGTCCGGAATGAAACGCTACAAGGAAATCGTCGGCCTTTTTGCCCTCGGCTACGGCGTCACGGTCGTCGTTGCCCTGCTGCTGCGCCCGTTCGGCCTTGAAGGTCTCCTGGGTGGCTTTGTCGTCGGGCATTGCGTGCTTTTCGGCGGCATGTGGCTGCTTGTCGCCCTCGATTTCCGGTCGCAGCAAATCATCGACTTCGATTTCTGCCAGCGGGAGAAAATCTACCCCAGCCTGCTCGTCATCGGCCTCTTCTACAACCTTGGCGTCTGGATCGACAAGTTCATGTTCTGGTTTTTCCCGGACACTTCGGACGCTGTCATCGGCGCCCTGCGCGCCTCTATCATCTATGATCTGCCGGTGTTCCTCGCCTACCTGTCGATCATTCCGGGAATGGCGGTGTTCATGGTGCGCATCGAGACCGATTTCGTCGAGTACTACGACAAGTTCTACAACGCCGTTCGCAACGGCGGGTCTTTGGGCTATATCGAAGACATGCGCAACGAAATGGTGTACTCGGTCAAGCTGGGCCTAGCCGAAATCGGCAAGATCCAGACCCTGGCGGTGCTGATCACGTACGTCGCTGGCCCCAGCCTGCTCGAAGCGCTCGGCATTTCGGAGCTTTATCTGCCGCTCCTCTATATCCAGGTCATCGGTGCCGGATTGCAAGTCGTGCTGCTTTCGGTACTCAACGTCTTTTTCTACCTCGATCAACAACGCATCATTCTCATCCTCTGTCTTGAGTTCTTCATCCTCAACGTTGCCCTTACCGCGCTCACTCTGTGGCAAGGCGCTGCCTTTTACGGTTATGGATTCGCCCTCTCCGTCCTCATCACCTTGGCGACAGCACTTGCACTTCTCGACCGGAAACTCGACCGCCTCGAATACGAAACCTTCATGCTCCAATAATCGTCCGTCCGCTAGCGCTTTCCTCGCCGCCACCGCTGTTTTATAGGTAAAATTCGTCCTTTTACGGGCCCCGATCGCCATGAACGCCCGCCTGCGCGAAATCCCCTACAACTACACCTCGTTTTCCGACCGCGAAATCGTCATTCGCCTCCTCGGCGCGGAAAACTGGGACATTCTCGACGAACTCCGCAGTCAGCGCGTGACTGGCCGCTCAGCGCGCATGCTCTACGAGGTTCTTGGCGATATCTGGGTCGTGCAGCGCAATCCGTACCTTGAAGACGATCTGCTCACCAACCGCGACCGTCGTGCCGCGCTGGTCGAGGCCCTCCGCCATCGCCTGCGCGAAATCGATAAGCGCCGGCAGGGCAACGAGAATGTGCTTCACCTGTGCGCCGCCGCACAGAAAGCCGTCGACGACTTCGAGCGCCATTTCGATGCCACGGCCGGTTTGCGCCAGCGCGTCCTGAAAACCCTCAATCGCCACACGCGACGTGACAACATCGCTTTCGACGGCATGGCGCGCGTCGCCCACGTCACCGATGCCACCGACTGGCGCGTCGAGTATCCGTTCGTCGTCCTTTATCCGGACAGCGAAGAAGAAGTCGCTGCGCTCGTGCGCGGTTGCATCGAACTCGGCCTCACCGTCATCCCGCGTGGCGGCGGCACCGGCTACACCGGCAGCGCCGTACCACTGACGCCGTTCTCGGCGGTGATCAACACCGAAAAGCTAATCGCCCTCGGCCCGGTGGAGGAAAGCGTCCTCCCCGGCTGCTCACAGCCGTACGCAACAATCCGCACCGGCGCTGGCGTCGTCACCGACCGTGTCTCGGAAGCCGCCAGTGCGTCCGGTTTCGTTTTCGCCGTTGACCCAACCTCGTCGAGCGCCTCCTGCGTCGGCGGCAACATCGCGATGAACGCCGGCGGCAAGAAAGCAGTGCTCTGGGGCACCGCGCTCGATAATCTGGCCTGGTGGAAAATGGTCGATGTGAATGGGTATTTCATGGAAATCACCCGCATCAACCACAACTTCAGCAAGATCCACGATCAGGACGTCGCCCGTTTCGAAATCCGCCGCTTCGCCGAAGACGGCCGGACGCCGGTTGGTGAACCGGAGATTCTTGACATCCCCGGCGCGACCTTCCGCAAGGCCGGCCTCGGCAAAGACGTCACCGACAAATTCCTGTGCGGCCTGCCCGGCGTGCAGAAGGAAGGTTGCGACGGCCTGATTGTCGCCGCGCGCTGGGTACTGCACAGGATGCCGCCGCACACGCGCACCGTCTGCCTGGAATTCTTCGGCCAGGTGCGCGAGGCCGTGCCAGCCATTGTCGAAATCACCGATTATTTCAAGCCCGGCGGCGCCGGCCACCAAGCTGGCGTTCAGCTTGCCGGCCTCGAGCACCTCGACGAACGCTACGTCAAGGCCATCGGCTACGCCACCAAGGCTAAACGCAAGAGCGAAAGTTCGGGGCGCCCGAAGATGGTGCTCATCGGCGACATCGTCGGCCACGACGAGAGCGCCGTCATGGCCGCGACTTCCGAAGTCGTCCGCCTGTGCAACCTCCGCTCGGCCGAAGGCTTCATCGCCGTCGACGCCGATACGCGCAAGAAATTCTGGCTTGACCGCTCGCGCACGGCAGCCATCTCGCGCCACACCAACGCTTTCAAGCTCAACGAGGACGTCGTCATTCCGTTGCCGCGCATGGGCGATTATTGCGACGGCATCGAACGCATCAATATCGAGTTGTCGATCCGCAACAAGCTCGCGCTCTGCGATAACCTGAGTGAATTCCTCGCTGGCGAATTGCCGCTGCACCGCGGCGATGCCAACCTCGACAGCGCCGTGCTCATCGGCGACCGGCGACAACTCGCACTCGACGCCGTCGCTACGGTCAAGGCACGCTGGCAATGGCTGCTCGATTCGCTCGACCTGCCCTTGGCTCAGGCCGAAGCCGCCTTCGCGGACTACGGCATCGATGTCGGCGCATTGACCAACACGGCCGGGCAGCCAACGCTGTTTCACCGCCTGCAGGATCACTCCGTACGGGTTTCCTGGAAAACCGAACTCAAGCCACAGCTTCAGGACATATTCGCCGGCAACCTCTTCCGCCCCGTCCTCGAACGCATCGAAGCCATCCAGCGCGAGACCCTGCGCGGCCGCGTTTTTGTCGCCCTGCACATGCACGCTGGCGACGGCAACGTGCACACCAACATTCCGGTCAACTCTGACAACTACGCGATGTTGCAGACGGCCAATGCTGCCGTCGAGCGCATCATGCATCTGGCACGCTCGCTTGACGGCGTCATCTCCGGGGAGCACGGTATCGGCATCACCAAACTGGAATTCCTCGACGAAGCCGAAATTGCACCGTTCCGCGCCTACAAGCAGCGCATCGACCCCCATGGGCATTTCAACAAGGGCAAGCTGCTTGCCGGTGCTGACCTGTCCAATGCCTACACACCGTCGTTCTCGCTGCTTGGCACCGAGTCGCTGATCATGGAGCAGTCTGAAATCGGCGACATCTCGGCGATGGTCAAGGACTGCCTGCGCTGCGGCAAGTGTAAACCCGTCTGCTCCACACACGTGCCGCGCGCCAACCTGCTCTATTCGCCGCGCAACAAGATTCTCGGCACCTCTTTGCTGATCGAAGCCTTCCTTTACGAGGAACAGACGCGGCGCGGCATTTCGCTGATGCATTTCGACGAATTCAACGACGTTGCCGATCACTGCACGATCTGCCACAAGTGCGTCAATCCCTGCCCGGTCGACATTGACTTCGGTGACGTCTCGGTGCGCATGCGCAACTTCCTGCGCGAACAAGGCAAAAAGAAAGTCGTCCCGGCGAAGGTGGCCGCGATGGCCTTCCTGACCATCAAGGACGCGGCATCGATTCGCCTGACCCGCCAGCTGATGCGCTGGGGCTACGCCGGCCAACGACTGGCGCACCGGGCCGCACGCGCATTCGGCCTGATCCAGGAACAAACGCGGCGCCCACCGTCCACCGTCGGCCGTCCTAGCCTGCCGGCGCAGGTTATCCATTTCATCAACAAGCCGATGCCGGGTGGCCTGCCCAAACGGACGTCACGTGCCCTGCTCGATATCGAGGACGACAAGATCGTCCCCGTCATCCGCGATGCACGCAAAGTCAGTGCCCCGGATTACGACGGCGACGCCGTTTTCTATTTCCCCGGCTGCGGCTCTGAACGCCTCTTCTCACAGGTCGGTCTGGCGACGCAGGCGATGCTTTACCACATCGGTGCACAAACCGTCCTGCCGCCCGGTTACCTGTGCTGCGGTTATCCACAGATCGCCGCTGGCGAATCCGATCAGGGACAAAAGATCATCACCGACAACCGCGTGCTCTTCCATCGCGTTGCCAACACGCTCAACTATCTCGACATCAACACAGTAATCGTCTCCTGTGGCACCTGCATCGACCAGTTGCTGAAGTACCAGTTCGAAAAAATCTTCCCCGGCTGCCGCCTGCTCGATATCCATGAATACCTGCTCGAGAAGGGGGTCAAGCTCGAAGGCCTCGATGGGACACGTTTCATGTATCACGACCCCTGTCATACCCCGATGAAAACACAACCGGGCCTGCGTGTCGCCAATGTGCTTCTCGGACAACGCGTCGACCTTTCCGACCGCTGTTGCGGCGAGTCGGGCACGCTGGCCGTCACCCGCCCGGACGTATCCACGCAAGTGCGTTTCCGCAAGCAAGAGGAAATCGAGAAAGGTGCCGAACGTCTCCGCGCCGACGGGTTCAACGGTAAGATCAGGCTGCTGACCTCGTGTCCGTCTTGTCTGCAAGGCCTGTCGCGGTACAACGATGATACTGGGACGCAGGCAGACTATATCGTCGTCGAGATGGCCCGGCGCTTACTTGGTGAGGGCTGGATGGAAGATTACGTGCGCCAAGCCAACAACGGCGGCATCGAGCGTATTCTTCTTTGATTTCCTGGCGGGGCCGAAAAATGCTGCTTTACAGATTGGAAGGGCATTTTTACACTGCACGCTGATTGCGTGACATATTCCCTTGGCTTGGCTTCGACAAGTAGTTAGCTTCCTGACTAGAGGCCAGTCAATTTTGAGGATTAGACAAAGAATCCGAAACTGCCATGAATGCGTCAACCTACGGTTTTGTCATACGCGATTTGCAAACCGGCTGCGGCATTCTCTCGAGAATGCCCTTGGCAAATCCGCAGCGCGCCGCAACGGAACTTGATCAGTTTCTCGACAATCTTCTCTCCGCCCCCCCTGAGAGCGACACCCTTTTCCAGTTGCTCGAGCAATCGCGACTGACGGTTTCCCATGTCGTGGATGAACTCGCCAAGCGCTATCTCAGCAAACCACTGCCTTATGGAGACATCGAAGAGGGTTTTTTCCGGCAGGTCACATCTCTCTGCCAGAAGACGGTCGAGGCTTACAACCTCTGCGCCCGCCACGATTCATCGGTACACGAAAGTCCGGCACACATGCGCCGAGTGGCCACCATTCTCCATCGTTGTCTGTACCACACTGGCGCGGCCATCCTTGAGCATCAGCGCGCCCGCCACGAATACCCGTGGCGGCTTTGGCTCGATCTTCACGGCTACTATGCCAGCGCCGAGGAATGGGGTGTCGACAAGGTCGTTGTGACCGATCCGCTCGAACCGTTAGGTCGCAGCACCCACTGCACCGCCTGTTATGTCGTCCCGCTGCTTGCCGACCTGGCCGGCTGCTACGGTCTGCCGACACGCGACCAGGCGCTGGTTCACCGCTGGGCAGCTCACTGGGCACCACTCGTCAGCCTGGAGAAGGCCGTGCCTGGCGAAGCCTTGCCCCATTTCGTGATTGACCTGATGCAAGACGTGGCCTTGCGCCCCTCGATCGAGTGCCTGAACACCGACCAGATTCGCCGCTTGGACACCTCTCCCTTAGCCATACACATCAGCCAGATTCGCCAGCAGTTACATCAACAGATCCCCCCAGGCCAATTAGCCCTTGGCGACAACTGTACTTCAAGCCAATGCCAGCGACTGCTTGAACATCTTTCGCGGCCTTGGTCGATGGTCAAGGCACAGCGGAAATTCCGCCGCCGTGCCGCCTCGGGCACGACACGTCTTTGCTTTGGCTTTGAAGAAATGCACTATTTCATTTCCGGCAAGGCATTCGAACAACCGGAAAACGTTCGTACTTATTCGCGCCGTGAATATGACACACTCTTTGCATTCCGCTATCAGGACAACCCCCAGCAGATGTTGAACGTACGCCGAAAAGAACTGGCTTACGACATCGACACCTGGGAAGTCGTCAACCAATCGGCCAACGGGTTCCGGCTGGTACGCAGTGTTTCTGGCCGTAAAATGGCGCACGGCCAATTGCTGGCTTTATCCCCCCCCGACACTGAACAATTTCTCCTGGCACAGACCGTCTGGCTCATGCAGGAAAACACAGGCGGCCTGATTGCCGGCATCAAGGCCTTGCCTGGATTACCGATGGCCACTGCGGCTCGACTCGTCGATCAAAGTGGAACCGACGACAATAAATATCAACGCGTTTTCCTGTTACCGGAAGTTGAAGTGGAACAAAGCCCACAATCGCTCGTCGTCCCGCAGGGATGGTATCGCAGTGGCCGCATCGTCGAGCTATTTACGGGAACTGCCTGGCAAATCCGAATGCTGTACCTCCTCGACAGTGGCCCCGACTTCGAGCGCGTCGTTTTCGATATCGCTTGAGCTTTATCCGTCCATCAAGGCGCAGGTTGGGAACCTGGCTTTGAAACGACTGCCCTTGCCCGGTTCACTCTCAATTTCCAGCTTGGCCTGATGCCGGGTCAGCACATGTTTGACGATCGCCAGCCCTAGGCCAGTACCGCCGGTTTCACGCGAGCGACTCCGATCTACCCGGTAAAACCGTTCCGTCAGCCGCGGCAAGTGCTGCGCCGGTATGCCGATGCCGGTATCCGAAACGACGAACTCGACGCCGGCTTCGTAAGCGCGCCAGAGGAGGTCGATGCGGCCGCCCTCGGGGGTATAGCGAACGGCATTGACGGCCAGGTTGCTGAACGCGCTGCGCAGTTCGTTGGCTTGTCCGCGCAGAACAGTAGGGGCTTCGATGCAAAGCGAGATTTCATGACGGCCGGCGGAAAGCGCCTTGATCTCTGACAGGATACTATGCAGCATCGCATCCACGTCGACCCGCTCTTCTGGCGGTCCGGGCCGCCCCGATTCGAGCGAGGACAAGGTAAGCAGATCCTCGATCAGGTGCTGCATGCGTGCATTCTGCTCACAGATCAGCGCCAGATAATGGCGGATCTCGCTTTCCTCATATTCCTCGTAACCATCGGCTAGCATCTCAGAAAATCCGGCAACGACGGTTAATGGCGTTTTCAGTTCGTGAGACACGTTGGCGATGAAATCCCGGCGCATCGTTTCCATGCGCTCAATCTGTGTCACGTCGCGCGAGACGAGCAGGCTTTGCTCACGGCCGTAGGGGATGATCTGCAGCATCAGGACCAAGCCCTCGACGCGACCGCCGCGATAGATCAGCGGTTCGTCGTAATTCCCCCCATCGAGATAATTTACGAAATCCGGATGGCGAATCAGGTTAGTCAGCGCTTGCCCCTGATCGACGGTCGCCGATATGGCAAAATGAGCTTCGGCGCGTTCGTTGAGCCATTCGATATGCCGAACACGGTTGAAAGCGATGATTCCATCGGGCAAAGCCTGAATCGCGCGACGAAAGCCCTCAAGCGTCTCGGCAAGCGCCTGCTGCTGGCTCTGACGGATACGTACCCGCCGGTGCAATGCGGCGAATGCTAGTTCCCATTGCCCCTTGCCATGCGGCAAAGGGGCGTTGAGATTTCCACCAAGCCAGGTTATCAATTGCTGGAAATACCGCAAATGCCAACCCAGTATCAGCAGTAGGCAGATAATGACAGCGACCAGGCCCCAATCGTGGCCGAACAGCAAGCTTATCGGGCCGAATACCAGGCACAGAATGCTAAATAGGAGCCACAGGGTCCGCGTCCAGATTTCACTCACCGGTTATATTTCCCCCAGAGTCTGCTTCCCCGTGGCTCAGTCGGGTGTAGATGAAAAACGATAACCGGTTCCTCGCACGGTCTGGATCAGGCCATCATGACCGGTGGCCTCAAGTGACGCGCGCAGTCTTCGAATATGCACATCTACAGTACGTTCCTCGACAAAAATGTGATCTCCCCAGACCTGATCCAGCAATTGACCACGAGTATGCACCCGTTCCGGGTGTGTCATGAAGAAATGAAGGAGACGGAATTCGGTCGGCCCGAGATCGAGCGGCTTGCCGTTCCCCGAAACACGATGCGTCACCGGATCGATGCGTAACCCTTCGACCTCGACGCAATCCTCGGTCATTTGCGGTGCCCGCCGACGCAAAACTGCTTTGATGCGGGCCAACAATTCGCGCGGTGAAAACGGCTTGGTCAGGTAATCGTCAGCGCCAGCCTCCAAACCGGCAACCTTGTCGAGCTCCTCACCACGCGCCGTCAGCATGATGATTGGCAAATCCCGCGTACGTTCCTCGCTGCGCAAGCGGCGCGCAAACTGAATGCCGCTGATTCCCGGCAACATCCAGTCAAGCAAAACCACGTCGGGCAATGTCTCATTCACCCGACGAGTCGCTTCTTCCGCGCTGTCGGCGCGCAGGACGCGATGCCCCGAATGCTGCAGGCTGGCAGCGATCAATTCCTGAATCGACGGTTCGTCTTCTACGACGAGGATGGTGGCAGACATATGTACTCTCCAGAATTTTCCCGGCTGAGTTTATGAACAACAGATTACATAATGATGACAAAGAACGATTCTTCATCGACCGACACATCAACATCACAATCAGCCCATTTTCCAGCCGGGATCACTCCCCGGTTTGCGTTATCATATCGCGTCGACACAAATCCAAGGGTAATCATGGGCGGCCTCAGTACAGACACGCCGGTTCCGGTTGAGATCAAATTGCACAAAGCTTCACGCTTCCTCGAATTAACCTACGAGACAGGCGAGCAATATAAACTTTCTTTCGAATTCCTCCGGGTATTCTCCCCGTCCGCCGAAGTCCGCGGCCACGGTGTTGGCCAGGAAACGCTGCAAATTGGCAAACGGGACATTGATATTATTGGCCTCGAACCTGTCGGCACCTATGCGATTCGCCCTGTTTTCTCGGATGGTCACGACAGCGGCCTCTACTCTTGGGACATCCTGCGCACGCTCTGCCTTAACCATGACACTCTTTGGCAGGGTTATCTCGACCAGCTTGCAGCTGTTGACGCAAGCCGAGATCCAGCGCTCTGCCCTCCGTTACCAGAGAAGCCTGCGCCGACCTGCGGCGTCAAGTCCTGAGCTTCCGCCCCTTTCTGACAAGAAATCCGATGAACGAACAGAACAAAACCCATTTCGGCTACGAACAGGTGAATGAAGCCGAAAAAGCCGGTCGTGTTGCGCAAGTCTTTGATTCCGTCGCCCAGCGCTATGACCTGATGAACGACCTGATGTCGGCTGGAATGCACCGCTTGTGGAAAGCCTTCACCATCGCGCAAAGTGGCGTTCGTGAAGGATCCCGGGTTCTCGACGTTGCCGGCGGTACTGGAGACCTTTCTCTTGCTTTTGCAAAGAAGGTTGGCAAGACCGGTCAAGTCTGGCTGACCGACATCAACAATTCCATGCTAGTCAACGGACGAGATCGCCTCTTTGACAAGGGCCACATGCTGCCAGTCGCCCAATGCGATGCGGAAAAATTACCTTTTCCTGACGACTATTTCGACTGCGTAACGGTCGCTTTCGGCCTGCGCAATATGACGCACAAAGATAAGGCACTTGCAGAAATGCGGCGCGTCTTGCGTCCGGGGGGACGCCTTCTGGTCCTCGAGTTTTCCCATATTTGGAAACCGCTGGCACCGGTCTACGATTTCTATTCCTTCCGGATCATTCCGCGCATTGGCGGTGTCGTCACCGATGATGAAGACAGCTATCGATATCTTGCCGAATCGATCCGGGTTCATCCGGACCAGGAAACCTTGAAGTCAATGATGGAACAAGCCGGGTTGGAAAAGGTCGATTTTTTCAACCTTAGTCTCGGCGTCGTCGCCCTACACCGTGGTTTTAAATTCTGAAATGTAGTTAGTTTTCGACGCTTACTGCACGCATTTAATACCAGGCCAAAGCCGTTTTTGAGCGCGTCGAATCTCTCGAATCCTGATTGCTTAACCCGCGCATAATGCTGACACTTTCTTCCCCACCGTCAAAGTGTTCAAGTTTGTACGCAAAATTTGTGCACGTTAGCACTCGATTATTACTGTAAAATTTTCGAGAAAGCGCTAGCATATAAACTATAAATAGCATCTGGTAATGTAGTTTTTCTATGAAAGGCGGCACTAGCTAGTCCGCAGAAGCTGCCAAGATAGACGTTCCCACCAAAACGCTTTATTTAAAAGTACTCACATGCAAACTCTTGAACCCGGTTGTTTCGTGATCGTCGGCCGCACTACCGGCGGCAAGGTTTTCCGGCCCAGTGATTGGGATCACCGCCTATGTGGGGTCTTGTCTCAGTTCAATCAAGGCAAACTGGAGTACTCTTCCAAAGTTCGACCCACCGTTCACGGTAGCGACAAAGCTGTATTCATATCTGGCGACCTTAAGGCGTCTAATCCGGATATGTGGAATTTCATCCTGAATTTTGCCAAGGATAATGATATGCAGATCGTATGGCCTGATGTCTGCATTCTGCCTGAATAAGGCGCAAACAAGGCAAGTATCAATCTAAGCCTCTACCGGGGGGTTGTGCTTGAGTTTAGCAAACCTTCCTTTACTCGCTCTCAACTACCGCCTCAGGATTATCACGATCCCAATCACGTAGGGCGTTTCATGGCCAACCTGACGCCACAAGTGACAAAGCCTCCGGATTCGGAGGCTTTGTCACTTGTGGTGAGGCTCTTTTTGACCGTATGCGTTATGCAATTCCGGCTTACTTTTGCTTGCGCAATTTCTTGATGGTTTGCAATTGAGCAATGGCCATCGCAAGTTCTGCTTCGGCCGTTGCATAATCAATATCGGAGGTACGATTTCTCAAAGCCTCCTCAGCGAGCTGTTTGGCTTTGATGGATTTAGCCTCATCAAGATCATGCGCACGAATCGCCGTATCAGCCAGAACGGTGATCAGGGTCGGCTGTACTTCGAGAATGCCGCCAGATACGTAAACCATTTCGTATTCATCGCTGTCCGGAACTTTGAGACGTACGGCTCCAGGCTTGATCCGCGTCAGCAATGGTGCATGCCGCGGATAAATTCCTAGTTCCCCCGCTTCTCCCGGGAAAACGGCATATTCCGTTTCTCCCGAAAAAATCTGCTCCTCGGCGCTGACAACATCTACATGAACTCTGAGTGGCATGGTTTCTTTCCCTTGCTCTAGCCACCCCAATCTTTGGGGCGGCTACCGCATTAATAGACTAAAGGGTTTTGGCTTTTTCCAGAGCTTCCTCGATGCTACCCACCATGTAGAAAGCCTGTTCCGGAATGTTGTCACATTCGCCGCTGACGATCATCTTAAAGCCCTTGATCGTGTCCTTGAGCGAAACGTACTTGCCAGGAGAGCCGGTGAACACTTCGGCGACATGGAACGGCTGCGACAGGAAGCGCTGAATCTTCCGTGCGCGGTATACGCTTAGCTTGTCTTCCGGCGAGAGTTCGTCCATACCCAGAATCGCGATGATGTCACGCAGTTCCTTGTAGCGTTGCAGGGTCATCTGCACGGAACGAGCCACCTGATAATGCTCTTCGCCAACCACTTGCGGATCCAGCTGACGCGAGGTCGAATCGAGCGGATCGACAGCCGGGTAAATACCCAGTGAGGCAATGTCACGCGAAAGAACGACGGTGGAGTCCAAGTGCAAGAAGGTCGTAGCCGGGGACGGGTCTGTCAAGTCATCCGCTGGCACATAAACAGCCTGAATCGAGGTAATCGAACCGACCTTGGTCGAAGTAATCCGCTCTTGCAAGCGGCCCATTTCTTCCGCCAGCGTCGGCTGGTAGCCCACGGCAGAAGGCATCCGGCCCAGCAGTGCGGAAACTTCCGTACCGGCCAGGGTATAGCGGTAGATGTTATCGACGAAGAACAGGATGTCACGGCCTTCATCACGGAAACGTTCGGCCATGGTCAGACCGGTCAAAGCAACGCGCAGACGGTTGCCGGGAGGCTCATTCATCTGACCGAAAACCATCGCCACCTTGTCGAGAACGTTGGAATCCTTCATTTCATGATAGAAGTCGTTCCCTTCACGAGTCCGCTCACCGACACCAGCAAAGACCGACAAACCTGAGTGCTGTTTGGCAATGTTGTTGATGAGTTCCATCATGTTCACGGTCTTGCCGACACCGGCGCCGCCGAACAGACCGACCTTACCGCCCTTTGCAAACGGACAGATCAAGTCGATCACCTTGATGCCTGTTTCGAGCAGCTCGACTGAAGGAGACAATTCGTCAAACTTCGGAGCAGCGCGGTGGATAGTCCGCTTTTCATCGGTTACGATCGGCCCGGCTTCGTCAATCGGACGCCCTAGCACGTTCATGATCCGCCCGACGGTGCCCTCGCCGACAGGCACCGAAATACCAGCGCCGGTATTATTAACCTTCATGCCACGGCGCAGACCATCCGACGAGCCCATGGCAATCGTACGGACTACACCATCACCCAACTGCTGTTGAACCTCGAAAGTTAAATCTGCTTCGCAACCTTCATGCTCCTCGCTCTTGTCGAGCAATAGGGCATCGTAAATGTTGGGCATGGCATCACGCGGGAACTGAATATCCACCACGGCGCCGATACACTGAACAATGTTTCCTTGACTCATCGTCGTATCCTCAATCAATAAACTAAGTTCGAGCCATCAAACGGCAGCCGCGCCGCTGACAATTTCCGAAAGCTCTTTGGTAATCGATGCCTGGCGCGCCTTGTTGTAAACAAGTTTGAGTTCGCCAATAACATTCTTAGCGTTATCTGAAGCTGATTTCATGGCAACCATGCGGGCACTCTGCTCCGAGGCCATATTCTCTGCAACGGCCTGATAAAGCATGGTTTCCACGTACCTCACCAGCAACTCATCAATTACAGCCGCCGGTTCGGGTTCATACAGGTAATCCCAGCTATTCTTGCTGTTGCTTCCAACAAGATCACCGGATAAGGGCAACAACTGCTCGATCACAGGCTCCTGCTTCATGGTATTAATGAAGCGCGTATACACGATATACAGAACGTCGATCTCGCCCTTGAGGTAAGCATCCAGTTGAACCTTGACTGGCCCAATCAGTTTTTCCAGATGTGGGGTATCTCCAAGGCCGATAACGTGCGACGGTACGTTAACTCCGGCACGCATCATGAAGCCCAAAGCCTTGTTTCCGATCGCTGTCACTTGGAGGCTTTTGCCCTCAGCGTCCCATTCCTTCATCTTGCTCAGAGCCAGACGAAGCACATTGGTGTTCAAGCCGCCACACAAGCCTTTGTCTGACGAAACCGTAATCAGGCCCACTCCCTTGATTTCCTTGCGCTCTTCGAGGAAGGCATGGCTATAGTCCGTCAGGGCATGAGACAGGTTTCCGGCAACACGTCTGATCTTCTCTCCATAGGGACGGGAAGCCCGCATCCGGTCTTGCGCCTTGCGCATCTTGGATGCGGCCACCATCTCCATGGCCTTGGTGATCTTGCGCGTACTTTCAACGCTCTTGATCTTATTACGTATTTCCTTGCCACTCGCCATGGAAATCTCCTCGATCGATCAAGCCCAAGAGGCCTTGAACTCCTCGATCGCCTTGGTGAGCTGTTGCTCAGCTTCAGCATCAAGTTCTTTTTTGGCTTCGATCTTGCCGACAAGATCGGCATAGTTCTGCTTGATAAAGCTGTGCATCGCGCGTTCAGCCTCAAGCGCCTTCTTAACTTCAATGTCATCGAACATGCCTACATTGACAGCATGCAGCGTGATCGACATCTCGGAAACGGCAAGCGGCGAGTACTGCGGCTGCTTCATCAGCTCAGTCACCAGACGGCCCCGATCAAGCTGCTTACGGGTCGCTTCATCCAGATCCGACGCAAATTGAGCGAATGCAGCCAGTTCGCGATACTGCGCCAATGCCAGACGGACACCGCCACCCAACTTTTTGATGACTTTGGTTTGCGCAGCGCCACCGACGCGGGAAACGGAAATACCAGCATCGACCGCAGGGCGAATACCCGAGTTGAAAAGGTCGGTATCCAGGAAAATCTGTCCGTCCGTAATCGAAATCACGTTGGTCGGAACGAACGCAGAAACGTCGCCAGCCTGCGTTTCAATGATCGGCAAAGCAGTCAGCGAACCGGTCTTGCCCTTGACTTCGCCGTTCGTGAACTGTTCAACGTATTCTGCGGAGACGCGCGCTGCGCGCTCGAGAAGACGGGAATGCAGATAGAACACATCACCGGGGTAAGCTTCACGTCCGGGAGGACGGCGTAGCAACAACGAAACTTGACGGTAGGCCCACGCCTGCTTGGTCAAATCGTCATAAATAATCAGCGCATCTTGGCCGCGGTCACGGAAGTATTCGCCCATGGTGCAACCCGCATACGGCGCAATGAACTGCAATGCAGCGGACTCGGAAGCGGTTGCAGCGACGATAATCGTGTATTCCATCGCACCGTGCTCTTCGAGCTTACGGACCACGTTAGCGACGGTCGAAGCCTTCTGGCCGACAGCCACGTAGATACAGATCAGGTCTTTGCCCTTCTGGTTGATGATCGTGTCAACCGCCACGGCCGTCTTTCCTGTCTGGCGGTCGCCAATGATCAACTCACGTTGACCGCGCCCAATCGGCACCATCGAGTCGATCGATTTGAGACCGGTCTGTACCGGCTGGTCCACCGATTTACGCCAAATAACCCCCGGAGCGACCTTCTCAATCTTGTCGGTGAGCTTGGTGTCAACCTTGCCTTTGCCATCGATCGGCTGACCAAGCGAATTCACCACGCGGCCGAGAAGCTCGGGGCCGACCGGAACTTCGAGAATGCGGCCGGTCGTCTTGACCGTGTCACCTTCTGAAATGCCTTCGTACTCGCCAAGAACCACGGCACCAACCGAGTCGCGCTCGAGATTGAGCGCCATGCCGAAAGCTCCGCCCGGAAACTCGAGCATTTCGCCCTGCATGACATTAGCCAAGCCGTGAATACGACAAATACCGTCAGTAACCGAAACAACCGTGCCTTGTGTGCGGCTTTCGGCGCCTGCGTCCAGATTCTGAATCTTATTCTTGATCAGTTCGCTGATCTCGGAAGGATTCAATTGCATGAAATTCTCCTAGTTCTTAAGCGCCGTGGCCATTGCATCAAGCTTGCCGCGCACGGAAGCATCGAGCACCTGGTCACCTACCACCACCTTGACGCCACCAATCAGCTCGGCATCCATCTCGACTCGAGGCTGGAGCTTGCTGCCGAAATGCGTTTCAAGCTGGTTCATCAGATTTTTCAGTTGCGCATCATCGAGAGCAAAGGCGGTGAAGACAGTAGCCTCTTTGACGCCTTCGTCAGCACTCCTGAGCTCTTCGTAAATTTCCCTGATCTGCGCTAGTACGTTTAGCCGTTCGTTCTCCGCCAGGACGCCGATAAATGACGCTAACTCCTGATTTCCAGAGTCTCCGGACAAAGATATGAACAGTTCTGCGATCTGCTTGGCGGAAAACTTGGGATTGCCAACGACCTTGGTCATTTCTGCGTCCTGCGCAATCGCAGCCAAACGCTGCAAGCGTTCGGACCAGGTCGCCAGCGCCTTGCTTTCCTTCGCCAAGCGGTAAACTGCCTGCGCGTAAGGACGAGCGACGGTGACGGATTCAGCCATGGTGGTCAGAGATCCTTTTTGATCGCGTTAAGCATTTCGGCATGCGCATTGGCATCGACTTCCCGAAGCAGAATTTTCTCTGCCCCGGCAACTGCCAGCTCGGCCACCCTTTCGCGAAGCGATTCCTTGGCCTGCGCCGCTTCCTGAGCAATCTCGGCCTTGGCACCAGCGACGACTTTGTCCGCCTCGACCTTGGCTTGCGCTTTGGCATCTTCGATGATCTGTTGCGCACGCTTTTCGGCTTGCACGATCATTTCAGCTACTTTTTCCTTGCCTTCACGCATTGTTTCAGCCGAATGCTTGGCCGCCAGATCAAGGCTATGCCGTCCGCGCTCAGCGGCGGCCAGTCCCTCGGCGATCTTTGTTGCACGCTCATCCAGCGCTTTCATAATGGGAGGCCACACGAACTTCATCGTGAACCAAGCCAGAATGAAAAACACGGTGAGCTGAGCAAACAGAGTTGCGTTCAGATTCACGGTTTTCTTCCCTTTGAAAGATTGATGGGAAAATCCGCTTACTTGATGATGAACGGATTGGCAAAGGCGAACATCATGGCGATACCGACGCCGATCAGGAAGGCCGCGTCGATCAGACCAGCCAGCAGGAACATCTTGGTTTGCAGTTCGTTCATCAGCTCAGGCTGGCGAGCAGCAGATTCAATGTACTTTCCGCCCATGAGAGCAATCCCGATACAGGCGCCAATAGCGCCCAGACCAATGATCAGACCACAAGCAAGTGCAACATTACCGAGAACAAGTTCCATGACCACTCCTTAAATTGAAAAACTCGTTAAAAACAAAAACAAAAACAAAAAATTAAATCAATGACTTTCATGCGCCTGGCCGATATAAACCAGCGCCAGCATCATGAAAATAAAGGCCTGCAAGGTAACAATCAGAATATGAAAAATCGCCCACAACGTACCGGCAATAACATGCCCAATCCAGAGAAGCGGGCCGGTTAAACCCACAGAACTGCCGTAAGCGGCACCCATCAACGCGATCAGCATGAAAACCAGCTCACCGGCGTACATGTTGCCGAAGAGACGCATACCGTGTGAAACCGTCTTGGCGAGGAATTCCATCACTTGCATCAGGAAATTCGGAACATAAAGCAAGGGATGATTTCCGAACGGGGCGGCAAAAAGCTCATGAACCCAGCCGCCGAGCCCCTTGATCTTGATGTTGTACCAGAAACACAGCAGGAGGACGCCAACCGACATCCCCAACGTTCCGTTAAGATCAGCGGTCGGCACCACGCGCAGGTAAGCATGAGAATTTCCGGTAATGGCTTGCCAGATCATCGGCAGCAGATCGACCGGCAGGAAATCCATCGAATTCATCAGGAAAATCCAGACGAAGACCGTCAGTGCCATGGGAGCCACAAATTTCCTGGACTCTTCGCTATGAACAATCCCCTTGGACTGCGTCGCGACCATGTCTACCAATACTTCAAGCGCGGCTTGAGCCCGCCCCGGAACCCCGGATGTAACACGCCTCGCCAAAGCCCACATGAGAAGCAAGCCAATCAAGCCTACCGTGACCGAAAAGAAGACGGTATCCAGATTAATGACCGAAAAATCGACAACCGAGGTCTGCGCATGACCTGTCGTATTCAACTGAGTCAAATGGTGAACGATGTATTCACTCGCCGTCGGCGCATTTGCTGCTGCTTCGTGCCCTGTAGCCATATCAGGATTTTTTCCAAAATGCCAATAAAGTCGCTTGCAACGCAAGCCCCAAACCGACCAGCATCGATGGCCAGTGCAGGTCGGCGTAAATCTTCGTTATCAATGCCAGCAAACCGATGATCATCAAAACCTTGATGAACTCACCAAGAAAGAAGTTTGTCGCGTATGAGGCGCCAGGCTTTCCAGCGATACTTTTCAACCGCACCGCAAACAGAAAAGTTGGCAACGCAGAAGCAGCCCCCCCCAGCGCCGCTGAAATCGCTCCCCGCTCACCTACCGCCAATCCCGCTCCTATTGTTGCAACGATTGCCGTTAAGACTTGCAAAAATACGACTCGAAACATGTCTGCCAGGAAAACACCTCGTGAACCACTTCAACTTGTTGATTTACTTCGAAACGCCAGCAAACTGGGCGAGGAGTATACCACTGTTTGCAGGAAAGAACACCCGAATACAAGCATTCGAAGCGAATTACCTTCGGTAACTAGCCTCGAAAACGTTGCAAAATTCCCTCAAGCTGGTCGAGATTTCCGAATTCAACCAGAATCTTTCCAGCCCCTTTTTTGTTGGTGCTAATAACCACTTTCGCGCCGAGCGCGTCGGAAATCTCTTCCTGCAAGCGCAGCACGTCGCGGTCGGGTTTGTGCGCCTCGGTTGTCTTTGGAGGCTTCAGGGCATGCTGGACCAGCCGCTCTGCCTCCCGCACCGACAAGCCTTTGCTCACCACGCGTTGCGCAATCTGAATCTGCAGCGCTCCAGACAAGGGAAGCAGCGCTCGAGCGTGCCCCATGTCGATTTCACCGCTCATCAACAACTCCTGTACCGGAGGAACCAATTGCAGTAAACGCAGAAGATTCGACGCCGCCGGGCGCGAACGACCGACCGCGTCGGCGGCTTGCTGATGCGTCATCGAAAATTCATCGATCAGGCGCTGCAGACCCTGCGCCTCTTCCAGCGGATTCAGGTTTTCACGCTGGATGTTTTCGATCAGCGCCATGGCCAGCGCCGATTCGTCGGGAATCTCGCGGATCAGCGTCGGCACGACGGACAGCCCGGCCATTTGCGCCGCCCGCCAGCGGCGCTCCCCGGCGATGATTTCATACCGTTCTTCGCCAGGAGCATCGCTCAGCGGCCTGACCAGAATCGGCTGCATCAACCCCTGGGCGCGAATCGAGGCGGCCAGTTCCTCCAACGATGCGCTGTCCATACGTGTTCGCGGCTGGTACTTGCCCGGCTGCAACCGACCAACGGGCAGATTACGTTGCTCATCCCGCCCCGACGATTCGTTGCCGGCCAGTAGCGCATCGAGGCCGCGCCCGAGTCCTTTCAATTTCATGCCTCAGCTCCTTGTGCGGCAGAAGATGGTGCAAGCTCGCGCACGATACCGTCGCGCCGATCCAGGATTTCCTGTGCCAACGCCGCGTACGCCTGCGCCCCCTTGGAATTGCGGTCGAAAGCGATCACCGGCTTGCCGTAGGATGGCGCCTCGGCGAGACGCACGTTGCGCGGGATGATCGCGCGGTAGACCTTGCTACCGAAATGCTCGACCAGTTCGCCAGAGACCTGTTGCGTCAGCGTCGAGCGCGGGTCGTAAAGCGTACGCAACAGACCTTCGATTTCGAGTCGGGCGTTGAGATTGGCACGCACCCGCTTCAGTGTCGCGACGAGATCGGTCAAACCTTCGAGCGCGTAGTACTCGCACTGCATCGGGATCATCACCGCATCGGCGGCCGCCAAGCCATTGACTGTCAGCATATTGAGCGCCGGTGGGCAATCCATGAGCACGAAATCGTATTCATCAAGAACCGGTGCCAGCGCCTCGCGCAGTCGGAACTCACGTCCGCTCACCTCGATCAACTCGACTTCAGCACCGGCCAGTTCGCGGTTGGCAGGCAAAATGTCGAATCCGAATTCCGTCCGAATGCGCGCTTCGACGAGCGTCGAGCGTCCGATCAAGATCTGGTAAACCGTCGGCAGTGCCTCGCGCTTGACGACGCCACAACCGGTCGTCGCATTGCCCTGCGGATCGAGGTCGATCATCAGCACCCGCTGTCCGAGCGCGGCTAGGCAGGCGGACAGATTGACCGCCGTCGTCGTCTTGCCCACCCCCCCCTTCTGGTTGGTTACCGCCAGTATTCTCGCCAAATCAACTCTCCCCAGACACTTCCAATGCGGCACGCGCCATGATGACCAGATGCCGCGCGCCTTCGACACCAGGCACCTGCAGGCGGTGCACGGTATCAACACGCACGTCGGTCGCAAGCTGCCCGATCTCGTCGTGCGGCCAGACCCCTTTCATGGCCAGCCAGCGACCGCCGGGGGCCAGAAGATGCCGCGACAGGCCTGTAAAATCGGCCAGCCTGGAAAAGGCCCGCGACGTGATCGCAGCGAAGTCGAAGTCCGGATGATACTGTTCGACCCGCCCGCAGTGAACGGAAATATTCGGCAACCCCAACTCGATCGCCGCCTGTTGCAGGAACGCCGTCTTCTTCGAATTACTGTCGAGCAAGGTCACGTACAAGTCCGGCCGAGCAATGGCCACCGGAATTCCCGGCATGCCGCCGCCGCTGCCGACGTCGAGCAGTTTCCCTTCTGGCACGAAGGGCAATATCGCCAACGAGTCGAGCAGGTGATGACTGACCGCCTTCTCCGGCTCGCGCATCGCTGTCAGGCTATAGGTCTTGTTCCATTTGTTGAGGAGGACCGCGTAGGCGAGAAGTTTTTCCCGCCCCTCAAGCGGCAGGTCGAGCCCCAGCGCCAACACCCCTTGCTCAAGCTGTGCCGCCGGACTCATGCCGTTCGGCGCGCCGCGTCCAGCCCGCCCCGTTTCAGATAAATGAGCAATATCGAAATCGCCGCCGGCGTCACGCCCTGGATGCGCGATGCCTGCCCGATCGTTTCCGGCCGGTGCCGGGTCAGTTTCTGTTGTATTTCCTTCGACAGGCCGCCGATCTTCTCGTAATCGATATCGTCGGGCAGGCGCGTTTCTTCCTGTTCCAGATTTCTAGCGACCTCTTCCTGCTGGCGGTCGACGTAGCCCTGATATTTGGCGTGAATCTCGACCTGCTCGATGACCTGCGCGTCCGCAAGTCCGGCATCGACGGCAACGCCGTCGACGTTCAGCGTCATCAGGTCGGCATAGCTCACGCCGGGACGGCGCAGCAAGTCGTACAAGGTATATTCGCGCTCGGTCGGCTTGCCGAGAATGCGTGTCGTCTCTTCGGCCGACACCTTCGAGGGATGCACCCAGGTCGAGCGCAAGCGCTCCTGCTCGCGGGCAATCGCCTCGCGCTTTTCGCAGAACGCCGCCCAGCGCGTGTCGCCGACGAGACCGAGACGGCGTCCCTGCTCGGTCAGGCGCATGTCGGCGTTGTCCTCGCGCAGCGAAAGGCGATACTCGGCGCGACTGGTGAACATGCGGTACGGCTCGGAAACGCCGCGCGTAATCAGGTCGTCGACGAGCACGCCGAGATAGGCCTCGTCGCGGCGCGGCGTCCAAGGCTCCTTGCCTTGCGCCTGCAACGCCGCGTTGGCACCGGCAAGCAGCCCTTGCGCGGCGGCTTCTTCGTAACCCGTGGTGCCATTGATCTGCCCGGCGAAAAAAAGGCCACGGATGATTTTCGTTTCTAGGGACGCGTGCAGGCCGGTCGGATCATAGAAATCGTATTCGATCGCGTAGCCCGGGCGCAGGATATGGCAGTTTTCGAGGCCACGCATCGAGCGCACCAGCGCCAGTTGCACGTCGAACGGCAGACTCGTCGAAATCCCGTTCGGATAAATCTCGTGTGTCGTCAGCCCTTCCGGCTCAAGGAAGATATTGTGGCTGTTCTTGGCAGCAAAGCGATGAATCTTGTCCTCGATCGAGGGGCAGTAGCGCGGCCCGACGCCTTCGATAACACCCGTATACATCGGCGAACGGTCGAGACCGCCGCGGATGATGTCGTGCGTACGTTCATTGGTGCTGGTGACCCAGCATGGCAATTGGCGCGGATGGCGGCTCGCGTCGCCGAGGAAGGAGAACACCGGCAGCGGATCGTCCGAATGCTGCTCGGTCATCACCGAAAAATCGATGGTCTTGCCGTCAAGGCGCGGCGGCGTGCCGGTTTTCAGGCGGCCCGCCGGCAACTGCAATTCGCGCAGGCGTGACGCCAGCGAGACCGAGGGCATTTCCCCCATCCGTCCGCCGCTCGCTTTCGACAGCCCGACGTGAATCAGCCCGTTGAGGAAGGTTCCTGCAGTAAGCACGACGCAGTTGGCGGAAAACTCGATGCCGCTCTCGGTCACCGCGCCAACAACGCGATCCCCGTCAATGCGAAGGTCATCACAGGCCTGGGCGAAAAGTGTCAGGTTCGGCTGGTTCTCCAGTCGGGTGCGGATCGCCTGCCGGTAAAGCACGCGATCGGCCTGGGCACGCGTCGCCCGCACAGCCGGCCCCTTGCTCGAATTCAGGATGCGGAACTGGATGCCGGCCTCGTCCGTCGCGGCCGCCATAGCGCCGTCGAGCGCGTCGACCTCGCGCACCAGATGCCCCTTACCGATGCCACCGATCGACGGATTGCAGCTCATTGCCCCGAGCGTATCGAGGCTATGCGTCAGCAGCAGCGTCCTTGCGCCCATGCGTGCGCTGGCAAGCGCCGCTTCGGTGCCGGCGTGGCCGCCGCCGACGACAATCACATCGTAACGATCTGGATACCGCATGGTAAAAAACTGCGCGAGATTTCGGAAGGGATGCGGATTCTACGCCAATTCTCTGAAAGATAACAGGTTTCACCGGCCCTGTAGATTTCTGTCAAGCGCGGACATGCCGACATTCGGCTTCGGCACCCGAACGTCTTGATCGGCAAGAGTCTGTCGCGTAATGTAGGTACATGGCGGCAATAGACCAAATGAAAACCGACGAGATCCTGCAGAAATTGGGCAAGGACGCGAAACACCTCCGCGTGCTGCTCATCGACCGGCATGCCAGCGCGCGAAACTCGCTACGCATCCTCCTTTCTCACCTGGGGATTAAATCCATCCATAACGCCGCCTCGACAATCGAAGCACTTCGGCAAATCAATGCCAACGCTTTTGACATCATCTTTGCCGACTATCACCTCGAAGACGGGCGCGACGGCCAGCAGTTGCTGGAGGAGCTCCGCCAGAAGCACCTGATTTCACTGTCTACTGTCTATATGGTGATCACGGCCGAGCGAGCCTACCGAAACGTCGTCTCAGTCGCAGAGCTGGCACCGGACGATTACCTGATCAAGCCCTTCACCGCCGACCAATTACAAACGCGTCTTGCCAAGGCGCTTCACAAAAAGCAATTCTTTGGCAAAGTATTTCATCATCTTGACAACGGCTCGTTTGCCAGCGCGCTGACGGCATGCGAGGACCTTCTCCGCAATGATCAAGGCTTTCTCTACGACATCCTGCGTTTCAAAGGCGAAATCCTCAACGTGCTCGGTCGGCACACTGAAGCACAAGCGGTCTACCAACAGGTCCTTGACAATGCGATGGTGCCTTGGGCGCGCATGGGCCTCGCCGTCGCCCTGCGTGGCATGGAGCAACTCGACGAAGCCGAAAGCGTGGGGGCAGAGATCATTGAGGATTTTCCGGAATATCTCGCGGCATACGATTTTGTCGCCGGCGTTCGCGAAGAAATGGGGAAGCTCGTCGAAGCTCAGGATGTCCTACAGCAAGCCGCCAGAATCTCCCCGAATAATTCGCTTCGCCAGCGTATGGTTGGCGAAATCGCCGTGCGCAATGACGATCTGGATGCTGCCGAACGTGCTTACGGTAAGGTGCTGGAACGCCACCGCGGTTCTTCTCTCAACGCGATTGACGACTACACCAACCTTACCCGTGTCATGCTCGACCGGGGCAATACCGACGGCGCCAAACTGGTGACTCGCGATCTGCGCCGGGATTGGCGGGGCAACAATCAAGGAGAGCTTGCGGCGTTGATCATGGACAGCCTATGCGCCGAGCAGGAAGGCGAACCCGCGAAGGCCAAACAAGCCCTGGAAAAAGCCTTGACCCTGCATGACAGCCTGCAAGGGACCGAACTCCAGAAAACCTTGTCTCCCAAAATTGCCGTCGACCTCGCCCACGCTTGCTTGGCCGCCGGCGAAGAGGATAAAGCGCAGGAAATCATGAGCAAGGTTGCCGCCGAGAACCATGAAGACCGCAACATGATCGCGCATATTGAAGGCGTTTTCGCCAAAACCGGCCACGAGGAAACGGGCCAATCCCTGCTCTCGAAGGTCGGTCGAGAAATCGTTGAACTCAACAACCGTGGCGTGCTTGCTGCGCGAAGCGGCGACATCGAAACCTCCGTGCGCATGCTCATCGAAGCTGCCGAACGCGTTCCCAACCTTCAGTTTCTGGTCAACGCCGCAAAATCCATCTTTACCCTGCTTGACCGCAGGGGCTGGGATGAAACCCTTGGCGAAACCGGGCTGCGCTACTTGCAATTGGCCCAAGCCAAGGAACCACGTAGCTCGCGGGTCATTTCCACTCGAGAACTCTACCAACAAGTGGCTCGGAAATACGGGATCCATGTGGCGCCGATCGGCGGCATGCGCAGCAGTGAAGAGAAGCCGCAAGAGTAATTACCAATGGATCGCCAGTCCCTCTCTTCACCTCCTACGGCACTCTTAGAAACAGAAATCCAAATTTACACGCCAAGCCCCGATCATTAGATGTCATGGTTAGTCTGCACAAATGCCCTATATATTGACTTGGGAATCTGAATCTTCGATTTGGTGCCAGTTTTACGGCAGCGTCGATTTTGACGATGTCAATGACGCGACGAATGAGTTCTACAATGATTACCGCTCCGATTTCGTCACCGATGCCTTATGGGATTTTTCCCAAGCAACGGAAGTTGTGATCAGCACAATGGAAGCTTCGGTCATGGCCGCAACCGACTTCGCTGCCAGCACCTACATGAAGCCTCTCAAATCGGCATTCGTCACCTCGAACCCAGCCTTGTCACAATTGGTGAATGTGTATATTCGGGACATGGATAAACTCGGCAGTCCATGGACGAACCAGCTGTTTCAAACCGTGGGCGAGGCCAAAAACTGGATGAAGAAGAACGTGCAGAATTCGAGCCCAACGGTACCAAACGCCTGATCACGCTTCCCAAGCACTTAAAAGGTTGGCTTGACTCCGGTTTGGCTTGAACAGAGCGATGCCAAGTCAAAGCCGCTCTCTCGCCTCAAACCTTGTTCGCGAGCGACGTTATTATTTTTCTGACCGGCGTGGGCAAAGCCGCCTGGGCGACATCTCCAAGCCTCAGCCATTCAAAGCCAAGGTCCGTCACCGACGCTTCCGTCATTTCGACGCAACATAGCAAAGGTTTCAAATCCAGGCGGAAATGCGTAAAAACGTGCCGAAGTGCCGGTAAGGGATTCATTTTGATCACCCGGCATCCAAGGCTTTGCGCAAACATTTGCGCCGCATCGACAGGGCATTCGGGCAGAACGAGCAGCCCCCCCCAGATGCCAGTCGGTGGGCGACGCTCGACAAGAACTCGCTCACCGTCGGTGATTAAAATCAGCGCCGCTTCACGTTCGGGCAGCTTCTTTGCAGGCCGGCTTGCGGGCAGTTCGTGCTGGCGGCCGTCACGCTGTGCGACGCAGTTGCCGAGCATCGGGCAGCGCCCGCAGGATGGCTTGCGCCGGGTGCATAACATTGCGCCGAGATCCATCAGGCCCTGCGTATAAGCCTCGACCTTCGCAACCGGCAAGAGTGATTCGGCCAGTGTCCACATCTCCCTTTCGGTACGCGCCTCGCCCGGAAAACCCTCGATGCCGAAACATCGGGCCAATACCCGTTTGACGTTGCCGTCGAGGATGGCGGCACGGTTGCCGAAGGCGAAAACGCTGATCGCAGCCGCCGTCGAGCGCCCGATGCCGGGTAACTCGGCCAGCCCCTGCGGCGTAGCTGGAAAGCCTCCGCCGTGTTCGGCGACAATGGTTTGCGCGCATCGATGCAGGTTGCGTGCCCGGGCGTAATAACCGAGGCCGGCCCAGAGTTCGAGCACGGCGCTAATCTGCGCTCCGGCCAAGGCGGCGACCGTCGGGAAGCACTCGAGAAATCGCCGGTAATAAGGGATGACCGTCGTCACCTGGGTTTGCTGCAGCATGATCTCGGAAAGCCAGACACGGTACGCGTCGCGTGTGCCCTGCCAGGGTAGATCGTGACGCCCATGGCGACGTTGCCAGACAATCAAGCGTTCCGCGAAATTGAAGTTCTTCATCGACGAATATTGAACCTGCGCTATCGGATGAAGCCTTTCTCGACACCGAACCCCGACATCGGCATTATCCTGAACTTTATTGAACCGCTCCGATCTTAACATGCCATAACCGACCGACCGGACAGGCCGATGAATGCCCCCCCTTCTCCAGACAACTCGCGGGAATTCCGCAATGCGCTTGGCTGCTTCGCCACAGGCGTAACCGTGATCACCACCCTGAATGAGGATGGCGAACCGGCCGGCGTCACCATCGGATCATTCACCTCGCTTTCCCTCACTCCCCCCCTGATTCTCTGGAGTCTGGCGCTTTCCGCCTGCTGCATCGATGTCTTTCGCAAAGCCAGATATTTCGCGGTCAACGTACTTGCCGCCGATCAACACCATCTTTCCGATCGCTTTGCCGTAAAAGGAAAAAACCGTTTTGCCGGAGTGCCGGTCAATAAAAGCAAGGAAGGCTTACCGCTGATTGAGGGTTGCTGCGCCTGGTTCGAGTGCCGAAACGAAACCAGCTATCCCGGCGGCGATCACCTTATTCTGATCGGTCAGGTCGAACATTTCCGGCAGGACAGGACAAAAGTACCGCTGATTTTCCACCAAGGGCGTTATTGCAGTATTGTTGAACCGGCGTTGCGAAACCCGACGTCTCGATGACATCGATTTACCGCATATGCAAGAGGACAAAATGACTGACAAGAAAAAGCAAGCCGAGAACGAAAATGCATCGAACAAGATTCTGCTCGTCACTGTCGTCGTAGCCATCGTCCTGATCGTGGTTATCTGGCCGCTTTCCAAGCTCGGCAAGGGCAACCCGTCGGCCAGCGGCGACGACGCCGAACTGCGCATCCTGCCCGTGGCCCGTGTCGAAATGCAGAAAGTCGTTGTCCAGGCTGACGGCAAGCCGCGATCCGGCGAAGCGATCTACAACACGATCTGCCAGGCCTGCCATGCAGCCGGCGTTGCCGGCGCCCCCAAGACCGGCGACAAGGCCGCCTGGGCACCACGGATCGCTTCTGGCATGAGCGCTCTACTCAAAGCTGCCGCCAACGGCAAGGGGGCGATGCCTCCTAAAGGTGGTGCGGCCGACCTGACGGAAGCTGAATTGAAGTCAGCGGTCGAATATCTGGTCGGCAAGTCCAAATAAAAACAGAGACCGGCTTTACGAAAACACGAACAAAGAGGGGGAGGCTGCATCCAGCCTCCCCCTTTCATTACCTGCTCGAAGAGCTTGCGCAGCTTCCCGATTACTGGGCTACGGGAGCTGCCTCGACGGCCGGCGCAGCTTTGGCCTTGGCCGGTTTCTTGGCCTTGGCTTTCTTTTCAACCTTTTTCTCGGTCTTCACCGTCGGCTTGGCAGCCGGTTTCGCTTCCGGCATTGCCGCTGCCGGCGCCGGAGCAGTCATTTCTGCTTTGGCGGGTGTCGCCGGAGTTGCAGGCGTGGCAGGCGTCTGGGCAAAGGCGGAAGTTCCAAAAGCAGCGGCAATGGTGAGGGCGAGGATGTTCTTAAGCATTTTAATCTCCAGATTGGTTGGGTTAGGAACTCGGTCGGTTCGATGAACTGAGGAAATGTTCCGGCCTTGTGGGCATTAACGCGCCCGGTTTCAATCAGGATGTCAGTGAATGCGTAACGCCTGGTAACGTAGCGTGACGACGGTTCGGTCGCCGCTATCAGGCCGGCTTTCCGGCCAGCATTGCCTTCATCGCCGCCAGACGGGCAGCCCCCCCCGCTTTGTCCGGGGCGCTATCCGACTTGCCGCCGGAGAAACGCAGATCCGCCCGCCCCATCTCGTCGATGAAACGCGATGGCTCGCAGGGGATCAATTCCCGGCCCTGTTTGCGTTTCTCGCTGTAGCTGATGTGCAGCGAACGCTGAGCACGGGTAATGCCAACGTACATCAACCGGCGCTCTTCCTCGATCTTGTCCGGCGATTGCGATTCGCGATGCGGCAGCACCCCTTCTTCGACGCCGATCAGGAAGACGTGCTTGAATTCGAGCCCCTTGGCGGCATGCAGGGTCGACAGCTGCACGGCGTCGGGCCGGTTCTCACCCTCCTGTTTTTCGAGCAGGTTGATCAGCGCAATCATCTGAGTCAGCTCGATCAGGTTCTTGCCGTCTTCCTCACCCTTGCGCGCCAGCCATTTCACGAGTTCCTGCACGTTCTCCCAGCGGGTCAGGGCGACGCGCTTTTCGTCCTCATCGAGCAGCCAGCCTTCGTAGCCGATCGCCGCCAGCAGGTCGTTCATCACCGGCTCGACCGGCTCGCGCGATGCGCGGTATTCAACGCGATTGATGAATTCGCAGAATTCGAGCAAGGGTGTGAGCTGGCGCGGTTGCACGCGATGCGCGAAGCCTTCCTCGAAAACGGCGGCAAAGAGCGAAAGGTGGCGCTCGCCGGCGTAGGTGCCGAGCGACTCCAGCGTCGCGCCGCCGACACCGCGCCGCGGCGTGGTCACGGCGCGGATGAAGGCCGGGTCGTCGTCGGGGTTGGCCAGAAGGCGTAAATACGAAACGATGTCCTTGATTTCAGCCTTGTCGAAAAACGATTGGCCGCCGGAAAGCAGGTAAGGCACGCGCTGGTCGCGCAAGTGCTGTTCGAGCGCCCGCGCCTGGAAATTGCCCCGGTAGAGAATCGCGTAGTCGGAAAACTTGGCGCGATGTTCGAAACGATGCGCCTGCAGCTTCATAACGACCTGCTCGGCTTCCTTCTCATTGTCCTTGCACACGGAAACCGAGATCGGGTCGCCGTGACCGAGGTCCGACCACAGCTTCTTGTCAAACAGCTTTTCGTTATGGCTGATCAACGCATTGGCAGCCTTGAGGATGCGTACGGTCGAGCGGTAGTTCTGTTCGAGCTTGATCAACTTGAGATTCGGGTAGTCGCGTGGCAGCCCGCGCAGATTCTCGACGTCCGCGCCCCGCCAGCCGTAGATCGCCTGATCGTCGTCGCCAACGGCGGTGAACGCCGCGCGCGGCCCGGCCAGCAAACGCAGCAGTCGATACTGGCAGGCGTTGGTATCCTGGTATTCGTCGACGAGCAGGTAACGCAATCGGTTCTGCCATTTATCGACGATCGGCGCATGTTTCTCGAACAGTTCAACCGGTAGCGCGATGAGGTCGTCGAAGTCGACCGCCTGGTACGCCTTCAAGGTCGCCGCGTAGCTCGCGAAAACCTGCGCGGCGAGTTTCTCGGTTTCGCTCTCGGCGGCGGCCAGCGCGGCGTCGGGCGAGACAAGCGCATTCTTCCAGTTGGAGATCAGCGACTGCAGGCGGCGAATCGTCGCCTTGTCCACGCTGCCCGACAGGTCAGCGATGATCGCAAAACAGTCGTTGGCGTCGAAAATCGAGAAACGCGGCTTGTAGCCGAGTGCCTTGGCCTCCTCGCGCAGGATGCGCACACCGAGCGAATGGAAGGTCGAGATCGTCAGCCCCTCCGGCTTGTTTTTCAGCAATTGCCCGACGCGCTCCTGCATTTCCTTCGCCGCCTTGTTGGTGAAGGTGATGGCGGCGATGTTGCGCGGGTCGAAACCGCATTCTTCGATCAGGTAGGCGATCTTCTGGGTGATGACGCGCGTCTTGCCCGACCCGGCGCCGGCAAGAACGAGCAGGGGACCGTCAAGATAGCGGATGGCTTCGCGTTGAGGGGGATTGAGCAAGGAGGACATGGAATAAAGCGGTTAACCACAACGCCACAACGGGCACGACGAAAAACATGAAAAAACGTTATGTTCGTCGTGCCCGTTGTGGCTAAAAATCAAAAATACTGGATCGCCACCATTATCGCCAGCAGCGCGGCAATGGCGCCGAGCAGCCGGTTCTGCCGGCGTTGCGAGACCGCGAGGTCGGCGAGCAGCGGCGCGATCGCCGCCGAATTGTTGCGGGCGAGCGCCTGATGCACGAGGCGCGGCAGTTGCGGCAGCATCCGCGGCCAGTTCGGCGATTCGTATTGCACCCCGTTGAGCAGTGCACGCCACCCGACCTGCTCCTTCATCCAGCGTTCGAGGAACGGTTTTGCGGTTGCCCACAAATCGAGGTCGGGATCGAGCTGCCGCCCCAACCCTTCGATATTGAGCAGGGTTTTCTGCAACATCACCAATTGCGGCTGGATTTCAACATTGAACCGGCGCGAAGTCTGGAACAAGCGCAACAACACGCGGCCGAACGAGATTTCACGTAACGGACGGTCAAAGATCGGTTCGCAAACGGCGCGGATCGCTGCCTCGAAATCGTCGACGCGCGTATCCGCTGGCGCCCAGCCGGCCTCGATATGCGCCGTCGCCACGCGCTTGTAATCGCGCTTGAAGAAAGCGAGAAAATTCTGCGCCAGATAGTTCTTGTCGGTATCGGTCAGGGTGCCGACAATGCCGAAATCGAGCGCGATGTACTTGCCACGATGTTCGCCGTCGACCGCCACGAAGATGTTGCCGGGATGCATGTCAGCGTGGAAGAAGCCGTCGCGGAAGACCTGCGTGAAGAAAATCTCGACGCCCGCCCGCGATAGTTCGGAAAGGTCGATGCCGGCCGCCACCAGCGCCTCGGTCTGGCTGATCGGAATGCCGCGCATGCGCTCCATGACCATCACGGTCGTCGTGCAGTGATCCCAGTACACTTCCGGCACGACCAACAGTTTCGAGTCGGCAAAATTGCGCCGCAGTTGCGAGCAGTTGGCCGCCTCGTGCATCAGGTCGAGCTCGTCGTAGAGGTACTTGGCGAACTCGGCAACAACCTCCCGCGGCTTCAAACGCTTGCCGTCCGACCACAACCTCTCGAGCAAACCGGCCATCGTGTCGAGCAACGCCAGATCGTGAACGATCACGTCCTGCATGCCGGGCCGCAACACCTTGACCGCTACTTCGTGGCCGCCGTCCTCAGGGCGCAAGCGTGCAAAATGCACCTGGGCGACCGACGCGCTGGCCACCGGCGTCGTGTCGAACTCGGCGAACACCTCGCTCGCCGGTTTGCCATAAGCCGCCTCGATCTGCTGCAGAACGATGTCCGAAGCGAACGGCGGCACGCGGTCCTGAAGCTTGGCGAGTTCGTCAGCATAATCGAGCGGCAGCAAGTCGCGGCGCGTCGACAGGACCTGCCCGAACTTGACAAAAATTGGGCCGAGCGTTTCCAGCGCCTGCCGCAAACGCACCGCCGGCGGCGCATCGAAAGTCCGCTTCCAGCCTAACGCGCGCGCAATCCGGGCCAGACGACCGCTCGGGTCGTGCTCCAAAATGAGCTGGTCGAGACCGAAACGGCTGGAAACACCGAGAATTTTGGCGATACGGAAAAGACGCATGGGCTGCCGCGAAGAATTGCGAAAACGCGAGTTTATCCCGAAACCGTTCTTTGCAAGCGCATTCGAAATCGCCTCCAGACCCGTTTCCTGTTTCGGAAGGCTTGCTCGATACACCATGCTCCTCTACCCTCACGGCCCATGAGCGAAAACATCCGGCATCACATTCTTGAAGATTTCCAGGCGCTACTTTCCGGAACGCTGCTTGTCGCGCTGGCCATTGTCCTGTTTCGGCAAGCCGGCCTGTTGACAGGGGGTACCCCAGGATTGGCCTTCCTCGCGTATTACGCCAGCGGACTTTCCTTCGGGCTGCTTTACTTTCTGATCAACCTGCCTTTCTACGTTTTCGGCTTTCTGGCGCTGGGGAAGACTTTCACGCTCAAAACCTTCCTGGCCGTACTGTTGCTCTCCCTTTTCAGCGAGCTGCTCCCGCACTGGATACACATTGACAGCATCAATCCGGTTTTCGCCGCGATCCTAGGAGGTCTGCTCGCCGGCGCCGGGTTGCTCATGCTGATCCGCCACCAGGCCAGTCTCGGCGGAATCGGTGTACTGGCCATCTATCTGCAGAAAAAGCGCGGCTGGCGAACCGGCAACCTGCAGATGATTGCCGATACCCTGATCGTCTGCGGCGCGCTCTTCGTCGTCGACCTGGAACGTGTCGCCTTGTCGATGCTCGGGGCGCTCGTTCTCAACATGGTCTTGGCCATCAATCATCGTCCGGGACGTTACTTCGGCCAGTAGAAGCGCCCAAGACCCTACTCAGGCGCAGGAAGAAGCTTTCGTAAGCCCGGCATCGTATAATCAGCCTCCTGTTTTCCCGATTCGACCAATTCGAAATTTTTCAATGACCCACGATATCAAGTCCCATCTTGCCGACCTGATGCGCGCTGCGCTGACCAGCGTCGCCCCGGATCAGGCCGAAAGCGCCATTCTTCTCGAACGCCCGAAACAGGCCTCGCACGGCGATTTCGCCTGCAACCTGGCGATGCAATTGGCCCGTTCGCTCAAGCGCAACCCGCGCGAACTCGCGCAACTGCTGCTCTCCGAAATTCCGCCCTCGCCCTTCGTCGACAAGACGGAAATCGCTGGCGCCGGCTTCATCAACTTCCACTTACACCCCGCAGCCAAACTGGAAATCGTGCGCAACGTACTGACCGCAGGCGAGTCGTTTGGTCGATCGACCGTCGGCGACCAGAAAAAACTCCAGATCGAATTCGTTTCCGCCAACCCGACCGGTCCCCTGCACGTCGGCCACGGCCGCGGCGCCGCCTACGGCGCCAGCCTGTCGAGCCTGATGGCGTTTGCCGGCTGGGATGTCACCCGCGAGTATTACGTCAACGATGCCGGCCGGCAGATGGACATCCTCGCCGTATCGGCCTGGCTGCGCTATCTCGAACTGTTCGGAGAGAATTTTGCCTTTCCGCCCAACGCCTATCAGGGTGATTACGTCCGCGCCATGGCGGCGCAGATCAAAGCGGCACACGGCGACAAGTTGCATCACCCGGCTACCGCGCTGTTACAGGGCACCCCCGGCCTGCCGGACGGCGAACGCGCCGACGACGAGGCCAAGTCGCAGCGCGAGGAACATCTCGACGCGCTGATCGCCAACGCCAAATCGCTGCTCGGCCACGAATGGGACTATGTGCACAATCATGTGCTGACGGAACAGTTGGAAGACTGCCGCAGCGATCTCGAGGAATTCGGCGTCCACTTCGACGTCTGGTTCTCGGAGAAATCGCTGTTCGATACCGGCCTTGTCGAGCGTTGCGTGGCGCGTCTCGAAAAAGCCGGGCACATCTACGAACAAAATGGCGCCAAGTGGTTCAAATCGTCGGCGTTCGGCGACGAGAAGGACCGGGTCGTACAGCGCGACAACGGGTTGTATACCTACTTCGCTTCGGACATCGCCTACCACCTGAACAAGGTCGAACGCGGCTTTGGGCGCATCATCAACATCTGGGGCGCCGACCATCACGGCTACATCCCGCGCGTCAAGGGGGCGCTGTCAGCGCTCGAACTCGATCCAGCCGTCCTTGACATCGCCCTGGTGCAGTTCGCCGTGCTCTACCGCAACGGGCAGAAGGCGTCGATGTCGACGCGCTCCGGTGAATTCGTCACCTTGCGCACTCTGCGCGATGAGGTTGGCAACGACGCCTGCCGCTTCTTCTATGTGCTGCGCAAGTCCGACCAGCACCTCGATTTCGACCTCGATCTGGCCAAGAGCCAGACTAACGAGAACCCGGTCTATTACATCCAGTACGCCCACGCCCGCGTCTGTTCAGTGCTTGCCCAATGGGAAGGCGAAACGTCGGCTCTGGCGGAGGCCGATCTGGGTCGTCTCGGCAACGCCTATGAACTCGCGCTGGCGGCGAAACTCGGCGAGTTCCCCGAAGTCATTGAGAACGCGGCCCGGGAACTGGCGCCGCACATGGTGGCTTTCTACCTCAAGGACTTGGCCGCCGAATTCCACAGCTACTACAACGCCGAACGCATGCTGGTCGACGATGCCGCCCTCAAGGAAGCGCGCATCGCTTTGGCAAGCGCGGTCCGGCAGGTCATTCAGAATGGCATGCGCATTCTCGGTGTCAGCTGCCCGCAGTCGATGTAATCCCTCATTTTGTGAATCGGAAACTATTCCATGAGTCGTGACATGAAACCCCGCAATAGACGTACGGTAAGTTCGCGCCGGAAATCATGGGGCAACACGCTGCTCGGCCTGTTTCTCGGCCTGGTCATTGGCGTTCTTGCCGCCGCCGGTGTCGTCTGGTATCTCTTCAAGACCCCGGCCCCGTTCAACAAGAAGAGCCAGAATACCGCGACCACCGAAAGCAAAGCAGACGCCGCGCAGCCGGCCGCGCCGTTAGCGCTACCCGGCAAGCCCGGTGATCCGATCCCACAGGAGAGTGACAAGCCGCGCTTCGATTTCTACAAGATTCTCCCTGGCACGACCGAGGCGATTCCCCAGCCGGCCGATCCGAAATCCGCCGAGAGCAAAGGGAAGAGCGAAAAAGTCGATAAGGACGGCAAACTTGCCGAACCCCTATATCTGCAAATCGGCTCTTTCCAGAAAGCCAGCGACGCCGACAACCAGAAAGCCAGGCTTGCCATGCAAGGCATAGAAGCCTCGATTCAGCAAGTCATGCTGCAGGACAAAACCTGGTATCGCGTCCGCCTCGGTCCGTTTACCCGGATGAACGAAGTCAATGCCACGCGGTCTGATTTGGCTAAGCAGGGCATCGAAGCAAAAATCGTCAAGAAGGACTAAGAGATCAGGAGTTGATGATGGGAAATCGCTTGCTTCAATGGTGTGCCGTCACGGCCTTCTTCCTTTTCGGGCTGACTTTGCCCGCACAAGCCAACGAGCTCATTGTCGGCCGCGATTACGCCGTCATGCAACCCTCGCTGCCGACGGACAATCCGGCGAAAATCGAAGTGGTCGAATTCTTTTCCTATGCCTGTCCGCATTGTAGCGAGCTTAATCCGGCCATCACTCGCTGGGCAAAAAAATTACCTAAAGACGTCACGTTCAAGCGCGTATCTCCCGGCTTCAATCCTTTCTACAAGCTGATGGCACGGCTGTTTTACTCACTTGAAGCGATCGGGGAGCTTGAGCGGCTCGACGAGGCTGTTTTTACCGCCATCCACGTCAAAGGATTGCGCCTTATCGACGAAAACAGCATTCTCGAATGGGTCAAAGCACAGGGGGTCGATGTCCGCCAATTCAGCGACGCATTCAACTCCTTCGGCGTCGCCGCCAAAGCCAGGCAAGCCGATCAATTCTCCCGCGATGCCAAAATTCAGGGGGTCCCGACCCTGATCATCGATGGGCGCTACATGGTGTTGACCCAAGGGATTCATTCGCATGAAGACCTTCTGGCACGTGCGGAAAAACTCATCGACAAGCGGCGTAAGGAACGCGCCAAGAAATAACGGCGCACCATTGCTCGAGCCCCCACCCCGTTCGGTTTTCATCACCGGTGCATCATCCGGCATCGGCTTGGCGTTAGCCCGGCATTACGCCCGGCTTGGCGCCAGTCTTGGCCTGGCGGCTAGACGCGAGGATCGACTCAAGGAAATCGCGGCGGAACTGGAAACCCTCGGCACGAATCAAATCTGTCTCTATCCGCTCGACGTCGCTGACGCCGCTGCCCTGCAGACAGCGGCGACGCATTTCATCGCGCATGCCGGTCCCCCCGCTATCGTTATCGCCAATGCCGGCGTTTCTTCCGGCACCCTTACTGAATGCGTCGAGGATCTCTCTGTTTTCCGACGCATTTTTGACATCAACGTTTATGGCATGGCCGCCACCTTCTCCCCCTTCATCAGGGCCATGCAGCAAAACGGCGGCGGCCGCCTGGTCGGGATCGCTTCGGTCGCCGGCATACGCGGCTTACCCGGCGCCGAAGCCTACAGCGCCTCGAAATCAGCGACGATCACTTATCTTGAGAGCTTGCGTCTCGAAATGCGGGCCTCCGGCATCAAGGTCGTCACTATCGCGCCCGGCTATATCGATACGCCGATGACGACCATCAACCCCTATCCCATGCCTTTCTTGTTGCCGGCAGAAGAGGCGGCAAAACGCTTTGCCCGTGCCATCGAACGAGGCACCAGCTACACCGTCATCCCCTGGCAAATGGGCATCGTTGCGAAAATCCTGCGCTTCATGCCCAACTGGCTTTATGACCGCCTGTTCGCCAATGCCCCGCGTAAACCCAGAGCTTTGTTATGAATGACCTTGGGACTCTTTATCCAGACAGGGACTGCAATAAGCCGCAATAAACGCCTCGGAAGGCATGGGACGGGCGAAATAGTATCCCTGAACCTCGTCGCACCCGATATTCTGCAATTCAGACACCGCTTCGAATTTCTCCACGCCTTCGGCAATGGTTCGCAAGCCCAGGCTTTTTGCCATCTGGACAATGGCCCGGACAATCGCCGCATCCTCCGGATTGACGTCAAGATCGCGAATAAAAGACTGATCGATTTTCAGCTTGTCGACTTCGAAACGTTTCAGATACGACAGACTGGAATACCCTGTCCCAAAATCGTCAATCGACAATTTGATTCCCAATGCCTTGAGGCGTTTGATTTTTGCCAGCACGTTTTCCGGATCGCGGATAAGAATGGATTCCGTCAATTCGAGCTCCAATCGCCGCGGATCCAGCCCTGACGTCGAAAGGGCTTTTATGACCGTCGACTCGATATCACCGAACTTGAATTGCACCGCTGACAGGTTGACCGCAACCTGCGACTGCGCGAGGCCACAATTCTGCCATCGCGACGCCTGTCGACAGGCTTCCTCGATGATCCATTCGCCGAGCTCGACGATCAGCCCGGATTCTTCAGCGATAGAAATAAAACGCGACGGCGGAACCATCCCCAGCTCGGGATGGTTCCAGCGAATCAGCGCTTCGGCCCCCACAATCCGGTTGCTTGCCAGTTCAAACTGCGGTTGAAAATGCAGCTCAAATTCGTTTCTCGCCAATGCCCGTCGCAAACCGGAATGAATCGTAACCTGTTCGATCACCGCCGCGTTCATTTCGTCGTTGTAGAAACGATAGCTGTTGCGCCCGGTTTCCTTGGCCCGGTACATCGCCATGTCCGCCTTACGGAGCAAATTCACATAGTCCGCGCCGTCTTCCGGATAAATCGACACGCCCGCCGAGACGGTAATTGCGATGTCCTGATTATTCAACACAAATGGGACATTAAACTGTGCAAACAGATCTCTGAGGAAGATCACAATTTCCTCAGGATCCTCAAGATTGGTCAGCAGTAGCAGAAATTCATCGCCGCCCTGCCTGCACAAAGTGTCCGCGCTCCGGATAACGGGCTTCAATCGATCCGCAACCGCGATCAGCAAACTATTACCGCCCTCATACCCGAGGAAGTCGTTGTAGGATTTGAAGCGATCGATATCGATCGTAACCACGGCGCACTTCGTGCCCAGACGGGTACAAAGTGCGATCGCCTGCTGGATTCTGTCCTGGAACAGTTGATGATTGGGCAAGCCGGTCAATGCGTCGTAGTAGGAAAGAAATCTGGCCCGATCCTCGGCAAGTTTGCGTTCGTTTATGTCAGAAAAAATCCAGACACTTCCTGCGTTTGGATTGGCCGGATCGATCGCTTTGCCATCAAGCTCGCACCAAAAGGTCGAACCGTCAGAGCGAACCAGTTTCATCGTCGCCGTAAAAGGATCACCGCTGGCCAAGGCCAGATAAGCATGCTCCCCGAAAAGTTCAAACGCTTCCGTCGTTTCGAACATGATCCGGGTCGATTGCCCCAAGAGTTCATTGGTGGCGTAGCCGAAGATTTGAGCAAGACGGCTATTGCAAGACAAAAACCGCCGTTCCTTGACACTGGCAATGCCAACCAAGGCGTTCTCCAGCAAGGCTTCCTTCTCGGCCAGCAACGCCGCCACGGTTTTGTGGCTACGGACGCGATCGGTAACATCTCGCCCGACCATGACCCCGTAAAAAGCATCGCCGACGCGAGCGTATCGGTAAACAATTTCCAGCCACTGTTCTTCTTCCGCATGAAAGGGGCTTTTGAGGAGAATCGAATGGCTTTCCCCTGTCGCACTTCCCGGTGTCAACTCCCGGTCTCGATTCAACTTTTCAACCACCGAATCATCAATCAAACCAAGCTCATGCAGGGGCTTTCCGACGAGTTCGGCCGGTGACTGGGGAATGAAACGGCCTAGCGAAGCATTCGTATCGGTAATCACGCCATCCGGCAAACCGACAAGAATGACAAAATCCGTCGTTTGATCGAGGAGAGTACGAAAACGTCTGAGATGATCGATATTTTCCTGGAGCTGTGGGAAATAGCTTTTACGGAACGAGCGCTCACCGAGACCGATGACTTTCGCCCGTCTCGCTTCCCAATCCTCGGAGTCAGAGTGCATCACCATACAGTGCCTTAACCTCGGGAAGATCAACATGCCGAGGATTGGTCACCAGGCATGCGTCATGAATGGCATGTTGCGAAAGCTCGGAAATATCTGCCAGACGCACGCCACGGCTGGACAAAGCATCTTTGATGCCGACGCGTTTACGCTTTGCCGAGAGGGCATCGGCAAGGGCCTGGGATTGCCGTTTTTCACTCATTCCGCGAAGATCCAGCCCAAGCACCTGATTGATCTGGGCAAAGCGCTCCGGCGATGCGGCATAGTTGAAACGAGCCACATGCTCTAGTAACAGCGCATTACACTCACCGTGGGGGAGATCCAGATACCCGCCCAGAGAATGAGCCAAGGCATGCACAGCCCCCAAGCTGGCGTTGGAAAAAGCCAGTCCGGCCTGCAAGCTCGCCATCATCATTTTTTCGCGGGCTTCGACATTCCCTGGAGAACCTACGGCAGTTTCAATGTTGTCCCAGACCAGTTTCATCGCCGCCAAGGCATGGGCATCGACGATTGGCGAATTCGCCGTCGACACAAAGGCTTCGATGGCATGCGTCAGGGCGTCAATTCCCGTGCACGCCGTCAGATAAGGATCCATGCTCAAGGTGGTTTCCGGATCGACCAAGGCCACGTCCGGTACCATCGACTTGCTGATAATCGCCATCTTGTAGCGCTCATCACTATTCACAATGATGCAAAATTGGGAGATATCAGCCGATGTCCCAGCTGTTGTTGGTATGCAAATCAGCGGCGGACCAGGGTTCAGCACCTGGTCCACACCTTCAAACAAGCGAACGTCAATTTTATTGGTCGACACGATTCCAATGGCCTTGGCACAATCGATCACACTCCCGCCACCAACGGCCACGATCACATCGCAGTGCTCCTCGTCATAGACCCGAGCACCTTCCATGACCTCAAAATCGCGGGGATTGGGCAAAATCTTGTCGAAGACCACCGTCTCGATTCCGGCTTCGGCAAGATCAGCCAACACCTCCTTGAGCCACCCTGCCTGCGCCACTCCGGGATCGCTCACCACCAGCACCCGTCGCGCTCCATAATTGCGCGCGTAGTAACCCACGCGATGTCGTGCCCCAACACCAAATATGAACTCGGGGGCCACAAATTTCCGCATTTCGTACAATGCCATTGTGCATCTCCTACCGAATGCAACATTGCCAAAGACCGGATTACCTGCCTATCCCACCAGCCTCTGCTTTCACAATAGCCAACTGCTTCAGCAAAAGCTCGAATTGGACGATCGCCCCGTCGATTGGTTCGAGTAATTGAATACGAAACGCCAAGTTATTTGGCCAAGCATCTCGAAATTGACGCTATTACAAGTTAATGCCGATTTTTTTCGCTATCGCAAGCATCGTGAAATAAGCCCCCGCCGTTGACGCCATTGAGAGAAACAAGCTCGACCAAAAACCCAGTCCGGACCTCAACAATAGCGGTAACACAAGGAAAAGGATCAGCGACGGAATGACCAACCAGAAGATTTGCCCCGAAAGAATGGCAATTGTTTCCGGTTCACTCCCCTCAAGATGCAACCACATGAAGGCGATCAGCGAGGTTAGCGGAAGCGAAGCAATCAGCGCCGCGAAGCCGGACGAGCGTTTGGCGATTTCTGAGATGCTGACGATCAGGAGCGCCGAAACAATGATTTTGATGAAGTAGTGAAGCATGATTGTTAGAGTCTATACGTTACGTCGCGATTTAACTCAAGGATGGAGCAATTGTCACCAATAGTCGGCCATATTGATGAAAATCATGCGGTTTACCCCGGCCCCCGGTATACTTGCGGCTTCGTTTCTCGAGACTTTCCATGCAGCAAGTGAGAATCCCCGAACTGGTCTGCCCCGCTGGCAGCTTGCCAGCGCTCAAGGCAGCCGTCGACAACGGTGCCGACACGGTTTATTTCGGTTATAAGAACGACACCAACGCGCGTAATTTTGCCGGCCTCAATTTTGACCAGAAAACCATGGTCGAAGGGATCAAGTACGCCCATATGCACGGCAAACACGTGTTGATGGCAATCAACACCTTTCCCCAACCTGGGCGTGAGGCTGACTGGCGCAAAGCCGTCGATGGTGCCGCCGATCTCGGCGTCGATGCCGTCATTCTTGCCGACGTTGGGCTGCTTGACTACGCTAGCAAACGATATCCGGATTTACGCCTCCACCTCTCGGTTCAAGGTTCGGCAACCAGTTACGAGGCCGTCAATTTCGCCCATCGCGAATTCGGCGTCAAACGTGCAGTGCTGCCCCGTGTGCTGACACTAGCGCAAGTCGAACAGGTTATCCTGAACACGCCGGTTGAGATCGAAGTCTTCGGTTTTGGCAGCCTGTGCGTGATGAACGAAGGACGATGCTGGCTCTCTTCCTACGCGACCGGCGAATCGCCAAATACCGTCGGCGCCTGCTCGCCGGCCAAGTATGTGAAGTGGGAAAAATCGCCGGGACGGATGTCGACCCGTCTGAACGGGATCCTGATCGACCAGTACGGCGATGCCGAGCCGGCCGGTTATCCGACGCTGTGCAAGGGCCGTTTTGAAGTCAATGGCGAAACCTATTACGCGCTGGAAGAACCGACGAGCCTTAATGTTCTGGAAATCTTGCCCGAAATCGTCAAGATCGGCGTCGCCGCGATCAAGGTCGAGGGCCGCCAACGGAGCCCGGCCTACGTCGCGCAAGTGACGCGCACCCTACGCGCCGCGCTCGACACGCTTGGCAAGGACATCGAGCGTTTTAGCGTCAAGCCGGCCTGGCAGGCCGAACTGGCCAAGGTTTCCGAAGGCGTGCAGGCAACGCTCGGTGCTTACAATCGGCCGTGGAGGTAAATGAATGAAGCTTGCACTCGGCCCCCTCCTCTACTTCTGGCCCAAACAGGATTTGCTTGAGTTCTACGCCGATATGGCGCAGATTGAGGCGCTCGACATCCTTTATGTCGGCGAAGTCGTTTGTTCGCGCCGGCAACAGATGCGAGTCGCCGACTGGATCGGGCTAGCCCGCGACCTGACCGATGCCGGCAAGGAAGTCGTGATCTCCGCCCAAGCCCTGCTCGAATCGGAAAGCGACCTCAAGGCACTGCGCCGCCTGATCGACGAATTATCGGAAATCGGGGGCTGCAAGATCGAGGCCAACGACCTCGGCGCCGTCAATATTGCCGCCGGCCGGCCCTTCGTCGCCGGGCCGCATCTCAACATCTACAACGAAGCTACGCTGGCGACCTTCGTGCGCTACGGCCTGAAGCGCTGGGTGCCGCCGCTGGAAGCCGACCGCACCTTGATCGCCACCCTTCACAATGGTCGACCACAAAGGATCGAAACCGAGGTTTTCGCCTTCGGCAAGTTACCGCTGGCGTTTTCGGCACGCTGTTTCACGGCCCGGCATTACGGGCTGAACAAGGACGATTGCCAATTCAAATGCCTCGAGTATCCGGAGGCGATGACCCTGAAGACGCGCGAAGGCCAGCCCTTCCTCGCGATCAACGGCATCCAGACCATGTCGGCGCAGACGTATAATCTGCTCGCCGAAGTGCCGGAAATGCTGAAGATGGGTATCGATATTCTGCGCATCAGCCCACAACCGGAACACATGGTCGACATCATTGCCGCCTTCGACGCCGCCCGACGCGGCGAGACGGTCAGCCCGGACATGACGAGCTGGGCCAGAGACGGGATGGTCGACGGTTATTGGTTCGGCGAACCCGGCATCGCGTCGCATCATCAAGTAGCGCTCTCACAATTGCAGCATGTGCAAGGAGTTTGAACATGGCCGACAAGATATCGCTGACCATCCCGAAATTCCAGCTGCCAAAGCTGATATCGACGATCGGTTGCAAGCTGCCACAGTGGCCGCACTCCCTGGCGCTGATTGCCGGTCTGAACACCGTCGTTAAACTCCGGCTCTTACCTGCGGATAGCCTCGAACTACTCGAAGGAAAAATTTTCCTTATCGAAGTCCTGGACACCGGCGGCCGCGCCAGCTTCACTTTCCGCGCCGGACTCTTCCGCCCGATTTTCGTCCTGCCAGACACGCCTGATCTCGCCTTCCGCGCCAATCTCTCGGCTTTCCTGCAACTGGCAGCACGACAGGAAGACCCAGATACCTTGTTTTTCAACCGGGAATTGTCGATTGAAGGCGATACTGAACTGGGACTGGTCGTCAAGAACATGCTTGATGCCGTCGAATGGCCGAAATTCCCTGAACTGCCGAAATTCCTCGGCATGCCGTCTTTTCGTCACTAAACAGTACCCAAAGTACGGCTTCCACTCACCAATCGCCCTGATGGGGAAACTAGGCTGATGCGTTGGCGCGCCCTATGGATCGCGCCATTCCAGCGCGAGCATCTGACCAGCGACCTGATCGCCGGGCTGGTCGTCGCGGTCATTGTCATCCCGCAAAGTCTGGCCTACGCCCTCCTCGCCGGTCTGCCGCCGCAGGCCGGCCTCTATGTCAGCATCTTTCCCGTCATCGCCTACGCACTACTGGGCAGCAGCCGCGTGCAGTCCGTCGGCCCGGTCGCCGTCACCGCCATCATGACCTATTCGGTCATCAGCCCACTGGCGACGCCAGGAACCCCGGAATATCTGTTGATCGCTGCCTCGCTCGCCCTGCTTTCCGGACTGCTTATGCTGGCTTTCGGTCTCCTGCGTCTCGGTTTCCTTTCACAACTGCTTAGTCGTCCTGTCATCAGCGGCTTCGTTTCCGGCTCGGCCGTGCTTATCGTCATCAGCCAGATCAAATCGCTACTCGGTATCGCTGTATCAGGAACAACGACCTGGCAGATCCTGGCTTCGATCATCGACCATTCCTCCGAAACACGGCCAATGACCCTGCTGATCGGACTGACGTCACTGGTCATTCTCATGGCCACGCGCAAATGGCTGGGGCGGTCACTTGTCTTGCTCGGCATGCCATTAAAAGCCGCCGATTTCTGCGTCCGTCTGAGTCCATTGCTTCTCCTCGCCGCCGCCACTGCGCTGGTCATCGCTCAGGATCTCGATCGCTTGCATGGCGTCGCCGTCGTCGGCCAGCTTCAGGACGGTCTGCCGACTTTCGAGTTCTTCATGCCCGATTACGCCTCGCTTCAAAGCCTAGCCATACCGGCCCTTGTTCTCGCATTCATTGGCGCCGTCCAGGGCATCACCATGGCCCAAGCGCTTGCCGCCAAACGCCGCGAGCGCGTCGACGCCAATCGCGAGCTTGTCGGACTCGGCGCGTCCAACATCATTGCCGCCTTTTACGGCGGCATGCCGGTTGGCGGCGGCGTTTCGCGCACGGCGGTCAATGTCGCTGCCGGCGCCCAGTCCCCTTTGGCCAGCATCGTCACGGCCCTCGCCATGCTCGGCATCGTCGCCGCCGGAACGCACGGATTCGCCCGTCTTCCGCTCGCGGTTCTCGCCGCCAATATCGTCCTTGCCGCCGCCTCCATGATTGACATCCAAGGCCTCCGCCAGGCTTGGTCCTACGACCGGGCGGATGCGTTGGCCTTGATCGGAACCGCCCTCGGCGTCATCCTTTTCGGCCCGGAACTCGGCATCGTCACCGGCATTGGCTTGTCCCTCGCCTCGCTGTTGATTCGCACCGGTTCGCCGCATATCGCCGTTGTCGGACGCATCGCCGGTACCGAACATTTCCGCAATGTCGAACGTCACGGCGTCGAAACACTTCCCGGCGTGCTTTTTCTGAGAATTGACGAGAACCTATATTTCGGCAATCTGAATCCCATCGAGGCCCGCCTGACTACTGAACTGGGCAAAGCACCGGACACCCGCGATGTGGTGCTTATCATGAGCGCCGTCAATCGTGTCGACACCACGGCGATGGAAGTACTTACTGACATCAATCGCGACCTATACATTCAAGGTATCCGCCTGCACCTGGCCGAGGTCAAAGGCCCTGTGCAGGACCGGCTGACCCATTCTCCGCTCTGGAAATCGCTGAGTGGCAAGGTGTATCTTTCTGCCAATGACGCTTTCGCTGCGCTCGTAAAACATTAGCGCCCTCCATCGCCATTTCGTCGCGCCGGAACTCGCGAGCCGATCGATAGTCAACTTCTCGTGGTTAGCTCTGCTTGTGCACAATATTCACCCCTACAGCAAAATCCGAACTTGCAACACGCGCCGAACCGATTTCCAGTGAGGTCCTCATGAAATCCGACACGAAAATCGTCACCCTCCTCAACGATCTGCTTGCCGGCGAATTGACGGCCGTCGACCAGTACCTTTATCACGGCGAAGCCTATTCCGACATGGGACTGACGCAGCTGGCCGAGAAAGCGCTGCACGAATCTGAACACGAACGGGCCCATGCACGCGCCATGATCCAGCGCATCCTGTTCCTTGAAGGCAAGCCCGACCTGTCGCGCCGTCATAAACTGCATCTTGGCAAGACCGTACCCGACATGCTCCAGTGCGACCTCGGCGTCGAAACCCGGACTGCCGCTAACCTCAAAAAAGCCATCGCCGCCTGCGAAAAGCTTGGCGATTATGTCACCCGCGACATGCTCGCGGTTCAGCTTGAAGATACCGAGATGGACCACGCCTACTTTCTTGAAAAGCAACTGCGCCTGATCGAATTGGTCGGTTTACAGAATTACCTGCAAAGCCAGATGAATCCCGCCACGCCAGCCTGAGGCTACGTCATGGAAATCGATAAGCGCAGCATCGAAACGCTGAACCGGGTACTTAAGATTGAATTGACATCGATCAACCAGTATTTTCTGCATGCCCGCATGTTCGGCCATTGGGGCCTCGGCAAGCTCAATGACTACCAGTACAGGATCTCGATCCGTGCCATGAAAGACGCCGACAAGCTGATCGAGCGTGTTTTCTTTCTCGAAGGCTTACCCAACCTGCAAAGCTTCGGCAAACTGCAAATCGGAGAGAGTCCCCAGGAATGTCTGGAAGGCAACCTGAAGCACGAAACCGAGGTGCATCGCCCCTTGCTGCTTGAGTCAATCGGCCTTCTTGAGGGTTTGCGCGATTACGTCAGCAGGGATCTGCTCGAAGACATACTCGAGCATTGCGAGGAAACCATCGACTGGCTTGAAACCCAGCAGCAGTTGATTCAGCAAATCACGCTTCAGAATTACCTGCAGGCACAAATCGGTGTCGAGGATAGCTGAGGCTTTGGCTACAAGAGCTCCATGTACGTCTGCATATGCAAAGCAGTGACTGAGCGGCAAATCTATGCAGCGATCAAGGCTGGCGCACATTCCCTGAAGGAATTGCGTCGAAAACTGGGCATCATTGACGAATGCGGGCAGTGCGCGTCAAGCGCAAAACATTGTCTCAGAAAAGCCTGTCAGGAACGCGCCAACCTCAAATAACGACAAAGCCGGCTGACATCAGCCGATGCTCCCCTCTTCCGACTCATAACTATCCAGACGGGTGCCACACTGTCGGCAAAAGTGGTCATCCGCCTCCAGACCTTCCGTCAGGCACTGCTTGCACGTCCGCGTCGTTAGGCGATGCACATGATGACGGCCTGCGGTCAACTCCGCTGTCACGATTCCTGTCGGTACGGCCAGGATACCCCAGCCCATCAACATCATGCAGGAAGCCAGTGCGCGCCCGAGGTCGGTTTTCGGCGTAATGTCGCCGAAACCGACGGTCGTCATCGTCGTGATTCCCCAGTAGATCGCCATCGGAATGCTGGTAAACCCGTTTTCTGGACCTTCGATCACATACATCAGGGTGCCGCAGACAAGGACCGCCATCAGCACCACAGAAAGGAACACCAGTATCTTGCGCCGGCTGGCAGCCAAGGCGTTCGCCAGATAAAGGTATTCGCCGAAATACTGCGTCAGCTTGAAAACACGGAATATGCGTAATAAACGCAGCACGCGCACGTCGATCAATGCATGCAATCCCGGCACGAACATCGCTAAATAAGTCGGCAGAATGGAGAGCAGGTCGACGATGCCGAAAAAGCTGGTTGCATAGCGCATCGGCCTCGGCGTACATAACAACCGCGCGATGTACTCGATCGTGAACAACAGCGTAAAGAACCATTCCAGCGCCAGTAGCTGAGTATGGTATCGCTCGGCAATGGCGGCCACACTGTCAAGCATGACGATAATGAGTGACAGGATGATCGCTATGATCAAGCCAATGTCGAAATACCGACCGGCTCGCGTGTCGGCCTCGAAAATGACAATGTAAAGACGATGCTTCCAGTCTGGCCGAATCTTCAGAATGTTCATATTTTCATGACTCATTGTCTATTCGCTTTAGAATAACGAATTCTTGGACTTGGGAGAAAATAATGTCGGTAAAACCAAACCAGCTATCACGTTGGACTACTCCCTTTAGTCAAACCGAGCTCTACACTTTTCACAACGCCGTCGATGATTATGGAGTTCTCGGCTTTTCCATACAGCGTTCAGACGGTAGCAAAGAATCCGCCTGCCTGCTTGTCAGCGAAAAAGAGCATACGCAAAGGGTCATGTATCAGCTCTTCCAAAACGGTGCGCTTTACGAACCCTTTACTTCGGCGATAGCGGTCGGGGCTCTTCGGCCGGGGGATATCGCGCTCGATGTTGGTGCTCATGTCGGTTATTTTTCGACGCTCTTTCGCTTGTGTGTCGGAGAAACCGGCGGGGTTTTTGCCTTTGAGCCCATGCCGGGCACCTATCGGCGCCTGCTGCAAAACATCCTGGGAAATAATTTCCGTAACGTCATGGCGTTGCCTCTAGCGCTCTCCAACGAGACCGGAGAAGCCCGGTTTTATATTGACGCCAACAATGAAGGCGAGAGTTCATTGATGATTCGCCCAGGACTGGATTCATGTGTCGTCCAGGTAACAAGCCTAGATGACATATTCCACAATTTCTTGAGCCAGCGACCGCGGGTTCTGAAGCTCGATGCAGAAGGTGTCGAACTCAAGATCCTGCACGGGGCGCAATCATTCTTCAACACGCATGCGCCTGATCTTGTGATTTGTGAACACAATCGAGGCGCACTCCAAAATGCCGGCATTTCTGTCCACGATTTGCGGCAATTTTTTGAGACCCGGGGGTACCGGAGCGGAATGATCAATAACGGGCACGGCATGGAAATGAATGGCGCAACCTTCTATCGAATGGTCGAACCGGGCGAGCCATTTCAAGCCGATGATTACGGCTACGTTTTCAATCTGCTATTCGTGCGCGAAGAAAGCGGGCTTTATCCCGAGAAGATGGTTTGACTCAGCAAAAATCCAGGAATTAGCTCGGCATTAAGTGCGCAATCTCGCGGTCTGTTGTCGCATTAGGTTCCGTACACCTCAGTGTCCTCCACGAGAGCCAAGCCGATTTCCTGAAATTTTTCCCGCGCCTCGGGCAAACCTTGGGTATCAACAACGAGGTAGGCCTCCCCGTTGTGGTGCGGACCGAGTCCGTAAGCACTCGTAAAATTCACATTGGCGTTGACGATTCGCTTGAGCAGTTCATCCAGACCGCCCGGATTATCCGCCATTCGCACCACCGAGATTTCTCTCAGAGCCGCCGATAAGCCTTCCTCGTTCAACCTGCGTTGGGCGAGAGCGGGATTCGAAACCACGAGATTGAGAATTCCCCAACCGTTAGCGGTATGGTTAAGGTGCATCGAACGGATATTGATCTGCGCCTCGCGCAGGATACGGGTGACATTTTCCAGCCGCCCCAGCCTATTTTCGAGAAAAACTGAAACCTGAAAGGTCATGTGCTTCTCCTGTTTTTTAGTTCGTTCGCCGATCAACCACGCGCACGGCCTTGCCTTCCGATTTGGGGATTGACCCCGGCTCGACCAGTCGGATGATGGGCCGTGTCAGCACTTCGTCGCGAATAAGATGCGTCATGTGCTTCTGCAACCGATCCAGATACGCTACATCACCGTTGAACCATTCCTTCTTGACTTCGACCTCGACGATCATCTCGTCCTGTTCGTCGATCGTGTCCAGCGTGATCCGGTAGTCGTCGCCGACTTCCGGCAACTTCATGAGGATGCCTTCGACCTGCATCGGGTAGATATTGCAGCCCTTGACGATGAACATGTCGTCGGAACGGCCGCTGATCCGGTCGAGCCGGCGGTGGGTCCGTCCGCAACGACATTCTCCAGGAAGAAAGCGCGTCAGATCACGGGTGCGATAGCGAAGGAAGGGCATGGCCTGCCGGTCGAGCGTAGTCATGACCAGCTCGCCGATCTCTCCCTCGGCCACCGGCTGTAGCGTTTCCGGATCGATGATCTCGACCAGGAAAGCATCCTCCCAGACGTGCAGGCCGTTCTGCTCGGTGCACTCAAACGCCACGCCCGGGCCGTTCATTTCCGAAAGGCCGAACGAATTGTAAGCCTTCACGCCGAACATCTCTTCGATGCGTCGGCGGTGTTCCTCAGTATGTGGCTCGGCACCGATAACCAGCGTATGCAGTTGGGTATCCCTACGGGGATCAAGGCCTTCATCCTCGAAAACCTCGTGCAACCGGCCCAGGTAGCTCGGAATGGCATGGGCGACGGTCGTTCCGAAATCCTGCATGAGCTTGATCTGGCGGACACTGTTGCCGGCCCCGGCAGGAATGCTCAGGCAACCGAGCCGTTCGATGCCGTACTGAAATCCGAGCCCGCCAGTAAATAGCCCGTAGCCGCAGATATTCTGGAAGACGTCGCTATCCCGTACGCCGGCGGAATAGAGCGAGCGCGCCATCAGGTTCGCCCAGCTGTTGATATCGTGACGGCTGTGATAGATCGCCGTTGCGCTGCCGGTCGTCCCGCTCGAGCTGTGCAGGCGAATGACTTCCTTCTTGTCGACGGCAAGAAATCCCCAGGGAAATTGGTCGCGTAGTTGTGCTTTACTCGTAAACGGCAGCCCACGTATCTCCTCGATCGAGGTTAGGCCTGAATCCGCAAGATGCCGAATCTCCGGAACACCGGCATAAAACGGTGATTTGGCCGCTTGCCGCAACGTCGCGTTCAAACGTTCGAGCTGGAAGGTTTCCAGTGATTTCCGGTCGAGGGTTTCGAGTTCTTGTTCCCAGTACATGGTTTCTCGATCAATCAATGAAATGGCATGCAGTATAAACGGGGCAGCCGTTCCCGGTCTGCCCCGTTGATTGCGTTGCGGCTACGATTTTGTCGTTCGTCTGAGAAAGCGCCTATTTCTCGGGAAAGCAGGCGGCGAGATGAGCCGGATCGGGCTGCTTCGAGAATCGACTGACTACAATCGTAAACAGTAATGACACCGGCACCGCGAAAATCAGCGGATCGATATCCTTGAACGGTGTTCCGGCCCCCAGTGACGGGACGCCAAAAAAGAGGTTAGCGAGCCCCAACGGCTTGGATACTTTCTCGAAGACGAAGAAAAGAACAAACAGGCTGACCAGAAGACCACTGATGAAACCGCTGGTCGCGCCAGCCCGGGTTACGCCGCGCCAAAATAACCCCAATGTGTAGATCGCCAAAAAACTGCCCGCACACAAACCAAAAAACAGGGAAGTGCCGTTGACGATGATCGTCGCGCCACTCTTGAAAAAGCTTGGCAGGAAGTACGCGGTCAAGGTGGTAAACAGAATGGCAACCAGCATCGCAACGCGAATGACGCTGACCGGCCGCTTGGACTTGATCCCCATCCCCTTTTCCATGATGTCGTGGCCGATTGCCGAACCCATCGTGTGGAATTGCGAACTCATTGTCGACATCGCCGCGGCAAGCAGGGTAATCATGAATACGGCGGTGTACCAGTCGGGCATGGTCTCCTTGATGAACAGCGGAATCACGTTGTCCGGCGATCCCGCCGCCGCGACGGCAATCTTGCCGGCGGACTCGAAAAAGAACACGTTGGAGAGGGCGCCGACGATGAAGGCCACACCCGTCATGAACATGATGAAGACCGCGCCGATGACGACGCCGCGATTGAGTTCGCGGTCGCTTTTCACCGTCATGAAGCGGACCACCAGTTGCGGTTGAGCCAGCACGCCGATACCGACGCCAAGCACGACCGTCGAAATCAGCGTCCACCACAGCGGCGAGAACAGTTCCGGCATCGCCGTCCACCCGCGGTGCCCGCGACCGACCAACGCGGCCGGCACCTTGTCGGCCATCGCGGTCAGTTGCTCGTGCGCCGGCACGACGCCGCCGAGAGCGCTATAGGTGAACCACAGCAGCACCACCATGCCCACCAACATGATGCCGCCTTGGAAAGCGTCGGTATACAGCACGCCTTTCATGCCCCCCATCATCACATAGCAGCCGACAATGGCAACAATGGTCAGCAATGCCATATTCTGCGATAGCCCAAGCGCCACCGTGAGAAAACTGACCCCACCGAGCATGACGGCGCCAGCGTAAAGCGGCATGGCCATAAAAATCATCGCCGCGGCCGCGACTTGCAAAAATTTTGAGTCGAATCGCTTACCGAGAAATTCCGGAAACGTATGCGCGTCGAGCTTGTGTCCCATGGCCCGGGTGCGTTTGCCGAATACGACAAAGGCGACGAAAATGCCGAGAAAAATGTTGAGTACCGTCAGCCACAGGATACCCATGCCGAAGACGGCCGCCGCGCCGCCGAAACCGACGATTGCGGCTGTTGAAATGAAGGTCGAACCGTAGGAAATGGCCATGATCACCGGATGCACCTTGCCTCCGGCCAGCAGAAAATCCTTCGAACTGCTTGTCTGTTTAAATCCCAGGTAACCCAGGCCGGCCGTGATAGCAAGATAAATCAGGGTCGTGACCGTTACTGTCGAGTTCAATTGACCTCTCCCTTTTCCCATTCTTCTTCTTCGGCAATTTCCCGTGCTTCTTCTGCCGGTCCCGGTTTGTTCCAGTTCATAAAACCGTATGCTGCGCATAACGCAGTGGTTCCCAGCGACAGGATGAATGCCAGACTCACCCCCCAATCCCCCAATCCAAGCATCGCTTCCCCCTGTTGCTTGACCGACTGTTCAGTCGGGCCTGATTATGAAAAGACCTGCGTATTACCTATCCTGCCAATGAATCAGAACGGTAAATCCCCTTACCTAATACCGCACAAAAAAACGCCCATTCCTTGAGATAAGCTTGACGAATTTCTTCTTGCGCTCGTCCGGCTTCGATTTCAAGCATGACGTCCTTGCGCGTTTTGGTCAGCAGCCATTTGATGAGTTCAACCAGATCTTCCCGGGCAAATGCCAAGCGCGAACCGTCAAGATCGTCGAACAAGTCGGAAAAATGTTTTTCGAAGACCGCCTGGGCCTGATTTGCCAACTCATCTCGCGGCAAACGGGCAATGCGCACGATCAGGCCAAGCATCTCCGGATGCATCAGATACCACTCGATGGCGATACGCGACACGGTCATGAAGCGCTCAAGAATATCGTCGGGCAAGGGTGTGCCGGAAACCTCCAGCTGCTGTCGGATGTAATGATAAAGCGCCCCCCACGCATGCTCCATGCAATAGAGGTAGAGATCCTCCTTCGAGGCGATGTATTCGTATAGCCCGCCTTTGGAAATTCCTGCGGCAGCAACGATACGATCGAGCGATGCGGCGTTGAAGTCGTTGGCCCCGAATTCAGCCAGAGCCCCCAAAACAATCGCGTCTCGTTTATCCGGGTGGATCTGGAAAAAGACTGGTTTCATCGCCACTCACCGACTGAAGAGTCGGCAGAATTTAGCCTGTCGACCTAGCCGTGTCAATCGCAACCCCGCAGATAACGGCACAAACCCTGCAAGATGCCATGAAAAAGCGGCCATTTAACAACAATGTCAATCCTGCGCTGTTTTTCTGGCTTTTTTGCCTCTGGAAGAAGAAATGTCGGCTCTTGCCCTCCTCAATTCCATTGGCCCCTTCAGGTCCTTGCTCTACCGTTCAGCCATGCGCGTTTCATGATGATTCTTGGCTTCCGCTGGAGAACGTACACCTAACGGGGCTATGATTTTTTCAATAATTCTTTCAGGTTGGCAAAAGGTTGCGACATTGCTCGCTCAGGTTTGCTTTTTCCAACAATCGTGCCAGACCTTCTCGACGCCGCCTCATCAAGTTCGCGAGAATGTTCGTTGTCGTGGCAATACAGGCAAAGAAGTTCCCAGTTGCTGCCATTCGGCGGATTATTGTCGTGGTTGTGATCGCGGTGATGCACCGTCAATTGCTGTAAATTCTCGCGCGTAAACTCCCGGGCACAACGCCCGCAAATCCAGGGAAAGAGTTTCAAAGCCTGCTCGCGATATCCTTGCTCCCGCTTCTGCCGACTGGCAATTGCTTCAGCAATGACGCGGTCAGTGTGCGCTCGCTTACGATCATCAACCGACAAGACAGTCTCCTTTCTTACGATTGCATCCGGTTCTACTGCGGCCTGAGTACAATACGACAAACCCTATTTTTAGGCTACAACCATGCCCTCCGGGAATCGCGCAGTCGTCCTTAAACTTCTCTTTGCCACTTTTTTCTGGGGTGGCACTTGGATTGCCGGCCGCGTCGTAGTTCAGGAGATGGCGCCTTTGGCAGCTGCGAGCTGGCGGTTTTGTATCGCCTCGCTCATCCTTGGTTTTCTGGTCCTGATTCGCGAAGGCCGGCCGCTCTGGTCATTCCGGGATTGGTTATTCATGACCGCGCTCGGGCTATCCGGCATTTTTTGTTACAACCTCTTTTTCCTGTACGGATTGCGGCTTGTCGAAGCTGGCCGAGGCGCGCTGGTCGTTGCATTTATTCCCGCTCTCATCGCCCTTGCTGACTGGCTGTTTTTTCGAACGCCGATGACATCGCGCAAAGCCTCTGGCGTTTGTCTGGCACTGCTCGGCTGCCTTCTGGTCGTTACCCGCGGACAACTGCTAATGCTCATTCACGGTGGAATCGGAGTCGGTGAGTGGTTACTTCTCGGCTGTGCATTTACATGGACAGCTTATACCCTCCTCACGCGCCATCAATCGCGCCATTTTACAGCGCTGGCCATGACCTTCGGCGGATGCTTCACTGGATGGCTGATGCTAACCGCAGCTGCTCTCGTCAACGGCAGCCTGTTCGCTTTCGAGGGTGTAACTTGGCACGGCTGGTCAAGCCTGATTTTCCTCGCCGTTTTCGGGACCGTCGTCGCCTTTACCTGGTATTCGGATGCGATCAAACGGATCGGTAGCGTCCGCACGGCTGCTTTCATTAATCTCGTCCCTATCTTTGCCGTCCTCCAGGGCGCCCTTCTTCTCGACGAACGTCTCGGTGTCGCCGTGTTGGCAGGCGGAGCCATCGTTCTTTTCGGAGTTTTTATTACCAACCAGCCCCAGCGATCGGAAAATGTGCCAATTCCCGAATCCGCCACTGGACAACCGCTTCACAACGAAGGTGACGATTGATTCGCCCCGAAAAACGATACACTTCCCCTGTGGTTTGTTTATTTCCTTGGTAGTGCCAAATCTGGCTCTTGCAATCAGGAGGTTTGATGTATCCGTCGATCATTACCGAAATCGATAGTTCGGTCGGTATCCTGACCCTGAACCGCCCCGAACGCCACAATGCGCTCGACGAACAACTAGTCGCCGAGATCACCCGCGCCTTGGGCGAGTTCGAGGCCGACCCGCAGGTGCGGGTCATCGTCATTTCGGCCAGCGGACGCAGTTTCTGTGCCGGCAGCGACATTGATTGGATCAAGCGCATGGCCGGTTTCACCCCACAGGAAAGCCAGGTCAAAGCACAAATCTTCGCGCGCATGTTCTCGCGACTCCACGAACTATCCAAACCAACCATCGCCCGAGTGCAAGGCTCGGCCCTCGGTGGCGGCGTCGGACTAATCGCAGCCTGTGATGTTGCTGTCGCCACCTACGACGCTCAGTTTGCGCTGACGGAAGGTCGACTCGGGCAGCTTCCCGCCTTATCCTCCCCCTATATCCTCGCGGCCATTGGCGAACGACAATGCCGTCGCTATCTGCTTTCCGGGGAGCGCTTCTCGGCTAACGAAGCCTATCGGATCGGACTGATCAACGAGATTGTTCCCGGCGAAGAGCAACTCGACGACGCTATCGGAGAAATTATCGATTCGTTTCTCAAGGGAAGTCCGGGCGCGTTGTCTGGCTGCAAGGCGCTGATCCAGACCATTTCCGGACAACCGATCGACGATTCGACAATTGAAGAGACTATTCAGCGCCATTTGCAAACGCGTCACAGTGCTGAAGGCGACGAGGGGCTCGCAGCCTTTCTTGAGAAAAGAAAGCCGAACTGGGCAGAATAATTCCGGTCTTATAGCAACGTAGGTATCCGACGGACGCAGGTAATGAACCAGTACAAAGAGATGAACATCATCGAGTCGCCGTGCAACAGTCAATGCAAGCTCGTCGATGATATGAGTTTTTGCGTGAGTTGTTTCCGTACCCTCGATGAAATCACACTTTGGACGCGCATGACCGAAGCTGAGCGTCAGGAAATCCTCGATTCGGTCCCACAACGGCGCCGGGATAGACAGGCATGAGCGAAAATCGTGACGATTATCCGTGCATCGGGGTTTGCCAAGAAGATCCTGAGGGCAAGTATTGCCTCGGCTGCGGGCGCCCCCTCGATCCTGTTTTACCCCACCACCCCATCAACAATCAGCCCACCGACAATTTGCCACCTTTACGAACACCAGTTGGTTCCCGGAAATCCCCGGAAGCAAGATAAATTGTACGGACGTGTCACGGCAAACACCTCTTCTGTCCTGACTTTGACGGACGACAGGCTGAATTCGTAACGCTCGCTATCGGATATCCGGCCTCAACGCCGTCTCAACCAGTCTCACCCAATAACTGATCCCCACCGCCAACACATCGTCGTTGAAATCGTAATGCGGATTGTGCAGGGAACATCCGCCGCTGCCAGCGCCGTTTCCTAGCCAGACGTAGCAACCGGGCTTGTTCTGCAACATATAGGCAAAATCCTCCGCACCCATCGACGGCGTTTCGTTTTTACGTACCCGCGCTTCGCCACAAATGTCGATGGCGGCCTGCAGGCACAGCCTGCTTTCGGCCTCGGTGTTTACGGTCGGAGGATAACGGCGGTCGAAATTGACGCCGATCTGCGCACCGAATGCGCCGGCGATCCCGTTGCACAAACGTTCGATCGATTGCTCGACGATATCCTGCACTTCGGGTTTGAAGCTGCGAATGGTTCCGCGCAACACCGCTTCGTCGGGAATGATGTTCAACGCGCTCCCCCCATGGATTTGTGTGACGCTGACCACCGCCGCCTCGCAAGGATGGACATTGCGCGATACGACCGTCTGCAGCGCGAGGACCAACTGGCTGGCGACAACCAAGGGGTCCACGCCCTGATTCGGCATCGCCGCATGGCACCCGTGACCGCTCACGCTAATCTCGAAGGCACAGGTCCCTGCCATCACCGGTCCCGGCATCACGGCCATTTCCCCGACCGGAATCCCCGGCCAATTATGCAGGCCGAACACGACGTCCATCGGAAATTGCTCGAAAAGTCCATTCTCGATCATCACTGCGGCACCGCCTTCCGACTCCTCGGCGGGCTGGAAAATGAAATACACCGTACCGGAAAAGTCGACCTTGTCCCTGTTTTCAGCCAGATAGCGCGCAGCGCCGAGCAGTATTGCCGTGTGCCCATCGTGACCGCAGGCGTGCATTTTTCCAACCTGCGTCGAGGTATGCGGGAAATCGTTTTTCTCCTGCAGTGGCAACGCATCCATATCCGCACGTAGACCGATGCTGCGCGCCCTGTTTCCTGAATCGTTTCCGTTGTGCAGGACGCCGACGACCCCTGTTCCCGCCAGCCCTCGATGCACTTCGAGACCGTAGGATGCCAATTCTTTGGCGACAATATCCGAGGTTCGCGTTTCATTGAACGCCAGCTCGGGATGCGCGTGTATATCTCGCCGGATAGCGGCAATTTCCGGCAAAAAGAGGATGTTTAGGGTATTCATGGCTACCTTTTCGTGACGCAGACGCTTAGTTTATCGCGAAAGCTTTGCTTTTCATGGCCGTGTCAAGGCAACGCTTGCACAGGCACACACAAAGAAAGATCTCACGCCTTGCGAATTGGTTGCGGAGCATGCGCGATAATTCCCTCTAACACGAAAGGGCAAAAGGGAAGTGTTCGTTTTTGTCAGGCTGCTTGCCCGTGAACATCGCGATCCGCTATTCTCATCAATATGCACCTCATCATCATCAGCGGCCTATCCGGTTCGGGCAAATCCATCGCTTTAAATTTGCTCGAAGACGCCGATTATTTTTGCGTCGACAATTTGCCCTCGCAATTGTTGCCGCCATTGATCGATCAACTCAAGCAGGAAGGTTACGACAAGGTCGCGGTTGCCATCGATATTCGCGGCGGCAACAGCATCGCCATGCTGCCGCAGCAGCTTTCCGAACTTCGCGCGAATCCCGAATTGAAATTCCAGTTTCTTTTCTTGGACGCGAAATTCGAAACCTTGCGCAAGCGTTATTCGGAAACCAGGCGTCGGCACCCCTTGGCAAATCAACACCGTACGATTACCGAAGCCATCATCGAGGAGCGACTCCGCCTCGCCCGTTTGGCCGATCTTGGCCACCACATCGACACCAGCGATCTCAAGCCGCATGCCCTCCGGGACTGGATTCGGCAGTACATCGCCGGACAGGCTTCACAGGAACTAACCTTGTTGTTTGAGTCGTTCGGTTTCAAGAATGGCGTTCCCCTCGACGCAGAACTGGTCTTCGACGTGCGCTGCCTGCCCAACCCCTTCTATGAAACGGCCTTACGGCCGCTGACCGGACGCGACCTACCGGTGATCGAGTTTCTCGAAGCCGAACCGGAGGTCGTTCGCATGCGCTCCGACATTGCCCGCTTTGTTTCCGACTGGTTACCCAGTTATATCCGGGACGGAAGAAGTCATCTGACTATCGGCATTGGCTGTACCGGTGGGCAGCACCGCTCGGTGTATCTCACGGAATGGCTGGCAAAACAGACCTGGAAAGTGCCCCGAGTCCTAGTTCGACACCGCGAACTGCCACCCGACCCGCGCGCAGGTTCCTGATGCCCTGGATTACCCTTTTCCGCCCCGGCGACTGGCTCCTCGCGGCGATTGGCGTAGTCATTTGCGCGCTTTCGTTCCCGTTGGCCTGGCACGGCGGTAGCGCCGACAAAGCCGTCGTCAAACAGGGGGGGCAGGTTTTCGTCGAACTTGATCTATCTCGCAATCGCAGTATCGACGTTCCAGGCCCGCTCGGCATCACCAGAATCGCGGTCGAACGCCGACGGGTACGCGTCGTCTCCGACCCCGGCATCCATCAATACTGCGTCCGCCAGGGCTGGCTTGAGCGTGCCGGCGAAATCGCCATTTGCGCGCCGAATCAGGTCAGTGTACAGGTCACGGGAAGCAGGGAGGCCTATGACTCGCTCAGTTACTAGACTGACCGCGACTGCGGAGGATCACCGCATCGCCCAGCTTACGGCGGCGGCGATCGGGCTGGCGCTGATCGATGCGGCGATTCCCCTGCCCCTGCCCGGAATCAAGCCGGGCCTTTCCAACATCGTGACCCTGATCGTTCTCGCCCGCTACGGATGGTTCACGGCGGCCTGGGTGAGCGGATTACGCGTCTTCGCCGGCAGCATTCTGCTCGGGCAATTCCTGACGCCCGGTTTCTTCATGAGCCTGACGGGTGCCATCTTCAGTCTGGTCGTACTTGGTCTGGCCTTTCGCTTGCCTTCTTCTTGGTTCGGCCCGATCAGCTGGAGCATTCTCGCCGCTTTCGCGCACATCGGTGGGCAACTGGTGCTCGCTCGCCTGTGGTTGATCCCCCATAACGGCCTGTTTTATATGGTGCCGATTTTTGCCGCTGCGGCGTTGACCTTCGGTATCATCAACGGCCTGATCGCGGCACGTTTGCTGAGCTCCCCCCTCGACAACGCGGCTGCCCCTGCAAGGAGTTGAGATGCCTACCAAAACCCTGTGCCTTGCCTTGACCGGCGCTTCCGGCATGCCCTATGGGATCCGCCTACTCGAATGCCTGCTCGGCGCCGGCCATCAGGTCCAACTGCTCTACTCTCCAGCAGCACAAATTGTCGCGCGACAGGAAATGTCACTTGACCTTCCCAGCCGCCCGTCCGATGCACAAAATTTTCTCCGCGAGCGTTTCTCCGCTCTGCCGGGGAAACTCGACGTTTTCGGACGCGAGGAGTGGTTCGCGCCGGTCGCCAGCGGATCGAATCCGCCCGACGCCATGGTTGTCTGCCCATGTACGATGGGAACCCTGGCTGCCATCGCGCAAGGGTTGTCGAACAACCTGATCGAGCGCGCTGCCGACGTCGTACTCAAGGAAGGACGTAAACTGATTCTGGTTCCACGTGAAACCCCCTTCTCGGCCATCCACCTTGAAAACATGCTCCGCCTCTCCCGTGCCGGGGCGGTGATCCTGCCCCCTAATCCCGGCTTTTACCACCACCCCGAATCGGTCGCCGACGTTATTAATTTCGTTGTCGCCCGAATCCTCGATCAGTTGGGAATTGCTCACCAATTAATGCCGCGCTGGGGTAGCGCCAATCGAGAAGGACTTTGAGGCCAGGCTAGAAAGTATCCCAAGCAAACTTGACGATCAGCACACTGACCACCAGAAGGAAGACGCGACGCACGAATCCGCTGCCGTGACGCAGAGCGAGGTGCGTGCCAATCAGCGAACCGAGAATGTTGAACCCCGCCATGAGCACGGCCAGCAACGGCAAATACAGGCCGTTGGGCACGAAGAAGCCGATTGCAGCGAGATTGGTCGCGACATTGACAACCTTCGACGCCGCCGAAGCGTGCAGAAAATCAAAACCGAAAAAGCGGATAAACAGGAAAATCAGGAAACTGCCAGTTCCGGGGCCGAAAAACCCGTCGTAAAAGCCGATCGCACCACCGACGATCAAGGCATAAGCAAACTCCTTGTTCCCACTATGCTGCGGCCGGTGAACCGAGCCAAAATCCTTGCGCCGAAACGTATAAACAGCGGCACCAACAAGAAGAAAAAGGATCAGCGGACGCAATAGGTCGCGTGGTAGCCAACTGACCGCCATGGCGCCGAGATAGGAAAAAGCAAATGCGGCCGCAGCGGCCGGCAAGGTCGTCCGCCAGGGCATGCGTACCCGACACATGTAGCGCCAGGCGGCATTGGCCGTGCCGAAAACGCTGGCGATCTTGTTGGTACCGAACAAGGTCGCCGGCAATTCTTTCGGCAATACGGAAAAGAGCGCGGGAATCTGGATCAGCCCGCCGCCTCCAACCACCGAATCGATAAAGCCGGCAAACAGCGCCGCGCCGGAAAGTATCGCCAAAACGGAATAATCGAGGCCCAAAGCCTACTTTCCGATGCAGAAACGACCGAATATCTCGCCCAACAAGTCGTCGGGCGTGAATTCTCCGGTAATCGCAGACAAGGCGTTTTGCGCCAAGCGCAATTCTTCGGCAAACAATTCCAAGTGGGGCAGTTGCGCCTGCGCGGCGTCGATATGCTCACAGGTTTCGGCTAATGCGCGCAGATGGCGTTCGCGGGCAATGAACACGTCCTCAGACGGATGCCAGCCGGCGATGCGCAGCAGTTCCTGACGCAATAAATCAATGCCTTCGCTGGTTTTGGCAGAAAGGGAAATGGCAATCTCTTCGCCTTCTTCATGGCGTTCCGCCGATCGTCCGGCAAGGTCGACCTTGTTGTAGATCGTGATCCGCGCCGGCCCGCCTGGCAGCCGGGAAAGAATTTCGCGTTCGGCGTCGCCGACACCGTTGCGGGCGTCTACCAGAAGGACAATCACGTCGGCGCGTTCCATCTCGCGCCAGGAGCGTTCGATACCAATTTTTTCGACTTCGTCGTCGGTACTGCGCAAACCGGCCGTGTCGACAATATGCAGCGGAATTCCCTTCACTTGCAGTGAACCGCGCACTACGTCGCGCGTCGTGCCGGCCACCGGCGTGACGATGGCTAGGTCGTCCCCGGCCAGGCAGTTGAGCAAGCTCGATTTGCCGACGTTCGGCTGACCGGCGAGCACGACGTGCAGGCCGCTTTGCAGTAATTTTCCCTGCCCGGCACGATCGAGCACATTCGCCAGTTTTTGACGGAGGCGGTCCAGACGTCCAAAGGCATCGGCAGCTTCGAGGAAATCGACCTCTTCTTCGGGAAAATCGAGTGTCGCTTCGAGCAAGACCCGGAGTTCGGTCAGTTGCTCTAGCAACCCATAGATTTCCTTAGAAAATTCACCCTGTAGGGATCGGATCGCGCTGCGCGCGGCGGTTGTTGTTGACGCGTCGATCAGGTCGACGACGGCCTCGGCCTGCGCCAGATCCATTTTTCCGTTGAGAAAAGCCCGACGAGTAAATTCTCCCGGCTCCGCCAAACGGGCGCCAAGATCGAGACAGCGCGAAAGCAACATTTGCATGACCACAGAACCGCCATGGCCTTGCAATTCGAGTACGTCCTCGCCGGTAAAGGAATGCGGTGCCGGAAAATAAAGAATCAGGCCGCTATCGATGACACTTCTGTCAGCGGCATGAAAGTCGGCCAGTGTTGCCATCCTCGGCACTGGCCGTTTCCCGCAAATTTGCTCGGCCAAATCGAGCAGGTTGCCGCCGGATATGCGGACGATGCCAATGCCGCCCCGACCGGATGCGGTAGCGATGGCGGCAATGGTATCCGGATTAATTCTCCGGACAAACTTCGCCTCAGGCCTTGGCGTCATTGGCGGCTTTTCCGCCGTTTTCGATCATCCGCGTGATTTGCCATTGCTGGCCAATCGAAAGAACGTTGTTGACCACCCAGTAAAGCACCAGGCCGGACGGGAAGAACATGAACATGGCACCGAAGATGAATGGCATCATCATCGTCACCTTAGCCTGAACTGGATCGGGCGGCGTCGGATTCAACTTGGTCTGAATCAGCATCGTCCCCATCATGATCAGCGGCAATACGAAGTAGGGATCCTCGGAAGACAAGTCCTTGATCCAGAGAATCCAGGGCGCATCACGCATTTCGACAGCCCCAAGTAAAGCCCAGTACAGTGCAATGAACACCGGAATCTGAACCAGGATCGGCAGACACCCCCCCAGCGGATTGATGTTTCGTGTCTTGTAGAGATTCATCATCTCCATGTTCAATTTCTGCTTGTCGTGGCCATAACGCTCACGCAAAGACATCATCAGAGGCGTAACTGCCTTCATTTTGGCCATCGACCGGTAGCTGGCCGCAGACAAGGGGAAAAACAGAATCTTGATGCCGACGGTGAGTAAGACAATCGCCCAACCCCAGTTACCCACTATTTTGTGGATGAACTCAAGGCACCAGAAAATCGGTGCGGCGACAATCGTCAGCCAGCCGTAGTCGACCACCAGCGGCAGGCCTTCAGCACCGATGCCACCTTCGGCCACCGGTTTGGCCAAGGCTTTGAGGTTTTCCTGAATTTGAGGGCCGGCGTAGAGCGAGACCGACTCGCTGACCTTGCTTCCAGGCGCGGCAACAGCCGTCGGGACGATGACGCCGGCGGCAACAACGGGCTTCACGCCGTTATCCAGATTGCGGACGTAAAACTCGCGCGCCAGTTTTTCCTGCGGAATCCAGGCCGAAACGAAATAATGCTGAATCATCGATATCCAGCCGTTGTCCGCCTTTTGATTGAATTTGGCACGACCTTTTTCGATATCTTCGAAACTGATTTTCTGGAATTTGTCCTGCTCGGTATACACCGCCGGACCGGTGAAGGTACTGACCATGAAGTTCTCGCCATCCGGCTTAACTGCATCGCGTTGCAACTGATAATACGCATGAGCGGCAATCTCGCTCTTGCTGCCGTTGTCGATTTCGTAAGTCAGGTTGATCAGATAGCTGCCACGGGTAAAAGTATAGACTTTCGTCACTTTCACACCGTTAACTATTGGCGCCTCCAGCTTGATCTGGATCGTTTTGGCATCCTTCGCCAGTTCGCGGTTCCCCCCGTCAATCTTGAACATGGTTTTGTGGGTTGGCAAACTCTCACCAATCAATCCGCTTTGGGCGACATATTGGTGTTTCGATTCGAAAAGCTGAAACAGTGCCTTCTTGTCCTTGGTTGCTTTGTAACGGTTCAGTTCAAGATTGACGATATCGCCACCCTGTGCGGAAATTGTCGCCGTAAACAAATCGGTGACAACATTCACGACTTCCCCTTTAGCCATTCCGGCCACCGTACCCGCACCCGGGACGAAGGAGGAATCCGTCCCCTTGGCGGAGGTCGTCGGAACGGGCACGCCGGAACCGCTTTGAGCGGTCGACGCGGCGACGGGCTTCGAATTCATTCTTGGATTTTTTTGCTTCTGCCAGGCATCCCAAAGCATGACCAGCGAAAACGTGAAAACAAGCACAAGAATCAGGCGACGGTTATCCATAAACTGCCTACATTAATCAGGGAACAGGATCAAAGCCACCCGGATTCCACGGGTGGCAGCGGAAAATTCGTTTGAAGCCGAGCGTCATCCCCTTGGCGGCGCCATATCGTTCGACAGCCTCGGCGGTATATTCCGAACAACTGGGGTAAAAACGACAACGACTCCCGAGAAGCGGACTTATCAGGTATTTGTAGATGCGTATCAAGGCCAGCAGCAACAATTTCATTGACGTGTCGTTCGTGAGATCGTCTTTGCAAGCAGCGACCGGATTTCATTGGCCAGTGCTTGCCGGTCCAGTGGGTCGACCTTGGCCATTAATCGCAAAACCAGGTCTCGCGCTGGAAGCTGACTGCGCGTTTTTCGGAAGCTCTCCCTCGCCAGGCGACGAACCAAGTTGCGATCCACCGCGCGCTTCAGGAGCTTTTTGGGTACTACGAGCCCCAATCGCGCTTCCGGAATTTCTTCAGCTCCGCGAAGGCGGTAATGTAACAGGAAATGCGGGCTTCTTATCGCCTTCCTGAAACCAAAAACGGATGAGAATTCATCCGTTTTTGTAAGTCTGTACTTTTTTGGAAATGCGGCGCCGCTTTTGACCGCTATCGCCTGCGGGTTCAAACGGCCAAGCGGTGGCGGCCTTTGGCACGACGAGCACGAATCACGGCACGACCGCCACGGGTTGCCATCCGAACGAGGAAGCCGTGGGTACGCTTGCGACGAATAACCGACGGTTGGTAGGTGCGTTTCATTTTATTGCCTTTGACGTCAAAACAAAGTGAGCCGGGGATTAAACAACTTAAGCGACTGTCTTGTCAAGCGATAATTTTATTCAAGGCTGTGGATAACTCAACCTCGACAGGTTAAAATCGACCTCTTTGTTTTTTCCGCTTTAGACCAGTTGTGTTTTTTTGATTTCCCGTTTTGTTTTCGGTGTGTCCATAACCTTGGATGAACTGAATTCTTCCGGCACGAAACGCAGGAAAACGACAGGATCGGTTGATGAATATATCTTATGAGTAGTTTCTGGAATGCCTGTCTGAAACAGTTCGAGCAAGAATTGCCTTCGCAGCAATTCAATACTTGGATTCGTCCTCTGCGCCTCGAGGGTGAAGACGATATCGCCGGTGGCTTGCGTCTTTTCGCGCCTAACGGTTTTATCCTGAAATGGGTCAAGGAGCGTTATCTGACCCGGATCGAGGAACTTGGTTGCGCTTATTTCACTACGCCAGTCTCCGTCTCCCTGATGCTGGGCGAACGGCAGGCGGCTTCGCCCAAGGTTGAACATAATAAACCTTCCAGTCAGCAAATTTCCGTACCGACGCCTACTGCCACGCCCGCCCGCCCGGCAACGGCCGTTTCTGTCGTCAATTCCTCATACGAGAAAACTCGCCTCATTTCGAGCTTTACGTTTGAAAACCTGATTGTTGGCAAGGCAAATGATTTAGCCCGTGCCGCTTCCATTCAGGTCGCTAACAACCCAGGGGGGATTACTTACAACCCCATGTTTATTTACGGCGGCGCTGGTCTCGGAAAAACGCACTTGATCCACGCTATCGGCAATCGCATCCTAGAATCCCACCCCGGTAAGGTCGTGCGCTATGTGCATGCCGAGGATTATTACTCGGACGTAGTACGTGCCTATCAGACGAAATCCTTTGACGCGTTTAAACGTTACTATCGCTCGCTCGATGTGTTGCTGCTTGACGACGTGCAGTTCTTCAATGGGAAGAATCGGACACAGGAAGAATTCTTTTTTGTTTTCAATGCTTTGATTGAAGCAAAGAAGCAAATCGTCATCAGTTGTGATACTTACCCGAAGGATATTTCAGGTCTCGAGGACCGTTTGATCACCCGTTTCGACTGGGGGCTGACCGTGCAGATTGAGCCTCCAGAGATTGAAATGCGCGTCGCAATCCTCAAGAAGAAGGCAGAAATCGAAGGCATCGAACTCAATGACGAGGTCGCGTTCTATATCGCTAAACATCTCCGCTCGAATGTCCGGGAACTCGAAGGCGCATTGAAAAAGGTCCTTGCCTATGCTTCGTTCCATGGCCGCGCGATTGATATGGATCTCGCGAAGGAATCCTTGAAAGACTTGATTGGCGCCGTAAATCGGCAAATCACCGTCGAGAACATCCAGAAAACTGTCGCCGATTATTTCAAGATCAAGGTCGCTGATCTCTATTCGAAGAAACGCACGCGGCAAATCGCGCGTCCACGCCAGGTCGCTATGTGGCTCGCCAAGAATTTGACATCACAAAGTTATCCTTCTATCGGTGAGGCATTCGGCGGTCGCGATCATACGACCGTTCTACATGCCGTGCGCACGATCGAATCCTTGCGTGTAAAGGATAATGAATTAAATCACGATGTTCATGTTTTGTTGCAGGTACTGAAAGGTTAACCTGCGTATGTATAAGTCTTCGAAATTATTGTGAATTACCTGTGGAAAACAATCGGGATTCTGGGTTGTGGACAAGTTGTCATAGTTTGTCCACACCTTAGTACAGAGGTTTTTCAGGCTCTTTTTTAATATTCAACCAATTGAAATTAAAGTAGAAAAATAGAATATTCACAGAATTATCTTTGACATAGTCTTTATAGGATTTATATATATATGCTTTTAATTAAAACCCTACGCGATCAACTTCTGACGCCTCTGCAATCAGTCTCCGGGATTGTCGAGAAAAGGCATACCTTGCCCATTTTGTCTAATGTTCTGCTTGAGAAAAAGGGAGAGCGTTTGACATTACTGGCAACGGATATAGAGATTCAGATAACGACTTCCACCGACGGTGCCTCCGCAGAAGCTGATACAGCAGTTACCGTCGGTGCTCGCAAGCTACAGGATATTCTCCGTTCCTTGCCCGATAATGCCGAGGTCAGCCTTTCTCTTGAAGACAAGAGAATGCAGGTTCGCGCTGGTAAAAGTCGTTTCAATCTTCAAACATTGCCAGCCGAAGATTTTCCGAGAATGGCGCTTTCCGATGGCGAAGTCAGAAATTTTACCGTGACGCAGAAACAGTTTCGGCATCTACTTGCCCAGACTTTATTTTCTATGGCAGCGCAAGATGTACGTTACTATCTGAATGGATTGCTTCTCCTTGTCGACGGTACTCAATTAAAAACAGTTGCTACCGATGGGCACCGGCTCGCATTTGCAAGTATGACCTTGGATGGGGTTGGTGATTTGCCGCGCCAAGAATTAATCCTTCCACGCAAGACTGTTCTTGAATTGAACCGTCTGCTCGGAGATAACGATGAGCCTTTGCAAATCGAACTGGCTTCAAATCAGGTTCGCTTCAAATTTGGACAGATCAATCTGGTTTCTAAGCTGATTGATGGCAAGTTCCCTGATTATGAGCGCGTTATCCCTGCAATTTTGAAGAACATGGTTACATTGAACCGGATGGCGTTGCTTCAATCCATGGTTCGCGCGGCCATCCTGACTAATGAGAAATTCCGTGGTGTGCGCTTGGTCTTGACGCCGGGAAGTTTGAAGATCATGGCGGCCAATGCTGAGCAGGAAGAAGCCCAAGAAGAACTAGAAGTGGATTATTCCGGTGATTCAATTGACGTTGGTTTCAACGTCGGTTATCTGCTTGATGTGCTTAACAACACATCCGCAGAGAACATTGAATGGGGATTCAACGATGCCAATTCAAGCGCACTGTTGTCCATTCCCGGTAACGACTGCTTCAAGTATGTCGTTATGCCGATGAGAATTTAACTCATCTGTTTAGTTGTCAGATACTTAAAAGTTTCACGTGAAACAGAAATTGGACCAAGCATGAGTGAAATTAATGGCGTGTCGCCAGCATACGATGAATCGAGCATCCAACAATTGGAGGGACTGGAGGCAGTACGCAAACGTCCCGGGATGTATATTGGCGACACATCTGATGGCACAGGTCTTCACCACATGGTTTTCGAGGTTGTGGATAACGCCATTGATGAGGCTCTGGCGGGTCATTGCGACGATATCGTGATTACCATTCATGCTGATAATTCGATTTCCGTTGCCGATAACGGCCGTGGTATCCCGACCGGCATCAAGTTTGATGACAAACATGAACCCAAGCGTTCTGCTGCCGAAATCGTTATGTGCGTATTGCACGCGGGTGGCAAGTTTAACCAGAACTCTTATAAGGTATCGGGTGGTTTGCATGGTGTCGGGGTATCCTGCGTCAATGCTCTTTCTAAGTGGTTGCGGCTGACGATTCGTCGTGATGGAAAAAAATACCAGCTCGAATTTAATCGCGGTCTGCCGGTGGATCGGCTCATCGAGATTCAAAACGGTGTAGAAGTATCTCCCCTCAAAATCGTTGGTTCGACGGAGAAGCGGGGAACGGAAGTGCATTTCATGGCCGACGAAGAAATTTTTGGCTCGGTTGAATTCCACTATGAGATCATCGCCAAGCGCTTGCGTGAGCTGTCTTTTCTCAATAATGGCGTCAAGATCCGCCTTTTCGATCAACGTTCCGGAAAAGACGAGGATTTTGCTTTCCTCGGTGGGGTCAAGGGTTTTGTCGAATACATCAATCGTTCGAAGTCGGTTCTTCACCCGAATATTTTCTTTGCCACCGGAGAGTCCGTTATACCCAACGGAATGATCAGTGTCGAAGTGGCAATGCAATGGAACGACACCTACGCGGAACAGGTTCTGTGTTTCACCAATAATATTCCGCAAACGGATGGCGGTACGCATATGACCGGCTTGAGGGCGGCCATGACTCGAGTCATCAATAAGTACATTGAGGAAAACGAGATTGCCAAGAAGGCGAAAGTCGACATCAGCGGTGACGACATGCGCGAAGGCTTGGCGTGCGTGTTGTCGATCAAGATGCCGGACCCGAAATTTGCCTCGCAAACCAAGATGAAGCTGGTGTCTTCGGAAGCCCGCCCAGCAGTCGAAGAAGTCGTCGCAGCACGTTTGACTGAGTTCCTCCAGGAACGTCCTCAGGACGCTAAGGTGATTACTGGCAAGATCGTCGAAGCAGCGCGCGCGCGCGATGCAGCGCGAAAAGCGCGCGAAATGACTCGCCGTAAGGGATTGCTAGACGGCATCGGTTTGCCTGGCAAGCTGGCCGATTGTCAGGAAAAGGACCCGTCGCTTTGCGAACTTTATCTGGTCGAGGGTGATTCCGCCGGTGGCTCGGCTAAACAGGGACGAGACCGGAAATTTCAGGCTATTCTTCCCCTCAAGGGTAAGATTCTCAATGTCGAGAAGGCTCGCTTCGACAAGCTGATTTCTTCGCAGGAAATCGCCACACTGATTACAGCCCTTGGTACCGGAATCGGCAAGGATGAGTACAAACCCGAGAAGCTGCGTTATCACCGGCTGATCATCATGACCGACGCTGATGTGGATGGTGCTCACATCCGCACCCTGTTGTTGACATTCTTTTATCGTCAGATGCCGGAACTTGTCGAGGGCGGCCATATTTACATTGCGCAACCGCCACTCTATAAAGTCAAGCACGGCAAGACGGAACGCTATATCAAGGATGACCAGGCGCTAAACCAATTTCTGCTCTCGCTGGCCCTTGAAGATGCTGTGCTCTTACCGAAATCCGGTGCGCCGGAGATCAGCGGTCCGGCCTTGGAAGAATTGGCTCGCGAGTATCTGCTTGCCGAGGCAGTAATCAACCGTTTGTCGCACTTGATCGATCCTATGGTTTTGCATGCCCTGGTTGACGCCAATCTGACAATCAAACTCGACGACGAAGAATCGGCCCGAACCACAGCGGCGACTTTCATGAAGGCGATCGCTGGCAAGGTAGGAATCCATGTTCTGGCGCGTTACGATGCAACCAAGGAATGCTGGCAGCTTCGGCTGGAAAAAATGCATCACGGAAACATGAAAGTTGGCATCATCGATGAAGATTTGTTGGTCAGTGGTGATTACCTGCAATTGCGCAAAACCGCCGAAACGCTGGCCGGTCTTTATGGAACAGGCGGCTACGTGACTCGCGGCGACAAGAAACAGCCGGTCAGCAGCTTTGCCGAAACCATGACCTGGTTGTTGACCGAAGTTGAACGCGGAATCAGCAAGCAGCGTTATAAAGGACTTGGCGAGATGAACCCCGAGCAACTTTGGGAAACGACCATGGATCCCAAAGTACGTCGTCTGCTCAAGGTACAGATTGAGGATGCGATTGGTGCTGACGAAATTTTCACCACCCTGATGGGAGAACTCGTCGAGCCACGGCGTAATTTCATCGAATCCAACGCGCTTGCGGCCCGCAATATCGACGTTTAATTCCAGCCAGTTTTCAATTTCCGGCCCCGGGATTACCTCGGGGCCGTTTTTCTAAGGCTGACGATGCAACTGGAACGTTTGCTGAGATCGCAAGGCTTCGGTAGCCGCCCTGACTGTCGGGCGTTGATTCGGAGTGGTAAGGTTGCCATTGAAGGCTCGACCTGCGACGACCCGTTTGCCGAGTTCGAACCCGAGGGCTTGTGTTTTACCGTTGATGGTTGTGACTGGGTTTACCGCAAATCAGTCTATATTGCCCTCAATAAACCCTCGAATTTCGAGTGTTCGCACCGGCCAATCCATTACCCGAGTGTGTATACGCTGTTGCCTAAGGCTCTTGTAGCCCGGGGCGTGCAGGCAGTCGGACGCCTGGATGTCGATACCACCGGCCTGCTGTTACTTTCTGACGATGGGCAATTCATTCATACTTTTACGTCGCCGAAAAAAAATATCGCCAAGGTTTATGAAGTGACGACGCGACATCCGGTTGACCAGTCCCAGTTGCAGGTCCTCTTATCTGGTGTTCAACTGAATGACGAACCGGCTCCAATATCGGCACGTGCTTGCGAACTCGTTTCCGAACGCTGCTTGTTGCTGACGGTGACCGAAGGTAAATATCATCTCGTCAAACGCATGATTGCAGCCGCCGGAAATCGCGTAGAGCAGCTCAAGCGAATATCTATCGGCGGTTTCGAGCTTCCCAGACATTTGGCGCTTGGCGAGTGGATCTGGCTGGACAGTTCCGATCTTAATCAGCTTGCCGTAAAAGTTTAGCCTTGCGATGTGCATTTTTCCCCTGATTTTGTGATTTGCTGGAGGTCATTCGTTGCAAACCATCCTGTTTATCATCAACGCTCCGGCCTATGGAAGCGAGCGCATGGCGAGTGCTTTGCGTATGGCCAGTGCCTTAGCCGGTCAGGAAAATGAAACCGTTGATCTACGCTTGTTCATGATTTCCGATGCCGTGACTGTCGCCTTGCCCAATCAGGCCGGTCTCGACAATAGTGGTGGAATGCAGAGTATGATCGAATTCCTCGTTCAGCATGGCGCGCAAATCCGGGTGTGCCGGACTTGTATTCAGGCACGCGGTTTGACTTCTCTAGAATTGATCCCCGGTGTGACTGCCGGAACCATGCCCGAATTGGCCGAGTGGACGTTGGCTGCCGATAAAGTAATCAGTTTCTGAATTTCTTGTCATTGTCGCGGCATAGCGATGCGTGGATTTCCATGACCTGAAATGCGCCGTTCACAGTGCGCGTATAGGGCAATATTTTAAGCTGGTCCAGCTTTGGGTATCTGTGAAAGAAAAAACGGCTTGTAGAGCCTTGCAGTGGGGTTTGATCAGGGGGTGATTTTGAAGTCCTGTGACAAAAAGGCATTAGGGGTCTGTTTCACGTGAAACAGACCCCTAATGTTAATTTCGTATGGGAATCGAACTCAGCTTGATTTTTTACGAGCCGACGATTTTTTTGTTTCAGAAGTGGAACCCGTTTTATCAGCTGCAGACGTCGTTGATGCCGACTTGGTGCCAGCTTTGTTTTTGGGCTCGCGTTTTTCGAATTCAAAACCGACCTTCCCGTCGGTGTCGCGCACGAGGAAGGCAGAAAATTTACGCCGGGTGCGTGCCGAGATGAAGTCTTTGAGCAGGTCAGTTCGCCCGTCGATCAGGAGTTTCCTCATCTGTTCGCGGTCGACGGGCTGCTGCAGAATGATCTTGCCGGACCGGAAATCGCAACTCTTTGCAGATCCGACGGATTTTTCACAGACATAGGACATGCCATGTTCGAAAACGCGCGCCTGGCATTTCGGACAGACACCGAGCGGTTCCTGTTCGGAGAAGTCTATTTCACCCCCTTCTTCGTCAGAGCTGTTGCTTTGACCGAAATCAAACTCGGGGGCGTGCTCGGCATTGAGCCGGATGACGGCGCTGAAGGGGCGTCCCATCTTGTTGCGGAATCCGGTTAGCGGGCCAATCTTGCGCTCGGTTAGGAGTTCTTCAATTTCTGAAGCCTCATACTGACGACCGGCGACGATCTTCCACAGCGAAAAATCGCACGACTTGCACTGGAATTTTTTGTAGGTCTCCTTGATCGTTCCGCCGCATTTCGGACAAGGCGTTGTCAGTTCGCCGAAGTCGCCGGGAATGGTGTCGCTGTCGTAGGATTTGGCGCATTCAACAATGTGCCGGGTCATGGCGGATATCTCCTGCATGAAATCCTGACGGGACATTTCGCCGCGCTCCATCCGCGCGAGCTTGGATTCCCACTCGCCAGTTAATTCGGGTGAGGTAAGCTCCGGAATACCCAAGCCGTTGAGCAAGGTCATCAACGAAAAGGCCTTGGCAGTGGGTTGCAAGTCCCTGCCCTCGCGATGCAGATATTGTTCACCTAGAAGATTTTCGATGATCTGCGCGCGTGTCGCTGGAGTACCCAGCCCGCGACCTGCCATCGCTGCTTTCAATTCCTCATCGTCAACCATCTTGCCAGCGCCTTCCATCGCGGAAAGGAGCGTGGCTTCGCTATAGCGGGGCGGCGGCCGGGTCTGGGTGGCGTTGACGACGATATCGTCGGTAGTCACACACTCCTTGTCCTTGACCGCAACCAGATTGCCTTCGTCGCCTTCTTGCCCTTCGCGGCCATAAACGGCCAGCCAACCGGGATTGACGAGAACTTTGCCTTCGGTCTTGAACGGCTCGCCTGCGACGCGCGTAATGCGCGTCGTGATCATATATTCAGCGGCCGGATAGAAAACCGCAAGGAAGCGCTTGACGACCATGTCGTAAAGCTTCTGCTCCGGCTCGGAAAGTTGCTTGGGCGCCTGCAGGGTCGGAATGATGGCGAAGTGGTCCGAAATCTTGGCGTTATTGAATATCCGCTTATTCGGAATGACCCAGTTCCGGGCCAGAATCTGATGCGCGAACGGAGAGAAACGGGCGAGCATCGACTCGTCATGGCCTTTGCCGACGCCTTCGCCGGTCAGCATTCGGAGCGTGTCCTTGACCGTTCCAAGGTAGTCTTCCGGTAGGGCGCGCGCATCGGTACGCGGATAGGTCAGCACCTTGTGTTTTTCGTAGAGCGCTTGTGCCAAGCCCAGGGTCGATTTCGCCGAGAATCCGAAACGACTGTTGGCTTCACGCTGAAGACTGGTTAAGTCGAAAAGTAGGGGCGAAAGCTGGGTGGACGGTTTGGCTTCTTCGCTTACTTCTCCGGCTTGACCGGCACAACTGGACTGGATGGCTTTGGCTTGGTTCTCATCCCAGATGCGATCGGCGCGCAGGTTTTCGTCAGTATCACCTTTGGACTTGTTGAATTTTTCGTCGAACCACTTCCCTTTGTAGGAACCTGCCGCGCAGGAGAAAACACCTTCCAGCTCCCAATAAGGACGGGGTTTGAATTTGCGAATCCGGTCCTCGCGCTCGACAATCAACGCCAGGGTTGGCGTCTGAACACGACCAACGGTTGTGAGGTGAAAGCCTCCGGATTTCGAGTTGAAAGCCGTCATCGCCCGTGTTCCGTTGATGCCGACCAGCCAGTCGGATTCGGATCGGCAGACGGCGGCGTCGGCTAGGCCGCGCAATTCTGCGCCGGCGCGCAGTCTGGAAAATCCGTCGCGTATCGCTTGCTGCGTCATCGACTGAAGCCACAAACGTTCGACGGGTTTATTGGTCTTCGAGTGTTGAACGATGTAATTGAAGATCAACTCGCCCTCACGTCCGGCGTCACACGCATTGATGAGGCTGGAAACGTCCTTGCGTTTGATTTGTCTTGTCAGTAGTTTGAGACGAGACTCCGTCTTCTCGATCGGTCGTAAGTCAAAATGGGGAGGAATGACCGGAAGATGGGCAAATGACCACTTGCCGCGTTTGACTTCGTAATCCTCCGGGCAGGCAAGTTCCAACAAATGTCCAATTGCAGAGCAAATGACATAGTCGTCGCTCTCGAAATAGTCTTCGTGCTTGGTGAACCCGCCAAGCGCACGCGCAATGTCAGCGGCGACAGAAGGTTTCTCGGCAATGATTAGCTTCTTGCTCATGGGATAGTGGGGTGCCTGGAAGATTGGCGAAATATGGGTTGTCGGATGTAGTAGCTATCCGAATTCTTGCGAGGCATGATAAAAGCAGTGCGTGAGGCTTGGCAAGGGAATATTCAGGCAAACGACTTTAACGATGAGGCTGTTCAAAGGGCTATGCGGATCCGGTAACAGGTAGACGCTGGTAATAACCACCGGGCAAGGTGGCGATCCGGCCTTCGAGTTCCAGATGGAGCAAGGCAGAGGAAAGGTGGTCGGCGGACATGCCGCTACGCAAGACGAGATCATCAAGAGCGCAGGGATCGAAACCGATCAGAGTTAACAACTCAGTTGTAGGCAAACCGTTGTTCTGATTTTCGGGTGGGGAGGGACGGGCAGGAACGCACCAGGCGAGTTCGTCTAGGATATCCTGAGCCGTTTCAACCAGCTTGGCGCCCTGCTTGATCAGCTTGTGGCAGCCGCGCGAGACCGGTGAGTGAATCGACCCTGGAATGGCAAACACCTCGCGCCCCTGCTCCGCCGCTAGGCGCGACGTGATCAGCGAGCCGCTGTCGACGGAAGCTTCGACGACGAGGACACCGCGGGAAATACCCGAGATTAAGCGGTTGCGGCGGGGAAAGTTGGCGGCAGTAACGGGCGTGCCGATTGGGAATTCGGAGACGATGGCGCCCTTCGCGCTGAGTTCATGGGCGAGCTCGCGATTGCGCGCCGGATAGATGCGATCAATGCCGGTCCCAATAAAGGCGATAGTCGGCCCGTCGACAGAGAGTGCGCCGCGATGCGCAGATGTATCAATACCAAGGGCGAGACCGCTGGAAATGACCAGCCCGGCCTCTGCCAGTGCGGCGGAGAATTGCCGAGCATTGAGTTCACCCTGCGGCGTCGGTTGGCGGCTGCCGACAACAGCCAGTGCCGGCCGGTTGAGGAGATCGACTCGTCCGCGGACATAGATCAGCGTTGGCGGGTCCGCAATCTGGAGCAGCGCTTGCGGATAGCCGGGATCGGCCAGGGTGACGATGGATTGGTTATCCGCTTCGGCCCAGGCAAGGGCGGCATCAATTGCAGCTTGATTGTCGGATTCGAGTAGGCGTTCGACAGCCTTGTCATTGATCACCTCACGCAATGCCCTGCGCGAAGTCGTGAAAATAGCTTCCGGTAGGCCGAAGGCAGAAAGTAGGCGGCGTTGGGTTGTGCTGCCGATCCCGGGAGTCAGCGTCAGCCGCAACCACTCGGCTAGAGAGGAGTCTGACGACATGAAAGGAATGTCGACAGAAGTTCAGGGGGTACGCACGAAATCGTTGTCTTCGATGGTTCCCGTTGACTGTACTACAAGCGCATACGAGATATTCTTGAAGCTGCGGAAGACGAAAATTAGACCGACGCGTTCGGCCGGAATCAGCAGCGAAGTTCGGTGATCCGAGTCGGTGCGTTCGAAGACGGTCCGGTTGCGCTCCAGCGCCAGGATGTGGCCGATTTCGATGCCATCGCTCGTACCACGGTTGATCGAGACAATGGAACCTCTACCGGCTACGCCGACGCCACCATAAACGGAAATGACATTGCCGTCGACCCGGGTATCTGGTTTGTGGGGAACATAATCGACAAGGACCGGTTTCGCGGCGGGAAGAAGGCGATCACCGCGTCCGATTTCCTGTTTGGCCATGAGGATTTCGAAGGTCGCCGGTTCGCCCGGTCGGGTTTGCTTGGCGGTGCCGAGATAAAATGCTTCGTAGCCGAGTACTCGATCCGGATTTGTTGGGTCGAGCAAGGCTTTGCCGTTACGATAGACTTGCCAATCACGGACGGCAGGGTCGGCATTCTTCACGTAGGCAACATCACCGTTACCGACATAAACCCTATCCTGCTGGGTGGAGACGATCGATGCGGCATTGTCCAGGCCATCGGCCTCGACAATCAACGGCGTAGAAAGGAAGGGCTCGATGACATTCGGGGCGATGGACGGAATCGAATCGTCAACCTGACGCGAATAAATCTTTGGCTGCAGTTTGTTTTCCTGGATGCTGAGTCGTGGTTTTCCGTCAGCGTCGTAGCTCAAAACAATGACGTCACCCGGGTAGATACGGTGCGGATTGCGAATCTGCTCTTTATTCATGCGCCAGATTTCAGGCCAGCGCCAAGGTTCTTTAAGAAAACGGGCCGAGATATCCCACAAAGTATCTCCGCGCACAACTGTGTGGCTCGAAGGCGCTTGATCGGCTAACTGCATCGAATCACTGGCAGCATTACACAGCGTGGCCGCCACAGTAAGAACAAGCGCGGATATAATGCGGATCATCGTGGTTTCCTCGTACGAGAGTTCGGCATTGGCTGCCAATACCTGCGGGATTTTGAACTGTCGTGATGACGGTGCTCGTAATTCCGCTTTTCAAGGCATCAGGCTGCCGTTGGCATAGCACACAATGCGCTGAGAATGCGCCGTTTTTCAAGATGTTGCGTTAGATTCTGCACGTAATTACTTCTTCGATCAAGCATTTTATGTCACTACTACCGATCCTTCGCTATCCCGATCCACGTCTGAAAAAAATCGCTGCGCCGGTCAAGGAAATTGATGATGGCATTCGCCGGCTAGCACAGGACATGGCCGAGACGATGTACGAGGCACCAGGCATCGGCTTGGCAGCAACGCAGGTCAATGTTCACTTGCGGGTGATTGTCATCGACATCTCCGAGACGCACGATCAATTACTGGTACTGGTTAATCCGGAACTCCAAGAAAGCGACGGCGCTCAGGTCTGTGAAGAAGGTTGTTTGTCGGTGCCAGGTATTTTTGACAAGGTTGAGCGCGCCGAACATGTTGTTGTTCGTTATCTCGATCTGGAGGGAAAGGCTCAGACGATTTCCGCAGATGGTCTCTTGGCGGTGTGTCTGCAGCATGAGATGGATCATCTTGAAGGGCGGGTGTTCGTCGATCATCTTTCGCAGCTCAAGCAAGTCCGGATCAAGGCGAAACTGGCCAAGCAGGCGCGGATTACGGCATGAAACTGATTTTCGCTGGGACGCCGGAATTCGCGGCGCAGGCCCTGCGGGCGATTTTGGCCGCAGGACACCAAGTTGAACTCGTACTGACTCAGCCGGACAGACCTTCAGGGCGGGGGATGGCACTACACGCCTCGCCGGTCAAGGAAGTGGCATTGGCCGGGGGCATTGAGGTGTTCCAGCCACCGACCTTGCGTGACGCGGTAGCGCAGGAACACATCCGTTCGGTCGGCGCCGATCTCATGATCGTGGCAGCTTATGGGTTGATTTTGCCGCAGTCTGTACTGGATATGCCTCGCCTTGGTTGCATCAATATCCACGCCTCCTTGCTTCCACGCTGGCGCGGAGCTGCGCCGATTCAGCGCGCGATCCTGGCTGGCGACAAGGAGACCGGCGTTTGCATCATGCAGATGGAGGCCGGCTTGGATACAGGGCCGGTACTGTTGTCACGTGCGCTAGCCATCTCTAAAGACGACACGGCGGCTTCCTTGCATGACAAACTGGCTGCCGTGGGGGCAGATTTGGTAATAGAGGCGCTTGAAAAACTACCTCTGTCGCCTTCCCCACAACCGGAAGCGGGGGTGATCTATGCAGCCAAGATCGAAAAGTCCGAGGCTGGACTGGATTGGCGGTTACCGGCTGCCCAACTAGAGCGCCAAATCCGGGCTTTCAATCCCTTTCCCGGTGCCTCGACAGGCCTGTCCGGCGTCAATCTGAAAGTCTGGCGCGCGGCGGTCGTTCCAGGCTCGGGCCTGCCCGGTGAGGTGGTTTCGGCCGACCGCAACGGTGTTGTCGTGGCTTGCGGAGAAGGTGCCCTCCTCTTGCTGGAATTGCAAAAGGCCGGTGGCAAACGGATGCCGGTAACCCAATTCCTGGCCGGCTCACCGATCCAGGCTGGCGAGACCTTCGGCTTGCCCGCTTGAAATATCTCCCATTCGCCCTAATTTAGTTCCAGCCGGTGATGACTTAGCCGGATTCTGTCCGCAAGGAGGCAAGACAATGTTTGGCAACTGGTTGAAGACTTCAATTCTGATGGCGGCGATCATGGCGCTGTTCGGTGCCATCGGCGCATACCTGGGCGGATCGTCGGGAATGATCATGGCGCTACTTTTCGGAGGCGTCATGAATATATTCGCCTACTGGAATTCCGACAAAATGGTGCTGCGCATGTATAACGCGCAAGAAGTCGATGCTACGTCGGCACCGCAGTTCTACAACATGATCCGGGAGCTGGCGCAGCGCGCCGCGTTGCCGATGCCACGCGTTTACCTGATCGACGAAGCGCAGCCGAATGCATTTGCCACCGGACGCAATCCCGAGCACGCCGCTGTTGCTGCGACGACCGGCATTCTTCGTCTGTTGTCCGAACGAGAAATTCGTGGCGTGATGGCGCATGAACTGGCACACGTGCGCCACCGCGACATCTTGATTTCGACGATTTCAGCGACGATGGCCGGTGCCATTTCAGCCCTGGCCAATTTTGCGATGTTCTTCGGCGGGCGCGACTCCGATGGCCGTCCGGCAAATCCCATTGCCAGCATCGCTGTTGCCTTGCTTGCGCCGTTGGCCGCTTCCCTGATCCAGATGGCGATTTCGCGGGCACGCGAATTCGAAGCCGATCGTGGTGGCGCTGAAATTTGCGGCGATCCGGATGCGCTGGCCGATGCTTTGACCAAGATCGACGCCTATGCGCGAGGGATTCCAATGCCGACGGCTGAGGCGCATCCGGCGACGGCGCAGATGATGATCATGAATCCGCTATCCGGGGGGGGGCTTTCAGGTCTGTTCAGCACGCATCCGGCGACGGCCGAGCGCGTCGCGCGTCTGCGTGAATTGAGCGGGGGGTATCGGGGGCTTAGGGCTTAATTGCTTCGTCCTCGGCCAAGCAGGCCGTTGAGCCAATCCGCCAGCCGGTAGCCGGCTGCGGCGACACGCTGCTCCGCGATATTTTTCGCTTCCGCCACGAATTCCTCAGTGAGAACAGTCGGGGATTTCGCGCTTGGCGGGTAGGCGTGGGTGCGTGCGATCTGCCTGCTTTCTTCGATCCATTGGCCGCTGTTGGCCGGCGGCGGTGCAAAAGGGTGAGAAGCGATCAATTCCCGGCAGGCCGAATCGAGGCGTTGGCCACGAAGCGGAAAAGCGGAAGGTAGGTCATCCCAGAAAACGTGAAGCGTCGATCTCCGTTTTCGGGGATTGTACGGGTTGATAATGCCGAATTCGCGCCCCAACTTGTCACGCCTCCCTTGACTATTTTCACGCAGAGAGACATGTAAGGGCTGGTGCGCATCCCCGACGAGGTGGATCAACCAGGGCAAGGCATAGGCTTTTTTTTCCGTCGTTGATTGCTTCGAGTGGAGGTCGGCGGCCAGGGCCGTGATCTCCCGGTCAAGAATGCCTTGTGGCGGAACTGGCGCGGAGCTTCCGTCAATAGGGCGCTGCAAGTAATGCCAGTCAAGATGGCGTTGCATGTCCGGAAAACCGGGGAGCGGAGACGTCGGTTCATCCTTGCCGGGGGTGTAAAAGCGATCATCATGACGGATGTCGTCTGGCCAGGTCGAGGCTTCGATGAAGAGCGCGCGATACAGCTGGCCATCGTGACCGCCGGCTTTTCTTGCCCAGACGGCCTGGTCGGGATGAAATTGCAACAGTCTTCCTACCTCAACGCGTGTCGAAGGTTTCAGATGCTCCCAGGCCACGCAAGCGACTAAACGGTGACCGGTGGCATTCCAGGCCTGCGCGGGAAGCGGCGTCAGGAATATGAGCGCGAGCCAGGGAAAAACGTATCGTATTTGGCAGATAGCTGTCATCCGCTCATTATGAAGGCTGCCGGCCGGTCAAGCGATCGCCATGGTAAACTCGCCGGCATTCCAAATTCGAAATGCGACCTTGTCGTTGAATTCGCCAAATAAACCGCGCATCGTCAGGGTGCGCAAAAATGATGTGCCGGGAATCCCGGACCGCGAACCTTCGATCCGTTCCGAGGCTAGCCCACCGGTTGCTTTGGCTCATGATTCTCTCGGCTGGAGCTTGCTCCTTGCGGCTCGCGTACTCGCCAAAGTGCGCGCCGGGACCAGCTTGACCGAGGCCTTGAAATTGCTCGAAAAAGAGTCGTCTTCGGCGCGTGCGGCTGCACAGGACGTAGCCTATGGTGTCTTGCGGCAGTACGGCCGAGGCGAGTTCATTTTGGGCAAACTGATGAGCAAGGCGCTGACGCATCAGGAAACGTACGAACTTCTTCTCGGTGCACTTTATCGGCTGGAAACGCGGCCTGAATCGAAACCAATGGTGGTCGATCAGGCGGTGGCTGCTTCAGGCGAAATGGCGGGGGGAGTTTTCAAGGGCCTGGTCAATGGGGTGTTGCGCAATTACTTGCGCCAGCGCACGGCCTTGATCAAGGCGATGTCCGAAAATGACGTTGCCTTATCTCAACATCCTGGTTGGTGGCTGTCGAAATTGCGGCGCGCCTACCCTGCTTCCTGGCAAAGCATCGTTGATGCCGACAATAGCCCACCGCCGATGACACTACGTGTCAATTCGCGCCGGTGCGCACTCGAAGACTATCTGGATCGATTAGCGTCCGTTGGAATGTCGGCAAGGCCGATTGGGGGGCAAGGTCTGATTCTGGAACGACCGGTGGGTGTGGATGCTTTACCAGGCTTTTTCGATGGCCTGGTTTCGGTCCAAGATGCTGGCGCCCAGCGGGCGGCCGAGCTATTGGCGCCGCAGGCGGGCGAGCGGGTGCTGGATGCTTGCGCGGCGCCGGGAGGAAAGACAGCTCATCTGCTCGAAAGTGTCGAGTCGCTCAATCTGCTGGCGCTCGATATCGACGCCATGCGGACTCGCCGGATCGAGGAGAATCTCAAGCGGCTCGGTCTCTCGGCCACGATCAAGGTGGGAGATTGCGCCAAGACCAGTTCGTGGTGGGATGGGTGTCTGTTCGATGCCATTCTCGCCGATGTCCCTTGCTCGGCGTCGGGGGTCGTACGCCGGCACCCGGATATCAAGGTGCTGCGCCGCGAGAGCGACATACGACGCTTGGTGCATACCCAGGCCGACATCCTCGATGCCCTCTGGCCTTTGCTCAAACCCGGGGGTAAGCTCCTGTACGCGACATGCTCCGTGTTCCCGGAAGAAAATGCCGCGCAGATCGACGCCTTCCTCGTCCGCCAATCTGGGGTCGAACGGGTACGGCAAGAGCAACTCGTGCCAAGTGGCGACAACGACGGGTTTTATTATGCCTTGCTCAAAAAAACGGCTTAGGGCCTTTTTGTGCGGCTTGTGGCTGCTGATAGCCGCGCATTGGGCGGGTGCGGCGGAAATCAGGATTCAATCGGTAACTCTGAATGCCGTAGAGGAAGGGTATAGTCTTTCGGCAGATTTCGACATCGATCTCAACCGACGCCTCGAGGAGGCGGTTAACAAAGGCGTCGTACTTTTCTTTGCTGTCGATTTCGAGTTGACCCGTTCGCGCTGGTTCTGGTTCGACAAGAAAGTCGTGCAGCGAAGCCGGGTATATCAATTGTCATATCATGCGCTGACGCGACAGTATCGTTTGTCTACGGGCGGATTGCACCAGAGTTACGACAGCTTGGAGGCCGCCTTGCGGGTTTTGACGCGGCTTCGCGGCTGGCAGGTGCTCGAAAAAGGGGCCGTGAATAACGACCAAATTTACGTTGCCGGCCTGCGCATGCACCTCGATCTTTCGCAAATGGCAAAGACTTTCCAGGTCAGTGCGATCTCCAACCGTGAATGGAATTTATCCTCGGCATGGATGGAATGGAAGTTCGAACCCGATGAAGAGAATTCTCCAGAACCCAAGGCGGTGCCGGATGCGCGGTCGGTCGCCGAGTCCGGGGGAAGTCGATGAGGACGCTGATTATCGCAGCGGCCTCGTTCGGGGGGATTCTGCTCTTCCTGCTCGCGTCGGCCAGCGCCAATACGGCATTGTTCGCGCGCCACTATCCTTGGTTGCTGGTACTCAACGCAACGGTTGCGCTTTCGTTATTCGCCCTGATCGTCTGGCAGGTGCGCGCTTTGTGGCAGGAGCATCGGGCGCGCGTCTTCGGTTCGAAGCTCAAGCTGCGGCTGATGCTCATGTTCGGGATGATGGCTGTCCTGCCCGGCGTACTGATTTACGCCGTGTCGGTGCAGTTCGTGACCAAAAGCATCGATACCTGGTTCGACGTGCGGGTCGAGAAAGCGCTGGAGTCCGGATTGACTCTTGGCCGTGAGGCACTGGATTCGTTGCGCGACGGATTGGGCGAGAAAGCGCGCAAAATAGCGCTCGATCTCGGCGATATGCCGGAGCAGCAGCAACAGTTCGCCTTGAACCGCCTGCGTGAGCAGAACGGGGTTCCCTTCGCCGCGCTTTTCGCGATCAACGGACAATTGTTGTCGACCGCAACCAGTGAATTGTCGGCGCCATCTCCCATGCCACCGAGTAGCGAGTTGATTGGCCGTATCCGCAGCGGGCGCGTCTCCAGTGAGTTTGAGGGCGGTGCAGATCAGGGCATGCTCTTGCGTGTGTATGTTGTCGTGATGACCACTGGCTTGGGCATGGAGCCGCGCATCTTGCAGCTGACGCAGAAGGTGCCGGAGGGGTTGGCGGTGAACGCCGAGCGTGTCCAAAGCGTTTATCGCGATTATCAGGAACTCTCCCTGGGCCGCATCGGACTGACCCGCATCTACGCCATGACGCTCACCCTGACGGTTCTTCTGGCCTTGTTTACCGCGATTGCCACGGCGTTTATCTTGGCGCGCCGCCTTTCGGCACCCTTGTCGATTCTCGCTGAAGGCACACAGGCGGTGGCAGCCGGCGATTTCACGCCGCGCCAGGCGATCTACAGCCGCGACGAATTGGGGGTTTTGACCCAGTCCTTCAGTCGCATGACGCGACAGCTCGACGAAGCGCGGCGGGAGACCGAGCGCCATCGCGCCGAGGTTGAATCGGCCCGGGCTTATCTGGAATCTGTGCTGGCCAATTTGTCCGCCGGCGTCTTGGTTTTCGATCGGCAGTTCATTTTGCGCACGGTCAACGAAGGCGCGCGAACGATTCTCGAAGACGACTTCGACGGCCTATGGGCTGAATCGCTCGAGTCTTGGCCACGCGAACAGGCTTTGGGACAGGCGATCCGTGATGCTTTTTCTTCGAACGTGGATCGTGAATGGCAAACGCAAATCGAATTGACGCGCCCGGACGGACGCTCACAGATGCTTTTGCTGCGCGGAACGCCCCTTCCCGAAGGAACTCAGGGCGGTTTCGTCGTCGTCTTCGACGACGTGACCCGGCTCGTCGCCGCTCAGCGCAGTGCTGCCTGGGGTGAGGTGGCAAGGCGGTTGGCGCACGAAATCAAGAATCCGCTGACACCGATCCAGCTTTCGGCGGAGCGCCTGCAGCTCAAGCTGGCGGACAAGCTGGAAGGCAAGGAAGCGGAAATGCTCACCCGATCGACGCAGACGATCATCAATCAGGTGCAGGCGATGAAGCGCATGGTCAACGAGTTTTCCGATTATGCCCGCATGCCGGCTCCTGAGCTCGGCGAACTTGACCTCAATGCGCTGGTCTGCGAAGTTCTCGGTCTGTACGAAACCTCGCACGCACGTATCGAACCGCTGCTTGAACCTGATTTGCCGGCGGTCTGGGGGGATGCCACGCAACTTCGGCAGATCATTCACAATTTGCTACGCAATGCCGAGGATGCGCAGGAAGATATGGCGCTGCCGCAAATCGGCGTGCGAACGCGCCGTGCAAACGGTTCAGCAGAGTTGGTCGTTACCGATAGCGGTCCCGGTTTCCCGACGGAAATCCTGGGCCGCGTCTTCGAACCTTATGTAACGACCAAGGCGCGTGGGACGGGGCTGGGACTGGCCATCGTCAAGAAGATCGTTGATGAACATCAGGGGTCAATTCGGATCAATAATGTCCAACCGACGGGGGCCGAGGTTTGCATCCGTATTCCGCTAGCGGGGGCGAGGTCAAGCGAGACTTCGCGGCAACAATAAATGGGTAATTGAAAATGGCGCAAATACTGGTTGTCGATGATGAAATGGGGATCCGGGAGCTGCTGTCCGAGATTCTTCATGACGAAGGACATACGGTCATGCTGGCCGAAAATGCGGCTTGCGCACGGAAATTGCGCAACGAGAAAAGGCCGGATCTGGTCTTACTCGACATCTGGATGCCGGATACCGACGGCATTTCTTTGCTCAAGGAATGGTCGTCCGCCGGATTGCTGACCATGCCGGTGGTGATGATGTCCGGACATGGAACGATCGACAGTGCCGTCGAAGCCACGCGCATCGGAGCCATAGATTTTCTCGAAAAGCCGATCGCCCTGCAGAAATTGCTGGCGACGGTGAAGAAGGCGCTCAAACATACGGTCGCGCCGGAGCGGCCGCCATTGACGCTTGACGCCTTCACGCGCTCGCCCCTGCTCCGCGACTTTAAGAAGAAACTGGAGCAAGCGGCTGACAAGACGTCGGTGCTTTTGCTCAAGGGGGCTTCGGGGGGCATCGCCGAGATTTGTGCCCGATCGCTGAAAACTGCCAAATCAACCTGGCTTGATCTGTCCCATTCCAGCGCGCCGCTGACCCAGGAAATGCTGGAAAACGCGAGTGGTGGCATTCTTTTTGTCGCCGATCTCATGGCCCTCGGCAAGCTGCAACAGAAGAATCTCCTCTATGCTCTGGAGCGGCTGGAGAAATACAACCTGCAATTGGTTGCTGCATCATCCCGGCCTTTGTCGGCGCTAAATGAGACCAATCTCGATCCGGGCCTGCTTTCCCGATTGGGGGAAGTCTGGGTGGCGCTGCCCCAACTGTCGGGGCATGCAGACGAAGTTCCGGAAATTGCCTTGCTCGTCCTTTCGCATTTGGTCGAACGCAAAGAGGTGCCGCCGCGTCGCTTTACCAGTGCCGCGCTTAATTCTTTGCGTTTGCATCATTGGCAAGGCGAATGGGCTGAGTTGATGTCGACGGTCAGGAACCTGGCGCTGTCGGCGCTCGACGACGAAATATCGCTGGATGACGTCGAAGAAATTTTTCGCGGCGATGGCAAGGAATCGCCCTCCATGTTACCCGCCCTGCCGTTTTTCGACCAACCGTTGCGTGAGGCGCGCGAAGCTTTCGAGCGTATTTATTTCGAGCATCATCTGAAGAGTGAACGCGGCAACATGACGCGTGTTGCCGAGAAGACCGGGCTCGAACGAACGCATCTTTATCGCAAGCTCAAGCAGCTCGGCCTTAATCTTGGCCGGCGTAATGAAGAACAATAAGCTATGTCCGCCCGAGTATCCCCAAGTTTGCTGGGATGATCCGGAAAAGAAAACGCCACATTGCTGGAGCACGAATTGACCCGACCCGACAACGATAATTTTCTGCGTGCTCTATTCAAGGAGCCGACCGATTACACGCCGCTGTGGTTGATGCGTCAGGCCGGTCGTTATCTGCCCGAGTATTGTGAAACCCGTAAGCGGGCTGGGAGTTTTCTCAAACTGTGCAAGAGTCCGTCGCTGGCCTGCGAGGTTACGCTGCAACCGTTGTCGCGTTACGATCTCGACGCGGCGATCCTGTTCTCGGACATCCTGACCGTACCTGACGCGATGGGGTTGGGACTCTATTTCACGGAAGGCGAAGGTCCGAAATTCGAACGGCCGTTACGCGAGGAATGGGCGATCCGTGATCTTGCCGCTCCCGATCCTTACGATCATCTGCGTTACGTGATAGACGGTGTGGCCGAAATACGTCGGGCACTGGCGAATTCAGTGCCTTTGATCGGGTTTTCCGGCAGCCCCTATACCCTCGCCTGCTATATGGTCGAGGGGGGATCGAGTACTGAGTACCGCCACGTCAAGGCGATGATCTACGATCGTCCCGATCTGATGCACCACATTCTTTCGGTGACGGCCGACGCGGTCACGGCCTATTTGAACGCTCAAATCGAATCAGGCGCACAGGCGGTCATGATTTTCGACTCCTGGGGGGGGACCCTGTCAGCGGCGGCTTATCAGGAATTCTCGCTAAACTATATGCGGCGAATCATTGCTGGGCTGATCAAGGCGCGTGATGGCGAACGCGTGCCATCGATTGTTTTTACCAAGGGTGGCGGTTTATGGCTCGAAACGATCGCCGACATCGGTTGTGACGCTGTCGGACTCGACTGGACGATTGACCTTGGTGAAGCACGCCGACGTGTCGGCAGTAAAGTGGCCCTGCAGGGCAATCTTGATCCGAACGTACTGTTCGCGGCCCCCGAAACAATTGCCATCGAGGCAACAAAGGTGCTTGACAGCTTTGGTCCAGGAAATACCGGTCATATATTCAATTTGGGTCACGGAATTTCGCAATATACGCCGCCAGAACATGTTTCCACCCTTGTTGAAACAGTGCATGGGTATCGCCGAAAAGCGTTGTGAGAGGGATAAAAAATCCAGAATTCGTGTTGACTTATGCACAGAAATGGGGTTTTTGTCACAAAAAGTTACAAGTTCGTTCAGAATCAGCAACTTATGGTTAAGTGACTGATTATTATGCAGAATTAACTTGCTGTTTTTTGCGGCATAGTAAGAAATCCCTTGAATCAAGGGCGTTTTAGCAGACTTACGGCAATTTGCTCACAGACTTATCCACAGAAAATGTGAACAACTTTGATTGTGGTGAAAAGTTAATGGGTTACGTCGATTTTGAAGAACCGGTGCGAGCAATTGTCGCTAAGTTGACAGCGTGGTCGAGTGGCTGCTTGCCCATGTCTATAACTAAAGTAATAGAAGAGCCGGCATGCAGATTGTTCGTGTAGCGCTCGATGTTCCCCTGCGCCGATTTTTTGATTACCGGGTGCCGGAAAACGAGACGCTTTCATGCGCCGATATCGGATTGCGCGTTTGTGTTCCTTTCGGACGGAAGTCGCGGATCGGCATCATCATTGAACTGCCCGAATCGAGCGAAATCGCTGCCGACCAGCTTAAATCGATCGAGGACATACTACGTAATTTGCCGGCCTTGCCTGAGGACTGGTTTCGTTTGTGCGAATTTTGCGCAAGTTATTATCAGGCGCCATATGGCGAGGTGATGATGTCGGCCCTCCCCGCCGGCTTGCGCCGGGTCGATCCGCCCAAGGCGCGCGCCGGCCGCAAACCGGCAAAGCTGCCGCCAGCGCAGCAGGCCCCGGAACTGACGTCGGAGCAACAAATTGTTCTTGACACCGTTCTTTCGGCCGATGACGGATTTCGCGCCTATCTCCTGCACGGCATCACCGGCAGCGGCAAGACCGAAGTCTATCTCCGGCTGATCGAGCGCACCCTGGCCGTAGGCCGGCAGATCCTGCTGTTGGTGCCGGAAATCAACCTGACGCCACAACTCGAAACGCGAATTGCGGCGCGATTTCCCGACGCCGGCCTGGTCAGCCTGCACAGCGAACTTAGCGAGGCGGCCCGCACACGCAACTGGCGTGCCGCGTTCGAAGGCGCGGCCCGCATCGTGCTCGGGACGCGGCTGGCCGTCTTTACCCCGCTTCCCGATCTCGGTCTGATCGTCGTGGATGAGGAGCACGATCCCTCATTCAAGCAACAGGACGGCATGCGCTATTCGGCGCGCGACATCGCTGTTTTCCGTGCTCACGAACGCGGGATTCCCATCGTTCTCGGTTCGGCGACGCCGTCGCTCGAAAGTTGGGCAAATGCGACCGACAAGAAAACGCCAGGCCGTTACACGCTGCTGACGCTGAGCGAACGAGCGGTTCCTAACGCCCGCCTTCCCGCTGTGCAACGCATCGATACCCGCCTAGAAAAATTACAGGACGGGCTTTCCGGACGACTCTTGGAGGCCATCGGAAAGCGTCTGGAGCGCGGCGAGCAGAGTCTGATCTTCCTTAACCGGCGAGGTTATGCGCCGGTCCTCACCTGTACCAGTTGCGGTTGGATTTCGCATTGCCGGCGCTGCGCCGCCAATCTGGTGCTGCATCTTGCGGACGGACGGTTGCGTTGCCATCACTGCGGTTTCGAGACGCGGGTGCCGAAAGCCTGCCCGTCCTGTGGCAATCAGGATATCCAACCCTTCGGGCGCGGTACCCAACGGCTCGAGGCGGTGCTCGCCGAACGTTTTCCGCAGGCGAGGATTCTGCGCGTTGACCGCGATTCGGCGAAAAGTCGCAAGCAGTGGGAAGCCATGGTCGAGCGAATTGCCGGCGGTGAGGCCGATATCCTTGTGGGCACCCAGATGCTGGCCAAGGGGCACGATTTTCCCCGGCTGACGCTGGTTGGCGTGCTCGGCGCCGACTCGGCGCTATTCGCTGCTGACTGGCGCGCTCCCGAGCGCTTGTTCGCACAATTGATGCAGGTGGCCGGACGTGCTGGGCGTGCAGAACTCCCGGGGGAAGTCATGATCCAGACCCAGTTTCCAGAGCATCCCCTGTATGAAACGCTGGTTCGTCACGATTACCCCGCGTTCGCCGAGGCGCAACTCCGGGAGCGGGAACAAGCCGGTTTTCCGCCCTATGCCTATCAGGCCATGTTGCGCGCCGAAGCACCGAAAATGGCCGATGCCCTGGCTTTCCTGGCGACGGCGCGCGCCTGGCCGCAGGCAGTTCGGCACACCGACGTGATGCTTTACGATCCGGTGCCGATGCGTCTGGCTCGACGCGCCAATCTCGAGCGTGGGCAATTACTCGTCGAATCGCCATCGCGACGAGCGTTGCAGGTTTTTCTCGGGGAATGGCAGGACGAACTCGAGACGATCAAGTCGCCGTCGCGGCTACGCTGGCATCTCGAAGTCGATCCGCTGGAGTTCTGAGTTCGCGCGATAGCGGCGCCGTCACCGCACGAGAGCGTCATAGATCAGCTTGACGCCGCTGGCGAAAAGGAGCGCATAGCTGACCTGGAAGAATACCCGTTCCGAATTTCGTCGGTGCAGCCAGACGCCCAGCCAGACGCCGAGCGGCGCCAGAGGCGAGAAATAAAGCGAAGTCGCCAGGTTGTCCGCGTTCAGTTGCCCGAGGAAATAGTAGGGAATCAGCTTGGTGTAATTGCAGACGAGAAAAAACGCCGCGGAAGTGGCGACGATCAGCGTCTTATCCAGTTTTTGCGAAAGAATATAGACCGCGAACGGTGGCCCACCGGCATGCGCGAGGGTACTCGTGAATCCGGCGAGCAGGCCGCAAATACCGCCGGCGGCTCGGTCGGCGGAACGTTCCGGCGACGAAACAAAACGCGCCATACGTTCGCCTAGGGCGAACCATTTATTTACGGCGAAGGCGACGGCGATGCCGCCGATTAATAGACGGACGGCATTGGCGGATAGGAGGCCGAACGCAATGCCTCCTAGGGCAATGCCAAAAATGCAACCGGGAAGCAGGTTTTTCAGATGGGTTACCGACCATCGGCCCCGGTAGGCGTGTGCGGTAAAAAGATCCATGGCGCAGAGGATCGGAAGCATGATGCCGGCGGCTTCTGCTGGCGTGATCAATATCGACATCAGCGGCACGGAAAGGCCGCTGGCCCCGGCGCCGAACCCCCCCTTCGAAATTCCCGTCAGGAGGACAGCAACGACGGCGATCGGATAAAACACCAATGGATAATCGGGCAAAAACATCAAGCGTGACCTTCGATCATCTGAGTCGTCACCTATCGAGGTGTTCGTCGCACATGCGCTGCTCAGGCACGGTGGCCGGAGCATTTTGCCGTTACGGTAGAACGGCCGTAACGGTAACTGCTGAACATGAGCCAGAGGAAAGAAAGGAGCTGGAGGGCGAAAAGGACCATGAAGGCGGTTCGATGCGCAACTACGTCGCCGTAACCCCTCGCCTGCAACATCTCAATGATGCCTCCCAAGCCCCATTGCAGACTGAAAGCGCCGGCGAAAACAAGCAGATTGAGCGATGTGGTGACACGCCCGGAGAGGGGTAGCGGGAAACACGCCGCAGCCTGTGAATAGACCAGCGTGCCGAAACTGGAGAAGACCCCGTAGGCGATCCAGAGCAAGTAATGTTGTTCGCTGACCTGGGTGATGATCAGCGACAAGGTCACCAATGCCAGCACCAGGCCACCGGCAAGCAAATAGATCGGCCGGATTCCGCGCTGCGCGAGGCGGGTGGATAAGAGGCCGATCAGGGCATAGGAAACAATCATGGCCATGCTCATAGCGGCAAGATGGTCTGCAGCGAGCGAACGCGAGAAACCGTTGACATGAATCATCCAGGCACTTGACCATAAACTTTGCACGGCCATGAACCCCCCAACCAAGGCAAAGCATAGGGGGGCGAATCGCCAGAAATGATGGCTTTTGAAAACATGCCGGATCCCCGAAATTTGCTCCGAAAGACGCTCGGGATGTACGACGCCATCATGGTCAGGAACGCCGAACAAAATCCACGCCGACATGATCAGCGTCAATGCAGAAAGCGCGAAAAAAACTTCGCGCCAACCCGCGATCTGTAACGCGGCATCAAGAGGCGCCGAAGCCGCCAGGGCACCCAGCGTCCCCGAAGTCATGATCCAGCCGGTCAGCGATGCCTGTTTTTCGAGGGGAAACCATTGCGAAAAGGATTTGAGTGAGGCCATCAGGCAGGCTGAAACCCCGACCCCGATCATTCCGCGGGCTAACGTTAAGGTTTCAATATCGTGGCCGCAGGCGAATAGTGCCGCGCCTATGGCTGCAATGATGAGCAGAAATGCTTCGACGCGGCGCGGACCGAAGCGATCGAGAAATAGACCGAGGGGCAACTGCGCGAGGCCGAAAGCGAAAAAATACGCACTGGTCAGCAAGCCAAGATCAGCAGCGCCGAGCGAGAGTTCCTTGCTCAGGACCGGACCGACCACGGCATTGGCCGTACGAAAATGGTAGGAAAGAAAATAGGCGCCGGCGAATGGCAGGAACAGCCGAAGCCAGGGAGTCGTGGGATTAGTATCGGCGTGCATGCCCAAATCGACTCCAGTTCGGTGATTTTCCAAGATATTTGGCCATAATTCGAGGCGACATCAAGCGCACATCATAGCGCCGATTATCCATTCACGAGCGATTGTGCGAGAAGTGCCACGATCAGACCGCCGGCCGTTATGGCGAAAGCCGGCGCGCAATTTCTGGCCAGCGTTTTTCCACCAATGGTTACGATCAGGCCGAATTTAAAAATCAGGTTGGACAGATAGGCGATGCCGATAGCGATGACCGCCTGTTCAGGGAGAAGTTTTCCTTGATCGAACAGGCGCAGCATGGAAAGCGAGATAGCGTCGACATCGGTCAGGCCGGACGCAAAAGCGAAGAGATAAAGACCTCGGTGGCCTGAAATCTCGGAAAGCCATGCTGAGGCCAGCAAAATCAGGGCATAAAGCGCAGCGAAGGATAATGCGGTCTTGATTTCGGTTGGATTGGTGATTTCCGGGAGTGGCAACTCGCCGTTGCCGCTGACTTTTCGCCACCAGAAGAAGGTAAAAAGGATGCCGGTAATCAGACCACTTGCGAGAACGGGAAGAATATGGCTTGAAATGTCGGGGGCAACGATGCTGCTAACTACGCCAAGGCGCACCAGAACAACCAAATTGGCGATGACAATCACTGCAGCCGAAAGCCTTGCCAAGGCCTCATGGTTTTTCCCATTGCGCGAGTAGATCAGGGTCGTCGCGGTACTTGAGACCAAGCCGCCAAAAAATCCGAGCAAGGGGGCCCCGTAGCGTTGGCCCACGAAATTGAGTGCGACGTAACCGGCTAGGCTGAGTCCGGAGATCAAGACGACCATCAGCCAGATTTGGTAGGGATTTAGCGTCTGGTAGGGGCCAAAATTTTTGTCAGGCAGAATCGGCAGGATGACAAAAGAAAGCACAGCGAACTGCAGGATGGACTGGATATCGCGACGTGTGAGACGAGCGCTGATGTTATGCAATTCAGGCTTGAAGTGCAGCAGGATGGTGATCAGGATCGCCAACATGACTGCCAGGGACGCATGATCGTACCAGACGAGGGCACCGAGTCCGTAGCAGAAGAGTAGTGCCGCCTGCGTTGTTGTTCCAGGGTCTCCTCCTTGCCGGTCAACCATATAGGCGCCGACGATCGCGGCGGCAACGGAGAGCAAGCCGCCGATCAGCAGCCAGGGGAATTGCGTTTTTTCAGCAAGGAGCGCCAGCAAGGTGCCCAGGAGCGCTGTCAAGGCGAAAGTGCGCAACCCGGCTTTTGCCGCCGGGCTGCGCTCACGTTCGAGTCCGATCAGCAGGCCGATGGCAAGACTCGTTGCAAAACGATGAACGAGATCCAATTCTTCGTTTGTTGGAATCAGCGTGCTAGGTTCCATAATCGTGAGTATCCGCAGGGGTATTTGGACATGTTAACTTAACGAGAGCCAGTGGTCCAAAGCCATTGCGAAGATAAAATGCGGTTAAGCAGTTCCGAAGGTGCAGCGAAAACGGATGAAAGGAAATTAATTATGTTGGTCAAACTGACCTCGAGTACATCAGGTGAAATGGTGATTTATGCCGAGCATTTGCGCCCCCTGTTCGAATTGCTCGAAAAGGCGTGTACGGCGCGCGGAGTATTTACCCTCGACCAATTGCCGATAGCCATCGAGAGGCTTCAAAAAGCGGCTGACGAGGACAGGGAGCAAAGTCGGCAGGAAGCTGCTGCGCAAGCTGCGAAAAGTGAGGATGAAAAAGAAGAGGATGTTGAATCGGCCAAGGTCAAGGTTGGCCTGAGTCAACGCGCTTATCCCCTGATTCAATTAATGAAACGCACCTTGACGGCTAAGGGATTCATTCTTTGGGAAGCAACCGGGGATTTCTGAAGTATGCAATTTTCTGTTGGCCGGCGTTTTCGGGATGGTTTTGCGCTGCTCAAAGTGGGCGTCCTGTTGGCGCCTCTTTTTTTTGGGCGCGATGCTTGCGCAACCGAGATCGCGGTTGATGTCGGGCATACGCTGACGGCATCGGGGGCGGTCAGCGCAAGAGGCGGCAAAGAGTTCGATTTCAATCGGGGGTTTGCCGAACGACTCGTGCAAGCATTGGAAACCAAAGACCTCTCAGTTCGCCGCATTAATTTCGACGGTCGCATCGAAAGCCTGGATGCGCGCCCCCGTCAGGCTGTTGGCAGCGATCTCTTTATTTCAATCCACCACGATTCTGTCCAGGCAAAATTTCTTGAGCAATGGGTCTGGGCAGGAAAAGCGGAGACCTTTAGCGACCGCCATCGCGGTTTCTCACTGTTCGTATCCCACAACAATCCGGATTTGAGAACCAGCCTGCTTTGCGCTTCGACGATTGGCGCCCGCCTTCGACGCTTGGGGTTCGTCGGCGCCTCTCATCACGTTGACTCGATAGAGGGACAGGCCCGACCGTTCGCCGATGCCGACAATTTCGTCTATTACTATGACAATCTGGTCGTCCTTTACCGGACGACCTTGCCGGCGGTGTTGTTCGAAGCCGGGGTGATCAAACATCGGGAGGAAGAACTCGCCTTGCGAGATCCGGGGCTTCAGGCGCGTATGGCGGACGGGATTGCAACCGGTGTGGCAGCCTGTCTCTATGTAAAGACGAATATTGAGTACCGTTGATAAATTTTGAATTCGGAGGAGCCATTGATGATTGTCTTGATCACGGGAGCCAGTGCCGGCTTTGGCGCTGAAATGGCACGCAGGTTCGTTCGCAACGGAAATAAGGTGATTGCCGCCGCACGGCGCAAAGAACGTTTAGACAGCCTCCGGCAGGAGCTTGGCGATGCCCTGCTGGCGGTGACGCTTGACGTAACCGACAAAGGCTCGATCTTCGAGGCGCTGCAAGCACTGCCTCAAGAGTGGAAGCCGATTGACGTTTTGATCAACAACGCCGGACTGGCGCTCGGCACTGAGCCGGCCCACCAAGCCTCGCTTGAGGAATGGGAGCGCATGATCGACACCAATATCAAGGGATTAGTGTCGATGACACACGCGATACTTCCCGACATGGTGGCGCGTGGCAGTGGTCTCGTGATCAATATCGGCTCCACGGCCGGGGCAACCCCCTACCCAGGGGGGAATGTGTATGGCGGAACCAAAGCCTTCGTCACGCAATTTACCCGGAATCTGAGGGCCGATCTTGTGGGGACTGGCGTGCGAGCCACGACGATTGCCCCGGGACTGAGCGGTGGGACCGAATTCTCGAACGTTCGTTACCGTGGCGACGACGATGCTGCGGCCAAAGTCTATGCCGGCACCGTGCCGTTGAGCGCTGCGGATATCGCCGAAACCGCTTACTGGATCGCAACCTTACCGCCGCACGTGAATATCAACTACATTGAGATGATGCCGACGTGCCAAGGCTTCGGTCCGTTCAACATCAAACGGAATACGGAGTAGTGCAAAAAGCGAATCATTTGTGTCCGAAAAATCAGTAGGTAGAAGTGCGGATGAACGCTTATTGATTCGGCATTCGTACGAGAATATTGGGCTTGGGTAAGCCGAATCCAGCCGTCTGTTGCCGGAGCTGGCCGCTTATTCGCCGATCGACGCAAGCTACCGGAGAATAAAATGAAGAAACGCGTATATGCCTTCCATGAAGGAAGCAAGGAGATGAAATCCCTGCTTGGTGGCAAGGGTGCTAACTTGGCCGAAATGAAGAAGATCGGCTTACCGGTTCCCGAAGGGTTCACGATCACCACCGAATGCTGCATTCAGTACTACGAAGATGGAAAAGTCATCGGAGACGACCTGCTGGCACAAATTCGGCAACATATGCGCTGGCTCGAAGAAACCACGAACAAGGGTTTTGGCTCCCGGCATTCGCCGCTATTGGTCTCCGTGCGCAGCGGCGCGGCGGTGTCGATGCCGGGAATGATGGATACCATCCTGAACTTGGGGCTCAACGACGACACCATTGCCGGTTTGATCGAACTGACCGGCAATCCTCGTTTCGCTTATGACAGTTATCGTCGCTTCATCCAGATGTTCGGCGACGTGGTTCTGGAGATCGATAAGAAGGCGTTCGACCGCATTCTCGATGCCGCCAAGAAAAATAACGGCTGCCGGCTGGATACCGAGCTGACGGCCGAGCACCTGCAGGAAATCATCGCACAGTACAAGGCACTGGTCCTGGAGAAGACCGGGCAAGCCTTTCCGCAGGACCCGGAAGCGCAGTTGATGATGTCCATCCGTGCCGTCTTCGAATCCTGGAACAATCCGCGCGCCATCGTCTACCGCAATCTGCACGAAATGCCGCACAACCTGGGAACGGCGGTCAACGTGCAGAGCATGGTGTTTGGCAACATGGGCGACACTTCCGGTACCGGCGTGGCGTTCACCCGCAACCCGGCCAACGGCGAGAAAAAACTTTACGGCGAATTTCTCATCAACGCTCAGGGGGAGGATGTTGTCGCTGGCATCCGCACACCGAAAAGCATCTCCGAGCTGGCCGAGATCATGCCCGATGTCTATCGTCAATTCGTCGAAGTTGCAAATACACTCGAACATCATTACAAGGACATGCAGGACATCGAGTTCACCATCGAAAAAGGCCGGTTGTTCATGCTGCAGACGCGCACCGGCAAACGCACGGCAACGGCGGCGGTCAACGCGGCTGTCGACATGGTAAGCGAGGGTTTGATCGACAAGCCGACTGCACTCATGCGTATCGAACCGGCAATGATCGACCAGCTACTGCACCCGGCTTTCGACGAGAAGGAGCTAGCAACGGGCCGCGTCATTGCGCATGGCATTGCCGCCTCTCCCGGCGCTGCCTCCGGACAGGTTTGTTTTACCGCCGAACACGCCGTTGCCGCGAAGGCTAAAGGAATGCCTGTCGTGCTCGTCCGCCAGGAGACCTCGCCCGAGGATATCGAAGGCATGGTCAGCGCCGAGGGCATCCTCACCGCGCACGGCGGCGCCACCTCGCACGCCGCCGTCGTCGCTCGCGGCATGGGCAAATGCTGCGTCACCGGCTGCGGCGACATCCAGGTGGATGAAGCCCATCACCTGTTCAGAGCCGGTAACGATGTTTACAAGGAAGGCGACTGGATTTCGATCGACGGCAACACCGGTTCCGTATACGCCGGCAAGCTGAAGACGCGCGAAGCCGAACTATCGGGGAATTTCGGTTTGCTCATGGGGTGGGCTGATGCTGAACGCCGGCTCGGTGTTCGCGCCAACGCCGACACGCCGAAGGACGCCGCGACAGCGGTGCGTTTCGGCGCCGAGGGGATCGGTCTCTGCCGTACCGAGCACATGTTCTTCGAAGAGTCGCGCATCCTGCACGTGCGCCAGATGATCGTCGCAAGAGACGAGGAGGCGCGAAAGCGAGCACTGGATAGGCTCCTACCCTGCCAGCGCGAAGACTTCGTCGGAATTTTTGAGGCCATGCAGGGCCGGCCGGTAACCATCCGCCTGCTTGATCCGCCGCTGCACGAATTCCTGCCGTCGACGCACGAAGATATCGCGGCGCTCGCCAAGGAGCTGGCCATGGACGTGGACTCGCTCGAGTCCATCGTTGCCGGACTTCGTGAATTCAATCCGATGCTTGGCCATCGCGGCTGCCGCCTCGGCATCACCTTCCCGGAAATCTACGAGATGCAGGTGCGCGCCATCTTCGAGGCGGCGGCGATTTGCCTCGGAGACAAGAAAATCGAGGTCCGACCTGAAATCATGATTCCGCTCGTCGGTTTCGAGAAAGAGCTCGAACTGCTGGTCGCGATGACGCATGAAATGGCGAAACAGGTCATGGCGGAAAAAACGTTCGTCGTCGAATACAAAGTCGGCACCATGATCGAGGTGCCGCGCGCGGCGCTGCTCGCCGACAAGATCGCCCGCCACGCCGAGTTTTTCTCCTTCGGCACCAACGATCTCACGCAGATGACGCTCGGTTTCTCGCGTGACGATTCGGTCAAGTTCCTCGACGCGTACAAGAAAAAGGAAATCTTCGAACGCGACCCCTTCGAACGGCTCGATCAGGAAGGCGTCGGCCTGCTCATGAAATGGGCCGTCGACAAGGGCCGTAGCGCCCGCCCCGAGCTCAAGATGGGGATCTGCGGTGAGCACGGCGGCGAACCGGCGTCGATCGATTTCTGCCACCGCATCGGCCTGGAGTACGTTTCCTGCTCGCCGTTCCGCGTCCCGGTCGCGCGGTTGTCGGCAGCGCAAGCCGCAATCCGCAACCGCTAGCAATAGTTCAGGAGAGCCTGGCGGCAAGGCGCTTAAGGCGGACTGGACGGCCGGGCCTTCCGCCGCTACAATCGCGCCGTCATTGGGGAGTAGCCGCCTGCATCCGCAAGGGCCTGCGTCAACATACTCGGCCGGTCGGTCGTGGCGCGGGCAGTTCCCGAACCTGGCAAGACCTTTGACCACGCGCCTCCGCAACGGCCGGAGAGGTAGCGTGGTCGCCTGTCTGGGTCCGGCCGGGAAACAAAATCGAATGGACGCTTTTCTCGTTTCAACCGGCATCGTCGCGCTCGCCGAAATCGGCGACAAGACCCAGTTGCTCGCCCTCATCCTCGCCGCCCGTTTTCGCAAACCGATGCCGATCATCGCCGGCATCCTGGTCGCCACCCTCTGCAATCATGCCTTTGCCGGCGCTCTCGGTGCCTGGATTACCACACTGATGCCCCCCGGCGTCTTGCGCTGGGTGCTCGGTCTCTCCTTTCTCGGCATGGCCGTGTGGACGCTGATTCCCGACAAATTCGACGAGGACGAGGCGCCGTCGACCCACTTCGGAGTGTTCGGCACCACGCTGATCGCCTTCTTCCTCGCCGAAATGGGGGACAAGACCCAGGTCGCCACTGTGGCGCTGGCGGCGCAGTATCAGTCCCTGCTTGCCGTGGTCGCCGGCACGACATTGGGCATGATGATTGCCAACGTCCCGGCGGCATTGATGGGCGACCGGATCGCGCAACGCATGCCGGTAAAGTTTGTGCACGCGCTTGCCGCCCTGATTTTTGCGCTGCTCGGAATTGCGACTTTGGCAGGTGCCGGAGAGCGGTTCGGTTTTTAGGGCGTCACGGTCGCGAGGGGGGCCGCCGACAGTTTTCGATTTCAGCGATCAGGATGTCGGCGTTTTCTGGCGGCACATAAAATATACTGTGCCAGTAATAAGCTGTTTGCCGAGTCATCATGCCGGAACCGGACAAAAAAATTCAGCATGCCCTGCTCGGCATGCGCGACACTTTATCCTTGGCGGTAGGGACAACTCCGTTTGCCCTCATTTTCGGCACGATGGCCGTGGCGGCCGGGCTGCCGCCTCTGGCTGCCGTCGCGATGTCATGCATAGTCTTCGCCGGTTCCGCTCAGTTCATTTCACTCAGCCTGATCAGCGGCGGCGCCACATTGCCTGTGCTTTGGCTGACCACTTTCGTCATCAACCTTCGCCATGCCCTCTACAGCGCCACGCTGCAACCGGTATCCCGGGACTGGAGATTTCCCTGGCGTGTGCTGGGGGCATTCTGGCTGACGGACGAGTGTTTTGCCGTCATCGAACGCCGGCTGCGGGACATCGGCGCCAAAGATGCCCTGCCCTACTACCTCGGGTCCTGCGCTTTTTTCTATTTCAACTGGGTGGCGTGGACCGGTGTCGGAGCATTATTGGGCGGTAAGATTCCCGGCCTTGCTGGATTGGGGCTCGATTTCGCCATGATCGCCACCTTCGCGGCCATGATTGCGCCCCAATTCAGAACGCCGACACCCGTTGCCGTCGCTATCGTGGCTGGCGGTGTCGCCTGGGTGGCCGGAGATCTGCCCTACAAGCTTGGACTGATCGTTGCCGCTTTCGCCGGCATCGCTGTGGGGATGTTTCTGGACTCCCGAAAACCGGCCCCAACTGAAGGGGGCGAGGCATGAGCGATTTCCTGTGGGCGGCGATTCTGGGCATGTTCGCCGTCACTTATCTGATTCGCGCCAGTTTTATCGTCTTTGGACATCGCTTACGCTTTTCCTCGACTGTCGTTCAGACGCTGAATCATGTTCCGGTCGCCGTGTTGGCGGCGATTATCGTTCCGGAAGCGATGGCTCCCGGAGGGCAGCTAAATTTTTCGCTGTCCAATCCCTATCTGATCGGTACGCTGTTGTCCGGTCTGGTCGCTTGGAAAACCGGTCGCGTCTTCGCCGCAGTTGGCATCGGCTTTTGCGCATTCGGTCTGCTTCGTTGGTTGGCCTGATCTCGGGAGGAATTTCTCATGCTGAAGCTCGCAGACCCTAGCCTCTTCCGCCAGCATGCTTATATCGACGGCTTGTGGCAGGACGCCGATCACGCCGGTTCGCTGGAAATATGCAATCCGGCCACAGGCGAACGTCTCGGCAGCGTGCCTGACATGGGCGAAAAGGAAACCCGTCGCGCCGTCGAAGCGGCCCACGCTGCCCTGCCGGTTTGGCGGTCGCGCACCGCCGCCGAGCGCGGACAATTGTTGCGGCGCTGGGGCGAATTAATGTTGGCTAACAGCGACGATCTGGCACGCCTCATGACGCTGGAACAGGGTAAGCCTCTTGCCGAGGCTTCGGGTGAAATTACGTACGCGGCCAGTTTTCTGAGTTGGTTCGCTGAGGAAGGCCGACGTGCCTACGGTGAAATCGTACCGACCTTCGCCGGCGATCGCCGTATTCTGGTCACGCGCGAGCCGGTTGGGGTTTGCGCTGCAATCACGCCGTGGAATTTCCCGGCAGCGATGATCACGCGCAAAGCCGGTGCCGCGCTGGCGGCCGGCTGCACACTCGTTGTCAAGCCGGCGAGCCAGACGCCGTTTTCCGCGCTGGCGCTCGCTGAACTGGCCGCGCGTGCCGGCATGCCGCGTGGCGTATTCAACGTCGTCACCGGATCGGCCTGCGCCATCGGCCGCGAATTGTGCGCCAACCCCTCGGTACGCAAATTGTCATTCACCGGCTCGACCGAAATCGGCGCGCAACTGCTCGCCCAATGCGCGCCGACGGTCAAGAAGGTGAGCCTGGAACTGGGCGGTAACGCGCCGTTCATCGTCTTCGACGACGCCGACATCGATGCCGCGGTCGACGGCGCTCTGGCCTCGAAATACCGCAACACTGGCCAGACCTGCGTCTGCGCCAACCGTCTGCTAGTGCAGGATGGTATCCACGACGCCTTCGTCGACAAACTGTCGCACGCGGTTTCCGAGCTCAAAATCGGCAATGGCCTTGAACTCGGCATCACACAGGGACCGCTGATCAATCGGGCAGCACTGAACAAGGTCGAACAACTCGTCGCCGACGCCGTCAACCTGGGGGCGCGCATTGTCTGCGGCGGCAAGCCGCATGCGCTTGGACGCAATTTCTACGAACCGACGATCATTACCGGCGTCACGCCGGCGATGCGCATCGCCCATGAGGAAATCTTCGGTCCGGTCGCACCGATCTTCCGCTTCAAGGATGAAGGCGAAGCAATCCGCATGGCCAACGATACCTCATACGGACTGGCTTCGTATTTCTATGCGCGCGACGTCGGCCGGATATTCCGGGTAAGCGAAACGCTCGAGTACGGCATGGTCGGCGTCAACACCGGAATCATTTCGACCGAAATCGCCCCCTTCGGCGGCATGAAAGCCTCCGGACTCGGGCGCGAAGGTTCGCGCCACGGCCTCGACGACTATCTGGAGATCAAGTACGTCTGTCTGGCCGGGCTGGAGAATGAACCTTGAAAAACAGTTAACCACAGCGCACACCGCGAACACGGCGGTGTGCGGCGATTAGCTCGAGTATTGACTTCCCTTTGACTTACCCAGTTGGTGATTGGGCAAAAGCGCACAAGCTCTTGTTTCTCGCCGTGTTCGCTGTGCTCGCCGGGGTTAGGTAAATTTCCAGGATTATCGGCGTAACGACTTCGGCGATCGCTAGGAAGCCGCTTCCTCAGCCTCAATTCCCTCGGAAATCTCCAGCCATTTTTCTTCCAGGGCGGCAAGTTCGTCGTCGACGGCCTGGATCGACCGGCCGATGTCGCCGATCTCCTGCACCGCCTGCGTTGTCGCCAGTCTCGCCTCGAATTCATGCTTGTGCGTCTGAAGGTCGAGCATGGCCTGTTCGACCTTGCCCTGGTCGCGTTTCAGAGTTTTCAGGCGCGCGGAAATCTTGCGGTTGGTTGCAACAACCGGAGCCGGAACCGGCGCAACTTCCTTCTCGGCGGCTTTCAGCGCCTCGCGCGCGCGCTTCGCTTCGTCGAGCAGATAACGCTGGTAGTCGTCGAGGTCGCCGTCGAACGGCTCGACGCCGCCGCGCGTGACCAGCCAGAATTCGTCGCACACCGAGCGCAGCAGCGAACGGTCATGGCTGACCAGCATTACCGTGCCTTCGAATTCGTTGAGTGCCACCGACAGCGCTTCGCGCGTGGCCAGATCGAGGTGGTTGGTCGGCTCGTCGAGCAGGAGCAGGTTCGGCCGCTGCCAAACGATCATGCACAGCACGAGCCGCGCCTTCTCGCCGCCGCTCATCGTGCCGACCGGCTGCTTGACCATGTCGCCGCTGAAATTGAACGAGCCAAGGAAGTTGCGCAGATCCTGTTCGCGGCCCGATTCGCCATCGGGCAACGCTTCGCGTGCTAGCCTCACCATGTGTTCGAGCGGATTGTCCTGCGGCCGCAGGACGTCGAGTTCCTGCTGGGCGAAATAGCCGATCGACAAGCCTTTGCCCTCGGTCAACGTGCCGCCGAGCGGCTCCAACGTGCGGGCGACAGTTTTGACCAGCGTCGATTTACCCTGGCCGTTGGCGCCGAGAATGCCGATGCGCTGGCCGGCCATTACCGTTCGCGTCACCTGGCGCACGATCGTCGTTGGCGGCGTTCCGGCGGGTGCATCCTCCGGCGGCGGATAGCCGCAGCCGACGTCGGTCATGACCAGCATCGGATTGGGCAGACCGGCCGGCTCCTTGAATTCGAAGGTGAAGTCGGCACTGGCCAGCACCGGCGCCAGTTTCTCCATGCGTTCCAAGGCTTTCACCCGGCTCTGTGCCTGCTTCGCCTTGGTCGCCTTGGCCTTGAAGCGGTCAATGAATTTCTGCAGGTGGGCAATTTTTTCCTGCTGCTTGAGGTACGCGTTCTGCTGTAGTTCGAGCTGCATGGCCCGCGTTTCCTCGAACGTACTGTAATTGCCGCCGTAGCGCGTCAGCTTGCCGTTCTCGATGTGCAGGGTGACGTTGGTGATCGCGTCGAGAAACTCGCGGTCGTGGCTGATCACGAGCAAGGTGCCTTCGTAACGCTTGAGCCAAGACTCGAGCCAGACCAGCGCGTCGAGGTCGAGGTGGTTGGTCGGCTCGTCGAGCAGCAACAGGTCGGACGGGCACATCAGCGCCCGCGCCAGTTGCAGTCTCATCCGCCAGCCGCCGGAAAAACTGTTCACCGGCCGGTTCAGCTCGTTGGTCTTGAAACCCAAGCCGAGAATCAGGGCCTGCGCGCGCGATTGCGCGTCATGCGCGCCGGCGTCGTGCAACGCCATGTAGGCATGCCCCATACGCTCGCCGTCGTCGCTGGCCTCGGCAGCGTGGGCTTCCTCGCGCGCGGCGAGCAGGGCGGTATCGCCGTCGATGACGAAATCGGTCGCGCTCTGCGCCGTCTCCGGCATTTCCTGCGCCACCTGCGCCATCCGCCAGGAGAGCGGCAGGAAGAAATCGCCGCCGTCTTCATGCAGGGTACCGTTGATCAGGGCAAACAACGACGATTTGCCGGCGCCATTGCGCCCGACGAGCCCAACCTTTTCGCCGGGATTGATCGTGACGGAAGCGCTGTCCAGCAGCACTTTGGCGCTGCGGCGCAGGGTGACGCCCTTGAGGGTAATCATGGAAAAACCTTAATAGCGACTAACCACAACGTGCACAACGAACACGACGAGAAACCAACAAATATCAAGAAAGATTGTCGTTGTGGCCGTTGTGCACGTTGTGGTTAAAAACGTTCTCTATCTGAACACCACCGTCTTGTTGCCGTGTACCAGCACGCGGTCTTCGAGGTGGTAGCGCAGGCCGCGCGCGAGGACGGCCTTTTCGATGTCCTTGCCGTAGCGGACCATGTCCTCGACCGAATCGGAATGGTCGATGCGGATCACGTCCTGCTCGATGATCGGCCCCTGGTCGAGTTCGCTGGTCACGTAATGGCAGGTGGCCCCGATCAGCTTGACGCCGCGCTGATAGGCCTGGTGGTAGGGCTTGGCGCCGACGAAGCTGGGCAGGAAAGAGTGATGGATGTTGAGGATCTGGCCGGGATAGGCGGCGCACATTCCCGGCGGAATGATCTGCATGTAGCGTGCCAGTACCATCGTGTCGCCACGCACTTCCTCGAACAAACGTTGCACCTCGGCGTAGGCGGCTTGCTTGTTGTCCGGATTGACCGGCACGTGGTGGAAGGGAATGCCATGCCACTCGACGAAGCCTTTGAAGGTGTCGTGGTTGGAAATGACGCAAGGAATCTCGATGTCGAGTTCCTTTGATTGCCAGCGTGCCAGCAGATCGTAAAGACAGTGCTCCTGCTTGCTGACCATGATCACGACGCGCTTTTTGACGGCGCTGTCGGTAATCTTCCACTCCATTTGCAACTCTTCGGCGATCGGGCGGAAGCGTTCGCGGAATTCCGTCAGCATGAAGGGAAGGGAGTCGGCCCGAATTTCGATGCGCATGAAATAGCGGCCGCGATTCTCGGCATCAATAGCGGGTTCCGCATGAAGGGCTGTCTCAAGAATCCAGCCCTTGTGCTCGGCGATGAAGCCGGAGACCTTGGCGACGATACCTGTCCGATCGGGGCATGAAGCTGACAGGGTGAAAAAACGTTCGCGATGCATGGCAACAAAATTTCCCGTGGTTATTTCTGGACGCGGGCAAAGGCCTTGTCGATTTCCGCGCGCAGCTCATCGTAGTTGCGCGTTACCGGGAATTGCGGGAACTCGCGGATGACGTTCTCCGGCGGGTGGAAGAGGATGCCGGCATGGGCCTCGCCGAGCATCGCAGTGTCGTTGTACGAGTCACCGGCGGCGACGACCGTGAAGTTCATCTCGCGGAAGCGTTTGACCGCCTCGCGCTTCTGGTCGGGCATGCGCAGATGGTAGTTGACCACCATGCCGCTTTCGTCGGTTTCCAGACTGTGACAAAACAGCGTCGGCCAACCGAGCTGGCGCATCAGCGGGTGGGCGAATTCGTAGAAAGTATCGGAGAGGATGATGACTTCGTAATCTTCGCGCAGCTTGTCGAGGAATTCGCGCGCGCCGGACATCGGCCCCATCTCGCCGATGACTTTCTGAATGTCGGGCAAGCCCAGCTTGTGCTCACGCAACAGGTCGAGGCGGAAATTCATCAGCTTGTCGTAGTCCGGCTCGTCGCGCGTCGTGCGGCGCAGTTCCGGAATGCCGGTGCGCTCCGAAAACGAAATCCAGATTTCGGGGACGAGCACGCCCTCAAGGTCGAGGCAAACGATTTTCACGAAAAGCTCCCAGTAGTGCGATGAATTGATGAAAAATGCAGCCCGCCATTCTATCAAACTGTGACGATCTCCATCGGCTGGATTTCAGAAAGCGTCAGCGCAAGGCTCGATTCTGCGCCATAATCCGAATTGCTTTTGCTGCCGAAAGACTTTCCCGATGATCAAACGCTTGCTTCTTGCCGTCATGTTTTTTGCCATGCTTTCCGCCTGGGCATATGCTGCGGATGGCGTGTCGCCGCCCGGACCGCAAACGCTGGAAGAAGCCAATGCCCAACGCAAACGAGCTACGGAAATGAAAGCCGCGGCTGAAGTGCGCTACGCGGCTGAAAAATCGGCGTGCTACGAAAAGTTCCTCGTCAACGACTGTCTTGAAAAAGCCAAGAAACGCTATACCGATGCCGTCATCGAAGCGCGCAACGTCGATATTTCGGCGCGAGAATTTCAACGTGAGGCACAGCGCGCCGAAGTCGATATCAAGGAAAAGAAGCGAGCAGCAGACCTTGCCGACCGCGCTGCCGAACAACAGGCACAGGCCAGCGCCTATCGCGACAAGGAAGCGAAGCGAAAAGCCGAGCGCGAGCGGAAGCGAGCCGAGAAAGCCAGAAAAGCAAAGGAGGGCCGCCAGAAAATGCTGGCTGACCAGGCACGGCAAAAGCAACGGCAGGAAGAATTTGCCAAGCGGGACGCCGAACGCGCCGCCAAAAAGGCACGCGAAGACGCGCGCATCGAAGCCCAAAACGCCGCCAAGGCGGCTGCGACAAGCCAGTAGCGGCAACGGCCTCCCCGCCAATGCATCCAAGGCTTGGCATTCTCGGCGACGTTGAGCCCAAATAATGGGCAGGTCAGGGGGCCGTTGACCTAAGTCTTGGCATCGGCCGGTAGGGGGGGCACAGGATTCTCTGGCGTTATAGGCGTATCTTCAGTAACCATAGAATTCTTCGCTGACGACATCGGCGTCTTTTACCCCCAATTCACTCAAGGTGTCGCGCATCGATTCGACCAAGGCGGGCGGGCCAGCAAGGTAATAGATTGGCGCCGCAAGATCGGCGATGTGCCGCTGCAACAGCGCCGCATTGATATGGCCGGTTTCGCCGCACCATTTGTGGCCCGATTGGGCAGCCTGAGTCATCGTCGCAACCAGGTGCAGGCCCGCATATTCGCGCTCGATCTGCTGCAATTCGTCGAGGTAGGCAGCGTCTTCCGGGCGACGATTCGAATAAATGAGGACGAAATCCCGGATTAGTCGATCATGTGCCGCCTGGCGTAAAATGCTGACGAACGGGGTAATGCCAATGCCGCCAGCCAGAAATATGGCGGGGCGGCTCGCGTCGCTACGTAACGTCAGCGCACCGAAGGGGCCGTCAATCCGAACTTCAGCACCATTTTGCAAGCTATTGAGCGCATTTTTGTAAGCACTGTCGCGCATTCTCGTCGCTACCACCAGTTCCGGCTCGAAAGGTGCGCTGACCAACGAAAACGCATGCTGAAAGTTCGTGGTCTTCTTCCCCGCCAATGTCTCAATAACGAGATTGACGGCCTGGCCAGGTTTGAAATCAAAACCAGATGGCCGTGCGAAACGAAAAGCTGTCGTCCCTTGCGCGATATCTTCCCGACCGAGCAGTTTCGTCACGTAGCTGATCATGGCGACTTCCTTTCTTAAAACCAGATGTGAGTCGATCTGTCCACGAAGCATTGGAACTGCGTTGTCCAGGTTCGTTCTGTGAAAATGTTGGCTCGCGGAAGTCTGGCTAAAGCCAGCCGGCCCGCTTGAAACGGTGGTAGAGGTAGCCGCAAGAAATCGCAATCGCCAAGAGGGCAAACAGATACCCGTATTCCCATTGCAGTTCAGGCATGACCTTGAAATTCATGCCCCAGATGCCGGCAAATGCCGTCGCGACAGCGAAGATTCCCGCCCAGGCCGCCAACTTCTTGTTCACCTCGTTTTCCTCGATGGTCACCATCGACAGGTTGACCTGGATCGCCGTGTTGATCGTGTCGCGGATGTTGTCGAGAGAGGCGTTGATACGGGTCAAATGGTCGAAAACATCGCGGAAATACTCGCGGCTTCCTGCGCATACCATCGGTCCGCGTCCGCCGGAAAGCTTGCCGGCCGCCTCCATCAGGGGGGCGACAACGTGTTTGACCAAGGTCACTTTGCGTTTCAGGTCATAGAGCTTTTGGGTGTTCGTGCGCCCTGCTCCTTTGGCGAAAATCTGGTCTTCGATCTCATCCAGATCGGATTCAAGACGGTCCACGATCGGAAAATAGCGATCGACCACCGTGTCCATCAGCGCATAGAGGACGAAGCCGGATCCTTGTTGCAGCTGTTGCGGGTGCCTTTCGCAGCGCTCACGTATTGAAAGGAAATTCTGCTGGCTGTTATGTCGGAGCGAAAGCACGAAATTGTTGCCGACGAAAACGTGGACCTCACTGACGCCGAAATGGCCATCAGTGACTTCGATCTGATGCATGACGACAAAGAGCGAATCACCGTATTCTTCAATTTTTGGCCGCTGGTGGCCGTGATGGGCGTCTTCGACCGCCAGCTCATGGAGGTCGAATTCGGCCTGCATCTGGCTCAGTTCGTCGGGTGTGGGGTCGCACAAGGCGACCCAGACGAAGCATCCCGGCTTCTTGAGGTATGCGCCGATTTCGTCGACACGCAACTCGGACAGGCGCGAACCTTTTAAATAGGCAACACAATTGATCAACACGGTGCGCTCCTTCGTTGTGGCAATCCAGCCGGTCGCTGATGGCAAGAAATTCTAGCACCGCGACATTCATCGGTTCGATAGCCGCTGTCAGCGCGTTCCTTGACGCCCCGTTAAAAATCGACCGCCGTCTCGGCATGGACCCGGTTGCGCCCGCTATTCTTCGCGTCGTACATCGCCTGATCGGCACGGGCGATAAATGACTCGGCGGTTTCGCCTTTGTTGCGCCATTGCACAACGCCAATACTGACGGTGAAATCGGGGATCTCCGGCGGAGCTGCTTCGGAATTTTCGATCAGGGCGCGGATTCTTTCTCCCAGTTCGATCGCTCCTGAAAGCGGGGTTTGCGGCATCAGCAAGAGGAATTCTTCGCCACCAAAACGACCGAGAAGATCCGATGAGCGCAGGCACTGTGAGACGCTGCGTGCGAAATATTGAAGCGCGGCATCACCAGCGGCGTGACCATGGAGATCATTGATTCGCTTGAAATGATCGATGTCGAGCATGGCCAGACAGCACGGATAGGCAGCTCGTCCCGCCCGATTCAACTCGACATTGAGTTCTTCCAGAAAATAGCGGCGGTTGGCGCATCCAGTCAGGGCATCGTACCGGGCTTGTCTCAACAACTCGTCATTCAGTCTGACGAGCCGTTCATTGATGCTGGCCATTTCGGCCTGGTGCTCCTTGCGTCGTCGCAAATACACGATTCCGGCCGTAGCGCCGGTAATCAGGGACGCGCCGGCCAGAAAGAGAAGTGCGGCGACCTGAAAATTTTCGTTTCTTGCTTCCCACACTTGCGCGACATCGCTAAACAGCCAGAGCGAAATCCTTTCCGTCGGGTTGTCTCTCTGGGTGAGCAGCATTGGTCTCGGGTGGCCATTTACTTGAAACATCGTTTCACCGACGACCATCGCCGGAGTGATGGCGATGCGCTCGAATTGATGCCGCTTGTATCGATTTAGTTTTTCCTCTGCGGTCAAGGTTTCCAAGCTTGCGTCCGGAACGACCTTCATATAAGAGCCGCTTTCGCCTGCCATGATGATGACGCCGTGTTTGTCGGTCACAAAGGCGTTTTGGCCCTCGATCGTTTTCGAAAGGCGTGCCACATCGACCTTGACGACGATGGCACCGAGAAATTGGCGGTTCGCGGTAACCGCTGCCGAATAATAGATTCCAGGAACATTCGTGGTGCGCCCGACGGCAAACTGGCGCCCCCACCCTTCTTTTTGGGCCAACTTGAAATATTCACGATCAGCATAGTTCACCCCGATTTCGTCGCGGCCGCCAAATGGGAACCCGCCTGCGGCAATGCAATCTCCCGCCGTATTCAGGACCAAGATCTGGTCGATGGCAAAGTCGTTATGGATGGACTCGAGTCGTTCGGAGAGCCCGATCAGTTCCGGTATGGCGAAAAGAGCCTCGCGCAATTTCTGCTGCGGGAGTGGGGGCATCGGCTGGGCCGATGCATTGTTGCGCAGGTTTTCAACGATGTCTGGTTGCCGGGCCAGGACTTTCGGGATGCTTCTCACGTTAGCAAGCGTCAGCCGGATATTGGCATCTATTGCCGCTGCAGCCGAAGAGGCGTTCAGCCGTTCGCGCTCAATCAGGCGCAACATTTTTCCAGACGTCAGGATTTCTGCCAGAAAGAACGCCGTGATGCCCCACCCCACGATCGTGGCGGCCAAGAATAAGACCAGACACGGCGCACGCTGACACGGCGCGAAGCATTTCTGCGCGATGTGCTCGATGCTATGAATCAGCCGCGGATCGTTGCTCGCCTCAGCCATACCGTCATGCCCCGTGCAATTGCCAGCAGCTTTAAACTTAGCACAGCTCTTTGCGACAGGCTAAACCGCCGGCATGTCGGCCCCCGGAAAGATACCACGGACCTTCGGTACCCGCGAGATATCCCAGATTTCTTTTGCCCAGTTCCAGAACTCTGCACAAGGGGCGCCAGACAATTCCGGTGGCGGTGGGTGGCCGAGAAAACGCATTGCCGCCAAGAGCGCCCCGTTCCCGGCGTGTGGTTCGACGGCCGGCGCCAGCGTCTGTTTGGAGAGCTTCTCGCCGGCGGCATTGACGACAACCGGCAGATGCGCATAGCTTGGTGTTGGCAGTCCAAGGCAGCGTTGTAGCCAGATCTGGCGGAGCGTCGAATCAAGCAGATCGATACCGCGCACGATGGCATTGATTCCCTGCGCCGCGTCGTCGACGACCACGGCGAGTTGGTACGCATACTGGCCGTCGGCACGCAAGAGGACGAAATCGCCGACATCGCGTTCGAGGTTCTGCCGCGATTCGCCCTGCACGCGATCTCTGATGGCGCATTCTCGATCGGGAACGCGCAACCGCCAGGCGCGTGCCGCCCGCCCTTCGGCCAGCCCGGCGCGGCAAGTGCCGGGGTAAAGCAGTCCGCCGTCAACGGATCGCTGCTGAGTGGCCGCAGCGATTTCACTACGCGAACAGGCGCAGGGGTAAACATCGCCGTTGAGTTGTAAACGAACGAGCGCGGCATGGTAAAGATCGAGTCGCCGGCTCTGTGCGACCACCTCGCCGTCCCACTCGAAACCGAAGCCTTCCAGTGTGCGCAGGATGCCGTCTGCGGCACCGGGCACTGTACGCGGCTCGTCCACATCCTCGATGCGCAGCAGCCACTCGCCACCATGTGCACGCGCATCGAGATAGCTGCCGACGGCAGCGACCAAAGATCCGAAATGTAGTGGCCCGGTCGGGGACGGCGCAAAACGGCCTCGGTACTGCTTAGAGCGATCCAGCATTGGTTTGTGCAAGGCTAATTGCATCAGGAGCGCGGAAGATAATCCTCTCGCACGGGTGAAAAAATCTCGATGGCGACAGCGTCTGCCACGATTTCGGCTTCGTGTTCCATTTCACTGGGAATGCACCATGCATCACCTGGATGCAGCTCGTTCATCTCATCACCGATCATCAGGCGAATGCAGCCACTGACCAGGTAACCGGTCTGTTCATAAGGATGTGCGTGCCGTGGCAGCGGGAATCCCCGTTTCAGGCGGAATTCGACCAGCAATGTCTTGTCGCCGTGCACCAGGGTCTTGCGCTCGATGCCCGGCAAGGCGGCGATGTAATCGGACTCTGAATGGCGTGAAAACATGATGAGATATTTGACGTTGGGTCCAAATAGTGAGGTGAGAGCTTAATCCGGGAGTATGGCCGAAAAGCGTATGCAGATGCGGATTTTGCCGAAAGTCGGGGCGGCGCTGCAAACCGAAAGGAAGTCTACCGCGGCATTCGATTCACGGTGCCGTGAGCTCCGCCGCCCAACCGGCTGCCTCTGCCATTGGTTGTCAAGGCGTTGAACCGAGACTGGCACAGGCATTAATAAACTTCGACGGATTTTGTATGACGGCATAGGCGGATTCAAGTCTGAAGTGCAACGGCGTTATGACGAGAGTGTAGCTGCTTCATGAACACCTCGTGGGGCGTCTTGAAGCCAAGGCATTTTCTGGGGCGGTGATTGAGTCGATGCATGGCAAAGGCAATCTGACGATTGGTGATGGAATCGAAGCGCAGCTTCTTTGGGAAGAACTGACGGATGAGGCCATTCATGTTTTCGTTGGCGCCGCGCTCCCAAGAGGCATAGGGATGGGCAAAGAAGAAGTTGGCATCGAGCGTACTGGCGATACGCTCATGGCCGGCAAACTCTCTGCCATTGTCGGTCGTCAGCGTATGCACACAGGCCGCGAAAGGCGTCAGCAAAGAAATCATGGCATCCGAGACAGTTTCGGCAGTCTTGTCAGGTACATGGGCAATCAGGGCGTAGCGCGATTTGCGTTCGTTGAGCGTGACAAGGGTCTGTTGATGGCCGGCGCCTATGACCAGATCAGCCTCCCAGTCTCCGAAACGCTTGCGGGTATCGACGATGGCCGGACGTTGCTCAATCGACACCTGGTTGGGAATGGTGCCACGTCGGTCGCGTCCCCCATAGCGTTTCCGGCGCATCTTCTGGCAGCGCAGGGCGCGGTGCAGACTACCCCCGGCACGCCGGTCGGCATAAATGCGCTGATAGATGGTTTCGTGGCTGATACCCGGCTGGCTCGTGGTCTTGAGATAGCCAGAGATTTGTTCGGGGCTCCACAGTTCGACTAGTTTGGCTTCGGCAAAGGCCCATGTGTCAGGACAAACGCGGCGGCCGTTCTCACAGGCCCGCATGCGGGCCTGTGAGAACTCATGCGCCTGCTTCGGTCGATAGCCACGCTGACCTTTGTTCCGGCCAAGTTCGCGGCTGATGGTGGAAGGATGTCGGTTCATGATGCGGGCGATCTCGCTCTGCTTATGGCCGGCTTTGAGAAGAATGGCGATTTGGTATCGTTCGTGTCGGGTGAGATGTGTGTAGTTCATTCCAGGCAACTTTGACTTGGCGGTCGAGGGGCTCGGATGCTATTGCATCTCGCCCACCCAACCCGTTAATCAGAGTTGCACTTCGAATTTGAACTCGCGATACGTAAGAAGGCGCGTCTTCGCTATCTTTTTTCTGCGGTGTTCAGAAATATACGGCAGGAAAGATCACCGCATGATCCGGCGGTCCTTCGGCTGACGTTACACCGCTCTGGGAAAACCCAGCGAGCGCGAACCTCGCGAGACAAGTCTTTTCTTGATAAGCGCCGGGTATGACGACGCTCAATTCTGGGTTATTTCAACCCCAGAATCCATTTCGCCAGTTTTTCAGCTTCATCTGGCTTGACGCCGGCGTTAGGCGGCATGAAGGGCAGGTTGGCCATTCCTGCTTTCTGCCAGCCCAGCCCCGCAGGGGCCGGCGTTCCCTTCATGATGGTCTGGGCAAGTTTGGCTTCGGCGCCTTTCTGGCCAGCATACTTTTTTGCAATTTCCTTATAGGTCGGGCCGATCATTTTCTTGTCAACGGTATGACAAGCCAGGCACCCCTTGGCCTTGGCCAGCGCGTCGTCTGCCTGGGCGCTCCCCGCGGCCAGCAGGCACGCCGTAGCCATCAAAACGACAGGTAGCTTTTTCATGCGCATCTCCATTCTCGAAAACGTTTATGCAGTATTCCCGCCAATATCGTGCTCTAACCAAATGCGATTCCGGTTCTGGCCGGGAGTTCAATTCCCTAGCGCCTGAGAATCTCAGCGCCGCTTCAACTGGTCAAGATCGCGCACGGCGCCGCGTGCCGCCGAAGTCGCCATCATTCCATACGCCTGCAGCGCTTTCGATACGACCCGTGTCCGCTGAGTTGCCGGCTGCCAGGTGTTTTCTCCCTTCGTTTCCATTGCCTCGCGGCGTTGCCGAAGTGCTTCCGCAGAAACTGCAAGGTGAATACGCCGTCGTGGAATATCGATTTCGATGGTATCGCCTTCTTCAACTAGACCGATTGCGCCGCCTTCAGCGGCCTCCGGCGAGACGTGACCGATCGACAGGCCGGAGGTGCCTCCCGAGAAGCGCCCGTCGGTGAGTAGGGCGCAGGCTTTGCCCAGCCCCTTCGACTTGAGATAGGAGGTTGGATAAAGCATTTCCTGCATACCCGGCCCGCCTTTTGGCCCTTCGTAACGAATCACGACAACGTCGCCAGCGACGATCTGGTCGGAAAGGATCGCCTGGACGGCGGCGTCTTGGCTCTCGAAAACCCGCGCCCGCCCCGAGAAAACCCAGATGCTCTCATCGACTCCGGCGGTTTTCACGATGCAACCCTCCTCGGCGATATTACCGTAGAGCACCGCCAGCCCGCCTTCCTTGCTATAGGCATTGGCCTGGTCGCGGATGCAACCGCGGGTCCGATCGAGATCAAGCTCCGGGTAGCGGCGGTCCTGGGAAAACGCGGTCTGCGTCGGTACGCCGCCCGGCGAAGCACGATAAAACTCGTAGATTCCCAGGTCGTGAGCGCGGTGCATGACATCCCAGACATCCAGCGCTTCCCCGAGGTTTTTCGTATGCACAGTCGGCACGTCGCGGTGCAGGAGGCCGCAGCGGTCAAGTTCGCCAAGAATGCCGAAAATGCCGCCGGCGCGATGCACGTCCTCGATATGGTACTTGTCCGTCGCCGGCGCCACCTTGCATAGGCACGGCACCTTGCGCGACAGGCGGTCGATATCGGCCATCGTGAAATTCACGCCTGCTTCCTGCGCAGTCGCCAGTAGATGCAGGACGGTGTTCGTCGAACCGCCCATCGCGATGTCGAGGCTGATCGCATTCTCGAAGGTTTTGAACGTGGCGATGCTGCGCGGCAACACCGAAATGTCGTTCTTCTCATAGTAGCGACGGCAGAGTTCGACGATCTGGCGGCCGGCTTTCAGGAACAGATTCTTGCGGTCGGCGTGCGTAGCCACGAGCGTGCCGTTGCCGGGCAGGGAAAGTCCCAGTGCCTCGGTCAGGCAGTTCATCGAATTGGCGGTAAACATTCCCGAGCAGGATCCGCAGGTCGGGCAGGCGGAACGTTCGATCTGGTCGAGATCGGCGTCCGAAACGCTGCTGTCCGCCGCCTTGACCATCGCGTCGACCAGGTCAAGGTGGATCACCTTGCCGTCCTGGAGTTTGACTTTGCCGGCTTCCATCGGCCCTCCGGAGACGAAGATGCACGGGATATTCACGCGCATCGCCGCCATCAGCATGCCCGGGGTGATCTTGTCGCAGTTGGAGATGCAGACCATGGCATCGGCGCAATGCGCATTGACCATGTATTCCACCGAGTCGGCAATTAGATCGCGCGACGGCAACGAGTACAGCATGCCGTCGTGCCCCATGGCGATGCCGTCATCGATGGCGATCGTATTGAATTCCTTGGCAACGCCGCCGGCGGCCTCGATCTCGCGCGCCACCAGTTGCCCCAGATCCTTCAGATGCACATGGCCGGGGACGAACTGGGTGAACGAATTGACGACAGCAATAATGGGCTTGCCGAAGTCACCGTCCTTCATGCCTGTGGCGCGCCAAAGCGATCTGGCCCCCGCCATGTTGCGGCCATGCGTTGAGGTACGGGAACGATAATCGGGCATCAAAACCTCCAGAGACGGTATAAGCGAACAGTCTGCAATTCTACCCAAGATGCGTGGCCGCAAGAAATCCATCTGCATCGGGACGTACTTCCGCGACTAGGCTGCGCATCTCGAAAAACCCCTCGCTGCCAGGGGGTATGCCCAATCGTAAAAAATGGTCGAGGAGTGCCCAATTCCGCGAGAAATCGTATAATGCTCGTTCGTGACAAATTCTTCTTTCTTCACTTCATTCACTTAACAAGGAATCTGAAATGGAACTCTCTCACATCGAGCACATCGGCATCGCCGTCAAGAGCCTGGACGAAGCCATCCCGTTCTGGGAAAAGCAACTGGGCCTGAAATGCTACGCCATTGAAGAAGTCAAGGAACAGAAAGTTCGCACCGCCTTCTTCAAGATCGGCCAGTCGAAGATCGAACTGCTCGAGTCGACCGAGCCGGACGGCCCCATCGGCAAGTTCATCGAAAAGAAAGGCGAAGGCATCCAGCACCTCGCCATCGCTTGCAAGGGCATCCAATCCACCCTGGACGAACTGGGCAACCGTGGCGTGCAACTGATCGACAAGGCTCCGCGCAAGGGCGCCGAAGGTCTGGACATCGCCTTCCTGCACCCGAAGTCGACCTACGGCGTGCTGCTCGAAATGTGCGAAGACCCCAGCAAGTAATCCGACTGGGCGACTAAAGCGGAGGGCGACCTCCGGACGACGGCGACAAAGTGATTTGTCGCCGTTCTCTTTTGTGCTGCCGCTCAGACCGGCAATGACGTCCGGTCCACCACCCGGCGCAGCACAAAACTCGAATGCACGCCGGTCACGCCCTGAATGCGGTTGATCCGGTTGAGCAGCAGCTCTTGATACGCCTCCATGTCTCTGACGATGACCTTGATCTGGTAGTCGGCATCCTGGCCAGTAATCAACAGACACTCGAGCACTTCAGGGATTACGCCGATTTCCTTTTCAAAATGCTCGAAGCGTTCAGGCGTATGTTTGTCCATGGCAATATAAACCAGCGCCATCAGGGTTAGCCCCAGCGCCTTGGCGTCGACCATGGCGCGATAGCCGGCAATCACGCCTGATTCTTCCAGTGCCCTGACCCGGCGCAAACAGGGCGAAGGCGACAGGCCGATCCGATCCGCCAGCTCCTGATTGCTCATGCGTCCATTCTCCTGCAGCAACCTCAGCAACTGCCGATCATAGCGGTCAATTTCCATGTCTTGCCTGGCATTAATTAATTCGTGAAATATTATTGCCGATACTTGTTATATATAGCAATGAAATTGCGTAAACGTACGTATATTACGATACAACGCAAGTATCTGCCCGCAATAATTGGCTATGATTTCACCATTGATTGTGAATGTTGCGCCAAACAAGGAGCTGCCGCCATGTTGAAAGACCCGTCCACCAAGTACGCCGCCTTCCCTCCGGTCAAGATCGATAATCGGCAATGGCCGAACCGCACCATCACCCAGGCTCCGATCTGGATGAGTACCGACTTGCGCGACGGGAACCAGGCACTGTTCGAGCCGATGAATGTCGAGCGCAAGATGCGCATGTTCAAGACCCTGTGCGCCGCCGGTTTCAAGGAAATCGAAGTCGCCTTCCCGTCGGCCTCGCAGACGGACTTCGATTTCGTGCGCAAGCTGATCGAAGACAAGCATATCCCCGATGACGTCACCATCGAGGTCCTCGCTCCGGCGCGTGAGCAGTTCATCCGCCGCACCTTCGAATCGCTCAAGGGCGCGCGCCGCGCCATCATGCACATCTACAACGCTACCTCGAAACCCTTCCGCGAGATCGTCTTCGGCCTGAGCAAGCAGGAAGTCATCAACATGGCGGTGTCGGCGATCAAACTGGCCAGACAACTCGCGCAGGAAAATCCGGAAACGGAATGGGTCCTCGAATACAGCCCGGAGAACTTCACGGCGACCGAGCTCGAATTCGCCCTCGAGGTTTGCGACGCGGTGACCGAAGCCTGGGGCGCGACGCCCGACAATAAGGTCATCCTCAATCTGCCGACCACGGTCGAGATGGCGACACCGAACGTCTATGCCGACCAGATCGAATGGATGCACCGCAATCTTGCCCGCCGCGACAGCATCATCCTCAGCCTGCACCCGCACAACGACCGCGGTACGGCCGTCGCGGCGGCCGAACTCGGCCTGATGGCCGGTGGCGACCGCGTCGAAGGCTGTCTTTTCGGCAACGGCGAGCGCACCGGCAACGTCGATCTCGTCACCCTCGCGCTCAACCTCTACACGCAGGGCATTTCGCCAAACCTCGACTTTTCCGACATCAACGCCGTGGCGCGCAGTTTCGAATATTGCACGCAGCTGCCGATTCATCCGCGCCATCCGTATGTCGGCGACCTTGTTTTCACCGCTTTTTCCGGTTCACACCAGGACGCGATCAAGAAAGGCTTCTCGGCCAAGGGCGAAAAACCGTTGTGGGATTTGCCTTATCTGCCGATCGACCCGGCCGATTTGGGTCGTACCTACGACTCGGTGATCCGCATCAACAGCCAGTCCGGCAAGGGGGGGGTCGCCTACCTGCTTGAAACCGAATACGGTGTCGTCATGCCGCGTCGCCTGCAGGTCGAATTCTCGGGCGAAGTGCAGCGCTACACCGATTCGCACGGCGGCGAGATGGAAGCGTCCGATATCTGGAAGTTGTTCTCGGAAACCTACCTCGAAACCGCCGAACCGATCGCCTACGTCGAACACCACCTGTTTGAGGACGGCAAGGCGCAGGGCATCCGTCTCTCGGTCAAGGTCACGGCCAACGGCCAGACACACGTCCTCTCGGGCGAAGGCAACGGCCCGATCGACGCCGCCGTCCATGCCTTGCAGGGCATCGGCATCGTCCTGCAAGTGCGCAGCTACGAGGAGCGCTCGATGGGTAAAGGTGGTGATGCTAAAGCTTGCGCTTTCATGGAAGTCACCCAGCCCGGCAGCGAACGCGAATGTTTCGGCGTCGGCATGGATGCGAATATCGTTACCGCTTCGATCCGCGCGCTGATTAGCGGCGCTAACCGGCTGTCGCGTTTCTGCGCCGAAGACAAGACCGCCTGATCAAGCGCAAAGCAGAGGCCAAGTTCCTGCACCCCGAATAACGCCGGCACCGCCGGCGTTATTCGCTTACCTCTTACATGTTAGAATCTTACCCCCTCCTCACTTCCATCTGATTGATCTGCCATGTTTTCCGGAATCATTGCGGCGGTTGGCCGCATCACCGAACTGACGTCGCGCAACGACGGCACCCCCACCATGCGCCTGAAAATCGACGCCGGCAGTCTCGATCTGAGCGATGTTGCGCTGGGAGATTCGATCGCCTGCAATGGCGTTTGCTTGACCGTGGTAGAGAAACATGAGCGCGATTTCTGTGTTGATGTCTCGCCGGAAACACTCTCCTGCACCATCGGCCTCGATGCGCCCGGAGCGATCAATCTGGAAAAAGCCCTGCGACTCGCCGATCGTCTTGGCGGCCATCTGGTCTCCGGCCACGTCGACGGTGTCGGCAAGGTGTTGCGCTTCGACCCCGTGGGTGACAACCGCCTGCTCGAAATTCGGGCGCCGCAAGCATTGGCGCGATATATCGCCCGCAAGGGGTCGATCTGCGTCAATGGCGTCAGCTTGACCACCAACACGGTGACTGGCGCCGACTTCAGCATCAACCTGATTCCGCACACGTTGGAAGCAACGACGCTCGGCGAGTTGGCCCCCGGCAAGGAAGTCAATCTGGAAATCGACCTCATCGCCCGTTACGTTGAGCGCATGCTCGATCCGGACGCCGCCCAGGAGAGCAACTGATCATGTCACCGCAAAGCACTCACCCGGCGATTTCGCCGATCGAGGAGATCATCATTGAAATGCGTGCCGGGCGCATGGTCATTCTCGTCGATGAGGAAGACCGCGAAAACGAAGGCGACCTCGTTCTGGCGGCAGAGCATGTCACGCCCGAAGCGATCAACTTCATGGTTAAGCACGCGCGCGGCCTGGTTTGCCTGACGCTGACCGAAGCGCGCTGCAAGCAGATCGGCCTGAGGCCGATGGCCAACGACAACAAGAGCCAGTTCAACACCGCGTTCACGGTTTCGATCGAAGCGGCGACCGGCGTCACCACCGGCATTTCGGCGCATGACCGGGCGCGCACCATCCAGGCGGCGGTCTCCCGCGACGCCAAGCCCGAGGACATCGTTCAGCCCGGCCACATTTTTCCGATTACCGCCAAGACTGGCGGCGTGCTCGTGCGCGCCGGCCATACCGAAGCCGGCTGCGATTTGGCCCGAATGGCCGGTTTCGAGCCTTCATCGGTCATTTGCGAAATTCTCAAGGACGACGGATCGATGGCACGGCTGCCCGATCTCATCGAGTTTGCTCGCGAACACCAACTGAAGATCGGTACGATCGCCGATCTCATCCATTATCGGAGCCGCAACGAAACGTTGATCGAACGGACCTTAACCAAAACCGTGCATACCGCTCACGGCCAATTCGAACTGCATGCCTACACGGATCGCACTACCGGCGAAGTTCACCTAGCGTTGACCAAGGGCGACATCCATCCCGAGAAGGAAACTCTGGTGCGCGTTCATGAGCCGCTATCAGTGCTCGACTTCATCGACCCGAAATGCGGTCGCCATTCTTTCACGCTAGATCTCGCACAAAAGACATTGGCGCAAGCCGAATCGGGAGTTATCGTGCTGCTGCGTCGGACCGAAACCGGCCAAGATATCCTCTCAGCGCTCATGGAGCCCGAATCGGCCAAACCGGCCGTCGCTAAGTGGGATCCCCGCATTTACGGCATCGGCGCACAGATCCTGCGCGATCTCGGCGTACGCAAGATGAAGCTGCTCGCCAGCCCGCGCCGCATGCCAAGCGTGACCGGCTTTGACCTCGAAGTTACCGGCCATATCGCCTCCCCGGCGGAACTCAAATAACTTACACGAATCCGGAAAGGCGCAGCCATGCCCCGTTTTGACACCATCAACGAGTTTGAAACCGAACCGAACGGCAAGGGATTGTCCGTCGGCATCGTCATGAGCCGCTTCAACCCCGACGTCTGCGAAGGCTTACTTGCCGCCTGCGTCGCCGAATTGCGGCGTCTCGGCATTGCCGACAGCGCTATTGAAATCGCCACGGTTCCCGGGGCCTTGGAAATTCCCTTGGTCCTGCAAGCGTTGGCTCAGCGGAAAAAATTTGACGCGCTGATCGCCCTTGGCGCCGTCATTCGCGGTGAGACCTATCATTTCGAGGTCGTGTCCAACGATGCCTGCCGCGGTGTCATGGAAGTGCAACTCGACACTGGCATACCGATCGCCAACGGCATCTTGACTTGCGAGAACGATGATCAGGCGCTGGCACGGATGCAGCCGAAAGGCACCGATTGCGCCCAAGCCGCCGTGGAAATGGCCAACCTGCTGCGTCTGATGGGAGAGCAACCTGCATGAGTCATACCCCGGAAAATCAAACGCACGCCTCAGGCAAGGGCAAATCCACCGCGCCATCGCCGCGCCGACGTGCGCGCGAACTGGCCTTGCAAGGGCTCTACCAATGGAAAATCGGTGGTACCGACGAAGCGGCAATCGAGGCCCATCTCGCCGATAGCGACGATTTCGGCAAGGCGGATCGAACGTTCTTCACCGGCCTGCTGCGCGGCGTTCTTGCGCAAAAAGAAAATCTGCAGAATCTGTTACAGGAATTTCTGGATCGCCCCTTTGACGAACTGTCGCCGATCGAAGCCAGTATCTTGCTTGCGGGTGCCTACGAGCTCGCCAATCATCAGCAAACGCCCTATCGTGTCATCATCAACGAGTGCATCGAACTGACCAAGGGATTCGGCGGCACCGACGGCCACAAGTACGTCAATGGTGTTCTCGACAAGCTGGCCGCCAAACTACGGCCGGTCGAAGTCGAAGCCAAGCGCACCGCACGTAAAGACAAATAACCACAGCGAACACCGCGGACACAGCGATAAAGCAGGATTATTATGTCTTTTGGATTTGTCAATTTTCAGCAGCATTAGTTTTTATAAAGACATCCAAATCAAGTTTTCGCTGTGCCGCCGTGTTCGCTGTGGTTAAATAATTTTCATGCCCTCCGAATTCGACCTGATCGCCCGTTATTTCGCGCGCCCGACGCCGCAGGCCGTGCTTGGTCCCGGCGACGATTGTGCGCTGCTCGCGCCTTCCCCGGGGATGGAGCTGGCCATCACGACCGACATGCTGGTTAGCGGCACGCATTTTCTGGCAGACACCAACCCGTTCCAGTTAGGCTGGAAAACGCTGGCAGTGAATCTTTCCGACCTCGCGGCGATGGGGGCCCGGCCGCGTTGGGCGCTGCTCGCTGGCAGCCTGCCTGACGCTGACGAGGTCTGGATTTGCGGGTTCGCCGACGGTCTCTTCGCTTGCGCAAAGCGGTACCGCGTCGATCTGGTCGGCGGCGACACGACGCGCGGCCCGCTCAACTTGTGTCTCACTGCGCTTGGTGAGCTGCCCGCGGGTACCGCTTTGCGCCGCGACCGCGCGCAGGCTGGCGATGACCTGTGGATTTCCGGCTGGCCTGGTTTGGCGGCGCTCGGTCTCGCTCAGTTGCAGAAACGCACGCAACTGCCCGAGGCGCTGGCGGCGCGGTGCCTGACTGCACTGCAACGGCCCATGCCGCGTATGGAACTGGGCCTCGCGTTACGAGAACAAGGACTCGCCACCGCCGCCATCGACGTTTCCGACGGACTGCTCGCCGACATCGGTCACATCGCTGAGTGTTCCGGTGTCGACGCCGAAATACGCTTGCCGCAATTGCCTTGCCTGCCGGCGGGCGCCGACCCCGAACTGGCGCGCCACTGCCAGTTGGCGGGCGGAGACGACTATGAACTGGCGTTTGCCGCCGCCCCTCAAGCCCGCCACCGGATTGCCGCACTCGCCGCCTCTCTCGATCTGCCACTGTGGCGGATTGGTAGTGTGCAGGAAGGTAATGGCAAAATCCGTCTCGTCGATGAGCACGGACAAACCAATCCCACCGCTCATAAAGGATTCGATCACTTTGGTTAGGATAACCAGTAAAGCGCCGTCGCTGCGCTTCCTCTTCTCGCACCCGGCGCATCTTGTCGCCTGCGGCTTCGGTAGCGGTCTCTCGCCGGTTGCGCCGGGAACCGTTGGGACCCTCTTCGCCTGGTTCACGTTTCCGTTGCTGCGCATGGGAATGAACGACGCGTTGCTCCTAGGTTTTCTCGTCGCCGGTTTCATTGGCGGCGCCTTCGCTGCGCACCGCACCGGTCGCGACCTGGGGGTTGTCGACCATGGCAGCATCGTTTGGGACGAAATCGTTCCTTTCTGGATGGTGTTGTACTTCTGTCCGGCGACTTGGCTGTGGCAAACCGTCGCCTTTTTTCTCTTCCGCTTTTTCGATATCGTGAAGCCGCAACCGGCACGCTACTTCGACGAAAAGGTCAAGAACGGCCTCGGCGTCATGACCGACGACCTCGTCGCCGCCGCCTACACGGTGCTTACGCTGGCCATCGTCCGCTACCTGTTGCCATGAATTCTCAAGTACCGGCCGCTTACGACCAGGACGCGCTCGAAGCCATCGCCGCCGAAGTCGGCGCGCTTCTGCTCACCAACGGCCAGCGCCTGGCAACGGCGGAATCCTGCACCGGCGGCTGGGTCGCTCAGTGCCTGACGGCGATTGCCGGTAGTTCGGACTGGTTCGAGCGCGGCTTTGTCACTTACTCTAACGCCGCCAAGCAGGAAATGCTCGGTGTCCCGCCCGAAATGATCGCTGTGCACGGCGCTGTCAGCGAAGTAGTTGCCGTTGCCATGGCCACCGGCGCGCTGCGTCACAGCCGGGCCGACCGTGCCGTCGCTATCACTGGCGTTGCCGGCCCGAGCGGCGGCAGCCCGGAAAAACCAATCGGAACGGTCTGCTTTTGCTGGGCCGAACGCGATGGCCGGTACTCTGTCCAGACCTGCCATTTCGAGGGCAGCCGCCGAGAAATCCGTGCGCAGTCCGTTGCCCGCGCCCTTTCCGGTCTGCTTGACCTCGCTGCGCCCTTGTCCGCCTGAAGCATTGGCGGCGCGCAGCCCGGTTGCTAGGTGCACATAAATACTGTATAAAATATCAGTATTCGACAAATCTGCCCTTCGGGCCCCGATACGTCGATCGTGAGATAATCGCCACCAATCAGGATAAAGGACACGCCATGGACGACAATAAAGCAAAAGCACTCGCCGCCGCGCTGGCGCAGATCGAAAAGCAGTTCGGCAAAGGATCGATCATGAAGATGGGCGACGGCAGCGTCGCCAACGATATCCAGGCTGTATCGACTGGGTCACTGGGCCTCGACATCGCGCTCGGTATCGGCGGTTTGCCGCGCGGCCGCGTGGTCGAAATCTACGGTCCCGAATCGTCCGGCAAAACGACACTGACGCTGCAAGTCATCGCTGAAATGCAGAAACTCGGCGGCACCGCCGCTTTCATCGATGCCGAGCACGCACTCGACCCGGCCTACGCCCAGAAACTCGGCGTCAACCTTGACGAACTGCTCATCTCGCAGCCCGACACCGGCGAACAGGCGCTCGAGATCGCCGACATGCTGGTGCGCTCCTCAAGCGTCGACGTCGTCGTCATCGACTCCGTTGCGGCGCTCGTCCCGAAAGCAGAAATTGAAGGCGACATGGGCGATTCATTGCCGGGGCTGCAGGCTCGCCTGATGAGCCAAGCACTGCGCAAGCTGACGGCGAACATCAACCGCACCAACACCCTCGTCATCTTTATCAACCAGATCCGCATGAAGATCGGCGTCATGTTCGGCAGCCCGGAAACTACGACCGGCGGCAACGCTTTGAAGTTCTATGCCTCGGTGCGCCTCGACATACGCCGCATCGGTGGCATCAAGAAAGGCGACGAGGTCGTTGGCAGTGAAACGCGTGTCAAGGTCGTCAAAAACAAGGTGGCGCCCCCCTTCCGTGAAGCCATCTTTGACATCCTCTACGGCGAGGGCACTTCACGCGAGGGAGAGATCATCGAACTCGGTGTCGCCCACAAACTGGTCGAGAAATCGGGGTCATGGTATTCCTACAATGGTGAAAAAATCGGACAGGGTAAGGACAACGCCCGCGAGTACCTGAAAACCAATCCGCACATCGCGCAGGAAATTGAGGCTAAAATCCGCGCTGCGGTGAATGTCCCCTCGCCGCAAGCCGTCAAAGCGCCCGAATAACCGCTTCGATGAGCGTCACGCTACGCGAGCGCGCCTTGCGCCTCCTGGCCCGCCGCGAGCATGCACGAGCCGAGCTAGCGCGGAAGCTGGCGGCACACGCCGAGTCAGAAGAAGACATCCGCGAGCTGCTCGATGACCTGAGCGAACGCGGACTGCTTTCCGACGAACGCTACGTGGAAGCGCGACTGAATACACGCGCCGCCCGCTTCGGCAACGCCCGCCTGGCGCATGAACTGCGTACGCAAGGCGTTGCCGAGGAACTGGTCAGTTCGGCGCTGGCGGCAAGCGGGGAAGAGTTGCAGCGGGCGCGAAGCGTCTGGCAGCACCGGTTCGGGGACGCTCCCGCGCCGAGGGATGCCGCCGAGCGTGCCCGACAAGCGCGATTCCTGATGAATCGTGGCTTTTCCGGAGAAACCACCCGTCGCGTTTTGCGTGGCGATCTTGAAGACGAATAAACGATGTCCGATAACCAAGAACAGCCGATAGCGAAAAGCACACTGTCGACCCACAATTTGAAGAAGCGCTATAAGAAGCGGACTGTCGTCGAAGACGTTTCCATCGAAGTTTGTAGCGGCGAGGTCGTCGGTCTGCTCGGACCGAACGGTGCCGGCAAGACCACCTGTTTCTATATGGTGGTCGGACTCGTTGCCTGTGATAGCGGCGAAGTCCGCCTTGACGATACGCGACTGACACACCTGCCAATCCACCGCCGTGCGAAACTTGGCGTTTCCTACCTTCCTCAAGAAGCTTCCGTCTTCCGCAAGCTGACCGTTACCGAAAACATCAAGGCCGTTCTTGAACTACAAGGTTTCGCGCCGGAGGAGGTCAACGATCGCACCGAACGGCTGCTCGCCGAATTACACGTTGATCACATTCGCAACAGTCCGGCCGCCGCGCTCTCCGGTGGCGAACGCCGACGTGTCGAAATCGCCCGTGCGCTAGCGACCGATCCGCGCTTCATTCTGCTTGACGAACCGTTCGCGGGCATCGATCCGATCGCCGTTCTCGATATCCAGAAAATCATCCGCTTTCTGAAAGAGCGCAATATCGGCGTGCTGATCACCGACCACAACGTCCGCGAGACACTTGGAATCTGCGATCACGCTTATATCCTCAACGAAGGCAAGGTGCTTGCGGCTGGCCGGCCCGATGAAATCATTTATAATGAAAGCGTCCGCAAGGTCTATCTGGGCGACAATTTCCGCCTTTAAGAACAACACTTGTTCCGCTGAAAAGCACGAAAGACATCCGAATCAGTTCCGCAACCGGCAGCCGTTCGGGCACGGCAAATGAAACCTTCCCTCCAACTTAAACTGTCGCAACACCTCGCGCTGACCCCGCAACTGCAGCAATCGATCCGGTTGCTGCAGCTGTCGACGCTCGAGCTGGAGCAGGAACTGGAAAAATTCCTCCAGGAAAACCCCTTGCTCGAGCGCGAGGAGGAGGAGTATGCCCCTCCGCCCTCGGCAAACAACGAACTGGCGGCCGAAGGAAAGGATATTTCGGAGCAAGAAAACGCGGCCACTACTTCCGCCGACGAGGAAAGCTGGTTTGGCGAAGAAACCAGTTACGCCAGTTCCTCCGGGACTTTTGACGATGACGATAGCGACTTCCAGGATGTGCAAGCAGCAACGACGTCGTTGCGCGATCACTTGTCTTGGCAGCTCGGCCTGATGAGTCTTTCCGACCGCGACCGGACGCTGATCCAGTGTCTGATCGATGCGCTCGACGATGACGGCTACCTGACCCAATCGCTGCAGGAACTTGCCGAAACGCTCCCCGCCGAACTGGAGATCGAACCGGAAGAATTGCAGATCGCGCTCAATCATCTGCAGAATTTCGATCCGACCGGTGTCGGTGCCCGGGACGCTCGTGAATGCCTGGCGCTGCAACTGGAGGCGCTACCCAACGACGCATCGCAGACACTGGCCTTGGAGATCGTTCGCAACCACCTCGATCTCCTTGCCAACCGCGATTTTGCCCGAATCAAGAAACATCTCAACTGCGACGATGATCAATTGCGCGACGCCCAATTTCTCATTCGCAGCCTGAACCCGCGTCCCGGGGCACCATTCTCGTCCCTAGACGCGCGCTACATCACGCCGGACGTCGTTGTGCGAAAGATTCGTGGTCAATGGACCGTTAACGTCAATGCTGATGCCTACCCGAAACTGCGCATCAATAGCCTCTACGCCCAGATCCTGTCGAAACAACGCGGATCGGGTCTCGCCGGCCAGTTGCAGGAAGCACGCTGGCTGATCAAAAACGTGCAGCAGCGCTTCGATACCATCCTGCGCGTGGCGCAGTCGATCGTCGACCGGCAGCGACAGTTTTTCGACCACGGTGAAGTCGCCATGCGTCCGCTGGTCTTGCGTGAGATTGCCGACATCCTCGGCTTGCATGAATCGACCGTATCGCGGGTGACAACGCAGAAGTACATGGCCACGCCTCGCGGTATTTTTGAACTGAAATATTTTTTCGGTAGCCACGTTGCCACCGATGCCGGCGGCGCCTGCTCCGCCACGGCGATCCGGGCGCTGATCAAGCAACTCGTAGGCGCGGAGGATTCGAAAAAACCGCTGTCAGACAGTCAAATATCCGAAATTCTCGGTCAGCAGGGTATTGTCGTCGCACGGCGTACAATTGCCAAATATCGCGAAGCGTTGAACATTCCAGCGGTTAAACTTCGCAAAAGCATTTAACAGGCATTGATATATTTACATTGAAAATGGAAACGATGCCTGCAACCCTCACCCCTGAACCGCCTGTACGGGCGAAACCGGGGCGTTTCGTCAGCCGCTCCGGCGGCAAAACCCTTGAAGGAGCCACACCATGAACCTGCAAATCAGTGGACACCACCTCGAAATCACCCCGGCGATTCACGAATACGCTAAGGGAAAGCTCGAGCGCGTCACAAGTCATTTTGACCACGTCATCGACGTCAACGTGATCCTCTCGGTGGACAAGCTGAAGCAGAAGGCTGAAGTGACTGTCCATCTCTCGGGCAAGGATCTTCACGTCGAATCCGCCGAAGATGATCTTTATGCTGCGATTGATTCTCTGGTCGACAAGCTCGACCGCCAGGTTCAAAAGCACAAACAAAAACTGCAAGACCATCACCGTGGCCAGAAAATCGGCCAACTTGCTCAGGAATAAGTGAGTCGTGAGCGGCGGATCCGGCAACAGGATCCGCCGTCTTTATTGACGACACCAATTCCCACTAAATCCTGATTTTTCCCATTCATCCGGTATGACCCTGATCACAGATTTGCTGGTTGACGACAACATCGTTCTTGATCTTGAAGCCACCAGCAAGAAGCGCATATTCGAGCAAGTCGGTTTGCTTTTCGAGAACAATCAGGGCATTGCCCGCAGCTCAGTTTTCGACAGCCTATTCGCGCGAGAGAAACTCGGTTCGACCGGATTGGGGCAAGGCATTGCCATCCCTCACGGTCGCATCAAGGGGCTCCGCGAAGCCCACGGCGCTTTTGTCCGCCTTTCAAAGCCGGTTCCGTTTGAATCGCCCGACGGCAAGCCAGTTTCGCTTCTTTTCGTTCTCCTTGTTCCTGAACAAGCGACGGAACAGCACCTGCAAATCCTTTCCGCACTTGCCGAACGATTTTCCGATCGTGCTTGCCGCGATGCGCTGCATGCGGCAGTCGGGCCGGAAGAAATACGCCAGGCGTTCGGTAACTGAGAGGCCTCCGCTATGATTACTGCACGCAGTTTCAGCATCAAGGAACTTTACGAAGATCACGTTGAAAAGCTCAAACTGACCTGGGTCGCCGCAGTGGGTGTTGACCGCCCGGTACAGCTCAAGGATCAAGAAGTTTTCGGCCCCGATGTCGTCGGTCACCTTAATCTCATCTACAGCCATCGCGTGCAGGTTCTCGGCAAGCCCGAGCAACGCTGGGCCGAACAGGCTGGTAAAGAACGCTGGGACCATCAGATCAGCGAACTGATGGCTTACGGACCTCCCGCGTTGATTATCGCGGACGACATCGAAATTCCGGCGGACCTTCGCGACGTCTGCGAGAAAACCCAGACGCCTTTGTTCACGACGCCTAAGGCCTGCTCGGCGGTCATCGATCTGCTGCATGTCTATCTGGCACGCCGTTTTGCTGATACCGTCTCGGCGCACGGCGTATTCATGGACGTCTTCGGCATGGGCGTTCTCATCACCGGCGATTCTGGCATTGGCAAAAGTGAGCTGGCGCTCGAGCTCCTCTCTCGCGGACACGGGCTAGTTGCCGACGATGTCGTCGAAATGGCCCGCATCGCGCCAACCACCATTGAGGGCCGCTGTCCGGGTATGCTGCGTGATTATCTGGAGGTGCGTGGTCTCGGCCTGCTTAACATTCGCACCATTTACGGAGAAACGGCCGCCCGCCGGAAAATGAAACTGCGCCTGATCGTCCATCTGCAGCGCACGCCTCCCGGCGACGATTTTCCCCGTCTGCCGCTCGATTCACACACCCAGGAAATTCTCGGCATCCCGGTTCGCAAGGTGATCTTTCATGTTGCCCCCGGACGCAATCTGGCCGTATTGCTCGAAGCTGCCGTCCGCAACTGCATCCTGCAGATGCGTGGTATTGACAGCATGAGCGAGTTCATCAGCCGTCAACAACAAGCGGTTCTTGACAGCGAGAATTGATTCGCCCATATTCTCAGGGCATTTTTCTCAACCACACAGGAGGTTCTGATGAAAGCCGCAATTTTCCTTGTTGCTCTAGGCTTTGCCACGTGTAGCGCCTTTGCCGCTGACAAAGAAATGAAAACGCCATCACCGGCACAGCAAGCACAGCAGCAGAAAATGAAGACCTGTAACGCTGATGCAGGCAAAAAAGGGCTCAAGGGGGACGAGCGCAAGAAGTTCATGAGTGAGTGCCTCAAGTCGAAACCTGCCGGAGCAAAACAACAGGACAAAATGAAGACCTGCAACGCCGAGGCCGGCAAAAAAGGACTCAAAGGCGATGAACGGAAGGCGTTCATGAGCGATTGCCTCAAGGCGGATGCGATGTAGTCGGACGGTTCGAAATCCGAATGAACACACAAAACGGCGGATTCAACCGCCGTTTTTCATTGCGGCGCGAACCTTACAGCGTACCGGGTTAGTCGTCGGAGAGCTGCTCGAACTCCGCGATCTCTGCCCCTACACTGTTACGAGAGGTAGCAAAACTGATCGTTCCCTTGCCGCGCAGGACGCATTCCCCTTGGCGCAACCGGATCTCAGGTTCGCCCTCGATAGCGACATAAGTGCCGTTGGTGCTGGTATCCGTCAAAATAAAATGACCATTCTTGAGTTCGATGCGGGCATGGTTACGCGAAGCACGCCGATCTTGAACATTAACGACAGATTCGGGACCACGCCCAATGGTGAGAATCAAATGACTGTCGTCAACGATAATGGCCTGTCCGGCATGGCGCAAACGTAGTCGGGGCTTTGTCCCTGAGGCGCTAGACTGCTCATGCGCCACAAGCGCCATGCCCGAACCTGTTGGCAAATGCTCACCCTGGGGGGGAAGAGCGAATTCGAATATCGTACCTTTCAATGCCCCCCCATTGATTGTGGCGGTATCGATTTTACGCGCCGAACTTCGCAATACAGGAGAAAGCGCGGCAACCCCACGGTCATCAGTCAGAATTTGTCTTGGACCGGCGAAACTAGCGAGAAGCGCAGCATTGGTCACTGTCTCGCCACTGGGATCGAATTCCGTTCCGGATATCGGACCATAGGAAAACCCGACGCGGATCGCCAGCTTGACTCCGGAAACGGGGGGGAGATCCGCCACGCGATGCTGCATCTCTACGGCGGCATGGAGCGCGGAATCTGCATTCGGGAGCAGGGCCACGCATTCGTTATGTTCGCTTTTCGCAATATGCCCGCCGGAAGCCTCGATCGCGCGCTCTACGCGCTTGATGCAGCGATCGGCAGCCCGCAAGGCCTCGGCGCTTCCTAATTTTTCCTGCAGACGTGCGTGTCCTGTCACGCCAGCAAAAAGCACCGAAGAATTCTTATCTGCTGTTTCCATAATTACAAATGCCGGTAACAAGCGCCTGCCGCTATATCATGACCGCGAAACTGCGACGACTACGCTAGAACAGTCCTGTTAGCCATGATGCATCATATCAAGAGGCAAAACAAACCCCTGTTTGCGAGGCGATACTTATATTCCGACTATCTTGATAGTGGGAGTTCCCGGCGTTCCGGATTTCTCACTGAATTCGGGGCCGTCAAACACGGTATCGCCTCCGTCAAGTTCATCGAGTCGGGTACCAACAGCCAGTCCCTTGAAATCAAAAAAAGCATTGTCAGCCAGGTGCGAGGGCACAATATTCTGCAAGGCCGAGAAAACCGATTCGGTGCGCCCCGGATAGCGTCGATCCCAATCAGCCATCATTTCGCGTACCTTCTGTCGTTGCAGATTGCTCTGCGAACCGCACAAATTGCAAGGGATGATCGGAAAAGCCATGCCGCGGGCGAAGCGCGCGATGTCGTCTTCGCAGCAATACGCCAGCGGCCGGATCACGACGTGCGCGCCGTCGTCGGTCACCAGCTTGGGCGGCATGGCTTTGAGCTTGCCGCCGAAGAGCAAATTCAGAAACAGCGTATGCACGATATCGTCGCGATGATGACCGAGCGCGATCTTGTTCGCACCGAGCTCCTTCGCCGTCCGGTAGATCACCCCGCGGCGCAAGCGCGAACAGAGCGAACACGTCGTTTTGCCTTCGGGAATTTTCTCCTTGACGATCGAGTAGGTGTCCTGTTCGACGATCCGGTACTCGATGCCGAGACTGGCAAGATAACCCGGCAGAACGTCGGCCGGAAACCCGGGCTGCTTCTGGTCGAGATTCATCGCAATCAGCCGGAAGTTGACCGGCGCGCGCTGTTGCATCGCCATCAGGATCGACAGCATGGCGTAGGAATCCTTACCGCCCGAAATGCAGACGAGGACGGTATCACCCTCCTCGATCATGTTGTAGTCGGCAATCGCCTTGCCGACATCGCGCTCCAGACGTTTTTTTAAACGCTGGAGATTCTTCGAATTTTCCACGGAACCTCTGTGTGTGCTTGACTGCAGAAATGGTTTACAAATGTGCGCTGCGTCCACCATCGACGTTGATCACCTGTCCAGTCACATAGGGTGCGTCCATCAACAGGAAACGGACGGTACGCGCCACGTCCTGTGGACTGCCGGCGTGCTTGAGCAAAGTGTGTGCGACGATGCGTTCGCGTGTCTCGCCGTCGAAGGCATCATCGTCAGGCCACAGGATCGGCCCCGGCGCCACTGCGTTGACGCGCACGTCCGGTGCCAGCTCTACGGCCAGCGCTCTGGTCAAGCCGAGCAAACCGGCCTTGGCCGCGCAGTATAAAGGATATCCGGCTAACGGTCGCTCGGCATGGATGTCGGTAATATTGACGACCGCTCCCTGCGCCGCGCGCAAATGTGGGGCCGCCGCCTGGGTCAAAAAAAGCGGTGCTTGCAGATTGCTGCCAACCAGATCATTCCACGCCGCCTGATCGATTTGTCCAAACGGCGTGGCGAAAAAACTCGAGGCATTATTGACCAGCGCGTCGAGACGCCCAAAATGCTCGACGGTTTGCTTCACCAGTGCGAGCAAGGCTTCCAGATCGAGGAGATCGGCTTGGCAGCACAGCGCAGAACCGGGTCGAATTTCGTTCAATTCGGCGGCGATTGCTTCCGCCGCATCCTGCGCACTCCGATAGTGCACGGCAATATTAGCGCCGGTCGCGTGCAGTTCGCGCGCAATCGAACGCCCGACCCGTTTGGCCGCGCCGGTCACTAATACCGTTTTGCCGATCACACCTTGCTCCAATGCTGTCTCGATGATTCAACGGCATGAATTCTAACGGATTTTCTCGTCGAACTTCGGAATTGACGCTATCCATGGCAGGCATGAGAGGGTAGACTCGAAAAAATGCCCGTGGAGATTCACATGAATGATGCAGCGCCCCTCGACGCCGACGAGTTGATGAATCTGTCCGACCGTATCGAGCGACTGCCGCCGGACGACGCCGAATGGGTCGGTCGTCTGTTTGCGGAATGCCTGCGCGCCCGCATGCACGAAGCCGAGCTGCTCGCCGGGCAGATGGATGATGCCCAGGATGCCGGCCACGATATTGAATCACAACTCGCGCAGGTCGCGCTCGATACCGCCGAATGGCTGAAAACCTTGTGGAACGTCGGCTACATGGGGGCGGGTAATTTTCCCGCACAACCGCGTTCGGCATTCCCGCTTGTGGAGCTGGAAGATGTGCTCAAGTCATCGCTCTTCGCGCGCATCCGCGAAGGGAAGCGACCGCTCCCCTTTCCGCCGCCGACACGCCAGGGCTCGCCTTGGCACGACCTGATCGAGAAAACGGAGGCCAGGTATCACGTCGACGCGGAAGTCTTGCGCGGCGAAGACGGACACGCCGTCGGCGTGCTGATTGAAGGCGACAATGGCTGGCAGATCGCCGAATCGGTCTCGGATCGCGAATACCTTGTCCAGCATCGCGGACAGGGGCCGCTTTTCCGCTTGCAGGTCGACGACTTCGACGCCCAACTGACCCGTGAGCCGCCGCGCTGGACGCGGCGCATCCGCCTGCAGGAACGCGGTGGCTTGCGCAGCTTCACACTCGAATGGTCGAAAGACGAGACGCAAACCCAGGCGGTCCCCCTTCGTGCCACGCACTGGGAACGCGCCGAATCGGAGGCCAGCTACTGGATTGCCGCCAACCATCCGCAGCTCTACGGACAAGTCAGCTTCGAACGGATCGACCAGACGCTTTAACCTGGAAAAAGGAGTTGGTCGCAGTGGTGGTAACGAGCACCGCGGAAAGCTAATAACTCAGATTTTCGCCGTGCTCGCCGTGTGCGCTGTGGTTAGTACGATATTTGAGGGCTTAGACAAATACCGGCTCCGGCGTCAGTTCGACACCGAATTTACCGCGCACATCGCCTTGTACGGCCTGCGTCAAAGCCATGATATCGGCACCGCTGGCTCCGCCGCGATTGACCAGCACCACCGCCTGCTTTTCGTACATGCCGACCGGTCCATGGTCCCGTCCTTTCCAGCCCGCCTGCTCGATCAGCCAGCCGGCGGCGAGTTTGACGCGCCCATCGTCTTGGGCATAACGCGGCATGCCGGGATACGCTTTCGCTAGCCGTTCCGCCATTGCCGCGTCGACAACCGGATTCTGGAAAAAGCTGCCGGCGTTGGGAAGCTGCGCCGGGTCGGGGAGCTTGCGCTCGCGCACCCGGGTCACCGCCGCGGCGACATCTTGCGCCGTCGTCGACATCGTATTCCGGGAGTCCAGTTCAGCCGCCAGATCGGCATAGCGCGTCAGTGGCTGCCAGAGCTTGGGCAAGCAGAACGTTACTTCGGTGATCACCATTCTCCCGTCCCGATGCCAGCCCTGCTGCTTGAACACGCTGTCCCGGTAAGCGAAGCGGCAGGCCGCGCGATCAAAACTGAGCGTTTCGCCGCTCTGCATGTCGACAGCCTTGAGCGAATGCAAGCGCTCGCCGACTTCCAGCCCGTAGGCACCGATGTTCTGAATCGGTGCCGCGCCGACGGTGCCGGGAATCAGCGACAGGTTTTCCAGCCCCGGCCAGCCCTGCGCCAGCGTCCATTGCACGAATTCGTGCCAGTTCTCGCCGGCCCCGGCGCGCACGTACCAGGCATCGGCGTCCTCGCCGACCAACTCGCGCCCGGCGATCGCCATGTGCAAAATCAGCCCATCGAAATCGCCGGTCAGAACGAGGTTGCTGCCGCCGCCGAGAACGAAACGCCGTGACTTCGTTTCGGATAAACGAAATAATTGATCCGGCGAGGTGATTTTGGCATAGAGCGCGGCTCGGCCGGGTAGCGCCAGCGTGGTGCAGCCGCCGAGATCGACATCCGTTTTGACAAAATCAGGCAGATTCATCCCGGCACGCTTTCCCAGCTTTCAGAGCACCGGCGCCAGCCAACGCGCCGCCTCGGTTTCGCTCATTCCGGCGCGATGCGCCCAATCGGCGAGCTGGTCGCGGTCGATCTTGCTGACGGCGAAATACTGCGCCTGCGGATGCGCGAGATAGAAGCCGGACACCGACGCTGCCGGTGTCATCGCGAAGTGTTCAGTCAGCCCCATGCCGGCATTACCCGGTGCGTCGAGCAGAGCGAACAAGCCACCTTTCGCGTTGTGATCGGGACAGGCCGGATAACCGGGCGCGGGGCGGATGCCGCGGTATTCCTCGCGGATCAGCGCCGCGTTGTCGAGGCTTTCATCCGCCGCATAGCCCCAGTAGTTGGTACGCACTTCGCGGTGCAGCCATTCGGCACAAGCCTCGGCCAAGCGATCGGCGAGCGCTTTCAACATGATCGCGTGGTAATCATCGTGCGCCGCGGCGAACTCGGCGAGCTTCTTCTCGATACCAATGCCGGCGGTGACGGCGAAAGCGCCGATCCAGTCCGACGCGCCCTTCGGGGCAATGAAATCGGCGAGACCGTAATTCGGCTTGCCCGGCGGACGCTCGTGCTGCTGGCGCAGGTTATGCCAGGTCATTGCCACCTGCGTCCGCGATTCGTCGGTATAGACCTCGATATCGTCGTCGACGGCGTTGGCCGGATAAAGGCCGAAGACGGCGTTGATGGTCAGCCATTTCTCCGCGACGATTTTTCCGAGCATGGCTTTGGCGTCGGCATAAACCGAGCGCGCCGCTTCACCGACAACCGCGTCGTCGAGGATTTTGGGGAAGCTCCCGGCCAGATCCCAGGTCTGGAAGAACGGCCCCCAGTCGAGATAGTCGACTAGCGTTGCCGCGTCAATATCGCGCAGTACATGCAATCCGGGCCTGGCCGGCGCGGTGGGCTTGTAGGTCGGGTCGGCGTTCCAGGCGAAGCGGTTGGCGCGGGCCGCTTCGAGCGGAACAAGCGTGACGCCCTTCTTGCCCGCGTGTTGTTCGCGCACCCGCGCGTAGTCGTCGCCGATTTCCTGCTTGTAAGCGGCGGACTGGTCGACCGACAACAATTTGGTCACGACGCCGACGGCACGCGAAGCGTCCGGCACATACACCACGGTGCCCGCGTAGTTCGGCGCGATCTTGATCGCCGTATGGGCGCGACTTGTCGTCGCGCCGCCGATCAGTAGCGGAATGTCGAATCCCTGGCGTTGCATCTCGGCGGCAACGTGGGTCATTTCCTCAAGCGACGGCGTGATCAGCCCGGACAGGCCGATGACCTGCGCGCCGTGCTCCTTCGCCGCGTTGAGAATCTTGTCGCAGGACACCATGACGCCGATGTCGATCACCTCGTAGCCGTTGCAGCCGAGCACGACGCCCACGATGTTCTTGCCGATATCGTGCACGTCGCCCTTCACCGTGGCCATGATGATCTTGCCCTTGCTGGCCGCACCGGTGCGCCGCTTTTCCTCCTCGATGTAGGGAATCAGGTGGGCGACGGCCTGTTTCATGACGCGTGCCGACTTGACCACCTGCGGCAGGAACATCTTGCCCGCGCCGAAGAGGTCGCCGACGACGTTCATGCCGCCCATCAGCGGCCCTTCGATCACGGCGAGCGGCGGTTTGCCGGCGGCTTCGAGCGCGGCGCGGCATTCTTCGGTATCAGCAACGACGTAATCGGTGATGCCCTTGACCAAAGCGTGCGAAAGACGCGCCTCGACCGACAGTTCGCGCCAGGAAAGATCGGGCCCCGAGTCTTTAGCCTTGCCTTCCTTGACCGTCTGCGCAAATTCGACGAGGGCCTCGCCGGCTTCCGGCGAGGCATTCAATACAACGGCTTCGACTTTCTCGCGCAGCGCCGGATCGAGGTCGTCGTAGACGCCGAGCATGCCGGCGTTGACGATGCCCATCGACAACCCGGCCTTGACCGCGTGATAGAGAAAGACGGTGTGGATCGCTTCGCGCACCGGGTCATTGCCGCGGAAGGCAAAGGAGACGTTGGAAACGCCGCCGGAAATCTGCGCATGCGGCAGGTGGGCGCGAATCCAGCGGCAGGCCTCGATGAAGTCGACGGCGTAGTTGTTGTGCTCTTCGATGCCGGTGGCGATGGCGAAGATGTTCGGATCGAAGATGATGTCCTCGGCGGGGAACCCGATCCCGGTCAGCAACTGGTAGGCGCGCTCGCAGATTTCGATCTTGCGCGCGTAGGTGTCGGCCTGCCCGGCTTCGTCGAAAGCCATGACGACGACTGCGGCGCCGTAGCGTTGCGCGAGTTTCGCCTGTTCGATGAACTTGGCTTCGCCCTCCTTCATCGAGATCGAATTGACGATGCCCTTGCCTTGGATGCATTTCAGGCCGGCCTCGATGATCTCCCACTTCGACGAGTCGATCATCACCGGCACACGCGAAATGTCCGGTTCGGAAGCGATCAGCTTGAGGAAGCGGTCCATCGCCGCTTTTCCGTCGAGCATCGCGTCGTCCATGTTGATGTCGATCACCTGTGCGCCGTTCTCGACCTGTTGGCGGGCGACGGCCAGCGCATCGTCGAAGCGCCCTTCGAGAATCATGCGCGCGAAGGCTTTCGACCCGGTGACGTTGGTGCGTTCACCGACATTGACGAACAGCGAATCCTTGCCGACGTTGAAAGGTTCCAGCCCGGATAGGCGCAATTTCTTCTCGAGTTCGGGAATGGCGCGCGGTTGGATCGCCGCCACCTTGCGCGCGATGGCGGCGATGTGGTCGGGCGAGGTGCCGCAGCAGCCACCGACGATGTTCACGAAGCCGTGGCTCGCCCAGTCGGCGATTTCGTCGGCCAGCATCTCGGGCGTCTCGTCATAGCCGCCGAAGGCATTGGGCAAGCCGGCGTTCGGGTGCGCCGAGACGTAGCAGTCGCAGACCTGTGCGAGCTCCTCGACGTACTGGCGCAGTTCCTTGGCGCCGAGCGCACAGTTGAGACCGAAGGACAGTGGCCGGATGTGGCGCAGCGAGTTCCAGAACGCTTCGGCGGTCTGGCCCGAGAGGGTGCGCCCGGAAGCGTCGGTGATCGTGCCGGAAATCATCACTGGCCAGCGGCGGCCGACTCGTTCGAAGAATTGCTCGATGGCGAACAGCGCCGCCTTGGCGTTGAGGGTGTCGAAGACGGTCTCGACGAGCAGGATGTCGGCGCCGCCGTCCGTGAGCCCGCGGATGGCTTCGTCGTAAGTCGCGACGAGTTCGTCGAAGCTGGTATTGCGAAAGCCCGGATCGTTGACGTCCGGCGATATCGATGCCGTACGCGAAGTCGGCCCGAGCACGCCGGCGACGAAGCGCGGTTTGGCCGGATCTTTGGCCGTGAATTCGTCGCAGACTTCGCGCGCCAGTTTGGCGCCGGCGACGTTCAGCTCGTAGACGATCGATTCGAGCTTGTAGTCGGCCTGCGAAACCGCCGTCGCGTTGAAGGTACAGGTTTCGAGGATGTCGGCGCCGGCCGCGAGGTACTCGGCATGAATACTGCGGATCACGTCGGGACGGGTCAGCAGCAGCAGGTCGTTGTTGCCTTTGAGATCATGCGCATGATCGGAGAAACGTTCGCCTCGATAATCGGCTTCTTGCAGCTTGTGCCGCTGGATCATCGTCCCCATCGCGCCGTCGAGGATCAACAGGCGTTGTTGCAGGAGGGCGGAAAGTTCGGCGGAGCGGTCTGGCTGCATTTGAAATCCCAAAAATGAAAAACCCGTTCAGCTTTGTTGCGAACGGGTATCGGTAAGACTTGCGAAACATACGCCCGCTTTAGCCAGATTTTTTACGCGCCTGCAAGCTGAACTTCAAATCGGCGCGGACCGGACGGAAGCGCCCGGCCGGGGGCAATGAATCTACGCGGCAAGCTATTGATTGTCAAGCGGTAACAACAAGAAAAGCGATTAAGCTTGTTTCATGGCGCGTACGCTTCGCGCGAACGCGAAAAAACGCCAACTAGGGCTTTACTGGCAGGAAAAATCTGGTAACGTTCGCCTTGGCCGCAAGGGATGCGGCCGAATCCACGCATCTTTGATATGGCGCTCGTCGATAGCTGAGCACGTTGGTGCTGCCCGCCGATCAGGCTGCATTGGCAGTTTAGATAGATTGCAAAGTGCTCTGAAACTCGTGTTCCTATGAACCGTACCGCTAGCTTACTGGTTGCCCTATTTTTATTCTGGCTTGCCCTGTCCGGAATCTATACGCCTTTTCTGGTCTCGGCGGGGTTCGGCAGTGCGCTCGCGGCACTCTATTTTTCCCGGCGGATGGATCAGGCGAGCGATGCTCAGGGCCGGCCATTCAAGCCTCGCTGGCGGGTGATGTTGGCCTACTGGCCTTGGCTCGGCAAGGAAATGCTGGTTTCGGCCTGGGATGTCGCCAAGCGAATTCTTCACCCGGACTTACCGATCTCTCCCACGCTCAAGGAGTTTGTGCCCAAACAACGAACCGAGTTCGGTCTGGCGACGCACGCCAATTCGATCACACTGACGCCGGGGACGATTTGCATCGAAGCGGAGCCCGGGCGTTTCCTGGTCCATGCCCTGACTCCGGAAGGCGCTGAAAGTCTCGCTGATAGCGAAATGGATCGTCGTTGTGCCGCCTTGGAGGGGAAATGACCGCCATCGCTGCCGCTACGATCGCCCTGCTCGTCACTGTCGCCCTGGCCCTGTTCCGCTCCGCGCTTGGCCCGACGATTTTCGACCGTCTGCAGGCCGCCAGTACCATCGGCACCAGCGTCATGCTGCTGCTCGCGCTATTCGGCTTTCTGGCTGGACGCACCGAATTTCTTGATCTGGCGCTCGTTTACGGATTGCTCAACCTCGTTGGCGTTCTCGCCGTGCTCAAGTTTTTCGTTCATCGAAATTCCAGCAAGGCAACCGGTAAATCGCAGGGGGAAGACGCATGACCCTGAGCCTACTTGTGCACTATCTCAGTGAAGCCTTCCTGCTGGGCGGCGCGTTTTTTGGGCTTCTGGGCGGCATCGGCCTGTTGCGCATGCCGGACTTCTTTACGCGCATGCACGCGGCCAGTCTCACCGAAATTGGGACCGGGTTGATGCTGGCCGGCCTCATGCTGAAATCCGGCCTGACCCAGGATTCGGCAAAACTCGGCATGCTTCTGCTGTTGAGTGTGTTCGCCAACCCGACGGCAACGCACGCGCTGGCCCGCGCCGGATTGCTCAGCGGTCTCAAGCCGCAACTGGGGCCCAGGTCCTCGAAAAATGAGGTGAAGCCATCGAAACCCTGATCATCAACCTGTTGCTCGTTTTCATGACGATCACCGTGATCACGTTGACGCTCTCGCGCAATCTCTTTTCGGTGATCGTGCTTTCCGGCATCTACAGCTTCCTGATGGCAACGGTCCTCGTCGCCCTCGACGCCGTCGATGTCGCCATGACCGAAGCCGCTGTCGGCGCCGGCGTTTCGACCGTCCTGCTTCTGGGGGCGCTGAAATTGTGTCGTGCTGAGGAAGCCAAGCCGGTACACAAACCCTGGCTGCCGCTTGCGGCTTCGGTGACGACTGGGGCATTGCTGATCTACGGAGGAATGCATCTGCCCAACTTTGGCGACGAGAATGCACCGATCCACCAGAATGTCGTGCCGCGCTATATGCAAAACGAGGTGCAGATCCCGAACGTCGTGACTTCGGTTCTCGCCAGTTTCCGCGGCTTTGATACCCTCGGGGAAACCACGGTTGTATTTACGGCCGGCGCGGGCATCATCGCGCTCCTGCGCCGTCGCCGCAAAGCGCAAGACCTGCCGGACAAGGAGAAGCCGTCATGAAGGACGACCTGATTCTGCGCGTCGTGGGCAAGATACTCATCCCGTTCATCCTGCTTTTTGCCCTCTACGTCCAGTTCCATGGCGATTTCGGTCCGGGCGGCGGCTTCCAGGCCGGCGTCATTTTTGCCACGGGCATCATCCTTTTTGCCTTGATCAACGGCACACGGAGCGCCTTGCGTGTGCTTCCGAGCCGCGTCGTCGAGGCGATGATCGCTCTCGGCGTGCTGATCTACGCCGGTGTCGGGATTGCGGGCCTCCTCCTTGGAGGGAATTACCTCGACTACTTCGTTCTCAGCCACGACCCGGTGCATGGCCAGCACCTTGGCATTTTTCTGGTCGAAGTTGGCGTTGCCATCACCGTTTGTGGCGTCATGCTCAAGATTTTCTACATGTTTTCCTTGCGTGGCGAAGAGGGCAACGAATCGTGAGCGGACATTTCACATACTTCATCACGATCATCCTGATGGTCACCGGGCTGTTTATCATCATTGCCCGCAGCAACCTCATCAAGAAACTAGTAGGCCTATCGGTTTTCCAGACTTCGGTCTATCTGCTCTACATCGCCCCCGGCAAACTGATCGGGGGCACTGCGCCGATTCTAAAAGAGGATTACACGGTTTACTCGAACCCTTTGCCGCACGTCCTTATCCTCACCGCCATTGTTGTCGGTGTCGCCACGCTGGCCCTGGGTCTGGCGCTGACCGTACGCATTCGCGAGGCCTATGGCAGCATCGAGGAAGATGAAATTCTTAAACATGACGAGATCGTTGCAGCCCACGAATCGAACGGGGTAGACAAGGCATGAGCATTGCCCAGCACCTTCCTGTCCTGCAGGTCGCCATCCCGCTGATTTCGGCACCGCTTGCCGTACTTCTGCGTCGCCCGGCTTTCGCCTTCGTTGCGGTCACGCTGGCGGCCTGGGCTGCGTTTGCCGTATCGATCGGACTATGGTTGCAGATTCATAACGATGGCGGGATTATCTCCTATCACATCGGCAGTTGGGCGCCGCCCTGGGGCATCGAATACCGGGTCGACCGCCTGAGCAGTTTCATGCTTGTCCTGGTTTCGGGCATGGCCTCCGTCGTCTTACCCTACAGCCGCGCGAGCATCGCCCGCGAAATTCCCCAGGAAGTCCATTATTTCTTTTATTCGATGACGGCGTTGTGCCTGGCCGGCCTGCTCGGAATGACGATCACCGGAGACGCCTTCAATCTCTTCGTTTTTCTCGAGATTTCGTCACTGTCCTCTTACGTGCTGATCGCGCTGGGACAGGATCGCCGCGCCCTCAAGGCGGCCTATCAATATCTCATCATGGGCAGCATCGGCGCCACCTTTTTTGTCATCGGTATCGGCTTTCTCTATCTGATGACGGGCACCCTGAACATGACCCATATCGGCCTGAAACTGGCCAATATTGAGAGCTATCGACCTGTTCTTGCCGCTCTGGCTTTCATTACCGTCGGCATTTCGCTCAAGGCCGCGATATTTCCGCTCCACCAATGGATGCCGGACGCGTACAGCTACGCGCCCTCAGCCGTCTCTTCCTTCCTATCGGCAACCGGCACCAAAATTTCGATCTTTGTCCTGATCAGTATCTACTACAAGATCTTTGGCGAAAGCCTGATTTTCCAAAAACTACCTCTTCCCCAGTTTCTGCTCACGCTTTCGTTGTTTGCGATGTTTGTGCCGAATTTCATCGCCATATTCCAGAACAACCTGAAACGGCTCTTTGCTTATTCCAGCGTTGGCCAGATCGGGTATATCACCCTTGGTGTTTCCTTCGACTCAATTCATGGCCTGGCAGCCTCGATTCTCCATCTCTTCAACCATGCGCTCGCCAAGGGGGCGATCTTCTTGCTGATCGGCGGCATCATTGCGCGGCAGACGAATCGCCCGGGACACCCCCCCGCACCGACGTTCGAGCGTCTGGCCGGCCTTTCCAGGCATATGCCGGTCACTACCCTCGGCATCGTCATGTGCGGCTTGAGTCTGATTGGTGTTCCTGGGACGGCGGGCTTCATCAGCAAATGGCACCTGATTCTGGCCGCCATCGAGAAGGGGCAATGGTGGCTGGTCGGCGCCATCCTGCTCAGCTCACTTCTTGCCGTCCTTTACGTCTGGCGTTTCATCGAAACCGCCTATCTACGTGATCCTCCGCCGGGTTTGCCTCTGCATGGCGAAGCATCACTTGCCTTGCAGATTCCCGCCTGGATCCTGATCGCTGCCACGATCTGGTTTGGTTTCGACACAACATTTGCACTCGGCTCGGCACTTGATGCCGCCCGCGATCTTTTTTACTCAAGTCGATGACGCAGAATAATCTGATCCTCATCACGCTCCTCCTGCCGCTTTTCGGTGCGGCGGGAATCTGGCTTGCCCGGGAAAAGCCGAACCTGCGTGAAAGCGTCACGCTGGTCACCGCGGCGTCCCTGTTCATTCTGGTCGCTCAACAGGCGCTTCCCGTGTTTGACGGCGCACGTCCGGAAATCATCCTGTTCGAGACCCTGCATGGCATGCCCATCGCCTTCCGCATCGAACCGCTCGGCATGCTGTTTGCCCTGATCGCTTCGGGGCTCTGGATCGTGAATTCGATCTATTCGATAGGGTACATGCGCGCCAACGGCGAAAACAACCAAACCCGCTTCTACATCTGTTTTGCGCTGTCCATTGCCTCTGCCGTCGCCGTGGCATTCTCGGCCAATCTGCTCACGCTCTTCCTTTTCTACGAAGCGATGACGCTGATCACCTACCCCTTGGTCACCCATCGCGGAACCGACGAGGTCAAAAAGCATGGCCGGAATTATCTCGGCATCCTGATGTTCACTTCGGTCATGTTCTTCCTTCCCGCCCTCATTTACGTCTGGTTTCTTACTGGGACCACGGATTTCCGGCTCGGCGGCATCCTGCCCAAGGGGCTCGGCAAGGCCGAAACCGAACTGCTTCTGATCCTTTTCATTTTTGGCATCGGCAAAGCCGCCCTGATGCCTTTCCACCGCTGGCTGCCAACCGCCATGGTTGCGCCAGCGCCGGTTTCCGCATTGCTGCACGCCGTAGCCGTGGTCAAGGCCGGGGTGTTCACGATCCTCAAGGTCTTCCTCTACATCCTTGGCCCGACGGCACTGGCCGGCCTGACCGACTGGTTGATTGGCCTCGCGGCTTTCACCATCGTCGCCGCATCGTTCAGCGCCTTCAATTCCAACAACCTCAAGCGACGCCTAGCCTACTCCACCATCAGCCAGCTGGCCTACATCGTGTTTGCCGCGGCCGTCCTGTCGCCGCTCTCGATTCTGGGCGCGATCATGCACATCGCCACGCACGCCTTCGGCAAGATCACCCTCTTCTTTGCCGCCGGATCGATCTATACCGCATCGCATCTGACCCGGGTCAGCCAGCTCGACGGAATCGGCCGCCGCATGCCGTGGACGATGACCGCCTTTGCCATTGGCGCCCTGTCGATGATCGGTCTGCCGCCAGCAGCCGGTTTCGTCAGCAAATGGTTTATGATTTCCGGCGCGGTCGAGCAAACACGATGGTTCGTCCTTGCGATCATCCTTTTCAGCACGCTGCTTAACGCCGGTTATTTTCTTCCCATCCTTTATCGCGCCTTTTTCCGCCCCTTATCCGCGGAAGCCCTTGCGCACCCGCACGGCGAAGCCCCGATCCTCATGGTGTTGGCGTTGTGCATTACCGCTGCGGGAACACTAATCCTGTTTTTCTGCCCGGGCTACCTGCTCGCGCTCGCTCAACATCTGGTGCCAGCCTCATGACGAAGCGGAAGAAACCCACACATTGGTTGGAGAATCCGGCGAACATCAAGACGCTCTGGCGGGTTTTCCTGGCCGTTCTCGCCTTGACCGTCGCCGCCGAATTCTTCGTCAGCCTGCATCCCGTATTTGCCATCGAAGGTTTGTTCGGCTTCCATGCTGCTTATGGTTACATCACCTGTGTTGTGATGATTCTCGTTGCCAAGGTGCTGAGCCTGCTCATCAAGCGGCCCGACACGTATTACGCCGAGGACGAGGCCGATGAATAACGGGCTTATCCTGCACCCGGGCTTCGTACTGATTGCCGCAGCTTTGCTGCTGCCGCTGACGCGGGGAGCCCTGCGTCACCTGATCGTCCTGCTGGCACCGGTTGGCGCCATGGCGGCCTTGTGGCAGCTCCCCGAGGGGCGGCTCTGGGAAATCACATGGCTCGACTATTCGCTCGCGCCGTTGGTTGTCGACAAGCTCTCCCGCCTCTTCGCCACCGTGTTCACCCTGACCGTTTTTGCCGGCGGGCTGTTCGCCCTGCGCCAGCAAAGCCGGCTGGAAATCTCCGCGGCCTTCGTTTATGCCGGTTCGGCGATCGGTGTCGTTCTCGCCGGCGACCTTGTCACCGTGCTCATTTTCTGGGAAATCATGGCCATCGGCTCGACGCTGGTCATCTGGAGCGCCAACACCAATAGCTCGCGCGCCGCCAGTCTGCGCTACGTGATGATTCACCTCACGGGCGGCATCATCCTCTTTGCGGGCGTCTGCGCCCAGTTGCTGGATAGCGGCGATGCCGCCTTTACGGCCATGCGCGCCGACTCGCTCGCACACTGGCTGATCCTGATCGGCTTCCTGATCAACGCCGGCGCGCCGCCCCTCACCGCCTGGCTGCCCGATGCTTATCCGGAAGCCTCGTGGAGCGGCATGGTCTTCCTTTCCGCCTTCACTACCAAGACCGCCGTCTACGTCCTCCTGCGCGGTTTCCCCGGCACCGAATTCCTGATCTGGGTCGGCCTGTTCATGGTCTTCTACGGCATCATCTACGCCCTGCTCGAAAACGACATGCGGCGTATTCTCGCCTACAGCATCGTCAATCAGGTGGGCTTCATGATCGTCGGCATCGGCATCGGGACCGAGTTGTCGCTCAACGGCGCTGCCGCACATGCCTTCACACACCTTATTTACAAAGCGCTGCTGCTGATGTCGGCCGGTGCCGTACTCGCCGCGACCGGTCGCCGCAAATGCTCCGAACTCGGTGGTCTCTTCCACAGCATGCCGCTGACCACCATCTGCGGAACCATCGGCGCGCTGGCGATTTCGGCTTTCCCGCTAACCTCCGGTTTTGTTTCCAAGTCGATGATTTCGCAAGCTGCTGCCGACGGCCATCTGCAACTCGTCTGGATGTTGCTTGCCGCCGCTTCTGCCGGGGTTTTCCTGCATGCCGGCATCAAGTTTCCGTGGTTTGTTTTCTTCCAGAAGGATTCTGGCCTGCGTCCGCCCGATCCACCGGCGTCGATGCGGCTGGCCATGATCCTGCTCGCCTTCCTGTGTATTGCCATTGGTGTTTGGCCGGAGCCACTCTACGCTTTGCTCCCCTACCCAGTGGATTACGTGCCCTACACGGCAGCCCACGTCGTCACGCAACTGCAATTGCTGCTTTTCTCCGGTTTGGCCTTCTTCGTCATGCTCGACTATCTCAAGCGCACGCCGACCGTCCTCCTCGACGTCGACTGGTTATGGCGCGTGGCAGGCCCGTGGGCCGTCAGGCGCGCCTTCGTGCGCTGGGTGCAATTCCGCGCCAGCCTCAGCGCCGTCCTCGCGGCGACGTATGCTGCCATCGGCAGGTGGTTAGAACTCTACAGGCAACCTGGCGGTCTATTGCTTAGATCGTGGCCCACCGGCAATATGGCGCTGTCGATGATGATCATGCTGATTGCCTACTTGACGCTTTATTATCTCGGCAAATAACGCTTTAAGGTCAAGCCCGTGCGGCCATAAAGTTCACAGAGAGACAATCATCACGAATGGAATCGGAAATTTGTTCGGCTTCCATGCTGCTTATGGTTACATCACCTGTGTTGTGATGATTCTCGTTGCCAAGGTGCTGAGCCTGCTCATCAAGCGGCCCGACACGTATTACGCCGAGGACGAGGCCGATG